>MDSV01035809.1_pt1 | contig 250596 bp, 256 predicted proteins | sample 810851 | NCBI WGS metagenome assembly MDSV01 (sample SAMN05326640, study PRJNA326480) | marine metagenome | isolation source: seawater | place: Atlantic Ocean: North East | collected 2012
AGCGGAGTGAAAAAACCCGATCCCATTTCGAACTCGGTCGTGAAGGCCTCCAGCGCCGATGGTACTTAGTCTTAAGGCTTGGAAGAGTAGGACGCCGCCTATTAATATACTCAGCTTCATATTTACTATTTTAAAAAATTAATTATTTTTAAATAAAACTACTCGGTAAATTTTAAATAAGACATTGATTTAACTATCTTTATTCTATGGTACTATCAATAGTATGATTAATTATAGAAATAGTTATTTAAATTGGTAGCCTCGGCCGGACTCGAACCGGCACGGGAAAAAATCCCACTGGATTTTAAGTCCAGACTGTCTACCATTCCAGCACGAGGCCATTTAGGGTTGGTTTAAGTAAATTAATCTTTTAAAAACTCTTTTCAACTTTTTTATGAATTAAAAAAAATTATAATTTAGATCATAAAATATAGATAAGTCTTTTTTAACTATAAAATTTAGTATTTTTTTATGAAGTGATTTATTTAAAATATCCTGATTATTTGTATTTAAACTTTTGATAAAAATTGATTTTTCCTCTAATAATTCTTTATATTTAGAAGAAACTTTTTTATCAATATTTATATCTTTTAATGAAAGAGGACTGATTCCTATATCAAATGAATTTATTATTAGATCACGTTGTTCAGGCTTCATTAAATAACAAAGAAAATTATGTCCTTCTTGGGTATTTATGATGACTGAAAAACCAAAAAAAGAAGGATAGTTAATTTTATTTATTTTATTAGTAAATTTACCTTCTTTATTTTCCCAAATTTTTCCAGAAATAGGGTATTGAATAAAATCAAGATTTTTAGCATAAGCAAAGCCATCAGTGGTTACTTGAAAAATATTCTCATTATTATAAAAAGATAAATTCAAATCATTATATTTAGTTAAAAAAGTATTTTTGTTTAACAATGAATATTTTGTATTTTGTTTATATAAAATACTTTCAAACAAGGGATGAGAAAAATCTAGAGAATTATTTAAAAAAAGATAATTAATGAATTTAATGTTTTCTATTCTTGAATAAAAACTCTGAGATAGTGTATATCGAAATTGATCGTTGAATTTATATAAATCATCTTCTTTTTTGATATTTTGAAAGTTTTCCTGAGACACTAAGATAAAGGTATCTAGATCCAAAGGATGAATATTTGAAAAGTCTGAATCAAATTTTATATTATTTTTTTTATAAAATTCTTTAATATAAGGAGGTACTTCTGTATTTTTAATTTTATCTTTATGGTTTTTGAGGTTTAAGTATTCTCCAAATATTAAATCACTATCAAAGTCTGAAATTGAAATTTCATCTTTAGAAGTTAAATTATATAAAGTGTTATTTTTATTGGTATAATTGCCGAGAGAATAATGTAAATAATTTTTATAATCATAAAAATCATCAGATATTAAGATCGCATTTAAGTTTTTTTTTGAAGATTCACAATTACCTTCAGCAAACAATAAGTTTATTGGAAAGCTTAATACTATCAAATATTTTGTTAATAATTTCATAATAGGTTTCTTAATTATTCTAATTTTAATTTTTAAACATTTCACTATAAACGCGATCTTCTATAGTGTTATTATTATCTAAAAGCAAAGGTATAGTCATATTGTTTGCTACTTCTATTTCGGCAGAAATAATGTCTTTTGCTTCAATATGATCTGCATGTGCAACCACTGGCCTTTTTGAAGGGTTGATATTTGTAATCTTAATTTTTGATTTTTCGAATAAAAGACCTCCCTTCCAATGTCTTGGCTTATATGAACTAACAGCCGTAAGAGAAATAACATTTCCTTCTAATGGAATAATAGGACCTGAAGCTGAATAGTTATAACCTGTACTTCCAACAGCTGTTGAAATTATAATTCCATCGCATACCACTTCTTCCATTCTTATAACACCATCAATTTCTATTTTTAATTTAGCGGCTTGATATTTTTCTCTTCTAATACTCACTTCATTTATACCTAAAGCTTTAATTTCTTGACCAGTAGGGTTAATTGTTTTCATAATTAAAGGTTTGAGTTTTAAAAGTTGAGCTTTTTCTATTCTTTCTTCTAAATTATTTAAATCGTACCTATTCATCAAAAAACCAACGCTTCCAAAATTCATTCCATATATAGGTTTAGATAGTTTTAAAAATTGGTGAAGTGATTTCAAAACAAAGCCATCTCCACCGAGAGCCACAATTATATCTGCTTCTTCTGGACTATAAATACCATATTTATTTTCTAGTAATTTTTTTGCTTCAATATTTTTTTCCAAAGGAAATGATGTAAATGCTATTTTCATATTTATCCACCAGTTTGATTCATAAATCTATTAATGTACCCATCATAATCATCTTTCTTAATTTGAAAATCATGTGCTTTTGGTTTTATACTCATAGCATATTCTATCATTTTTATTACTTCTTGGTTACCTTGATTTCTTAGGGGATATTTCAAGTCAACAAAGTCATTTTGACCAAGACACATATAAAGCTTACCAGTACAAGTTAGTCTAATTCTATTACAAGTATCACAAAAATTATGAGATAAAGCTGAAATTATTCCAATTTTTTGTTTAGAGTTAGGTCTGTCAAAGTATCTAGAAGGACCATTTGTTCTGTAAGTACTTTTTGTTAATTTTAAATTATTGATCAATTCTTTTTCAACTGTATCCATTAGTTTGTATTGTTTAAATCTTTTTTCGCCAATGGAGCCGATTGGCATGACTTCAATGAGTGAAACATCAATATTCTTTTTTTCAGACCAGTTAATAATTTCAATTAATTCATCTTTTTTTATATCTTGAGTAACAACAGTATTTAATTTAATTTTTATATTATGGTCTAAAGCACAATCAATTCCTGAAAGAACCTTATGTATGTTTCCCCATTTAGTGAGCTGTTTGTATTTTAATGGATCCAAAGTATCCAGAGAAACATTTATTCTTTTCACTCCATTTTTTTCTAAAGTTTCAGAATATCTTTCTAAGTTTGTTCCATTTGTGGAAATTGTATGTTCTTTAATCAAACCCTTTTTTTTTAATGAATTTAAAAATTCAATAATATCCACTATACCCTTTCTAACTAATGGCTCACCTCCAGTGAGTCTAAATTTATTCACTCCTAACTTATTAAAAGTGTCAATCAAGGTAATGATTTCTTCAATTGATAAGACTTCTTGACGTGGAAGAAATTTAATATCTTCAACCATACAGTAGTTGCATCTAAGGTCACATCTGTCAGTTACAGAAACTCTTAGATATTCTATTTTTCTTTTAAAATTATCTACTAGCATCGTTATTTATAATTTTAATGTCAGAAGAATCTTCATTTAAAACTTTTTTACCCACATTTTCAAAATTTATTGTCAGTTTTCCATTAATGCAAGACTGAACTTGCCCAATACCCCAACTTGGAAAGGATGGATTTTTGACAAGGGTTCCAGGAGGTAAATCTAATTTATTTGAATTATTTATCATTATATTTGTTGTTAATTTGATAGCAGATATTACTATTTACAAGTAGAGAATCTAATGAATAAAAAAGAAAATTTAAACAAATTAAAGGGCGTTATAGCCAATATAGAAAAATCATATGGAAAAGGATCAGTTATGATGCTTGGTAAAAAAGACCATGATATCAATGTAGAAACATACTCAACTGGTTCTTTAGGATTGGATATAGCTTTAGGCATAGGGGGGCTTCCTAAAGGAAGAGTTGTTGAAATTTATGGTCCTGAAAGTTCAGGAAAAACATCACTCACACTCCATGTTATTGCCGAAGCCCAAAAAGTAGGAGGAACTTGCGCTTTTATCGATGCTGAACACGCTCTAGATCCTTCTTATGCCAAAAAATTAAAAGTAAATATAGATGAATTATTAATTTCTCAGCCTGATACAGGAGAACAGGCTTTGGAAATTGCTGACACATTAGTAAAGTCTGAAAGTGTTGACTTACTAGTAATAGATTCTGTTGCCGCATTAGTTCCTAGAGCTGAATTAGAAGGAGAAATGGGTGACTCTTTACCTGGCTTGCAAGCAAGATTGATGAGTCAAGCTTTAAGAAAACTTACTAGTTCAATTTCAAAAACAAACACAATGGTAATATTCATAAATCAATTGAGAATGAAAATTGGAGTGATGTTTGGGAGTCCTGAAACAACAACCGGAGGAAATGCTCTTAAATTTTATTCATCAGTAAGACTTGATATTAGGAGAATAGGCGCAATTAAAGATAAAGATTTAATTACAGGAAATCAAACAAGAGTAAAGGTTGTTAAAAATAAGATGGCACCACCCTTTAAGCAGGTTGAGTTTGACATTATGTATGGAAAAGGAATTTCAAAAACAGGTGAAATAATTGATTTGGGTGCACAAGCAGATATTATTGAAAAATCAGGTGCTTGGTATGCCTATAATGATGAAAAAATAGGACAGGGTAGGGAAAATGCAAAAAGATTTTTAGAGGAAAACCCTAGTATTATGGATGAAATTGAAGCAAAAATAAGAGCTAACTCAAGTACTGTAGAAGAAATTATGCTCGATGGAGATAATTTAACTCCCCCAAAACCTGAAATTGTTCAAGAAGAAAAAAAAGAAGACGATTAAAATTTGTAAGAAATTATATTATATTTAATCTTTCAATATGAACTCTAGCTATGTAAGAAACCAGTTTATCGAATATTTTGTCAAAAATAACCACGAAAAAGTAAGCTCAAGCCCTTTAGTTCCAAATAATGATCCAACCTTAATGTTTACTAACTCAGGCATGGTGCAATTTAAAAATGTATTTACTGGGTTAGAAAATAGAATAAATAAAAGGGCCGTAACTTCTCAGAAATGTGTTCGAGCTGGAGGAAAACATAATGATTTGGAGAACGTTGGTTATACAACTAGGCATCATACTTTTTTTGAAATGCTGGGTAATTTTTCTTTTGGTGATTATTTTAAAGAAGAAGCAATTTATTTTGCTTGGGACTTAATAACACGAAAATATGAAATTAATAAAGATAAACTTCTTGTTACCATTTACCATGAAGATGAAGAGTCATTTGTTTTTTGGAAAAAAATAGCAGGGCTTAATGAAAAAAAAATTATAAGAATTTCAACTAATGATAATTTTTGGTCAATGGGCGATATAGGTCCTTGCGGACCTTGTTCAGAGATATTCTATGATCATGGAAGTCAATTTAAAGGAGGTCCTCCAGGATCACCAGATGAAGATGGAGACAGGTTTATAGAAATATGGAATTTAGTTTTTATGCAATATGAACAAATCAATAAAGATACAAGAAACAACTTACCAAAACCTTGTGTTGATACTGGAATGGGACTAGAAAGAATGACAGCTCTCTTAAATAGTAGTAATGACAACTACTCAGCTGATTTATTTACTAATATAATGGATCTCACCAGTGAAATTATTCAAGAAAAAATAACTTTATCAAATCAGTCTAGCTTTAGGGTTATAGCAGATCATTTAAGGGCTTCTTCTTTTTTGATTGCAGATGGCGTTCTCCCATCAAATGAAGGAAGAGGTTACGTTTTAAGAAGGATCTTAAGAAGAGGTATAAGGCATGCATATACCTTAGGTTCAAGAGATATTATTTTCTATAAATTATTTCCAGAGCTTAAAAATTTAATGAGTTCTTTTTATCCTGAGTTAAATTCTGCTGAAAGCTTGATAGTTGAAACTTTAGAAAATGAAGAGAAAAGATTTAGAGAAACTTTATCAAAAGGTCTTAAAATTTTAAATGAAGAAACACCAAAGGTTCTTAATTCAAAACTTAATGGAGATATTGCATTTAAGTTATATGATACTTTTGGTTTCCCTCTAGATTTAACTCAAGATTTTTTAAAATCCCACAATATATCTGTTGATTTAGAAGGATTTAATAAAGCAATGGATTTGCAGAAAAATGAAGCTAAGGCATCCTGGAAAGGTAGTGGAGATAAGGGTACGGAAAAAATTTGGTTCGACCTATCAAAACAAATTGATCCTACTGTATTTGAAGGGTACGAAAAATTAACTTCGTCTTCAAAAATTTTAAAAATTTTAAAAGATTCTAATGAAATTAAAGAAGTTTCAGCAAAAGAAGGAGAGGTAATAATTATCACCGAGAGTTCACCTTTTTATGCAGAAACAGGTGGTCAAATAGGAGATATAGGTCAAATTAATACGGACACAGGTCAGTTTAATGTAACTGACACTCAAAAGACTCCTTTAGGAATATATTTGCATATAGGCAATATTTTAGATGGTAAAATTATACTTGGAGAACAAACAAAAATGTTAGTGGATGATAGTAAAAGAGAGTTAATTAAAAAAAATCACTCTGCTACTCACCTATTGCATGCTGCTTTAAGAGATAATCTTGGTAAACATGTAACCCAAAAGGGATCCCTGGTCAATGATGACAAACTAAGGTTTGATTTCAGTCATAATAAGTCAATTGAAAAAGAAGCAATTTTGAAAATTGAAGAAGATATTAATAACATTATTAAACAAGCACATGAGGTAAAAACTGAAATTAAGAGCCAAGAAGAAGCAGTTAAAGAAGGAGCCATGGCTCTTTTTGGAGAAAAGTATGGAGATAAGGTGAGAGTTGTATCAATGGGGCAGATAAATAATTCAATATATTCCAAGGAACTTTGTGGAGGTACTCACGTTAATAAAACAAGCGATATTAAAGAATTTAAAATTATTAAAGAGGAATCGGTCGCTTCAGGAGTGAGGAGAATAGAGGCAATTACTTTTGAAAAAGTTGATGAATTTTTAAAAACAAACCTAGAAGCAAGCAAGCAAATTGAATTTAAGCTCAATTCTAGAATTGATTTATTAGTTTCTGAAATTAAGAAGTTAGGCGGAACTACCTCTTTAGATAATAAAATTGATAAAAATATTCAAATTAAAAATTTAGAAAATAAACTCAAACAACTACAGAAAGAGTCAATAATTTTAAATGCAGATAAAAACATAATTAAAGTTATTGAAAAAAATAATATAAAAATTAAAAAACAAATTGTGTATGGACTTGAATCAAAAGATCTAAGGTCTTTTTTTGATGATTTTAAAAAAGAGTACCAGACAGGAGTTTTTATATGCGCAAGTATTAATCATGGTAAAGTAAGCTTAGTTTTAGGTATTACTCAATCACTTTTAAAAACACATGATTGTAGAGACTTAATTAAAAATGCCTTCATTTCCTTAGATAGTAAGGGCGGAGGTGGTAGGCAAGATTTCTCTCAAGCAGGAGGTACAAATACAAAAGGTGTTGACGAGGCATTCAATAAAATTATAGAAAAAATTTAATTAAGTTTTTTTTGTAAATTTTGATCTAAACAACTTAAAAAATCTTCAGTATTTAAATACTTAGAGTCCTTACTGACTAAAATAGCAAGATCTTTTGTCATTTGACCAGACTCAACAGTTTCTGTGCAAGTTAGTTCTAATTTATTAGCAAATTTCGTTAAATCTTCATTAGAGTCTTTTTCGGCTCTAAAAGATAAACCTCTAGTCCAAGCATAGATTGAAGCTATTGGGTTTGTTGAAGTTTTTTCACCTCTTTGGTGTTGTCTATAATGTCTAGTTACGGTTCCATGTGCAGCTTCTGATTCAACTGTATTTCCATCAGGTGTCATTAATACACTAGACATCATACCTAGAGAACCGAAACCTTGAGCCACTGAGTCAGACTGGACATCACCATCATAATTTTTACAAGCCCAAACAAATTTACCTGACCATTTAAGCGCTGAAGCAACTAAATCATCTATAAGTCTATGTTCATAAATAATATTTTTATTATCAAAATCTTTTTTAAATTCTTTATCAAAAATTTCTTGAAATATATCTTTAAAATTACCGTCATATTTTTTTAGTATGGTATCTTTAGTAGATAGATAAACGGGCCAGCCAAGTTTTAAACCATAATTAAAGCAAGCTCTTGCAAAACCGGCAATAGATTCATTTAAATTGTACATTGAAAGGGCAACTCCTGGTGAAGGAAAATCAAAAACTAATTCTTGCTTTTGTTCACCATCATTAGATTGAAAATTAAGTTTAAGTTTTCCAGGTTTATCTATGATCATTTCAGTTGCTTTATATTGATCACCAAAAGCATGACGCCCTACAACAATTGGGTGGTTCCAAGTTTTTACAATTCTTGGAATATTTTTACAAATAATAGGTTGTCTAAAAACTGTTCCATCAAGAATGTTTCTTATTGTACCGTTTGGAGATCTCCACATTTGTTTTAAATTAAATTCTTCCATTCTGTTATTATCAGGAGTTATCGTTGCGCATTTTACCCCCACACCATGTTTTTTAATGGCTTTGGCTGAATCAATGGTAATTTGATCATTTGTTTCATCTCTTTTTTGAATCGAAAGGTCATAATATTTAAGGTCAATATCTAAATAAGGCAGAATTAGTTTATTTTTGATAAAGCTCCACATTATTCTTGTCATTTCATCTCCATCAATCTCTACGATAGGGTTTTTTACTTGAATTTTAGCCATTTTTTATACTTATAAGATTTTAGTTTTCAATAAAAGATTACTTAATTAATCTTATCTATTGAATAGAATATATATATCAGTTATTAATCTTCCACAAGTGATCATAGAGAAAAATGTATTTTAGATTTCATAAGGAAATATCTACTTCAGCAATAATTGTTTTTTTACTAATTATATTTTTTTATTTTATTTATATTCCATTTTTTGTATTTTTTTTAATAATTCTAACTTTTATATTATATTTTTTTAGAGACCCAGAGAGAACTATACCTTTAGGAGAAGATATTTTAGTTGCCCCAGCTGATGGACTTATAACAAATATTACTAAATTAAAAATTGGAAAAAAAAAATTATACAAAAATATCAATTTTTTTAAGTGTTTTTGATGTTCATATACAAAGATTGCCCACAAGTGGTAAATTAGAAAAAATAGATTATTTTGAAGGCAAGTTTTTGAGCGCTACGTTAGATAAGTCAAGCGATGAAAATGAGAGGCTAACAATATCTATTAAAAATTCAAAAGGAATAATACAAGTTACTCAAATAGCCGGGCTGATCGCAAGACGTATAATGTGTTATATTAAAGAGAATGATGATTTAGCTCAGGGTGAGCAATATGGAATTATAAAATTTGGAAGTAGAGTAGATTTGTCATTTCCCGAAGTTTACTCAATTAATGTTGCAGAAGGTCAGAGGTCAATTGGTGGTGAGACTATTATTGCATATGATAAAAAAACACTTAAGCAAGATAGAAAATTTAAAACAATTTAAACTTATATATTATGAAAGATGTACCTTTTATTAGATTTGCTCCTAATTTTATCACATTACTATCACTTTGTTCTGGAATAAGTTCTTTAAAATTTGCTTATCAAGGAAATTGGAAGATCGCAGTTTTGATGATTCTATTAGCTGGATTTTTTGATTTTTTTGATGGATGGCTTGCTAGAAAATTAAAAAAGTCTTCGCAATTTGGCGCTGAGCTAGACTCACTATCAGATTTTATAAGTTTTGGAGTGTCCCCGGCTGTGTTGGTTTATCTTTGGTCTATTAAAGAATTCGATAGAGTAGGATGGGTTTTTTGTCTCTTTTACATAATTTGCGCTGCTTTAAGACTTGCTAGATTTAATATTGAAAACTTAACTTCTCCTTCTAACACTTTTTTTGGCATTCCTTCTCCAGCAGCTGCAGGAATAGTGTTAATTCCATTATTTTTTAATTTTATTTTTCCAGAATTATACAATAAAAATTTCATATTTATTTCAATATTACTTCTATCATATAGTGGGTTAATGATGATTAGTAGGGTTCCTACTATGTCATTAAAATCTTTAAAGTTATCTAAATCTAATAGTAGTTACTTTATAATTTTAATTGCTATTTTTATAATTTTTTTAATAAGTTTTTTTTGGCAAACCATATTTTTTGTTTCTTTGGCTTATCTTGTATTTAGCTTAATTAGTTTATTTAGATTTTTTATTTTTATTGGAAGAAAAAATACCAAATAATCTAGATCCAGCTATTAAAGCACATGGTGTTACCAGAAGTGTTAAAAAAGTAGAAAATAGTAATCCAAAAACTATAGCACTTGATAAATCAACCCACCATTGAGTACTAGGAGAGTCATATGAGTAATCCATTTCAATAAAATCAATATTAAATTTTAAAACCATTGGCAATAAACCAAGTACCGTAGTTGCAGTTGTAAGTAATACAGGCCTAAGTCTTTGTGCTCCAGTCATTAAAACAGCTTCTTTTACTGTTGAAGTTTTATTTTTAAGTCTGTCAAAAGTGTCTATAAGAACTATATTGTTATTTACTACAATTCCAGCCAAAGATATTACTCCTATACCACTCATAACAATTCCAAATGGTCTTCCTGTTATCATCAAACCTAAAACAACACCAACAGTAGACATTATTACAGCAAACAAAATTAAAAGAACGCTATAGAAGCTATTAAACTGGGTAAGTAATATAATTGCCATCATGAAGATTGCTACTGCAAAAGCTTTTTGAAGAAAAGCTTGAGATTCCTTTTGACTTTCATCTTCACCTTTAAACTCAACATTTACCGCTGGGCTAATATTTGCTGAGCCAAATTCCGGAATTTCTAAATTAAATTTGTTAGGTATGTTAAATTTTTCAAGACCAAGCCAATGTTTTACTAATCTAACGTAAGCATCTGTCATATAAAATCTTGAGACATCGGCCTTAACAGTTTCGGTTCTTTTTGAATTAATCCTAACAATGTTGCTTGTTTTTTGAGATGTTTTTATTGAAGTAAAATTTGAAATAGGAACATATCCGGAAGAAGTTGGTATTTTAATACCATCTAATTGATCAATTGTTCTCTGACCTTCAGGTAATCTCAAATAGATTGGAATAGACTCATTACTGTCATTTGGTCTAAATTCGCTTAACTTTAAACCACTAGTTAATAGTTTTATTGTGTTTCCAATTATAGAAATGTTTGCCCCATATTTAGCAGCTTCTTCTCGATCAACATACAATTGATACTCAATGCTTGGAGAAGGACTGGAATCTTCTAAATCTTTGATATTTTGTAATTTTGATAAGTAAGTTTTAATTTTTGTCATTTCTTTAGGTAAAAGCTCTAAATTGTCTGATGACAAATTAATTTCGATTGGCTTGCCACCAGGAGGGCCTGCTCTTAAAGTTCTAGTTTCAACTTTTATTCCTGGCATGTCTTTTGTAGCTTCTCTGATCTCATCAATAATTAAATTTGCTTTTCTTCTTTTATCCCAGTCTTTAAACTCTATATCTATAAAACCAATTACATCCTCAGAAGTTTCTTGCCTATTAGAAACATTACCAGAAGTAGTGTAAATAGATTTAAACTCATTATTAGTTTTTTGTATTTTTAAAATTTTATCTTCAACATCTCTTACTAAAATATCTTTTTCATCAATAGATAAGTTACCTCTAGCATAAATTACAATTTTGCTATTATCTGCATCAACTCGAGGGAAAAAATTAACCCCATTACCAAATTTAGAATAAACTAAATAGATGGATATTAAGATTGAAACCGAAAGGATTATTATTTTTAAAGGGTGGTTGGTTAAAAAAGAGAGTAGTTTTATATAAATATTTGTAAAACCTTTAAGTTTAGAAAGATCGACAAAATCATCTTCTTCTAGATTTTCTTTTATTGTTATTTTTTTTTGTTTAATTAATCCAAAAAAATTTGATCTAAATATTTTATATATGAAAAATGAAATAATTAGAAAAATTGCAATTTTACCAATTAAGCTATAGATAAAATTCACAAGAAATATATCGATAAAGCTAAAAGAAAATAAACATAAACTAACTATAAGTATTAGAGGGATAATAGCATAAAAAAATAAATTTTTAATTTTTAGAGATTGTGAGCCAACTGTTGGAATAACAACCAAAGCCATTAAAAGAGAAGATGATAAAACCGCAACTAAGGTTATAGGAATATATTTCATAAAACCACCTGTTGTCCCAGGCCAAAATAAAAGTGGTATGAAAACTGCTATAGTAGTAAGCGTCGAAGCTATAATTGGCATAGACATTCGAGAAGATGCTCTTAAATAAGCTTTAGATATAGAATATCCTTCTTGAATTTTTCTTTGAGCATATTCAACAACAACTACTGCTCCATCAACCAATAATCCAACCGAAAGGATTAAGCCAAATAATACAACCATATTTACTGTGTAATTCAGTGAATTAAGTACTAAGACTGCTAACAAAAAAGATCCAGGTACAGCTAGTCCTACTAAAAGACTAGATCTAACTCCTAAAAATAAAATAACCACACTCATAACTAAAAGAATTGAAAAAATTACATTATTTTGAAGATCATTGAGCATACCTTTTATATTTACTGAGTCATCTCCTGAATAAGTTATATTTATATTAGAAGGTAGTTTAAGTTTTTCTTCTTCAACAATATCCTTTACCTGATTAACTGTATCTACGATATTTGCACCAATTCTTTTTGATATTTCTAATGTAAAAGAAGCCTGACCATTAACTCTAGCGAAACTTTCAGGATCTTTAAATTTTCTTTTTAGTTTTGCTATATCTTTAAATTTTATTGTTTTTTTATCACTAATCTTTATAGGTGTTTCAAAAACATCATTCAAATTTTCATAAAGTCCAGGAATTTTAATTACAAATCTTCCATCACCGGTATCTATACTTCCCGCAGATACAATTTGGTTATTTCCTTTAACAAAATTTAAAATTTCATTTAAATTTAGTCCATAACTTTCAATTTTATTTTGGTCTATTAAAATTTCTAATTGTTCTTCACGTTCACCGCCAATATTCACCTCAAGTACATTAGGTAATGAATTAATTTTATCTTTTATGTCATTAGATATTTTTTTTAAAAGAAAATCTGAGACATCTCCACCTATTGAAACTACCAGTATAGGGAAGAGACTTATATTCACTTCAGTAACTGTTGGTTCATCAGCATCATCAGGTAAATCAGATTTTACTCGATCTACCTTATCTCTTGTGTCTAATAAGGCCTGATCAGCATTAAAACCTGATTCAAACTCAAGGAGAACATTACCTCCATTTTGATATGAGGTGCTTTTTAACTCTTTTTTTCCTTCAATGTTTTTAATTTCTTCTTCAATTGGTTTCACTAATAGTTTTTCTGAATCTTCAGGAGAAATACCGGTTAAATTCAAAGAAACGTATATATATGGCAAATTAACATCAGGAGATGACTCTTTAGGTATATTATTAAAAACAATAGCACCTGATATAATTATAAATCCTAATATAGATAGCGTAGTTCTATAATAATTATTAGCTATTTCTACTAAGTTCATCTAATTATTGAGTTGAAACTTTATCTCCAGTAGAAACATATTGATGACCAACTGTAATTATTGTTTCTTTATCACTAAGACCACTTACTAACATGTAATCAGAGGTATCTTCGATTATAATAATTTTTTTAAAAAGAACCTTACTCTCTTCATCTAATACTTTTATACCAATGTCACCATAATCATTTAAAGATAGAACAGAAGGAGAAATTTTATGAGCTTTAACCTTATCTTTAAAAATAGTAATTTCAGAAGACATACCGTCTTTATAAATAAGATTTGGATTTTTTATAACTACTACAATTTCAAAAGTCTTAGTATTTTTATCTGCCATTGGAGAAATATAGTCAATTTGTGCATTAATGGTATTATCTAATATTTTAATTTGGACTTTATTATTTTTTGAAATTCCAATTATTTGGTTCTCATTTATATAGCTTTTAGCTTTAATTTTAGATAGATCAATCAATTCATAGGCCGTATCTCCCGGAGTTAAAAGTTCACCTTCAATTTTGTGTCCATCTAAAATAATTCCTGCGAAGGGTGCCAAAAGTGCGATTTTATTAAATTCATTTTTTGAAATTAATTCTTTCGAATAAAGTTTTTTAAAAGAATCATAATCTTCTAATTTTAAAATAAGATCATTTTTTTTTACTATTGTTCCTTTATTTAATAAAACTTTTTCTACTTTTGAAGTTAATTCACTTTTAATAGAAATTTTTCTGAAAGCTTCAGTTGTTGAACTTAGAATTACAGTTTCATCAATTTCTTTAGCAATAGATTCCACTGAATAAACTTTAAATAAATTTTCTTCTTTTTTTTCTTCTTTCTTTTCCCAAGATTCATTAGTATTTGCATTTTTAAAAATAAATAAAATTACAAATAAACAGAAAGCCAAAAATAGATAGTTTAATTTTTTCATTATAAATAGCAGTATATGTTATTACAAATAGCAGTATATGTTATATGTTTACAGATACATATCAGATCAAAGGGTAAAATGAAAGAGTGGTATAAAAAAAGGCAAAAAGATCATTTTTATAGGGAAGCAAAGAAAAATAACCTTATATCAAGAGCATATTACAAAATTAAAGAAATTAACGAAAAACATAAATTAATTAAGAATAATCAAATTATTTTAGATATCGGTTGTTCTCCTGGTGGTTGGCTACAATACATTTCACAAAAATACACAAATTCAAAATTAATAGGTATAGATATTTTGGATTTAAAAATACCAAAAAGTAAAAATATTGATTTCTTAAAAATAGATTTAAATAATTTTAATGAAATATCAAAATATTTCAAAGAAAAAAAATTAATATTCGATAATATAATTTCAGATATAGCTCCTAATACATCTGGTATTCAGTTGGTTGATCAAGCAAACAGTTTTCAATTATGTGAAGCATGTACATTATTCATAGATAAATTTTTGAAACAAAAAGGAAATTTTTTAATTAAAAACTTTCAAGGTGAGGACACTAATATTTTATTTGAAAATATCAAAAAAAAATTTGAAAAAGTTATATATATTAAACCAAAAGCTTCTGAAAAAACATCTAAGGAAATTTATATTTTAGCTTTTTTCAAAAAATAATTTTGAAACCAAGAATTGATTTGACTAATATTATTTAATTTAGTTTTTTTATCATTATTTTCGATTTGAAAATTATCTTGGTTGTCAAAATAAAAGTATTTAATTGAAACAATAGGATAATAAAAATTACTTTTATAGAAAATTATAGTAGTATATTTTTTTTTATTGTCATTTCCTATTTTAATTGAGTAGTTTTTCCATAAATTTTTTGATATCCCTATGGAATAAAAGCTTAAAACTCTTTGAAAAAAAATCTTAGGTACTATTTCATTTCTTATAGAATTACTATTTAAATTTAATATTTTCAATGTTATACATGATAGAAAATGCCTATAAGTTCTGCAAGTTGTAATTTTAATTGGAAGCCAACCAATTTTTCATTATCTGATTTAGAAGATAATGAGGTCAATTTTTATGACAGTTTTGGTCAAAATGGTTTATTAGTAATGTTTATTTGTAACCATTGTCCTTATGTAAATTCTATTGAAAAAAAAATCAAATATGAAACAGATATGCTTTTTGATTTAGGTATAAATTCTCTAGCTATTATGTCTAATGATCAAAATGAATACCTTGAAGATTCTTTAGAAAATTTAAGAATTCAATCAAATAAAAATAATTTTAAATTCCCTTATTTAATTGATAAGGAACAGCTTATAGCTAAAAATTTTAAAGCTTTATGTACTCCAGATTTTTTTGGATTTAACTCTGACAAAACCTTGCAATATAGAGGCAGACTAGACTCTTTAGGCAGAGATCCTGAGATAGGAGAGAGAGAGCTTTATCTTGCTATGTCAGAAATAGGTGAAAAAAAGTATACAAGTAATCCACAGTTTCCTAGTATGGGGTGTTCAATTAAATGGAAAATTTAACAAATACAATTCAAGTTTTAAAAAAGATAAACATTAAAATTATTATATTTTTTTTATTATCTATTAGTTTGATTTCATTCTTAATTATTTATAATCATTTTGCAAAAATTAAGGAAACCAAATCATATTTTGATTTATATTTAGCAAATAATTATAATAATTTAACAGAAGATGCCATTGATAAAAATTATATTATTTTATCTAATAGTAAAAATTCCAATATAAGTTTTTTTGCAGACTTAAAGATGTCAAATTTATCAAATATTGATAAATACAATGAATTTGAAAAAAATTTAATAGTTTTAAAACATTCAATTTTAAATAGTAATTTAGATCAACTTAAGAATCTTCAAACAAATAAATTTTTCAATAAAACTTCTGAAATATATTATTTAAATAAAAGTTTAGACAATCTTAATATTGATTTACTAGTAAAAGAAGACCCTAGTTTTTTTAACAGAGCAGTCAATTTTTATTTAAATGATAATTAGATTAATTTTTATATTAATATTTTTATCAAGCTGTGATAAATATCTGGGGACAATAGATAAAGACTATACTCCAACAAAAAAGCTTATAACTATTGAAAATAATAATTTATTTAATTCTAATAAAGAAATAATTTTTCCTAATATTGCTAAACCTACTAACTTTAATTTATTCAATTTACCAGTTGGCAATCTTAGTAGTAATAATTTGAATAAAATTCAAAAAATATCTAAGTATGACAATAAATCTAATATTGTCTTCTTTAATAATGATATTATTTTTATTTCTAATAATCTATCAGTAAGTAAAATTCAAGATTTTAAAGTTGAAAAAATCTCTTCAATCACTTCCCAATACAGAAAAAAAAATGATTATTTTTTAAATATAATTAATCATTTTGATAATTTATATTTTATTTCAAATTATGGTGAAATTTTCTTACTTGATAAGAACTATGAAACAAAATTAATAAATTCAATACAGAAAAATTTGAATTATTTGGCTTCAAATGAAAACTATTTAGTTCTTTTATCAAAGTCTGGAGAAATCATAACATATGATACTAGTAAAAATATTTTTAATATAACTGATAAAATAAATATAAACTTTGGTTTCAATAACAAAATTTACAGTAAAAACAGATATGAAGATATATTGTTTTATAATGTTAACTCAAATACTTTTTCAATAATTGATTTATCAAATTTTAAAAATATAAATAGCCATGTAATAGATAGCATAAATATTTTATCTAACATTGGGGAAATATCTAATATGATAGATACACCCTTTAATAATGGCAATGACACTGTATTCGTAAATAGTGATGGCAAATTATTTAAATTTAATATCTCTACTGATCAAACTATTTGGGAAATAGATGTAAATGAGAATATTAAAGATTTTTTATATTTTTCAAATTATTTGATTTTACTTACTAATAAATTTATTTATGTAATTGATTTAGAAAATGGTGGTTTAATTAACAAACTTAGCCATCAAATGAAAAATGTTAGATTGTTGTCACTTGTCAATAATAAATTAATGGTAATTTCAGATTCCATCATAAACTTTTATGTCTTACAAAAATCAGATTTAGTTTTAAAAAGATCAATGAAATCTATTAAGGAGGTTGTTGGAATTGGTTATACTGACGGTAATATATATATAAAAGATAAAAAAAATATATACATATTAAGTGAATAATTATTTTATTATCGGTAGAACTAATGTAGGAAAATCATACTTATTTAATCTATTTTCTAAACAAAAAAAAAATTTATCTATTGATAACCCACATACAACCGTTGACATAATTAAGCAAAAAATAACTTCTAAAAATTTTGCAATAAATTTATATGACTCTCCTGGTGTTGATGACTTAATTTCTCTTAAAAAACTATTAATTAAATTTAGAGATTTAAAATTAAAAAATTTAATTTTTATATATGTTGTTAAGAATGATTATAATCAAACTGATATAGATTTATCAAAAAAAATTCATTCTTTAAATTATCCAATATATTTATATTTAAACGGTAAAATTATTGAAAATAACATTATACATAATTTATATAATCATGAATTTAGATATAATGAAAATGGGTTTAGCTCAATATATAAAACAATACTATCTGATAATTCAAATTTAGTTGTAACAAGTAATAGAGTCACAAAAAAAATATCTATTTTTGGAAAGGAAAATACTGGTAAATCAACTTTTTTTAATAAATTAATTAATAATGATTTATCACTTACACATAAAGCACTTCATACAACTAGAGATCCTGTTGAATGGACAGTTAATTTCAAAGAAATAGATTTTAATTTTGTTGATACAGCAGGTTTTATTAGATCTAAGTCAAAAAGAAAAAGGGGAGTACTAGAGTCTTTGTCAATTAATCAAAGTAAACAATCCATACATAGTGCAGATCTTATAATTTTAATGCTAGATTCTAAATCAGAATCTAGGCTTGATCTTAGTCTGATAGGTGAACTACAAAAAAAAAAATAAACCTTTCATGATTTTAGTTAATAAAATAGATCTTATAAAAGATAAAAGTTCATATGAAAAAGTTTTTTTAGAACATCTTTCAAAGCAACATAATTTTTTTTCTAGTTTAAATATTTATTTTATTTCTGCTTTAAAAATTTCTAGAAATAAAATTTTAAATATCATTTATAATAAGATTAAAAAACCTTTCGATTTTAAAACTTCATATTTAAATAAAATTGCTAAATCAATGAACTCCGAACTTACAAGATTAACTAATAAATCAAAAGCATTTAAAATTTTTTATATTACGGCTTTTACTGTAAATAATAAGAACTACTTTAAGATTTTTAGTAATTTTAAACAAAAAGATATTAAGCCAAATATTAGAACTTTTATTAGAAAAATGTTAATTAAAGAATTAAGTTTAAAAGGTGAATCTTTTAAGGTTATTTACAATTAAATAAATTAATTAAAATTTTTGGCTCTAAATCTTTTTTTATTGATTTTAAAAAATTGGTCATAGAATTAAGCCAGTTAATATTATGAACCTGGTAATAGCTAAATTCACCAACTAATAATTTAATATCAATTTTTTCATTATAAAAAGGAATTAATAAGCTCATTAAATATATTAAATTTGATGTTTGATTAAAGTATATATTTTTCAGAAATTCATAATCATATTGATATGAAAGCATATTCAGTTTTTGATTATTAAAAATAATATTTATTTCATCAATTTTTCCAAATTCTAATTTTATTATATTTAATGCCTTAATAATTTCTTCAGGTTTTTCATAGTCAATTTGAAGCCATTTTCCTTGATCTTGATCTTTTTCAGGCTCTTTAGAGCTAAGAGTTATGTAATTGTATTTATCATTTAAATTAAAAATAGGTTTTCCATCTATGATTATATTAAGAATTTTTTTGCTCATGAAATATTTTTATTTTTGATTTAATAAAGTTAATTGAGTAGTTTTATCTACATCAAGATAGTCACTTGGTCTAACGGGATATTCTCCTGTGAAGTAATGATCAGTAAACTGCGGTTTATTTTTATCTCTTATATTCCCACCTAAAGCTTTATATAATCCATTTAAACTCAAAAACTGAAGTGATTTAGCGCCGATATACTTGCATATCTCATCATTGTTTTTATTCGCTGCTAGTAATTCCTTTTTTGTTGGAGTGTCTACACCATAAAAATCAGGATATTTTATTTCTGGACAAGAAATTCTTACATGAACTTCTTTTGCTCCAGCATCGTAAAGCATTTTAACTATTTTATAACAAGTAGTTCCTCTTACCAAAGAGTCGTCAACAAGTATTATAATTTTATTTTTAATAGAACTTTTATTAGCATTTAACTTTAATTTTACTCCTAAGCTTCTAATGTGTTGTGAGGGTTCTATAAAAGTTCTTCCTACATAATGATTTCTAATAAGACCTAATTCAAAATTTACTCCGATTTTTTGGCTAAATCCAATAGCTGCCGGTACCCCTGAATCTGGAACTGGTACAATGATATCTGGATTAACATTACATTCTTCAGCTAGTGCGTATCCTAATTTTTTTCGATGCTCATATGCACATTTACCATTTATTAAACTATCTGGTCTAGCAAAATAAATATATTCAAAAACACAAGGTCTGAGATTTTTAAATGGAAAAGGCTTTAAACTAGTTAGTTTACCTTTGGTTGCTACAACTATTTCTCCATTTTCTACATCTCTAATATATTCAGCACCAATGATATCCAAGGCACAAGTTTCAGATGTAAATATATAGGAGTCATTTAATTTCCCTATAACTAGTGGGCGGATACCAAAAGGATCTCTAACCCCAATTAATATATTATTAGATAAAATAGTAAGAGAGAATCCACCTTCAATTTTTTTTAAAGCATCTATAATTTTATCAACTAATTCATATTTTTTAGATTTAGCAATAAGATGAACTATAGTTTCTGTATCTGAGGTAGTATAAAAAATAGACCCATCCTTTACAAGTTCCTCTCTTAAAGCTATTGCATTTGTTAAATTTCCATTATGAGCAACACTAACCCCACCACCATGCAAGTCTGCAAAAAAAGGCTGTACATTTCTTAAAGTGTCACTTCCAGTAGTTGAATATCTATTGTGACCTATAGCAAAATTACCAGGTAGATTATCCAATGTTTTTTCTTTTGTAAAATTATCTCCTACCAGTCCGAGTTTTTTTTCAGAATGAAAGGTATTATTATCACAAGTAACAATCCCACATCCTTCTTGACCTCTATGTTGCAAAGCATGCAGTCCTAAAGCTGTCAACGCAGCAGCATCATAATTATCACTAATTCCAAAAACGGCACACTCTTCTTTAAATATAGAGCGATGAGGGTGTTTAAATTGAATCTTTCTATGAAAGTGAAGATTATTTTTAATAGATTTCATTTTCATTGTTACTATTAATTATTTTATCTTTAGTTTCCTCATAATCTTTTGTGCTAGATATCATCTTGTCGTAAAATTCAATATTATAATTCATAACTTTATTCATATTTTCTGTCATGAGATTTTTTAAAAAGGCGTTGTATGAAAAATAAAAGATTATAGTAAATAAAAATAATCCATATAAGCAACCAAGAAAAAAGTCAACAATTTTTAAAGAAAAATTTTTTGTAAAATTTAAATTTAAAATTTTTTCTAAAATTCCAAAAAAAGAATAAGAAATTAGAAATAAAATAATAAAAATTAATATTTCGCTAGGCAAATCATGATTTAATAAATTTGTAAGATATTCATTGTCGATAAAGTATTCACTCAATAGCAAATGCAGTTTTTTGTAAAATATTAAAGGGATGGTGATTGATCCTATTATTTTTATGGTAAAACCAAGTGATTGAAGAATACCCTTAAAACCAAAATATGTAACAAAGGAAATCATTAATATAAAATAAATTATTTCAACAGTTTTTAATGAATTTAATAATTCCATATTTTTTTGTTCAGTTTATACCTGACCTTTAAGAAAACTGTTTAATTTTGAGTTTTGAGTTTTTAGTAAATTTTCACATTTTTCAGATACTTCAATTATTCCATCTTCAAGATAATAAAACTGATCACCTGTTTTCAAAGCACTTTTTATGTCATGAGTAATGGTTATAGCTGTAATTTTTTTTTCTTTAATTACTTTAACTATTAAGTCATTAATTAACTCACCATTTAAAGGATCAAGTCCTGTTGTCGGCTCATCTAAGAATATAACATCTGGTTTTTTAAATAATGCTCTTCCTAAAGCAACTCTTTTTTTCATTCCGCCTGAAAGTTCAGAAGGGTACTTATCTATATTTTCTGAATCAAGCCCCAAGTTAAACATAATATCCAAAACTTCCTCTTTAAGTTGACTTATAGGTTTCAATTTTTCATTAATAAATTGAAATGCAATATTTTCCCAAACTTTTAAACTATCAAAAAGGGCTCCGTATTGAAACAACATCGCAAATTTATTTATATCTACCTCTTCTTTTGAATTATAAGTAATGATTCCAGAGTCCTGTTTAATTAATTTATAAATTAACTTAATTAGTACTGATTTTCCACAACCAGATTTCCCTAATATTATATTTGACATATTTGGTTTAAGATTAAGGTCTATTCCTTTAAGAACTTTTTTTCCATCAAAACTTTTATTTAAATTATTAATTTGAATCTCCATTTTTTAAAAAAACAACTCTGTTAGTAAATAGTTAAATATTAAAATTAAAATTGACGATGAAACAACTGCATTTGTTGTAGCAGAGCCAACTCCAAAAGAACCATTGCTAGTATAAAGCCCATTGTAGCAACTCATTAAAGATATAATTAATCCAAAAAAGATCGATTTTATAATTCCTGAAAAATAGTCGTTAAAGCTTAGAAAATCAATAGAGTTTGTTATATAAACAGTCTCGTTAAAACCTAATCTTAATGTTCCAATTAAGTATCCACCGTATACTCCAATTATGTCAGCAAAAGTTACTAGTATTGGCATAGCTACAACTAAAGTTATTATTTTAGGAGTAACAAGATAGTTATAGAAATTTGTATTAAGAGTTTTTAAAGCATCTATTTGCTCAGTTACTCTCATAGTTGCTATTTCAGCAGCTATAGCTCCACCAACTCTTCCAGCAACCATTAGTCCTGCTAAAACCGGACCTAATTCTCTTGTTAATGTTATAACTACAATTTTTGGAATTGCAGTTTCAGCAGCAAACCTAGAGAAACCAGTATAAGATTGAAGTGCTAAAACCATACCAGAAAATATAGCTGTTAAAGCAACAATGGGTATCGAGCTAAAAAGTATTCTTAAAAAATATTTAATATTTAAATAAAAGTAAAAACGTGGATAGAAAATATATTTAAAACTTAAAAAAATAAATAATATAATTTTTCCAAGTGAGACAAATAATTTTAAAAACAATTTTCCAACTAGTGCGAAAAAAACCATGATTTATATTTTAATAACTAATATCCCTGTCTTTTGCCTTACTGGTAAATTTAGTTAACTTATCATCGAACACTAATTCAACATTTCCAGTGGGCCCATTTCTTTGTTTTGCTATTATGAGCAAAGCATCATTCATAATGTTATTACATTTTTCTTGCCACTCTGAAACTCTATCTTGATAAGTTTGATTATTTTCTCCTTCTTTTCGCCTAGGTTCTCCATTTTGAAGATAGTAGTACTCTCGGTAAACAAACATAACTATATCAGCATCTTGCTCTATACTACCTGATTCTCTTAAATCGGACAATAAAGGTCGCTTATCATCACGATTTTCAACTTGTCTTGATAATTGTGATAGGGCAAGCACAGGTATGTTGAATTCCTTTGCTAGTTGTTTTAAGTTTCTCGTGATTTCTGAAAGTTCATTAACTCTGTTATCTCTAGTAGTTTCAGGTTTTATTAACTGTAAATAATCAATAACAATATAACTAATATTATAATTTTTTTGGTATCTTCTTAATTTTGATCTTAGCTCGCTTACTGTTAAATTCGGACTATCATCAAAATAAAAACCTAAGTTACTAACTTCATCAAATGCCTTTCTGAGTCTAGAATTGTCTTCCTCATTGAGATCACCTTTTCGAAGTTTATTGCTCTCGACTTTTGATTGTTCAGCTAAAATCCTTAGGCCTATTTGTTCTGCAGACATCTCTAAGGAAAAGAACAAACCAGATTTATTAGAATTTTCTTTTTTAAATATCTTTGCAGCATTGAAAGCAATATTGGTGGCTAATGCAGTTTTGCCCATAGAAGGCCTTCCTGCTAAAATTATTAAATCAGAATTTTGCATACCTCCTAACAAGTTATCTAAGTCGTTAAAACCAGTAGAAGTTCCTGAAATCTTACCTTTATTCTTAAAAGCATTTTCAATTATTTTTAGAGAAGATATTCCAACAGATTTAAAATCTTTGATTTCAAAAGAATCTTTTTTAAAATTTGTTATTTCAAATATTTCTTTTTCTAACTGAACTATTATATCTTTAACACTTTTGTCGGTTGTAAAATTAGATATATCTTTATTTTTATCCTGAGTAGTTTTGAATATTTCCCTTCTCAGATATAGATCTTCTAAATCAAGAATATAGCCAAGAAATGAATTTTTTGAATAAACAATCGAGTCAACTTCTCTAACCAAATCTTGAATTGTATCTTTAGCAACCTCCGGTAAATAATTTTTAATACCATCGATACTTATATTTTTGGAATTATTAGAAAAATCATTTAATATTTTAAGAATTTTCTTATGTTCTAGATTAAAAAATATTTTTTCATTAATTTTATCGTAATATTCATCAATAAAATCGGGGTGTTTTATTAAATATGCTAATACAATGATTTCAAGATTATTATCTTTTAAATTTAAATAAGGGTCTGCCACTAAAAGGAATATAAGTTATAAACCTAAAAAAGTATGTATTTAAGATGAAGATTTAGGGGATAAAATCTCTATATTAAGTGTACAACTTAATTCAGGATGAAGATCTATTTCTACGTTATGGTTTCCTGAAATCTTAATTTTTTCACCCAACTTAATCATTTTCTTCTCTATATTTAAATCTTGATCTTTTAAATAAGTAAAAATATCACTTACTGATATTGATCCAAAGAGTTCACCATTATCTTTTGATGCAATTTCTTTTGTATATGTTAGTGATTTAATTTTTTCAGCAATTTTTTCTTGTTTTTGTTTAAACTCTTGGTCTTTTGCCTCAAGAGAAGCTTTTTTTAAAGAAATTTCTTCAATATTTTGCTTTGTTGCAATTTTGGCTTTGTTTGATGGTATTAAGAAGTTTCTAGCAAAACCATTTTTTACTGAAACAATAGATCCTATATCCCAATTTTTTTTAATTTTTTCTAATAAAACAACTTTTAACATTATTATAATAAAGAAAGATATCTTGCTTGTTTAATTGCCTTGGAAAGTCTTGTTTGAACTGCTCTTGGAGTATTTAACACTCTTTGTGGAATTATTTTGCCATTTTCGTTAATAAATTTCTTAAGAAGATGTGTATTTTTGTAATCTAATTTAAGAAAATCTTCATTGTTAAAATCGTAATTTTTTTTCATAATTATAAGTTATCCTTATTTGATTGAGGCGTTACCCCATCAATTTCATTATTACTTTTTGAAATTAAGTGTCTTAAACATTCAGTATTAAATTTTAAGAAATTATCTAATTTCAAGGGAAAATCTTGCTCAGACTCAAATCTCATAAATTTGTATGATCCTTTTGCATATTTTTTAATATTAAATTTAAGATTTTTAATACCCCAATCTTCAGTATAAGCAATTTTTACACTATTATCAGTAAAGAATTTTTCTATAGAAGAAGTTAGATCTTTTACTTGATCGTTTCCCAAGTCTGGTTTAACTATAATAGTGGTTTCATATACTTTAGACATCGAATGATTGTCTACACATATATAACTATTATGTCAAATAAAAATATATCCATTCTTTTTACAGGCCAGGGTTCACAATACCCAACTATGGGATTAGAGTTAATTGAAAAATTTGATTGGATTAAAGAAAGATACCAAATAAGTTCTGATTTATTAGGTTTTGATGTAATCAAAATACAATCAGATCCAAATAAAATAAATTTAACTGAATTCAGCCAACCTCTAATTTTTATATATTCTTCTATCTTGATTGATTTATTCAAAGAAATTCATAAAGAGATAATTAAAAATAATAAAATTTATTTAGCCGGTCATTCTCTAGGAGAATATTTAGCTCTTTATTTTTCAAATACATTAAATTTTGAAGAGATGTTAAAGCTAGTTGCCTTAAGAGGTAAGGCAATGTCAAAAGTTTCAAATCCTGATAAATACGGAATGTATGCTATACTGACTAAAACTAAAATTGATGCAAAAATTTTTACTGATAAAGTTTATTTAGCGAATATTAATTCAATTAATCAAGTTGTAATTTGCGGAGAGAAGAAAAATTTAGAAGATTTTAAATTAGATAATCCTATAGGAAAATATATACCTTTAAAAGTTTCTGCTCCTTTTCACTCTCCTATTATGAAAGAAAGCTCAGAAATTTTTTTAGAAAAAGCAAAAATTTTTAGTTTTAAAAAATCAAATTATGATTTGCTTTCGAACCATAAGTTAACCAATTATAAAAATATTGAATTAGAAGATTATGCAAATCAGCTATCAAAACAAATTTTATCTACAGTGGAATGGACTGATATAATTAATTATTTTATATCAAAAGAAGTTAATAATTTTTTTGAGATAGGGCCTAAAAAAACATTGCTTAATTTTTTACCAAAAAATGAAAATATAATTACTTGTCCTTTTTGCTCTTATGAGGATATAAATAACTATGTTTAAAAATAAGACAGCTTTTATTACAGGCGGCACTGGAAGTATAGGTAACTCAATATGTAACGATTTTTTAAATAATAATTGTGAAAACGTTTTTTCATCTACAACAAACCTTGAAAAAACAAAAAACTTAAATGAGAAAATAAAATTTATAAAACTTGATTTAAATAATATTTCAAATGAAATAATGAAAAACCAATTAAATTTTGAACCAGATTTTCTTATTCTTAATGCCGGTCTGAATAAAGATAATATTTTTTTAAGGATGACTAATGAAGAGTGGGCCGATGTAATAAATGTAAACTTAAACTCTGCTTTTTCATTAGTAAGGTATTTTATAAAGAGTATGATTAAAAAAAGGTATGGAAGGATTATTTTTATTACCTCGGTAGTTTCTTTTACGGGTAATCCGGGTCAGGTCAATTATACTGCTTCAAAAGCAGCATTAAGTGGTTTTTGTAAATCCTTGTCATTAGAGGTTGCTAGTAGAAACATAACTGTTAATTGTATTTCACCTGGATTTATAGCGTCAAATATGACTGAAAAACTTACTGAAGATCAGAGAAATATAATTTTGGATAAGGTTCCAATGAAAAAATTAGGAAATCCCCAAGATATTGCTAATTCTGTTAGTTTTTTATGCTCCGAAAAAGCATCATATATTACCGGACAAACTATTCATGTAAATGGAGGTCTTGCTTTAATTTAATTAACTATTTAAAAAGCAACCATATTGTGATACGAAATCTTTAAAATTATTTTTAAGAAGGATTTAAAATGAGTGATATAGAAGATAGAGTAAAAAAAATAGTAGTAGAACATTTAGGTGTAGAAGAATCAAAAATTCAAAGTGATTCAAAATTCATTGATGATTTAGGTGCTGATAGCTTAGATACTGTTGAATTAGTAATGGCTTTTGAGGAGGAATTTGGATGTGAAATTCCTGATGACGCAGCTGAAAAAATTGTAACTTTAAAGGATGCGGTTTCTTATTTAACTACAAATTCTAATTAAGTAATTTTTTGAGAAGAGTAGTAGTAACCGGTATAGGAGCAATTACACCTATAGGTAATAATGTTCCCACTAGTTGGGAAAATTTAATAAATTCTAAGAGCGGAATAAAAAACATAACTTCATTTAACGTTGAAGGTTATCCGTGTTCAATTGCTGGCACAATTGATGAAAATGAAATTAATGAAGATATAATTTCTAAAAGAGAACAAAGAAAAATTGATAGGTTTATAACTTTAGGAATGATAGCTGCAGATGAAGCTTTCAAAGACTCAGGTTATTATCCAACAGAAGAAGAAGCAAATAAATATGGCGTAATAATAGGTTCGGGTATAGGGGGTTTAGATACTATATATAAAAACTCCTCTATATTGTATAACCAAGGCATTAAAAAAATATCTCCCTTCTTTATTCCATCTTCTTTAATAAATTTAACTTCTGGACAAGTCTCAATAAAATATGGACTAAAAGGACCGAACAGTTCACCAGTCACTGCTTGTGCTACGGGAACACACGCAATTGGAGACTCATTTACTCTTATAAAAAATGGAAAAGCTGACTTAATGATTTGTGGAGGTTCAGAGGCCGCTGTTTGTCCGTTAGGTATAGCTGGCTTTTCTGCAGCTAGGGCTCTTTGTAATAATTTTAATGATCAACCAAAAAAAGGTTCTAGACCTTGGGATAAAAATAGATCTGGATTTGTAATGGGTGAGGGAGCCGGAGTTCTTGTTTTAGAAGAATTTGAACATGCTAAACAAAGAAACGCAAAAATATATGGAGAAATTAAAGGATACGGTTTATCTGGAGATGCTTTTCATATTACAAAACCATCAGAAGATGGTGATGGAGGTTACAGAGCTATGAAAATGGCTCTTAATGAATCAGAATTACCTGTAGATGCAATTAATTATGTAAATGCCCATGGAACTTCAACGCCTGTAGGAGATATGATTGAACTATCAGCTGTTGAAAGATTATTTAATGGAGTTAAAAACTTATCTATGAGTTCAAATAAATCCTCAATAGGGCACCTTCTTGGTGCTGCTGGTGCTGTTGAGGCAGTATTTTCTTTAAAAACTATTCAAGAATCAATAATTCCTCCCACTTTGAATCTAGATGATCCTGAAAGAGCTACTTTTATTGACTTAATTCCCCATAATTCAAAAGAAATGGAAGTTAGAAATATTGTTTCAAATTCTTTTGGTTTTGGTGGCACCAATGCTAGTTTAGTGATTTGCTCTGTATAATGTTTTATAAATAAATTTTACTGTTAGCAATGAATTTAACAAATGGTTAAACACAAAAATTTCTTAATTGTACTTTCTTCACCTTCCGGAGCGGGAAAAACTTCAATATCTAGGGAGATAATTAAAAAAGATAATAGAATTAATTTATCAATATCTGTCACTACAAGATCAAAAAGAAAAGGTGAGAAAAATAAAGTTGATTATTATTTTATAAAAGAAAAATATTTTAAAAGCATGATTCAAGAAAATAAGCTAATGGAACATGCTAATGTATTTGGAAATTTATATGGGACTCCAAAGCAAGAGGTAATAAATTCCTTTAAAAAAAATAAGGATTTATTATTTGATATTGATTGGCAAGGATACCAAAAATTAAGAGAAAGTGAATTTGATGTTATAGGTATTTTTATATTACCCCCCTCAAAAAAAGAATTAGTTAAAAGATTAAATAAAAGAGGAAGAGATACTAAGCAAGAGGTTCTTGAAAGAATAAAACTTGCAGAAAGCGAAATATCTCATTTTCTAGAATATGATTATATTCTCATAAATGAAAATTTAAAAGAAAGTGTAAAAAAAATTTTGAGTATAATAGAATCTGAAAGGCATAAAAGAGAGAGAATTATTAATTTAACAAAATTTATTGATAAGTTCAGGTTTTAAACTTTTAAATAAAATAACAAAATTTTCGAGAGTTAATTGATCAACTCTTTTTTGATGAATTTCATTATTTATAAACTTAATATTATTTTTTTTCAAAATTGTTGATATTTTTTTTCTTTTATTTACAAATATCATTGATTTAAATTCCGAATATAATTTTAAATCACTATAATTAATTAATGTTGTTTTTTTCTTATTGAAAGTTAGTACTGTAGAGTCAATTTTTGGACAAGGATAAAAAGAATTTTTTGAAACATTAAATTTTTTTTTTATATTATAAAAACATTTAATTAGACAATTTAAGTTATTTAATTTTTCAGAAATCAATCTGTCAGCAAATTCCTTTTGAAACATTAAAATCATCATTTCAAAATGATAGTAGTTATTAATTTTCACTAAAATTTGAGAAGAAATATTATAAGGTAAATTTGAAATTATTAATTCATTTTGATTATAATTTAGTAAATCTATTTTCATTATATCTTTATTTATTATTAGAATATTTTGAAATTCTTTATATTTACTCTTAAGTATTTCTATAAAACTACTATCAATTTCAATTAGAGAAATTTTGCTTAATTTATTTTTTATTATTAAGTCCGTTAAATGACCTATGCCAGGTCCAATTTCAATTATAGAGTTAGTTTTTCTTGGAATTAGTTTATTTATTTTTTTAAGGATATTTTTATCAACTAAAAAATTTTGTCCAAATTTTTTTTTTAACTTAACATGCATTCTAAATATGAAGTATTATCAGCTTTATTTTTAAAGATTATATTTTCTGCAGTTCCGTGAGATGGTGAGAATCTATTAAAAGAAAGTCCAATAGTATTATTAATTGAAAATTTATTTAAAATTTTAAAAGGTATTAGTGCTTGATCATGATAAAATGAAATAAATAATTGTTTTTTATTTATTTTTTTAAATGCACTATCTGCTGGTAAGGGTCCTGTAATTTTTAGTTTAGTTTTATATTGAATTTTTTTAATTATTTTTTGTATAACTATTTCCTCATTTCCTAGAGTTCCTTTTTCACCAGCGTGAGGGTTAATTCCTAAAATAATAATTTCATTATATTTAAGTTTTAATTTATTTTGATTTAATATAGATATAATTTCATTTAAATCGTTATAGAACTTATTTTTGTTAAAATATTTTAATACATCTTTAAATTTAATATGAGTAGTAATAGGTATAATTGAAAAATTTTCACCTCTCATAAGCATATATGTTTTTTTATTGTTAATATTCTCTAAAAATTCTGTAACTCCATTAAAATCATATTTTTTTTTTATAATTGATTTATTTATTGGCATTGTTACTAAATTACTTGAAAAAACTTTTGATAAATTGTTACTTATTTTTAATTGGTTTATAATGTTTTTAGATTTATTTGTTAAATCAGTATCTAAGTCAAATATGCAAATTTTAGAATTTTTTATATACTTTAAATCGTCTAAACTAAAAACTTCTATAAAATCTTGATGGAAATTAATTTTTTTAAAATAGTTTGTTATTTCATTAATATTTCCCAATAAGACATATTTTATTTTCTTATTAGCTAAATAACTGTGGGACTTTGATATAATTTCTAAATTAATTGAATTTATATCTCCTACAAATACAAGTTTTATATTATTTAACGTTTTTATATACATATTTTAAAAACTCATCATACCCATCTTTTGAAATGATATTATTTATTAGAGAATTTATCTCATATATATTTTCATCTTTCAGACAGATATATTTATTTTCATTTACTTTAATAGGAACTTTCGAATTATTGACTAAGATTAATTGTTTTTCATTTTCATTGATTTTATGAAAAGATATTTTATGTACGTATTTTGTACATTCTTTGTCTTCATAAAAATTAATTTTTTCATTTATAATTCCATCATATTTTGAAAGTTGATAATTTTTTATATAATTTGCTAAAAAGTCATTTTTAAGAATTTCATATTTTAAAAAATATTTTAAAATAATTTCTGTATATTTATTTTTAAATTGCTTTAAATCCTTTTTTATTAAGTCTTCAGTAATTAAATTAAATTTAGGATTTCTTTCAATTTGCAAATCAATAATTTTAAACATCATATAAATATTTTTAATTGCAGAACCATCGGAAATTTCTTTATTTGAATAATCTTTATATAGTAATTTATAGTTTTTAAGATTTTCTTTAGTAATAATTACATCATTTTTATTAAAAATAATTTCATTACCGTGAATATTTGTATTTGTAAAAAAAATTATTAAAATTATGATTAATTTTTTATACATTTTTATTCAAATATACTGTTAGCGTATTTGCTATCGGTAAAACCACTATCAAATTTAAGACTATAAAATACACTAATCTCAGAATTAGGCATTAATTGAGTTCCATCAGTATAGTCATTTTTTGTGTACACTAAACTTAGGATAGAGCAATCGTCAAAAAAATCTATTTGATAACTTTGTTTATAAAATTGAAAACTATTTTCTAAATCTATTTCATTATTATAGCTCAAAGTACTATTATTAGTTAATTTTCTACTATATTTCATTTCTAGGAAATGATCGCTTAATGATGATTTAAAAGCTTCTTTATTAGTTAAATTTTTATCTAAAGTAAAAGTATTTTTTAAATCTGAATACTGATATCTAATACTATCTTCTTTTAAGTTGTAATCATCTTTATCCAACCTTGAATTATAATTAATTGAATTTTCAGGATTTATATCATAAGCAATTTTAATTAAATGATCACTTAGATTTGAAGTCTGTTTAATATCATTTACAAAATTTACATCTTTCTGAAAGTCGTAAGTCCTTCCATAATTTAATTTAAATTTACTTACCTTGCTAATCTTGTAGTTTTGCTCAATTCCCATAGCTATCCTTGAACCATCTTCTTTGTTATCAGAGCCAAAATATCTATTTTCCTCAAAAATATTATTATAATCAAATGATAAAGATTGACTGTTATCATTTACATTCAAAGAATTGTCTTTAGATTTATTTGATAAAATTAATTTTATCCTTGGTTTTAACTTATTTTTTTCTGATATATTTATAATTTTATTTAATTCACTAGATATGAATGTTGAAAAGTTATTCTCGTTACCAGATACAATATTTGTATTGTAATTTCCTTCATCTACTAAAAGACTGCTATTATGAAATACTAATTTATTTATAAGTCTATAATTTTTATTTATAAAAAAATTTTTCTGAAATTTGTTTAATAAACTTGTTCTAAAAATTCTATTAGGTAAATAATCTTTAGAAATATTTCTTGATATAAAATCGATATTTAGCTCATTATTTAATATAATATTATTTTTAAAGTTAAAATAATTAAAATATTTAAATGAAGGTATTTGATAGGGGCTACTTGAATCAGAAGTATTACTATTTAATGTACTTGAAGCAGAAAGATTTGAAATTAGTAAATCATTCTTTTTAAATAAATTATAATTATTGAGATTAATATTAGAGTATATAGAAGATGCTTTTTCATCATTATCGTATTTATAATTAGAAACATTTGATGTGTATGTTATATCCATATTTGCTTTTGTATTTTTATTTATATTTAAATTTCCATTCGAAGTAAGTGTGTATCCTTTATTAACAACACCTTCATTTCTCCTGTCGTAAAAATTATTAATCTTTGTTTGGATATTTCCTTCACTTAGTAAGTGGTTTAACTCAATTTCATTTTTAAAATATTTAAATGCACTTTGTTTATAATAATAAAAAGTAGGTGTAATTTTTAAATCAGTATTTTCTTTTATTGGAATATAATAGGGTGTTGTTATATTTCTTCCAAAATTTATGTTAGTTATTTGAAAACTTGGTTCTAGAAGGCCTTTTTTTCTTGGAGCTTGAGAGCCATAGTGCGCTAAATATGGAATAAATAAAACTTTTCTATCTGCTATTTGTAAATAACTACTAAAATGTTCAAAATAATCATCCTCAATATCATATTTGGTTTTTTTAACTTTCAAAGACCAGGTAGGACAATTAAAGATTCCTTTTAAGTCACATGGAGTTACAAAATTATCTTTAAAAGTAATCATTTTTTTATTTTTTATTAATTGTTTAGATTTTATTTTAAGGTTTTTTTGATAAATATAATTTACATCTTTGGCAAATCCTGAAGAAAAATTTAAATCTCCCTCTAAATAATAACCTTTCATTATGTCCCCATAATAATTTAAATAAAATTCATCATTGATTAAAATAGTTTTTTTTTCTGTGTTGATAACCCCGCTATCGGTATTAATTGAACCGGATTGATAATTAACATAAGAGTCTTTTCCTAATTCAATTAATGATAATTTTTTATTATAAAAAATATTTTCAGAATTTATGTATATGTCTTTATCAATTTTTTCATCTGCAAAACTATATGAAGTAAGTATAATTAATATTATTATTAATTTTTTAGTCATTGATAATATTTTTATATAAATAAAAACCCAAAGTTAATACTACTAAAAAATGAAAAATAAAATTGTGTTTATCTAGATACATTTGTGCAGTAAAAAAATTATAAATGAATATTAAAAAACATAATCCAATTAATATTATATTGTTAGATGATTTTTGTATATTTTTTCTGGATATAAAAATACTTACATATACAAATAAGGATAAAAATATTGCTAATTTAGATAATAAGCTAATTGAGTCATTTTGTTTTTTATTATCTGTAATTTTGTGAAAGCTTAAGTTTGTATTATAAAAATCCTCCCCGAACTTATCTAGTTTTATATAAATATTTTTATTTAATTTTTTAATATCGCTTGATGTAATTAATTCTGGATCTTTAATAATAATTTGATTTTTTTTTAATACATTATTATTTGAAAATAAGGCATTACTGAAAAGATCTTTTTTAAAATTATAAATGCTAATGTTATCTACTTTATTTTTTTCAATATCTATATTAGTAAATTTAGAAATTGTTATATTTTCATCTTCAACTTCAAAAAATATTTTTCCCTTTATTTCTTCCTTAATATTGCTTTTTAGATAATTTTTTTTTAAATCTGATAATAAGTTTTTATAATTATTTTTATTAATATCCAAATTTGAAAATAGAATTACAAATATCAAAAAAATAATACTGAATTTAGTTATACTTAAGTAATGTCTGATTATCATTAATTCATTAGTTTTTTTAATGTTTATAGAAAATATTATTATGCTAGAAACAAATATTATATTTGGAATAGTAGCTAATAATTCAAAAGTATTTATAATACCAACAACTATAGTATCTAATAAATTATACTTGTCTGATAGTAGTTCAATTAAAGAAAATATGTATAATACTGAAAATAACATTAAAACACTTAGAATAATCGAATAAAATATTTTAATAAAAATAAATTTATATAAATGCATATTTTTTTCTTAGTATTAGGTAAGTTGTTAATATTGTTAAGCAAGATAAAATATAAAATATTTGTATTTTAAGATTTTCTGAAATAAATAATTTTGTAACTAAAGACAATAAAGTAAAAGAACACAATATTACAACCAAATTAAATAAATAATTTTTTATTAAATTATTAGATTTTTCATTTATTAAAATTAGTCTGTTTGAAACCATAATTATTAATATTAAAAAAAATAAATTTATGATTTTTCTGTGCGCTTCCTTATTAAACTGTATATTCTCATGATTAATTAATTGAAAATAATTATAGTTTTCTTTTCCTAAAGATACTTCATCATTATTTGTATTTATTATTTTATATTGAAGTCTGTCAAAGTCAGTAATACTTTTTTCTTTTAAGGAAGCTGAAATTCTTTTACCTTTAACAAAAGTAAAAATTAATTCTTTTGTTGATTTTGAATAACTAACAGACTCTGATTTAATAACAATATTTTCCTCTATTAAAAAAGAAGTAACATTATTAAGATTTTCATTATCCTTGTTTTTGTATATTAGTAAAATTTTTCCTGGAATAGTAATTTCATTATTTAGATCTTTAATTTTAAAATCATTTCTAAATTTTATTTCTTCTTTTTTATATTTATTATATGAATTAACTGAAATTAATTCAGAATTAATTAAATATCCTCCAATAATAAATATATAAATTATTAATAAAATATTTGTTAAACTATTTTTAGATAAATAAAGGCTAAAAATTGTTACTTCATTTGTGCTATTTATGTGTTTATTAAAAAAAAAAGTAGAAATTAATATAATTATTGGAATTATAGTATTTACTGCATTAGGCAATAAAAAAGAAGTAATTTTGATTACTTCTTTGATTTGAATCCCAAGACTTTGATTAAAATCCAAGTACCTTACGATTTGCGCAAGCCATATAACCATAACAAAAGATATTAGTATAAAGACAATATACTTTACATAATTAGCAGTTAGATATAATTTAAGTTTCATAAATGATAAGCATTTTTAAAAATATTTCAAAATCAAGATCTAATATAATTCTTTTTGTAAAAATTAGCATTGAAAAACCTAAAAAATCCAAATTAAATCAATATAAGGTTAATGGTAAGCTTATTTTTGAATATTTAATAAAAACAAAAAATACTGGTATTATAATTGAAATTTTCTCTAAAGAACTTCTAGGTCCTCTTAATTTAAATTATATTGGTGCCTTTATTTTCGATTTCACCCAAAAAATAAGCTTTGCAAAAGTTTCAGTAAATGCCAAATCAAAAAATATGCTTGATATGATAAATTTTGGCTTTATTAGAAAAGATTTTATTTTTAAAAAATATCTTTCAAAATCAAAATCTTCAAATTTTAAGCTGCAAGGAAGATTATCTAAATATGCAAGTAATTTGAATCAATCTATATTAATGATCAAAAATTTAGTATCAGAGCCGTCAAATATTCTTTATCCTGAGAGCTATGCTGAATATGTAAAAGAAAATATATCAAAGAAAATCCCCATAAAAATACTTGATAAAAAACAAATATCTAAAATAGGACTTAATTGCTTATTGGCTGTTAATCAAGGCAGTGAAAAAGAACCTCGAGTTATTACTTTTGGTCCAAACAATTCGAAGACCAAAGAAGTTGATATTTTATTTGTAGGAAAAGGAGTAACTTTCGATACAGGTGGAATATCTTTAAAACCATCAAATGGTATGGAAGAAATGAAAATGGACATGGGAGGTTCTGCTGTTGTTACAGGATTAATGAATTTATTAAGCACAACTAAATATAATTTTACTTACGCAGGTATTATAGGTCTTGTTGAAAATATGCCTAGTGGCACTGCTTATAAACCTGGTGACATCATCAAATCTTACAAAGGTACTAATGTTGAAGTTCTTAATACTGATGCTGAAGGCAGATTAGTCTTGGCAGATATAATAGCTTACGGATCAGAATTATATAAACCTAAAATCATAATTGATTTTGCAACTTTAACAGGAGCTATACTAGTTGCTCTTGGAGAAAATTATGCAGGTTTATTTTCAAATGATGATGATTTAGCTAAGCAATTATATAAAAGTGGATTGAATACAGAGGAAAAAGTTTGGAGAATGCCAATGGATTCAGATTTTGATAAAATGATGAGTTCCAAGTTTGTTGATCTAAAAAATATATCTAGCGGAAGATATGCAGGAGCTACAACCGCTGCCCAATTTTTACAAAGATTTATTCCTTCTAAAACAAAATGGGCACATTTAGATATTGCGGGAACAACATGGAAAAATAACGGAGATACTTTTAATCAGTCTGGAGCCACAGGTTTTGGGTTGCTTTTGATGGCAGATTTTGTATACAACTATTTCGAAAAAAATAAGGATAAATAAAAATGGAACGTACATTTTCTATTATTAAACCAGACGCTACAAAAAGAAATTTAGTAGATCCTATAAATCAGATTATTGAGAAAAATGATTTAAAAATAATAGCAAGTAAAAGTTTAAAGTTAAATAAAGAACAAGCTGAAGGTTTTTATAAAGTTCATAAGGAAAGGCCTTTTTTTTCGAGTCTTGTTGAGTTTATGACTTCAGGACCTGTTCAAGTTCAAGTATTAGAAGGTGACAATGCTGTATCTAAATATAGAGAAATAATGGGAGCTACAAATCCTAAAGAAGCTGAAGATAATACAATAAGAAAATTATATGCAGAAAATATAGAAGCTAATTCTGTTCACGGAAGTGACTCAAAAGAGAATGCTGAAACTGAAATAGCTTTTTTTTTTAGTGTTTCTGAGCTTTTATAATTTAAAAATTATTTTTTTTAAAGCATCATAAACGTTTTTATGTTCAAAATTTTTATGATTTTTAATTAGTTGTATTTCATTTTTTGTTTTAATTTTAAAAGATTTTTGAAATAAAACCTCACCTTCATCCAATTTATTATTAACTTTATGTATACTAAAGCCACACTTTAATTCATTGTTAATAAGCATCCTTCTATGTGTCATTAGTCCCTTATATAAAGGTAATAAAGAAGGGTGAAGATTAATTATAAAGAAGTTTTTTATAATATTAGGAGGTATTAGCTTCATATACCCTAGTGAGAATATTAAATTCGAATTTTTTAAATGTAGATTATTTAATTTTTTAACATTTTCATAAATTTTAATTTTTTTATTAATTTTTAGTGATTTTTCTTTAATATTATTATCAATATTATTGTTACTTATAATTCCTAATATAAAGAATTTTTTTTGTTTATCTTTTAATATCTTTTCTAAAATTACCTTCAGATTAGTTCCATACCCAGATATAAGAAAGCTTATTTTAGGTAATTGATCCAATAACTTTAAAATTCTTTCTTTTTGAAAAAATGTTTACATTTTTTTTTTCTACAACTATTGTAAATCCATAACCACAATTAAATACCTCTGAAATCTCACTATTTGTCATAGATGTATACTTTTTTATAAAATCATATTCTTTTGGAAGATTATTAATGTTTATTTGAAACTTTACATTACCTTTTAATGTTCTTTTAAAATTAGATATTAGTCCACCACCAGTTATATGAGCCATGCTTTTAATCTTATCTATATCTTTTAGACTTAAATGATTATGGTAGAGTTCAGTAGGTTTCATTAAAAAATCGGATAACTTTTTGTTTCCAATTTTTTCTTTTTTAGTATTAATGTTATTGTCCTTAATAATTTTTCTTATTAAAGAATATCCATTTGAATGAAAACCATTAGATTTTATACCAATTATAATGTCACCTCTTTTAACCTTACTTTTTTTAGCTTTTTTTTTAATTCCAACTAAAAATCCAGCTAGATCAAAGTGATCACCTTTGTAAAGAGAAGGCATTTCAGCACTTTCACCTCCAATTAAAGCACAATTAATCTTTTTACAAGCTTTTGTTATACTTTTTAAAATTTTCAAATATTGATTATTTTTAATTGAGCCACAAGAATAATAATCTAGAAAAAAAAGAGGTTTTCCATTATTGCAAAGTATATCATTTGAGCACATAGCGACTAAATCTTGACCAATTCCTTCATATATTTTTAAATCCGCAGCTAAAATGGATTTAGTGCCAACACCGTCTGTAGCTGCGCATAAAGTTATATCCTTAGAAATTTTATATTCCGCACTGAATCCTAGTTTATTGCCTAAAACATTCTTATTATGACTGGTTTTTATAAATTTTATTGCATTTTGTATTAATTTATCAGATTTTACTACATCAACCCCAGATTTTTTATATAGTTTGCTCAATGAAATATTTTTTTATTTTTACACTAATTTTCAGTTTTTTATTAAATAAAAACTTATCAGCTTTTTATGAAGTTTCCATAAAAAATACTAATCATCAATTAACTCAAGAATACTTTGCAAATAAAATAATTAATAATTTAACTGATTCAAGTTTTAAAATAAATGATATTGAAGATTATTTTACAAATTTTTTCTTTGACAATACTGTTAAAGAATATCATTTTGAAGTTAATCTCAAGCTATTAGAAGAAAAATTTAACTCTGAAGGAAATAATTTTAATTTAAGTTTGTTAAATTGTTCATTATTAGATAATTTTTTTGAATTAAGAGCTAAACATAATAATAATTGTCCAATTTTTTTTGAAGTATCTAATAGTAAGCATCGATATATCTATATAAAAAACAAAAATGCTTCTTTTAGAATAAAAAAATTAAATTTAGATCAAGAAATAAATTTGCAAAATATTTGGAGTAATTTTTTGCCTATAAAAAAAAATTTTAAAAGAAAATATTTATTATCATATTTAGATTATGATAAACTTGCTATATTTTTAGATACTTATCCTAAAATTAAATCCTTTGAAAAAGGCCATATAGAGTTAGAAATTGAACATTACTACTCTAATGAACAAATTAATTTTTTATTAAGCTTATTATGAAACAAAAATTTTTTGATTTAACTAATTCTGACGATAATATAATTATATATTCTTCGGAAAATAAAAATATAGTTTCTGTTTTAGAAAAAATTTATGAAAAATTAGTAATAATTATTGGATCGAAAAAATCTGGAAAAACTACTCTAGCAAAAAAATTTTCCTCCATCCACAAAGCTAAATTGATATTTAATAATGAAGATTTGCTCTTTAATCCCAATCAATCAATCTATTTCATTGATAAAAATTTAATTGAAATAGATCCAGAATTACTTTTTCATTTTATTCAAAATATAATAGCGCATAACTGTTGTCTTTACATTTTTTCTGAACAAAATAATTCAAAAATATCTACGGGACTAAAAGATCTAGACTCTAGACTTTCATTATTTACAAAAATGACTATAGAAGAGCCTGAAGTAGAATTAATGAAAATTTTACTAAAAAAACATTTAGACAGTAAATCAATCAAAATTAATGATTCCATTATTAAAGAATTACCTTATGTAATTGATAGAACTTATGAGTCTGTATATGAATGTTCAAACGATATAAATCGTTTGCTTTATGATAATAACCATAATATTAATTTGAGACTTATTAAAGAATTTTATAATGCTATATAGAAATTACTATTTGAATGAAATTAATAAATCTCTTACAGATAAGAAAATTAATGTTTGTGGGTGGGTAAATAGAATTAGAGATCATGGTAATTTACTTTTTATCGATTTAAGAGATTCAAGTTCTCTTTTGCAATGTGTAATTGATAATGAATCAAATATATTTGATGATTTATCTAAATTAAAAAATGAAGATGTAATATCTATTGAGGGTACAGTTTCTAATAGAACTGAAGATACTATCAACAAGAATCTTGACACTGGTGAGGTTGAGTTAAAAATTATAAAATTCGACTATTTAAGTAAGTGCTTAAAGCAACTTCCTTTAGAAGTTAATTCCGAAAATGATTACGGAGAAGAGATTAGATTAAAATATAGGTACCTTGATTTAAGAAGGCCCAAGGTCTCAAAAAACATAATACTTAGATCTGAAGTTATAGATTTTGTAAGAAGTTACATGAAATCCGAAGGCTTCACTGAATTATCAACTCCAATTTTAACAGCCCCATCTCCAGAAGGTGCAAGAGACTATTTGGTCCCTTCAAGAATCAATAAAGGAAGTTTTTATGCCCTACCTCAAGCTCCTCAACAATTTAAGCAATTATTTATGGCTTCAGGTATTGATAAATATTTTCAAATTGCCCCATGTTTTAGAGATGAAGATAGTAGGGCGGATAGATCGCCCGGAGAGTTTTACCAAATAGATATGGAAATGAGTTTTGTAACCCAAAAAGAAGTTTTAGAAGTTATTAGCAATTTATTATTTAAAATATTTGATAAATTTAAATTTCCTAATAAAAAAATAAACCCCCTTCCATTTCCGACTTTTGCTTATAAAGATTGCTTAGCAGATTTTGGTTGTGATAAACCAGATTTAAGAAATCCCTTAAGGCTTAAAAATGTTACTAAATATTTTGAAAAATCTGGACTAAAGATCTTTCAAGACTTAATAGCTAGGGGAGCTATTGTAAATTGTATTCAAGCAATTGGTTCTAAAGATAAACCTAGAAGTTTTTTTGATAATTTAAATAAATGGGCTATAGATGAGGGTAAAAAGGGACTAGGATATATTACTTTTGAAAACAAAGAACCCAAAGGACCTTTAGCAAAAAACTTTGATAGAGAAATTATTAAGTCAATGATATCTGATTGTGAGTTTAATGCAGAGGATGGACTTTTGGTTGTTTGTGATCAACCAATGGAATCCTATGATTTTTCATCTAAAGTTATTCAAAAATTAGGAGTAGATTTAAATTTATTGAATAAAGATGAATATAAATTTTGTTGGGTTATTGATTATCCAATGTATGAATTAAATACTTTAACAGATAAGATTGACTTTAGTCATAATCCTTTTTCGATGCCGCAAGGAGGAATGAAATCACTGAAAGAAAAAGATCCTCTTGATGTGCTGGCATATCAGTATGATATTGTCTGTAATGGTATCGAGCTTTCTTCAGGAGCCATTAGAAATCATGATCCAGAAATCATGAAGAAAGCTTTTCAAATTGCTGGTTATGAAGAAGAAATAATTAAATCTAAGTTTAGTGCGCTATATGAAGCTTTTCATTTTGGAGTTCCGCCTCATGGTGGTTGTGCCCCAGGATTAGATAGAATTTTGATGCTTTTGACTGATAATGAAAATATTAGAGAAGTAATAGCATTTCCTTTTAATCAAAAAGCTCAAGATTTAATGATGAATGCCCCAGTAAAAGTTGATGAAAAAAATCTTAAAGAACTGGGTCTGAAAAAAATTAACGAGAAGACTTAAGAATTCCTTCTACATCTTTTATTGTAATGTTTTCACCATCAATTTCTGGTGGAATTTTATAATTCATTATACCGATTTTAAAATAATACTTACCTGATTTCCCTTTATATAGATTAGCTTTTTGTCTTCGTTTTTTTAAAACACCTATTTCTCTAACTTTATTTGTTGGTTTGTTTTTCTTTATGTTAATTAATTCAATAGCTTGTTCTATACCAATTTCTAAAACATCATATTTTTTACCTAATGAAGCAAAAATATCTTTATATTTTACATAAGGCCCGTAAGCACCAATATTTGCAATTATTTCATCTTCACTATTTGGATATAAGCCAAGTTTTTTAGGTAGTTTAATTAATTGACTTGCAATATTCATGCCAATATTAATTGCATCATAATTTTTTGTTAGCGTAACTCTTTTAGGTTTTTCTTCATCTTGATCAGTTCCCAGTTGTAAATAATAACCATAAGGACCAAGATGAACTGATATATCCTTGCCACTATCAGCTTCTTTCCCTAAAATTCTTGGAAAAACGACAATGTCTTCCCCTTCACGATTTTTTGGATTGATTTCTTTAATGAATGCACCAATAGATACAGTGTATTTGCAATCTGGGTAATTGGAACAACCAATAAAACCTCCCATTTTTCCAACTTTAATTCCTAAGTCACCATCGCATTCTTTAGTATTAGCCCAAGAAGAACATTTAATATCTATTTCCCCTCCAATTTTTTTAAATATCACTGGTGATAATTCATCGTTAATAACATCAATAACTTCTCTATTAGGTTTTCCCATCACTTCATTAATAAAAAATTCAAAATCTTTCCAAAAATCTAAAACTATATTTTTCCATTCGGCTTTACTAGCTGCCACATCATCTAATTGACTTTCTAAATCAGCTGTAAATTTATATTCAAGAAACTTTCTAAAGTAGTTACACAAGAAAACGTTAACTACTCTCCCTCTATCATTTAGCAAGAAAGCTTTTCCATTCTTTAAAACATATCCTCTGCTAACTATGGTTTGAATGATTGAGGCATAAGTTGAAGGTCTTCCAATGTCTAATTCCTCTAGCTTTTTAACTAAACTTGCATCAGTATACCTTGAAGGAGGCGAGGTAAAAGACTCAATAGATTCTATAGAGTCTATTCCAAAAGGATCTCCAATTTTAACTGAGTCTAAGAGTGCAAATTTTTCTTCATCCTCTTCTTGAAGGTTATATGCTTTCTTAAAACCTTCAAAAGTAAGTTTTCCAATAGTAGCTTTTAGATGAACATTATTATCCTTGCTATTAATTCTTATTGTAGAAAGTTTAGTTTCGGCATTAACCATTTGTGAAGAAATTGTTCTTCTCCAAATTAAATCATAAAGCTTGAATTGCTCTTCCGTTAAACTTTCTTTAATTGAATTAGGATGAATATTTATATCTGTAGGTCTTATAGCTTCATGTGCTTCTTGAGCATTTTTTTTCTTAGTTTTATATATAATTGGATCTTTAGGTAAATAATTTTCACCATATTCAGTTATAATTTTGTCTCTAATTAAGTTAATTGAGTCATTTGATAGGGAAATGCTATCTGTTCTCATGTAAGTAATAAGAGCAATAGTTTCAGAACCTATATCAATGCCCATATACAACCCTTGAGCTACTGTCATCGTCTGACTTGCGCTAAAATTTATTTGACTATTAGCAGTTTGCTGGAGAGCAGAAGTATTAAAAGGTGATTTAGGTTTTCTTGATACATTCCTTTCATCTACTGCATTAATTGTGTAAGTATTATTTTTAATTGCTGAAACAGCAGATTTAGCTTTATTCTCATCCTTAAAAAACATTTTATCAATTTTGTCACCTTCATATTCTGTTAGAGTTGTTTCAATAGCTTGATTATTAATTTTTCCATTTATATGTATTTTAAAAAATCTATCTGGCTCGAAATTTTCAATTTCAATTTCTTTTTCATAAATAAGTCTTACAGCAACTGATTGAACTCTTCCTGCCGATCTACTCCCAGGCATTTTTCTCCATAAAACTGGTGAGAGGTTATAACCAGCTAGATAATCAAGACTTCTTCTAGCCATATATGCTGAAACTAAATCCGAGTCTACTTCTCTGGCATTATCAAAACTAAGTAAAACAGCTTTTTTAGTTATTTCATTAAATGTAATTCTTTTGAATTTTCCAGCATCAATATCTTTTTCTAGAGAGCTAATTAGATGCCAAGTTATAGCTTCACCCTCTCTATCAGGGTCAGTGGCTAAGTAAATTTTTTCATATTTAGAGGATTTATTCCTAATGTTTTCTATTAATTTTTCTCCTGCAGAAGTTGTCTCCCAATTTAAAACGACATCCTTATAATCTTCAGAAACAACTACTCCATTTTTTTTTGCTAAGTCTCTAAAATGCCCAACAGTAGCAATTACATCAAAATCATCACCAAGGTACTTATTAATTGTTTTAGCTTTAGCGGGTGATTCAACTATTAAAAGGTTCATTAGAAATCAATTTTGTTTTCATTTCTATTGAACAATCTCTTTATGTTTTCTTTATGTTTGTAATAAATAATTATCATCAATAGCAATACTAACGTTTTGTTAAAGGCACCATCTATAAAAATAAAATTTGCTATTGTCAAAATAAATATTGAGATCAAAGCTCCAAGTGAGGAGAGTTTTGTCATTTTAACTATAAAAAACCAAGTGATTATTGATAAAAGTGTCCAAAAGGGGTTTATGAATAAAAACCCTCCAAATAGCGTAGCAACCCCTTTACCTCCTTTAAATTTAAGCCAAACAGGATAAATATGACCAATTATTGATAAAAAAAGAATTACTAAGTAATATTCTTCATAGAAAGTTGGTTGAGAGTTTTTTATAAAAATTAAAACAATTATTGGCTTAATGGCATCAAGAATTAAAACTAAAGTTCCGGTTTTTTTTGAAACTGTTCTGAAGACATTTGTTGCTCCTATGTTGCCTGAACCTTCTTTTGTTATATTCTTTCCTGTAAGAGCTTTTGTAACTATTAAGCCAAAAGGTATAGATCCAATTAAATAAGCAAGCAAAAAATTTAGATATTCCATTAAATAATTTAAAGTAGGTGCTCTAAACAGGCCATTCTTAAATAAACACCCATTTCAACTTGCTTAAGAATTAATGATCTCTTATAGCTATCAAGAACTTCATCGCTAATCTCGATATTTCTATTAACAGGACCCGGATGCATTAAATATATTTTTGAATTTAAATGAGAATTCTTTAGGCAAAAATTTGCTTTAAATTTATTAAGAGAGGAGTTTAAATTTTTTGTTATTCTCTCTTTTTGAACTCTGAGCATCATTAGGACATCTAAATTATTGATATCATTTAAGTTATTTTTATAAACTATTTTATTATTAATTTTAGAGACCGATTTTTTATCAACAAAATAATTAGGAGATATAATTTCAATATTATAATTTAATTTTGTAAAAAGTTTTATATTTGAGTGCGCAACTCTGCTATGCTTGATATCTCCACAAATACCAATTGTTATTTTCTTATTACCAAATGTTTTTTTTAAAACAGCATAATCCAATAAAGATTGAGTTGGATGTTCATTTTTTCCATCCCCTGCATTAATCACAGGAATTTTATGTTCTTCAAAAATTTTTATTGGAGAATGCTCTTTCCTATCTCTAATGATTAAAGCATCTGGCTTCATATTTACAAGAGTTGACATGGTGTCCTCAAAAGTTTCACCTTTTGATAGAGAGCTTTTATCAAAATTAATATTAAAAATATTATGACCAAGTTTTTTTGCAGCCAATTCAAAGCTTACAGTAGTTCGAGTTGACGGTTCTAAAAAAAGATTAAATATATTTTTTATTGTCTTTGCTTTTATTGATCTAGGTTTGGAAGATAATTTTATGGCTCTATCAACAATGAGTTTTATCTCTGTTAAGCTTAAATCATCAATAGAAGTTATTTTTTTAACCATTTATATAGTTTCTATACAAAGCTAAGAAATCATCCAGTATTAAACAAGCGCTTTTTTCATGGACATTGTTTTTTTTCGAATTTTCTTTCGATTTAAACTGTTTACTAGTTAGCCTTTCATCTATTAAAAATATAGGGATATTGTGAATTTTTAGTATTTTATTAACGAACAGATTAACGTTTCCAATCATTTTAGATATTGATCCATCTAAGTTATAAGGTTTTCCTATAATTAATCCATAAATATTATTTTCATCTAGTATTTTTGTGAATTGAGATAATAAGTCAGTTTCATTCAAAGTTAAAAAAGGCTTTGAAATTAAATTTGTTTCATCACTTATAGCTAATCCTAAATATTTAACTCCATAGTCAATTGATATAAATTTCTCTCTATATTTATTGTTTAATGAAAATTCTGCTATATTATCAACGACCATATTTATGACTGATATTAATATTAAAAAAGTATCTTATCTAGCAAAGCTTAAACTAAATGATGAAAAAGCTACCAAATATGAAAAATCTTTGTCTGAAATCATTAATTGGGTTGATAATTTAAAAAAATTAGACACTGAAGGCACTAAACCCTTACACAATATTACTGAAAAAAATACTAATCTAAGAGAAGACACAGTAAAAAAGAACAACAGTACTGAGGAAATTTTATCTAATGCTCCTGAGAAAGCTCAAAATTTTTTTAGAGTTCCAAAAGTAGTGGAGTAAATTTTGTTATCAATTCGAGAATTAAAAAAAAAATTATCAGAAAAAAAAATTAGTGTATCTGAGCTTTTTGATGAGTTTTATAAAAAAGCGAAAGATTCTCAATTAAATAGTTTTAACTATCTAATTGACCCTGAGAAAAACAAACACCTCATTAATGAGTCCCAATTAAGATATAATAATAAAAAAGAAGAACTTTTGGACGGAATTCCATTAGGTATAAAAGATTTATTCTGCACAAAAGGAATTCCCACGACAGCTTCTTCAAAAATTTTAGAAAATTTTATCCCTCAATATGAATCTTTTGTTACTGCTAGTTTGTTGAACGATGGTGCAATTTTTTTAGGAAAAAATAATTGTGATGAATTTGCTATGGGATCTTCAAATGAGACAAGTTTTTTTGGCCCTGTTATTAATCCATGGAAAGATTCAAATAAAACTAATGAAAATTTAGTCCCAGGTGGTTCTTCTGGTGGTTCTGCCTCTGCAGTAGCAGAGGGAATATGTGTGGCTTCCATTGGAACGGATACTGGTGGTTCAATTCGTCAACCTGCAAGTCTGTGTGGAGTTGTAGGGCTAAAGCCAACTTTTGGTTCTTGTTCAAGGTGGGGTGTTGTTGCTTTTGCTTCTAGTTTAGATCAAGCTGGACCAATTACTAACTCAGTTGAAGACGCAGCTTTTATCTTAAACTCAATAAGCGGTTATGATAAAAATGATTCAACTTCCTCTGATCACAAAAGAGATAATTATTTAGAAAATATTGATAAAAAATTTGACAATAAAATAACAGTAGGTATTCCAAGTGACTATCTAAAAGACGTGAATTCTGATATTGCTGAACAAATTGATTTAGCAAAAAAACATTTAGCAAAACTTAATATAAATGTGATTGATGTAGAATTCACAACAACTGAATACGCATTATCTACTTATTATATATTAGCTCCAGCAGAAGCTTCTTCTAATCTAGCAAGGTATGATGGAATACGTTATGGCTATAGAGCTCAAGGTGAAACTTTGGATGATATATATATAAATACTAGAACAGAGGGATTTGGAGAAGAGGTTACTAGAAGAATATTAATTGGAACTTATGTGCTCTCAGCTGGTTATTATGATGCTTATTATAGAAAAGCTCAGAAAGTAAGAAGACTAATTAAAGAAGATTTTCAAAGAATATATAGGGACGTAGATTTTATATTAACCCCTACAGCGCCAAATGAGGCTTTTAAAGTTGGTGAAAAGCTAGACCCTATAACAATGTATATGAATGATATTTTTACTGTCCCAACTAGTTTAGCTGGTTTGCCAGCTATTTCTATACCTTCTGGATTAAGTAAAAACAACTTACCACTTGGTATTCAGTTAATTGGAAACTATTTTCAGGAGCAATCCTTAATACAACTTGCTTCTTTATTAGAAAAGGAGCTTAAATTTAATGATTAATGATTGGGAAATTGTTATGGGCTTAGAAGTTCATGCTCAGTTAAAAACAGAGTCAAAGTTATTTTCATCTTCTCCTAATCAATTTGGTTCTGATCCAAATAATAATGTTAATTATATAGATGCAGGAATGCCTGGAATGTTACCTGTGATGAACTCAGGGTGCATAGATAAAGCAATTAAAACAGGTTTTGCTCTAAATTTCAAAATTAACCCTTATTCTGTTTTTGAAAGAAAGAATTATTTTTATGCAGACTTACCTCAAGGTTACCAGATTAGTCAATTTGAATACCCTATTTTAACTGAAGGTTTTGTTGAGATAGAGTCGGAGAATAGTTTAAAAAAAATTCGTTTGGAAAGAGCGCATTTAGAACAAGATGCAGGAAAAAGCATTCACGACATTGATCCAAAGTATAGTTTTATTGATTTAAATCGAGTTGGAACACCATTATTAGAAATAGTTTCATACCCTGACTTTAGTTCCGCAGATGAAGTTATTAATTATCTAACCAACTTAAGACAGATTCTTATGTATATAGATGTATGTGATGGAAATATGCAAGAGGGATCACTTAGAGCTGACATTAATTTATCTGTTAAAAAACCTAACTCTAAACTTGGTACTAGATGTGAAATTAAAAATATGAATTCTTTTAAATTTATTAGACAAGCAATTGAATATGAATCAAAAAGACAAATTGAAGTTCTTGAGTCTGGAAATAAGATTGAACAAAATACTCTTTTGTTTGATACTTCAACAGGTGAAACAAGGCCAATGCGTAGTAAAGAGTTTGCTCATGACTATAGATATTTTCCAGATCCAGACTTACTGCCGATAAATATATCCCAAGATCAAATTGAAAAAGCTAAGATGAAAATAGGTGAACTTCCAAATCAAAAATTAACTAAATTTATTGATGATTTAGGGTTGGAGAAAGATATAGCTAAAATTATAATTTCAGAAAAACAGTATGCTGAATTTTTTGAAGGATTGATTTCAACTAAACTTATAAAAGCAAAAACTGCAGCTTCATGGCTAGTTGGAGATATTTTCTCTTTTATTAAAGATAAAAATATTCAGATAAATGAAATCTTAAATAAATCTCAAAAGATTATAGAACTACTCCAATTGGTGGAAAAAGGAACAATTTCTAGTAAGGTTGGTAAAGATATCCTAATCGAGGTTCTTGAAAAAAACAAAGACCCAGGTCTTCTTGTTAAAGAACTTGGCTTAGAACAAGTATCTGATAATGAAGAACTAGAAAAGATAGTTGATGAATCTTTAAGTGGCGAGGAGGAAAATATTCAAAAATTTCAAAGTGGTTCTGATAGAGTTTTAGGTTATTTTGTAGGAAAATGTCTAAAAGCTACCAAGGGAAAGGGTAACCCAAAGATAATTAGTGATCTTTTAATTAAAAAAATCAAGAAATAGCTTTTTATTCATTTACTCTAAATCCAAAAAATACTACTTATTATATAACTAATTAATAAACTAGGACAGATGGGTGAGTGGCTGAAACCAACGGATTGCTAATCCGTCGTACTTCGTAAGAGGTACCGAGGGTTCGAATCCCTCTCTGTCCGCCAGAAAAAAAATGTTAAAAGGATCTATACCAGCAATAATTACTCCCTTTAGAAAAGGTGAGTTAGATTATGATGACTTTGCAAGATTATTAAATTGGCAAATTAAAAATGGCATTTCAGGGGTTACTGTTTGTGGAACCACAGGTGAGTCACCAACTTTATCTCATGAAGAGCATATGAGTTTAGTAGAGTTTGCAATTAAGATTGTTAAAAAAAGAATTCCTGTAATAGCAGGAACCGGATCTAATTCAACGAAAGAAGCCATCGAATTCACTAAACATGCTTATAAAGCAGGAGCAAATTATGGATTAGCTGTAACACCATATTACAATAAACCAAATCAAGCAGGATTAGTTAATCATTTTAAATTAATGGCAAAAGCATCACCTCTAAAACAAATTATTTACAATATCCCTGGTAGGTCAATTATAGATCTTTCTTTTAATAGTTTTAAAGAACTTAACAAAGTTAAAAATATAGTTGCTATTAAAGATGCTTCTAATGATCTTTCAAGACCCATACTGATGAGAACTTTTATGAAAAAAAATTTTAATTATTTATCAGGAGAAGATGGAACTATTGCTGGTTTTTTAGCTCAAGGAGGTCATGGCTGTATATCTGTAGCTGGAAATGTAGCGCCTAAGCTAACATCAGAGCTGCATAAATCTTGGAATAAAGGTCAATTCAAAAAGTTTGACAAAATTAATTTACAACTAGCCCCTTTAAGCAAAGTTCTCTTTGAAGAACCAAATCCGACACCTACTAAATATGCACTTTCATTAATGGGTTTTTGTTCTCAGGAAGTTAGAGCTCCGTTAATAGAATTAAGTACTGAAACAAAAAAACAAATTAAAAAAGTGCTTAGATCACTGAAATTTATTTAAGTTTTTGTCAATATTAAATCGAAGAGCTAAATTTGATTATGACTTAAAAGAAATTTACGTTGCAGGAATAGTTCTTCAGAGTAATGAAGTAAAACCTTTAAGAGCAGGAAAAGTATCAATTCAATCTTGTTATATAAGTGAGATAAAAGGAGAAATCTATGCAAATAATTTAGAAATTATGACAATTAGTAAAAATTTTGATAATAGTAAAAAATTTAAAACCAATACAAAATTACTTTTAAGTAAAAAAGAAATTAAAAAAATACTTGGCCTATTAACGACCAAGGGTTATTCAGCAGTTCCTATGGAAATATTTTTCAATGAAAAAGGTATTGCAAAAATGAAATTTGGAGTAGGGGTTGGTAAGAAGAAATTTGATAAAAGGGAGACTATAAAAGAACGCGATTGGAGTAGAAAAAAACAAAGAGTTTTGGCCAAATAACTTTTTTCTTGTATTTATTATCACATTTAATATAAAAAACACCATGGCAAGAGTTACAGTAGAAGATTGCACTAAAAACGTTGACAGTCTTTTTGATCTAGTTTTACTAGCGTCACATAGAGCTAAAGTTTTAAATTCAGGTGATGAATCATACGTTCCAATAGATAATGATAAAAGTACTGTTGTTGCATTGAGGGAAATAGCAGAAGAAAAAGTTAAAGTTGAAGATATTAAGGAAGATATTGTTAAAAGTTACCAACTTATTCAAGAAAAAGAAGAAGAAAACGAAGATCATCTTCTTGAAGATTAAGTTTTTTTTTTAGTTTATTGTATTAGCTGATGTTTGCATCTAGCTTATTTAAAAATAGTTTTCAAGAATTTAAAAAATCACTAATAAAAAATGATAAAAATTTTGATGAACGTTTATTTATTAAGGCTATTAAAGTTACTGAGAGTGCTCATGAAAAGCAATTTCGTGAGTCAGGCGATCCTTACATAACTCATCCTTTTGAAGTCTGTAAATCTCTAATAGAAATAAAACTTGATACAGAGTCAGTTATATCAGGGTTACTTCATGATGTTATTGAAGATAGTGATATAGAAAAAAAAGAGATAAAAGAAATTTTTGGAGAATCTATTTCAGACCTTGTTGATGGTTTAACTAAAATTGATTTTCTTGAAGAAAAAAAAGTAACTAAATCAGAAAAAGAAGCTGAAAATTTTAGAAAATTATTAATTTCAACTGCAAAAGATATAAGAGTTTTAATAATAAAATTAGCTGATCGTTTACACAACATTAAAACAATTCATTATGTTAAAAATATTGACAAACGAAAAAGAGTTAGTAATGAAACTTTATTAATTTATGCACCTCTTGCACAAAGACTAGGTTTGGAAAATTGGAAAACTATACTAGAAAATATATCTTTTAAAAATTTACATCCAGATATCTATAATCGTATAAATGATAAAATAAATAATACCTTCAGTGACTTAGAGTCCTCATTCTTTGATTTGCAAGAGTTGCTAAATCAAAGAATTTTTAAAAATAACATTAAGGCAAAAATTCAATATAGAAAAAAATCCCCATATTCCATATGGAAAAAACTAAATAAAAAGCAAATAGAATTTAATTCAATATCTGATATAGCCGCTGTCAGAATTATTGTTAATAACACTAGGGATTGCTATAAAATTTTGGGTATAGTGCATAGAAATTTTTCTGCAAAAGTCGGAAGATTTAAAGATTATATTTCTAGCCCTAAGCCAAATGGTTATAGATCCATTCACACAGATATATTTTACAATAACAAGGTATTTGAAATCCAAATCAGATCAAGGGCAATGAACATGATTGCTGAGAATGGAATAGCTGCTCATTGGAAATATAAGTATATCAATCAACCAAATCAAAAAGATGAAAATTTATATCAATGGTTGAGAGATACAGTTAATTATGTTGAAGAAAATAACACTCAAAATTACCTATTAAACAAAACATCAAATCAATTTTTCGATGAACAGATTTATGTATTTTCACCAAAAGGAGATTTATATACTTTGCCAGTTGGATCTACTCCTGTAGATTTTGCATATACAGTTCATACTGACATCGGAGATAGATGTTCTGGTGCTAAAGTTAATGGAATAGAAGTTCAACTTAAAACTAATTTGAACAGCGGTGATCAGGTTGAAATTATCTTAGATAAAAATAAAGCAATCTCACCTTTATGGATAAGATATGTAAAAAAACAAAAGGTAAGAGATAAAATTAGGCATTTTTTTAAATCTCAGAGGAAAAAAGAATTTGAAACTTTGGGTCAAGATATATTGTTAAACGTAGCTTCTTTAAAAAAAGTTAATATTGATCAGTCAGTAAAGATAAATTTGCTTAAAAATAGTGATCATAAAAACTTAAATAAATTATATGAATCTATTGGAAGAGGTTTTTTGTCAAAAAGAAAAATAAATGAACTTTTTTCTGATTCTGAAAAATCGCTTAAAAAATATACTAATAGCTTCACTAGTTTTAAAGTAAATCCAAAGTCAATTAACATTAACAAATACGAATTAGGTATTGCTGTAAATCTTGCTACTTGCTGCTCACCTATAAGTGGCGATGATATTATATCTATAATTTCTCATGGAAGAGGATTAGTAGTGCATAACACAATGTGTGATAGTTTAAGTTATTATCATAAAGATAATTTTTATAAATCTAGTTGGGGAATTGGAAATAAAGACTTAAAATTTTCTTCTAGAATTGAGATTATAATAAAAAACCAACCTGGAGCTTTAGCTAAAATAACTTCGATATTTGAAAAACATACTATAAATATTGAGAATATAAAAATAGCTAATAGAACAAAAAAAGCATATACATTTTTAATTGACATAGGTATCCAAGATAAAGAAAAGTTAAACTTTTTGTTATCAGAAATGATGACTTTGAATGAAGTTGATAAGGTTAAAAGACAAAAAATATAGTTTTTAAAATGAGAATAGGGATAAATATAGATCATATTGCCACATTAAGAAATGCAAGAGGTGATCTTAGTACTTCCTCATTACTAAGAGCTATAAAAATTTGTGAAAAATCAAAAGTAGAAATAATTACTGTTCATTTGAGAGAAGATAGAAGGCATATTAATGATAATGATTTAATCGCTATTAAAAAAAATTCTAAAATTCCAATTAATCTAGAAATGGCATTGACTAAAGAAATGATAGATATTGCTTTAAAAATCAAACCTAAATATATCTGCATAGTTCCTGAAAAAAGAAAAGAAATTACAACAGAAGGTGGAATTGATTTAAATAGAATTTCTAAAAAAAATCTTAATAATTTAAGAAATGCTTGTTTAAAAAATAAAATCTGTCTTGGCGCATTTGTTAATCCAGATAAAATGCAAATATTAACTGCAAAAAATTTAGGTTTTGACTCAGTTGAGATTCATACTGGGTCTTTAAATAATAAAAAAATTTATAAAAAAGATATCTTAAAAATTTCTGAATCAATAAAATTTGCAAAAAAAAATAACTTAATAGTAAATGTTGGACATGGGCTAAATTTTAGAAATCTATTTTATCTAAAACCTAAAAAATTAATTGATACTGTTCATATAGGTCATTTTGTAGTTTCCGAGTCCATATTTATATCGCTAAAAAATGTAGTTTTAAAAATTAGAAAGATTATTAAATGATTATTGGACATGGAGTTGATATTTTAGATAAGAACAGATTCAATAATCTTTTAAAAAAATATCCCATTAGATTTATTGAAAAATACTTTAAATATGATGGGCTTAATATAAAAGATCATGATATTTTATCTAATAACTTTACTGCAAAAGAAGCTTTTTCTAAGGCCTTAGGATTGGGTTTTAGATATCCATGCTTCCCAAATCATATATGCATTAAAAGAGACGATTTAGGAAAGCCATCAATATATTTAAAAGATGAGTTAAAAAAATATATCATAGAAAAACATAATAATTATGTTATTCATTTATCTATAAGTGACACTTTTAACCATTCTATTTCATCAGTTATAATTGAGCAAATTTAAAAAATCTTTAATAAGTAATTTTAAAGCTCTTTTTTGGGCTTTGTTAATAGCAGGAGTCATTAGAACTTTTTTTATAGAGCCTTTTAAAATTCCATCAGGATCCATGAAGCCAAATTTACTAATTGGTGATTTTTTATTTGTTTCAAAATGGGATTATGGCTACTCTAGGTATTCATTTCCATTTGGTCTTGGGCCTATTAAAGGAAAAATTTTTGAAAAAGAACCTAAAATAGGAGATGTAATAGTTTTTAAATTACCTCCAAAAAATAAAATTAATTATGTAAAGAGACTGGTTGGTTTACCTGGAGACACAATAAAAGTCGAAGATGGAATAATATACGTTAAAAATAAAAATTCAGATGGATTTGTTTCTTATCAACAAAAAGAAATCAAACCTTTCTATGATGATCAAAATGGAAATTTAGTACAACAATTAAAAGAAAATAATAATATAAAAAATTATAATATTCTTAATTATTCTTACCCAAATTTTTCTTCTATTGATAATACAAAGGAATTTTTTATACCAGATGATCATTATTTTTTTATGGGAGATAATCGGGACCAATCTTCAGATAGCAGAGATCCTTATAATACAGTAGGTTTTGTGCCAAAAGAAAACATAATTGGCAAAGTTAGAATCATTTTTATTTCATTTGAAAAAAAATTTAAGTTAAGATTTGAAAGATTTTTTAAGAAAATTTTGTAGAATTTTGAAAGAAAATAAAAACCTCCTAAAATTAAAAGCTATAAATGGATATAAAGAATGTTTATCGCATGATAGCTATATTAAAATCAAAAGTAATAAACAAAAAAAATTCCAAAAATATGAATTTTTAGGTGACAGGGTATTAGGTTTAACAATTTCAGAGTATCTTGTAAGAAACTATATTAATGAAAGTTTAGATGAAATTTCAAGACGTTATATTTTTTTAGTTAACAAAAAAACTTTATCAACTTTATTTAAGCAGAATAGTTTTGATAAGTTGTTATCTCATGATTTAGACCAAGCAATTAATAAAAATTCCGTATATTCTGATGCTTTAGAATCAATAATTGGATTTGTCTATTTAAGTAAAGGATTAAATTTTACTAAAAAATATATTTTTGAAATTTGGTCTTCTTTACTTGATACCCTACCAGAAAAAGATCCAAAAACATTTTTGCAAGAAAGGTCTCAAAAACATTTTAAAAAAATACCGATATATAAAACAATAAGTACTTCAGGTATTTCTCATAAGCCTAAATTTAAAGTTAAAGTTCAAATAGAAGATTTAAGTGCCATTGGTGAAGGTTATTCAAAACAAAACGCCGAAATTCAAGCAGCAAAAAAATTAATTAATTTAATGAAAAAAAAATGATTACGACTAGAGGTATAATTACCAAAGTTCAACCTTATAGAGATAATCATTTAATAATTAATATTTATTCGAAAGACCATGGAAAAAAATCACTAATTATCTTTGGAGGACAATCCAAAAAAAAAAGATCTACTGTTGCTGTTGGTTCAATAAATATATTTGAATTTGATAAAGATAGTAATGTTTGTAAGGTAAACGATATTGATTTAATGCATAATTGGTTTATGTATAACAAATTTCAATTAAAGTTAATTGATTATGTTTGTTACTTAATAGATAAATTATTATTTTTAGAAGATGATCTTTCTATGGTTATTCAGTCGTACGAAAATTTAATTGAAAAATTAAATAATAAACAACCATATATTTTAAGTTTTTTTTTTTTAGAACTTAATATACTTAAATCAGCTGGGTATGAACCAAACTTGTCATATGATATAATTAGTAAAATACTACCAGTGAAGAAATATAAGGATCAAAATTTATCGATGATATTTGATTTAGTTGAGTCAAACAAAGATTTTCAATTAATATTTTTTGATTTTTTAGGAAAAGTAGTTGAGAGAGTTATGCAAAACATTAATATGAAACTACCAAAAATAAGAGGTGAGATTTTTGACAAAAAAAACTAAAATTTATATTGCTTCAGATCATGCTGGATACAAACTTAAAAGCATAATAATCAAAGAATATTTTAAAGATAAACTAAAATTTGAAATTTTTGATTTAGGTACTGATTCTGAGAAATCAGTAGATTATCCAATTTACGCAAAAAAATTGTGTAAAAAAATCAAAAAAAATAACTATGGTATCTTAATCTGTGGAAGTGGTGTTGGCGTATCAATTGCAGCAAATAGATTTACTCACATAAGAGCTTCGCTGTGTAATAATGAATATGATACAAAAATGACTAGAAAACACAATAACTCAAATGTTTTATGTCTTTCTGGAAGAGCTTTTGTAAAAAAAAAAATATTTGCTATGTTAGGAATCTACTTAACAACAAAGTTCGAAGCAGGTAGACATTTAAGGAGAATAAAAAAATTATGACTTTGCATAAAGGCTTTTTTTCTGACGATTTAAAAAATTCAGATAAAGAATTGTTTTCTACAATTGAAAATGAAATTTCTAGACAAAAAAATCAAATAGAGCTTATTGCCTCTGAAAATATTGTTTCAAAAGCAGTTTTAGAAGCTCAAGGATCAATAATGACAAATAAATATGCTGAAGGATATCCGGGCAAAAGATATTATGGTGGATGTGAATATCATGATATAGCTGAAAACTTAGCAATTGAAAGATTAAAAAAACTATACAAATGTAATTATGCAAATGTTCAACCTCACTCCGGAGCACAAGCTAATCAAGGTGTTTTTTTAGCACTGCTTAAACCAGGTGATACAATTTTAGGTATGTCACTTGACGCAGGAGGTCATTTAACGCATGGTTCAAAGCCTAACCAGTCCGGAAAGTATTTTAATGCTATTCAATATGGAATAGATGAAAAAACTTCACTTATTGATTATGATCTATTAGAAAAACAAGCTATTGAATGTAAGCCAAAATTAATAATTGCTGGAGGCTCAGCTTATCCAAGAAGTATTGATTTCAAAAAATTCCGTGAAATAGCTGATAAGGTAAATGCTTTTTTATTAGTAGATATGGCACACTACTCTGGCCTAGTAGCTGCTGAAGAATATCCAAATCCTATGCCTCATGCTCATGTTGTCACTTCTACAACTCATAAAACTATTAGAGGACCTAGAGGAGGTATGATTTTATCAAATGACTTAGAATTAGGTAAAAAATTTAATAGTGCTGTTTTTCCAGGTCTACAAGGAGGACCTTTAATGCACGTTATTGCAGCAAAAGCAGTAGCTTTTGGCGAAGCGCTAAGACCTGAATTTAAAAATTATATAATACAAGTTAAAAAAAATGCTTCTATACTAAGTGAAGTGTTAATAAAAAATGGAATAGATATTGTTACTAATGGTACTGACTCTCATATGGTCCTTGTAGACTTGAGATCAAAAAATGTAACTGGAAAAGATGCAGAGGAAAGTTTAGAAAGATCTGGAATGACCTGTAATAAAAATGGAGTAGCAAATGATCCTAATCCACCAACAATTACGTCTGGTATTCGTCTAGGATCCCCAGCTGCTACAACCAGAGGGTTTAAAGAGCAAGAGTTTGAGTTTATCGGAGAAAAAATTTCTATGATTATTAATACGTTATCGAACTCAAATACCGAAATATCTATGATTGAAAAATCTATCAACAATGAAGTTTTTGATTTATGTCAAAAGTTTCCAATTTATAGTTAGCTTTTAATGAAATGTCCTTTTTGTAAAGACAAAGATAATGAGACATCAGTATTAGATTCTAGACCTACAGAAGATGGTGCGGTTACTAGAAGAAGAAGAGTGTGTGGTTCTTGTAAAGAAAGATTCACTACTTTTGAAAGAATTCAATATAGAGAATTTGTGGTCGTCAAAAAAAATGGAGAAAAATCTATCTTTGATAGAGATAAAATAACTAAATCTGTTGATTTAGCTCTTAGGAAAAGACCGATAGACTTTGACACAAAAGAAAAATTCATTTCTAAAATTGTTAGAGAATTAGAAGGTAGGGGAGAAAATGAGATTAGCTCGAGCGTAATTGGTGAACTAGTCATGCAGGGATCACATAAACTTGATAAAGTAGCTTTTGTTCGTTTTGCTTCAGTGTATAGAGACTTTAGGGAAGCAAAAGATTTTGAACAATTTCTTGGGTCTATTGATAAAAAATAGTTTTGCTTTCGAAATTAGATTTAGATTATTTACGTTCTGTTCAGAACCTATCTTTAAAACATTTAGGTTTAACTAAATCTAATCCTTCAGTAGCATGCCTTATAGTAGATTTTACAAAAGATTCAAAAGGAAAAGTTATTAGTTTTGGTTTAACAAATATTGATGGAAATCCACACGCTGAATTAACAGCATTGAAAAAAATTAAAAAAAATAATAAAAATAAAAACTTAACCGCTTATGTAAGTTTAGAACCTTGTTACAAAGAGAACCTTAATTCTTGTTCAAAATTATTACATCAATATAATATAAAAAGAATTGTAATTGACTCTTTAGATCCTAATAATTTTATATATCGAAAAGGTTTTCTTTTTCTCAAATACCAAAATCATAAAGTTGTTTTAAATAATAAAAACTCAAAATTTAAAGAAATAAATAAATTTTTTTATATAAATAAGTTAAAAAGCAGACCTTATATAACTTTAAAACTAGCTCTATCTAAAAATGGATATTCAAAAGATAAAAATAAAAAAAATATTACTTCAAAATCGACACAAAATTATATGCACCACTTAAGATTAAAACATGATGCTATAGCAGTAGGATATAACACTTTAATCACAGATAACCCTAAATTAACTTGTAGACTTCAAGGAATAAACAAAAAATTAAAAAAAATTGTATTTGTTAAAAAAAAAATTAGTAATAAAACTAACAATACTAACTTAATAAATACAATTCATGTGTCAGATACTAATAATTTAAAAGATAATTTATTTAGACAACTTTCAATTTTAAATATTAATTCATTGTTAATTGAAGGTGGTATTTCAACTTTTAAGCTATTTTTGAAATATAAAATATTTGATGAAGTTTATTTGACTTTATCAAAAAAAATAATACATAATGTTAATTCAAAATATAGATTTAACTTTAGATTAATTAAAAATTTGAAAGAAATTTCGAATAATTTTTACGGAAAAGACCAAATAATAGTTTATAAGAATACAGATGTTTAGTGGAATTATTCAAGATATTGGTAAAATAGTATCTATACAAAAAATTAATAATTTTAGTCGAGTGTTAATAAAATCCAAGATAACTAAAAATAAATTAGGATCTTCTGTTTGTTGCTCGGGTATTTGTTTAACTGTTACTTCTATTAAAAATAAAAACACATTTTCAGTTGATGTTTCACCAGAAACCCTTAAAAAAACTAATGCCTATAAATGGTGTAAAGGGATGGAAATTAATATTGAAAAATCCTTAAAACTAGGAGATGAAATATCAGGGCATTTTGTATTTGGTCATATTGATAATGTTGGAAAATTAAAGTCTATAAAAAAAATATCAAATTGCTGGTTAATAAAAGTAAATTATAAAAAAAATTTAAAAAAATTTATTGCTCAAAAAGGATCTATTTCATTAAATGGAGTATCTCTAACAATAAACAAAGTCATAAGCAACTATATGGAGCTTATGTTAATACCCCATACTTTTAAAAATACCACTTTTAAAAATATTAAGCCTGATGATCTAATTAATATTGAAGTAGATATGTTAGCAAGATATTCTTTAAATAAATAATACAATGACTGAAATATCAAAAATAGAAGAAATTATTGAAGATGCAAAAAAAGGAAAAATGTTTCTTTTAGTCGATAGTGAAGATCGTGAAAATGAGGGAGATTTAATAATTCCTGCACAAAAATGTACGCCTGAAGCAATTAGCTTTATGGCTAAATTTGGAAGAGGTCTCATATGTTTGTGTTTGACCGAAGAAAGAGTAAAAAAACTAAAACTTCCTTTAATGAATCCTAAAAATTGGGGAAAAAAAACAACAGCATTTACTGTATCGATTGAAGCAAGTACAAATATTACAACTGGTATTTCTGCTTTTGAACGAAATACGACAGTTCATGCTGCTATCAACCCAAATTATAAGGAAGGTGATATTACTTCACCAGGACACATGTTTCCATTGATATCATGGGACGGAGGTGTTTTAACTAGAGCTGGGCATACCGAAGCTGCTATTGATATATCAAGACTTGCAAATTTAAATTTATCAGCAGTAATTTGCGAAGTAATGAAAGATGATGGGCACATGGCAAGATTGCCAGATTTATTAAATTTCGCAGAAACACATAACCTTAAAATAGGAACAATAAGAGATTTAATTGCTTATAGATTTAATAATGATTTAGTTATTAATAAAATTTCTTCGAATTCGGATTTTTGGTTTCAAAATCCAATTACAAAGGATTTTATTTTAACAATGTTTGAAAATTCATTAGATAACTCTAAGCATGCCACCCTTCATTTAGGAGATGTAAAAAAAGATAAAAATATTTTAACTAGAGTTCACCCAATGCAAAGCTTTGATGATGTAATTCTTAATTTAGATAATCCAAAAACCAATGATTTTAAACTGTCATTAGAAAAAATAAAAAAAAATGGATCTGGTATTGTAGTTTTAATTAATAATCCAATTCTTGATTCCATTAAAGTAGGCTTAGACGAAGAATTTAAGTATTATGGTCTTGGCGCACAAATGATTAAGCACCATAAAATTAATAATATTACAATTTTATCTAATTCAAATTATAAAGGTATCGATTTATCAATTTATGGTATTACAGTAAATGGAATTGAAAAGATAATAGATGACAAAAATTAATAAACTTATAATTCAAATAGTAATAGCAAATTATTATGAAGAAATCACAAATCCTTTATTAAATTCAATTAAAAAAGTTTTAACCAAACATAAAATAAATTATTCAGTTACTTTTGTTTCAGGTGCCTTTGAAATACCACAAATTATTAATTATAAAATTAAAAAAAATAAAACAAACTTATTTATTGCTGTTGGATGTATTATTAAAGGTCAAACTTATCATTTTGAAGTTTTATCAAATTCTATAGCAAAATCTTTATTAGATATTTCTATTAATAATAAAAATACATTTATTGTTAATGGAATTTTAAATGTTAATAATAAGTCTCAAGCAGTTAAGAGAACTTCTGGAAAAAAAAACAAAGGTATTGAAATTGCTAAAGCAATGTTATCAATAATTAAATGCATAAAATAAATCGAAACTCTAGATTATTTTTTTTTCAATTTATCTTCCAAAGAGACTACTCAGATGAAAGCAATTTAGATGGTTTTATAAGTAGTAATTTAAAAAAAAAACCATTTAACAAAAAAAAATTAAAACAACTCTATGAAAGTTATTCTAATAATTTAGATCTTATTAAGAAAGCTTGTAAAGAATCAGATTCAGAAAAATATAATAAAGTTAGTACTTACCTCTTATATTCTTTTTTTTCAGAATATTTATTATCCCCAAATCTTAAAAAAGTACTTATTAATGAATATATCGATATTTCTAAGGACTTTTTGACTAAACAAGAAGTATCTTTTTTTAATCATTTGATTGATAAAATCGTTAAAAAGTATCTTGAAAAAAAATTAAAATAGAATAACAACTTACCCTATGTCCAATATACAGTATATTCAATTAGTTCTTGGAGCAGCTATTGTAGCTATCCTTTTCGGCGTATTTACAACAAACCAAATTTTAAGCTTGCCTAAAGGCAATAAAAAAATGCAAACCATTGCTAAAGCAATTCAAGAAGGCGCGGGTGCTTATTTAAACAGACAATATAAAACTATTGCCATTGTTGGAATAATTATTTTTATAGCGTTTTTTTTAATTCCTTTTGAAAACACATTTGATGTTCCGGTTGGTTTCCTCATAGGAGCTGTGTTATCAGGTTTGGCAGGTTATATAGGTATGAATGTATCTGTAAGAGCAAATGTAATTACAGCACAAGCTTCTACTAAGTCTCTTCAAAAAGGTTTATCAGTAGCATTTAATTCAGGAGCAGTAACAGGATTATTAGTTGTTGGATTAGCTTTGGTTGGAATTGCTGGATATTTTTATGCACTTCATTATGGGTTTGGTAGAGGAGGAAGAGAACTAATAGAACCTCTTGTTGCTCTCGGATTTGGCTCTTCGCTTATTTCTATATTTGCAAGATTGGGGGGAGGTATATTTACAAAAGGCGCCGATGTTGGTGCAGACTTAGTTGGAAAAGTTGAAAAAAATATTCCAGAAGATGACCCTAGAAATCCAGCTGTTATCGCTGACAATGTTGGAGATAACGTAGGTGATTGTGCAGGTATGGCAGCTGATTTATTTGAAACATATGTAGTCTCTATAGTTGCTACAATGGTATTGGCAATAATATTTCAAGGTCAAGTTTCTTCATTAACAATTTATCCTCTCTTAATTGCTGCATCTAGTATATTTGCAACTATTATTGGCTCAAAGTTTGTGTTTACTTCAGGCAAGAACTCTTCAATTATGGCAGCTTTATATCAAGGTTTCTTTGTAACTTTAATAATTTCCATTTTCTTATTCGCTGTGATAACCCAGCAATTTATTGGCTTTGGTACTCACTTTGCGATAGGAGATATATTTGTTAATGGTATGGATTTATTTTTATGTGCTGTTTATGGATTAGCTATAACATTAGCTATAGTTTTTATAACAGAATATTATACTGGTACTGATTATAGGCCGGTTCAAAGTGTAGCCAAAGCTTCTGAGTCAGGTCATGCAACTAATATTATTCAAGGTTTAGCAATGGGTATGGAATCTACCGCTATACCTGTGCTTATAATTGTAATAGGCATTGGAGTTACATACGCAACTGGAGGTTTATTTGGTATTGCTATAGCTGTTACTTCTATGTTGGCTTTAGCAGGAATGGTTGTTGCTTTAGATGCTTATGGACCAGTTACAGATAATGCAGGTGGAATTGCTGAAATGTCTGCTTTACCTGAAAAAGTCAGAAAAGTAACTGATGCTTTAGATGCAGTTGGTAATACTACAAAAGCGGTAACCAAGGGTTATGCAATTGGCTCCGCAGGATTAGGGGCATTGGTTTTATTTGCGGCCTATACAGAAGATTTGAAATACTTTTATGAAAAGGAAGGCAATGAAGCTTTCAATGTAAGCTTTGATTTATCAGAACCTTATGTGATTATAGGATTACTACTAGGAGGTTTACTTCCATTTTTATTTAGTGCTATGAGCATGACTGCAGTAGGAAGAGCGGCTGGATCAGTTGTTGAAGAAGTTAGGAAACAGTTTAGAGAAATAAAAGGAATTATGAAAGGTACCGCTAAACCTGATTATGGAAGATGTGTCGATATTTTAACAAAATCTGCAATTAAAGAAATGATATTGCCTTCATTACTTCCTGTGTTATCTCCAATAGTAGTATTCTTTGGAGTATTCTACTTAACTGGAGAAGCTAATACTGCATTTCAAACTTTAGGAGCTTTATTAATAGGTGTTATTGTTACTGGTTTTTTTGTTGCAATTTCAATGACTGCTGGAGGCGGTGCATGGGATAATGCAAAAAAGTATATTGAAGATGGTAATTTAGGTGGAAAAAATAGTGAAGCTCATAAAGCTTCAATTACGGGAGATACAGTAGGAGATCCCTACAAAGACACTGCAGGCCCAGCAGTAAATCCTATGATTAAAATAACTAATATTGTCTCAATACTATTGTTAGGTATAGTTGTTCATTTGAATATATTTTAGATATTTATTTCAACTACTTTGTATAAGACACTATCTTTAAAATATAATTTAATAGTTTTTCTATAAATTATTTTCCTAAAAGTCTCATTACCTTTTTCTTTTAGTGAATTATATACCCATAGGTCTCCATCTAGTTCTTTAACTGTTGGGGGGCCTATTAAATTAATTATCTCACTTTTATTAAATTTATTATTTTCATAGTTATCATATAAATATTTATAACTATTTTCAGAAATTCCAGAATAAAAAGTCTGCTTAGAGCAGCCAAAGCTTATGAGAAAAAATAATAAAATAGCCAATAAACTAATATTTTTTTTAAATTTATTCACAATAAAAACATATAAGATATAACTTACTTATAGCAAATAATAACTCAAATGAACAACGACAAATTTATAATTAATATAGACGTTGAGGGAGGTGATTTAGCTCCTAATTCTGTATTAAAAGGATCTCAATTATATCTCGAGAAAAATAAGGATGTAATTTTTAATTTATATTCAAGATCTGAAATTATTCATCCAATTATATCAAATTATCCATTGTTAAAAAATAATTCTAATATAATTCTTACTGAAGGATTTATTAGTGGAGATTTAAAACCTTCTGAATCAATGAAAAAAGAATACCGAAATAGTTCGTTATCTAAATCAATTCATGCTTTAAAAGACAATAAATTTCAAGCTACAATATCTTCTGGTAACACCGGAGCCATGATGGCATATTCAAAAGTTTTTTTAAAAACAATAGAAAATATATCAAGACCAGCAATCGCTTCGCTTTTTCCTTCAAAAGAACACCCAGTATGTGTTTTGGATTTAGGAGCTAATTCAGAGTGTGATGAAAAAAATTTAGTTGATTTTGCTATTATGGGTTCCATTTATTATAAAATTTTATTTCCTAATAGTGAATGTAAGGTGTCTTTACTCAATATTGGCTCTGAAGAATTAAAAGGTAATTCTGTAATTCAGAAGACACATGAAATTTTAAAAAATCAAAAGATTATTAATTACAATGGCTTTGTTGAGGCAAATGAGATTACTAATACAAAAAATAATATAATTGTTACTGATGGTTTCACAGGAAATGTAGCTTTAAAAACAGCAGAAGGCATATCAAAATTTATAACAGATTCTCTAAGAAAAGAACTACTTACGAATAATTTTTCAAAAATTTTAACATTCTTTCTAAAAAAAAATCTTAAATCCTTTAAAGATTCAATTGATCCTAGGAACTTTAATGGAGGAATATTAATTGGTGTAAATGGAATAGTAATAAAAAGCCATGGTAATTCAGATGAATATGCATTTTTAAATGCTATAGGTTTTGCTGTTAAATCTTTACAATCTAATTTATTAGAAAAATTAAAAAATGAAAATAGATAAAATAACAAGAGAAGATTTTGCTAATAAAATAAGTAATGAATTTGGCATACCTTATACACTAGCTTATAAAAAAATTGAAAATATAATTTCACTTTGGTCTGATTTAATTTTGTCAAATGATGTTAATATTTCTTCTCTTGGTTCTTTTAACATTAGGCAAAAAAATACGAGACTAGGTAGAAACCCAAAGTCTAAATTAGAATATATAATAAAATCTAGAAAAGTAGTTTCTTTTAAAAAATCATTAAAATTAATTTTATAATGCAGAAAAAATTTTTTAATATTGATGAAATTTCTGAGTTAATCCAAGAAAAAAAACATACAATTAGATTTTGGGAGGGTAAAATAGATAAGCTTGAAGTTCTTAGAACGCAATCAGGACATAGACTTTATAACTATGAGAATTATTTAATATTAAAGAAAATTAAATATTTAATTAATATAAAAAAACTAACTTTAGACGGAATCAATATGCATTTTCAAAATACCAATAATTTTAATCCTTCAACCAAATCTATTTCTGTAGAGCTTAAGAAGCTTCTAAGCATACTTAAATCTTCAAATTAATAAGAAATAATCCTACTTTATAAGAAAAACCTTCGTTTTTTTCTATTAAACTTGATTTTTATATTAATTTACTTATATTCCCCATATCGTGAAAACATCAATATTAAAAAAAGATCAATTTAAGAAAAATTGGCATTTGATTAATGCTGAGAATGTTTCTGTAGGTAGATTAGCTTCAAGAATATCAATCATACTCAAGGGAAAAAATAAACCACATTATTCTCCTAATTTACCTGTAGGTGACGGAGTTATAATAATCAATTCTGATAAAATTAAATTTACTGGTAAAAAAAATTCCGATAAAAAATATTATAGACACTCCGGGCATCCTGGAGGCATAAAAGAAACAACCCCTGATCAATTAAAGAATAGAAATAAATCTGATTATTTAATTAAAAGTGCAATTAAGGGAATGCTACCTAATACTCCATTATTTAGGCATTTAATAAAAAATAGTTTAAAAGTTTACAAAGGTGATAGTCATCCTCATGAATCACAGAACCCAACAGAAATAAATTTTTTAAAATTAAACCCAAAGAATGAAATACATGACTGATATGATTTACAGTACTGGTAGGAGAAAAGAATCAATAGCTAAAGTTTGGGTTAAAAATGGAACAGGACAGTTTTTTGTTAATAAAAAAAGTCTTAAAGATTATTTTAAAGATAATGCATTGAGAATGATAATTAATCAACCGCTAGAAGTTTCCAAAAAATTAGATTCAATTGACATTAAGGTAACTGTATTAGGCGGTGGTATGTCTGGTCAAGCTGGAGCAATTAAACATGGAATAGCTAGAGCTCTGACAAAAATAGATCCAAATACAAAAGAAGTTTTAAAAAAAAATGGTTTTTTAACTAGGGACTCCAGGACTGTAGAAAGAAAAAAATATGGTAGAGCAAAAGCCAGAAGAAGTTTCCAGTTCTCTAAAAGATAATTTTTTATTAATTCTTTTATCCTTTTTGTTTATCTCTTCTTGTGAAAATTCTTTCAAAAACTTCGATGATAAATTAATTGATCATCAATTGGAACTTGAGGAATTTACTGATAAAAGCAATTTAAGAAAGGAAGAAATAGTAGAAACGATTGATGAAAAACAATCTTAATATAGCAATAATAGGATTAGGAGTAGTAGGCAGCTCGTTAGTAAAAATTATTGAGAATAATAATTATGTTATTAAAGATACTAAAATCAATATAGTTGGAATTAAAGCTAATAATAAAAATAAAAAAAGAATTTTTGATGTAAAAAAATATTTTTGGATTGATGATCTTGAGTCCTTAAACTCTCTTGATATAGATATAATTATAGAGTTGGTAGGAGGAACAGATACTTTTGTAAATTCAATTTATAAATATGCTTTAAAAAGAAAAGTTTCACTTATTACTGCAAATAAAGCCCAACTTGCAGAAAAAGGAGATAGTTTTTTCAATTTATTTGATAGTAATGATTTATATTTAGGTTTTGAGGCGGCAGTATTAGGATCAGTACCAGTTGTTAATACAATTTCTAAGTCTATTCTGCCAAAAAATATAACTTCTATTTACGGAATTTTTAATGGAACAACAAATTATATATTATCTCAAATGTATTTTAATAAAATTAGCTTTAAGGAATCTTTAGATTTAGCAATAAAAAATGGTTTTGCCGAACAGAACTCATCAAGTGATTTATCAGGAAAGGATGCAGCTCATAAACTTACCCTTTTATCTAATCTTTCATTTGGCAAAAAATTTAAATTTAAAGAAATGTCTTATGACGGTATAGAGAATATTAAATTAATTGATTTAAATTATGGTCTCCAATTGGGTTATAAACTTAAATTATTATCTATTTGCGAAAAAATTGGTTCAAAGTTTTTTGCTTCTGTCGCTCCATGTTTTGTTAAGCAGGAATCACTTTTATCTAATACTAATTTTGAAGATAATCTTGCAATAATTGAAGGAATAAATTTTGTCAAAACTAGTCTTCTTGGTAAGGGAGCAGGAGGTTATCCGACAGCCTCCTCAATTATTTCAGACCTAATGAATTATATCTCCAAAGATTATAGCAATGTATTTAATACAAAGTATGACTCAATGTTATTAGCTAAATTTGTAGATACAAGCTCAAGAAAAAGGTCTTATTATTTAAGATTTTCTGTTCAAAATAAGGTAGGAGTTTTAAAATCTATAGCTAATTTTTTTGCTAAAAAATCTATTTCCATTAAGTCTATTATTCAATTAAATCCTTACGACTCTAATACAGTTCCATTAGTAATAATTACTAATTTAATTAGTGATAAAAAAATTAATGAAATTAAAAAACTACTTAAAAAAAATAGTTATATAAAAAAAGAAATATCTACAATTAGAATTGAAGATAATATTGGATAGAAACTTAGCAATAGAATTAGTAAGGGTTACTGAATTTGCGGCTTTAGCAGCAGCTAAGTATATTGGAAGAGGAAATGAGAAGTTAGCGGATCAGGCTGCTGTTGATGCTATGAGAAGTTCTCTAAACTCAATGACAATTGAAGGCACTGTTGTTATAGGTGAAGGGGAAAGAGATGAAGCTCCTATGTTATATATTGGAGAAAAAGTTGGACAAGGTGGTCCCAAAGTTGATATTGCTCTTGATCCATTAGAGGGAACAACTATCACTGCTAAGGGCGGAGAAAATGCCATGGCTGTAATAGCTTTAGCCCAAGATGGAGGTTTTTTAAATGCCCCTGATGTTTATATGGAAAAAATATCATCAAATGTTTCCAAAAAAGATAAAGTTATTTCACTAGAGCAAGATATAAAAACAAATATAAAAGAATTAGCAAAGTATAAAAAAGTTAATATAGAGGATATCATTATTTGCATTTTAGATAGGAAAAGACATTTGGGCTATATTGAAGAAATTAGAAGCTTAGGATCTAGAATTAAGATGATTGACGATGGAGATGTTAGTGCTGTTATTTCATCAATTTTACCAGAAAATAATATAGATATGTATTATGGAATTGGAGGAGCGCCTGAGGGTGTTTTAGCTGCAGCAGCGCTTCAATGTATAGGTGGATTTATGCAAGGAAAGTTAATATTTAAAAATGAAGATGAAAAAAAAAGAGCACTTGCTGTAAATATAAATAATTTTAATAAAACTTATTCTTTAGAAGATTTAGCGTCTGGCGATATTGTTTTTTCAGCAACTGGGGTCACTGATGGTACAATGTTAAAAGGAGTAAGAACAAATAAATTTACAGGAGAAACTCATTCAATAGTTATGAGGTCTAAAACAGGCACTATAAGACATATAGTTGGAAACCATAACTTTAATAAAAAAAATCTTGAATATTAAATTAAGTTTTTTAGAAACAACTTGGGCTATCAATAAAAAAAAATTTGAATCAAATACCTTTGAAGTAGCACAAAAAAACAATATATCTATTATTTTATCAGAATTATTACTAAAAAGAGAAGTTAAGAATATTAAATCTTTTTTAAGTTCAAAACTAAAGGACAATATTAGTTTTAATGAAATTGAAAAGTTAGAAAACATCAATAGTTCATTAAAATTTTTTGAAGAGATTAAAAATTTAAAAAAAGTAGGTATATTTTCTGATTATGATGTGGATGGTGCTTGTTCTGCAGCTATTTTGAAAAAATACCTCTCACAATTTGATATAAAAGTAGAAGTATATATTCCTAATAGAATTACAGAAGGGTATGGTCCTAATAAAAAAGCTATTCAGAAACTATTAGAAAAGAATAAACATGTGATTTTTTTAGATTGTGGAAGTAATAGTATTATTGAACAAGATATAATAACAAAAAATAAATCAAAATTATTGATCATTGACCACCATGAATGTGATCAAATTAATCAAAATGTAATTTTAATTAACCCTAAATCAAAATTAGATAAATCTAATTTTAACGATTTGTGTACAACTGCGCTTGTTTTTCTTGTTGTTTTTTATCTAACCAGAAAAGAAATTTTTTCTAACAATGATGTTTTTCAATATTTGGATTTAGTCGCTTTGGCAACAATTTGTGACTTAGTTCCGCTTAATTCAATAAATAGATCTTTTGTTAAGCAAGGTCTAAATATTTTAAATTATGATATTAAAAATAAAGGCATCGTAACTTTAATAAATCAATCAAAAATTAATCAAAAAATTTCAGAATATCACTTAGGATTTATTTTAGGTCCTAGAATTAATGCTGGTGGAAGAATGGGAGAGTCATATCTTGGTTTTAATTTACTTTCTTGTGAAAATATTCATGCTGCAACTCAGTATTCATCAATAATTACCTCTAAAAATCAGGAACGACAAAAAATTCAAAATAAAATTATTAATTCTTTAACTACTTTAATAGAAGAGAGTGATGCAATAAATTTTTTTTATGATCCTTCTTGGCACATAGGTGTTATTGGTATCATAGCAGGACGTCTTATGAGGGGTAATAAAAAGCCATCTTTTGTGATGACCAATTCAAATGATTTAATTGTTGGGTCAGGTAGATCTACAGGAGGATTAAACATTGGTAATTTAATGATAGAAGCTGTGGAAAAAAAAATAATAATTAAAGGAGGAGGTCATTCTAAAGCTTGTGGATTTACATTGGAAAAAGATTCAATTAAAGAATTTAAAAATTTTTTATTTACAAAATTTCAAGGGTTTTATCCTGAAAAAAATAATTTTTATGAAATGAATTTAGACATATCAGTAATAAATGAAAATTTATTAAACGATTTAAGTTTGATGAGTCCTTTTGGTCAGTTAAACCCAGAGCCGGTTTTTAAATCTGAGAATTTAAAAATAAATATTTTAAATATTTTTAAAGAAAAACATATAAAATGTAAGTTATTTGATAATCTTGGAAACTCATTAATTGGTATTTTTTTTGATATTGATGTAATTAAGTTTAAAGAATATATCTCTAAAAAAGATACTTTTAATTGCTTTTATAAGGTAAAAAGAGACACTTATAGTTCAAACGTTATTGCCCATATTGAAGATATTCATTGATTGATTTTTAGTTAAATCTAGCTATTTTAATTCCGTATAAGTGTCTCCTTCGTCTAGCGGTTAGGACATCACCCTTTCACGGTGAAGACACGGGTTCGATTCCCGTAGGAGATGCCAAAATTTCCATATTATCTATTCAATTTCATTATTGATTAATAAGATATTAATGTTTGTTTCATCTGATGAAATCTAGTATGTTTTTTCCCTTATATATAATATTTATATTATTAATAAAAGGAGTTGAATAAATGCCAGGAAAGATTTCACTTTTTGTTCCAGGACCTACAAATATGCCTGATAGAGTTCGTCAAGCTATGGATATATCTAATGAGGATCATAGAGCACCTGGTATGGAGAAATTTTGGCATCCTTTAATTTCTGATTTAAAAAAAGTTTTTGGAACTTCAGAAGCTCAACCATTTGTATTTGCAGGTACTGGTAGTAGCGGATGGGAAGCAGCTCTTACAAACATATTAAACGAGGGAGATAAAGTTTTATCAGGTCGTTTTGGACAATTTTCTCACCTTTGGGTTGAAATGTGTAAGAAACTTAAAATTGAAGTTGAAGTAGTAGATGTTGATTGGGGCTTAGGAACCCCTCATGATGAATTCGAAAAAATTTTAAAAGAAGATACAAGTCATAAAATTAAAGCTGTTTTAGTAACTCATAATGAAACTTCTACAGGAGTTACAAATAACGTTTCAAAAACTAGGGAATTATTAAATAATTTAAAACATCCAGCTCTATTATTTGTAGATGGCGTAAGCTCTATTGGTTCAATAGATTTTCAAATGGATAAATGGGGTGTTGATGCAGCGATTTCAGGATCTCAAAAAGGATTTATGCTTCCCGCAGGTTTAGCAATTTCTTGTATTAGTCAAAGAGCATTAGAGATGGCTAAAAAATCTAATATGAGAAGAGCTTATTACGATTTTCATGACATGTTAGCTGTAAATAATACAGGGTATTGGCCTTATACAAATCCTATGCCTTTATTAAGAGGTTTAAGAGAAGCTCTTAATTTGATGCTAGAAGAAGGACTTGAAAATATTTATTCAAGACATGCGTTTTTAGCAACTGCTGTAAGAAATGCTGCTGAAGCTTGGGGGTTAAATCTTTGTGCTCAAGATCCATCTTTATATTCTAATACTGTTACAGCAATTATGGTGCCTGAAGGAATAGATTCCATGGATGTTGTAAAAACAGCTTATAATAAATATAATACATCTTTTGGTGGTGGTTTAAATAAAGTTGCCGGCAAACTTTTTAGAATAGGGCATTTAGGTGATTTAAATAGCACAATGATCCTTGGAGCTATATCTACTGCAGAGTTAGCTATGTATGATGTAGGAATTAAATTTGAACTTGGTAGCGGTGTTGCAGCAGCTATTAAGCATTTAAAGAAATAAAAATAAATATATGAAAATTTGTATTTATGGAGCTGGCGCAATTGGTGGTTATTTAGGAGCTAAACTAACAGAGATTGGTGCAGATGTAACGCTTATTGCAAGGGGACCTCATTATAATGCTATTAAACAAGATGGATTAAGATTACGTAAAGATGGTAAAGAGTTAATAGTATATCCGAAATGTGTAGATACAGCAGAAAAAGCAGGCAAACAAGATTTCATTTTCGTTACTCTTAAAGCACATTCTGTACCTGGGTGTCTCGATGCGTTTAAAGTACTGAAGAAAGATGACACATCATTTGTTTGGGGAGTTAATGGTATTCCTTGGTGGTATTTTTATAATCATCCTGACTCAAATTTTAAAAATAAGAAGGTTACTTCAGTTGACCCTGATAACTCTCAATGGACTGATATAGGGCCAGAAAAAATTATTGGATGTATTGTAAATCCAGCATCTGAAGTAATTAAACCAGGAGTAATTCAACATTTAGAAGGAGATAAATTCCAATTAGGTGAAATTAATGGTGAAGATACAGATAGAGTTAAAAACCTTTCTTCTGTTTTAGAAAAAGCTGGATTCCAAGCTCCAATTAGACCGAATATTAAAGGCGATATTTGGTTAAAACTATTTGGTAACTTATCTTTTAATCCAATAAGTTCACTGACTACTTCTACGTTAGTAAAAATTTGTAGTGACGAAGAAGTAAGAAATGTTGTTAGAAATATGATGATAGAGGCACATTCAATTGCTAAAAAACTTGGTATCGATAAGCCTTTTGATGTTGAGAGAAGAATAGACGCGGCAAAAGCTGTTGGTGAACATAAAACCTCTATGCTCCAAGATTTAGAAAGAGAACGCCCTATGGAAATTAACGCCCTTATAGGTTCTGTTCAAGAACTAGGAAGAATTACATCTATTGCAACGCCAACAATTGATACTGTATTAGCTCTAACTAAGCTAAGAGCAAAAGAAGCTAAGCTTTATTAACTTAAAGCGGCTTTAATCGTTTCTCCTAGTTTAGAAGGAGATTTTGAAATGTGTACACCAGCATCCTCTAAAGCATTAAACTTTGATTCAGCAGTTCCTTTTCCTCCAGAAATTATAGCCCCTGCATGACCCATCCTTTTTCCTGCTGGAGCACTAGCACCTGCTATAAATGAGGCAACTGGTTTTTTAATAGGAGAATTTTTAATAAATTCCGCAGCTTCTTCTTCAGCAGTTCCACCAATTTCACCAATCATTATAATTCCCTCTGTTTCAGGATCTTGCATAAATAATTCTAAACAATCTATAAAATTTGTTCCATTTATAGGATCTCCTCCTATTCCAATACAAGTTGTTTGTCCAAGTCCTACTGCAGTTGTTTGGGCAACGGCTTCATAAGTGAGAGTTCCTGATCTACTTACAACACCAATTTTACCTTTTTTATGAATATGTCCTGGCATAATTCCTATTTTACATTCATCTGGAGTAATTATTCCTGGACAATTAGGACCTATAAGTCTTGATTTGGAGTTTTTTAATTTATTCTTAACTTTAAGCATATCTAAAACAGGAACACCTTCGGTTATACAAACTATCAATTCAATTTCAGACTCAATGGCTTCTAAAATTGCTCCAGCAGCAAAAGGCGGAGGCACATATATTACTGAAGCTTCAGCCTGAGTTATTTCCTTAGCTTCTTTTACTGAATTAAATACAGGCAAATCTAAATGTATTTGACCGCCTTTTTTTGGAGTAACTCCTCCAACCATTTTTGTTCCATATTTAATAGCTTGTTCTGAATGGAAGGTTCCTTGAGCTCCAGTAAATCCCTGGCAAATAACTTTTGTTTCTTTATTAATTAATACTGACATATAAATCTCCTAATTAATCGACGAAACAGCTTTTTGGGCTGCATCATCCAAGTTATCTGCAGAAATAATATCTAAATTAGATTTACTCAATATATTTTTACCTAAATCAACATTAGTTCCTTCAAGTCTCACAATAAGAGGAACTTTAATTGATAGTTCTTTTGCAGCAGAAACTATTCCTTCAGCTATTATATCACATTTCATAATACCGCCAAAAATATTTACTAATATTGCTTTGACATTTTCATCTTGAAGTATAATTGAAAAAGCTTTAGCAACTCTCTCCTTAGTTGCTCCTCCACCTACATCTAAAAAGTTTGCTGGACTACCTCCATTTAACTTAATTATATCCATTGTTCCCATTGCCAAACCTGCTCCATTAACCATACAGCCAATATTTCCATCAAGTTTAATATAATTTAATTCATGCTTTGAAGCTTCAACTTCCGCAGCTTCTTCTTCTGTTTCGTCTCTCATATCAGCTATATTTTTATGTTTATATAAAGCATTATCATCTATTGATATTTTTGCATCTAAGGCAATAAAGTTATTTTCACCTGTAAGTACAAAAGGATTGATTTCTACTAATGAGGCATCTGTTCCTAGAAAAGCACTATAAATACTTTGGATTTGTATAGAAAAATCATCTGACTGATCTTCTTTTATCCCCAATCCTTTGATAAGAGTTTCCAATGTATTTGAACTTAGATTTTCTTCACCAGCAACATTTACTGTAACTATCTTTTCAGGTTCTTTTTCTGCTACTTCTTCAATTTCCATACCGCCTTCAGTAGAAGTTATAATAGATATAGAGGAACTTGAACGATCAACTAGAATACTTAAGTAGAACTCTTTTTTAATATCACATCCTTCTTCTATATAAAGACGATTAACTATTTTGCCTTCAGATCCTGTTTGTTTAGTTACTAGAATTTTTCCCAACATTTTTTCAGCATTTAGTTTTGCTTCATCTTTTGTCATAGAAACTCTAACTCCACCTTTGTCATCACCGCTATTTTTAAATTTACCAGCTCCTCTTCCACCAGCATGTATTTGAGATTTTACAACCATCACGGGAGTGGATATAGAATCAACAGCTTTATTAATTTCAGAGTTTTGATAAACAGGATTGCCTCCAAGAACTCTTACACCAAAATTTTTTAAAAGTTGTTTAGCTTGATATTCATGTAAGTTCATTTATTTTTTCCTCCTTAACTGTTAATAATATTTTTCCAATATGTTGTGAACTTTCCATTAATGAATGAGCTTCATTTGCTTCATCTAAATGAAATTTTTTGAAAATTTTAATATCAATTAGTTTTTTTTCTATCAAAGGCCAAATTATTTCTTTAACTTGATTTACTATTTGTCCTTTCATTTCTGAAGATCTTGATCTTAAAGTAGAACCAGATATTTTTAATTGTTTGTTCATTATGTGTAATAAATTTATTTCACCTTTTATACCACCTAAAGCAGAAATATAAGTAAGTCTACCTTTAAAGTTTAAAATTTTTAAATTTTTTTTAAAATATTCTCCACCTACCATATCTAATACTACGTCTATTTTTATTCTATCACTAGATAAAACTTCTTCAAAATCTTTCAATTTATAATTTATTGCTTTTGTAGCGCCTAGCTCTACACAAGCTTTGCATTTTTCATCACTGCCTGCTGTAACATAAATTTTATCAGTGAAATTTTTTAAAATAGATATAGCTGTAGTTCCAATACCACTACTACCGCCATGTATCAGAACCGACTCATTTTTTTTAAAACCTGATATATTAAATATATTTTCATATACAGTTAAAATTGTTTCAGGGAGTGAAGCGGCATCATTTAAACTAATGTTTTTTGGAATTGTAAGAATTTGTCTTTCATCAACATTTACATATTCTGCATAACCTCCACCACCTAATATAGCACACACCTTATCCCCAATTTTGTATTTAGTGACTGAAGAACCTAAATCACATATCTTGCCAGATACTTCTAATCCCAATATATCACTTTCCCCTTCAGGTTGAGGGTAATGGCCTTTTTTTTGAAGTAAATCCGCTCTGTTTACACCTGCACTATAAACTTCAATTTGAACTTGATTTGGATTTGGAGTTTCAATATTTCTTTCATCAATAAAAAGCAACCCTTGATTATTATGATTTACAAACTTCATGAATGTATATTGTATACATTATACCAGTTTTACAAACAAGCCATTTGCTAGAGTTATTGATATAGTGAATTTATTTAACCAAAGTTTCACAATATGAAATTAATAATTTAATTTTTTTTTTTTTTATTGTTAATTTAAAGTTTATCTGTGTATTATTAACGCCTTAAATAATTTAGGAGGAATAATAATGACTTTAATTAAACAACTAGCGGTTGTTTTAGTATCATTTACCTTGTTTGCTGTTAGTACGGTTTCTGCAAAGCCTTTTAGCCCAAAGAAACCAATTGAACTAATTATCCCAGCTGGTCAAGGTGGAGGTGCTGATGAAATCGCAAGATTAGTACAAGGTGTTATTGAAAAGAATGACTATGCTTCAAAGCCAGTGATTCCAATTAATAAAAAAGGTGGATCCGGTGGTGAAGCTATGACTTATGTTAAAAAGAAAAATGGAGATGTTCATACTCTTATGATCACTCTTAACAATGTTCTTACAACACCAACTAACCAACCAGAATTAGGTATAGATTTCTTTAATGATTTCACACCGCTTGCAAGATTAATTACAGATACATTCTTAGTATGGATTGCTACAGAAGGTAAAAATACTGCAGGTATAAATACTTTTGATGAGTTTATTGCAAAAGCAAAAGGTGGAAGTCTAGTAATGGGCGGTACAGGTAAAATGTCTGAAGATGAACTTCTACTTGGTATGATGAGAGGCCAGTTTGGTTTTGACGCTAAGTATGTTCCTTATTCAGGCGGTGGTGCAGTTGCTAAAGGTCTTGTTGGAGGAGAGTCAGACTTTACTCTTAACAACCCTTCAGAGCAAATGGGATTCTATCAATCAGGCGACTCAAAAGCTTTAGTTATGATGACACCTGAAAGAAACCCTGCATTTCCTGAAGTACCTTCTTCTTATGAATTAGGTTACCCTGATCTTGAGTACTACATGATGAGAGCTTTTATGGCTCCAGCAGGTATTGATGCTGAGGTTAGAGACTACTACACAGGACTTCTTCATACAGTTTATTGGGATAGTGAATTCCAATCTTTCAACATCGATGATGGTAAGTTAATGAGCTGGTTAGAAGGATATGGTCTTAAGGATTTCTTAGCTGTTGAATATGACAAGCACTCAGTTATTATTGAGAACTTTAAGTAGTATTAAATTATAATTTTTAGAGTGAGGTTTAATCCTCACTCTATAATTTTTGAATTAATTTTTAAAATAGCGACGGAGGTTACTAAAAAATATAATAATGTCGAATATATCAAGTAAGTTCACAGTTAAGATTGCTGAAATTGTTGTAGCCGTATTATTAGCTATGTGCTCCATAGCTCTTATGATTAAGAGTGCTGAAAATAGAATAGATTGGACAGCTGAAACTAATATGGGAGCAGGTTTTTTACCATTTTATTTGTCAGCCGGTATGCTCGTTTGCACTTTAATAACAATAGGAAAATTCATTTTAAAAAAATCCCCACAATCAAAAGACGATAACCCTTTTATTCAAGTTGGAGCTGAGAGATATATTTATTTAACAGTAATCTCTCTTTGTTTTTTAGTTTTAGCTACTGCTTATATTGGAATTTATATATCATTGATTTTCTTTTTAGCTTTTTATCTGAAATTTTTTAGTAATAAGAGTAACATTTTTATTGGTTTGTTTGCTTACGAGACACCGATATTAACGTTTCTATTTTTTGAGTGGCTGCTGAAGATACCTTTACCACAAGGATACTCTGAGCCACTGTTTTATCCGGTTTACGATTTTATGTATAGCGAAAGTTCATTGGTCGAGAAAATAATTTATATTATAATAATATTATTTTTGCCACCAGCATTAGGACTTCTATCTAAAAGGTTTATTAAATAATTAATGAGAGAGAATAGGTAAAAAAAATATGGAAACTTTTGGATTATTACTAGACGGTATTTTTACATCACTGCAGTGGTTTAATTTAGGTCTTTTAATATTTGGTTGTTTAGTAGGTTTGTTCGTTGGTGCCATGCCTGGTCTAGGATCAGTTAATGGTGTTGCCATCCTTATACCTATTACTTTTATTGTACCACCAACAGCAGCTATAATTTTTTTAGCAGCAGTTTATTATGGAGCTATGTACGGAGGAGCAATAAGCTCTGTTATGTTAGGTATACCGGGCGCATCAACGGCTGTTGCTACAGTTTTCGATGGAAGGCCTTTGGCACAAAAAGGAGATGCCATAACAGCACTTTCAGCTGCAGCAGTAGGTTCTTTTGTTGGAGGAACTGTCTCTGTTATTTTATTTACATTGTTTGCACCACCTCTAGCAGAGGTAGCTCTTGCTTTTAATGCTCCTGAAACCTTTGCTCTTATGGTAATGGCCTTTGCTACTTTTGTTGGTCTTGGTGGTGACGACATTCCTAAAACAGTATTTTCAATATTAATAGGACTATTACTTTCAACTATTGGATTAGATCTTATTTCAGGCAAACCTAGATTAATTTTATTTGGTATGCCAGGGTTTTTACACGGTATTAACTTTTTAGTACTTGCTATTGGAATTTATGGAATAGGAGAAATGCTTTGGACTTTAGAATCAACTAAAGGAAAAGTTCAAATGGCTAAAATGGAAGTAAATATGAATGAGATAGGAAAGGCATTTAAAAAATTAAAATCTACTCTTATGGCCATGTCTATAGGTTCTTTTTTAGGTTTCTTTGTTGGTATTCTTCCTGCCGCTGGAGCAACTCCAGCTTCTTTAATGTCATATGGAATTACAAAACAGCTTTCAAAGAATTCTAAAGAGTTTGGAACTGGAGTTCCAGCTGGTGTTGTAGCACCAGAGTGCGCTAATAATTCTGCTAGTACTGGGAGTATGTTGCCTATGCTTACTTTAGGAATACCAGGATCTCCGACAACAGCAATATTACTTGGAGGGATGATATTATGGGGATTAACACCTGGACCTCTTTTATTTACTCAAGAACCAGAATTTGTGTGGGGATTAATTGGCAGTCTTTATATAGCTAACTTCTTTACTTTAGTTTTAAATATAGCTTTGATTCCTGCTTTTTTAATGGTCCTTAGAATACCTTTTGCGATTTTAGCACCTGTAATATTTGTTCTATGTGTAACGGGTGGTTATGCACCTACGCAAAGTTTACATGACGTATGGTTGATGTTAATTTTCGGTTTTGTTGGTTATGTCTTAAGAAAACTAGATTACCCTGTAGCTCCAGCTGTTCTGTCAATTGTTTTAGGACCTCTTGCAGAAAATGCCTTAAGACAAACACTTATATTATCAGATGGTAGTATGGGTATATTTTTTGATTTTGGGGAAAAGCCAATTGCTGCATCCATTATGTATATAGCTCTTGTGTTTTTACTCATGCCTTTAGCTGGTCCTATAAAAAGAAAATTTTTCAAAGCTAAGTCTGCTTAATACTAATAATGATTCAAAGAATAGGAACAGTGAATCTTAAAGGTAAAGTATATGATAGTTTAAAAAAATATATAATATCCCTTAATATATATTTAAAAGAAACAGATTTTCATTTAGATGAAAGACAATTATCACTTAAACTTGGTGTAAGTAGGACACCAATTCGTGAAGCAATTGCTAGATTAGAACAAGAAGGCATTGTAAAAACAATACCTCGACGTGGAGTTTTTGTTAACCGTAAAACAAAAAAAGACTTAATTGAAATTGTATCTGTTTGGGCTGGTTTGGAGGGTTACGCAGCTCATTTAATTATTAAAAATTCTACACAAGAAGAAATTAAAAAATTAGAAAAATTTTGCCAGTATAAAAAAGAAAATGTTTTATCAGAGCTAGAAAACTACTCTCGTGATAATATTTTATTTCATCAATTTATTATGAAACTTACAAAAGTTGATCTTATGTCTCATATCTTAGAGTCACAACTGTTGCATTTACAGTTTTTAAGAAAAAAATTTATAATTGAATCTAAAAGGGCTATTAAGTCAATTGATGAGCATGATGAAATTATAAAATCTCTGTTATCTGGTAATGCTACAAGGGCTGAAAAAACTTTAAGAAATCATGCATTAGGTTTAGTTAAAAGAATTGAAGAAAAGCTTAGAAAATAGCAAAACCATTTGATTTTTTATACTATTATTGGTATACAATATACCACGAGGAGCATAACTAATGACTACAGCATCAAATGAACAAATGGTAACTGGTGGTGAACTAGTTGCAAAGGCGCTTAAAGCCGAAGGAATTGAAGTGATCTATACTTTATGTGGAGGTCATATAATAGATATCTATAACGGTTGTTTGAACGAAGGAATAAAAATTATAGATGTAAGACATGAAGAAGTGGCTTCCCATGCTGCAGATGGTTATTCTAGAATGACTGGAAAACCAGGTTGTGCTGTAGTTACAGCAGGCCCTGGCACTACTCATGCTATAACTGGTGTTGCAAATGCCTTTAGAGCTGAAATACCAATGCTGCTTATTGGAGGACAAAGTTCTTTAACTCAACATAAAATGGGTTCACTTCAGGATTTACCTCACGTAGATATGATGCAACCAATTACAAAATTTGCTGCAACAGTTATGTCTACCGAAAGATGTGCTGATATGGTTTCTATGGCATTTAGGGAAACAAGAAACGGTTCTTACGGACCTGCTTTTTTAGAAATACCTAGAGATGTTCTAGATACATCAATTCCATTAAGTAAAGCTGTTTTACCTCAACCTGGAAAATATAGTGCTTCATCAAAGACATTAGCTGATCCGGAAGACATTCAAAAAGCAGCTGACATAATTTCAAAATCAGAGAGACCTTGTATTCTTTTAGGTCAGCAGGTTTGGACATGCCAATCAAATAAAGAAGCAGTTGAATTCGTAAGAAAAATGAATATCCCAGCTTATCTTAATGGGGCAGCTAGAGGTACATTACCACCAGGAGATCCACATCATTTTCATAGAACAAGAAGAAATGCTTTTACAAAGTCTGATTGTATAATAATAGTTGGCACTCCTTTTGATTTTAGAATGGGCTATGGAAAGCGTTTAAATCCAAAAGCTACAGTAATTCAAATTGATATGGATTATAGAACAGTTGGTAAAAATAGAGATATATCTTTAGGTTTAGTTGGTCATATAGGCAGAACCTTGTCAGCAATAGCAGATGCAGGTAGTAAAAGTGACAGAACAGATTGGTTTAAAGAATTAAGAACAGGGGAAGAAAGTGCGTTAGAAAAACTTATGCCAACATTTACAACTGACAAATCTCCAATAAGCCCTTATAGAGTTGCTTGGGAGTTAAATCAGTTTTTAAATGAAGATACTATTTATATAGGTGATGGAGGAGATGTGGTAACAATTAGTGCTCAAGCTGTTCAACCAAAAAGACCAGGTGGTTGGATGGATCCAGGTCCACTCGGAACACTAGGAGTTGGAGTTCCTTATGCTTTGGCAGCTAAACAATCATCACCTGAAAGTGAAATTCTCTTATATTGTGGTGATGGTGCATTTTCAATGACAGGTATGGATTTTGAAGCTTTTGTTAGACATAAACTTCCAGTTTTAACTGTAGTTGGTAATAACTCTGCTCAAAATCAAATTAGGTTTGGGCAAATTATGAAATATGGGGAAGAAAAAGGAAATGTAGGTAACATACTAGGAGATGTTAATTTCGATGAATTCGCTAAAGTACTAGGAGGTCACGGTGAGTGTGTTAGAGAGGCAAAAGACATTCAGCCAGCACTTCAAAGAGCAAGAGAAGCTGTTAAGTCAGGAACTCCAGCTCTAGTAAATATATGGGTTGATAAAGAAGAGTTTGCTCCAGGTACTAAAAATCAAACTATGTATAAGTGATGTTTTCAGGAGGTTAGTAAATGGAAGCTTTAAAAGGTGTAAAAATTTTAGATATGACTCATGTACAGTCAGGTCCGACGTGCACGCAATTATTAGCGTGGTTTGGTGCTGATGTTGTAAAAGTTGAGAGACCAGGAGTAGGAGATGCTACTAGAGGACAACTAAGAGATGTACCAAAAGCAGATAGTTTATATTTTACTATGCTTAATTCTAATAAAAGAAGCATTACTCTTAATCCTAAAAACCCAGATGGAGCGAAAATTTTTACATCACTTATAGAGCAGTGTGATGTTATGGTAGAAAATTTTGCTCCAGGAGCATTAGATCGTATGGGTTTTAGTTGGGAAAAAATTCAAGAAATTAATCCACGAATGATTTATGCTTCAGTAAAAGGTTTTGGACCTGGTGCTTATGAAGATTGCAAAGTATATGAAAATGTCGCTCAGTGTGCAGGTGGTTCTGCATCTACAACTGGTATGTTAGGTGAGGTACCAACAGTTACTGGAGCGCAAATAGGTGACAGTGGTACAGGACTTCATTTAGCATTAGGAATAGTTACAGCTCTATTTCACAGAGAAAAATCAGGTAAAGGACAAAGAGTAAGTGCTGCAATGCAAGATGGGGTTTTAAATCTTTGTAGAGTTAAACTTCGTGATCAACAGCGTTTATCTCACGGTCCATTAAAAGAATATTCACAGTTTGGTCAAGGAATTCCTTTTGGAGAAGCAACTCCTAGAGCTGGCAATGATTCAGGAGGTGGTCAACCTGGTAGAATTTTAAAATGTAAAGGATGGGACACAGATCCGGATGCTTATACTTATTTTATTACTCAAGCAGCTGTTTGGAAAAATATATGCGAGGTTATTGGAAAACCTGAATGGATTGAGGATGAAAAATTTTTAACACCTGAAGCTAGATTGCCTCATTTAAATGAGATTTTTGAAACAATTGAAGCATGGACTATGACCAAAACAAAATTTGAAGTTATGGACATCTGTAATCCTCTTAATATACCTGTCGGACCAATTCTTTCTATGAAAGAACTCGCTAATGAACAAAGTTTAAGAGAAACTGGGACAATTGTAGAAGTAGATCATCCAGAAAGAGGAAAGTATCTTACTGTTGGCAATCCTATAAAACTCTCTGATTCACCTGCAGTTGTTAAAAGATCTCCTTTGCTTGGAGAACACACAGAAGAGGTTATTAAGGAATTTTGTAATATGAGTGATGAAGAAATAAAATCCCTTCGAGATTCAGGTGCAATTTAGATAAGAATCATATAAAAGATAATTCATGAAAATTATATTAATGGGACAGCAAGCTTTTGGAAAAAGCACTTTAGAAAAATTCTACAAAGAAACAGATCATGAAATTGTAGCTGTTTATTGTGCTCCAGATAAAGAAGGAAAACCATTAGACCCAGTTAAAGAATATGCTTTAAATGAAAACTTACCTGTTTTTCAACCTTCTAATTTTAAAGATAAAGAAGTTTTAGATCAAATGAGAAGTCATAATTCAGACTTATGTGTAATGGCATATGTGACTATTTTTGTTCCTGAGGAAGCTAGAGATATACCTCAGCATGGATCAATTTGTTTTCATCCATCTCTTTTACCTTTACATAGGGGTCCAAGTTCAATCAATTGGCCTATATCTTTAGGTTCGAAAAAAACTGGATTAACTATTTTTTATCCAAATGATGGATTGGATGAAGGTGATATTCTTCTTCAAAAGGAAGTTGATATTGGTGATGATGAAACTTTAGGAGATATTTATTTTAATAAAATTTTTCCCTTAGGTGTTGATGCTTGTATTGAATCAGCAAATTTATTAAATGAAGGAAATGCACCTAGAATTAAACAAGATGAAACAAAGGCAACCTACGAATCCTGGTTTAAAAAAGATATAGCTAGAATAGATTGGAAAAAACCAGGTAAAGAAGTTTATAATTTAATAAGAGCATCTAACCCACAACCTGGAGCTTGGGCTGAATTTATGGATGAAGAATATGTATTTTTAGATACTAAATTCTCTGAAGAACAGTCAGCAGAGCATTTTCCAGGTCAAATTATGGAAATTAATGAAGAGAATGTAAAAATTGCTGTAAAAGGTGGTTTTTTAATTGTAACTAGGTTTAAGTCTAAAGATCAAGGTAAGCTTTATGTCAAAGATATGAACACAGCAGTTTTTACTGAAGGGGATTTATTTAGCTAAAATGGCAGCTTCGGCGGATATTGCAGTTAATTTAACTACTAGCACTGTTGGTATAGCAAGTGTCATTGTGTTTGTTGTTGCCTATGCATTTGTTATGGCTGAAGAAATTACCCACTTAAGAAAGTCAAAGCCTGTGATTATATCTGCTGGAATTATATGGGCCTTAATAGCATCGCAATTTATTGGTGACAAAGAAATGTCTCATGCAGTTGAAGCAGCTCTTAGACATGGAGTTTTAGAATATGCTGAATTATTTTTATTCTTACTTGTAGCTATGACATATATTAATTCCCTAGATAATAGAGATGTGTTTAATGCACTAAGATCTTGGTTAACTAGTAAAGGTTTCACTTATAGGCAATTATTTTTAATTACAGGTATAATTGCTTTCTTTTTGTCGCCAATTGCAGATAACTTAACTACAGCACTGGTTTTATGTGCTGTTCTTTTAGCAGTAGGAAAAGACAATAGTAAATTTATTTCCATAGGATGTGTTAATATTGTTGTTGCAGCTAATGCAGGTGGAGCTTTCTCACCTTTTGGAGATATTACTACTCTAATGGTTTGGCAAAAAGGAATACTTGGTTTCTTTGAATTCTTTGCAATCTTCATACCGTCTGTTGTTAATTATGTAGTGCCAGCAGTTATAATGTATTTTTTTGTTCCAAACGAAAAACCAAAATCTTCAGGTGAAAAAGTCGTAATGAGAAGAGGGGCTGTAACTGTTATGGTGTTGTTTATTCTTACAATAGCTACAGCTGTCAGCTTTCATAATTTTTTAACCTTACCTCCTATGATGGGAATGATGCTTGGTTTTGGATATCTTTCTTTGTTTGCTTACTATCTTAAAATAACTCATGGTAATAGTGAATTAGATGCACCTGAAAAATTTGATATTTTAAGAAAAGTCTCTAAGGCAGAATGGGATACTTTGTTATTCTTCTTTGGTGTAATTCTTAGTGTTGGTGGATTAGGTTTTATTGGATACTTATCAATGATCAATAATTTTATGTATGTAGAGTTAGGAGCAACATGGGCAAATGTTTTAGTAGGAATTTTATCAGCTATTGTTGATAATATACCAGTAATGTTTGCTGTACTAACAATGAACCCACCAATGCCAGATTCACAATGGTTGCTAGTTACTCTTACAGCAGGAGTAGGTGGGAGTATGTTATCTATTGGCTCAGCAGCTGGAGTTGCTTTAATGGGTCAAGCAAGAGGTCAATATACTTTTTTTGGCCATTTAAAGTGGACTCCTGTAATAGCTTTAGGTTATGCCGCAAGCATATATGCACATATTTTAATTAATTTTTAATTTTAGAATATTCCATGCGAATAGCTTCTTGAATAAATAATTGCCATAATCTTACAGCAAAATCGTTATCCAATTTTTCTTTTTTAGCTTTTGACTTAATTTTTGTAAGTATTTTTTTAATTCTTTTATTATCAACTATTTGATCAGAATTATCTTTTAAAGCAGCTACTTTGTGAATTTCTTTAAATCTTTTAGAAACTAATTTTAAAATTTTATCATCAATTGAGTCAATTTTTTTTCTAATAGCATTTAGTTTAATAGTGTTATCTTTATTCATTATTGTAATATATAAGCCAATTTATAAATGAAAATAAAAATTTTTAAATGATTAAAGCTAAAATTGCAGTATTTTGTGGTTCTATGAAAGGCCCAAATCTAGAACATCAAGTATTAGCTAAAAAAATTACAACCTATTTAGTTAAAGAAAATTATGGAATTATTTATGGTGGCGGTCAAAATGGATTAATGGGCATAGTTGCAAATACAGCGTTAGATTTAGGAGGTCAAGTTACAGGAATTATCCCAGAGTTTTTAGATAATAGAGAAAAAATAAATAAAAGATTGAATAAATTAATTATTACAAAAACAATGGAAGAAAGAAAAAAAATTTTTTTAAATAAAGCAGATTTTTTCCTAGCTCTTCCTGGGGGAGGGGGTACTATTGAAGAAATTTCTTTAGTTATTAGCGCAAATCAACTCAAAATTATTAAAAATAAACCCATAATAATTTATAACTATAAAAACTATTGGAGTGGTTTAATTAAACAATATCAAGTAGTACCATCAAAAAATTACTCTAAAAAAGATATTTTAAGTTTTTTTACTGTTTGTAAAAATTTAAAAGAATTATCTAAGTTACTTCCTAATAAACTTTAACCAGTTTGTTAGTTCAGTTTTCCTAATTTTATCATTTAGTAATGATTGACTAAATTGTTTTTCATTCGGTTTATTGTAAGCTTTTATGACACTATTAATTTGATTTTTTGTAAAACATTTTTCTTTTATTAAAATTTTTTTTCTAGCATTTAAAATTTGTGCAGTAAATTTAAAATTAAACTCAGGGTGATATTGAGTTCCCCAAAAATTTTTAGAAGAAATAGCTTGAATTGAATAATTATTTTCAGCTAATGAAAATGAATTTTTAGGTAAAGTAGTTATATGATCTAAGTGAGAACAAAAAGCATCAAAAAGATAAGGTTTATTGATATACATATTATGAGATCTACCTCTTTTATTTAATGCAATATTATAAGAAATTCCTATCTCTCTACCTTTGTTATTTTTTTTTACATCTCCATTATTAGCTATTGTATAAACTTGCATGCCCCAACAACTACCAAATATTTTAATTTTATTTTTAACAAGAATTTTCATTAACATAATTTGATTTTGTATTTGTTTAGTATTATCGTAAATATTTAAACTTGAACCAGTCCAAACTATTCCATCGAAAGATTTTAAAAATTCTTCTTCATATATTTGTTTTAAATCTATAGAAGGATGAATGTAAGTAGTTTTTAATTTCGGATTTATTTCTAATAACTGATCACGATAAAAATCACAAATATGTTGTAGGCCTTTTTTTTGGAGTTTGTTCCAACCTTCTTTATTATAACCATTAACTATTAGTAAATTCACAACTATGTAATATATTGGATTATAGATTATGTCTGCATTTTTTTTTAAATCTTTATCTGTTTTATTTTTTGTTTTAATGGGTACTTGTATCAAAATCTTAGGTGATAGAGTTCCTTTATTTGAGGTTGTTTTTTTTAGAAATTTTTTTGCACTTATTCCTATTATTTTGGTTATTTATAAAAATAAATTAAAATTATCGAAAATTAATCAATACCCTCTTCATTTAATGAGAGCTGTTTTCGGTATTTGTGCCATGAGTCTTTTTTTTCTATCCTTAAGGCATGTTAATTTAGTAGAGATGCAAACAATAAGTTTTTCTTCTGTTTTTTTTATATCAATTCTATCTATATTTTTTCTTCAAGAGGTAATCGGGATAAGAAGAATTATAGCAATAATGTTTGGTTTCTTAGGTGTAGTAATTATATTAAACCCTTCAATTAATATTTTTTCTAACTATTCATTATTGCCATTAATAGCAAGTCTATTTTTATCTTTTGCTGTTATTTGTTTAAAAAAAATATTAACAACTAATAATAACTTTTTATCAATTTTTATATTTACTTTTTTTTGCTCGCTTATCAGTCTAGGTTTTTATAATTCGTCTTGGATAATACCTAGTTCTCAAGATTTACTTCTTTTAATGTTAACTGGAATATTTGGTTTTATAGCTCAATTCTTCTTAACAAAATCATTTCAACTAGCAGATGCTTCTGTTTTAGCTCCCTTTGAATTTTCATCATTGATATGGAGTTATTTTATAGGATATTTTTTATTTAATGAGATAGTAACTTTTAGAGTTTATATAGGGGCGCTAATAATTGTTTTGAGCGTTAGTTATATATTCTACAGAGAAAGCATACTTAAGAAAAAAATTGCCGTTGGAATAAATAAACAATTTTAATCCTTAAGTTTTTTAGGATCAGATATTTGTAAATTTATAAATATTAGACAGTAGAATTTTTTTTGCTATTGTAGGCATCATGGAATATTTACACACAATGGTTAGAGTTTCTAATATAGATGAATCTATTGATTTTTATTGTAATAAATTGGGTTTATTTGAATTTTTAAGAAAAGAAAATGAGAAAGGAAGATTTACTTTAGTATTTCTTTGTGCCCCGGAAGATGAAGTACTAGCAAAAAGTGATAAAAAACCACTTTTAGAGTTAACTTATAATTGGGACCATGAAAAATATACAGGAGGAAGAAATTTTGGCCACCTTGCATTTAGAGTTGATAATATATATGAAAAATGTCAGTTTTTAATTGATAGCGGAGTTACAATTAATAGACCACCTAGAGATGGTTATATGGCTTTTATAAAATCACCTGATGGTATATCCATTGAGCTTCTTCAAAAAGGAGACAGATTGGAGATACAAGAACCTTGGAGTTCCATGAAAAATAATGGGAATTGGTAAAAATCTATAAAAAAAATGAATAAAAGAAATAAATTTATTTTAGCAATTCTTTTAGGTATAGGTATAGGTTTTTTCTTTGATAATAATTTTGGATTAAAAAACTCATATGGAATTACATTAGTTAATCTTGACTGTAATATAGATTATAATGAAATAACAAACAAATCTTCTATCAAAGACAGTGCCCCTAAAAAAATTGAATTAGCTTATTCAGGTAAAATATTGAAATTATTTTCTTGGGATGGTCAAAAACTTGAAAAACATTTCGAAATTTTAAAAAACGAAAATTTAAATTCAATTAGTATTGGTTCAAAAGGTTACTCAGATATTAAAAATGCAGTTTTTTTTGACGTATTAGAGGATATAGGTTATTTATCTCAGTTCTCTATTCCAGGTGTTAATTATTTTTGTAAACTTAGATAAATATCTCTATGAATTACAGTCACATATAGGCGAATTAGCTGTTTCTTTACATCCACAAAAATATACATCCTTTGTTGAATTTGAGCTGTAGTCAACGGCTTTTTCTTCGCAACTTATCTCTGAGCTATCACAGAATGGTTGGTTAGTGCTTTTACCACAAGAGCACCATGAGTAGCTTTTACCTTCTTCAACTTTTACAACATATACGTGTTTTATATCTTTATTCATAACTGTAATTACGTTCTTATCATAAATTGGATTAGAATTCAAATAACTTCTAAAAACATTGTTTTTTAAGGAATTTACGAGAATATTTTAATTACTTTATTGTTGGCATAGTCAGAGATGGGTCTATATTTGTGCCAGACCATTTTGAAGTAATAGTTTTTCTTCGAGTATAAAAGTTTATGCCTTCTTCCCCATGCATACCATTGCTTCCAAAAATCGAATTTTTCCAACCCCCAAAGCTATAAAAAGCCATTGGTACGGGAATAGGTATATTTATACCAACCATACCAATTTTAACATTATTAGTAAAATCTCTAGCTATATTTCCACTTGAAGTGTAAACGGAAGTTCCGTTACCGAACTCATGAGCATTAACAAGATCAATAGCTTGTTTATAATTTTCAACATTAACTACTGATAATACAGGTCCAAAAATTTCCTCCTTATAAATCGTCATATCTTTTGTCACATTATTAAAAATAGTAGGTCCAACAAAATTACCGTTTTCAAAACCTTTAAGAGATAATTTTCTGCCATCTAATTCAAGAAGAGCTCCTTCACTAATACCTGTTTCTATATAAGTTAATATTTTAGTTTTGTGTTCTTTAGTTATAAGAGGGCCCATTTCACTATTTTTATCGAAGGATTCACCAACTATAATTGAATTAGCTTTTTGTTTTAGTAAATCCATAAATGGTTTTTGAATTTTACCAACTGGGAGCGCTACAGATGTAGCCATACACCTTTCACCGGCAGATCCAAAAGCTGCTCCAATCAAACCATTTACAGCATCTTCAAGATTAGCATCTTCCATAATTACCATATGGTTTTTTGCTCCACCAAGAGCTTGAACTTTTTTATTATATTTTGCTGACTCAGAATAAATATATTTTGCTACCGGCGTTGATCCTACAAAACTCACCGAAGCAATGTCAGGTGACTGTATAATTAAATCAACAACACTTTTATCACCATGAATAATATTAAATACATTGTCAGGAAGCCCTGCCTCTGAAAATAATTCTGCTAATTTCATTGAACACTGGGGGACTTTTTCAGATGGCTTCAAAAGAAAAACATTTCCACAAGCTATTGACATAGGAAACATCCACATAGGAACCATTGCGGGAAAATTAAATGGAGTTATGCCTGCCGAAATACCAAGTGGTTGTCTTATGTCAAAAGAATCAACATTAGTACCAACATTAATAGAATGACTACCTTTTAATAAATGAGGAATACCACAAGCAAAATCAACAACTTCTAGACCACGTTGAAGAGAACCTTTGGCATCTGAGAAAACCTTGCCATGCTCATAAGAAATAATTTTTGCTAACTCATCAAAGTTTTTTTCAATTAAATTTTTAAATTTAAAAAGTATTGAGCTTCTTTTCATTAATGTCGTTTCAGCCCAATTTTTTTGAGCTGATTTCATCAAATTAATGATATTTTTAAACTCTTCTGGTGTGCTTACAGGTGTCCTAGCATACTCTTCTCCAGTTGTTGGTTTGTAGAGGCTAACAAAATTTTTTGTTTCACTAGGTGTTTTTTTGCCACTTATAAAATTATTTATTTCTAACATTTTATTTGAATTTTGTACTATCTAGATAGCCAATAGTAAAGAAAATTGATATTTAAATTGAATAAGATATAATTTCTTAAAACAGGGGTGCTCAAAAGCTGAGAAAGTTAATTAAACTTAACCCTAGAACCTGAACCGGATAATGCCGGCGTAGGAAGTAAAATACACCTACCGAGCGTTTTAAGGTTCCTTTAATTGAAAGGAATATACATGATCAAATTGATACTTTTGTTAACTCTAATACCGATGAGCTTACTATCCAAAGAACAGCTCAATATTTTAACTTATGACTCATTTATATCTGATTGGGGTCCAGGTCCTAATATTCAGAAATCTTTTGAGTCCCGATGTAGTTGTACTATTAATTGGATAACAGCCGATTCCTCGGGTGCGCTTTTATCTAGAGTGAAACTATCGAAAAATAAAGAGGGAATAGACATTTTAATGGGATTAGATGATTCTTTAATGTCTGAAGCAAAAGAGACAAACTTATTCGAAACCCATTCCATAAATAGTTCAACATTATCTAATCTAAATATTTCTTGGAATGACGAAATTTTTTTACCATTTGATTACGGTTTTTTTAGTTTTATATATAATTCTTTTAATTTATCTAATCCTCCTACTTCTTTTGATCAGTTAGCTCAAAGGAATGACATTAGTATAATCATAATGGATCCAAGAACTTCTACCCCAGGATTAGGTTTAGCCAAATGGATTTATCAATTAAAAGGAGACTCTTCAAATGAATTTTGGAAAAGTCTTCAAGATCAAATTGTAATTACTGCAAAAAGTTGGTCAGACGGGTATGGATTATTTTTAGAGGGAGAAGCTGATATTGTATTGAGCTACACTACTTCTCCTGCATACCATGCTATTGCAGAAGGTGATGAAACCTATAAAGCTATGATTTTCGAAGAAGGTCACGCTGAACAAATTGAAGTTTTGGCAATCTTAAAAAATTCTCAAAATAAACAACTAGCAGATCAATTTATGCAATTTTCAATTTCATCCGGGTTTCAAAATTTTATTCCAAATGGAAACTGGATGTATCCTGTAATTGATGAAGTGGAAGGAATCGAGTCTTTTTATAGATATGCTCCTAAGCCAAGTAATCTAGATAGAATTTTTGGCTCAACATCTGATAGAACTACTTGGATTAAATCTTGGTCTAGCAGTATTGAGTAATGTTAAAAATAAATTAACGGTTTTTTTTTTAAAACTCCCTTATCTGCTTTATTTAATAATTATACTAATTCTAGTATGCTTTATTTTTTCTTATTTTTTAAAAGATAAACCTAACGTAATAGTATTTGACAGATTTTTTTTTAATTCTTTAAAGTTTACCTTTATTCAAGCTATTTTGAGTACATTAATATCAATTATTATAGGATTTCTAATAGGTATATGTCTTTATCTATCTAGGATTAAAATTAAACTTATTTCTGTTGTCTTAAATTTTTTCTTTATAGCACCAGTAATATTCGTATCCTATGGTGTAATTTTTATTCATGGTTCTAATGGCCTAATTCAGTCTTTTTTAAATAAAGTTGGTATAAATTTTTCATACTCAATTTTTGGATTTGTGGGAATTTTATATGTTACTTCTTATTTTAATATTTCTTTATCAGCGAACTATTTTTTTCGTAAGTTAATTAATATTCCAGAAAATTATTTAAAATTACTTCAAGCAAACAACGTATCTTTTTATCAGGCACTAAAATACTACTTAAGACCAATATTTCAAAACAATATAATTGTGCTTTGCTCTATTGTTTTAATTTTTTGTATTAGTAATTTTACAATAATTTATATTTTTGCTAACTCTCCATTTTTATCAACTTTAGAATTAGTTATTTATCAAAAAATATCATTTGAGGCTAATATTTATGCAGCAATTGTTTACGGTTTAATTCAAGCTTTTATAGTTATACTTTTATTAAGTCCATTACTTAAAATTTCAAATAATTTTCAAATGCTTAGTTTAAAGAAAACAGAAAATTATAAAATTTATAAATCAAATCTTCTTTCAACTTCATTCCTTATAATAATGAGTATTTATTTTTTTTCACCTTGCTTGATGATTTTTAAGGGTTTATCTAGTTTTAACTTAGATTTACTAATCTCATATAATGCTATTAAGTCTTTTCTATCAAGTTTGAGTGTCGCAACCATTTCTTTACTTTTATCATTACTAATATCTTTATCTTCTTTATATTTTGCTAGAAAGCTTTTTGAAGATAATTCACGATTTAAAAAACTTATGTTATTTTCAATTTTTATTTTATGTTTTGTGCCAGCTATATCATTAAGCTCAATTATTTTTATGATAAATATTAAGTTAGACTTTTATTTCAATAATTTTTGGATAGTATCTATAATTAATTCTTGCTTATTAATACCTATAATTTTTTTATTTTTATTACCAAAATTTATGGATAATAATATTTATGAAAAGTCTAAAATACTACAGTTTGGTATTAATCCATTAATAAGGATTTTTAAAATTGATTTAATTAAATTTAAAAAGGACTTAATTTTAATTTCATCAGCGTGCTTTGTATTGAGTATGGGTGATTTAACTTCAGTAACTATTTTTAATTCTAGCGAATTTAAAACAGTACCTTTTTTTATATCTCAACTTTATTCAAGTTATAGATATGATGATGCTTTTTTTATAATGTCTATTTACGTAATATTTATAATTTCTTTACTATATATTGTAAGTTTAATGGTTCACAGAGATGCTACGCTTAGATAACTTGTCTTATTCAGTTGGTAAATTTAAAGCTAAATATACTTTATCAATTAATAAAAATGGTATTTACGCCCTTGTTGGAGAAAGTGGTAGTGGAAAATCTACTTTTATGAACCTCTTGGGAGGTTATACAAAACAAAACAAAGGTCATTTTTTAATTAACAACAAACTGGTATCTAATTTAACCCCATCTAAGAGACCTATTTCTTCATTATTTCAAAATCATAATAATTTTGATCATTTAAATATTTTTCAAAATGTCATAATGGGAGTAGATCCTAATATGAATTTTAATGAAGAAAATAAAAAAAAAGTAAACTATGTAATGAAAAAATTATCACTTAAGATGAGCATGCTAGGTTTAGTATCAGATTTATCAGGAGGTGAGCAACAAAGAGTTTCTTTAGCTAGATGTTGGTTAAGGAACGAAAATTTACTATTACTTGATGAGCCTTTTAATGCTCTAGATCCCGGCTTAAGAAAAGATATGTTTAAGCAACTTTTATCTTTTCATAAATCTAATTCAAATTTAATAACAATTATTAGTAGTCATTTTTTAGATGAACTATTAGATATTGTTGAAGGAATAATATTTGTATCTAAAGGCAGTATTGAAAGTAATAAAGTTCTTAAATATAAAGATATTAAAAATAATATTAAATTTAAAAGATATTTTTTAGGGAATTTAAAATAATTTTATTAGATATCTTATTCTTTTTAATAAAATTTGATTTTACTAAAACTTCTTGCCATAGAAAGTCTAATAGCAAACATATAGGTCTGTAGTGATTAATTTGTTCTTTGTACTTATTAAATAAGTCATATTTTTTAATTTTTTCTTGATAAAAAAGCATAGAAAGATCAAATCCATCTGAAGAACGAACCATATAATCAAAGTCAATAAATTGAATTTTTTTATTATTTTTGATTATATTACCAAAATGTAAGTCACCATGGCATAAAATATTTTGATTATATTTATTCAAATATTTTTTTAATAATTTTTTATTGTGAGTGACTTTATTTACTATTTTGTGATTTTTTAAAATTTTTTTGTAATTAATTATTTGATCATAAAGGGAGGGCATTTCTGCACAATCAATTGTTTGTATTTTTAATATGGCTTTTAAAACTTCTCTTTGTACTGAATTCTTATTAAATTCTTTATTATTAAAATTGTTTAGTTTAGCTTCTTCCTGAATAATCATTAAATTATCAATAAAAATTATGTTAGGGGTGATTTTAAATTTTGAGATCTTTTTTAGAGTTAATAGATAGTTTTTTGAAAATTTTCCAATAAATAATAATGTTTTTTTAATGTTATAAATCTTAAAAAAAGCAGTCTTTTTATCAATTTTTCCCTTATAAATACTGCTAAAAACCCCTTTTTTTAAATAAGGATGATATACAATGGTTTTATTCATATTATTAATAAATATCATTTGTTTTTTACAAAGAAATGTATATTAATGTCTCTGTACTTAAGGTTAATTATTATTTGAATATTCATACTTAGTTCTCAAAAACAATGTTTGCTTATATAAATTTAGTTAATCTTTTAATAAATACTAAAATAAGAAAGGTAACGTAATGACTACAGGAACAGTTAAATGGTTTAACCCAAAAAAAGGATTTGGATTTATTGCACCTGAAGGTGAAGATAATGACATTTTCGTTCACATAACAGCTGTTCAACAAGCCGGATTAGACCGCCTAGATGAGGGTGATAAAGTCGAATTTGAAATTGTTGAAGATAGAGGAAAAAAGAAAGCTGATAATTTAAAGAAAATATAATTTTCCTCATACAATTTATTTTATCATAGGTCAGGTTCGTCTTAGATGATCTGAATTTAGATTAAAATATATTCTAAAGCCACATCTATAAATTATAATTATTTATACTTTTTAAGGTGTGGCTTTTTTTATATATGTGTTTTTTCATTTTTTGATCCAATGGAAATTAAAGCTTCATGTTCATTCGTTTCCATTGCATTTGAAATTTGTTCGTAAGTTGCGTTTTTACCAAGAATTTCAACAGGCTGACCTAATCGTATAAATTTTTCTGGCACTTTCGAAATATCAATTGTAATTAAATCCATTGAAATTCTTCCTAAAGCTTTTGCGGGAAAATCATTTATATAAGTAACTATACGATTACTAGCTTTCCTTAATATGCCATTGGCATAACCAATATTAATTGTAGCGGTTTTAAGATTTTTTTTAGCTTTAAAAGTTTTTTCGTATCCTACAGTATCACCTTTTTTTACAAAAGAAGTTTGTATAATTGGAGAATAAAAAGAAGCTACTTGTTTTAATTTATATGTTTTTTTGTAAAAAGGATTCATGCCATATAAACTTTTACCTGGTCTTACAAAGTTTAAGTGATATTTTTTTCTTAAAAAACAACCCGAAGAATTAGCAATACTTAATTTTGCATTAAGAATTTTATTTGAAATCAAAAGTTTTTTAAGTTGTAAATTACAAGATTTTACATCCATTGCGTCAGCAGAAGTAAAGTGACTCATTAAAAATTTTAAATTTATATTTTTGCTTAGTGGCTTTATTTTATAAAAGTCTTCTATTTTAAATCCTAATCGGTTCATTCCGGTATCTAATTTCAAGACAACATCAATTCTTTTGTTAGTAGAATGACAAAAATTATTAACTAAATTTAATTGTTCAAAATTATTTACTATGATTACAATTTTATTATCTTGCAAAGTTTTTACATCATTGATTGTAATTGGCCCAGAAAGTACATAAATTTGAATTTTTTGGAATTTTTTTCTTAATACTAAAGCATCATCTATATTTGCAACATAAAAATCATTACAGCCAGCTTTTGAAAGTGATTTTGTACACTCAACCATACCATGCCCATAAGCATTTCCTTTAACTACTCCAATGATTTTAGAATTATTACAAAGTTTTTGAATTAGTTTATAATTGTGGATTAAATTACCATGATTTACATAAAACATATTATTTTCAATAGTTTTGTTGATTTTATATTTATTTTTTTTAAGAAATTGTTTCATATTCTGAAATATTGGTCTTCCAGCTTAGATTTAACTTTATATAATAGTATCAGGAATAAGTGTACTTAATTTATTTAAGTGCATCAAAGCAATATAGACAGTATTGCTTTGTTTTTTTTAGGAGGACATATGTCAATATTAAGAAACAAACTATTTGGTTTTTTAGCTTCTATAGTAATCGCTTTAACTTGTTTAACAAATATTGCGAAAGCTGATAGCTCAGATCCAATTAGAATTCCAGTTTTAAACTGGTCAAGTCAGGTTGTTATGGCTAACGTTTTAGCTCAAGTTTTTGAAGAGCAGGGTTATAATGTTGAGTTAGTGCCAGCAGAATCTGCTTCAAGATATGAAGCTATTAGAACAGGTGATTTACATATTGCTCATGAAACATGGCAGTCAACAATGGCTAAGCCAATGTATGAAGCTATGGATAAAGGTGGTTTAATTGATGCAGGTAGTCATGCAGCACCTACATTAGAAGATATGGGAGTGCCTAACTGGGTTATTGAACAAAACCTTTGTCCAGGTCTACCAAGTTGGGAAGCTTTAAAATCTGAAGAGTGTCAAAAGAATTTTGCAACTGCTGATTCAGAAGGAAAAGGCCGTTGGTTAGAAGGACCTTATGAATGGCATACAGATGTTATGCCTAATAGATTAAAAGGACTAGGTCTTGATGATACTTGGACGGTTAAATTTGCAGGTAGTGCAGATGCTCTTTGGGCAGAATTAGCTGCTGCTAAAAAAGAAGGTCGTGGAACAGTTATATTTAACTGGACACCAAACTTCACTGACGCAGAAGGATTCACTTTCATAGAGTTCCCTCCATTCTTTCAAGGATGTAGACTTGAAGATGGTGGTTCTGTAGACACAACAGGTTGTGGTTCACCAGTTGGTTGGTTAAAGAAAGCAGCTCATATTAAGTTACCTATCACTCACACAAGTGCTTATAAGTTCTTAACTAAATTTGAAGCTAATGCAACTCACATCGGTAATATGGCCAACTACGTTGATAATGGCGGTATGACTCATGCTGATGCAGCTTCACAATTTATTGCAGACTTTAGAGGCGATGTAGACGAGTGGTTGAAATAATCAACTTAGATACAATTTAATTTTAATCCCCCCTTATTTGAGGGGGGATTTTTTTATATTTTACAGTTATAATTAAGCTTAAAATATCATGCAAAATAGTTCAAATAATCCAGTAATTAAATGTGAATCTGTTTATAAAATTTTTGGAACCAATGCAAAAAAATTATTAGAGAACACAGAAGGTGCTGTTGATGCTAAAAAATTTCAAGATGCGGGTTGTATAGTAGGAGTTAACAATGCTTCTTTTGAAGTACATAAAGGTGAAATGTTAGTTGTTATGGGTCTTTCAGGTTCAGGTAAATCTACTTTATTAAGATGTATATCAAGACTAGGTGAGTCAACTTCTGGAAAAATTTATATAGATGGTGAAGATCTTAACGCAATGAATAGCAAACAGCTTATAGAGCTTAGAAGAAATAAAATGGGCATGGTTTTCCAAAATTTTGCCTTACTCCCTCATAAAACAGTTATAGAAAATATTGCCTTTCCTTTACAAGTTAAGGGAAATAACACAACTGATAGTATGAATAAAGCATTAGAGATGGTTGAGCTTGTAGGGTTAAAAGGCAGAGAAAATTATTTTCCAAGAGAACTCTCAGGTGGTCAGCAACAAAGAGTCGGTATTGCACGTTCACTTGCAGTCGAACCAGATATTTGGTTTTTAGACGAACCTTTTTCTGCACTAGATCCTTTGATTAGAAAAGAAATGCAGGATGAATTTTTAAGATTACAAGGAGTTTTAAATAAAACAATAATGTTTGTAACTCATGATTTTGATGAAGCTCTTCGTTTGGCTGATAGAATAGCAATTATGAAAGATGGTATTATTGAGCAATTAGACACCCCAGATAATATTGTTTTAAATCCAGCTACAGATTATGTCAAAAAATTTACAGAAGATGTACCAAGAGAAAAGGTTTTAAAAATTGAATCAATAATGGATCCAGTTGATCCGAATATTTCTAATAATTCTAACGTTTCAAAAAATGATATAATCGAAAAAGTAGCTGAGGTTATTCTTAATAGCAAAGAAACCCTTAATGTTATAGATCCAAAAGAGAATAAGGTTGTAGGATCACTTAATCCTTCTAAAGTTATTAAAGTTCTATTTGGCGACTAATCAAACATAAATGAAGGAAAAATTAAAGAAATCCAAACCATTACAGTTTGGTATTCTTTTTCTTGTTTTTTTAATTTTCTATTTCTTAGTTCCTAAATCTGAAAGCAATTTACTATGGAGGCTCCCGCCTCTATTTAAAGACTTCCCACTTTGGATTAATAATACAATTTATAGTGCTCTATATGATTGGTTTCCTATAAAAGTTTGGGATCCAGTTTTTGAAATGTATGAAAAAAAAGCAGCTTTTAGAGAAGTTACTAGAGCTATTTCTGCTTCAGTATTATTTCTTATAACCTTTGTAAGAGAAATTCTATTAGGTGGAGTTCAAACTTTAGGTTCATTTATTAGTGACTCATGGCTGAATTCAAATAAATGGTTTACTTGGCCAGCACTTCCTTGGACAGTAGTTGTATCTGGAGCTATGATCTTAGGGTTTCAACTTCAAGGTATTCGTTTAGCATTACTTGCAGGAATAGGAGTTTGTTATTTATCAATTTTTGGACAATGGGCTCCATCAATGCAAACCCTGTCTTTTGTATTAATAACAGCACCAATTTGTTTTTTATTTGGACTTAGTTTAGGCATATGGGGTTATTTAGATAAAAAAGTTGAAGCAGCTTTACAGCCAATCTTAAATGTCGCTCAAACGATGCCACATTTTTCTTTTCTTATACCAGTAATGGTTTTATTTGGAATCGGTGATCATGCTGGAGCTATTGCTACTATTGTTTTTGCTACTCCACCAATGGTTCGTTTAACTATTCTAGGTTTAAGAAAAATTTCCCCAGAAGTAGTTGAGTCAGGTTTGATGAGTGGTTGCAATAAATTTCAATTATTATTTAAAGTTTTAATCCCAACTGCAAGAACAGATATATTAATTGGAGTAAATCAAGTAATTATGCAATGCCTTGCTATGACTGTTATAGCTTCTTTTATTGGAGCAAAAGGATTAGGTTTTAATCTTAAATTAGCATTAAATTCATTAAAAATTGGTAAAGCAGCAGAAATTGGAATCTGTATTGTAATTATTGCGGTAGTTTTAGATAAATTTTCTTTGGCATGGGCAAATAAGCAAAAAAATTACTTTGCTAACTTAAGTTTTTTTCAAAAAAATAAATATTTGATTATTTTTTCTATCTTATTATTGATTGGATCTATAATAGCTTTTTATGCAGGTAATTATTTTAATGAAATTAATTATTTATATATAATTCCTTATGAGAGGGGTTTTAGTATATCGCCATTATTAGATGCCTTTGTTGATTGGGTTTGGGAAACTTTTTTTTATTATTTGAATGCTTTTAATATATTTTTGATAAGCAATGTTTTACTTCCGATGAAGACAGCTTATTTAGCTATGCCAGTAATTTCTACTTTCATTTTATTCATGGGGACTGGATATATAATTGGTGGTTTAAGATCTGCTTTTACAGTAGGACCGTTAATTTTATTTATAGCTCTTTCTGAATATTGGGATAGAGCTTTAATTACAATGTACATGGCAACATTTGCTGTTGTAATTTCAACTATTATAGGATTAGTAGTAGGGTCATTAAGTGCTCAAAGTGAAAAAGCAACAAAATTTATGTTATTCATATGTGATTTTTTTCAAACTTTCCCTTCTTTCGTTTATCTTATACCTGTTATTTTATTATTTGGTATAACAGACACTTCAGTGCTATTAGCTGCTATTATCTATGCAACAATTCCTTCTACTAGATACACAATAGAAGGTTTAAAAAGCGTTCCCGTCTCTCTTCATGAAGCAGCATCAATGTCAGGTGTTTCTCGTTTACAAAGATGGACTACAATTGAAATTCCTTTAGCTTTCCCACATATTATGCTTGGAATTAATCAAACACTTATTTTTTCTTTATTTATGATAGTGCTAGGTGCTTTAATTGGAACTGAAGATCTAGGTCAAATTATTATGGGTTCTTTATCAAGAAATGATGGAGCTGGAGTAGCTTTAACACTAGGTATTTTCGTATCTTTTATTTGTTTAGCAGTTGATCATTTAATTCGTACTTGGTCAGAAAAACAAAAAAAATTATTAGGTATTGATTGATACTTTAAATGCTTAAATATATTTACCTTGTCTTAGCAATAGCATTTGAAGTTATTGGTACCGCTTCCCTAAAGGCATCAGAGGGCTTTACTTTACTTAAACCAAGTATTTTAACTGTATTTTCATATATGGTTTGTTTTTATTTTTTATCACTTTCTTTAAAATATTTTACCTCAATAGGATATGTATATGCAATTTGGTCAGCTTTAGGAATTGTGCTATTAACTTTAATAGGAATTTTTTATTTTAAAGAACAAATGGACTTTGCTGGAATTTTAGGTTTATTCTTAATTATAATAGGTGTGGTAATTTTAAACATTTTTTCAAAAATATCTGCATGATTAAATTTATATTTTAGGTTAAAATTAAATATGATTATTCCTTCAATCTCTAGGCCTTATGAACCGGGACTTCCAGCTTTAGCAAATAATCAAGAACAATATTCAGTTACAGGTAATGGTTCTATAGCAATTAAATTATTTAGTGGAGATAAATTTCATATTTTAAATCTTGAAGGTTATCAAAAAGCAGAAATAGTATGTTTTTTGGAAAATGGAAAGAATGATCTATCCCCTTTAGGTTTAAAAAAAGAGCATAATGGATTTTTGACAAAATCAATTTTAAGTAAAGATAATGAATCAGCGACTATGGTTCGTTTAAAATTAAAAAAACATAAAATTGATATTAATGCTATTAAAGAATCTATTTTGGTTTTTTCTGATGAAGCTAGAATTGACTCTATTGAAAAATTTACTTCCAATTCTAATTGTATTTGTATTATTTCTGCTCCTGGTGAAGAAGATATAATTAGTCAAGGTATTCCAGCAACAGACTTGAGAGTTATTGTTGAAAGAATTAAAGATAGAAAAGAAGGAGAATATATACTCCCTGATCCTCTAGGAGATCCAGTTCAAGAAATATTCATTAAAAGACAAACAGCTAATTCCTATGAAGTTCAAGAAGGAGACTATATTCAAATAATAGATATTTATGGAAGACAGTGTTCTGATTTTACTGCTTTTGATGCAAATCAATTACAAAAAGGAAAAGAAGCTGTAATAGATACCACTAATTCCAGATACATAATGGGAGGATCTTCAAACCCAGGTCTTCATTCAAAATATTTTACTGAAAATCATGATCCTTTGGTTGAGGTTATAAGAGATACGGTAGGTCGTCATGATACATACGGAATTGCTTGCTCATCTAAGTTTTATGATGACCATGGTTATTTTGGACATCCAAATTGCTCTGATAATTTTAATTATGCTTTAGAAAATTACCCTATAAGAAAGCGATTAGGATGGAATGCTGTGAATTTATTTTATAATACAGCTATTGATAGTAGCAATTCGATAATATTTGATGAACCTTTTTCAAGACCGGGCGATTATATTATGTTTAAAGCATTAAAGAATTTAGTATGTGTTTCTTCTGCTTGCCCAGATGATATTGATGCAGCAAATGGATGGAATTGTACAGATATGTTTGTTAGAATTTATCGACCAAATAAACCTTACAGTAAAGGAGGGGTCTTTAGAATGAAGCCTGATTCAGAACCAAAATTAACAAAAGAAACTGGATTTCACCCTTGTGTTTCAAAGTTAACTGAAAATATAATTGACTATAAAGGTTTTTGGCTTGCTACAAAATATAATAATAATGGTGCCCTTCAAGAATATGAAGCTTGTCGAGAGAGAGCAATAATTATGGATTTATCCGCTCTAAGAAAATTCGAAATACTTGGACCAGATGCTGAAGAACTAATGCAAAGAACTTGTACAAGAAATATTAGGAAACTGGCTGTTGGACAAGTTGTTTATACCGCTATGTGTTATGAGCATGGAGGTATGGTTGATGACGGAACCGTATTTAAAATGACTGATACTAACTTTAGATGGATATGTGGTGATGAATATTGCGGTGAATGGTTAAGGGAAAAAGCAAAAGAATTTAATTTAAAAGTTTGGATTAAGTCTTCCACCGATAACCTTCATAATGTATCTGTTCAAGGACCTAAGAGTAGAGAAATTTTAAAAAAAATTACATGGACACCCGCACATCAAACTACATTAGAAGACCTAGGTTGGTTTAGATTTACAATAGGTAATTTAAATGAGTTAAATGGAATTCCAATTATGGTTTCAAGAACAGGTTATACAGGGGAACTTGGTTATGAAATTTTTTGTCACCCAAGACATGCTGTTGAGGTATGGGAAGCTGTTATTAAAGCAGGTGAAGAATTTCAAATAACTCCTATGGGTTTGGATGCTTTAGATTTAGTTAGAATTGAAGCTGGTTTAATTTTTGCTAATTATGAATTTGATGATCAAACTGATCCATTTGAAGCAGGTATAGGTTTTACTGTACCTTTAAAATCAAAGGAAGATAATTTTATCGGAAAAGAAAATTTAATTAAAAGAAAAGCCAACCCTCAGAGAACTCTTGTAGGTCTTGAAATTGAAGGCAACGAACTTTGTGGCCATGGTGATTGTGTTCATGAAGTTGGAGGTAGGAGTCAAATAGGAATAATTACTAGCGGCATGAAATCTCCAACTTTAAAAAAAATGATCGCACTTTGTAAAATTGATATTAATTATTCCACTATAGATACTGAAGTTGAAATTGGAAAACTAGATGGTCATCAAAAAAGAATTAAAGCAAAAGTAGTAAGATTTCCATTTTATGATCCAGATAAATCTAGAGTAAGATCGTAATTAATTTTTAATTACCTGCTCCTTTTGATAAATTAAGTTTTGTTGTTTTTTAAATTTGAATGAATTTCCAAAAAACTTTTATTTGGTCTGATATACTGAAATTTATTTTTTATAGTTTACAAAAAAATTTTTAATTTTAAATTTTTTATATGACAAAAAAATCAAAAAAAATTAATTTTTGTTCCAAGAAAGTTGCAAAAAAAATTGAAGATAGATATTTAACCCCATCTTTTTTAGATAGGGTGAATCTAGTTCATCAAATTTATATCCAAAAAAACAATAAATACAAATCTTGGTTAAATGATAACTCTATAAAAAAATAAAGTTTAATTTTTCATATAAGAGTCAAAACTATCGTTAAGTTCTTCAATCCAAGGAGTATGATGTTTTGGAGCCATATTGCCTGTCATAAGTGATTTATAGGATTTATTTCTATACCCCATTATATCATTATGTTTATCTTCCTCCCATTCCATAAATGTTTTATTTACACCTTCAATATCAAAGTTAGGATAATCTGTAGCCTCCATCAATTCTTTTGTATAGTCACCTTGAAACCATATCATATCTTCATCAGTTTCAAGCTTTTCTTCTCTGTCCTTCCATTCTTTATTATTTTTTATCATTTCTTGCTTTGAGGGCAGACTTATTTTTTCCATTATATAGTCTCTTGCATACCAAGCTTGAACATCAAACATATTGAATGTGTAAAATTGATCTTGCATGCCGATATACATCATTTTGGGATTATCTACCCAAAAAATTCCTTTATATATTCCTAAAGGCCACAAGCAATTATTTGTTTTTAATTTTAAGTCGTCAGTTAAAAAAGGAAAATGATGTAAATACCCTGTACAAAGAACTATAGCATCTACAGTTTTGGAAGAACTATCAATAAAAGTGACTTTATTTCCTTCTTCAACTTTTTTTATTAAAGGTACCTGAGAAAAATTTTCTGGCCAATGAAATCCAGTAGGATTTGTTCGGTAACTTATAGTAATTGACTTGCAACCATACTTATAACATTGAGAAGCTATATCTTCAGCTGAGTAGCTTGTTCCCACTATTAATATATCCTTATCTTTAAATTCTAATGCATCTCTAAAATCATGCGCGTGCATCACTCGTCCACCAAATGAATCTAATCCTTCAAAATGAGGGACGTTTGGAGTTGAAAAATGACCACTAGCACATATTACATAATCAAAATTTTCTGAAGAAACTTTATCATTTACTAAATCGTGTGAAGTTATTGTGAAATCATCACTTTCTTTATTATAAACAACACTTCTTACTGGTGTTCTAAATTTAATTTTATTTCTAAAATTAGATTTAGCTAAACGGCCTTGTATATAATCTTTTAATACAGCTCTTGGTGGATAAGATCCTATTGGTTTTCCAAAATGTTCTTCAAAAGTATAATCAGCAAATTCTAAGCATTCTTTAGGTCCATTAGACCAAAGGTATCTATACATACTACAATGAACAGGTTCTCCGAATTCATCAGTTCCTGTCCTCCATGTATAATTCCATAATCCGCCCCAATCGTCTTGTTTTTCAAAACACGTCACTTCTGGAATTTTTTCACCTTTTCTTTCTGCAGATTCGAAAGCTCTGAGTTGTGCGAGTCCACTTGGGCCAGCACCTATTACTGCTACTTTTGTCATATCAAAAATCCTCCAAAATTTGTTTTATGGTATTAAAAAAAACATACAAATAAAACCTTTGTTTCATAAAAATAAAAGCTTTGTTTCATAATATGAAACAACGTTTATTAGTTTTGATTTTGATCTATATATTTCTTTCCAAGGTAAAATATAATAATTAAAATGCAGAAGTATTCAATTTTTAGCTTAATTAAAAATGCTTTTTCAGATCATCAAAACTGGGAAGTTGCCTGGAAAGACCCAGAGCCAAAAAAAGAATATGAAGTAATCATTATTGGAGGAGGTGGTCATGGATTAGCCACCGCTTATTACCTTGCTAAAGAACATAATATTACAAACATAGCAGTCATTGAAAAAGGATGGATTGGAGGAGGGAACGTAGGGAGAAACACTACTATCCTTCGTTCAAATTATATGTTTGACGCAAATGCTCATTTTTATGAATTGGGAATGAAGCTTTGGGAAAACTTAAGTCAAGAACTTAATTACAACGTTATGTATTCACCAAGAGGAATTATAAATTTAGCTCATACAGATGCACAATTAAATGCTTACGCAAGAAGAGGTAACTCTATGAGATTAAATGGTATCGATGGTGTTCTTCTAAATCGAGAAGAATTAAAAAAAATTTTACCATTTGCTGATTTTTCACAAAGTTGTCGTTTTCCTATAGTTGGAGCTTTAATGCAACCTAGAGGCGGAACAGCTCGCCATGATGCTGTTGCTTGGGGTTACGCTAGGCAAGCTGATTCAATGGGAGTAGATATTATTCAAAATTGTGAAGTGACTGGTTTTGATGTTGAAAATGGAAAAGTTAGTGGTGTCAGAACTTCAAGAGGAGACATTAAAACAAAAAAAGTTGGTCTTTGTGTTGCTGGAAGCACAACTCTACTTGCTGACAAATTAAATATGAGACTTCCTATTGAAGCACATGTTCTTCAAGCTTGTGTTTCAGAGCCAGTTAAACCTTTGCTTCATAATGTTGTAACTTTTGGAGCGGGTCATTTTTATTGTAGTCAATCTGATAAGGGTGAAATGGTTATGGGAGGAGATCTTGATGGATATAATAGTTATGCTCAAAGAGGGAATTTACCTATGATCCAACATGTTTTGTCAGGAGGATTAGCAGTGTTCCCTAACTTTAGTAGATTAAAAATGCTAAGAACTTGGGGTGGAATTATGGATATGTCTATGGATGGAACGCCAATAATTGATAAAACACATATTGATGGAGTTTATTTAAACTGCGGCTGGTGCTATGGAGGTTTTAAAGCAACCCCTTCTTCAGGTTTTGTATTTGCTCATACTATAGCAAAAGATGAAGTACATGAATTGAATGCACCGTTGAATTTAAAAAGGTTTCATACAGGAAACATAATTGATGAAAAAGGCGTTGGTCCGAAACCTTGGATAGGATAACTCATGTTAGAAATTAAATGTCCTTATTGCGGAAAACGCTCACAAAATGAATTCTCTTATGGTGGTGATGCTAATATTAAAAGACCTAAATTAGGAGATGAAGTTTCTACAAAAGATTGGGATGATTTTGTTTACTTTAGAGATAATCCAAGAGGTAAGCACTCTGAATTTTGGCATCATGTTTCAGGATGCAGACAATGGTTTAAAGCATCAAGAGATACAGCTACACATGAAATATTTAAAACTGCAAGATTGGACGAGGATTTATAAGTTTTATGACAGCAACATATAGAACTAACTCAGAAGACAACTTTATTAATAAAAATAAAGTAATAAATTTTACTTTTAATGGAAAATCTTATAAGGGCTACGAAGGAGACACCCTTGCTTCTGCTTTAATCGCTAATGGAGTTCACTTAGTTGGAAGAAGTTTTAAATACCATAGACCAAGAGGATTTCTTGGCGTTGGAGTTGAAGAGCCAAATGCAATGGTTCAACTTCATGAAGGTGATAAGTCAGAGCCAAATATCATAGCAACAGAAGTTGAGTTAGTAGAAGGATTAAAAGCAAAGAGTCAAAACTGCTGGCCTTCTGTTAAATTTGATATCGGTGAAATTAACGATTTATTAAAAAGTTTTTTCCCAGCAGGTTTTTATTACAAGACCTTTATGTGGCCAAAAAGTTTTTGGATGTTGATATATGAACCTTTTATAAGAAAAGCAGCCGGAATGGGAGTTGCGCCTACAAAACCTGACCCTGATAGATATGAGCATAATTATGAACATTGTGATGTTTTGGTTGTAGGATCTGGTCCTTCTGGATTAGCTTCAGCACTAGCAGCAGCAAATAATGGAGCTAAAGTAATTTTAGCAGAAGATAAAGCTCATTTCGGAGGATCTTTATTAACTGATAATGTTACAGTAGGAAATAAAACAGGAAAAGAATGGGCTGAAGAAACCATTTCTCATTTAAAAAACCTCCCAAACGTTATTGTAAAAAATCGATCTCAGGTTTTTGGTTATTATGATCATAATATGACAGTGATGTTCGAAAGAGTTAGTGATCACATAGAAAATCCTTCTGAATATACTCCAAGACAAAGACTACATTATATTAGAGCAGGAGAAGTAGTTGTTTCAACAGGATCAATTGAAAGACCTCTTTCTTTTGGAAATAATGACCGACCTGGAATCTTTTTATCATCTGCTGCAAATGAGTATATGAAAATTTACGGTACACTTGTTGGAAAAAAACCTATTATTTTTACAAACAATGACACTGCTTACAAGACTGCAATTGAGTTTAAGAAAAATAATATCAATCCTGTTATTCTAGATACCCGTGACTCTTCTTCAGGAGATCTTGTTAAAGAAGCAGAATCTCTTGGACTAGATATAAAATTTAATTACGGTGTTGCAAATGTTAAAGGACGTTTAAAAATATCATCCGCTACTATTGGAAAACTATCCTCTGATAAAGAAAGTTTTACTGAATTACAAGAAATTGATTGCGATTGTATTTGTATGTCTGGAGGTTGGACTCCAACAGTTCACCTATCTTCTCAAGCTGGAAATAAACTTAAGTTTGATGAAAAAATTGATGCATTTATTCCAAATACTAAAAGGCAAAAGGAAACTGCTATTGGTGCTGCTAATGGTTCTTTTACTCTAAGTCAATCGCTAGCAGAAGGTTTTCAAGTGGGTTTTGATTTATCAAATTCGATTACATCTAATAATAAAAAAACACCCTTACCTACATCTAATGAACCTTCTTATGAAGATCATGACAAGTTTTGGTGTATGCCGCTTCCTCAAAATCAAAAACCTAAAAGATTTATAGATTTTCAAAATGATGTAGCTGTGTCTGATGTTGAGCTTGCAGTGAGAGAAGGATTTCGTTCAATCGAACATGTTAAGAGATATACAACTCTTGGTATGGCTGGAGACCAGGGTAAAACAAGTAATTTAAATGGATTACAACATGTATCAAATATTCAAAAAAAGATAGTACCAGAAGTAGGCCATACTACATTTAGACCTCCTTATACCCCTGTTACTATAGGAACAATTGTTGGTAGAGAAGTTGGAAATCATTTCCAGCCTTCTAGAAAAACACCAACACATAATTGGCATGTAGAAAATAATGTAGTTTTTACTAATGCTGGTCTTTGGTTAAGACCACGTTATTACCCAAGGGGAAACGAAACTATGCAAGAAGCAGTTAATAGGGAATCTTTAAATGTTAGGCAAAACGTTGGTATTTGCGATGTAACATCTCTAGGAAAAATAGATATTAAAGGACCCGATGCCTCAGAACTTTTAAACAGAGTTTATACAAATGCATGGAAAAAACTTCCTGTTGGAAAAGCAAGATACGGAGTTATGTTAAGAGAAGATGGGATGGTATTTGATGATGGTACCACAACAAGACTTTCTGAAAATCATTTTCATATGACCACAACTACAGCTCAGGCAGCAAATGTTTTATCTCATTTAGAGTTTTATCTTCAAGTAGTATGGCCTGAATTAAATGTTAATGTTCTTTCTACAACAGAAGAGTGGTCTGGAGCAGCTATAGCAGGACCTAAATCAAGAGATCTAATGAAAAAGATTTTCCCTTTAGTTGATTTTTCTACAGAAAAATTTCCTTTTATGGGAGTTGTTGAAACAGAGGTTTTAGGCATTCATGCAAAAATTTATAGAATCTCCTTTTCAGGTGAGCTTGCTTATGAAGTTAATGTTGAATCAAATCACGGTTTATATATGTGGAATAAAATCATTGAAGTTGGAAAAGAATTTGGAATACAGCCTTATGGAACAGAAGCTTTAGCTACGTTGAGAATTGAAATGGGACATGTCTCAGGTCCTGAGTTAGATGGACGGGCAGTACCTTATGATATTGGGTTACAAGGTATGGTTAGTCAGAAAAAAGATTTTATTGGTAAGAGGTCTTTGCAAAAAGAAGCTTTTATTCAACCTGATAGGCAAACTTTAGTAGGGATCATTCCTATAGATAAGAAAACTAAAATTCCTGAAGGGTCACATTTGGTAGAAAATGATAAAGCAGCACTGCCAAATCCTAAGCTTGGCCATGTATCATCCTCATGTTGGAGCGTTGAATATAATAATCCTTTCTCTATAGCTGTTTTAAAAGATGGTAAAAATAAAATTGGTGAAAAATTATTTGCTGTATATCCATTAAAAAACATCTCAATTCCAGTGGAAGTTGTTTCTTCTCATTATGTTGATCCAAATGGCGAAAGGGTGAGAGTTTAATGAACCCAGAAATGATATATTTGTCTCCTTTATTCAATGATCATAAAATTGGAAATTTTGGAGATTATAAAAATAAAAACCAAAAAGACCTTATTAAGATAAAAGAAATTACAAAAGTTAATATTTTTCAAGTAGCTAAATATAAAAACAGTAACATAAAAATAGAAAATATTAATATGGATAACTTATCATTTCCTAATAAATACCCAGAGGTTTCATGTAATTCTGAAACGAGAATATTATGGACTGGCCCTGATGTTTGGTTAATAATTACTTCAAATCAAAATATTAAAAAAGAAATAAGTTTAAAATTATCTGAAAAAGATTTTGCTATTACTGACTTATCTCATTCCAGAGCAATTATAGAAATATCTGGTAAACAATCTTTAGATGTTTTAAAAAAAGGAACTCCATTAAATTTAAATAGTTCAGAATTCAAAAAAAATAACTGTTCTAATTCAACTTATAATGGAATTAGCTTTATTCTTGATTTTATTGATGAAGATCCGCTTACTTTTAGACTTTTTTGTCTAAGAAGTTTTGGTGGTTCTTTTTATCACAGCATAACAGATGCCGCTTTAGAATATGGTTATGTTGGAGAATAAAATATGTGTGGTATCGTTGGAATTTATCTAAAAAATAAAGATCTTTCAAAAAATTTAGGAAAATACTTAGCGGGTATGATGCAAGGAATGGCTACTCGCGGTCCTGATAGTGCTGGATTTGCAATATATTCTGATCTAAAAAAGCCCAAAGACTTTAAATATTCAATTTGTTTATTAAATGATTTTTCTTTTAGTTCTTTTAAAAAATTAATTACTAAAAAATTTAAAAACATTAAACTTAAGCAAGTATCAGACCATATTGTGTTAACTTCGAGTGAAGAACCTAAAAAAATTAAATCTTTTTTAAGTAATCATCATAATAATATTTCCTTAGTTGGTTACGGAAAATCAATTGAAATTTTTAAGCAAGTAGGAAACCCTAAAGAAGTAATTAAAAATTTTAATTTAGATAACTTCGCTGGTACTCATGCGATTGGCCATACAAGAATGGCAACTGAAAGTGCGATAACAACTAATGGATCACACCCTTATTCAACAGGGCAAGATGAATGTTTAGTTCACAATGGATCCTTATCTAATCATAATAATTTAAGAAGAATATTATTAAATGAAGGTCAAAAATTTGACTCGGAAAATGACACCGAAGTTGCAGCCGGATATATATCAAATAGCTTACTAAAAAACATTTCTTTAAAACAAACTTTAATAAATGGATTAAAAGACCTAGATGGTTTTTATACCTTTATAACTGGAACAAAAGAAGGTTTTGCTATTGTAAGAGATGAAATAGCATGTAAGCCTGCTGTGATTGCAGAAACAAAAGACTATGTTGCTATAGCTTCAGAATTTCAAGCTATGGCACACCTGCCTGGAGTAAATAAAGCAAATATTTTTGAACCTGATCCTGGGGTAGTTTATTCATGGGGCAGATGATTAATTTAGATTTAAAAAAACAAACTCTAAGAGAAGTAAACGATCTACTACAAAATATAGACACAAAAGCTAATTTAAGAAATTATTTAGTTTCAAATCCTAGTGGAAATCATGCAGTTTGCGCAGGATTAAAAGACGAAATGGAAGTTTTAATTAAGGGTCATGTTGGTTATTACTGTGCAGGAATGAATCAAAAAGCATTAATTACAATTGAAGGAAATGTAGGAACTGGTGTAGCTGAAAATATGATGTCAGGAACAGTCCATGTAAAAGGAAATGCCTCTCAATCTGCAGGAGCCACAGCTCATGGAGGAACTCTTATTATAGAAGGAAACGCCAGTTCAAGATGCGGTATCTCAATGAAAGGTATAGATATAATTGTTAAAGGGTCTGTCGGCCATATGTCTGCTTTTATGGCTCAATCAGGAAATTTAGTTGTTTGTGGAGATGCAGGTGACGCTTTAGGCGACAGTTTATATGAAGCTAAATTATTTATTAAAGGATCAGTTAAGTCTCTAGGCGCTGATTGTGAAGAAAAAAAAATGACTAAACAAGATAAAGACACATTAAAAATATTATTAAAAAAATCTAAAATTACAGATTTAAAACCTGAGGATTTTCAAATGTATGGTTCAGCTAAAAAATTATATAATTTTAATATAGATAATGTATCGGAATATTAAAAATGAGCGATAAATTTAAAACAACACCAAGACAGTCTTGGACATTTGATGAATATACCAACTCTGAAATTCGACGAGCCGCAGAAACTGGAATATATGACATAAGAGGAGGAGGTTCTAAAAGAAAACTTCCTCACTTTGATGATTTACTCTTCTTAGGAGCTTCTATGTCTAGATATCCACTAGAGGGGTATAGGGAAACTTGTAATACTAAAGTATCTCTTGGAACTAGGTATGCAAAAAATCCATTAAAACTTGATATTCCAATTACAATTGCTGGAATGAGTTTTGGAGCTCTGTCTGGTCCCGCCAAAGAAGCTTTAGGAAGAGGGGCAAGTGCAGCAGGAACTTCTACTACGACTGGTGATGGAGGGATGACACCTGAGGAAAGAGGCCAATCAAAATTTTTAGTTTACCAGTTATTGCCGTCTAGGTACGGAATGAATCCTAATGATCTTAGAAAAGCAGATGCAATTGAAGTTGTAATTGGTCAAGGAGCTAAACCTGGAGGAGGAGGAATGCTTCTCGGCCAAAAGATTAGTGATAGAGTAGCAGAAATGAGAACCTTGCCAAAAGGAATAGATCAAAGATCTGCTTGCAGGCATCCAGATTGGACTGGTCCTGATGATTTAGAAATTAAAATATTAGAATTGAGGGAAATAACGGGTTGGAAAGTTCCAATCTTTATAAAAGTTGCTGGAGCAAGACCTTACTATGATACTGCCTTAGCAGTAAAAGCTGGAGCTGATGTTGTTGTATTGGATGGAATGCAAGGAGGAACAGCAGCTACTCAAGAAGTATTTATTGAAAATGTAGGACAACCTACATTAGCTTGTATAAGACCGGCGGTTCAAGCCCTACAAGATTTAGGAATGCACAGAAAAGTTCAATTAGTTATTTCAGGTGGAATTCGCAATGGAGCCGATGTAGCTAAAGCTATGGCCTTAGGAGCAGATGCTGTTTCTATAGGTTCAGCTGCTTTAATTGCTTTAGGAGATAATGATCCCAAATGGCAAGAAGAATATAAAAAACTTGGTACTACAGCTGGGGCTTATGACGATTGGCACGAAGGCAAAGATCCAGCTGGTATAAACACACAAGATCCTAAGTTAATGAAAAGATTTGATCCTATAGCTGGAGGAAGAAGACTTTCTAATTACTTAAAAGTAATGACTTTAGAAGCTCAAACTATTGCTAGGGCTTGTGGAAAAAATGATTTACATAACCTAGAACCTGAAGACTTATGCGCTTTAACAGTAGAAGCTGCAGCAATGGCTGGCGTGCCTTTATCTGGAACAAATTGGATACCAGGCAATACTTAATTAATTTAATTTTTTATTTCTTGAAAAAAAATATAAAGTATTGTTTATTCCGTATTATGAAACATTATTATAATTAAGTTATTTTGAATAACGCGTGTTATTCACATATCTTTATTATTTTTTAAAAAACACATATGGAAGATAAATATATAAATAAGTCTTTAGAAAAATCTTTTAAAATTTTAGAAATTTTATCTCAATCTATTTTTCCTTTGAAAGCAAGTTTAATATCGAGAAAATCATGTATGTCAAGAACGACAACTTTTAGATTATTGTCTGTGTTAAATAAATTAGGTTATATTCACAAAAATACTTCTACAAATACTTATACTATCGGACATAAAGCTTTTCAATTTGGTGAAATTTCAGATTACCTTCAGTCAATTTCTGATGAAGCTAAAGATATATTGGAAGAACTTTCGAAACAAACTGGTCTTATAACATATTTAGCAATGCTAGAAGGACCTCAAATAGTTCACTCAGATAAAATTTCTTCACAAACCGATTCTGGTAATTTTAGAACTTTTAGAATGAGGTTAGATGCACACTGCTGTGCTTTAGGTAAAGTGATTTTAGCTTATAGGCCAGATAATGAAATATCACTTATATACAAAAGTTATAATTTTTATCCTCATACTACTAATACTATAAATAATATTAATTCTCTTAAGAAAGAATTGAATTTAATAAAAAAACAAGGATACGCTCTTAATCATGGAGAAACATTTGAAAATGTTTATGGCATTGGAGTAGCTATTCTAGATAATGAAAAGAGATCTTTTGCTGGTCTGTCTTTCTCCGGTAGTAAGAATCTAATGTCTCCTAAAGAACTTCCTTTATTTGTTAAACTATTACAGTCAGCTTCAATAAAAATAACTAACCTAATTGTTAACAAGTAAATACAAAAAACTCTTATATTGTTGATAACATTCAATTTTGAGCTAAAATTTTGTTCCATAATATGAAACCTAATGTGTATTTATTTATACTAAAGATAAGAATATAAAAAAATCGGAGGTTTTATGGGAATACCTACAAATTGTGAATACCTTATTATAGGAGCGGGAATTCATGGGTTAAGCACAGCTTGGCACCTTTGTCAAAAATTATCAAAAAAAGGTCAGTTAAAAGAAAATTCAGTTGTTGTGCTGGAAAAAACAAAAGTAGCAGATGGTGCAAGTGGTGTAGCATGTGGAATTGTTAGAAATAATTATTATCAGCCAGCTATGAGAAGATTAATGGATCACTCTATAAAAGTTTGGAATGCGAATGCAGATGCTTTAACTTTTAAGCCTGTAGGTTATATGCAAATAAATTCTGAACTAATGCGTGAAGGAATGTCTGAAGTTTACGAGCAACAAAAAGAAATCAATTTTGAATCAACTTTTATTGAAGGCAAAGATGATTGTGATAAATATATGAAAGATCTTTTACCAGATTGGCAAGCTGAAGATATTACTTCTGTTCTCCATGAGAAAAATAGTGGTTATGGAGCTAATAGAGGAGCTATTGAAGGTTTTTATAAATTAGCTTTAAATGCAGGAGCAAAAGTTTTTGAAGGAGTTGAGGTAACAAATTTATTGTCTTCGAATGGTAGTGGATCAATATCTGCTGTTGAAACTTCCGAGGGTAAAATTGAATGTACTCAACTTGTAGTAGCAGCAGGACCTTGGGTTAGAAAATTTTGGGAAATCTTAGAACTTCCAAATACAGTTAAAATAAAAAAACCAGATGGGACTTTCACAGAAGACTTACAAATGTGGTCATATATGGCTTTGGAAGAAGGTGAACTTGAAGTAGATCCCCATTCTTTTAAAACTTCTAATGGAAAAGAATACCCAGTGATTCATGTAGATACTGAAGCAACTTTAATTTCTAATAAAACAGGTGAAGTTATTCATGAGAATGAAATGTGGGGTTTTTATTATAAACCTGATGTTTATAGAAATTGTATTCAAGGAGGATCTTCTCCTTATGATATTCAAAAATCCAATAAAGATGTTGCAGTAGATCCTTATGGTCATAATTCTCTTGAGTTTCAACCCACAGCTTTTTTTGAAGATAAATGGACTTCTGCAATGGCTTTTTGTCAAAAGCAATTTGATGGATGTCACGGAAAATATAGAAAACAAAAAGGTGGAGGAATTGGTTGTGTAACCCCAGACCGTTTTCCTGTCTTTGACCAATATAAAGAAAACGTTTATATTATTGCTGATGCTAATCACGGCTATAAAATGGCTGGTATAGGAGATTTAGTTTCAGAAGAATTATTAGGAGGAAAATCTGATATTTTAGAACCTTTTAGATTTTCTAGATATGAAGAAGGGAAATTACATCCGGTCTCTAAGAGCCCGTTCCCTTGGAGTTGATGTAGAGGAGGAAAAGTAAAATGACACCATTAGAGACATACGTAGCAGACAAAGAAAGAAATGAAAACGTTAAAAAAGTAAGAAAAAAAATAGATGAGCTTGGCATAGATTATATTTATTATCAGTTTATTTCAGTAACAGGAAGAATAGTAGGTAAGGGCGTTCCCGCAGATCATTGGGAAAGTATGGCTAAAAAAGGTTTCCAATTGGTTTATGGAGCAACAGCAAACTTATTTACAAATAGGCATGGCAACTATATTGGATATGGACCAGAAGCTCATGAATTAGTTGGTATTCCTGATCCAGAAACTTTTATTCAAATTCCTTGGGACAAAAGAATTGCTAGAGTTTTTTGTACTTGTTTTAGAAATAGAGAAGAAGAGGAAAACCCAGGTGGTTTTTTAACTTCTGATTGTCGAGGAAACCTAAAAAGACAACATAAAGATTTTAAAGACAAGCACGGACTAGAATTAAGAGCAGGTACTGAGCCTGAGATGATGTGGTTAACTAAAAAAGACGATGGCACTCCAACAGGATCAGGTTTTTCAAAACCTTATTGCTATCATATTGATCAATTTGAATCTTTAAGACCTGTTTATATGAAGGTTATTGAATACTCAAGAGCAATGGGTCTTGATATAATTCAAGGCGACCATGAGGACGCACCAGGCCAACTTGAACTTAACTTTAATTATGATGAAGTAGTAAGAAATGCTGACAGACTCTCAACATATAGGCAAATTTGTGCACAAGTAGCTAGAGAGTTTAATTTAATTGCATGTTTCTTATCTAAACCTTTTGTTGGTGTTTCCGCATCAGGATGTCATACGAATATTTCATTATGGAAAGAAGGGTCTGATAAAATAGTTTCTTGTGGTAATAAACAACTTCCAGGTATGGAACAAGTTTTTCATCATAGAGAAGGTGGTGAAAATGTATTTATGCCTGATACTGATGATAGAAGAATACCAGGAAAAGTAGGGTTACATGCAATAGGTGGTGTAATGGAACATCTTCCTGCGTTAACAGCTTTAGGTTCTTCCACAGTTAATTCATATAGAAGGCTTTGGGATGCTGGTTTTTGGGCTCCTGTTTATGCTGATTGGGGTTATCAAAATAGAACTTGTGGTTTAAGAGTTTCTGCTCCTGGACGATTTGAATATCGATCAGTTGATTCAGCTCATAATCCATATCTGATGGGTTCAGGTTTATTAGCTGCTTTTGATCACGGCATTGACGAAAAAATGGATCCTGGAAAACCTGAGCAAGCAAACATGTATGAAGCAAACGAGGGTAAAGAAAAACTTCCAATGACCTTAGGTGAAGCACTTGAAAAATTAGACAAAGATGAACGTATTCAAGGAGCATTACCAGGAGACATGTTAAGAGTATTTACTGAATATAAAAGAGATGAATGGGAAGAATTCCTAGCAACTCCAACTCAGTGGGATCTTGATAAATATTTGGATTGTTTGCCATAAAAAACAAGGAGTAAGTAATATGTGCGGAATAGCAGGAGTAATAAATAGAGCTAGCAAGACAGTTAATGTTGGTGAACAAATGAAGTTAATGCTTCAAGGAATTAAACATAGAGGCCCTGATTCAACTGGCTATGCTATGTATGGTAAACCAATAAAAGAAGGTTTTATTTTAAGATTTAAAATTTCTGAGAATACTGCTGAGCAAAGTAAAGCTAAAGCAGAGGACCCTGAAATTTTAAAAGATCGTAAAAAACAAATCGATAAAATAATGAAAGATCATGGTGCTAAAGTAACTAAACAATCTTCTAGTACACCATATGCTTTCCGCTATGAATTTACTTATAAGAGTGAAAATTTAGAAGAGTTAGCGAAAGCTATTGAATCGGTTGAAAAAGCAGAAATACTTTCAATTGGTAAAGGCCTTGAACTCATAAAAGACTTAGGAGATGCTACTACCGTTTCAGATCAGTATGGGTTAAGTAAATTTATGGGAACTCATGGTATTGGTCATACTAGAATGGCTACAGAATCGGATGTTGACATTAAATCAGCACATCCATATTGGGCTTTTCCTTATCAAGATGTTGCCGTAGTTCACAATGGCCAACTTACTAATTATTGGGGCAATAGAAGAATTTTAGAAAGAAGTGGTTATAGATTTAACTCAAACTGTGACTCTGAAATTATTGCTGTATACATTGCCGATAAAATGGCAAATGGTATTGATCTTGAAAAGGCAATGCATGATAGTCTTGATGAACTAGATGGTGTATTTACTTATATTGTTTCTACAAAAGATAAGCTAGGAATGGCTAAAGACCATATGGCTGCAAAACCAATGGTTATATATGAAGGTGATGATATTGTTGCTTGTGCCTCAGAGGAAGTTGCAATTAGAAATATTTTTCCTCATGAAATTACAACGTATGACCCATTTGAAGCGGAGGTAAAAGTATGGCAGGTCTAGAAAAAAAGAAAACAGCTTTTGATGATGAGAATTTATCAGGAAGATCTCAAAAATTATTTTTTGATATTACAGAAGAGGAAAACTTTACTTACTATGGCAACCATGATGTTGATTTCAATAAAAGAATAGAAATTGATTGTGAAAATTTAAACGGCAATCAATTAAATCAAAAAATTCGTGATGCAATAAGAAATGGTTATGGCACCGTGGCTATCAAAAATCCTGGAGCTAAACATGCTCTTGGAGTTGGAATTCTTAATAAACTAAATTTAATATTTGAAGGAAGTCTCGGTTATTTTGGAGTTGGCTGTATAGACGGTCCTACAGTTAGAATTAATGGTAGAGTCGGATGGTCTTGTGCTGAAAATATGATGTCAGGAAAAGTTGTTGTCGAAAATAATGCTGGATCATGTTTTGGTGCAGCTTTAAGAGGAGGAGACTTAATCGTAAAAGGTAATGCGGGTGCAAGAACAGGAATTGATATGAAGGGTGGAACTATTTTGATAGGCGGTAATGCTGGAGCATATACAGGATTTATGATGCAAAGGGGTAGAATAATTGTTTGCGGTGATGTAAGTGCAAATATGGGCGACTCTATGTATGATGGAATTATTTTTGTTGGTGGTGATCCGAAATCACTAGGTACTGATTGTGTTGAAGGAGAAATGAACGAACATGAAGTTAGATGGTTAGAACAAAAATTTAAAAATGCAGAAATTCAACCAAAAGTTCCCGCATCAAAGTTTAAAAAATATGTAGCAGGTAGGATGCTTTGGAATTATGACAATTTAGAACCTGCAGAAAAGAAAGGTATTTTAGGTTAAAGAATGACAAAACGTAATACACAACTATTAGGTCAAAATTCCATATTTACTCCCGAAGTTATGGATGACATTCATATTAAGGCACAATTAGGTCGCTACCGTATGCGAGGTATGGCTTTAATGAAAAAAATACCTCATTGGGATGATTTGGTTTTTCTCCCAGGTACTTTAACAAGATTTGTTATAGAAGGTTATCGAGAGAAATGTCTTACTGAAACCATAATTGGTCCAAGAGCAAAAAATCCTATTAAACTTGATATACCTGTCTATATAACAAGTATGAGTTTCGGAGCATTATCCTATGAAGCTAAAACTGCTTTAGCTAGAGGGGCTTCAATGGCAGGGAGTGCTACATGTTCTGGTGAAGGTGGAATGATACCTGATGAGAGAAGATATTCTAATAAATGGTACTATCAGTGTATACAATCTAGATATGGGTTTAATCCTCATCATGCTCAATTAGCTGATGCAATTGAAGTTTTTATTGGACAAGGACAAAAGGTAGGTATGGGCGGACATCTTATGGGTCAAAAAGTTACAGATCAAGTAGCAGAGATGAGATCTCTACCAGCAGGTATAGATCAAAGATCTCCAGCAAGACACCCAGATTGGATGGGGCCAGATGACCTTGCTTTAAAAGTTCAAGAATTAAGAGAACTAACAGATAACCAAGTTCCAATTCAGTTAAAATTAGGAGCTTCAAGAGTCTATGATGATGTTCGTATGGCAGCTAAATGTGATCCGGATTCAATATTTCTTGATTCTATGGAAGGGTCAACAGCAGCAGGACCACACATCGCTGCTTCAAATACCGGCATACCTGGAATAGGGGCAGTTAGAGAAGCAAGAAGAGCTTTAGACGATGTTGGTAAATCTGGAGAAATCTCTCTTGTTTTTGCTGGTGGTATTAGAGATGGTGCTGATATGGCTAAAGCTTTAGCTTTAGGTGCAGATGCAATAGCAATTGGAACCGCTGGTCTTGTCGCATTAAATTGTAATAAAGACACACCTGAAGCTGACTATGAAAAAGAAATGGGAGTAGAAGCAGGTTATTGCTATCACTGTCATACTGGTAGATGTCCTGTAGGAGTAGCTACACAAGATCCTATTCTTAGAAGTAGATTAGATCCTACTGAAGCTGCAGATAGAGTTTATAATCTTTTAAGTACTATGACTTTAGAATGCCAAATGTTAGCAAGAGCATGTGGTAAGACAAATATTCATTCACTTGAACCAGAAGACTTAGCTGCTTTAACTATGGAATCATCAGCAATGGCAAAAGTGCCTCTTGCTGGCACTGACCTTACCGTCGGTGTTGATAATTATCACTCAATATAGGAGATTAAAATGGTAAAAAATAAAAAAACTTCAAAAAAATCTTCGCTAAAGAAAAAAGCAAAAAAAGCAACTACTTCTAAATCTAATTATAAAGTTGTAGGAGGGGCAAAGTTAAAAGACAAAGAAATAAAAACATCTAGGGAGAAAATGATAGGCCAGCATATTGGATATAGATATGACGTTAATTTAATTCCTGATTACAAAAAAATAACTCCTTTTTTGAAAAAATACGTAGATATTATGGGATGGGATGATTTAAATTGGTTAGAGGATATTCATATGGGATTTGAAGGTGATAATCCAGCTGTGTTTGATAGAAATGCTAATGCTTGGATTACTCTTCCTAAGAAAATGAAACTACCAAAAGATCAACAAGATAGAGATATGTTAGCAAGAGAATTACTTATTAAATTCCAAATGTCTCCAGATCATCCTTTAGTTCAATTAAAGAGAACATATGCAAAAGGTGAAAATTTTAAATTAGTTGAATAAATTATTTTTAATAAGAGGATTTTAATAAATTTTAACTTCTTCTAATCCTTTTTCTCTATCAATAAATTTTTGTTCTATTTTAATAGCTTCGAATTCTTTATTAACTAATTCAAATATTATTTTTGGATCAAAATCTGCACAAGAATAAACATCAAGTTGTAATAAAGCGGGGTTAATTTCATCCCAAGTATGTAAAGCTATATGACTAGTTTCTATAATTGTTACTGAAGTCATTCCTTTATTTCCTTTTATTTCACAATATGTTGTATAAGGACCACCAAGAATTTTCATATCGATTTTTTTTATTAATTGTCTAATCCAATCAGTTAAAGTATTTATATCTTTGTTAGTAGGTGGTTTTTTAATATTAGCTCTTATAATTAAGTGTTTATGTTTTACTGTCATATCTTTTCTTTACTTTAACTTATTTATTATAAAATTAAAAAATATAATAAACTAATCTGTAATTCTTATTAATTCTGATTTTTTCCAATCAGGTATAAATTTAATAATATCAATATCATTTCCTAAACCTGGATTAAAATTTTTATTATGCCAAAATATATTTTCCCAATGATCTTCATCTCTATCTAATTTAAAAGGCGAACACTTTAATTTATAATTTGTTGAAAGATGTAAGAAATCTAAATAGCAAGTACCATCTTTTATAATTTTTTTTTGTATAGTTGAATCTATAGGAAAAGTAGCAAATAATGAGTCTGAAAATTTATGTCGATCCAAAAAATAATCTGAAGATAGAAACTTTTTCATTTTATCAAATCGAGTAGCTGGGTCGTAGGTTTGTTTATAGGTATGTTCAAACATTTTTGTTGTATTAACAGGATCACTTTCAGTAATTACAACTATTACTTTATTTAATTCGTTTCCTTTCTTGTCTAAAAGCATTGGTGACATGGAAGAGTTTGGTTTTCCTCCTTGTACGCGAAATGCCTGAACTCTCGATTGACATTGCCAGTCTAGAAATTTTTCTCTTAAAATTTCAGGTGAAAGCATTTTGTTTAACAGTCCAGAGTAGTATTTCTTTCCCAATTAGAAAGAAAATTAGCATATGATTGCCATTCTTTATTTTTGAGTTTTACATAACTATCGACAAATTGGTCTCCAAATCCTTCTCTAATAATCTTTGAAGATTGAAAATTCCTTATTGAGTCTAGTAAATTTAATGGAAGTTTTTTAACTTTTCCAGCTTTATGCCCTTCAGTATACATATTTATATCAAGTCTTTTTCCTGGATCTCTTTTGTTTTTAATTCCATCTAAACCTAAAATAAGACTTCCTGCTTGAAGTAAATATGGATTTGAGGCACCATCCATTAATCTTAATTCAAATCTTCCTGGACCCGGAACTCTAACCATATGTGTTCTGTTATTACCTGCCCATGTAATAGAACTTGGAGACCAAGTAGCTCCAGATAATGTTACCGAACCATTAATCCTTTTATAGCTATTTACTGTTGGATTAAATATTGCGGCCATTTTATCAGCACTATTAACTATACCTCCTAAAAATTGATAACCAGTTTTAGAAAGACCTAATTCATCTTTTTTATCTAAGAACAAATTCTTTTTTCCAGATTTATCCCAAATTGAAATATGACTATGGCAGCCATTTCCAGTTAAGTTTGAAAATGGTTTTGGCATAAAAGTTGCTCTCAAGCCATGTTTTTCAGCAATTGTTTTAGTCATAAATTTAAAAAAAGCATGCCTATCTGCTGTCTTTAGACAATCTGAAAAATCCCAATTCATTTCAAATTGCCCATTAGCATCCTCATGGTCATTTTGATAAGGTTTCCATCCTAATGAAATCATAGAGTCACAAATTTCTGTGATCACATCATATCTTCTCATTAAAGCAGATGAATCGTAACAAGGTTTTTCTTGAGTATCTTTAAGATCAGATAAAGAAGTTCCATCAGAATTTACTAAAAAATATTCACATTCAACTCCTGACTTCATATGCATTCCTAATTTTGAAGCTTTTTCTATTTGTCTTTTAAGTGCTATACGAGGGGAAGCTTCTACTGGCTTACCATCCATATACAAATCTGATGCTACCCATGCTATTCTTTTATCCCAAGGAAGTTGTATAACACTATCTCCGTCAGGTATTCCAAACATATCAGGGTCAGAAGGAGACATATCTAACCAAGTTGCAAAACCTGCAAAACCTGCACCCTCGGATTGAATTTCATCTATAGCTGTTGCTGGAACTAATTTTGATCGCAATACTCCAAATAGATCAACGAAACTAACAAAAAAATATTGAATTTTATTTTTCTTTGCATAATTAAATAAGTTTATTGACATTTTAACTCCTTCTTATTGACCGAATGATTTCACAACAAAAATTCAATAAAATCAATGTTTTTTTTTATGTTTGTGTTCCACATTAGGGAATATAGGGGTATTTTTTACTTGTTAAAAGAGTAAGATTTTTACAGGAATAGGGATCGATAGATTCCTAAAAGAATATATTAAGGAGAATTAAATGACTTTAGAAGAACTAACGTCGTACGTTGTAGTTCAGTCTGCTACCGTCGCTGAAGCGTGGTATTATGTATGTACTGGACTTATGGTAGCAATTCACGTCGGTTTTTTAATGTATGAGGTAGGCGCTTCAAGAATGAAGAATGCCGTTTCCTCTGGTGTTAAAAACTTACTCGCTTTTGCGTTTATGATTCCGACTTTTTGGCTATTTGGTTGGTATATCTATCTTGCATTCCCACATGGGTTAGTGCCAATGGATATGGAAGGATATGGTGTTCCTTGGAATGTTTCTATGGGTCCAATGCTTTCCGATCAACTAACAGGTGTTTTCTGGGCTGCATTTACTTTGTTTGCTTGTACAACTGCATCTGTATTTTCAGGAGCTGTAATTGAAAGAATTAGAATAAGTTCTTTTACTTTCTTAGCAGTCTTACTTGGTTCCGTTTGTTGGAACTTAGGCGCTTCATGGGGATGGCACTATGATGGTTGGCTAGTAACTCAATTTGGTTATCATGATGTAGCAGCAGCTGGTGTTGTTCATATGATTGCAGGTTGGTTTGCTTTTGGTGTTATTTTAAATTTAGGACCAAGAGTTGGTAGATACAATGCTGATGGATCAATGAACGAAATCGAAGGACATGACTTACGTTTCTCATTTATTGGATTACTTATGATAATCGTTGGTTTCTTTGGTTTCTTAGGTGCTTGTTTGATTTGGCCAGGATTACCTGCTTTAGGTATGCAAGAGGTTACAACATGGACAAATATCTACGGTGCTCCAGCAACTATGAGTTCATTTGCTTACAATACCTTAATGGGTCTTGGGGGCGGAATGATTGGTGCTTTCTGGATGAGTAAAGGTAATCCTTTTTGGATGATGTCAGGTGGACTGGCGGGAATATTCTCCTGTGCTGCTGGCCTAGACATTTGGTACCCAGGACTTGCTTTTGTATTAGGTTTTGTAGGTGGAGTAATTATTATTCCAGCTAATAATCTTTTACATAGTATCTTTAAAATAGATGATCCAGTTGGAGCTGTATCCATTCATGGTGTTGCAGGTATTTGGGGTGTATTAGCAATGGGTTTATTTGCCTCTGGTATAGCTGGACCTTCTGAAGCTATTCCAGCAGTATCGCTATGGGGTCAATTTGTTGGCTGTATAGTAATGTTTGCTGTAGGTTTTGTACCCGGATATGTTGTATCATTTATTATGAAAATGATGGGATGGCTAAGAGTACCAGATCACGTTCAAATTGCTGGTATTGATAAAGCTGAACTTGGTTTAAAAGCCACGAATTATTAATTGTTTGAAAGGATAAAAACATGAACTCATGGCCAGGACCTGAAAATAGCTGGGAAGGCGTTGACGCCTATTTTACCTCAGCTAACAGCGAAGGTACTTTGATCTTTTGGACACTTGTAAGCATAGCGATACTTGTCTTTGTGACTTGGTCTGCAGCTAGACACGAGTCCGAAACAGATAAAAATACCAACAAGTAATTTTTATTTAATTTATTAAGGAGCGATTTTTATCGCTCCTTAATTACTTACAAATGAGCTTTTAATGGAATACACCGGCGCTAGTTTATATATCAAAAATTTTGTTCAATTAGTTTTAGATCATAAGTTTTATGCAAGTATAGCTTGGATAATAATTATGGCTATAGTTCTTAGAAAATTAGCAAAAAAAGATAACGATATTTATCTCAAAGAAGGTTTTTTTAAACAAACAAAAAAAAAGTAATCCAATGAAAATCCTTGTGGTTAATGGTTGGTCTGAAGATGGTGATAAAGACCATATTAAAGCAGGTTGTATTTTACAAACGAATATCTTTGTTAACATAATTAAAAGATATTTACCAAATGTCATTGTTGATGTTTTTAATTCTTATGAATTTCATGATCAATTTGAACTTAAGTCCTACCAAGCTTTTATGTGGACTGGAGGAGGTGGTAATATTTATGATAAAAACAAACATAACAAATCTCAAATACAATTATGTCAAGAAATTTTAGAACTTCAAAAACCCATATGGGGAAGTTGCTGGGGAATGCAGGTTTTAGTTTCTGCATTGGGAAGAAAGGTTGTTAAAACTAATATTCCAGAATTTGGATATTCTAAAAATATAAAAATAATAAATCCTATTTTAAATAATTCTATATACAAAAATAAGGAATTGGTTTTTGATGCGCCTGCACATCATTACGATATAATTACTGAAGTGCCAAATGGATTTGAGATTATTTCAGAAAATAATAATTGTATTCAGTCGATTTACTCTCCTTCTAAAAATATATTTTGTACTCAATACCATCCTGAATTACCATACGATTACATTGCTAATTTAATGATTTATTGGAAAAACAACTATATAAATTATTACACCCCAGAAGACTTTAACAATCTAATAAAATATTTAAGAATTAAAGAACAAAAAGACTCTGGTAGTAGATTATTAGAGATAAGGAACTGGTTAAAATACTTAGTTTAATTTTCTTTGGTTGCTATTGTTAGAAGAACTAAAGCTATTATAGCTAATAATCCAGATCCAATTGAAAAGTAGAATATATTTAAAGCAGCTTTCAAAAAAGTGCTCTTATCAATAATTTTGTAAGCAAAAATTGGGTTCTCTAGACCTTGGTCTATAATAGTCATGAATGTAAGTATAATGAAAGTTGTTCCAAAAGCTCTTTTGTAAAATTTTTTCCAACTTCGTTTAAATAAACTTATATTCATTATTAATTATTAACATAATAAAAATATATTTCTTAATGAAAAATTAAATTACATAAACTATAATAATTGAATCAATTAAACTATATTGGGAGTTTTAAATGGGGGAATATATTGAAAATTTTGAGGATTGTTTACCTGATCCAAAAAAAGTTAAAGAAATAAAAAAAGAGTTAGAATCAAAGGGAGTTAAATATATATATTCAAATTGGATTGATTTTTTAGGCAGCCCTAAAACGAAACCTATGCCTATTAGTGATTTTGAAGATCTTTGTAGCGGGAAAGGGCCACAATTTGCAGTTCATTCGGTTTCTTTTGTACCTGAATTAACCCCTGCAGATAATGATCAAATTCCAGTTCCAGATTTAGATTCATTATTAATTTGCCCATGGGATAAAACATGTGCATGGGTTTTTTCTGATCTTTGGTGGAATGGAAAACCTTATGATGTTTGTCCAAGGCAAACTTTAAAAAAACAAATTTTCAAAAACTCTCAATCTGATTTAAAATTTTATGTAGGTATTGAGCCGGAATTTTTTGTAATGAAATGGGAAGATGGTAAGCCAGTCAAAGCCATTGACAATGATCCTATACCATTAAGAAGACAAGCTTTTGGTTATGATTCAGAATACTCCATTGATGGAATGAATTTTTTAAAAGAAGTTATTGATATTTTAAATGAAGAACTAAAATGGAATTTGCATGATGTTGTTGCTGAAGGAGCTTATGGACAATATGAATTAGATTTTGGATATACAGATATTTTATCTATGGCAGATAGATTTGTTTTTTTAAGAGTTCTTTTAAAAGAAATAGCAAAAAAACATGGTTATTTTGTATCTTTTATGCCAAAAACTCAAATAAGTGATTGGAGATCTGGAGCTCACATTAACCATAGTGTTGAGTGCATCAGTGAAAAAAATAAAAATATTTATAAGGATGGAGACCAGTTTTCATCTAGAGCTTATAATGCAGTAGCAGGTATTTTAGAGCACGGAGCTGCTATTACAGCATTAGCTTGCCCTACAGTTAATTCTTATAATGGATTTGTTCCTTCTGTTGAGGGATTAGACGGAGGTATGCATACATGGGCTCCAACTCATATGACTTATGGAAATAACAATAGGTCTTCTATGTTAAGACTTCCTCAAAATAGATTTTGTATTGAAGACAGAGCTTCAGATTTAACGCAAAATCCATATTTAACATTTTCATTACTTTCGGCTGCTGCCACAAAAGGTATAACTAAAAATATGAAACCCCCTGAAGCAACCAATAAAAGTCTCTATGATATAACTGAAGAAGAAGGAAAAAACATTAAAACTCTTCCTAGAAACTTATTAGAAGCGATTGATGCATTTAAAGACGATCCTTTAACTAAAGAGGTATTTACAGAACCAATGAGAAATAATTTTATTGGTTATAAATATGATGAGTGGAGAAGGTACCATACAACTACTACTGATTGGGAAATTCAAGAATATTTAAAGCTATTTTAATTGATAATTGATACAAATATTAAAAGTTATGTTTTAGATAATTTTCTACTCAAGTCTGGTAAAACTCTATCTTTAAATCTTTCATACTTAACTTTAGGAGAATTAAACGATAAAAAAGATAATGTTATAGTTTATCCAACTAGATATGCGGGCACACACATGGAGCAAGATTATTTAATTGGAGAACAATTAGCATTAAATCCTAAGAAATATTTTATAATAATACCAAATATGTTTTGTAATGGTGTCTCTTCTTCACCTAGTAATAATCCACAACCATTAAATGGACCAAATTTTCCATTAATAACTATTCAAGACAATGTTACCGCTCAACACAATTTAATAAAAAATATTTTTAATATTAAAAAAATTAAATTAGTTGTTGGTTGGTCAATGGGTGGCCAACAAGCTTACCAATGGGCCGCTCAGTATCAGGATATGGTAGAAAATATAGTAGTAATGTGCGCTCATGCTAAAACAAGCGGTCATACCCATGTTTTTTTAGAAGGCATGTATGCGGCTCTAACATCGGATTTAAATTGGAATGAGGGCAATTATAAAGAACAACCAAATGCAGGTAAAACCACTATGGCAATGGCTTGGGCTGGTTGGGCTCTTGGTCAAAATTGGTTTAGGGAGAAACTTTATCTAAAAGATGGTTATAAAAATCCTCAAGAAGTCCTCGATAAGTTATGGAAAACTATTTATTATAAAAGAGATGCAAATGATCTTTTAGCAATGATTAGAACCTGGCAAGAGCATGATATTAGTAATAATGATAAATTTAATGGTAACTTAATTGAAGCTTTAAAATCTATAAAAGCAAAAGTAATATTGATGCCTGGTATCAATGATTTATATTTTCCTCCTGAAGAAAATAAAGAAGAATTAAAGACTTTAAAAAATGGAAAATTAGAGATTATACCCTCTAATTATGGTCATTATGCAGGAGCTGCAAAAAGTAAAGAAGATCTTGATTTTGTAAATAATCAGATCAAAATTTTACTTTGATTAAAATTTTATTAATTTTTATAACCTTAATATTTTCTTCTAATATATATGCTGACCCAAGATTAGAGGCAGATATTAAAAAACTATCCAAGAAAAACGCATTTATAAATTCAAAAGGTAAAGAATACAAACTTGATGAAAATATAGATAAGTCAAAAATTCTTTTGATTGTATGGAGCCATGGTCAGTTAGATGGTTGGGGTCAAAAAACAGAAAATTGTAAAGCCTCGTGGAATAAAGTACCCCCAATTTTAAAAAATATTGAAAAAACAAACATTAATGGTTTGGAAATAAGACTTTATCGGGTTTGTAGTGGGGTAAGAGGATTAAGGCAAAAAGAGTTGGACATTTATAATGATAATTATAATACAGATATTGGTATGGAAAGTATTTTTCAATTTAAAGATAAATCTGGTGTCAGGTTAATTGATAAAGAAACGTATGTAAGAAAACCAATGGTCATAAAAATGAAAGTCAATGAGCTTTTATCTCAAGGTTTTAAAAACATTGTACTTGCTGGTCATTCAGCAGGAGCTTGGGACTCAATAAATATTATAGCTAATAATTCTAATTTAGTAGATGGCGTGATAGCATTTAATCCTGCAAGGCATGGCAAATATGCTAAAGCGCTTAAAAAAAATGATGTAAATAAATGGTGGAGCCAGGAAAGAGAATATAAAATATCATTATTAAATCTCAATAACTTAAAGCAACCTATTTTAGCTTACTCTCATGATGGAGATGATTTTTCTAATCCAACTACCCTTAGTTTTTTATCTAAGCTAGATTTAGTAAATTTTATTGATTATTCATCTTCTGATTGTGAAGGTCAGATTATGACAGGAGGTGATCATGGTATTTCTATTGATAAATGCTTTGGAAATAAAGTTAGCCGTCAAAATGAAATTATTGATTATTTAAAGAGTATTAATTTTTAAAAGAAATTTTAAAAATTCTTTTCTTCCCAATTTTTAGAATAGAACCTTCATCTTTATCTGTTATTTCATGATTAATGTCACTAATTGCAATATCATTGATTTTAATTCCACTATTTTCAATCATTCGCTTTGCTTCAGACTTAGATGCTATTAAGTTATTTATAACTAAAATATCAGTTATTTTTAATGAGACATCTTTTTTAATCTGAATTAAATCGATATCTTGATTAAAGTTTTTATTTTCAAATAAATCTGTAGCTTTTTGTTCGGCTTTTAATGCATCTTCTTCAGTATGGCAATCTGAAGTAACAATCAGAGCTAACTTTTTTTTAGCTTTATTAATATCTTCATCTATAAGAGAAGTAATTTCATCTTTATCTAAATCTGAAAATATTAGTAAAAGATTTTCGACATCTTTATCGTCAACATTTCTCCAATATTGAAAGAAATCAAATGAACTAAATTTTTCTTGATCTATCCAGACAGCACCTTTTTCAGTTTTTCCCATTTTTTTACCTGAGGAAGTTGTAAGTAGGGGGGTTGTTAGACCATAAGCATCTTTTTTATTAATTTTAGAAATTATTTCTATGCCTAGAACAATATTTCCCCATTGATCAGATCCTCCTATTTGAAGAGAACAGTTATGGTTTTTATTTAAATAATAAAAATCATAACCTTGCAATACCATGTAGTTAAATTCTAAAAAAGATAAGGATTGTTCTCTCTTAAGTCTTTCTTTAACACTTTCAAATGTCAGCATTCTATTAATTGAAATGTGACTACCTACAGTTCTTAATAATTCAATATAATTTAAATCTGAGAGCCATGTATCATTATTTGCGTATGTAATTTTGTCTTTATAATCCCTGAAGTAATGATTAAAAATTTTCTTAAAATTTTCAATATTAGCTTCAATAGTTTTATATTCTAAAATTTTCCTAGATTCATCTTTACCTGAAGGATCTCCAACTTTTGTAGTGCCTCCTCCTAGAAGTATGATTGCGTGGTGCCCTAATTCTACTAATTTTTTTATAGCTCTTAATTGAACCAAACTGCCAGCATGTAACGCATCTGAAGTAGCATCAAAACCAATATAAAAATATGATTTTTCTTTATTTAATTGTTTATTAAGCTCTTCTTCATTGGTGCATTGATGGAATAAATGTCTATCTTTGAATTGTTGTATATAATCAATCACATTTAATAATTAACATAATTTTAAATTAATAAAATGGAATATATTGCTATTGGTTCAATGTCGGGTACTTCTTTAGATGGAGTTGATATTAGTATCATAAAAAGCAACGGTAAAGACACTTTCACAGAAATAGATAATTATTTTCACCCTTACCCTAAGGACTTAATTACAAGTCTTAAAAGTTCAATTAATCAAAATTACTTGGTAGATTCTAAATTACCTACATTAATTTCAAATGAATATAACAAAGCAATAGAACATATAGTCAGTAAAAACAAATCAATTCAGATAGACGTAATTGGAATTCATGGTCAAACTATTTTTCATGATGAAAAATTAAAAATCTCAATTCAAATTTTCGATAAGAAAAAAATTAAAACAGTTTGCCCATTCCTCATATCTAATTTTAGGAAAAATGATTTATTGAACGGAGGTACAGGAGCTCCAATAATCCCAATATTTCATAAACTTATAGCAGAAAAATTTAAATTAAATAATTGTATGTTTGTTAATATAGGTGGAGTAACAAACATAACAAATATAAAAGAAAATCATATTGATGCGTATGATTTATGTTTTGGCAATGCATTATCTGATGATCTTGTTAATTTAAGCGATAAAAATTTTTCATACGATAATGATGGTGATTTTTCAAGAGGAGGGAGTTTAATTAAACAAATAGAAAAGATTATTTTATCCGATCCTTATTTTAGTAAATCTTCACCTAAAAGTTTAGATAGAAACTATTTTCATAAATACTTTAATATTATAACAGAACATTCACATAGATCGCTTAAAGATACTCTTTTTACTTTATGGAATATTCTGGGCTCTAAAATTTTATATGCATCCAATAATTCAAAAATTATTTTATGTGGTGGCGGTAGAAAGAATAGTACATTAAAAGAAATTCTTAATAATTTAAAATTAAATGTAATTGATGTTGATGAGTTAGGAATCAATGGTGATTTTATCGAGTCACAAGGTATCGGATACTTGGCAATTAGGAGATTATTAAAACTCCCTTCTTCTTTTGATAAAACTACTGGAATTAAAAAAGAAACTTTTTTAGGTGAAATTAATTAGATCTATTCTTTTTTATGTACTTTGACATTGTGTTCATCAATGGTTCTGTTTGATTTTCAAATAAATGGTTTGATTTTGATATAGTTTCCATTGAAACTTTAGCATTTTTTTGTTTTTTAAAGCTTTCGAAGAACATTTTCAAGCTATCTTTTTTTACTATCTCATCTTGTTCGGCTCTGATAATAAGTGATTTAATTGGACATGGTGACAGGAAATTAAAGTCGTAAAGATTTACAGGTGGAGCTATAAGTATTAACCCATCAACCTCTGGCCTTCTCATCAATGTCTGAAATCCTATCCAAGCTCCAAAAGAAAAACCTACTATCCAGCATGATTTGAAATCTTCATTTTTTTTTTGTAACCAATCTAAGGAAACACTCGCATCATTAAGCTCTCCTTCACCTTCTGTAAAAGCTCCATCACTTTTACCAACTCCCCTGAAATTAATTCTAAGTGTAGAAAAACCATTATCTTTCATTACTTTAAAGGCAGCATAATTCACTTTGGAATCCATAGTACCACCATGTTTAGGATTAGGGTGAAGTACTATAGCAATATTAGGCTTTTCTTCTTCACTAGGTGAGTATTTTGCTTGAAGCTTTCCCTCTCCCCCTTGTATAAATACCTCTGGCATATTAAGGTCGAGATTGTATTGTATTTCAGATCAAAAAAGCAAGGTTTAAATGAACTCATTAGGATTTAATAAAGAACCATCAAAAACCACAGTTGTGGTGGCTATGTCTGGAGGTGTGGATAGCTCTGTAACAGCAGGTATTTTAAAAGAACAAGGTTATAATGTTATTGGAATTACTTTACAGCTTTATACATCCAATAATACTGCCAAAAAAGGTTCATGCTGTTCAGGATTAGATATTTATGATGCAAGAAGAGTAGCAAGAAAACTTAATATTCCTCACTATGTATTTAATTATGAAAAAACATTTAAGAGAGATGTCATCGACTATTTCATTGAGTCTTACGCCAAAGGAGACACTCCAATACCTTGTATAAAATGTAACGAAACAGTTAAATTTAGAGATCTTATGTCTTTTGCAAAAAAACTAGAAGCGGATTGTATGGCAACAGGTCATTATGTTAAACGAGAAGGAGCTGAAAAAAAAGCTTTAATGTATAGAGCAAGTGATAAGTCTAAAGACCAGAGTTACTTTTTATTTGCAACAACTCAGGAGCAATTAGATTTTTTAAGATTTCCCTTAGGTTCTTTGTCTAAAAAAGAAACTAGAAATTTTGCTAAAAAAATGGAACTCAATGTTTACGATAAAAAAGACAGTCAAGATATATGCTTTATACCTGATGGAGACTATAAAAGTTTTATAAAAATTAATTCTAAAGAAGGACTAATTAAAGATACTTTAGGAAATACCTTAGGTAGGCATGAGGGAATTCATAATTTTACAATAGGGCAAAGAAGAGGAATGGGAATTTCTTCTGAGAATCCACTTTATGTCGTTGATATTTTAAAAGACTCCAATGAAATAATTGTAGGTGATAAGAATAAACTTTTTGGTCAGTCACTGACCTTAGATGAATTAAACTTTATAATGCCAGATATAGATTTAAAAAAGGATAATTTTGAGATCAAATGCAGTGCCAAGATTAGATCTTTATCCACCCCTAGTATTGGTAGACTTATAAAAGAAGAGGGAATATATTTTTTTATATTTGATGAACCTACTGAATCAATTACTAGAGGTCAGGCATGTGTTCTTTATGATAAGGAAAGAGTCTTAGGTGGTGGAATAATTAGAGAAAAATTGAACTAATTTGCTTTTAATCTCGTATTTAATTGCATAATTAATACTTAAATCTATATATTTAAAATAAAATGGCAGCTACAGAAAAAACAATTAGTCAAGTCACCAAATTAGGAAGTTCTGATTATAAATATGGTTTTTCTTCTAATATTGAAGATGTAAAAGCACCAAAGGGCCTTAATCCAGATGTTGTTAAATATATCTCTGCTCAAAAAAATGAACCCAAGTGGTTGTTAGATTGGAGACTAAAGGCATTAGAAACTTTTTTTAATTTAAAAAAACCTGAATGGGCAAAATTAAAGATCCCAGAAATTGACTTTCAAGATTATTACTATTATTCCTCTCCAAAGAGTATTAAAGACAAACCAAAATCTTTAGATGAAATTGATCCAGAAATTTTAAAAACATATGAAAAGCTAGGAATTCCTCTACAAGAACAAAAAGTCCTTTCAGGTATTGCGGTTGATGTAGTTTTAGATTCAGTTTCTATTGCAACTACATATCGTAAGCAACTAAGTGAATTAGGAATTATTTTTTGCTCTATTTCTGAAGCTATTAAAGATTATCCTGATTTAGTAAAAAAATATTTAGGTAGCGTTATACCTGTTGCAGATCATTCATTTGCTGCATTAAACTCAGCAGTTTTTACGGATGGTTCTTTTGTTTACATTCCAGAAAATGTTAGATGTCCAGTTGAACTTTCAACTTACTTCAGAATTAATGCAAAGAATACAGGGCAGTTTGAAAGAACTTTAATCATAGCTGATAAGAATAGTTATGTTAGTTATTTAGAAGGATGCACAGCTCCTATGAGAGATGAAAATCAACTACACGCAGCCAATGTTGAGTTAATTGCTCTTGATAACGCAGAAATAAAATACTCAACAGTGCAAAATTGGTACCCAGGAGATAAGGAAGGTAAAGGCGGTATATACAATTTTGTAACTAAGCGAGGTGCTTGTAGAGGGGATAATTCAAAAATTTCTTGGACTCAAGTCGAGACAGGTTCTGCTATCACTTGGAAATATCCTAGCTGTATTCTACAAGGAGATAATTCAAAAGGAGAATTTTATTCAGTGGCAATAACCAATAACTGTCAACAAGCTGATACTGGAACTAAAATGATTCATATTGGAAAAAATACTACTAGTAAAATTATTTCAAAAGGTATTTGTGCTGGTCAAGCCGATAATACATATAGAGGTCAAGTTAAAATTAGTTCTAAAGCAAAAAAAGCAAGAAACTTTACACAATGCGATTCCTTGTTAATTGGAAATACTTGCGGTTCCCACACAGTTCCTTATATTGAATCCTCTAACTCAGATTCACAAATAGAACATGAGGCTACAACTTCTAAAATTAATGAGGAACAATTATTTTATTGCCAACAAAGAGGGCTTTCAAATGAAGAAGCTGTTGGATTGATAGTAAATGGTTTTTGTAAGGAGGTACTTCAACACCTTCCTATGGAATTTGCTGTTGAAGCACAAAAGTTAGTGAGCATAAGTTTAGAGGGAAGTGTAGGTTAAATGTTAGAAATCAAAGACTTAAAAGTTTCAGTAGATCAAAAAAAAATTTTAAAAGGATTATCGCTTAAAATCAATAAAGGAGAGGTTCATGCTTTAATGGGCCCGAATGGATCAGGTAAAAGCACTTTGTCTTATGTTCTGTCAGGAAAAGATAATTATAATATAGATGAAGGCAGCATTTCTTTTAAAAATGAAAATCTATTAAATATGGATGTTGATGAGAGAGCTAATAAAGGTCTTTTTCTTGCCTTTCAATATCCTATGGAAATACCAGGAGTTCAAACTTCATTTTTTTTAAGAACAGCTATTAATGCAAAAAGAAAATTTCTCAATTTACCAGAATTAGATGCTTTGGAATTCGCAAAGTCATTAAAAACAATCAGTGAAGATTTAAGCATAGACCCAGAAATACTAAAAAGAGATTTAAATTTAAATTACTCTGGTGGAGAAAAAAAGAAACAAGAGATACTCCAGCTTTCTATGTTAAATCCTGATTTAGCAATATTAGATGAAACAGACTCTGGTCTAGATATAGATGCCTTGAGAGTTGTCGCGGATGGCGTAAATAAATTTAGAAGTTCAGATAATGCATTTTTAATAATAACGCATTATCAACGTTTATTGGACTATGTAAAACCTGATTTTGTTCATATTATAGCTGATGGAAATATAGTTAATTCCGGTGATTATTCTTTAGCTATTGAATTAGAAGAAAAAGGTTATGAAAAAATGGCAAATGTATAATGAAATTACAGCCCCTTGTTGATCTCCTACTAAACAATAATAAAATTTACGAATATATTTCTCTTAATTTGACATCAAGAGATCCTTTTTCTAATCCAAAAATAGAAAACTACAAATATTCTCAATTAAATAAGCTAGATTATAATAAATCGCTTAATAATATTTATGAATGTGATTTGGAGGTAAAAGATAATTTTATAAACAATTATCTACTTAATAAAAAGATTGTAGAAATTGATAAAAAGCTCTTAAGTTGGAATTTTAAAGGACCTGATAGTGCTTTAAGATTAGCTGCGTTAATAAAAAACCCCAAGCTTAATATTTATGATTTAGATAATTTTAAAGAAAATGTTTGTATTATTGATATATCAAAATATGAAGATTTAAATATCGAATTTAATTATTCAAAAAAAGCTAAATTGTCGATTTTATTAATAGACTCAGATAAGAACAAAAATAGTAATCCTAGGTATATAAGTTTTAATTTATCTAAAGACTCGGAAATTGAAATACTTTCAATAAATCTTAACAAGTCAATTAGCTTATTATTTTATGAGTTTAATTTATCAGATTTTTCTAAAGTAAATGTTACTACAATTCAGGCCAATAATTTACATTTAAGAAATGAATTTTATTTTAATTTACAGTCAAATTGTTCTGCAAAAATATCTGGTGCTAATTTTTGTAATTCCGGGGTTAATGATAATTATTCTTTTATGCAGCATTCTAATCCTAACTCATCAAGTAGAGAGGTTTTTAAGTCAATTGTAGATAAAGGCGCCATAACAAATTTTCAGGGAAAAATTTATGTAGATAGTATTGCTCAAAAAACTGATGGTTATCAAATGAGTAAATCTTTGTTATTGGATGATATTTCTCGTTGTAATAATAAACCTGAATTAGAGATATATGCTGATGATGTAAAATGTAGCCATGGCTCAACAGTAAGTAAAATTGACAACGATTTACTTTATTATTTTAATTCAAGAGGAATTAACTCTGAATTAGCAATTAATATTCTTAAAAAAGCATTTATAAAAGAAATATTAGATTCCATAGAAACCTTACCATTAAGAAGTGTATCTGATAGAATTGTATCTAATTTTTTATCATGACGAGTATTTTAAAATCTGATTTTCCTATATTGCAAAAAAAAATTAGAGATGAAAATATTACTTACTTAGATACGGCTTCTTCCTCTCAGAAACCATTAGCAGTAATAAATAGTATATCTGATTTTTATTTAAACTCTTATGAAAATGTACATAGAGGTATGAACTCACTTAGTATTGATGCTACTGAAGCTTTTGAAGGCACTAGAGAAACAGTAAGAAAATTTATTAATGCTAAAAGTTCAAATGAAATAATATTTACTAAAAATGCTACTGAAGGTTGTAATATTATTGCTAATGCTTTCTCATCAATTTTAAAGGAAGGTGATGAAATAATAACAACTGAGCTCGAGCATCATTCTAATTTTTTACCCTGGCAATCTCTTTCAAAAAAAAATAATTTAAATTTAAAGATAATATCGCTTAACAAAAAAGGAATTATTAGCGAAGAAGATATAATTAATGCTATTACTGATAAGACTAAGCTTGTTGCTATTTCTCAAATGTCGAATGTGACAGGTCAAATTTTTGATATTAAAAATATAAAAAAAAAATCAAATTCAAAAGCTTTATTTTTTATTGATGGCTGTCAGTCAATTGCCCATATGAAAGTTGATGTCCATGATTTAGATTGTGATTTTTTTGTATTTTCTTCTCACAAACTTTATGGACCCTCTGGTATAGGGGTTTTGTATGGAAAAGAAAGCATACTAAATAATTTACCAGCTGTAGTTTTGGGAGGAGGTATGATTACTAATGTAGAGTTAGATGATTTCACACCAGCTTTACTTCCTAATAAATTTGAAGCAGGTACACCTCCAATCGAAGCAACAGTTGGCTTATCTACGGCAATTAATTACTTAAAAGATAAAGACTTTTATAGTTTCTTTGATTATGAAATAAAACTAAGGACAATCTTAATAGAAGAATTAAAAATACTTGGAAATATTGATATTTATGGTAACGATGAATACACACCAGCATCTTCTATAGTATCTTTTAATGTTCATGGGAAAAATCATAATGATATTGCTACTTTTTTAGATCAATATGGTGTCATGATTAGGAGTGGGCATCACTGTTGCCAACCTTTTATGAAAAAAATAAATATTCCAGGTAGCTGTAGAGTTTCCTTTGGTATTTATAATTCTGAAGAAGATATTGAGATATTTTTGAAATCTCTAAAAAAAACCATAAAATTACTATCATGATTGAAGATAAATCACTCTCAGATTTTATGCCCAAGTTAAATACTGAAGGCGAAGTCGTCCTAGGTAGTACAAAAGAAAATATAAGCCATAATATTAGAAAAGATGAGGTTGTAGAAAAATTAAGCAATATTAATGACCCTGAATTAGGCATTAATATTTATGATCTAGGTTTAATTTATGATTTTTCTATTTCTTCTACAAATGATATTAATATTTCAATGACTTTAACTACTGTTAATTGCCCTGTGGCAGACTCTATGCCCAATGATGTAGCTAAAGAAATAGCGTCAATTGAGGATTGTGGTAAGGTAAAAGTAAAATTAACATTTGAACCCCCTTGGACTAAAGATATGATGAGCGAGGAAGCTAAATTAGCTTTAGGTTTTTAAATTATGCCACAATTATTTTCAGTCACAGACACAGCTCTTACTAAAATTAAAAATATGCTATCTGATCAAAAAGATAAAAAAGGATTAAGAATTGGATTAAACACAAAAGGTTGTGCGGGGTTAAGTTATACAATGGATTATGCTACAAATGAAAATATACAAGAATGTGAAAAAATTGAAGACTATGACATACCTTTATTTATAGATAATAAAGCAGTTATGTATATTGTTGGAACAGAGATGGATTTTATTAAGGAAGAATTTGGAGAGAGGTTTGTATTTAATAACCCAAATCAGACAAGTGAATGTGGTTGTGGAGAAAGTTTCCACGTTGATCCTTAAAATTACCTTATAAAAAATTATGGCAGTTATTTTTGGGTTATTGTCAGCTCTTAGTTTTGGAATAGGGGATTTTTTAGCAAGATTTTCATCAAGGGAAATAGGGTTTCAAAGATCTTTATTTTGGATGCTAGTTGTAGGTGGTTTTTTTTATTTATCCCTCTATTCAATTTTTTTTGGTGGGTTTAACCCAAATCTCAAGGGATTAATTTACTGTTTAATAGCAGGAATTTTAATTATGCTTGGCCTTTTATGTCTTTATAACGGACTTGAAAGAGGACCGGTATCAATAGTCGCTGCAATAGCTGCCACAAATCCTTTTTTTGTATTTTTAATTAGAGTTTTTATTTTTGGAGAAAATCCGACTATTTTTCAATGGACTTCAACAATTGTAATTATCTTAGGGGCTATTTTAATTTCTTTAAGTGCTAGTACTTTTAAAAAAAGCTTAGGTATGAATATCAACCAAATAAAAAACTCAGTTTTCATTGCTTTTGCTGCAAGTTTATTTTTAGCTATAGGATTGACTGTTTCTCAGGAGGCTTCTAAATTTTTAAACAGCACAGAAACAGTAATTTATATTAGATTCTTTAGTTTGTTTTCGATTGCTATTATATTGATAGCATTAAAAATTAAGCCAATTCTTACAAAGAAATCAATCCCAATACTTTTTTTTCAAGGAATACTAGAAACTACTGGTTATTTTTTTTTAGTGTCTGCTTTTGTATTTGATCCACTTGGTATAGCTGTAGTTGTTTCTTCAGCTTTTGGTTTAGTGACTATAATTCTTGCTAGAATTGTACTTAAAGAAAAAATTGAAAAGATTCAAATTTCAGGAATTATATTTACATTTATTGGCGTTGTTGGTATTTCAACTAATGTTGAACTATATAATATATTTATAAATTATTTATCTAATTTGTTTTCGTAATCTACTGACATCAAAATTAGCTGAATTTATCATTATAGATATACAAATAATAAACCCTCCAACTAAAGTATAAAATCCAGGAGTTTCATTAACTCCTAAAAAAGGCACCCAAGCCCATAAAATTCCTCCGATTACTTCTAAAAGTGAAAGTAAGGTAAGTTCACCTGATAGTAATTTTTTTGAACCTATACTGTAAAGTATTAAACCTGAACCTACGATAGTTCCATGTAATAAGCTTAATAAAATATTTCTTAAGGGAATATAAATAGAACCTTGTAGCCCCATGAGAATAATAAATGAAAAAATTGCACAAAAAATTCCCGCATAAACTAAAATATAAAATTTTTTTAAATCATTTTTTTTTCTTAACATAACTGTAAAGCCCGCAAAACCAATACTAGCTATCAATCCTGTTATAAGACCAAAAAGTGAACCAGTGATTTTTCCTTGAAAGACCATAATAATTACACCTGATAAAGCTATCAACATAGCTATAAGGTTTTTTTTTGAAATCTTTTCCTTTATTAATATAAAAGCAATGATTGAAGCCAAAAAAGGAATTAAAGCAAACATTAATAAAGTAACTGCTGCTGTAGTATTTGTTATTGAATAAATAAAACCAATAAATGTTGAAGTTAATAATAGTCCACCAACTATAGTAGTTTTATCAAAAGCAAGTAAGTTTTTAATAAAATCTATTTTATCATTAAATAGTAAATAAACACTTATTATGGAAGCTACTGTTAGTCCTCTAATTATCAAATATGGTAATTGATATAATTGAGGATCTATCATGCTCTTAACTACAACAGCTCCAAAACTCCATACAATTCCACTCATCAAGACTAGAAATATAGCCTTATTGTGATTACTCATCATTTTCAAATTTTTTTATTCAAAGAAATCTATTAGAGACTCAATATTATTAATTATCTTATTTTCACCCGATTTATTTCTTAAAGTAAAATTTCCACTTTCAATTTCTTTTTCTCCTATAACTAATGTGTAAGGAATTTTTTTGGCAACAGAACTTCTGATTTTATAACCAAGTTTATTATCAGAGTCATCTACAATTGATCTTATTTTATGATTAATCTTTATATTTAGTTCATTACAGTAATCAGCAAATTTTTCTGAAATGGGTAGAATAGCTAACTGTATAGGAGTTATGAGTAATGGAAGCCAACCATTAGTATTTTCTAAAATAATAGCAATAAATCTTTCCAAAGATCCAACTAAAGCTCTATGAATCATAATTGGAGTCTTATTGTCATCATTTTTATCTTTGTATTTTGCTCCAAGTCTACTTGGTAAATTGAAATCTATTTGTATAGTTCCACATTGCCATTCTCTTCCAAGTGAGTCTTCAAGAGTAAACTCTATCTTAGGTCCATAAAAAGCACCTTCACCTTCTAGTATGTTAAAAATTTTTCCACTATCTGATAAAACTTTTTTAAGTTGTACCTCTGCATTTTCCCAATCCTCATCTGATCCAATGCTTTTCTCTGGTCTTGTAGAAATATTATATTTTACTTTTGTAAATCCAAATTCTTTATAAATTTTTTCAATAAGTGTTGAAGTTTCATTGCAAACTTCATAAATCTGATCTTCAGTACAAAAAATATGAGCATCATCCATAGTAAAACCTCTTACTCTAAATAATCCATTTAAAGCACCTGAAGGTTCATATCGGTGGCATTTACCAAATTCTGAATACCTCAAAGGTAAGTCTTTGTAAGTAATTAGCTCTGAGTTAAATAGCACAATGTGGCATGGACAATTCATTGGTTTCAGAGCAAAAGTTTTATTATCTGTTTCAGTTGTAAACATGTTTTCTTTAAAGTTATCCCAGTGACCTGATTTTACCCAAAGCTCATTTGAAACTAATTCTGGGGTTTTGACTTCAAAATAATTTAACTTTCTTTGTTCTTCTCTGATGTAATTAGTAATATTACTATATAGGGTAAGTCCATTAGCTTTCCAAAATACATTTCCAGCAGAAAATTCAGTAAGAAGAAATAGGCCCATCTCTGTTCCAAGCTTTCTATGGTTTCTTTCTTTTGCTTCCTCAATATTTTTTAAATGATTTTCAAGATCTTTTTTTGAAAACCATGCTGTTGCGTAAATACGCTGTAGCATTTTATTGGTACTTATACCTCTCCAATACGCACCAGAAATATTTATAATTTTAAAATGAGCATCATACTCACTAGTATTTTGATGATGAGGGCCTTTGCAAAGATCTATAAAATTTTTCTGTTCATAAAGAGTCAATTTTTTATCTTTTATATTTTCTATTAAATCAATTTTATAACTATTGCCCTTAAAGATTTTTAAAGCTTCATTTTTGCTAATTATTTTTTTATCAAAACCTCGACCTTCTTTAAGTATTTCTGACATCTTGCTTTCGATTTTGTTTATATCTTCTTCATTTAAACTTCTTTCAATATCAAAGTCATAGTAAAAACCATTTTTTATAAAAGGTCCTATAGTAGGTTTTGCAGTTGGAAATAATGAAATAACAGCTTCGGCTAATATATGAGCCATATCATGTCTCATTATATTTAAAGCATCTTCGCTAAATTTTTTTATTGGCTTACTTCCTTGAATATTATCATCAGAATAATCACCATCTAAAGTTCTGTAAGCTACTATTTCATTCATATGTTAGCTCCTTATAGAAGCATGTTTTGCTCCCAGTGTGACATGCTTTGTTTTCATTTAGATCAACTTTATAAACTAAAGAATCATTATCACAATCAATAAGAACTTGCTTAATTTTTAAATAGTTACCTGAGGTATGACCTTTTAACCAAAGCTCGTTTCTGCTTCTACTCCAAAAATGTGCTAATTTTTTTTCTAGAGTAAGTTTTATCGCTTCTTGATTTGAGTAGGCAAACATTAGTATTTCATTAGTACTGTCTTCTTGTACTAATACAGGCACAAGGCCATCTTTATTATATTTGATATTTGATAATTTTGTTTTTTCCACTAATTTACAATAATTAATATAAGTTATATTTAATCATGAGTTTTACTGTAATTGCGCCAATTTTCAACGAAGAAAAAAACATAGAATCCCTCTATAATGAAATTAAAAATAGTTGTAATAAAATACCATTAACTCAAGTGATATTTGTCAATGATTGCTCAAATGACGGCTCATTGGAAGAATTAAAAAAAATAAAAAATGATCTTTTTGAATTTATAAGCCATGATTCGAAACAAGGTCAAAGTGCTGCTATTCATACAGGCATACTTCATTCAAAGAATGACATAATATTAACCATTGATGGCGATCTTCAAAATGATCCTTTAGACATACCCAAAGTTTATAAAAAATATATGGAACTAAAAGATCAAAATATTTTTTTGCAAGGATATAGACATACAAGAAAAGATACTTTTTCTAAAATTATTGCCTCTAAAATAGCTAACTATATTAGAACTTTAATTTTAGATGATAATCATCCTGACTCTGGATGTGGGCTAAAAATATTTAGTAAAAAAAAATATTTTTTAATTCCACATTTTAAAAATATGCATAGATTTATGCCCTTTTTATTTAAAATGATAGGTTGCAAAACTCATGTTATAAATGTTAGTCATAGGAACAGAAATGCAGGTAATAGTAAATATACAAATTTTGGCAGAGCTTTGTCAGGTATTTTTGATTTGATTGGAGTAGTTTGGTTGAAAAAAAGATATTTAAAAAGTTTTCAAAAGAAAGGATAGTTATTTAATTGTCGAAAGAAACAATTTGGCTAGCAATTGGTTTTTTTGGCCAGGGACTATTTTTTATGAGATGGGTAGTTCAATGGATATCTTCTGAGAGAAAAAAGAAAAGTGAAATTCCTGTTTTATTTTGGTTTTTTAGTTTAATAGGAGGTATGATTACCTTGGTTTATGCTATCTATAGAGTTGACCCAGTTTTCATTATGGCTCAATCCTTCGGATTAGTTGTTTATTTTAGAAATATTTATTTTATATATTTTAATAAAAAATGATTTTTCACGTTGCTCCGATGATGGGCTACACAGATTATTATTTTAGAAATTTGTTACATTTTTTATATGGGGATAGAATTAAAACCTATTCTGAAATGATTGTTGATAAGGCAATTATTCATAATACTAATAATATATTAAATAAACATTTTTGTTATTCTAATAGAAGTGTACTCCAAATAGCAGGTTCAAATCCCAAAGAAATAAAAGAATGTATAAAAATTATTGATGAAATACCTTATATAAAAGAAATTAACTTTAACTTAGGATGTCCAAGCTCAAGAGTTCAGGAGAATAATTTAGGTTTGTCATTAACCCAATATCCTGAAATTGTAGAAAACTGCCTTGAACAGTTAATAAAATCTAAAAAAAAAATATCTGTAAAATGTAGGCTTGGCTTAGGACTAAAAGAAGACCAAAAATACATAGATAATTTCATCTTATTATTTAAAAAATATAATATTAATAAAATTATTATCCATTGTCGAAATGGAGTATTAACTTTTAATACAAAAAATAATAGAAAAATACCTAATATTAATTACGAATTATTTTTTAAATGTAAAAAAAAATACTCAGATTTAATTTTAATACCAAATGGTGAAATAAATAATCAAGATATTATAAATTATTTCTCAAATAATCTAGTTAAGGAAGTAATGATTGGTAGAAAGTTTAGTGAAGACCCTCTTTTTCTTAATTACAATGAAATTTTACAAATTGAAGATATAGGTCTTTCTATATCTAATTATTTGGACTTTATTCAAAAATATCCTATTTTTAAAATTAATTTATTAATTAAATCTTTATTACCTCTTTTCAATAATCTAAAGGACTCAAAAAAACACAAAAAAAATATACAATCACTCTGTTCTTTAGATGAAATCAAATTATTTTTCAAAGAAAGAACGTTCATTTGGAATTAGATTTACTATTAAATTATTCAAATTTCATAAAAAATAACCAACATATTTTTTCCAATTTAAAGAAAGAAAATTTAAGAAAAGATTCTGTATTAAGATATTTTAACAGCGAGCTACCAAAATACTTTGATTCAAAATCAAAAAATTATGAAAATTTTCAAAATTTAAAAAATGAAATTATTCTTCTTGTTTTCATAGCTCATTACGTTGGTATAAATGATCATTTATCTTCTACTAGATTATGGTCAATTATAATGAAGAAATACCTTTCTAGAATTTTTAATCATTATTTATCTCTTAAATACAATAATTATAAAAATTTTTTTTTTATAATAGCTTTGGGTAAATTGGGAGTCAAAGACTTAAATTATTCCAGTGACATTGATTTAATTATTATCTTTGACTCAAAAAAAAGCACAATACCAATTAGAGATTTTGATAAAACTATAAAGGAAATTTTATCTAAGGTTTCAAACTCATCTAATTCATTTTTTCATAAAATTGATATGAGGTTGAGGCCAGATTTTGGCAACGAATTTATTGTATCTGATTACGAAAATTCCATAGATTACTATTCTTCTGTAGGAAGAAATTGGGAAAGACTTGCTTTTCATAGATCTTGCTTTTTATGTGGTAGCCATTCTCTCTATATAGATTTTAAAAATTCTATAAATGGTTTTTTATACCGACAAACCTTTGATTTTTATGCAATCGATGAAATAAAAAAACTTTTTAAATTTTCGCAAAACCATGATTCAAAAATTAATATTAAATCATCAAGTGGTTACATTAGAACTTGTGAGAATATTGTTCATTTTTTGCAACTTCTATGGTCTGGTAAAATTAAAAAGCTTAGAAATATATCTATTCATAAATTATTTAAAGTCTTAGAAAGTAATCAAAATATTATTAAAAAGGAAGATATTTTTTTAATTAAAAAAGCATATTACTATTATAGATGGATAGAGGATTTATTACATATTAAGCATAACTCTAAGCAAAATGTTATTTCTTTAGAAAATCATGACCTTGCTCAATTTGATTCTAATTTTGATATTAAAATATTAGAATTTAGCAAAAATATTAAAAATATTTTTGACAAATTATTTATAGACATTCACATTAATCCTTCATTTAAAATTGATAATTTTAATACTAATAGCAGGGATATAATTCAAACTTGGTTTAACAAATCAAAAAATAAAATAGCTTCAGGTCAAATCAAAAAAGATTTTGATAATATTATTAATGCTTATTTAAACATAGTTTATCAATTAGAAAAAAGAGACGAGCTTATAATAAAGTTTGATTTTTTGTTAACATATTATAAGTCTGGAATTCATTTAGCAGCTTTATATAAATATAATAATAGAATTATTAATGAGTTAGTTTTTATTTTCTCCAATTCTACTAAACTTACTAATCAACTTAATAAGTATAATTTTCTTGTAGAAACGCTTGTTTATTATTTTAATCATGGATCAGATCATCTAATTACCAAAATTATTTATAAAAAAGACTTTGATATTGATTTAAAAAATTTAATTAATAGTTTATATGAATCTCTTTTTTTATTTGATTATTTATTTCTAAAAGAAAAGATCTCTTTCAATAGTTATCAATTCCAAAGGAGCAGAAATATTAGATCTTTTATTTTTCAATTATTTACATTAGTTAAAAATTTTTACATAAAGGATAATAAGTTAATAAATACAGATATATTTCCTGTATTATATGGAAGTACCGCCTTATTCCAAAATTTATCATATTCCGATTCAGATATTTTTTTTATTAAAATGGATAATAATATTTCGCACTTAGATTCAATAAAAATAGTAAAGAGATTTTATCTAATTATAAACCAATATTTAGATAAGAAAATGGTCAATATTGACTATAGAAATAAGCCTTTTGGTAATAACTCTGAAATTATTATTTCATATGAAGATTTTATAAAATTTTACAAAAATAATAATGATGATTTTCATAAATTTAGTTTTTATAAATGTGACTTAATTACAAATATTTTAAAATATAAAAAAGATTTTTTTTATAATAAGAAAAAAATTATAAGTACCTTTAATAATGTTAATCCAGTTTATCTTGATAAAATGATAAAAGTCAAAACTACTTCTTTAGACTTAAAGTCAGTAATTACAATTTATGATTTGTTGTTAATTTTTGATAAAATAAATAACTCTGAAAAATTTAATATCATTAACGACCTTATTTTTTTAAAAAGATCTTTAAATGAAGAAGACTTAAAAAATATTAATACAAATATAGATTTAAGCTTTTATATTAAGAAAATAAAAACCTAATAATCATAGTATAAATCAAATTCTTTTGGTGTTACCGCAAGTTTATTAGGATTTATTTCTTCTTCTCTTTTATAGTCAATAATAGATTCAATTAAATCTTTAGTAAATACATTACCCTCCAGAAGATAACCATGATCGGCTTCAAGATTATTGATAGATTCTTCTAACGAACCTGGAACTTCTTTAACATTTTCTTGTTCCTCTGGTGGTAAATCATAAAGGTTTTTATCCATAGGTTCACCGGGGTCCATTCTATTTTTTATTCCATCCAACCCAGCCATAACCATTGCTGAAAATGCTAGATATGGGTTTGCTGTTGCATCCGGGCATCTAAATTCAACTCTTTTTGCTTTAGGAGATGGAGAGTAAGCTGGAATTCTGCAAATAGCGCTTCTATTTCTATTTGAATAAGCTAATTTTACCGGTGCTTCATATCCTGGAACTAGTCTTTTAAATGAGTTAATTGTTGGATTTGTAAATGCAAGTAGAGATGGGGCATGTTTTAAAAGCCCACCAATATAAAATCTTGCTTCGTCACTTAAATTAGCATAACCACCTTCTTTAAAAAAAATTGGTTTACCTTTTGACCAAATACTTTGATGACAGTGCATGCCTGATCCATTGTCATTAGACAAGGGCTTCGGCATAAAAGTAGCACTTAGTCCATTCATTTTAGCTGTGTTTCTAACTACATACTTGTATTTTTGTAAATCATCTGCATGAGACAGTAGTGTATCAAACTTTAAATCTATTTCTTGTTGTCCTGCAGTAGCTACCTCATGATGTTGAGCTTCAACTTTCATTCCAATTGACACCATATGATTTACCATCTCAGATCTAACATCTTGCATTGTATCATGAGGTGGGCAGGGAAAATATCCACCCTTGTTTCTTACTTTATATCCTAGGTTAGGATTTTCATCAGAGCTTTTATTCCAAATTGCTTCACCAGAATCTACAGAGAAAAAAGCATTATGAGGTTCAGTAGAAATTCTAACATCACTAAATAAAAAGAATTCTGCTTCAGCTCCAAAAAAAATACTATCACCAACACCTGATGATTTTACATATTCTTCTGCTTTTTTCGCAACATACCTCGGATCTTTATCATATTTTTGTCCTGTTATAGGATCTTGAATATCGCAAATTAAAACTAAAGTAGGGTCGGAAAAAAATGGATCAATAAATGCAGTTGAAGCATCTGGAATTAATATCATATCACTCGCTTCGATATTTTGAAAACATCTTATTGAAGATCCATCAAAGCCAATGCCTTCTTCAAAAACTTCTTTTTCAAAAGTACCTATATGAATTGAAAAGTGATGCCAAGTACCTAGAGGGTCAGTAAATCTGAAATCTATATATTTAATATTTTGTTCATCTATAATTTTTTGTATTGATTTTGTATCCATTTTATTAATTTTATTACTCCTATTTTTTTTATTTAAAATATTTTAAACAGCATCTTTTCCTTTTTCACCTGTACGAATTCTGATAGCTTCATTAACATCATAAACAAATATTTTTCCATCACCTATTTTACCTGTTCCAGCATGTTTAATAATAACTTCAATTGCTTCTTTATATTTTTTGTCATCTACTACCAGTTCAATTTTTACTTTTGGAAGAAAATCAACCACATATTCAGCACCTCTATAAAGCTCTGTATGACCTTTTTGTCTTCCAAATCCCTTTACTTCAGTTACCGTTAAACCACTAAGTCCTATTTGACCTAAAGCATCTTTAACATCCTCAAGTTTAAAAGGTTTAATAATAGCTTCAATTTTTTTCATATTTGGGAAAATAAATATAATGCTTAATTTGCATAATATCTATAGTTTAAATTAATCCTATTTGTCTTTATTTAATAACTATATTATAAATATCGCACTTGTGGCGGGTGTAGCTCAGTTGGTTAGAGCGCCGGTTTGTGGTACCGGAGGTCGGGGGTTCGAGACCCCTTACTCGCCCCAGTATATTATTATGTGCGGCTGTGGCGGAATGGTAGACGCGCTGGTCTTAGGAACCAGTGGGCAACCGTGGGAGTTCGAGTCTCTTCAGCCGCACCAAAAATTAATAGGATAAATATGAATTATAAATCAATATCAAAAAAACAACACCAATCTCAGTTCGATGTATCTCTTGATAAAAAAGAAATAGAGAGCATCATTTCAAAAAAAATTTTGGAAAAACAACCTACTTTTGAGGTCTCAGGTTTTAGAAAAGGCAAAGTACCAACAAACATAATAAAAAGTAAAATTGGACTCCAGATTGAAAATGAGGTTCTTAATGAGCAGGTATCTAAAAATATTACTGAAATCACTTCTAAAGAAAAGATTATATCTTTAGTTCAACCGGAACTCGAATTTAAGGACAATTTTAATTTTAAAGTTTCTTTTTACCATAAACCAAAGATTGATATGGCAAACTTAAAAGAAGTTGAGGTTAAAACTTATGTAGTTGATCTTGAGAAAAAAGATATAGACTCTTTTAGAGATAAAATTAGAAAAGAATATTTTACCTTAAAAGAAGAAAATAAAGTAACTAGTAAGTCAGTTATTGATTTTGAAATAAATAATTACTCTGATGATTTAAAGAATTTATTTTCTCAAAAAAAAGTAAGAATAGACCTTAATACAAATACAAAAGAAGATATTTTTCTTCATTTAAAAAAGATTTTAATTGATTGCGAGGTCAAACAAAAGATAGAAACTCAAATTAAAGAAAAAAAATTAGAAATTACTATTATGAATACCTTCAAAAAAATATTTCCAGAAACTGATCAAGAGTTATTAAAAGTTTTAAAGATTAAAGATATGAATGAATTAAATGATCAGATTAAAAATAAATTAAATTCTGACATAGACGCAATGAAAAAAGATTATTACATAGAAGAATTGTTAAAATCCTTAAGTGAAAAAAAAGATATAAATATACATGATGATGTTATTAACCTTGAGCTTAAGAGAAATTATTCTATCAATATTTCTGATCTAAAAAAAGAACACCAAGAAAAAGTGGATAATTTAAAAAAAATGCTTTTGGATAATTTAAAAAAAGATGTTTTATACTCTGAGCTAGTTGCTTTTTTTAAAGTCTCAGTTGAACAAAAAGAACTGCAAGAATACATAAAATCTCACTTTAGAGACAAAATAGACCAAAGAACTGCAGAAATGGCTTATGCCACATTGCTTAGAAATAAAATTGCTATTGAGTCTATGAAAGCTTTTAAAGTAAAAGAAACTAAGTTAAGTTTAGATAATTTTATGAAATTAAATTCTTTAAACCAGCAACATAATCATGAACATGATCACAAAGAAAAAGAAAGTAATAGTAATAAATGAAAAATGAAATGAACCTTATACCCATTGTAGTTGAACAATCAGGCAAAGGTGAAAGATCTTTTGATATTTATTCAAGATTACTGAGAGAAAGAATTATTTTTTTAACAGGACCTATAGATGATAATTTATCTTCACTTATTTGTGCTCAATTACTTTTTTTAGAGTCAGAATCCCCTGAAGAAACTATAAATTTATATATAAATTCACCTGGAGGTATAGTTTCTGCTGGTTTGGCTATGTATGATACCATGCAATACATTAAATGCCCAGTATCTACTGTATGTTTAGGTCAAGCAGCTTCAGCTGCTTCTTTAATTTTATGTGCTGGAGATAACGGAAGTAGGTACTCAACACCAAATGCAAAAATTATGATTCATCAACCTTCAGGAGGGTTTTCTGGACAAGCTTCAGATATTAAAATTCACGCTGAAGAAATATTAAAAACAAAAAAAAGAATAAATGAAATTTATCAAAAGCATTTAAATATTAGTCTAAATGAGATTGATAAAGCCATGGAAAGAGATAAATTTTTTGATGCTGAAGAAGCTATGAAATTTGGCTTAATTGACAAAGTCATAACAAAAAGAAATGATAAATAAATGACAGATGTTCCAGTGACTTCAGATGAGAAAAAAATTTCGTGTTCTTTTTGTGGTAAAATTCAAGAAGAAGTAAAAAAACTGATCGCAGGACCTAATGTTTACATCTGCAATGAATGTGTTGTTTTATGTAAAGATATTCTTGCCGAAGATGATAAAATAGATACAAAAAAAAAATTTGATATACCTAAACCTAGTGAGATCTATAATTACTTAGAGAACCATATAATTGGTCAAGAACAGGCAAAAAAAATATTGTCAGTTGCTGTTTATAATCATTACAAAAGAGTACAAAAGCCTTTAAAAGATATTGAAATTTCAAAATCCAATATTCTTTTAATAGGTCCGACTGGATGTGGAAAAACTTTATTAGCCCAAACACTAGCTAAGTTTCTTAATGTTCCTTTTACTATTGCTGACGCAACCACTTTAACTGAAGCTGGTTACGTGGGCGAAGATGTTGAAAATATAATTTTGAGACTGTTGCAACAATGTGATTATGACGTAAATTCTGCTCAAAAGGGGATCGTTTATATTGACGAAATCGATAAAGTTGGAAGAAAAAGTGAAAACCCATCCATTACAAGAGACGTATCTGGAGAAGGTGTGCAACAGGCATTATTAAAAATAATCGAAGGCACAACATCTAGCGTCCCACCACAAGGAGGAAGAAAACATCCTCAGCAAGAATTCCTTCAAGTAAATACAAAAAATATTCTTTTTATATGTGGGGGAGCTTTTGAAGGGATTGAAAAAATTATTAAAAATAGAATTAATAAGAAAACAATTGGTTTTAACAAGCTACTTTCTGAAAAAGAAGAGTTTAAGACACAGTTAGAAAATGATGATTTGATTAAATTTGGATTAATACCGGAATTAGTTGGCAGACTACCTGTAAATGCCAATTTAAATGAATTGAATCTAGATGATTTACAAAAAATTCTTATAACCCCAAAAAATGCTATTTCAAAACAATATGAAGCTCTTTTTTCATTTGAAGGCGTTAATTTTGAAATTACAGAAGATGGAAGAAAGCAAATAGCATTATTAGCCCAAGAAAAGAAAATTGGTGCCAGGGGTCTAAGATCAATATTGGAAAAACTTTTGCTTGATTGTATGTTTGATATACCGGATAAAAATGATGTAGAGAAAGTACTTTTAAACAAAGAAGCCGTCTTATCTAATCAACCAATAATAGTATATAAAGAAAAAGTAAAAATTAAAAAAAAAGTAGGTGAAAATTAAAAATTCATCACTATCTTATAATTAATGAAAAAAACTTACGAAACTGGACCTATACTGCCCCTTAGGGATCTTGTTGTTTATCCTTCAATTACTTCTCCTCTTTTTGTAGGTAGATCAAAATCTATTGATGCAATAAATTTTGCGATGAATAACAATGATAAAATTATTTACCTTTTCACACAAAAAGAACCTACTCAGGATGATCCAAAACCAGTTGATATTTACTCCTATGGTGTAAAATCCAAAATTATTCAATTTCTTAAATTGCCAGATAATACATATAAAGTACTAACAGAAGGTTTGGAGATTTTTAAAATTAAATCTCAAATTAAGGAAAAAAGTACTTTCTTATCAGCGAAGTTAGAAAAAATTTCTATAATAAAAAAAAGCAATGTTGAATTAAAAGCTTCACTAAGAGTGATAAAAAATGAATTCCAAAATTATATCCAAAATATTGGAAATAATAACGACATTTTAGAAGGTTTATTAAACATAGATGACCCTTACAAGTTTGTTGATAACGTTTATTACAATTTAAACATGTCTATCGAAGAAAAACAAAAAAACTTAGAAACTTTTGATGTAAATAAAAAAATTAAAAATTTACTCAATTATTTTTCAAAAGAACTTAATTTTTCTGCTTTAGAAAAAAAGATAAAAAATAGAGTTAAGAGACAGATGGAAAAAACTCAAAGAGAATATTATTTAAATGAACAAATGAAAGCAATTCAAAAAGAATTAGGTGATGGGGAAGAAGGAACTAATGAGTATTCAGAAATCGAAAAAAAGATTAATGAGACTCAATTGTCAAAAGAAGCTAAAGATAAATCTATTAATGAATTTAAAAAATTAAAAAATATGAGTCCTATGTCAGCTGAAGCATCAGTTATTAGAAATTACTTAGAGTGGATGTTAGACATACCTTGGGAAAAATTTTCAAAAGAGTCCAATAATATCGCTGCTGCTGAAAAAATTCTTAATGAAGACCATTATGGTTTGGATAAAGTAAAAGAAAGAATTCTTGAATTTCTCGCTGTTAAAAAAAGATCAAATAAATCGACTGGAACTATATTATGTTTTATTGGACCCCCAGGAGTTGGTAAAACTTCTTTAGGGAAGTCAATCGCTAGAGCTACTGGTAGAGAATTTGCTAAATTTTCTCTAGGTGGTATCAGAGATGAGGCGGAGATTAGGGGACATAGAAGAACTTATATAGGTTCTATGCCAGGAAGATTTATTCAAGCAATGAAAAAAGCAAAAACTAGTAACCCAATCATTCTTCTTGATGAAATTGACAAAATTGGCAATGACTGGAGGGGAGATCCTTCTTCAGCTTTACTTGAAGTTTTAGATCCTGAACAGAATAATCAATTTAACGATCATTATCTTGAAGTTGATTATGATCTTTCCAATGTAATGTTTATATGTACTGGTAATACATATAATATACCTGGACCCCTATTAGATAGATTAGAAATTATAGAAGTTTCTGGCTATACAGAAAAAGAAAAAGTAGAAATTGCTAAAAGATATTTAGTTCCAAAGAAGATGAAGAAAAATTTTGTAAAATCATCTGAATTTAAATTTAATAGAGATTCCATTATTAAGATAGTAAGAAATTATACTAGAGAGTCTGGAGTTAGAGGTTTGGAACAAATTTTTGACAAATTATTTAGGAAGCTAGTTTTTAGTTTAGAAAAAAACAAAACTAGAAATAACAAAAAGAAAATTTTTGATTCTAAGTTAATTAAGGAATTTCTTGGTGCAGAAAAATTTAAAGATTCAACTTTAGAAAAGAAAAATTTAGTTGGTATAACTCATGGTCTTGCCTGGACACAAGTAGGAGGCGATCTTTTAAATATTGAAGTTAATTTATCTTCTGGTAAGGGAATAATTAACGCTACTGGTAAATTAGGTGAAGTAATGAAAGAGTCCATTACTGCTGCTTTAGGTTATATTAAATCAAATTCAGTAGAGTTTGGAATAAATCCTAAAATTTTTGATAAGATTGATATTCACTTACATGTCCCTGAAGGATCTATTCCAAAAGATGGTCCAAGTGCGGGTATTACTATGTTTACCTCTCTCATATCTGCTTTAACTGATATAAAAGTTAAAAAAGATGTTGCTATGACAGGAGAGATTACTTTAAAGGGCAGAGTTCTTCCGATTGGAGGACTGAAAGAAAAATTATTGGCTGCCATTAGATACGGTATAAAGACTGTTATTATCCCTAAAGATAATGAAAAAGATCTTTTGGAAATTCAAAAAGATATTCAAAACAAGTTAAAAATAGTAACTGTTGAATTTGCCCAAGAAGTACTTGATTTAGCTTTAACAAGCAAAATATCAAAAATTGACAAGAAACTTGACTGGAGAAGTATAGTTTCTGATGCAGTAAATAAAAAAACCCCCAAAAATCAACAAAAAACTTTCGTAAACTAGTAGATTTGTATTGATTTTTAAGCATTTTTTTTATTACAATTGAATTATAGAATCATAGGGAGTTTAGACATGAATAAAAATGAATTAATTGCAGAATATAGCTCAAGAAATAGTGTTGGTAAGTCAGATGCAACTAAGGCAGTTGATAGTCTTTTCGAAATCATTACTTCAACATTAAAGGGAGGTGGTGATGTTAAGATTGCTGGTTTTGGTACTTTTAAAGTAGCAGATACAAAAGCCAAGACTGGTAGAAACCCAAGAACTGGTGAGTCGATACAAATAGCAGCATCAAAAAAACCAAAATTTCTTGCTGGTAAACAGCTAAAAGAACTAATAAAGTCCACAGTCTAATAAACAGGGCGATTAGCTCAGTTGGTAGAGCATCTCGTTTACACCGAGAGGGTCGGCGGTTCGAGTCCGTCATCGCCCACCATTTATTAGTGCGCCGGGGGCGTAGTTCAGTTGGTTAGAACGCCTGCCTGTCACGCAGGAGGTCGCGAGTTCGAGTCTCGTCGCTCCCGCCATTCTTTTTGTAATGGAATTCAATAAGCTTCCAAAATTATTTAGTTGCGTCACTTTTTTGAGGTGAAAATATAAAAATCATCTCTATCTTATATATATTGGAGACTCATGCATAATAACGATTATTTTTTTATTTTAATTTTTATTTTAATTGCAGCAGGTATGGCATTAGCCATGTATATCCTTTCGAAAGTACTCTCCCCGAGTTCACCAGATAGTGAAAAACTTTCTGCTTACGAGTGTGGTTTTGAAGCTTTTGATGATACGAGATCTAAGTTTGACGTAAGGTTTTATCTTGTTTCAATATTATTTATAATTTTTGATTTGGAAATTGCTTTTTTATTTCCTTGGGCAGTTAGTCTTAAAAATATTGGTGCACTTGGTTTTTATTCAATGATGTTTTTTTTATTTATACTCACTATTGGTTTTATTTATGAATGGAAGAACGGAGCTTTAGATTGGGAATAGAAAAATATAACTCTTTAAATTTAGAGGAAGTTTTTGAAAAAAAAGGTTTTGTTACTTCCAACTTTGAAAACTTAATTAATTGGGCAAGGGCAGGGTCTCTATGGCCAATGACCTTCGGACTTGCATGTTGTGGAGTAGAAATGATGCATTCTTATATGAGTAGATATGATTTAGACAGACTAGGTGTGATACCAAGAGGTTCTCCAAGACAATCTGACGTGATGATTGTTGCTGGAACTTTAACTAATAAAATGTCTAGTGCTCTTAGAAAAGTTTACGACCAAATGCCTGAACCTCGATGGGTGATTTCTATGGGCTCATGTGCTAATGGAGGTGGTTATTATCATTATTCTTATTCAGTAGTTAGAGGTTGTGATCGAATAGTTCCAGTCGATATCTATGTACCAGGATGTCCTCCCACTGCAGAAGCTCTTTTATATGGAATAATGCAATTACAAGACAAGATAACAAAGAAAAAGAAAATTTTTAGATAAAACAAAATGATAGCCGAATTGCTTCAAAAATACTCTGTAGGGAATTTTTTTTACCCAATTAAATCTGAAGCAGAAGGTATTTTAATTAAAAAAGATTTCATAATTGAAGTAGTCCAAAAATTAAAAGAAGATGAAGACTTATTGTTTGACCAGCTAATTGATGTTACAGCTACTGATAACCTGCAATCCGAAGCAATGTCTTCTAACGATAGATTTACTTTAATTTATACTTTTCTAAGTTTGAAAAAAAATAATCGTTTTTTTTTATTTACAAATGTATCTGAAGAAAATCCTGTTATAGATTCAATAACTCAAATTTTTGAAACAGCAAATTGGTATGAGAGAGAATGTTATGATCTATTTGGCATCACTTTTAAAAATCACCCTAGTCTTCAAAGAATAATGAATGATTATAACTTTAAGGGCTATCCTCTAAGAAAAGACTTCCCTTTAACGGGATATGAAGAGGTTAGGTATGATGAGAACTTAAAAAAAGTTGTTTATGAACCAGTTGATTTAAAACAAGAATTTAGAGACTTCGATAATGAAAGCCCTTGGGAAGGTATTAAAGATATTGTTAAAGAGGGTCTAGACAAGTAATTAAATATGTCTGAAAATTTTAAACCAGTTACTTTAAATTTTGGCCCTCAGCATCCTGCTGCTCATGGCGTATTAAGATTACTTGTTCAGCTTGATGGAGAAGTAGTTAATAAAGCCGAACCTCATATTGGATTATTGCATAGGGGAACAGAAAAATTAATTGAACATAAAACTTACACCCAGGCAATTCCATATTTTGACAGATTGGATTATGTTTCTCCAATGTGTCAAGAACATGCTTTTGCAATAGCTGTGGAGAAACTATTAAATATAGATCCACCAGTTAGAGCAAAGTATATAAGAGTTATGTTTGCTGAGCTCACAAGAATTCTAAACCACTTATTAAATATACCTGCTTTTGCAATGGACATAGGAGCTGCAACTCCAATGCTATGGGCGTTTGAAGAAAGAGAAAAAATGCTTGAATTTCATGAAGCTGTATCTGGAGCTCGTTTTCATGCCGCTTATTTTAGACCAGGAGGAGTGCATCAAGATATGCCGGATGGGCTTTTAGAAAAAATGAAAACCTACTTTGAGGGATTTCCAAAATTTATTGATACCCTAGAGGAATTATTAACTGAGAATAGAATTTTTAAACAACGATCAGTAGATATAGGAATAATGTCAAAAGAAGATGCTATTGATTTAAGTTGTAGTGGCCCTGTGTTAAGAGCTAGTGGTGTGGCTTGGGATCTAAGAAAATCTCAACCCTATGATATTTATTCTGAACTAGATTTTAAAATCCCAGTTGGAAAAACTGGTGACACCTATGACAGGTATTTAGTTCGAATGGAAGAGATGAGGGAGTCTGTAAAAATTATAAATCAATGCATAGAAAAAATTCCAACAGGCCCTGTGATGATAGAGAATAATAAAATTACCCCACCTAAAAGATCTGAAATGAAGGACTCAATGGAAGCTATAATTCACCATTTTAAATTATTTACTGAGGGCTATAGGGTTCCCGAAGGTATTACTTATTCAGCCGTAGAAGCACCAAAAGGAGAATTTGGTTTGGTGTTAATAGCTGATGGAACTTCTAAACCATATAGATGTAAGTTAAGAGCTCCTGGTTTCCCGCACTTACAGGCCTTGCATTATTTATCTAAAGGTCATCAACTAGCTGATATTCCTTCTATTTTAGGAAGTTTAGATATTGTATTCGGAGAAATAGATAGATGAGTTCAGGTCACCCAGGTCTAATTAATGATTTTATTGAAAAAGGGGAGCCATTTCATTGGTCTGATAAAAATCTTAAAGAAATTGAAATTATAAAATCTAAATATCCTGAAGACAGACATCAAAGTGCTGTTATGCCTTTATTATATTTAGCTCAAAATCAAAATAATAATTGGCTTAGTACAGAATGTATTGAAGCTGTTTCAAAGGCTTTAGCTATGCCAAAAATAAGAGTAGCTGAAGTCGCTACATTTTATTCAATGTTTAATCTCAAACCTGTAGGAAAAAATTTAATACAAGTTTGCAGAACATCACCATGTATGCTAAGAGGTTCAAAAAAAATTACTGATACAATTATAAAAGAAACCAAATGTGGAATTAACCAAACTACAGATGATGGTTTATTTACAGTTGTTGAAGTAGAATGCTTGGGTGCATGTTCCAATGGACCAATGATTCAAATTAATAATGATTTTTACGAAGATCTTAATGAAGAAAACACCAAAAAGATTATTGAAAATATAAAGGAAAATAAACCAAACAAGGTTGGCTCTCAAACAGGAAGGGTGTCTTCAGAAAATGCTTAAAATAGAAGATAAAATTTTTCAAAATTTACATGGATTCAACGATCCTTTTTTAGAAGGAACTTTAAAAAGAGGAACTTGGTCTAACACTAAAGACCTTTTAAAAAAAGAACCTAATGAAATTATTGAAATGACAAAAGCAAGCCAGTTAAGAGGTAGAGGTGGAGCTGGTTTTTCTACAGGAATGAAATGGTCTTTTATGCCAAAAGATACTGGGAAGCAACACTATCTTGTAGTTAATGCAGATGAATCTGAACCTGGAACCTGTAAAGATAGAGAAATCATTAGGAATGACCCTCATATGCTAATTGAAGGTTGTTTAATAGCTTCATATGCCATCCAAGCAACTAAGTGTTATATCTATATAAGAGGTGAATATTATTTTGAATACGAACAATTAGAAAAAGCCATAAAAGAAGCTTATAGCAAAAATTTAGTTGGAAAAAATGCTTGTGGAAGTGATTTTAATTTCGATATTTATGTTCATAGAGGTGCTGGCGCCTATATATGTGGAGAGGAGACGGCTTTATTAGAGAGTTTAGAGGGAAAGAAAGGGCAGCCTAGACTTAAACCTCCATTTCCAGCTGGTGCTGGATTATATGGAATGCCTACAACAATTAATAATGTTGAGTCTATTGCTGTTGTACCAACGATATTAAGAAGGGGCTCAGAATGGTTTAAGGGTATTGGCGAAGAAAACAACACTGGTACAAAGGTTTATTGTATTTCTGGTAATGTAAATAATCCATGTACTATTGAAGAAGAAATGGGTATCCCCTTAAAAGAATTAATAGAAAAATATGCTGGTGGCGTTCAAGGAGGATGGAGTAAATTACAAGCCATAATACCTGGGGGATCTAGTACACCTTTATTACCAAAGACTATTTGTGAAACTGTTAAAATGAATTTTGATGATCTTAAAAAAAATGGATCTGGTTTAGGCACAGCAGGTGTAATTGTTGTAAATAAAGACTTTGATATTACAGAAGTAATTGAAAGATTTGCTCACTTTTATAAACATGAAAGTTGTGGTCAATGTACACCTTGTAGAGAGGGGACTGGTTGGATGCACCGTATGATGCAAAAACTATTAAAAGGTGAAATTTCTCCAGAACAAATGGAATTGCTAGAAAATGTTACAAAGCAAATTGAAGGTCATACTATTTGTGCCTTAGGCGATGCAGCAGCATGGCCTATACAAGGACTTATTAAGAATTTTAAAAGTGAGTTACTAGCTAAATATGAAAGTAAGAGAATTGAATAATGAGTGAAGAAAATTTAATTACAGTTAAAGTAAATCAAAAGGAAGTACAGGTTGATAAAAACTTAACAGTTATGCAAGCTTGTGAAATTGCCGGTGAAGAAATTCCAAGATTTTGCTACCACGATAAATTATCAATAGCAGGAAACTGTAGAATGTGTTTAGTTGAAATTGAAAAAGCACCTAAGTTAGGATCATCATGCACCATGCCTTTAATGGAAGGTATGTCAATTATAACTAATTCAGAAAAAGTTAAACAAGGAAGAAAAGGTGTTATGGAATTTCTTCTTATAAACCATCCTTTAGATTGTCCTATATGCGATCAAGGTGGTGAATGCGATTTGCAAGATCAGGCCATGTACTATGGCTTTGACAGATCTAGATATAGTGAAAATAAAAGAGCTGTAGAGAATAAAAATATGGGTCCCTTAGTTAATACTATCATGACAAGATGTATTCACTGTACAAGATGTGTTAGATTTGCATCAGAAGTAGCTGGTGTTCCAGAAATAGGTATGCTTGGTAGGGGAGAAAATGCTGAAATTACTACTTATCTTGAAAAATCAATTACATCAGAACTTTCAGGTAATGTTATAGATTTATGTCCTGTCGGAGCTTTAACAAGCAAACCTTATAAGTTTAAAGCTAGGCCATGGGAGTTAAAGAGAACAGATAGTATTGATATTTTTGACGGAGTTGGTTCAAATATAAGAATTGATAGTAGAGCAGAAGAGATTCTTCGAATAACTCCTAGAGTTAATGAGAATGTAAATGAGGAATGGATTTCTGATAAAGTGAGATTTAATTATGATGCTTATTATAATCAAAGAATAGATCATCCTTTTTTGAGAAAAGGAAAGAAATTAGTAGCTTCATCATGGGGTGAAGTTTTAAAAGAACTTGAAAAAAAGTTATCAAAGTCATCGCCTTTTGCAATATTAGGACCTCATACCGATCTTGAAACTGGGTATGCAGTTAAAAAGTTTATGTCGAACTTTGGAGATAAAAGAGTTGAAGTTAGAACTGATAATCAGACTATTTTGTTAAATAATAACCAAAGCTTCACTTTTAATTCAAGCATATCTGAAATAGAAAATTCTGACTTAATTATTTTAATTGGCACTAATCCAAAATTTGAAGCTCCTATAATTAATTATAAAATTTTAAAGTCTTATAATAGTGGATTTGAAATATTTAATATAGGTGAAGACATAAATCTTAATTATCCAACAAACTATTTAGGTAAAGATCTAAACTCACTTAAAGATCCAGTTTTATTAAAAAAAATTAAATCAGCTAGAAAGCCTATGGTTATTGTGGGTTCTGCCTTTACTTCTTTTTGTTCTGAAACTGATCTAACTTCTTTATTTAGTTTTTCTAATGTAAATAAAATCATTACAAAAGAAAAAAATGACTTAAATTTTTTAACACCTTATGCTTCAAGAGTAGGACAACTTCTTCTTAATAATACTCAAAATATAAATTCTAAGCCGATGGATCTAGTTGCTTCAAAGTTTAAAGATGGAACTTACGACACAATTATTTCATTTAATTCAGAAGAGATTTCAAGTCCTTTATTTTCTAATGCTTTTAAAGTATATTTTGGTCACCATGGAGATGAGGGAGCTATGTCCTCAGATATTGTGTTACCATCACCCTTATTTACAGAAAAAGAAGGTACTTTTGTAAATACAGAAGGAAGAGTTCAGCTGGCATATAAATGTCATAATACTATTGGTGAATCTAAAGAAGAGTGGAAAATTCTTAAAAAACTTTCAGATTTAATCGGATTTGAAAATAACTTTGATGTATTAAATGATTTAAGACAAGAGCTTTTAGAGAATATTGATTTCTCATTGAATATAAATAAAATTATTAAAACTAATGCTGCTGAATATAATCAAGATGTCATTTTCTCTTCTAATATTTTTAATTATCCGATAGATAACTTCTATATGTCTGATGTAGTTTCAAAAAATTCAAAAATAATGGCAAAATGTGTTCAAGAAATACTAGATAAAAATTTAGATAAGGTTGTTAACCAATAATGCCTTTAACTATTGTTGAAATTCTTCTAGGTGTTTTAAAAATTTTTTCTTTTATGATGCCAGTTTTGATTTCTGTAGCTCTACTTGTATATATGGAAAGAAAAGTATTGGGAGCTATTCAGTTAAGAAGAGGCCCTAATGTTGTTGGTCCTTTTGGTATCTTGCAAAGTTTTGCAGATGTTTTAAAACTTTTAACAAAAGAGAATTTACTACCAACAAATTCCAATAAGTTTCTTTTTATATTTGCCCCTATGTTAACCCTTTTGTTGGCTTTAATTGCTTGGGCTGTAATTCCTGTTAGTTCAACTTATGTCATAGCTAATATAAATATTGGAATTTTATATCTTTTTGCAGTTTCTTCTTTTGGTGTCTATGGAGTAATTATAGCAGGATGGGCTAGTAATTCTCAATATCCTTTTTTAGGAGCACTTAGATCTGCAGCTCAAATGATATCCTATGAAGTATCAATTGGTTTTGTAATCATTACTGTTTTGATCTGTGTAGGATCTTTAAATTTAATAGATATTGTAGAGAGTCAAAAAAATGTTTGGTTTGCGTTACCTTTGTTTCCAATGTTTGTTGTTTTCATTATTTCAGCACTAGCTGAAACAAATAGATTACCTTTCGATCTTCCTGAAGATGAAGCAACTTTAGTAGCTGGATTTTTTACTGAATACTCATCTATTTCTTTTGGTTTATTTTTTTTAGGTGAATACGCAAATATGATTTTAATGAGCTCTTTAACTGTAATCTTATTTTTAGGTGGGTGGTATCCTCCTATTGATATATTTCCACTTAATGCCATTCCAGGATTAATTTGGTTTTGTTTTAAGGTTTTTTTGATACTTTTTGTTTTTCTATGGGTAAGAGCTACATTTCCTCGATATAGATATGATCAATTAATGAGACTAGGTTGGAAAATATTTTTACCACTTACTTTAATATGGGTGGTATTAACTTCTTCTTTTTTATTTTACTTTGATATGCTGCCAAAATAATCATGAATTATATAATTAAACAAATAAAATCTTTTGTCTTATATGAATTAGTTAAAGGAATGTCTTTGACTCTTAGATATTTTTTTAAACCTAAGGTGACATTAAATTATCCAAATGAAAAAGGTCCTTTGAGTCCAAGATTTAGAGGAGAACATGCTCTTAGAAGGTATCCTAATGGTGAAGAGAGATGTATAGCTTGTAAATTATGTGAAGCTGTTTGTCCTGCTCAAGCCATAACTATTGAAGCAGAAGAAAAAACTGACGGAAGTAGAAGGACAACGAGATACGACATAGATATGACGAAGTGTATTTATTGTGGTCTCTGTCAGGAAGCTTGTCCAGTTGACGCAATTGTCGAAGGGCCAAATTTTGAATTTGCAACTGAAACTAGAGCTGAATTACTATATGACAAGGAAAAGCTTCTTAAAAATGGAGATATATGGGAAAAGCAAATCAGTGATAATATTAAAGCAGATAGAAAGTTTAGATAATTGTTTGCTCTAGGAACTTTTTATTTTTTTTCAATTTTTTTAATCTTTACTTCCCTTTCAGTTATTTTTTCAAAAAATCCTGTTAATTCAGTATTATTTCTTGTTCTATCATTTTTAAATACAACTTTCCTTTTTATTTTAATCGGTGCTGAGTTTGTCGGAATTATTTTAGCTATTGTTTACATAGGTGCAGTAGCCATCCTTTTTCTTTTTGTAGTAATGATGTTAGACATAGAATTAATTGACATAGTTTCTAATATAAAAAAATACATACCTCTGGCATCAATGTTTGGAATAGTAATTATTTCTGAAATTATTTACTTAACAGTTGTAAAAGTATCAAAAGGTGATTTGGTTTTTCAAGTTTCTAATACTAATAATACTGAAAGCATTGGTAATGTTCTTTATACGAAATTTTTTATTGACTTTCAGCTTAGCGGAATAGCTCTTTTGTTGGCAATGATCGGAGCTATTGTTTTAACTCATATTTATAAACCAAGTATAAAAAGACAGAACATATATGATCAAAATTCTGTAATTGGATCAGAAAGAGTATCTTTGAAAAATGTAAAGAAAGGTGAAGGTATTGATACTTAGTATTACCTATAATCATTTTTTCATATTATCAACGATACTTTTTGTAATTGGTTGTTTTGGTTTATTTTTAAATAGAAGAAATATGATTTTAATTTTGATGTGTATAGAAATAATTCTTCTTGCAGCTAATATAAACTTTGTTTCAGCTTCTATATTTTTGCAAAATATTGATGGTCAAATTTTTTCTATATTTATTCTTACAATTGCAGCTGCTGAAGCTGCAATAGGTTTAGCAATACTAGTAGTATATTTTAGAAATAAAGGAGAAATTGATGTCACTAAAATCAATAAACTAAAAGACTAATGTTATATTATAAGTTACTTTTTTTTATACCTTTGATATCAACTGTAATAACTTATCCTTCTGGATTAATTTTAAATGATAAGGTAGCAGGATTACTTTCTTCAGCTTTAATTTCTATTGCCGCTTTATTAAGCTGGCTTTGTTTTTTTTCCTTTTTAAATAATAATCTTGACCCTTTTTCTTTGTCTGTATTAGATTGGATTTTAATTTCAGAATCGTATCTTGGCTGGTCTATAGCTATTAATTCTTTAACTTTATTGATGCTTACATTGGTTTTGACGGTATCCGCTTTAGTTCATATTTATTCAATTGAATACATGTCCCATGATAAATCAAAAAATAGATTCATGACATACCTTAGTTTTTTTACCTTTTGTATGGTTGCCTTAGTTGTTAGTGATAATATAGTTCAATTATTTTTTGGTTGGGAAGGAGTAGGTGTAGCTTCATATCTTTTAATTGGTTTTTGGCATCATAAAAAATCAGCAAACAATGCAGCTATAAAAGCATTTATAGTTAATAGAGTTACTGATTTTGGGTTTTTGATTGGTATTTCACTGCTTTACATTCATTCGGACTCGTTAATAATTTCTGATATAATAAATTCTAAAGATTATTTACAATCAATTGAATTTAATTTTTTATTTTTTGAAACAAATATTTTAACCTTATCTTGTTTTTTTTTATTTATTGGTGCTATGGGAAAATCTGCTCAATTTGGATTTCATACTTGGTTGCCTGATGCTATGGAAGGTCCTACACCAGTATCAGCTTTAATTCATGCAGCTACTATGGTTACAGCTGGAGTTTTTTTAATTGTAAGATTCAGTGAGATTATTGTGATGTCTGAGTTTATTTTGAACTTCATATTAATAATTGGATTATTAACTGCTTTTTTTGCAGCAACTGTCGCTTTATTTCAAAAAGATATTAAGAAAGTAATTGCTTATTCAACTTGTAGTCAACTTGGATTTATGTTTGTAGCTTGCGGACTTGGTGCATTTAATGTTGCGATATTTCATCTAATTACCCATGGCTATTTTAAAGCTTTATTATTTTTAACTTCTGGTTCTGTGATACATGGAATTCATGATGAACAAGATATGGATAAAATGGGAAATTTATTTACAAAAATGAAAATTACCACTGTTGCTATGTGGATAGGTACTTTAGCTATTATTGGATTTCCATTTATGTCAGGATATTACTCAAAAGATCTAATACTTAATGCTTCATTTAATAATAATGGTTTGGGTTGGTTAATTTATATATTTTTAGCTTTAATTTCTGCTATGACAGCTTTTTATTCCTTTAGACTTTTATTTAAAGTTTTTCATGGAGATTATAGAGGAACCTATGATTTTGATAAAATCCACGAGTCAAATTTTATAATTCTTGTTCCTTTATTTTTATTAAGTATAGGTGCGATATTTGCAGGAAATTATTTTAATGAAATATTATCTGGCTATAACTCAAATAATTTTTGGAATGGAATAATTTATCTCAGTAATGAACACCACTCACATTCATCCTTGTTTTCACTCTTATCTAAAACAATGATCGCTTTAGCTATTTGTTACTGTGTTTATTTGTATGCTTTTAATCAAAGTAAAATTGAAATCTACAAAAACAAAATGAAGTCATTATATAGTTTTTTTCTTAATAAATGGTTTTTTGACGAATTATATGAAAAATATTTAGTTAACCCTTTTTATAATTCAGGTTTATTTTTATGGAAAAAAATTGATCAAAACTTAATAGATGCTTTAATACCTAATGGTACTGCCAAAATCGTTTCAATTATAGCCAATTATACAAAAAAAATTCAAACAGGGTATTTATTTGATTACACTTTTATAATTATATTTGGATTTACTTTTTTTATATCAATAATTTTTTATTTTGCATTAATTTAAATGAATTTTAGTTTCCCAATTATTACTCTTCTAATTTTAACCCCGGTCATTGGTGCAATTACCTTATCATTAACTAAGAGTGATCAAATAAATAAAAAAACTATTCTTCTAGCTGGTCTATGGATCTCTATAGGTGAGTTCTTATTGAGTTTATTATTGCCTGTATTTTATGATAAATCTAAAAATGGATACCAATTTATTGAGTTTCATACTTGGTTTGAGCAATTTGATATAAATTATTATGTAGGAGTTGATGGCATATCAATTCCTTTAATTCTTCTCACAACTTTTTTAATTCCTATTTGTTTGTTGTGTTCATGGAACTCCATAAAAAAAAGAGTAAAGGAGTATGTAATATATTTTTTGCTTTTAGAAAGTTTCATCATTGGTGTGTTTGTTAGTATAGATATTGTTATTTTTTATGTATTTTTTGAATCTGTTTTAATACCAATGTTTTTGATAATTGGTATATGGGGTGGTGAGAATAGAGTTTATGCTTCTTTTAAGTTTTTTCTTTATACCTTAGCAGGGTCTGTTCTAATGCTATTAGCTATAATATATATACTTATTACTGTTCAGACAGGAAATATCGATATTATTAAAAATTTTAATTTTGATGAATCAATTCAACTTGTTTTATTCTTATGTTTTTTTGCTTCTTTTGCTGTCAAAGTACCTATGTTTCCTTTTCATACTTGGCTGCCTGACGCTCATGTACAAGCTCCAACAAGTGGGTCGGTAATACTTGCTGGTGTTTTGCTTAAATTAGGAGGTTATGGTTTTTTACGACTTTCAATTCCTTTTTTTGATTTTGCTTCTATTTATTTTCAGCCCTTTATTTTCACCTTAAGTTGTATAGCAATAACTTATACCTCTATAGTGGCTCTCAGACAGGAAGATATGAAAAAAATGATAGCTTACTCTTCAGTGGCTCATATGGGTTTTGTCACTATAGGCCTATTTACTTTAACTCAAGATGGAGTTAATGGAGGTTATTTTCAAATGATCAGTCATGGATTAGTTTCTGCTGCTTTATTTTTAATTGTAGGAGTAGTTTATGAGAGAAAACATTCTAGATCCATAGCAGATTACAGTGGTCTAGCTAATACTATGCCAAAATACTCTGCCTTCTTTATGTTATTTATGTTAGCTTCCGTAGGTCTCCCTGGTACAAGTGGTTTTGTTGGAGAATTTTTGGTTATTTTATCAACTATTAAAATAAGTATTTACTTAACTATATTTACTGCTGTTGGAGTAGTGGTTGGAGCAGCTTATATGTTATTGCTATACAAAAATATTAATTTTGGTCAAGTTAATAACAATTTAAAAGAAATGAAAGATTTAAATTTTATAGAGATTTCGTATTTTACTATAATTTCTATTATGGTAGTTGTTTTAGGAATTTACCCTAAGTTATTATTAAAATTAGTTGATGCAAGTATATCGCTTTCAGTTTTATCATGATTAATTTAAGTTTTTATTTACCAGAAATTTTTATACTTTCTTTGATTATAATATCCTTACTAATTGGGTTATATTATAAGAATTCTAATACCATTTTATTAGGTTTAAATTTTATTGGTTTAATTTTAATTTCTTTATTTTATGCATTTTCTCCTGAAAGTTTCTTAGGTGGTGAAAATAGCATGATAGCTTTGTCAAAAATTATAATTTTAATATCAACTGCCATTTATATTCTTATGATAAAAAAATCTTTAGATTTAGATTCAATATATAGATTCGAGTTTTTGCTTTTTGTATTATTTGCAATTTTAGGTTCTTTTGTTCTTATATCGAGTGATAATTTTCTTACAGCATTTATAGGTATAGAAATACAGTCTTTATCTCTATATCTTATGGCTTCTTTTAATACTAAAAGTTTATCTTCAAATGAAGCCGGAGTTAAATACTTTTCTCTAGGTGCGTTATCTTCAGGTTTTTTATTATTCGGTATTTCAATGGTTTATTTTGATAATTCTTCTATTCAATTTTCAGAAATAAATAAAATAACTTATTTTAGTGAAATAGGTTTAGCTATAATTGCTATCTCTTTATTTTTCAAAGTTGCAGCAGCTCCTTTTCATATATGGACACCAGATGTATATGAAGGATCACCGACTATATCGGTTTTATTTTTTGCTACAATTCCAAAATTAGCTTCATTAGTATTTTTATTCAGATTTTATAATGAACTTAATATCAAAGATTACGATTCAATAGATTTTATTTTTAAAATAGTTTGTATCTTATCTTTACTTATAGGTGCCTATGGTGCAATAACTCAAAAAGTTATAAAAAGATTATTAGCTTTCAGTTCAATCAATCATGTTGGTTTTATTTTAATATCAATTATAAGTTTTAAATTTTTGTCTGAAGGAACTTTTTTCTTCTATTTAATTATCTATTTAGTTACTTCTTTTGGTGTATTTTCAATATTAATTTCTTTAAGAGCAGATAAAGAAGAAATAACTTTAATTAGCCAATTTTCTGGTCTAAAAACTTATAGTAGGTCTAAATCCATAGCTCTTTTAATCCTTTTATTTTCTTTAGCTGGAATTCCTCCTTTTGCTGGATTTTTTGCTAAGTTTTTTGTTTTAAATGCCGCTATTAACGAAGGTTATATTTTTATTTCAACAATTGCTGTTGTTACTTCTGTTATTGCTGCTTTTTATTATTTAAGAATTATTAAAAATATGTTTTTTGATGAACCTGATAGTAAAATAAAAGTTAAATCAATGTTTTATAATAATATTACGTATATATCGAGTGCCACTTTTGTAACGTTATTTGCAATATACCCAGACCCTTTAATTTTTTTGATTAATAGCTACTTTAATTAATTTGGTAAATATTCTTTTTGACAGCAAAGCTTCTACTCAAGACCTACCTAGAATTATAGACAAGTATATTTTAAATAATAAAATTTTTATAATTCAATCTTTTACTCAATATAAGGGCAAAGGAACACATAATAGAAAATGGTATAGCCCAAAAGGAAATTTATATTTTACTATTATCCTTAAAAGAAAATTTAAATCAATTATTAATATGAATGTTTTTGTATGTTATTTAATTCATAAATATTTTGAAAATAAATTAAAAATTTCATTACAATATAAATGGCCGAATGATCTATACTATCAAGATAAAAAAATAATAGGAATTCTTAATCAGAATGAAATAACAGGTAATTTATGTAAATTTAAAATAGGCATTGGAATAAACATAAACAATAATATTAAAAATTCTAATTTTAAATCAATTTCTTTGAAAGATATTATTAAAAAAAAAATTAATATTTTAGATTTTTCTAATGATATACAAACATATCTTAGTCAAAACATATTAAAAATTTTTTTAATAAAAGATATAGTAAATTATTTAAATAGATATTTACTATTAACTAATACAAAGTATAAAATTAAATATCAAAACAAAACATATAAAAACATTAGTATATTAAACTTAAATTATAATTTAACATTAAAAATTAAAATTATGAATAATATTATAAATATTATGTATGGAGAGTTAGAATGAAAGTTCTTGTAGATATAGGTAATAGCTCAATTAAAAAAATGTATTTTTTAAATAATGAATTAAAAAATAAGAAAACTTTAAATTATTCAAAAAGTAATCTTACGAATATTTATAAGTTTTTAGAAAAAGATATAAAAAATAATAAAACTATTTATTCTTGTTCTGTTGTACCAGAAGTTGATAAATTTTTAAAAAAAAAACATAAAAATATTTATTTTTTAGACAAAAAATTAATTAAAATGTTAATATCAAAAAAAGTAAATTTAAAACAATTGGGTTCTGATAGAATAGCAAATTTTCTTGGTTGCTTAAATGAATTTCCAAAAAGTAAAAATTTTCTAATCATTGATTTTGGCACAGCTACAACTATTGATATTATCAAAAATTCTGTATATGAAGGTGGCATCATTCTGCCTGGATTACTAACTTCTTATAATAATTTAATAGATTCAGCTTCTTTAATTAATAATTTTAAGTTTGATAAAACAAAATTAATTTATGGTAAGAATACTTCTGAAGCATTATTATCTGGTTCATATAATGGATACTCTATTTTGATAGAAGGTTATATAAAAAAACTTAATTCACTTTTTAATAAAAAATTTAAAATCGCTATTACCGGAGGATATGGTAATATATTTATTAATAAATTTAAAAACTCTTATTTTGATAACAATTTAACTTTTAAGGGTCTTAAATATTATTTAAATAACTTTTTATGAACCTACCTGTAAAATTAAAAGATAAATCTAAAGATTTTTTTATGTCAATTGGTGGTATAGGTGAAATTGGTGGCAATAATTATTTATATTCTTTTGGAGGTGAACAAATAATTATTGATGCAGGTATATCTTTTGCAGGAGATGAGTTGCCAGGTGTTGATATTACTATTCCTGATCCTTCTTTTTTTCTTAGCACTGATTTAAATCCAAAAGCGATTATTATTACACATGCACATGAAGACCATGTAGGAGGATTAGAATATTTTTTTGATAAAATTAATTTTGATATTTACTGTACTGCTTTTACATTTGCTTATATAAAATACAAATTTAATAAAATTCCTAACTATGAAAAAAAATTCAAGATTATTAAAAATTTTCAAGAAATAAGTTTCAAAAATTTTTCTTTTACCCTTATACCAACAACTCATTCTATTCCTGATCCTTCTGGGGTTTTTATTAAAACAAAAAGAGGAAACATATATCATACAGGTGACTGGAAAATAGATAAAAATCCTATTATAGGTAAAAAATTTGATTTTAAAAATTATGAAATTTTAAAAAAAAATAAAATTGATTTACTAGTTGGTGATTCAACTAATTCTAACATATCTGATCCATCAAGGTCTGAGTCAGAGCTGACTAAAAGTTTTGATAAATTATTTAAAAGTCTTAAAGGTCGAATTGTTGTTACTTGTTTCTCTTCAAATATAGCTAGATTAAAAACCATTATTACTTCTGCAAAATCTGAAAAAAAATCTATTTTTATTGTTGGTAGGAGTGTTAAAAGGGCTGTTCAAACTGCAATAGAACAGGGTTTAATTGATAATTTTGAAATTATTAATGAAAAAAAATTTAAAGATTTTAAAAAAGATAAAGTAGTTTTAATTTGCACTGGTAGTCAAGGTGAAAAAAATTCTGCTTTAATGAAAATAGCAGCTGATGTACATAATAATATAAGTTTGAGCAATAAAGATAATTTAATTTTTTCTTCAAAGGAAATTCCAGGAAACGAAAAATCTATTTCTTTTTTAAAAAATTCTTTTGCTTCTTTAGGTTTAAAAATTATTGATGATCAAGATGAATTTGTTCATGTATCTGGACATCCAAGTAAAAATGAAATTATTGAATTTTATAAATATATAAAACCCATTTCTTTTATACCTATGCATGGAGAGTATATGCATTTAATTAAACATTTAGAAATAACTAAAGACTTAGGTATTAAAAAATCTCTAATATCTATGAGTGGAGATTTATGTGAATTGGATCTTAATAATAAAAATCATAAAATTATTGATCAATTTATTGTTAAGAAATTACCAATTATACAAAATAATATAATTAAGGAATCTTTATTTTTAAATGAAAGATCTAAGATGATTTTTAATGGTATCGCAAGTATAAATTTAATTCTTAACAAAAAATTTGATATAATTGAATTGTCTATTAAAAAAAAAGGATTTCCTTTTGATGATGGTTCTGAACATTTGATTAATGAAATAAAAGAAAATTTGTTAAATAAATTTTTATTTTTAAAAGATAACTTAGATGAAAAAATGCTATCTGAATTTTTAAATGAGCTTTCAAAAAAAGCTTTTAATAAATTTTATGGTTTAAAGCCCGAAATAATTGTTCATACTATGATAATATGAGATTTTTGTTCTTCTTATTTATAATTTGGTGGGTAATATTTATGATTATTTTACCTATTAAAAGGAAGAATTTTATTGATGGAATCCCTAATAAATCGTTTATTTTTACAAAAGGATTATTTGCTCTTATAGCTTCATTAATTATTTCTGTTATTCTTATAAAAAATGAAGCTCAATTATTTGATTTTATAAAATGAAACTCTCTAAATATCTTATAAATACACTTAAAGAATCTCCAAAAGAAGCAACAATTATATCACACAAGTTATTGCTTAGAGCTTCTATGATCAAGCAACACTCTTCAGGTATATATATTTGGTTACCTTTAGGATTTAAAGTATTAAAAAATATTGAAAAAATTATTCGAGAAAACCAGGAACAAATTGGATGTCATGAGTTATTAATGCCAACAATTCAATCCGCTGATTTATGGAAAAAAAGCGGTAGGTACGAAGATTACGGTAAGGAGATGCTTCGCATTCAAGACCGTCACAAAAATGAATTGTTATATGGACCTACTAATGAAGAAGTTATAACAGATTTTTTTAACGACTACGTAAATAGCTATAAAAATCTTCCGAAATATTTATATCACATACAATGGAAATTTAGAGATGAAATTAGACCTAGATTTGGAGTGATGAGAGGAAGGGAGTTTCTAATGAAAGATGCTTACAGCTTTGATTTAACTAAAGAAGACTCTTTTTTGACATATAAAATTTTTTTTAAAAGCTATCTTAAAACTTTTATTGATCTAGGCCTTCAGCCAATTCCTGTTAAAGCTGAATCGGGAGCTATAGGAGGGGATTTATCCCATGAGTTTCAAATTCTAGCAAATACTGGAGAGAGTGAAATAGCATATGATTCTAAATTAACCTCAGATAATCTACTTAATCTTTCTTTTGATGAAATTAATAGTCTTTATTCAGCTTCTGATGATTTAATTGATAAAAATAAAAAAGATGTTGTGATTGGTAGAGGAATTGAAGTTGGTCATATCTTTTATTTTGGAACAAAGTATTCCAGTCCATTAAAAGCAAACGTCTTAACCCAGGAAGGCAAAAATGTTGAAGTTCATATGGGATCTTATGGAATTGGAGTCTCGCGATTAGTTGGAGCAGTTATCGAAGCATACCATGATGAAAAAGGAATAACATGGCCTTTTAAAATAGCGCCTTTTAAAATTAATATAATAGCATTGGAAGAATTAATTGATAATGAAGAAATTAAAAAATTATATCTTTCACTTTTAAAAAAATACAAAGACATAATTTTTGATGATAGGGATATTTCTATTGGTAAAAAAATAAAAGATTCTGAATTAATAGGAATTCCTTGGACTATAATTGCTGGAAAAAATTTTAAAGAGTTTAATAAGCTTGAATTGGTAAATCGCTCTAATAATCAATCTATTACTCTATCCGTAAGTGATTTGGAAAAATTTGATTATGAGAAAAATTTTTATTAAACTATCATTATCATATATTTTTAATTTTAAAAAAGATAAAGCTATTTCTATTTCTACTTTTTTGTCTTCAATAGCTATAATTCTAGGTATTTCAATTTTAATAACTGTTATGTCAGTTATGAATGGTTTTAGATCTGAGCTCATGTCCTCTCTCGTTGGTATAAAAGGAGATTTCACTATTTATGATTTAGATCAAACAAATTTAAACTCTCTTAAAAAAAAATATCCTGATATTACATTTATAGAAAATGTTGAAAATAGAGTAATTGTCTCTTCAAAAGAAAGTATTGAAGGAGTTATAATGAAAAGTTTAAAAATTAATGATTTTAAATCAATGCAAATGCTAACTGATAATTTATTTGAATTAGAGTCTAGTTTTGATAACTGGGTATTTATTGGTATAGAACTAGCACAACAACTTGATTTAAAAGTGGGAGATGAAATTAGTATTCATAATTCTGGCTCAGAGATGACAATTTTGGGCCCTGTTTTAAACTCAACCATACTAAAAGTTAAAGGTATTTTTAATTTAGGTATGTATGAATTTGACAGGTATTATATTTATTCTAATATCTTTTCCTTTAAAAACCTTCAAAACCAATCTTTAATTGATGTTTATTTAAATAATCATAATAGCAAAGATATAGCTTCTGATATTAAAAATTTTTCTTACCTTTCATGGTCAGAGCAAAATCTATCCTTATCACAAGCACTTAATACAGAAAAAAATGTTATGTTTATTATACTTTTTTTTATTATCATAATTTCTTGCTTCACTATAATTTCAAATCAAATTTTTTTTATTAAGGAAAAATTTAAAGATATAATCCTTCTTAAGTCACTAGGTATAGAAAATTATATAATTAATATTATTTTTTTTATTAATTCCTTTATAATATCAATAATCTCAATTCTTATTGGAACAATCTTGGGATTAATATTTTCCATAAATATTGGTATCATTGAAAAAATATTATCTTATTTATTAGATTATAGTTTATTTAATAATGAAATTTACTATCTTTCAAAATTACCTTATGAAATTAATCTAGCTGATATTTTATTAATAATTATAATTGCCTTATCCTCAGTATTGATTGCTTCTATTATTCCTTTATTTAGAATTTATAAAATTAAACCAAATCTAGTTTTAAGATGACAGATATATTAAGAATTCAATCTTTAACTAAGTCTTATCCTTCTCCTGAAAAAAAATTAACAGTACTAAAAGATTTAAATTTTAACCTTGAAAAAAATAAAAGTATGTTTTTGTTTGGACCTTCTGGTTGCGGTAAATCTACCTTTTTAAATATGATTATTGGTTTAGACAATCCTGACCAAGGAGATATTTTTGTCAATAATAAATTACTTATCGAAAATAAAAATAATCTCCTAAAAGATTATATTGGTATAGTTTTCCAAGATCATTACCTTATTAATGAATTAAATGTCACTGAAAATCTTCTAATTAAATCAAATGATGAAGATCACTTAAATTTCTTATTAAAAAATTTAGAAATTAATGATTTAAAAAATAATTATCCAAATCAATTATCTAATGGACAAAAACAAAGAGTTTGTGTAGCTAGATCTTTAATAAATAAACCAAAGATTATAATAGCTGATGAACCAACTTCTTATTTAGATAGAAAAAACTCCGATAAAGTTATTGATATACTAATTAAGTATACCAAGAGCTTTGAAACTTCTCTTATTGTTTCTTCCCATGATATTTCATATAAAGGACTATTTGATTTATCATATACAATTGAAAATATGAATTTAAAGAAATGCTAATACCCCTTAGAAATTATTCTAACTACTCAATATGTGAATCAAATATAAAAATTGATGATTTGATTAATTTTGCTGTCATTGAAAAATTAGAAGCAATTGCTTTAACTGACTATAAGTTGCTGTCTGGATCTTTAGAATTTTCTATCAAATGTATAAAAAATAGGATTCAGCCAATTATCGGTATTGATTTGGATTATACTGACAAAACAAACCATACTTCAAGAATAACTTTTTTGTCTATAAATAATAATGGTTATTCTAATCTATGTAAACTATCTACAGAATTTAACGTTAATCCAAATTTTAAATTAAATATAGATAATATCTATAATTATAGTGACGGATTAGTATTAATTCTAGGCGGTCTTTATAGTATTTTTTATGAAATTCCTTTTGAAAAAAATAAATTAGATATTTTTACTGCAGAAATAAAAAAACTTTCTACTTATTTTAAAAATAATATCTTTTTTGAATATGATTTAAACTTAAATAATAATTACTTATCTAATATTTCTAAAAAATTAAAGATTAATTCTTTTTTAAGTTCTTTTAGTTTTTATAAAAATGAAAATGATTATGATGGAATTGAAATCTTAAACTGTTTAAAAAATGGTAAATATAAGCAAAACTCAACTTTTCAAGTAAAAAATAATTATTATTTAAATAATAATAATTTCAATAATGAAAAATATTCTCAATTTATTGAAAATTCAAATTTAATTAGTCAGAAAACTATATTTAATCTAAGAGAAAAAACACCAAAGCTTCCTAATTATAGTAATAAAAAAGATTTTGATGAAAATAGTGAGTTGATAAAACAAGCTAGATCTGGCTTAGATTTAAGATTAAAAAAAATATTCCCCAATTTATCTATAGAGGAATTTAATAAAGTAGTTCAAAGATATAGAGATCGAAATGAGTATGAATTAAATATAATTAATAAAATGAATTATGCAGGTTACTTTTTAATAGTTTCTGATTTTATTCAATGGGCAAAATCCAAATATATACCAGTTGGTCCTGGAAGGGGATCTGGTGCTGGTTCAATTGTCGCTTGGTCTTTAATGATTACAGATATTGATCCGATAAAATTTGGATTACTTTTCGAAAGATTCCTTAATCCTGATAGAGTATCACTCCCAGATTTTGACATCGATTTTTGTAAAACTAGAAGAGATGAAGTAATTAATTATGTAAAAGATAAATATGGCGATCAAAATGTAGCCCAAATTATCACTTTTGGATCTATGATTTCTCGAGGAATATTACGTGATGTTGGTAGGATAGAAGGGTTACCTTATGGAGAAGTTGATAAAATGGTTAATAAGATACCTTATAACCCCACTAGTCCTTTAACTATTTCTCAATTAAAGGAAGATCATTCTGATCAATTAGGAGACTTACTAAATTCACCTTTACTATCTAAGGCCGAATCAATGGAAGGAGCTTTGAGAAATGTTTCTACTCATGCCGCAGGTATAATTATTTCTACTGATTCACTATATGGAAATATACCTTTATTTAAGGACCAAGACTCTAATCTAATGGCTACTCAATTTAATATGAAAGATTGTGAAAAAGCTGGATTATTGAAATTTGATTTTTTAGGGTTAGCTAATTTAACAATTATTGATGATACTATTAAGTATATTTATATAAATAAAAAAAAATCTATCAAATTAGATGACATAAAATTTGACAATTTAAAAACTTTTGAATTACTTGGAACAGGAAAAACAAAAGGTATTTTTCAAGTAGAAAGTCCTGGTATGATAGATACTTTAATAAAATTAAAACCAAGTAATTTAGATGAAGTCATAGCCGTTATAGCTCTTTACAGACCAGGTCCGATGGATTTAATAGATAGCTTTATAAAAAGAAAGAAAGGTGAAGAAGAAATCAAATATGATCATCCTTTATTAGAGCCAATTTTAAAAGAAACATATGGAATTATAGTTTATCAGGAACAAATAATGAAAATAGTACAAGTAATTGGAGGGTATACCTTAGGTCAGGCAGATATATTAAGAAGAGCTATAGGAAAAAAAATTAAGCAAGAAATTCTAAACTTAAAAGACTCTTTTATAAAAGGAGCATCCCAAAAGGGAATTAAAATCAAAGATTCTGAGAAAATTTTTTCATTAATTGAAAAGTTTGCAAACTATGGTTTTAATAAAAGTCATGCAGCTGCATATGCTGTGATTACTTACTACACAGCTTATTTAAAAGCATATTTTCCTTTAGAGTTCTATTGCCAAATTTTAAACCATAGTTCTAATGATACCGATAAGATATTTTCAATAATTAATGAAATAATTCTTATGAAAATAGAAATAGAACCACCAGATATAAATAAATCTAGTTATGATTTTATAGTTAAAGACAATAAAATAATTTACTCATTATCTGCTTTAAAGGGAGTTGGTATTGAATCTATGAGAGAACTAGTAAGAGAAAGAAGTAATAATGGATTATTTAAGTCTATATCAGACTTTAATAAAAGACTTCCTCAATCAGTATTAAATAAAAAACAAATCGAAAAACTAATATTATCTAACTCTTTTAAATCTATTTTTAGTAATAGAAATGTTTTAATGGGAAACTTGGAAGAAATTTTAAAAAAATCTAATTCTAATTCTTTATTTGAAGATGATATTAAAGATGAGCATTTTTTAAATTTAAAAAACTCAATTAAATTAGATGATATTAAATCTGAATTTGAAAGTTATGGCTTTTTATTTTCAACTAGGAGGCAAACAGAAATATTATCAAAAATTAATAAAAGCAATTATAGAGAATTAATAACTAATAAAGAAGAATTTAATAGTTTTTATTATTTTTATGTCATTAAAGTTCAATATAAAACTACTAGAAATGGAAAAAGATATATCTTGTTAAATGTAATAAATGAATCTGGGAATTTTGATTTAAGATTATTTAATGATGATGTTGATGCCTCAACTTTTCAGGCAAATTTTATTAAAACTAAAATTAAAGCAGCTATCAAAGACGATTTTTATAATCAAAATATTACAGCTATTGAAATTATATATGAAAAAGAACTCTTATCTAAGATTAGCAATTTATCTTACAAAGACTTGTTGAACTTGGATCTTGAAACCAGTGATGCTAATTACGAAATTAAAGGGGAAAATCGTATTATTAAACTCCTTCTTAATTAATTACTTGAATTTTTTTACTATATAGAATAAAAAATCAAAAAAAAACAAACTAATGCCGCTTCGGTGTTTTCGTTGCATTAGTTGAAGTTTAACCGGAGGTTATTATAATGAATATAGAAATATCACTAGAAGATCTTTTGAAAAATGGCTCTCATTTTGGTCATAATAAAAAACGTTGGAATCCAAAGATGGATCAGTACATCTATGGCGAAAAAAATGGTACACACATAATTGATTTACGAAAATCTTTACCTTTAATCGAAAATTCAATTAAATTTGCTCATGAAAGTGCCAAACAAAAAAAGAAATTCCTTTTTGTATCAACAAAAAAACAACATTCAGAATTAGTTAAAAATATAGCTGAAGAAACTAATAATTTTTATGTGAATTTTAGATGGCTTGGAGGAATGTTAACTAATTGGAATACAGTAAAAAGATCAATAAAAACATTAAAAGAATACGAATTAACTCTTTCTTCTGATGAAAGTTTATTTACAAAAAAAGAACTAATAGATATTGAGAAAAAAAAACAAAGACTTGAAAAAACTCTTGGTGGTATTGTTGATATGTCTAATATTCCAGATGTTATTTTTATTATAGATACAAATAAAGAACACATAGCTGTTTTAGAAGCCAATAAACTTGGCATACCTATAATTGGTATTATAGATACTAATTGTGATCCAGATCTAATTGATTATCCGATTCCTGCAAACGATGATGGTGTAAAGTCCGTTCAGTTTTTATTGGATAACTTTATTAAAGCAATCAAAATATCAGAAGTTAACAAAGAACAAACTAAAGATGAAGATATTGAGAAAGAGTCATAAACATGACCACTATGGAATTAATTAAGAAATTAAGAGACGCAACCGGTAGTGGGATAGTAGATTGTAAAAAAGCTCTGTCTGAGAATAGTAATGATTTGGAAGCTTCTATCAAATGGCTTAGAGAAAAAGGAATCCTAAAAGCACAAAAAAAACAAAATAGAGAAACAAAAGAAGGATTAATTAATTTTTATTTTTGTTCAACTTCTAATGATTTTACAGTTTGTAAGATATCTTGTGAGACTGATTTTGTAGCAAAAAATAAAGATTTTTTATTATTTAGTAATAATGTAACTAAAATTATTCATGATAATAGTACTTCAAATCAAATATCTCATGGTAGTTTTGAAGACATAAAAGGGCTGAAGGATAATTCAAAAACAATTGATGAAATCCTTACTGATACGATTTCGAAAATTGGAGAGAATATTCAAATTGAAAATTTCACATCATATAAAACAAATGATTATATTTTTTTAACTTACCTTCATAATAAATATTCGGATAATGCTTCTAAAATTGGTAGTGTAATTGGACTTAAAGTAGACAATGAAATCAAAGACGAAATTAAAAAAGATCTACAAATCATTCCAATGCAGGTTTCTGCTATGAGGCCTATGGCTATTGACGAAGAAAATCTTGATCCTAAGATTATTGAGGATGAAAAAGATATTATAAAAAAACAAATAGATAATTTAGATAACCCTAAAATTGATCAGATTATTACTGGTAAATTAAATAAATTTATCAAAGAAAATACTTTATTGAACCAGACATTGATATCTGATCCTAAAAAAACTATAAAGGAGTTGATTTCAGAAATATCAAGTAAGAATAATTCACCTATTAAAATTATGATAATGGATCTTTTTTCTATATAATTTTGATTTATGTATAAAAATATTCTTCTTAAAATATCTGGTGAGACTTTGTCCGGTGATGGTAAATTTGGTTTTGATTTTGAAGTGCTTAATAAATTATGTCTAAATATAAAAAAACTTCATAAAAAGAAAATTAAAATTTCAATTGTCATTGGCGGAGGTAACTTTATGAGAGGTAGTGAATTATCTAATGGAGTACTAGATAGAGTTACCTCAGATTATATGGGCATGCTAGGTACTGTAATGAACTCAATGGCAATGCAATCAAATCTTGAAAAATTAGGAATTCAAACTCGTGTAATGACAGCTTTAAATATTAACCAAATAGCAGAACCATATATTAAAAGAAAAGCATCTAGGCATTTAGACAAAAATAGAATTGTAATATTTGCAGCTGGAACAGGTAACCCTTTCTTTTCAACAGATACAGCAGCTGTCCTTAGAGCTTCTGAGATGAAATGTGAAGTAATTTTAAAGGCAACAAAAGTTGATGGTATATATAATAAGGATCCTGCTTTAAATAAAAATGCTAAAAAAATATCTAAAATTTCATATAATGATTTCCTAAATAAGGAAATAAAAGTTATGGATGCTACTGCAATTAGCTTAGCAAAGGATAGAAAATTACCAATAGTTATATTTTCAATGCTAGATAGTTCTAATATAGTTAAAATAGTTGAGCTTAAAGGCAACTATTCAATAATAAGTTAATTTAATGATAGATTTAGATAATTGTATTAAGGAAATGGATCTTGCTACACAGGCTTTCAAAAATGAAATTTCAAACATAAGAACTGATAGGGTTTCTCCTGATTCATTAAATACAATTCTAGTTGATAGTTATGGTTCAAAAATGAAGCTCAATCAAATTTCAAATATCACTAATATTGATAATAAATCACTTAATATTTCAGTATGGGATGCAGGACTTGTTCAAGCGGTAGAAAAATCAATCATTGATTCAAATTTAGGCGTAACTCCTCAAACAAATGGTCCGAATATAATTTTATCATTTCCAGAATTAACTAGTGAAAGAAGAAAAGAATTAGTTAAATTTATATCTGAAATTTCTGAAAAATATAGAGTATCAATAAGAAATTTAAGAAGAAAATTTATAGACATTATTAAAGATGAGGAAAAAAATAAATTAATCTCTCAAGATGACTCAAAAAAATTTCAAGATCAAGTTCAAGAAATTACTAATAGTCATATTTTAAATATAGATAATTATTTAAAAGAAAAAGAAAAAGATCTTTTAAAAATTTAAGTGAAAAATAATATTAAACATCTGTCTTTTATAATGGATGGAAATAATCGTTGGTCCAAAAAAAATAAAATTGCCCAAAAGAAAGCTTATAAGAAAGGAATTAAGAATTTAATTAAATTATCCGAATATAGTTTTTTTGAATTAAATATAAGTTATGTGTCCGCTTTTGCTTTATCGACCCACAATATGCAAAGATCTAAAACCATTTTAAAAATTATAATAGATTTGCTTGAAGGTTATTTAGATGAATTTATATTAAATCATAATAAATATAAATTTAATTTAAATTTTATAGGCGATTTTGAAATATTTAATAAAAGTATCAAAAACAAAATTGATATTTTAAATAAAAATTCTAAATATGATAAAAATTTAATTATTGCTTTAAACTATAGTGGACAAAAAGATATAATTACCGCATCAAAAAAATTTTATAAAACTAAAACAAAAAAAGAATATTTTGAATTTTTGAGTACATCTTCATTCCCAAATCCAGATATTCTTATTAGAACTGGAGGATTTCAAAGATTAAGTGATTTTTTCTTATTTCAGACTTCTTTTACAGATTTTTTCTTCACTAAAACTTTATGGCCAGATTTTAGTAAAAAATTATTAAAAAATATAATAATTAAATCAAATAACCTTGAGAGAAAATTTGGTAAATAATTTTAAACAAAGATTTATACCTGGTTTTTTACTTATCTTTTTTTTATTTTTTTTTTATACTCTAGACCTAAATCAATATATATTTTTATTTTTCTTTTCTATAATTTTTTATGAACTTATAAAAAATGAATTAAATACATATTTAATAAGTTTTTTTCTTTTGTTATTTTTTCTTATAATTTTAATAAATTATAGTTTTATATATAATCTTTTTTTCGATTTTAAATTTTTTATTTTATTTATTTATTTATTTATTATTTTTATTTCAGTTTTAATTAAATCAAATTTTTTCAAAATAATTTTCTTAAATATATTTATATTTTCTTCTTTAGTATTTTCTTCTTTTTTATATGTTGATAACAAAATTTCTTTTTTTACTATAATATGTCTAGCATCTTTAAATGATATTATTGCTTATTTTTCTGGAACTTATATCAAAGGACCTAAAATCGCACCTTATGTAAGTCCTAATAAAACTTGGTCAGGCACTTTAATTTCTTATTTTTTTTCATTTCTTTTGCTTTTTTATTTTAATTTCTCATTAATAGTTATTATATTAATGCCAATCTGTTATTTTTTAGGAGATATTTATTTTTCTTTTTTTAAACGAAAGTTAAAAATTAAGGATTATGGAAATATGTTAAAAGGTCACGGAGGTTTTATAGATAGATTTGATAGTATTTTTTTCTCACTTAACTTTTATTTAATTTATTCTTTGTTTTCATGAAATTAAAAATCGCAATTTTAGGTTCGACAGGAGTTCTAGGTGATAAATTTGTAAATTATTTATGTAAAAATAATATAAATATTTCATTATTAACTTGTTTTAATAACTATAAAAAACTTTTAGTACAACAAAAGAGAACTAAATGTAAGAACTCTATTGTTTTGAATCCCCATTCTTATCAAGGTAATTTATTAAAAGTTGGAGAAGAAGAGTTAGTTAATTATATCAAAAATAACAAGATAGACTTCTTTTATGTATTAAATACTGGTTTTCAATCTTTGAAGTTCATTCATCTTATAATTAAAAATCAAAAAAATTGTTGCATAGCTATAGCCAATAAAGAAGTCTTGATAGCAGGGGGAAATTTATTAGTAAATAAAATTTATGATTCAAAAAATTCAATACTTCCTTTAGATTCCGAGCATTTTTCTTTATATGAATATCTTTCTAATCAAAGTTTAAATAACATTGAAAAGATTTTTTTAACTGCTACGGGAGGTCCTTTCTATTTTAAAAAAAATTTTAAACCAAAAAAAATTACTTTTAATCAAGCCACATATCACCCTATATGGAAAATGGGTTCTAAAAATTCTATTGACTCATCAAATCTAATTAATAAATTTTTAGAATGTTTTGAACTTTCCTCTTTGTTTAGATTTCCATTAAATAAAATTGATATTTTGATATCTCCCAAAGCTTTTGCACATAGTTTGGTTTTTTATAAAGATCATAGAATTTCTATAAATTGTTTTAAAAATGATATGTTAATACCATTAACCAGTCCTTTTTCGTTTAATAATATTTTAAAAAATTCAGATTATATAGATACCTTAAACTATTCAGGTCAATTTAAATTTATGAAATTTGACAATAAAAATTTTCAAATTTTTAAATATTATAAAAATATATTAAAATTTAATCACTCAAAACAAATTGTTTTTATGATGCTTAACGCAGAGGCAGTTAATAGATTTACAAAAAATGAGATTACTTATGATCAGATAATACCTTTTATTTTTAAATATATTGATAATTTACACGTAAATAAGGTATTTAAAACACTTTATGATATTCTTAAATATACTAATATGCTTTCTGTTAAAATTAAAAATTTGCAATGAATATTAAAAAAATAATTATTTACATAGTTTTATTTATTTCCATTTATAGTATTTCATTTTCGAAAGGTATAATTATACAAAATAATGAAAGATTAAGTTTCAATGATATAAATAGCCTTACAAGCTATGATTTGAATTTAAATGATATCACTTCTGAGAATATTAATATTATTATAAAGGAACTTTTAGATAGTGAATTAATTTATAATGTTGAATTAAATTCTGACTTAAATAATTTTTACTTATTAATAAAAGAATCTTTCTTTGTAAATGAAGTATATATAAATGGTAATATTAAAGTCAAAGATGACGATATATTAAATAATATATCAATTAAAAATAAATCTTATGTTAATAACGATATTATAAATAAAAATATTCAGATTATTGAAAATATTTATAGTTTTAAAGGACAGCCAAGCGCTTTAATTACAAGTTATTTTGAAGAGTTTTCAAATAACTCTTTTAACTTAATATTTGATATTAAAGAAGATCAAGAGAAATTCATAACAAAAATAACTTTTTTAGGAAATGAATTTTTAAGCCAAAGGTTTTTAAAATCTATAATATCATCTAAAGAAAAAAAAATATTTGCTTTTTTGTCAAGTGTAAATTTTATAAATGAATCAAAAATAAAAACAGATATTAATACAATTAAAAATAAATACCGTGATTTAGGTTTTTTAGATATTAATATTAATTACGAAATAAATGAAAATAATAATAATTATAAATTAAAATTTTTTATTGAAGAAGGTAATAGATATCTTGTAAATGATATTGAATTTCTTGATAATCAATTTGTAAACTTAGATACCTTAACAACTTCTCAGATTAAAACTATTAATAAAATAAAAGAAAATTTTTATGATGGAGATAAAATTTCCCTTTTTATTGAAGATGTAAATAATACCTTATACGGTAATAATTTATCTTATGTTAGCTTGTCTGAATCTTTTATAAAAATTAATGAAAACAAAGTTGATTTATTGTTTAGGTTAGAAGAAAAAAAGATAAATATTGTAGATAAAATAAATATTTTTGGTAATTCAATAACTAAAGATGAAACCTTAAGAAAGCAAGTTTTTATAAAACCAGGAGATGTATATAGTGATCGTAAAATTAAAAAAACCAAAGAAAAATTAATTAAAAATTCTTATATTGATAATGTTACTATATCTTCCAATAATAAAGAAGATTATGCTACTGATTTAGACATATTGGTATCAGAAAAACAAAAAACTGGTTCCTTTTCTTTTGGAGCAGGTTTTTCAGGTTCTACCGGAGTTGGAACTAACATTTCATTATCCGACTCAAATTTTTATGGTACTGGAAATAAATTAAAAGTAAGTGCGCAACTAGGTTCTAAAAGCGCTTTATACGATATTAATTATAGAAAATTTTTCTTTTTTGATAAAAATTTAGAAAATGGATATAAGATTTATAATAAATCTGAAGATTTAAAAAAAGATTATGGTTATAAAAAAGATTCTACAGGTTTTGGTTTTGATATAACAATTCCTTATAAGTATGATTATAATAAAAAACAATATTTTGGTTTAGGTTTGTTTTACGAGCAACTTGATCTTTATGACTTAAATTCTACAGCAACTAGTGTGATAAAACAAAATAGTGGTAAATCTAATAATTTAGTATTTGAATCTTCCTTTATAACAGATAGTAGAAATAATAGATTTAATCCAACTAAAGGAAGTTATAATGCTAATTTATTTGAATTATCCCCAACTGGAGTTAGCGATTCCGATTTTATTAAAATTTCATCTGTAAACAATTTTTATTATAAAGCTTTTAAAACAGATAACAGCTTCTTTATATTATCTAAAGTTGGTATAGCTTCAGGTTTAGATAAAAAATTAAAAACTTCTAACTCTTTCAGTATGGGTGGCTCTGATTTTAAAGGATTTCAATATTCAGGAATAGGACCTCGAGATTCTTCAAAAAATTATTTAGGAGCTTCCAAGACTTATCTTTTGACAGTTGGCTACTCTTCACCATTTTTATTTGATGATAGCGATACTTTAATTTTAAAATATTTTGCAACCATAGGTTCTAATTATAGTTCAGAATATACTTCTTCTTTTGATTCAAGTAGTCCTAGAGCTTCATTTGGATTTTCGGCTGATATGATGACCCCAATAGGACCCTTAACTATGTCTTTGGCAAAACCTTTAGTTAAAAAATCATATGACAAAACTCAAACTTTTGATTTTTCTATTGGAACAGCATTCTAAATATTTAAAAACTTAAAATGATTATAAAATTTAATAGAAATAATTTTTATGAATTTAAAAAAATTAATCTTAAAAGTTTAATTTCAAAAAATTCTATGCTAAATAATTCAATAATTAATAATAATTTTAAAATTAATGAAATTAGCACACTTAATAATATTAGAAATAATTCATTACTTTTTCTTAGTAAAAAACATCAAAATAAATTAAACCAATTTCTAAATAATAAATCTGTTCATATAATTACAGATTCCATTAATTTAAATAATAAAAAACTTAATTCTTATTCAGTTGTTGATAATTTAAAAATTGCATACAATAGTATAATTAATTCAATTATTACCCATCCTGATCATATTTTATATAAAGATAAATTTATTAAAAAAAATAACAGTTTTATTTCTTCTTATTGTAAAATTCATAAATCTGTAAAAATTGGTAATAACTGCACAATTGGCAAAGGTGTTAAAATTGAAAAAAATTCAATTATAAAAGATAATGTAGTTATCAAGAATTCTATCATTGGACAAGGATGTATTATTCATGAAAATTCTGTTATTGGATCTAGTGGTTTTGGATTTGACTTAGAAAATATAACTGCTACTAGGAATGAACCTCAAATAGGTATAGTTCAAATAGGTAATAATTGCTCAATAGGATCTTGTTCAACAATCGATAGAGGTAAGATCGATGCTACAATTATTGGAGATTCTTGTATGTTTGATAATCAGGTACATATTGCTCATAATGTTACTTTAGGTAATAATGTAATTATTGCAGGTCAAAGTGGAATTGCTGGAAGCACAACTTTAGGCAATAATGTTATAATGGGAGGTCAGTCAGGAGTTTCTGGACATCTTAAAATTGGCAATAATGTTGTAATAGCGGCAAAAAGTGCCGTTATAAAAAATATTAAAAATAATTCTGTTGTTGCAGGATATCCTGCAATAGATATAAAGAAATGGAAAAAGATGATAATAAATCAAAGAAATATTTAATGGATATAAATAAAATTATATCTTTATTACCTCATAGGTATCCTTTTTTATTGGTTGATAAAATTATTGAATGTGTACCAGATGAGTCTGCTCATGGAATTAAATGTGTAACAATAAATGAACCTTTTTTTCAAGGGCACTTTCCTAACAATCCTATTATGCCAGGTGTTTTAATTGTTGAAGCTCTTGCACAAACAGCAGCTATTGCTGTCGCAAAAGCGAAAGAACCTAACTTGGAAAACTTATCTGTTTTTTTTATGACCATAGATAAATGTAAGTTTAGAAAACCTGTTACTCCTGGCGATGTCCTAGATCTTCATGTAAAAAAAATAAACAAAGTTAAAAATGTTTACAAATTTGAAGGTAAATGTTTAGTTAATAATGTTACATTTGCTCAATGCAACTTAACTGCGATGATTCACGATGACTCATCAAATTCATAAAACTTCTGAAGTTTCCTCTAAAGTAAAAATTGGTAAAAATGTTAAAATAGGACCTTTTTGCTTTATTGACGGTAATATTCAGATTGGCGATAATACCGTTATAATTTCCCATTCTAATTTATTCGGTAATATTAAAATTGGAAATTCAAATAAAATATATCCTTTTACTAATATTGGCTGTGACCCACAAGATCTTAAATATGAAGGAGAAGATAGTTACCTTATTATTGGAAATAATAATTTAATAAGAGAAAATGTAACAATTAGTAAAGGAACCAAGGGAGATGATATGGTTACAAAAATTGGAGACCGTAATCTTTTTATGACAGGCACACATGTAGCTCATGATTGTATACTTGGAAATAATAATATTTTAGCTAATCAAGCTACTTTAGCAGGTCATGTAAAAATATTTGATAATGTAATTATCGGTGGTCTTTCAGCTATCTTACAGTTTATAACAATTGGTTCCTATACAATGATAGGAGGGATGTCTGGAATAGATAAAAATATTCTCCCAGGTTCTTTAGTAATGGGAAATCGTGCCAAGTTAAGAGGTTTAAATCTAGTTGGACTTAGAAGAAATAATTTTACAAATCAGGATATTAGAGAAATACAAGAAATACATAAAGATGAAAACTATCTAAATAAATTAAGAAATAAATCATCAAACAATGAAATTTTGAAAATATTTGATGATTTTTTTAATACTCAAAATAAGAAAATTGGCATCATTAAATAATAATATTTGCTTAATAGCAGGGAAGGGAGATATTGCTTTAGATGCAGCTAATGAATTAAATAAAAATTATAATTTAACTCATATTATTCTATTAGAAAAAAATATAAAAATATCTAAAAACTATAAAAGTTTAACTACTAATTTTTCTATAAAAAACATAAATTTAATATTTAGATTTTTAAAAAAAAAAAATATAACTAACGTTCTAATATTGGGGTATGTAAATTTTCCAAAATTTAGTCAAATTAATATTGATATTAAATCAAAGTTAATATTAGGAAAAGATTTTTTTTTTAAGAATGAAAATAATCAAACAAATTTGTTTAAATCTTTAATTAAAACTAAAAATATAAATTTATTATCACCAACAAAATATCTTAGAAATTTGCTTATTAATAAAGATGACCAAATTAAAATTAAAAATTTTAAAAAATATGAAAATGCAGTTAATTGTAATATTAAAAAAATTCAAAAGATATCTTCTTTAGATATAGGTCAATCAATAATTATTAATGAAAAAAGATTTTTGGCTATTGAAAATTTTAAAGGTACTGATTACATGCTTAATAATTTAATTAATAGTAATTTTGATAATCTAATTTTTGTAAAATTTAAAAAAAATAATCAAATTAATCATATTGATTTTCCAGTTATTGGCCCTGATACTATTAAATTACTAATTAAATTTAAATTTAAAGCAATTGTTTTGTTTAATAAAAAAACATTAATTTCAAATAAGAAAATTTGTTTAGAATTATTAAAAAAAGCAAAAATTAATTTAATTGTAATGGCATGAATATAGTTTTTGTTTCTCTCGAGCAATCTGGTCATAATATTTCAAAAAATATTATTCAAGAAATATTAAAATACAAAACTAATCATAAATTATTTACTTTTGGTCAACCTAAAAAAGTTTCTAATATTTTAGAAATTAGTAAAATTAATATAAATTCAATAATGGGCATATCTCAAATTTTAAAAAATTTTTTATACCTATTGAAATTAAGAAATCATTTATTTAATCAATCAAAAAAACATAAGGCAGATATGATTTTTTTTATCGATTCTTTTGATTTTTCTAAATTTTTCTTTAAAAAATATAATAATTTTAAAATTTGCCAAGTTGTTGGTCCTTCTGTTTTTATTTGGAGACAAGGAAAAGCAAAATTCATAAATGATAATTTCCAAAAAATTTTTTCAATATTTCTAATTGAAAAGAAATATTATAAAAAATCCAAATATTCTTATATAGGTCACCCTTCTAGTATAAAAAATATAACTAGAAAAAAAAAATTTAAAAAAATTACTAATTTAGGTATTTTCTTAGGTAGTAGAGACCAGGAGTTTTTTAATAATTTAAACACATTAAGTGACTTTTTATTAACAAATATTAAATATAAAATATTTTTATTTACGTTACCAAAATATAAAAAATATTTAAAAAATAAATTACCAAATAATAATATATCAGTAATTTTAAATGATAACTCATATCATAAATATATTTCTAAATTAGATTTTGCTTTAGCTTGTTCTGGAACTGTTCACATTGAACTATCTTTGTCTAAAATACCTCATTTAATATTTTATAGAACTAGTCTATTAAATTATATATTTTTTAAATTGTTTATAAATTCTAAATATCTATCTTTGCTTAATATCTTTTCTAAAAAATTAATTATCAAGGAATTTTTACAATCAGACTTTAAAAAAGAAAATATTGAAAACTATTTATTTAATATAAATAATGAACACTCACTAAAATTTTTATCTAATTCAATACACAAGAATATACTTAAGTTTAATATAAATTATTTTTCAGTTAGACCTATTATTGATTATTTAAAAAGGTTTTCTTAAGCCAAAGTAAATTAAATATAGATTTCTTTTCTCTTTCAACCACTTTTTTATAATTTTTATTAATCTCTCCACTGTAAAGTTGTCTTGGTCTTGTAATTTTAAATTCTTTATCCTCAATCATTTCTTTCCATTGAGATAACCATCCTATTGTTCTTCCTATTGCAAATATTGGAGTAAACATTGTTGTTGGAATACCTAATGCCTTTAATAATATTCCTGAATAAAAATCTACATTTGGATATAAGCTTTTTTCCTTAAAATAATCATCTTCTAAAGCTAATTCTTCTATTTCTTTTGCTATTTCTAATTCTTTAGATTTAATTTTTAATTCTTTAAAAAGTTCTTCAGTGCTTTTTTTTAAAACTTTAGCTCTTGGATCATAACTCTTATAAACTCTATGACCAAAGCCCATAAGTCTTATTTTATTTTTTTTATTTTTAACTTCATCTATAAAGTTTTTTGGATTTAAATTACTATTGTTAATTTCATCTATCATATTTATTACTGCTTCATTAGCTCCTCCATGAGATTTACCCCATAAGGATGAAATACCTGCTGATATACATGCGTATGGGTTAGCCAAAGAAGATCCAGCAGTCCTCACAGTAGAAGTTGAAGCATTCTGTTCATGATCTGCATGAAGTATAAAGATTTGATCCATTATTTTTGAATAAAGTTGATTTATTTCGTAATCTTCAGTGGGTGTTGCAAAGCACATATGTAGAAAATTATCTGTATAATCATATTTATTTAAAGGGTACATAAAAGGTTGTCCTAAGTGGTATTTAAAGGCCATAGCAGCTATTGTTGGCATTTTTGCTAATATTCTATGTGTAGAAATCATTCTATGTTCTGGGTCTTCTATATTTAAACTATCATGGTAAAATGCTGATAAAGCTCCGACAACACCTATCATCATTGCCATTGGGTGAGCATCCCTTCTAAAACCTCTAAAAAAATAAGAAATCTGCTCATTTAGTAAGGAATGATTTCTAATTGTATTTTCAAATTCTTTTTTATCTGATTCTGATGGAAGTTCACCATGCATAAGTAAATAACTTACTTCTAAATATGAACTATTATTTGCTAATTCTTCTATTGGATATCCTCTATATAAAAGAATTCCTTTTTCACCATCTATGAAAGTAATTTTAGAATTACAAGCTGCTGTTGAGGTAAAACCTGGGTCATATGTAAATAAGCCAGTTTCTTTATACAAGCCAGCTATATTAATAACATCTGGACCTGTTGATCCCTTAATTCCATCTAATTGATATTCTTTTTTTAATTCATTATCAATTAGGGTAAATCTTTTTTTATCTTTATTCATTTTCTGTGATTGCTGATATCATATCATTGACAATTTTGATACCAAAAAACTTAATTATAGATTCAATAGGTAATTTACTATTAAAATTTACCAATATCTTTCTCAGTAATTTACCAGTTTTTTTAAAAGAAAGATCATTTTTTTCTAATTTTTCAATAAAAATATCATAAGTTTGACTTTCTTTAGTAGTATTCTGAATTTGTTTTAATAGCATTATTTCATTTTTTAAAATATTATATGTTTTTTTTTCATATATAAATTCTACCAAATTTTTCAATTCATTATTTATATCTTCATTATTAAATGATCTTTTTAAAATTGGTTTAAAAACTTCTTTTATATTAAAATTTTTAATCTTTTTCATAGTTTCTTTTTTGATACATGAAATAAAATCATCATATGATAAATTTTCTAAATAGTAATTATTGTAATAATTAAGTTTATCAATATCAAATTTAGCAGGAGATAAGACAGTTTTATTTAATTCAAAATTTTTAATACTTTTTTCTTTGTCTAGTATCTCAATATCATTAAAATTATTCCCTAGTTTAATTATAAAATTAAATAATGCTTCCTTACGATATCCCATATCTATATAACCCGATACATTTGTTACATTATTTCTTTTAGATAATTTTTTACCTTTTAAGTCATGTATTAAAGGTATGTGAGCATATTTAATCGGAATAAAAGAAAGGGCCTGAGATAACATAATTTGTTTTATTGTATTAATGGAATGATCATTGCCTCTTATTACATTTGTTATTTGATCTAAATGGTCATCTATCATATTTGATAAAATAAAAGTTGGTTTTTTATTAGATCTAGCTACTGAAAAATCCTCTATATTCTCATTAGGTATTTTAATTAAACCTAATATTACATCTTTGTAAGAAAAAGAATCAACTTCTCTATTTACCTTAAACTTATATGGACCTTCATCTGATTTATAAACATAATTTTTTTTTATTAGAATTTCTAGAAAATCAATATGTATATTGATATTTTTAGATTGATATTCTAATTTATCGTAATCTAATTCAAAAATTTGAAATATTTCAATTATTTCATCAAGAAATTTTTTATTAGATCTTAATTCGTCTGTATCTTCTATTCTAAGTATAAACTTTCCTTTATTTTTTTTTGCAAATAAGTAATTATAGATAGCTGTTCTTAAGCTACCTATATGAAAACTACCTGTTGGAGATGGTGCAAATCTGGTTATAGTCATTTATAGGTCCTTATTAACTTTATCATTTTTCCAAGTATTTTGACCCTTTCTTTATTATATGTTGTGCTTTTAAAATTTAATTCATCACCTAAAATACTAACGGTTTCCTTATTGATTTTTATTTTTTTAAGAGTTATGTCGCTATTATCAATTTGTACTGCGTAGATTTTTTTTTCATTTATGAAATCTGGTTTTACTAGCAGTACAGTATCTCCATGATGGATACCAAATGAATTCATAGAATTACCATTAATTTTGCAAGCAAAAGTATCTTTATTACCAAAGTTTAGTTGAAGCAAGTCTTCAGCATCAACTTGTTTTATTATGTTGTTATTAATATCGATAGGTTTGCCAGCTGAAATTTCATCATAGAAATTTATCTTTGTATTTGAACTGGAAATTTTCAAAGATCTTGCTCTTAAGGGGTCTTTGTAAATTAGTTTTTGATTAATTAGATATTCAATATATTGAAAAATACTAGATTTAGATTTTAAATTCATAAAATCTTTCATTTCCTCATATGAAGGTGAATATTTATTATTATTAATATAACTTTTAATAAATTCATAAAGTTTTAGTGCTTTTTTAGTCATCTATGTCTATATATCTGAGATTCTTAGTTTTGTCGTAATAAACAAGTATATTTGATTTCACTATATTATAAATATTTGAACTTTCCTGGTCCTGAAATATCATAACAGAGTTATTTATTTTTGAACCAAATAAAAACGATTTTCTTTTAAATTTATTTAATAGATGGGGTATTTTTTTATTTAAATTTTTAAAAATTATTTTTTTATTACAAAAATATTTATATAAAATTCCTTTAAGTAATATGTTTGTTAAAACAAAATTAGAGCAAGGATTTCCTGGAAAAAAAATAATGATTTTATTTTTTAATCTCATTGCCTTAAATGGTTTTCCTGGTTTTAAATCTAATCCATTAATAAAAAGATTTTTATTATCAAAATTAAAATCATCTTCACTTTTACCAGTACCGCCTATAACAATAATTATATTAGAATTATTATTTTTAATTATATAGTCCAATTTTTTTTGATTGTCGCCAATAATTTTAATTTTTTGAATTATTTGATTATTTTTAATTAAAAATCTTTCTAAATAATCTAGATTAGTTGGTTTAAAATTTTTATTATTTATAAACTCATTACCTGTTGCAATTAAACTAAATGATAATGGCTTTATTATTTTTATTTTTTTAATTTTAGAATGCTTAATAAATTGAATATCTTTATCCAATATCTTTTTGTTCTTTTTTAATACTAATGTATTTTTTTTAACAATATGGCCAATTTTTCTGATAAAATTAATTTTAGTATTAGATAAATGTATGTAGTTATTCTTTTCTTTTTTTAAGTCTTCAATCGGAATAACTTTTTTTATACTTTTATTTAGCAAAGAACCAGTTTTTACTATTAGGCATTCACCTTTTTTAATATTTTTCTTATTAAGTATTGATAAATCTGTTTTACCAACTATTTTATATTTTTTTGATATTTGAGATACTCCAATTCCATCCATAGATGATTGATTATACTCCGGAATATTTTTTGTAATTTTTATGTCATTAGCAACATAAAAACCAGAATTTATATTAATATAATTTTTTAATTCAATTTTTTTAGCTGGTAATTTTTTTGTAATAATATCTACAGCTTGAAAAATATCATAATTTTTATTTTTTTGATCCACCTGTTTTTTTTATTAATTTAATATTTTTAATTACTATATTCTTCTTATATGATTTTAACATATCATAGATTGTAATTGCTGTAATTGATACAGCATGTATGACTTCAATTTCTATACCTGTTGAATAATTAGATTTTCCTATAGCGCAAATATCTATCTCTTTTTGATTTAAAAGTTTTATTTTAATGTCTATATAATCAATAGGTACGTTATGAGTTAAAGGTATTATATTGGATGTATTTTTAGATGCTATTATACCAGCTATTTTTGATGTATTTACTAAGTTGTCAAAAATTTTTTTATTTTTTTTTAAATAATTAAATAAATTTTTATCAATAACTAACCTTCCTTGAGCTATGGCTTCTCTGTTAGTTTTGTTTTTTTTTGATATGTCAACCATTTCTGTATTTTTATTTTTTTTATTAAAATGTGATAAATCCATTATTTTTCACAGAAATCATTAATATATTGTTTTACATTATTGCTATTTAAAATACTGCCTCCAATTAAAAATACAGAGATATCATGTGACTTGATAATTTCAATATTTTCTCTTGTGATACCACTTTCGCTAACAATTATTTTGTTCTTAAGCTTTGCTGATAGTTCAATAGTTTTATTTATATTTATAGTTTGTTTTGCTAGGTTTCTATTATTTATACCTATTAACTTTGATTTTATTTTTTTTATTTTATTTAAATCTTCCTGTGATTCGATTTCTATCAATACGTCTAATCCTATTTCATGAGCATATTTTTCCAAATTTAAAAGTTGTTGCTCACTTAAAATTCTAGCTATTAGAAGAATAGCTTCAGCTCCTATTAAGGCACTTTCGTAAATTTGAATTTTATCAATTATAAAGTCTTTTCTAATGATTGGTTTTTTTGTATATTTTTTAGCTTTTAAGATATCTTGATTGGTTCCGCCAAAGTTTTTATCAGTAAGTACAGATATGCATGTAGCTTTAGAATCTTCATAAACTTTTATAATTTTTTCGATTTCATAGGTATTTTTAAACTTTTTTACAGAAGGGCTATATCTTTTAAATTCTGCTATAACACTATTTTTATTTTTTTTATTATTTTCAGAAATATTTTTAATAAAATTAGATTTAATTTTGATTTTTTTTATTTTTTTGTATTTTATTTTTAATAAAAAGACATCCTTTTTTTTTTCATCAATAATTTTTTTCAATATATTCATTTTGTTATATTGTGAAGAAAATTAATTGATACTTTATTGTCTAGTATATTATTAATTAATTCATAAGCTTTTTCAAAATTTATATTTGGTTTAATAGTTTTTAATCCATATATAGAATTAATAACTACAATATCTCTATAACTGTCTTTTTTTCCTTCAAACATATCTATAATTTTATTTGCGTTATATTTCGCATCTTTTCCTATTATTTGATCAAAAGATGGGTTTTTTTTTGTAAGATATTTTTTATAATTATTATTATTATAAATTTTTTTATTTATTTTATTTTTTGATTTTTCAAAAACAATAGTTGGTGAAAAAATACTTATTTCATCTAAACCGTCTTTTGAAGAAAAAACCTTAAAGTTTTTGATTTTATTAATATACAATAATCCAGCTATTGTTTTTGCAGCTTTCTCATTAAAAGCGCCAATAATCTGAAAATTTGCTTGAAGCGGATTAAGAGTGGGTCCTATTAAATTAAAAAAAGTTTTAAATCCAAGTAACTTTCTTGCTTCTCCTACATGCCTTAAATCTGGAAGAAAATTGGGAGCATTAAGATATACAAAATTATCATTATTTAAACTTTTATGTATATTTTCTTCATCTGAGTACATTTTTACACCTAGTTCTTGCAATACATCCGTAGATCCTGATTTTGAACTTGCGGCTTTATTTCCATGTTTGCTAATTTTAATACCCATGCTAGCTAACAATAAAGCAACAGCTGTTGATATATTAAGTGTTTTTTTTCCATCACCACCTGTTCCGCAAGTATCCAGGGAATTTTTAAAAGGTTTTAGTTTTTTTGCATTTTTTTTTATGTATCTTCTAACTTCATTTATTTTTTTAGCGTCATACATGTCTTCATTAATTTTTGAAATTAAAAGAGCTTTATGAACTACATTTTCTGAATTAAATATTAAATTAAGACTTTCGTTTATATTTATTTTTTTATTGTAATATAATTTTTCTATCATTAAACAGTTTTTAAAAAATTTTCTATTATTTGTTCTCCGTTAATTGTTTCGATACTTTCCGGATGAAATTGTACGCCGTGTATATTGTATAATTTATGTTTTAATCCCATAACTATATTATCATCATTAGATATACAGCTAATAGACAAATCCTTAGTCAATTTTTTTTTATCAACATACAAAGAATGATACCTTGTAGCTAAAAATTTTTGAGGCATATTATTAAATAATTTATTTTTTCTTATAGTTATTATTTCGGATAATTTTCCATGAACAGGTTTTTTTAATTTTTTTATATTATTTTTAAAGAAAGCAGCAATAATTTGATGGCCAAGACAAATGCCTAGTATGGGCATGAAGCTATATATTCTATCAATTAAATTAAGACATTCACCGGCGTTATATGGATTGCTAGGTCCAGGAGATATAATCACAGCTTTTGAGTCAATAATTTTTTGATAATTTTTTATTAATTTGTCATTTTTAATAACATTTACTTTAAATCCATTTTTAGAAATTGCGTGATAGACGTTATATGTAAAACTGTCATAGTTATCAATTAATGTTATCATTTAATATTGTGAGCTATTGAATAAGCTTGAAATAAAGCATTTGCTTTGTTTATGCATTCTTCATATTCTCTCTCATCTATGCTATCATAAACAATTCCAGCTCCACTTTGAGCATATATCTTATTATTTTTTATTAAAGCTGTTCTTAAATTTATACAGCTATCCATATTCCCGTTAGCATCAAAATAACAAACAGAACCTGCATAAAATTCTCTATTTATGTCCTCTAGATCTTCTAAAATTTGAAGAGCTCTAATTTTAGGAGCTCCTGAAACCGTACCTGCAGGAAGACCTGCAAATAATACATCTACAGGGTTATATGTATTTTTTAATTTTCCAATTACATTGCTTACTATGTGCATAACATGAGAGTAGTACTCTATAATATTTTTTTCTGTAACTCTTACAGTTCCTATTTTTGATATAGTACCAACATCATTTCTACCTAAATCCACCAACATTAAGTGTTCAGCAAGTTCTTTTTTATCTTTTAGTAAATCTTTTTTATATTTTTCATCTTCAAACTTATTTTTACCACGTTTTCTTGTTCCGGCAATAGGTCTAAGAGTTACTAGACCATCATTTACTTTAATCATCGTTTCAGGACTAGAGCATATAATTTGATATTCATGGAAATTTAAGTAAACCAAATAAGGAGAAGGGTTTAATGATCTGAGAGCACGGTAAAAATTAAAAGGATCTATTTTGTATTCATTTTCAAATCTTTGTGAAAGTACTGCCTGAAATATTTCACCATTAGAGATTTCTTTTTTTATTTTATTAACATTTTTCAAAAAGGATGATTTCTTTGTAAGGTTAATAAATTTTTTATTAAATTTATTATCTATTCGTTTTACTTTTTTTGTATTTATTGATTTAATAATTTTAACTATTGAATCTATTTCTTTAAAAGATTGTTTTTTATTCGATGAAATATCAATTATATGAATTTGGTTAACTATATTATCAATAATAATTAAGTTTTTTGGTTTAACAAAATGAGCTAGCGGTATTTTAATTAAACTTTTATTTTTGTTATATTTAAGCTTTGGGAGTGAAAATTTACAGATATCAAAACAAATATTCCCAATAATTATTGGTAGGGGAATATTTTCTTTATATTTAACTTTAAGTTGATATTCATTATAAATTTTTTCAATAAATTTTTTATGATTATTTATTTTTTTTTTCTTTTTATTAATTAATGAATAATCTTCATATATTTTTATATCTTCTTTTTTATTAAAAAATATAATTGTATATCTTCCTTTGTTATCTCCTCCAATTACAGACTCTAGGATTGAAACATCATTAAATTTATTTTTTAATTTTAAAAATAAAGAAATAGAATTTTGATTATCAATAAAAATATTTTTTCCAAATATATTACCCATTGATTAGTTTAATAACTTTAAATTATTAACTTCTATTAAATATTGACTTTTAATTCCATTTAAAAGATCTTTATAAAAAACATTTAAAATTAAATTTTCAATCTCTTCTTTTTCAACTAAAGTTTCTTCAACTTGCTTAATAACGTAAATCTTATTTTTTATATTAATCTTAATTGGTTCATTATTTTTAATTAAAATAAGTCGATTTAATTGATCCTCAGATAATAATTCATTATTTATTTTAGCTGATGATGTAAAGTAATTTACTCTAACTTTATTAATTTTTTCTAAATCTTCTTCTTTTATATCTATAGCATCTATTTTATTTATTTCTTCATAATAGGTATATTGAGATATTAATTTGTTTTTGTTATTTTCAGGAATATCTGCAAGTTCAATTTTAGAAATTTTGTATTCTATAAAATATTCATCATCTTTAAAAGATCCACTTTGATTAGATTCATTTATTTCATAGTCTAAATTTTCGTTAAATAAAAAATCATTTGTATATATAATCTCATTTTCAATTAAACTATTGTTTATTGTATTTATATTTATGCTATCAATACTTGCTATTTCCTCTTTAGATATATTATTTATAATTAAATTTTTTACTTCTTCTTTTGTTTGAATTTTTTGTTTATCTAATTTGTTTAGTTTTATAATATATTTTAAGTTTCCTACTTCAAAAATATTAGATTTTTCATTTTCTTTAAGTTTCTTAAGAACTTTTAGTATATTGGGTATAATTTTACTTTCTTCAATATTTGAAAATTTATCATAAATATTATTATCATTTTTATAATCTTCAAATTTTTCTTTATATGAGCTTGTATCGTTAATAATAATTTGCTCATAGGAATATTTTGCATTTGTAGTAAATAAATTTTTATTTTCTTCATAATAATTATTAATAATTTCTTCATTAATGATGCTTTCTATTACAAATTTTTTTAAATTAACTTTAATTAATTCAATTTTATAATTACTTACATTTGCATCATAATCATATATTTGCTGTTCATTTAAATTAATTTGTTTTTCTTTAAGTTTAAATATTTCTAATTGTTTTTCTTTTAAAATTTTTGAGTCTAGGTTTATATTTCTAAATAACTCTGCCTCCAAGCTTTTTAAGAATATTTCTTTGCTAACTTCATTTTTAAGATTATCCATTATTGTCTGAATTTGAGTTTGATTTAAATTTTTAATATTTTGATCTTCTCCTAAGCTTTTTTTCAATATGGTCATTAATGATTTATCATTTAACTGAATTTTACTTTTTAAGTATTTTTTTAAAACTATTTCATCAATTAATTGATTTAAATAATTGATTTTAGTGACAATATCTTCTTGAGGTTTTAAGTCATTTAATTTTAAATCAGATTTATAGATATCGTATAACCTAGCAAATTCTTGAGTGCTTATTTTTTCATCTTCCACTTTAAGTATATAATCTGGTGAAATAAAGCGATTAAACCCCATAAATAAAAAACTTCCACCCAGTAGGAAACTAAATAAAATAGTTACAATTTTTGTTTTCATAGTTAATAATAAAGTGTTATTTCTATCAGATATTTATGAAATATATAATTTTTAATTGGAAATCCTATTTAAATGGAAAAGAGTCTTTTTCATTAGCTAAATCGCTTAATAAACTTAAATTTTCAAAAAAATATAAAATAATAATCTCTCCTAGTTCGTATAGTCTGTTTGCTTTAAAAAATAACTTTAAAAAAATTGAATTATCATCACAAAACTTTGATACATTAGGTTCAGGCGGCTATACTTCTTTTTTACCGATAGAAAATCTCTCTAATTTTTCTATTAAATATTCTTTAATAGGTCATTCTGAGGTTAGAAAATATAGAAATGAGAATGATTTAATTGTTAAATCTAAATTAATCTTAGCTAATGAATATAAAATTAATCCTATCATATGTATCGGAGAAGATTTTAAAACATATAAAAATAATAAAACAAAATCATATATAAAAAATCAAATAAAAAAAATTTTTAATAAACAAATCAAATACCAAAATCTATTCATAGCTTATGAACCTTTATGGTCAATTGGTTCTGGATTAGTCCCTTCAAATCAAGAAATTATAAAAATTATTGAATATATTAGGTTTTTATTAAAAGATTATTCTTTTAAAAAACTTAAAATTTTATATGGTGGATCGGTTAATTCTTCAAATTTTGAGGAATTAAATGAAATTAAAGAATTGGATGGTTTTTTAGTAGGTTCTGCTTCTATCAAAAAATCATTTATAAAAATTTTTTGTAATTAATGATTAATATTATTTTAACAGTTAGCGCCATTGTAGGAATTATTTTAGTTCTTATTATTCTTTTTCAAAAAACAGAAGGAGGTAGTTTGGGCCTTGGAACTCAAAGTTCAATAGGATCTCCAGGTGCATCTGCTCCTAAAAAAGGAAATAATATGGTTAAAATTACTTATATTATTGCTTTTGGTTTTTTATTTTGGTGTCTTGCTTCAGCTGCTCTTATGAATAGAAACTTTGGCCCTAATATAAATTTAGAAGAAATTTCTAATGAAATAGAAGTTGACGATAACTTAACAGACAAAATTCCAGAAGTACCCCTTAAGTGAAATTTATTTTTGTTACCGGAGGTGTTGTATCATCATTAGGTAAGGGAATAGTTACTGCTTCATTAGCTGCTTTATTGAGTTCAAGAGGTGTAAATTTAAAAATTAGAAAATTAGATCCTTATTTGAATGTGGATCCTGGTACTATGAGTCCATATCAACATGGAGAAGTATATGTAACAGATGATGGAGCCGAGACAGATTTAGATCTCGGTCATTATGAAAGATTTACTGATATTGTATGTTCTAAAAATGATTCAATTTCTTCAGGAAAAATATATTCATCAATTATAGACAAAGAAAGAAAAGGTGTTTATTTAGGATCGACTGTACAGGTAATACCTCATGTTACCGAGGAAATTAAGTCTTTTATTAAGCTATCTGTTAAGGAAAAAGAAGTTGTGATTTGTGAAATTGGAGGAACCGTCGGCGATATCGAGAGTCTCCCTTTTCTTGAAGCTATTAGACAATTTAAAAATGAAAAACCAAAAGATACTCTTTTAATTCATTTAACTTTATTGCCTTTTATCGAAGGTTCGGGTGAATTAAAAACTAAACCAACACAACATTCAGTTAAAGAACTTTTAAATTCTGGTATACAGCCAGATATAATAGTTTGCAGGAGTAGTAAGAAAATCTCAGACGATGAGTTATCAAAAATAAGCTTATTTTGTAATGTTTCCAAGCAATCAGTAATACCTTCTTACGATGTGCCAAGTATATACAAAGTACCGTCTCTTTTAAGCAAATCTAAATTAGATGAAATAGTAATAAAAAAATTGAGCATCAAAACTCCAAAAAAAATGGATTTAACAAAGTGGAAAAAATTTGAATATCTAGAGTCTGTTACAAAAGAAGAGTTAAAAATATTAATTATCGGTAAATATATAAACTTAAAAGATAGCTACAAATCTTTGTATGAAGCAATATATCATGCTGGGGTTCAAAATAAATTGAAGATAAAAATAGAATGGTTGGACTCAGAGTTAATTAATTCCAAAAATGCTAAAAATTTACTTAATGAAGCTAATGGAATTTTAATTCCTGGGGGATTTGGTAATAGAGGTATTTTAGGAAAAATTGAGGCTATAAAGTATGCGAGAGAAAATAATATTCCATTTTTAGGAATATGCTTGGGAATGCAACTAGCGATAATTGAATATTGTAGAAATGTTTTAAAAATTAAAAATGTTGGTAGCTCGGAATTTGGAAATTTCAAAAATAATGTAGTTTCACTAATGACCGAGTGGAGTCATAAAAAAATAATTGTAAAAAGAAATAAATCTAGTGATATGGGAGCTTCAATGAGACTTGGTTCTTATCCTTGTTTTATTCTTAAAAATTCATTAGCTCACAAAGTTTATAAAAAATTAAAAATAAATGAAAGACATCGACATAGATACGAAGTTAATCCTAAATTAAGAAAAATTATTGAAAAAAATGATATGAAATTTTCTGGTTTTTCAAAAGATAAAAATTTATTAGAAATAGTGGAAAATTCAAATCATCCTTGGTTTCTAGGAGTACAATTCCATCCAGAATTAAAATCTAAACCTTTTAAACCTCACCCTATATTTTTATCTTTTATAAAATCCTCTAATATTAAAAAAAATGAACAAAAAAATTAAGTTAAAAAATTTTCAAATCTATAATGATACAAATAAACTGACTTTAATATCAGGACCTTGTCTTTTAGAAAATGAAAGATTAGCATACAAAGTTGCGAGTAAACTTAAATCCCTTAGTAAAAAACACAAATTTAATTTAATTTTTAAATGTAGCTTTGATAAAGCCAACAGAAGTTCCCATAATTCTACAAGATCTAAAATGTCACTCTCAGCTGCAGTTGATATTCTTAAATCTATAAAAAAAGAATTTAATATCCCAATCACTACAGATGTTCATGAAAAAAGCCAAATTGATAAAGTTTCCGAACTAATTGATGTAATTCAAATTCCTGCTTTTTTATCTAGACAAACTGATTTGCTTTTAGCAGCTGCTGATACTAATAAAGTTATTAATGTAAAAAAAGGCCAGTTTTTATCACATCAAGATGTTTTTAATATTATAAAAAAAATTGAGTCGCGTAATAATAACAAAATTATTATTACTGAGAGAGGAAATTCTTTTGGTTACAATTATTTGATTAATGACTTTAAAGGAATATCTTTTATGAAAAGATTTGGCTATCCTTTGATTTTTGATTCAACTCATAGTGTTCAAATTCCAGGAGGGCTAGGGACAAAAAGTGGTGGCGCAAGAGAATTCGTTTTACCTTTATCAAAATCAGCCGCAGCATTGAGGCTAAGCGGATTTTTTATAGAGACACATCCTAATCCTTCTAAAGCTTTAAGTGATGGCCCTAATATGGTTTATCTAGATAAATTGGAGACACTTATTAAGTCTATTATTAAAATAAATATTGCAGCCAAGGATTAATTTTATAGTTGAAAGGAATAAAAAATGATTAAAATTTTAAATATTAAATCAAGAGAAATATTTGATAGCAGAGGCAACCCTACTGTTGAAACAGAAATGATAGTTGATGGACACCAAGATCCTTTTTATGGACTAGTCCCTTCTGGAGCTTCAACAGGAAAATTCGAAGCTCTTGAGTTAAGAGACAATGACAAAAGTCGTATGAGTGGTAAGGGAGTTCTTAAAGCAGTAAGTAATGTCAATAAAATTTTAAAACCAGAGTTAATTAATACATCTTTTAAAGATTTTAGAGAGTTTGACTCTTTTTTAATAAACTTTGATGGAACTTCAAATAAATCTAAATATGGAGCAAATTCAATATTATCTCTGAGTTTAGCTTTTTATAAAGCTTGGTCTTATATTAATTTTAATAAAATTTTTTTATCTCAGGGTAAAGATAATCTTTCTATACCCGTGCCTATGTTAAATATTATTAATGGAGGTCAACATGCTGATAATGATGTAGATTTTCAAGAATTTATGATTTTGCCAATTAATTTTTCAAATTTAAAAGAAGCATTGTCTGCAACTCATGATGTAATAACTAATATAAAAAAAAATCTTAAATCCAAATCTCATAACACTAATGTTGGAGATGAGGGTGGCTTTGCTCCAAATTTAAAATCTCATATTGAAGTTTTAGACATTATCTGTAATTCTATTGAAAAATCTGGATACCAAATTAATACTCATTTTAAAATATCATTAGATTCAGCTTCTAGCGAATTTTATGAATCGGGATTTTACAATTTTGAAGGAAAAAAATTAAATACAGATCAAATGATAAAAGTTTATGAAAATATTTGTAATAATTTTCCAATTTTTTCAATAGAAGATGCTTTGGATGAAGAAGACTATGAAGGTTGGACAAATATCACAAGTTCCCTCGGAGAAAAAATTAAATTAGTAGGTGATGATCTTTTTGTAACTAATATTGAAAAACTGCAAACTGGAATAATTAAAAAACAAGCAAATAGTATATTAATTAAATTAAATCAAATAGGAAGTGTATCTGAAACTTTAGATTCAATTAAACTTGCCAATGATAATAATTTTGTATCAATTATGTCTCATCGATCGGGTGAAACAGAAGATAGTTTTATATCTGATTTAGCTGTAGCTTCTAAATGCCCTTTAATTAAAACAGGATCTTTAGCTAGATCCGATAGAGTTTCTAAATATAATCAACTTTTAAGAATTGAAGAATCTGAATTCATAAGTTCCTATGCAGGTAATGATAATAGTGTATTTAAGATTTAGATTTCTCTTTAAAATAACCAATATAAGTAAATTTTTTTTATTAATTTTATCTTAATTTTCATTACAATCACCAATTATGAATATTCTATTTAAATTTATATCTTTTACTAATGTAGTTTTTATTTTTTTATTGCTATATTTGGGCTATCACATGATTTTTGGAAAATATAATTTAGGTAATTTTTTAATTAATGATTTTCAACAAAAGTTACTAGATGACGCGGTAAGTAATCTAAAAAAAGAAATTACTAGTATAGATAAGGATCTAAAAGCTCTTTATAGTAATTATGATGATTTTATTGATGAAGTTGAGAAAAAAAAATTTGGGAATACTTCTCATGGAGAGGCTTTGATAAAATTAAATTGATGAAAATATTTACAAATAAAGAGTTATTACATTTTTATGAAAAAATGTTTTTAATAAGAAAATTTGAAGAAAAAGCTAGTCAACTTTATGGCTCTGGACAGATAGGTGGTTTTTGCCATCTTTATATTGGACAAGAAGCTGTTGTAATAGGCATCCTCTCATCAATAAATTCTGAAGATACTGTAGTTACTTCTTATAGAGATCACGGACATATTTTAGCAAGAGGAGTTGATCCTAAGCTAGTTATGGCTGAACTAACAGGAAGATCAGGAGGTATTTCTAAAGGTAAAGGTGGATCTATGCACATGTTCTCTAAAAAAAATAGATTTTATGGAGGTCATGGTATTGTGGGAGCTCAAGTACCAATAGGTGTTGGATTAGGTTTTTCTCATAAATATAGAAAAGAGAAAAAAATATCACGTGTATATTTAGGAGATGGAGCTATGAATAATGGCCAAGTTTTTGAATCGTTTAATTTAGCTTCTTTATGGGAATTACCAGTTTTATTTATTATAGAAAATAATCATTATGGAATGGGAACTTCAAATAAAAGAGCAGCTTCAGGAAAAGATTTATTTGAAAGAGCCAAGGTTTTTGGTATTGAGGGAAAAAAAATCGATGGAATGGATTTTTTTACAGTTAGTGAAGCAGCTATAGAAGCAAGAGATTATATAAATGATAATTCAAAGCCCTATGTAATTGAAATGGACACTTATAGATATAGAGGCCATTCTATGTCCGATCCAGCTCTTTATAGGTCTAAAGAGGAGGTTTTACAAAAAAAACAAAAAGATCCCATAGTTACAATGAAATCAACATTAATTGATAAATATAAAATTTTGGAAAAAGATTTAAAAGAAATAGAAAGTAAAGTTAAATTAAATATAAAAGAAGCTGAGAATTTTTCTCTCACTAGTCCTCTTCCCTCATTAGATGAGCTATATAAGGATGTTTACTTATGAAAATTACACTCCCAGCTTTATCTCCAACAATGGAGACAGGTAACCTTGTTAAATGGCTTGTTAAGGAGAATGACATAGTTAAATCAGGTGAAGTTATTGCAGAAATTGAAACAGATAAAGCAACTATGGAGATTGAATCTCCTGAAGATGGCATAATAACTAAAATTATAATAAAAGAAAATACTGAAAATGTTAAGGTTAATACACTTATAGCTCTACTAAAAGTTGAAGGAGAAGATGACTCTGTTGATGAAATTAATAATGAAGAAAAAATTAATTCTATAGAAAAAAAAGAACAAACAAAAAACTCATTAGATTTTACTAAGGAGTTTAAAGTACAATTCACAGATAACTCTTCTACTAACTCAAATAAAAAATGGAAAGAAAAAGAAATTACTATGAGAGAAGCTTTAAATTCAGCTATCAGTGAAGAAATGGAAAATGATAAAGATATTTTTTTATTGGGAGAAGAGGTTGCTGAATATGATGGAGCTTACAAAGTTACTCAAGATTTGTTAAAAAAATTTGGTAATAAAAGAGTTTTAGACACCCCTATATCAGAACATGGTTTTACTGGATTGGCTATAGGAGCAGCTATGTCTGGATTAAAACCAATTGTTGAATTCATGACTTTTAATTTTTCAATGCAAGCAATTGATCAAATTATTAATTCTGCATCTAAGTCTCTTTATATGTCAGGAGGAGAAATTAATGTACCTATTGTATTTAGAGGTCCAAATGGAGCTGCATCTAGAGTAGGGGCTCAACATAGCCAATGTTTTATTTCTTGGTATTCACACATACCAGGTTTGATTGTAGTCGCACCTTCAAATGCTAGAGACGCAAAAGGTCTTTTAAAAAGTTCAATTAGAAACAATAATCCCGTTGTATTTTTAGAGCATGAAATTCTATATAATAAGAAAACTTTAGTTCCAGAAGAAAATGATTTTTTGTTACCTCTTGGAAAAGCCAATACTATTAATGAAGGAAAAGATCTAACAATTATAGGTTATAGCATGAGTATTAATAGAATTTTAGAAGCAATGCCTGAAATACAAAAATTAGGATTAAACCCAGATATAATTGACTTAAGAACTATCAAACCACTAGATGAAGAAACTATATTTAATTCAGTTAAAAAAACCAATAGAGTTATAATTGTTGAAGATGGATGGGGTTTTTCAAGTTTTGGTTCCCATCTCTCTTACTTAATACAATCAAATTGTTTTGATTACCTAGATGCTGAAATTATAAAAATTAGTGGAAAAGATGTACCTATGCCTTATGCTGAAAATCTCGAAAAATTAGCACTTCCAAGTACTGTTGAAATTTTATCTGCTGTTAAAAAAGTTACTTATAAATAATTAATGTTCACGAAGATTTTTATGCCATCACTTTCACCAACTATGGAGGAGGGTAAGGTTGTTAGTTGGTTAAAAAAGAAAGGTGATGAAGTATTGTCCGGAGAGGTTTTATTTGAAGTTGAGACAGATAAAGCCACTATGGAATATGAAGCTCCAGAAGATGGATTTTTGGCAGAAATTGTTTGCAACTTAAATCAATCATTGAAAGTAAATAGTTTAGTAGCAGTAATATCTGAATCTAAAAATTTTGATAGAGATGATTTAAATAATTTTATCAAAGATAACAAAGATTTAAATGAAGTTGCAGCCACAGAAAAACCTCAAATACCTATACTTAAAATAGTCAAGCCAATTGAAGTATCTTCAAAGTTTAAAATCACATCTCTTGCTAAAAGAGTAGCTTCAATTAATAATATAGACATATCAAAAATAGTACCTAAAGGAAGAAAAATTAAAGTAAATGATCTATTTCAAACCAATATTTTAATTGAAAATTTTTCTGAAAGACTATTTATTTCGCCTTTAGCTAAAAAAGAAGCTCTAAATAAAAATTTAAATATTCAAAAAATAACTGGATCTGGACCTAACAATAGAATAATTATAAGAGATCTAGGAGAAAATAAATCTTTGGATGATGATAAATTAAGAAAAGCTATAGCAAAGGCAACAGTTTATTCTAAGCAGAATATCCCTCATTTTTATTTAAATGCTATAGTAAGTGTTAATGGGCTATTGGATTTTAGAAAATCACAAAAGCTAAAAGGAAACAAATACTCCTTAAATGGCATACTAATGTTTGCTATTTTAGAGTCTTTCAAAGCATTCCCTGAATCAAATTGCTCTTATACTAAAAATGAAGAATTTATTGTAAATAAAAATATAGATATAGGACTAGCTGTTGATACTGTTACAGGTTTAAAAATGCCCGTACTTAAGAATTTGGAAGCTCTTAATTTATCCGAACTTACTAATTCTTTAAATTCATTAATAGATAAAGCTAGATCAAATAAGTTAATTCCACAAGATTTATCTGGAGGTGTCATAAGTATTTCAAATTTAGGTTCATACAATATTAGAAGTTTCGATGCTATTATCTTTCCTGGACAGACTTATATTTTATCAGTTGGTCAAATTTATGAAGATGTGATTATTAATAAAGGAGAAATATCTACGGGTAATTTTATCAACTTAACATTAGCTTGTGATCACAGAGCTGTAGATGGCGTACTTGCTTCTAAATTTTTCTCTAATATTTCTAGTGTTTTGGAAAAGTTAAATAATGAAAAAATTTGATATATCAATTATAGGAGGAGGGCCAGGCGGTTACGTTGCAGCTATAAAAGCATCTCAGTTGGGATATTCAGTTTGTCTTTTTGAAGAAGACAAATTAGGTGGTGTTTGTTTAAATTGGGGATGTATCCCTACAAAGTCACTATTACACTCTGCAGAGTTTATAGAAGAATCAAAACTCTATGGATTAGAAGAACAGTCTATAAAAAAAATAACTTTAGATTTGATAGTTGATAAATCAAGACAAGCTTCAGATAATCTTTCTAAAGGTATAAATTCTTTGATGAAAAAAAATAAAATTGAAGTTTTTAATACTAAAGCTTTTCCAAAAAAATCTAAAGATGGTTTTTTAATAAATATAGAAAATGAAGATAAAGTTATCTCTAAGTATTGTATTTTAGCAACAGGATGCTCTCCACGAACAATAATGGATATTTCTTTTGATAAACAAATATGGAGTTCAAAAGAAGCAATGATACCAAATTTTCTTCCAAAAGAACTTTCTATTATAGGTTCAGGAGCTATTGGTATTGAATTTGCAAGTATTTATAATGCACTTGGCTCCAATGTTACGGTCTTTGAATCCCAAGATAGAATTTTACCTCAATTTGATGCAGATATCTCAATTGAAGCTAAAAAAATATTTGAAAAAAAAGGAATTAAATTTCAATTAAGTTCAAATATTTCAAAAATAGTTAATGAAAATAAAAAAGTAAGTATTTTTTTTAATAAAGATAAAGAATTATCTTCTGATGCTTTAATTGTATCTATAGGTGTTATTCCAAATATTTCAAAAAAAATATCTGATGAATTTAATTTAGAATTAGATAAATCCGGTTATGTTAAAACAAATGATAGTTGTATGACTAATGTTGAAAATCTTTTTGCAATTGGGGATATAAGTGGAGGTCCATGGTTGGCTCATAAAGCTTCTCATGAAGCTATAAACTGTATAAATTTTATTAAGCATAATAAAATAACACATAAGATTGAGGAAAAAAATATTCCTGGTTGTATATATAGCTTGCCTCAAATAGCAGCTATAGGATTAACTGAAGATCAACTTATAAAAAATAAAGTTGATTATAAAAAAGGAAGTTTTCCTTTTATGGCTAATGGTAAGTCACAAACAATTAATAATACATATGGTTTTGTTAAAACTTTATTTGATAATAATACAGGAGCCCTTTTAGGAGCTCATTTAATTGGACCTGATGTAACAGAATTATTGTCAACTTTTGGTATCGCTATGACAGCTGAAGCTACTGAGGAAGATTTCATAAATACTATTTTTGCTCATCCAACTTTATCAGAATCAATTCATGAAAGTGTTCTTTCTGCTTTTACTAAACCAATTCACTTCTAATAATGAAAAAATGATAAGACATCCAGAAAAATTAAATAAAAATAATCCTACAATCTTAAAAAAACCAAGTTGGTTAAAAGTTAAAGCCCCTACGAGTAAATCTTATTTTGAAACTCTAGATATTGTTAATTCACACAATCTTCATACAGTCTGTCAAGAAGCTGCCTGTCCGAATATAGGAGAATGTTGGGATAAAAAACATGCAACTTTTATGATTTTAGGAGATACCTGCACTAGAGCTTGTGCTTTTTGTAATGTTAAAACAGGAAAGCCTTCAGGTCCACCAAACCAATTAGAGCCTTTAAATGTAGCAAAATCTGTAATGAAATTAGGTTTAAAACATGTTGTTATTACAAGTGTTGATAGGGATGATTTAAAAGATGGAGGTGCTAGTCAATTCATTGAAACAATTAAATATATTAGAGAATTATCACCTTTAACAACTATAGAAATACTCACTCCTGACTTTCTAAGAAAAGACAAAAATTATATAGATATAGCAAAAAACAAACCTGATGTTTTTAATCATAATGTAGAAACAATACCAAGACTATATAAGTCAATAAGACCTGGTTCTATTTATAAAGAAAGTCTTAATCTGCTTTTAGAAGTAAAGAATTTTGATAATAAAATTTTTACTAAATCAGGAATAATGGTTGGTTTGGGTGAGAATTTTAATGAAATTAAAAGTGTGTTAAAAGATATGAAAAAATCATTAATTGATTTTGTAACAATTGGTCAATATCTTCAACCATCCATTCATCATGAAAAAGTTCATAAATTTTATTCACCGGATGAATTTAGTGAATTATATGAATATTGTAAGTTTTTAAACTTTAAAATGATTTCTTCTTCAGCTATGACTAGATCTAGCTATCATGCAGATGAAGATTTTGAAAAATTAAGACAAATAGCTTAGATTTTTTTAAGTAAAATGCTGGACCATACTGCTATAAATTTTTCATCACCTATAAGTCCAGATTTTTCATTAGTTGTAGCTTTTATTGTTATTTGGTTTTGTTTGATTTGAAGAAGTTTACATAGATTTCTAATAATAGCGTTATAATAAATATTTATTTTTGGATTTTCTGAAATAACCATAATATCAATATTACCAATAAATAATTTTTTCAATTTAATTTTATTTAAAGCATATAACAAAAACTTAGATGAATTTTTATTTTTATTTGATTTATTATTTGGAAAATAAACACCTATGTCTCTGTCAGAAATAGCTCCTAATATTGAGTCAGTTATTGAATGAAGTATTACATCTCCATCTGAATGAGAAATTATTCTATAATACGATTCAAAAGAAACCCCACCTAGTTTAATAAGGTTTTTTTTCTTATTTTTTTCAAGTCTATGTATATCATAACCTATTCCAAATTTTACATCTTTAAACTCGTAATATTTTAGTTTTTCTTTATCTTCTTTGTAAGTTAATTTAAAATTATATTTTTTTTCTTCAAAGTATTTAATTTTATATTTTTTACCTTCAATTCTAAACAATTCACTATCATCAGTTAATACACCATCATAATTTTTTTTATGAACTTTCTTTAATTCTTTTGTTATGAAACCTTGAGGTGTTTTAATTAATTTTAAATTATTTCTATTAATTGTTTTTTGATTTTGTATTACTGTATCATTAACTTTAGAGTAAGGAACAACACATTCATATTCTTTATTTAAATACTTAATGATTTTTAAAATAGTGTTTTTATGTATAATTGGTCGAGCTAAGTCATGAATTATAGTATATTTTTTATTATTTGATTTTTCAGATAAAGCATTTTTTACACTATCAGATCTTTCTTTTCCTCCTAAAACCAACAATGCTTTATTTTTAAATTTATCAAAAAAAATTTTATCTTTTTTGTTATATACAAGAGTTATATGTGAAAAACCCCACTTTTCTAAATCTCTTAGAGTATTTTCGATTAAGTGGCTATTTCTGAAGGTAATTAAAGATTTATTGCTATTATTGCCAAACCTTGTACTTTTACCACCTGCTAGTAGAATAAAATTGAATTTTTCAAATGTCATTTTTAAGCAATAGAATAATCTTATTAATTCTTTCTTTAATTTTTATATTTCTTTTTGGAATTACAGTCTATTCTTTAATTTCATCAAACGAAATTGTAAGGAATTCTGAGTTAATTCAATATGTAGTGATATTGGACTTAAGTTATCTAATTTTTTTATCTTGTTATCTTTTTGTCAATTTATTCAAGGTTTATAAGACTAGAAGAAGAGAAATTATCGGACTAAGATTGTTTTATAAGTTTTTTTTATTTTTTGGAATTTTTTCAATAGTTCCTAGTACTATAATATTAATTTCATCCTTAATTTTTTTTAATATTGAGGTTAGTACTTGGCTAGGACCTGCTTTTAAAAGCACTGTTGATAATTCTTACTATATCGCAAATAAATACATTAAAGAAAGAGAGAACAATTTAGTCACTGATAGTAAGTTTTTTAAAAATTATATTATAGCCAAAAGAAATATTGATTATTCAATTATTAAAAGATTTAAAATAGAAACAGTATATATGTTAGATGAAGAATTAAATCAAATCTATATATCTGAAAATAATATAAAGTTAAAGAATACCAATTTGGAATTAATAAAAAAAGAGCATAGCTCTAAAGAAGAAATTAAAATTTACTACAATGAAGGTCAATTTTTTTCATCAACTATTATTAATGAAAATAATAAATTAATATTAATTAAAAACGTAGATTTAGACTTAATTAATTTCTATCAGAATATAATTAAATCATTTGATGCTTATCAAAAAATTAGTAATGATAAGCAAAATATTCAAATTACTTTTTTTACTATTTTTTTTATTATATCTAGTTGTATTTTAATATTATTTTTAATAATTGGATATAAGTTTAGTATTAATCTAGCTAACCCTATAAGAGATTTAAGAATAGGAATTTTGGATTTAAAAAAAGGCAATATTACAAAATCTTTGTCAAAAACAATTGATAAAAAAGATGACATTTCAATTTTAGCAAAATCATTTGAAAGTATGAGCACAACAATTATTAATCAAAAAAATAATTTAATTCAAAAGAATAAGGAAATAATTGATAATATGCCTAAAATTATTAGTTCTGAAAAAAATAAAGCTTTGGCTGATTTAGCAAGAAAAATTTCACATGAAATTAAAAACCCTCTTACTCCAATGCTTTTATCTACAGAGTTTATAGAAAAAAAAATTAAGGGTGATCTATTAGAAAAAGACTTAACTAACTCAATTAGTTCAATTAAAAGACAGATATTTTTAATTCAAAATCTTATAAATGAATTTTCCTCTTATGCTAGAATGCCGAAACAAAAAAAAACTAATCTCAATATATCAGAAATATTAAATATTTATTTTGAAGAGTATCATAAAAACTATAAATCAATTAAATTTTCTAAAAAAATTCAAGACAATATATTTATTTTATTTGACCAATCTTACTTTGACTTACTTCTAAATAATTTATTTAAAAATGCTATTGAAGCTGGTCAAAATACAAAAAATTTTAAAATTGATTTAACTTTAACTAAATTTCAAAATAATATTGAATTTGTTTTTTTTGACAATGGACCTGGATTTGAAGGCGACTTAAAACAATTAATTGAACCATATTTTTCAACAAAAAATTCTACTGGCTTAGGTTTGTCTCTAATAAACAAGATTTTAAGCGACAATGATACGCATTTTGAAATAATTTCTTCTAAAGATAAAGGATTTAAAGTAATTATAAATTTCAATGCCTAGTATTTTAATTGTTGATGATGAAATTGAAATCTGTAAACAAGTTTCAATTATTTTAAAAGATGAAGGATATAATTCTTCTTATGTTATTAATTCCGATGAATGTATTAGTGAGCTAGAAAATAATAATTACGATCTACTTCTTGTTGATTTATGGCTTAAAAATAGCAAATTGCAAGGGAATGAACTTATAGGTTATATTTCAAATAAATATTCCAACATAATTATAATTTCTTTTAGTGGTCATGCAAATATAGATAATGCAATCGATTCAGTAAAATCTGGTGCAAATGATTTTATTGAAAAGCCATTTGAGACAAAAAAATTGCTTCATATAATCGAAAAAAATTTAGAAATCTTAAAAAATAAGTTAACTTTAAATAACTATAGAACTAAAATTTCATTTCATACTAAAGTTAATTACATTGGATCTTCAAATGAAATAAATTCATATTTAGAAAAAATAAATAAACTTAAAAATCGTGAAAACATTTTAATTAATGGACCTAATGGAATTGGAAAATTTTACTTAGCTAATAAAATTCATAACAAAATTTCCAATAATAATTTTGATACTTTTTTAAATTTAAGTGAAATTTTATTAACTTTTGATGATATTTTAAAATTTAATTCGATTCATAAATATTTTACTATTTATATCAATGACATTGATAAATATGATGGTCTAAACATTAAAGATTTAAATAAATTTATATTAGAAAATAAAATTAATGCTTCTATAATAGCAGATTGCGTTAATAATATTAACACTTCTACTTTTGATTTTTTTAAAATTCACTTTAAATTAAAATCATTAAGTTCAAGATCCAATGAAATCATTGATATATTTGCTCATTATCTTAATTTGTTTTCTCAAAAACTATTAAAAAAAACATTTTTACTTGATGATAAAACTATTCATACCTTAACTTCCTATGACTGGCCTGGAAATGTGTTTGAAATAATGAATATTGCCGAGAATATTGTTAAAAAAATAGATCCTACTAAATCTATAATTTTAAATGAAGATTTAAGCCCATTTATAAATGTTAATAATTCAAATAAAAAATTATATAATTTGAATTATAAAGATGCTAAAGATACATTTGAAAGAGATTTTTTAATTAATAATTTAAAGCTTAATAATTGGAACGTAACTTTAACAGCCAAAAATTTAAAAATAGATAGAGTTTCCTTGTATAGAAAAATTAAAACATTAAAAATAAATTTAACATAATGAACATTTTAATACTCGGTTCTGGAATTGTTGGTGCGAATTTAGCAAAAAAGTTATCTGAACAAGGTAAAAATGTTTTTTTAATCGATGATAATTCAGAAGAACTTAAATCTTTGTCTGAAAAATATGATATTAAAACGTTTAATAACGATCCTTTAGATCCAAGTTTTTACAAAAATTTTAAGACGGAAATTGATTATTTTATTGCCGTTACTAGAATTGATGAAAAAAATATAATCACATGTAAGTTTGCAAAAGATTTTTTAAAAGTTAAAAAAACTATAGCTAGAATTAGAAATCAAAATTTAATTAATGAATCACAAGATGAAAATTTTAAAAAAAACTATCAATTTCTTGATTTTGTCATTTCTCCAGAAAATGAAGTTTCAAATAATATTTTTGAAAAAATTCATATGCCGGGATGTTTTTTTAGTGAAAAATTAGTATCTGATGAATTGTTACTAATAGGTCTTAAATCATCTGATTTATTTAAAAATCATTCTTATAAAGAAATAAATCATTTTTTTAATGAATATAATTTTATATATGTTGGTCATTCTAAAGATGAAAATATAAATTTAGATTTGGAGAATATCAAAGATTCTGATCATGTTTATTTGATTGTAAAACTAAACAATATTAAAAAATTAATAGATTTCTTTGGTTTTGTTGATGATGCTTTAAATATCCTTATAATAGGTGGTGGTAATATTGGTTTTAATCTTGCAAAATTAATTGAAAAAGATGAACAAAAAATAAATCTTAAGATTCTAGAATCTAGCCATGATCGATCTGAGTTTCTTGCAAAAGAACTTTCCTCAACTAATATTTTTCAAGGTAATGCTCTTGACCAATCTCTTTATGATGAACTAGAACTAAGTAAAATGGATCTAGTAATTAGTGTTACTGATAATGATCAAATTAATATTATTTTATCAATAATATCTAAAAAAAGAGGATCAGATAGTGTAATTTCTATAGTTAATAATGAAACTTTTTCTTCTTTTGCAAACGATCTAGGTATCGATATTTTTATTAATCCTAGAGAACTTACAACTTCTAGGATAATAGAAAAAATAAGCCAAGGTACTCTCTTATCGTATCATTCAATATTAAGAGATACCCATATTATTTATGAAGTTAGGTATAATAATGAATTATATGAAATAATTAAAAATAATAAGGTTTATAAACATTTTTGTACTTTTTCTCATGATAAACTTTTTTTTGCTAATAGTGATCACTTGCCTTCCAATAAAGATACTTTGTTTGTAATTACAGAAAACAAATATTCTTCAAAATTTGAAAAAATACTAGATGATTATTGATGAATTCACATTCAAAGATTTAAAAAAATTTTTATTAAATGTTTCATTAGAACACCTGACTCCAAATATAGGAAACGTTAATAATCAAGATATTTCAGTAAAAGAAGACTCATCCAAGGCAACTAAATTTGATTTAATAATTGAGAAATTATTATTAGATTACTTTAAAAATCTTGGAATTTCTTCTTTTTTAGCCGAAGAGAGCTACCCATTAACACTAATTGATCAAAATGAATATATAACAATTGACCCCATAGATGGAACAAGAAATTTTATTAATGGCATAAATAAAATAGCAATTATGATTAGTTATATTAAGTCAGAAAAATTAATTTTTTCCATAATATTTAATCCAATTACTAATGATTTCTACCATCTTTACAAAAGTAAATTATATAAAAATTTTATTATTCATAATATTGATTTCCCTGAAAAACATATTGGTTATATAAATGATCGTAATAAAGAAAAACTTTCTAAATATATAAATAATTATGAATTGTTAAGAAAATCAAATTGTATTGGATATGATTTAATTGAAATTTTAGAAGGTAATAGAACTTTTTTAAATATTAATAAAGGAAAATGTTGGGATATTTTTCCTGTTATAGGTATTTTAGAATCAATAGGTTTAAATAAAATTCCTCAAGAAACTATAAAATTTAATTTTAGTATGTCTGAATCTTCTTTTTTTTATTATGCAAAAATCTAAGGTTTTATTTATTGGTCTTGGAAGAATGGGTTTCAATATGTCGAAATATTTATCTTTTGACAAAAAAATAGAGTTATTTGTATATAATAGATCAAATAAAATTTTAAAAAAATGGTTAAAAAATTATGAAGCTAATGAATTTAATTTTACTCAAAATGCAACTAAATTTGATTTTGTAATTACTTGTTTAAAAGACGATGAAGCCGTAAATGAAATTCTTATAAAGAAAAAAATAATTAAAAATTTAAAAAAATCTTCACTAATAATCGATCATTCAACAATTTCCATACCTCAAGTTAAAAAACTAAATACTTACTTCTTAAAAAAAGATATTTTTTTTTATGATTCTCCTGTAACTGGAGGAGAAGAAGGTGCCAAAAAAGGAAAACTTTCTTCAATGATCGGAGGTAATAAACGATTTTATAGAAAAATAACAAGAGTAATTTCTAATTATTGTAATAATTATACTTATATGGGTAATTCTACTTTTGGTCAATTATGCAAATATTCAAATCAAATTCTCATTTGTGGAATATTAATTTCTATTTCTGAAGCAATAAAATTTAATAAAATTAACAATATAAATCAAATTAAGTTTTATAATGCCGTTTCTAATGGAGCTGCAGGCTCATGGCAATTTACAAATAGATTTGAAACAATGGTAAAAAATAAATTTAATTTTGGTTTTTCAACAGAATTAATGGCTAAAGATTTAAAATATGTATTATCTCATGCTAAAAAAAAAGATATAGACCTCAGTTTATCTAAAAAAGCTTTGAAACTTTATAAAAAATTATCAATTACCAGATATAAATCTCAAGATACTTCATCTATTTTAAAATTAATATGAGATATTGGAAAGATTCTTTAATTTACTTAAAAGAAACAGATCCTATATTTAAGAAATATGCTTCTAATAAAATTTTACTTAAAAAAAATAATAATTATTTTGATGTTTTATTTAAATCAATTTGTTCTCAACAGGTATCTACCAGTGCAGCAAAATCAATTTATCAAAAATCCAAAAAAATTTTTAATGAACTAACTGTAAAAAAAATTCTTTCCAATTTAAAATTAATTGACTCTTTACCCATTACACAAAACAAAAAAAAAAGTATTTATTCCTTAGTTTTTTATCTAAATGATAACAAAAATTTAAAATGGAATAAATTATCAGATAAAGATATTTATAGTCATTTGATTAATATTTTTGGAATAGGGCCCTGGACAATTGAAATGTTTTTGATTTTTTATAAAGGTAGTCAAAATATCATACCTATAAAAGACCTAGGTTTTTTAAATTCATATAAGAAATTTTATAAAGACGAAAATCTCACTAAATTGAATCACTATAAGTTAAAATGGAGCCCCTATGGAACAGTAATAACCATGAACTTATGGAATTCTTATGATTTAAATACTGTAAATTATTAATTCTGTTGACACTATAAAGTATTTAAATAACTAATTGCTATATAATAAAAAATTAATGAATAATAATTTAGGAGTATTGAGTTCTAATATTAAATCTTTTGATTTTATATTTAAAAATAATTTAAATGATTTATTAAATCTCTATTCTATTGCTTGTAGAAATATACAAGACTCAAAAAAACTTTCTCTAAAATATAAATTTAAAAAATATTATGGCTCTTATGAAGAATTTATTGAAGATAATAACATAGATTTTGTTATTAATTTTTTACCTCCTGAAATTAAATTTGAATATACTTATCTATTATTAAAAGCTAATAAAAAAGTAATAATTGATTATCCATTAATAAATTCTATCAATGACATATCTTTTGTTGATGAAATTTTTAATAGTAGCTTAAGTAAAAACCTATTTTTAGTTGATAATTATAATTTTAAGAAATTAATACCATTAAATATTAAAAATTTTTTATATATCAAAACTCCATTTAAAAATTATTCAAAATTAAGTCCTACTACAAAAAATCTTCTAAATGAAGAATCTCCTGATTTATTTTATTTAATTAATGAATTTAAAAAATCTAAAATTAAAATTTCAATTTTGGATAAGAATATCCATAACTCATATAATAAATTGCTTTATTTAAATGCTTTTATTAATATAGATAACGATATTAAAATTAATGTAATTATAGATAATCTTAATTCTTTGAATTCTAAATTCATAATTAATAATAATGGTAAAAAAGAATATAATTCTGAAACTCAAACTCCTACAAATCTCTTTAATTATCAAGATTTAATTGAATTTATAAAAAATAATAAATCCTTTGAAAAAGATGCTTTTTTTCAATATTATCCCTTCAAATTATTTAATGAGGTTATAAATGAGTGAAAACATATTATTTTCTATATCAGGTTCAGAAACTTACTATCATAAAGATTGGTTAAAAACTAAAGGTTTTAAATGGATATCATCAGGAAAAAAATGGGAAAAAAATAACATATTAGAATTAGAAGCAGACTCTTTAGGAGAGTACTGTAGAGAATTTGGTCTTTATTATGAGAGATCTGACAAAGGTATGCCTAAGTTTGATTATGAACATTATCTTTGGGATGGTAATATACCCAATAAACAAATTTGGTACGAGGAAAAGAATTTACCAAAAGTATCTACTAGTGAATAAAAAACGATAATACACCATAGACAAGAAAGACTATTGCAACAAAGTAAGCTAAATAATAAGGAATATTTTTTTTCATATTTATGAAACCATTATTACCAAATACTTTTATAATTAACAACAAGCATTTGTCTTCAATATTATCTCCGGGTAATGACATTATAGATTATAATTCAAATATTAATCAAGTTCATAGACTAAATTTATTACAAATTTTAAGACCTGATATATATTTTAGAAAAGAACTTTCAGATAAAAAATTTTATGATCATTCAAAAAAATACTATCAAGAATTAATTGATAATAATTTTATATCCAAACGAAATAATAGTTTTCAATTATATAAAATACATTCAAAAAATCATTCTCAAGTTGGTCTTGTTACTCTTATGAATATTAATGATTATAAGAATAAACTCATTAAACCACACGAAAAAATATTAGTTACTAAGGGTAAGGAGCGAGCTGATCAATTAAAAAAAGTAAAATTCCAAATTTGTCCAATCTATCTGTTTTTTGATGACAAGAAATTAAAATTAAATTTTAATAAATATTTAAAAAAAAATCCTATTATTTATTTTAAATCAGGATCCTATTCTCACTCAATCTATGAATCAGATATTGACTTCAATTCATTGTTAAATTTTAAGGAACTTTTTATAGCAGATGGACACCATAGGATAGAGGGATTTTCAAAACTTAATAACAAAAAAAATACTTTATTTTTAGCTGTGATATTTCCAAAATCACAATGTAACAATTTACCCTATAATAGATCTGTAAAATTTCCAAAAAGTTATGATAAAAAATTTTTTTTAACTGATTTAAAAACTTATTTCAACGTAAAGAAAGATATAAAACCAAATCCAAAAAAATTTCAAATTTACTTTCAAGGAGATCTATTAAGCATTAAATTAAAGTCTAAATATAAATCTTTTGGAGCGGATTGCTTAGATTTTAGTCAATTTATTTTAAAATTTATTTTGGGTATTAAAGATGAAACTAAAGATGAAAGGGTTGAATTTGTCCCACCCTCTTTGGGAGATGGCTATTTGAAAAATCAAGTTGATAGTGGTATTAATGATATATCTTCATTGATGAGACATGTTGATATAAACTTAGTTATTGATTTTGCAAAGAAAAAAAAATTTATGCCACCTAAAGCAACTTGGTTTGAACCAAAACCCCTTGATGGCATATTTTATCACAACATTGAATGAATAATGAATAATGAATATTATATAAATTTATGAATAAACCTGAAATAAAACCAAATCATCCATATTTCTCATCAGGGCCTTGCTCTAAAAGACCTGGTTGGACTTTAGAATCTTTATCAGATGCTTTTTTAGGCAGATCCCACAGGGCTAAGCCAGGTAAAGCAAAATTAAATGAAGTTATTGTTAAATCTAAACAAGTTCTAGAACTACCAGAAGATTATTTTGTTGGTATTGTTCCTGGTTCTGACACAGGTGCTATTGAGCTTGCTATGTGGAGCTTATTAGGACAAAGGCCAGTAGATGTATGTGGTTGGGAGTCTTTTGGACTTACTTGGGTTAAAGATATTACAAAACAACTTAAATTAGAAAAAGTTAATGTTCATGAAACTAGTGATTACTCTTCATTACCTGATATTCAAAAAGTCAATTTTGACAATGATGTCGTATTTACATGGAATGGCACAACTTCAGGAGTTTGTGTTCCTGACGCTAATTGGATACCAACAGACAGAAAAGGGCTAACTATATGTGATGCTACTTCAGCTGTATTTGCCATGGATATGGATTTTTCTAAACTAGATGTTGTGACATGGTCCTGGCAAAAAGTTTTAGGAGGAGAAGCCGCACATGGAATGATAGCTCTGTCCCCAAGAGCAGTTGAAAGATTAGAAAATTATGAACCAACTTGGCCAATGCCTAAAATTTTCCAGATTGCAAAAAACAAAAAATTTACAAAGGAAATCTTTGAGGGAGCTACCATTAATACACCGTCATTGCTTGCTACCGAAGATGCAATAGATGCTTTAGATTGGTGCATTTCTATAGGAGGTCAAAAAGAACTAATTAAAAGATCTAAACAAAATTTAGCAGTTGTTCAATCTTGGATTGAAAGTAAAGATTGGGCAGAGTTTTTAGCATCTGACCCAAAAACTTACTCTTCAACGAGTATTTGTTTTAAATTTACTCATTCTGATTTCATAAAACTCGACGCTGATACACAAAAAAAATTAGTTAAAGAATTATGTTCTTTGGTTGAAAAAGAAGAAGCTGGTTATGATATTAATGCTTACAAAGATGCTCCTGCTGGAATTCGAATTTGGGGTGGAGCTACAGTTGAATCATCTGATATAGAAAAAGTTTTACCTTGGATTGAGTGGGCTTTTTTTCAAACATTAGAAGGGTATAAGTAAAATGAAAATATTAATTTCAGACAAAATGAGTAATAAAGTTGAAGATGTCCTTAATAAACATAAAGTTGATTATGATATCAAAACAGAACTTACTCCAGACCAACTCAAAGATATAATTGATGGTTATGATGGGATCTTAATTAGATCTGCAACAAAACTAAAATCAGATATAATTGGTCATTGTAAAAACTTAAAAGTTATTGGTAGAGCTGGAGTAGGTGTAGACAATGTAGATATCGATACAGCAACAGCTAATAAAATATTAGTTATGAATACACCTCTTGGAAATTTAGAAGCTACTGCTGAATTAACAATTGGTTTAATGTTTTCTTTGATGAGGCATATACATCTTGCTAGCCCAAGTACTCATGAAGGTAAGTGGGAAAAATCAAAATACTTAGGTACTGAACTTAAAGGGAAAACTCTAGGTATTGTTGGTTTTGGTAATATAGGTCAAAGAGTAGCTGAAATTTGCTCAGTAATTGGAATGAAAATTATAACTAATAGTTCCTCAGCTAATAACGATATTTTATCCAAGTTTAATGCAACTAAAGTTTCTACAGAAGAGCTTATTTCTTCATCAGATATTATAACTCTTCATACAAAACTAAACGATAATACTAAATATATGTTTAATTCAACTTCCTTAAAGACTATGAAGTCATCAGCAATCTTAATTAATTGTGCTAGAGGCGGATTGATTAATGAAGCCGACTTAAAAGAAGCTTTAGATAGTGATGTTATTGCGGGAGCTGCTGTTGATGTTTATGAAACAGAACCTGCTACTGACAGTCCACTATTTAATGCTAAAAATTTATTACTTACTCCTCACTTAGGCGCTTCAAGTAAAGAAGCTCAATCAAATGTAGCAATAGACGTAGCTGAGCAAGTTGCTGATTTCTTGAATAACGGAAAAATAGTAAATAACATAAATATTATTGAATAAAAACAAAACAATCCCTAAACCATCATTTACAGAAAATGTAAATTTTATGGTTGAGAGAGCAGTTACATCTTCAAGATTTAATAAAAACTTTTTGAAAGTACTTTCTTGTAATCACTCTAGTATAAAAATAAATTTCCCCATTCTTATAAAAAATAAAACTGAAATTTTTACTGGATGGAGATCTGTTCATACTCTTCATAAATTACCCTCAAAAGGAGGTATAAGATATTCATCTCAAGTTGATCCTAATAAAATTGAAGCTCTTGCTGCTTTAATGACTTATAAGTGTGCAATCGTAGAGGTTCCTTTTGGTGGCTCCAAAGGTGGTTTAAAAATTGATAAATCAAAATATACTAATAAAGATTTAGAAAGAATAACAAGACGTTTCGCTATAGAACTTTCTAAATTAGGTTTTCTATCACCATCTACAAATGTTCCTGCCCCAGATGTTGGAACATCTTCTAAAGAAATGTCATGGATAGTAGAAGGATATAAGTCTATTAATCCTGCTGATATAAACCATATAGCTTGCGTAACTGGCAAACCAGTTGAAATAGGTGGTATTAATGGAAGACAAGAAGCAACAGGTAGGGGTGTTGCTGAATCTCTTCTAGAATTTTTTAGACATCCAAAGGAAATTAAAAAAGCTAAATTAAATATTAATCTTTTTAATAATAGCATTGTAATCCAAGGATTAGGTAACGTTGGTTTTAATTTTCTTAAATCCATTCATAAATTATATCCAAAGATCAAAATAATAGGTTTAATTGAAAGCAATGGTTCTATTTATAATAAAAATGGCATAAATTTAAAAAATTTTATTAAAGAGTTTGAAAAATATAAAGATATTAAGAAATTAAATTACAAATCTTATTCGGAAGATAACAAAATTGAAAATTTTCCATGTGATATTTTGATACCTTCAGCAATTGAAAATGTCATTAATAAAAAAAATGTTAACAAAATTAAAACAAAACTTATTTTAGAAGCCGCAAATGGCCCAATAACCTTTAACGCCGATGAAGTTTTACTAAGAAGAGGGATTGTTGTAATTCCTGATATTTTTGTAAATGCAGGTGGAGTTGTAGTTTCATATTTTGAGTGGGTAAAAAACATCTCTCAAATAAGATTTGGTAGATTAAGAAAACGTTTTGAAGAAGAAAGAGAAACTAGTATTGTTGAGTCTATTGAAACAATTTCAAATAAAAAAATACCAAAATACTTAAAAAGCAAAATTATCCATGGAGCTAGCGAATTAGACTATGTTAATTCAGGTTTGCAAGATGCTATGAGAAATGCATTTCAAGATATTTTGGAAATTAAAAATAAATATAAATTTAAATCCTATAGGGATGCGGCGTATACACTTTCATTGAAAAGATTAGAAAAAACGCATTTGGATTTAGGTTTATAATGAAGTATATATATTTGTGTTTCGGGGAGTAGCTCAGGCTGGTAGAGTGTCTGCTTTGGGAGCAGAAAGTCGCAGGTTCGAATCCTGTCTCCCCGACCATTTAAAAAAATATATGATAAAATTCATTAACTTATGAATAAAGTTTTAATTAAAAAACCTTGTAAAACTAATATGCAGTCTGGTTTAAATAAAACAAAAAATTGGATAATTGAATTTCCTTTTGACACTACTTTAAAAAAAGATGTTCTAATGGGTTGGAATAGTTCTAAGAATACAAAAAAACAATTATCTCTATCTTTTTCATCTCTAGAGTTGGCAAAAAATTGGTGTAATAGAAACAACTATGATTATTCTATTGTTGATGAGATAAAACGTACTTTTAAACCTAAAAGTTATGCTAGTAATTTCGCCAATAATAGAAGGCGTTCCTGGACTCATTAATTAATATCATTAATTTTCAGTAATTATTTTAAATTTTTACTATTTTATTACTTAATTTTCTAATATTATCATCAACTTAAAAACAATAGAGGTGGATATGAATAAAATACTCATAACTTTAATTACTTTGCTTTCTTTTACAGGTACTCTTGCCGCTAAAGAAATCAAAGTAGGAATTATATTAGGTTTTACAGGACCTATTGAATCATTAACACCTGATATGGCTTCTGGTGCTGAACTTGCTTTCAGTGAAGCTTCAGCTTCAGGTGAACTATTAGGTGGATCAACTCTAGATGTAATGAGAGTTGACTCAACTTGTGTAGACTCTGCAGCCGCAACTTCTGCAGCGGAAGGTCTAGTTGCGTATGGTGTTGTAGCTATTATGGGAGCAGACTGTTCTGGTGTTACTGGTGCAGTAGCTACTAATGTAGCAGTACCAAATGGAATTACTTTAATTTCTCCTTCAGCAACTTCACCAGGTTTAACAACTCTAGAAGATAAAGGTTTGTTTTTTAGAACAGCACCTTCTGATGCTAGAGGTGGTCAAATCTTAGCTGATATTACTAAAGATAAAGGTATTAGCAGTATTGCTATCACTTATGTAAATAGTGACTATGGTTTAGGTTTAGCTGATGTTTACAAAGCAGCTGTTGAAGCACATGGAATTACAGTAACCGCAATGGAATCACATGAATCAGATAGAGCTGATTACAGCGCTGACGTTGGTGTACTCTCATCTGCAGGTGGTGATGCTTTAGCTGTTCTTGGTTATCTTGATAATGCAGGTGGTCACATCATAGAAGGGTCTTTGGACTCTGGTGCTTTTGATACTTTTGTTTTATCTGATGGCATGATAGGCGATGCTTTAACTGATCGTTTTGGTACTGACTTAGATAATTCTTTTGGATCAATGCCTGGTTCTCTAGGTGAAGGTGCTCAGATTTTTAAATCAGTTGCAGAAGCAGGTGGAATTAACCCATCAGTTTATGTAGGAGAGTCTTATGATGCTGCTGCTTTAATAGTATTAGCTATGCAAGCAGGAAATTCTTCTGACAAAGCTTCAATTGCTAAAAATGTAATGTCTGTAGCAAATGCTCCTGGTGAAAAAATCTTTGCGGGTGAATTAGCAAAAGGATTAAAACTTTTAGCTAGCGGTACTGCAATTGATTATCAAGGAGCTACTGATGTAACATTTACTGAAGTAGGTGAAGCTGAAGGTGCTTTTATTGAAAAAGGTATCTCTAGTGGTAGCTGGACAGACGTAGCACAAAGATAATTATTTAATATTATTTTAATTCGAAGCCCAGCAGTTAATCTGCTGGGTTTTTTTTATTGTAAAAATTAAGATTTTAATAATTTTATTTTCTCAGGAAGTAATCCTTTTGGTTTGTACCTCATAAGAAAAAGTAGTCCTATACCCATCATTGTATATCTAAAGTAAGGAACACCTTCTATTAAATGTTTTTTTAATTCGTGAGTTTCATTTAAATTAAAAGTAAAAATATTTATTAAAAACATTGCGACAGGAGCTGCCTCAATCCAAATAAACCAAATCAAAAAACCACCAAGTATTGATCCATAATTATTTCCACTTCCACCAACTAATACCATTATCCATATCAAAAAAGTATATCTGAGAGGCTGATAACTTACTGGAGTAAATAATCCATCATAGGTAACCAGCATAGCCCCACCTAGTCCAATAATAGATGAACCAATAATAAATATATATAAATGTTGCTTAACTACATTTTTGCCCATTGCCTGCGCAGCTTCTTCATTGTCTCTAATAGCCCTCATCATTCTTCCCCAAGGTGAGTAAAGAGCTTTTTGTGCTAAAATAAGTAATGTAATTACAACTACTGAAAATAACCCTGCAAAACATAGTTTAACAAATACGCTCGAAGCACTTATAACTAGATCTCTTAATAATTGATTTTTTTCAGTAATATCTGAAATCAAGTTTAATTTTGAAGAATTTATTCCAGCTACCAAATTTATAAACCAATCAGACTCTTGTAGATCTATTTCATATGGAGCGGGTCTTTTCATTCCAATAACATTCTTCACTCCTCTTGAAAGCCAATCCTCATGTTTAACGAAAGTTATGATAATTCCTGAAATTAATAATGTCGCTATTGCCAAATAATCTGATCTTAGTCCTAAAGCTATTTTACCGACAACAAAAGCAACAAGAGCTGCAAAAATTCCTCCAACAAACCAAGAAAGAATAATTGGTAAACCAAGACCTCCTAAAAATCCTTGTGTAGCAGGATTAATAGATTCAATAGCTTCCATAGATGGACCAGCTATTTTTCTTATTAAAAAGATAAAAAATATTATTAATAAAGATATTAAAATATTCCTTTTATTAGATTTAGCTAATTTTTTTAAAATCAGTCTAACTAAAAATACAAGCAAAGTTATAAGAGCAATAGAAATTAGTATTCCTAACCCACCTGCGCTCCAAGCTTCATAAATAGGTTCTTCTGATATTACAACTGCAGCTAGACCTCCAAGAGCTATAAAGCCCATAACTCCAAAATTAATTATACCCGCATATCCCCAGGAAATATTTACTCCTATAGCCATTACAGAAGAAATCAGACATAGATTTAAAATTGATAAAGCAATTGCCCAGGATTGAAATAATCCAACACTTATTATTAATAAACCCATAATTAGAAAAGAAATAATGACCTCTTTATTTTCTCTCATATCACTTTTCCTTTAAAGATTCCATTTGGCCTAAAAATTAAAACTATAATTAGTATAGAAAAAGAAACTGCAAACTTATAATCAATAGACAATAGTTGGACTAACCCTGTAGGTTCCATACTTTCAGGTAGTATATATATAAAAAATTTTTTATATGCATATGTTAAAGAAATCTCTGCAAAAGCTACTACAAAACCTCCAAAAAAAGCTCCAATAGGATTTCCAATACCTCCTACTATTGTTGCTGCAAAAATCGGAAGTAAGTTGTTAAAGTAAGTAAAAGGTTTAAAACTCTTGTCTAATCCATAAAGAGTACCAGCTATAGTTGCTAAAGTAGCAGCTATTATCCAAGTTATCATAACTACTCTATTTGGATCTATTCCCGACAACAAAGCCAAATCTTCATTATTGGAATAAGCTCTCATGCTTTTTCCTGTTTTTGTTTTATCTAGAAACCAAAATAAAAGTAGCGCACATATAATTGTAACGACTATTGTCAATAATTGAGTTGATTTAATAGCTAAACCTTCATTAAGACCAGTAATTTCTTTAAACTGTTTAGCTTTCATAAGAAATTTCTGTCCGTCAAAAAATTTTCTATCGGCTGTCCCTATAATTATTCTTATAATTCCATTCAATACAAACATAACACCAAGACTAACTACTATTAGTGTTACGGGAGGGCTTTTTTTAATTCGATAGTATTCAAATACTACCTTATCTAAAATTAAACTAATTAAAATAGCAGCAATAATTCCAAAAGGTAATGCTATTAAAGCTGTAGGAAGCGGTCCTAAATGAATTCCGATTGATTGTAATTTCCAGGTTATTAATATTACAACCATGGTTCCAAAAGCCATTAAATCTCCATAAGCAAAATTAGCAAACCTTAAAACTCCATAAATTAAAGTTACGCCTATAGCTCCTAAAGCTAACTGAGAACCATAATTAAGAGCAGGTACAAAGATGAAATTAGTCAATAGAACTAAGGCATTTAAAAAATCCATTTAACCTCCAAGAAAAGACCTTCTAACTTCAGGATCATTTAATAAATCTTTACCACTGCCACTATATTTGTTTTCTCCCATGACTAAAACATAACCTCTGTCAGAAACTTTAAGTGCCTGTCTGGCATTTTGTTCAACCATTAGTATAGCTACATTTTTTTCTTTGATTTTTAGTATATGTTCAAATAATTCATCCATTACTATAGGAGAAACTCCTGCTGTTGGTTCATCCAACATTAATACTGAAGGTTTTGTCATTAAAGCTCTACCAATAGCTACTTGTTGTCTTTGACCGCCTGATAATTCACCAACAATTTGATTTTTTTTTTCATTTAGTATTGGAAAAAGTTCAAATATTTCTTCAATAGTTTCTAAATAACTACTATCTCTTAAAAAACCACCCATTTCTAAGTTTTCTTGAACAGTCATTTCAGTAAAAACATTTTTTGTTTGAGGAACAAAAGAAATTCCTAGTTTAACTCTATTTTGTGTATTGAGTTTGCTAATATCTTTACCATCTATTTCAATTTCCCCTTTTGAAAGAGTAAGCATACCCAACATAGCTTTCATAGCAGTAGATTTACCAGCTCCATTAGGACCTAAGATTGAAACTATCTCCCCTTTATTTACTTCAAAAGAACAAGAATGAATTATATCAACTGAACCATACCCACCAGTTAAATTTAAAGCAGAAAAAAACATTATAAGTCATTACCTTTCCCTAGATAGGACTCTATAACTTTTTCATTTTTTTTAACTTCCTCAGAAGTACCTTCAAATAATACTGAACCTTCAGCTAAAACTATTACAGGATCACACAATCTGCTTATAAAATCCATGTCATGCTCTATCATACAAAAAGTATATCCTCTCTCTTGATTTAATTTTATAATTGATGTTCCTATGTCTTTTAATAAAGTTCTATTTACTCCAGCTCCAACCTCATCAAGAAAAACAATTTTTGCGTCTACCATCATTGTTCTTCCAAGTTCAAGTAATTTTTTTTGTCCGCCAGATAAGTTACCGGCAACTTCGTTAGTAAGATGATCAAGATTTAAAAAATTAAGCACTTCCATAGCTTTTTCTTGAATTATTTTATCTTCTTTTTTAATTTCTCTTGGATTCAACCAAGTGTACATTAAATTTTCACCTTTCTGTCCATCTGGTACCATCATTAAATTTTCCAGTACTGTGAGATTTGTAAACTCATGTGCTATTTGAAAAGTTCTTAGTATTCCCTTTGAAAAAAGCTCATAAGAGGGGACATTTGTTATTTCTTCTTTTGAGTAAATAATATTTCCAGAAGTTGGAGGTAAATTACCAGTTATAACATTAAATAAAGTACTTTTACCTGATCCATTAGGTCCGATTATTCCAGTAATTGAGTTTTTTTTAATTGATAAATTACAATTATTTAAAGCCTTAAGACCACCAAAATGTTTAGATAAATTTTTAACTTCTAAAATATTTGTATTCATTTTTTAACTCTTAAAGAATTTATATATATTAGAGTAGAAATCTATCAATTGTAGTGCTAAATATTATTATTGATTTTGCGCTCTTAGCTCAGCTGGATAGAGCATCTGCCTTCTAAGCAGAGGGTCGCAGGTTCGAATCCTGCAGAGCGCGCCATATTCATAATTTATTAATTTATGTCACTAGTAATTTAGTATATAATAGTTTTTTAAAAATTATTCTTAGAGGAGATATTTTAGAAATGACTGATCCCAAAACATATAAATTTGACACCCAAAGTCTTCATAGCGGACATCAGCCAGATAAAAATTTCGGATCAAGAGCGGTGCCCATTTACCAATCTACTTCATATTTATTTGAAAACTCTGATCATGGTGCTGCTTTATTTAACTTAGAACAAGGAGGACATATTTATAGTAGAATTTCAAATCCTACTGTATCCGTATTAGAAGAAAGAGTTGCTGCCTTGGAGGGAGGTTCAGCTACACTATGTACTGCTTCTGGAATGAGCGCTTCTTTATTAGGATTATTAACTTTATGTAATTCTGGAGATCATATTGTTGCTTCTTCTCAACTCTATGGTGGTTCTTTTAATTTATTACGTTTAACTTTACCTCGTTTTGGAATTGAAACTACTTTTGTAAAACCAAGAGATATAGAAGGTTTTAAAAAGGCAATTAAGCCAAACACTAAATGTATTTTTGGAGAATTAATTGGAAACCCAGGAATAGAAATTATGGATCTTCCTAAAATTTCTGAAATTGCTAAAGAAGAGGGCATTCCAACAATAATTGACGGAACTTTTAATACTCCTTATTTATGCAATCTTTTTGATCATGGTGCTGATTATATAGTTCATTCACTTACTAAATGGATGGCAGGTCATGGGACTTCAATGGGAGGGGCTTTGGTTGAAAAAGGAACATTTAATTGGAAGCAAAATAATAAATTCCCTACTTTAACTGAACCTTATGCAGGTTATCACGGTTTATCCTTTTCTGAAGAATTTGGACCTGCTGCATTAACGATGAGAGCTAGAGCCGAGTTAATGAGAGATTTTGGACCTTGTATGAGTCCAACAAATGCCTTTAATATTTTAATAGGCATTGAAACTTTATCTCTTCGAATGGACAAACATCTTTCAAATACTAAAGTTATGTTAGATTATTTAACCAACAATGAAAATGTTAGTTGGGTTAATCACCCAAGTTTACCTGAACACCCAGATCATGAATTGGCAAAAAAACTTTTACCCAAAGGAGCTGGATCTATGATTGCCTTTGGAATTAAGGGAGGTAAGGAAGCAGGTCAAGCTTTCATAGATGCTCTTAGATTAACTTCTAATTTAGCAAATGTTGGAGATGCTAAGTCACTAGTTATACATCCTGCTACTACAACTCATTCTCAAATGGATGAGGCGTCACTTAAATTAGCTGGATTGACTCATGACATGATTAGATTTTCTGTAGGATTAGAAAATACTGATGACATAATAAATGATTTTGATTTAGGTTTTCGTGCTTCAAAAAAACTAAAACTTGTATCTGCTAATAGATGATCTTAAAAGTTAGAGATAATAATGCTTATATTTCAACGAGTGGTAGGGATATAAATCGTGAATTACCTTCTATAATTTTTGTTCATGGTAGCGGACTTACACACGTAGCTTTTGTTTTACAAACAAGATATTTTGCTTTTCATGGATTTAATACCATAGCTATTGATTTACCTGGACATGGACTATCTGAAGGATCACCTTTAACTACAATTGAAGATATGGCTGATTGGATTTCAGACCTACTACAAGTTTTAGATATTAATCAAACAGCTTATATTGGTCATTCACAAGGATGCTTGATAGGATTAGAATTTGCTAACAGATACAAAGAAAAAATAACTTCTTTAGCTCTAGTTAATGGTAGTTTATCAATGAAAATGAACCCAGAATTACTGGATTTAGCTTTAAATAAAGATAACAAAGCGGTTGAATTGATGATTGATTGGGTTCATGGCCCAAATGGCCATTTAGGTGGACACCCAGTTCCAGGTTTAAACCATATAGGCATGGGAACACAATTAGTTACTTCTAATAATAATGGTGCTTTAGGAGCTGATTTTAAAGCTTGTGACAAATATACAAATGGGCTAGAAGCTGCAAAAAAAATTAACTGTCCGTCTATATGTATAATAGGGAATTACGATAAAATGACTCCAAAAAAATCAGGAATAGAGCTGTCTAATGCAATTCCTAACTCTAGCTATAAAATTATAACTGACTCAGGACACATGTCTATTTTAGAAACTGCCAGTGAAACTTTAAATATATTAAAGGGGTTTATTAAAAATAATTAAATATAATTATTTAATAAAAAAATTATAAGTAAAACAAAATGAATCAGAAAATATTAATTATAAATGGACCTAACTTAGAGATGCTTGGTAAACGAAAAAAAAATATTTATGGAAGTTTCACTCTTCAAGATCTCGAAAACACAATTCTTAAAAATGCTTCTGAATTAAATTGTGAGGTTGTTTTCTTTCAAAGTAATGTTGAAGGTGAGATTATAAATAAAATCAATTCGCTTGATGATACTTTTACTGGGATCATTGTTAATCCAGGAGGTCTTACTCATAGCTCAGTCTCCTTACATGATTCTTTGGAAATTAAAACTTTTCCAAAAATAGAAGTTCATTTATCAAATATTTATTCAAGAGAAGAATTTAGAAGAAAATCTCTCATATCTCCCGCTTGTACTTGTTCTATTATGGGAATGGGAATTCAAGGTTATATTTATGCTCTTAATTATATAATAGAAAACACGCAGGAAAGTTAATGATCTGCAAAGGAAATTGCCATTGTGATTCCGTTCAATTTCAAATAAATAGTGATTTAAGTTTTATAAGGTGGGGATTAAATTAAGCTAAAATGAAAGAATCTCAAATACAATTGTATTACAAAGAATTTCTTACTGAAAAAAAATACGATCTTATAGATAAGTTTTTTCATAAAGACTGTACTATTACCCTTCATCCTAAACATGTTGCCTCAGGTACTTATAACATTGAACAATTACCAGATTTATTAACTAGACTTGATAAGGGTTTCCCTGGATGGAAAGAAAAAATTGAAAATATTTACCATGATAAATCTAAAAATACTTATATTGTTGTTGCTAAAGCCAACTCAATTAACATTAAAGATATGTGGGATATACATTTTATCAAATATGAAAATGATAAAATAATTAATTATGATGTCAGAATAGATACACTTCATTTAGCTGAATCAAATATAGGAGCAAGGTAGATTTTTTTTATAATCTTGATTTTAAATTAAAAAAAACTAATATTGGCTATGGATCGGCCAAAAGAATACCTTACTTTTGATGATGTTTTACTAAAGCCTCAAAGTTCAAATATATTACCTAATAATGTTGATATTTCTACTTACTTAACAAAAGATATAAAACTTAATATTCCTATTTTATCTGCAGCTATGGATACTGTCACAGAATCAAAAATGGCTATTGCTATGTCCCAAAATGGCGGGTTGGGTGTTATTCATAAGAATTTTGATATAGAAACCCAATGTTCTGAAGTAAGAAAAGTGAAAAGATTTGAAGCAGGAATTGTCTATGACCCAATTACTATGCATCCCAATAATACAATAGAAGATGTTTTAAAAGTTATGAAAGAACAAAATATTTCAGGTTTTCCTGTAGTTGATAATAATAATACTTTGAAAGGTATAATTACAAATAGAGATGTTCGTTTTGTAATTAATAAAAAAACTAAAGTAAAAGATTTAATGACAAAAAAAGTCATTACTATTACAAAATTACAATCTTCTGCAATGACATCTTTTGGATTAGCAAAAAAATTATTACAAGAGAATAGAATTGAAAAAATAGTAGTAGTTGACAAAAATAAAAAATGTATTGGGTTAATTACAGTAAGAGATATTCAGAGGGGAGAAAGATTTCCAAATGCTATTACTGATATTAATGGGCAACTTTTAGTAGGTGCTGCAATAGGAAGTAAAGATATTGATTTTGTAAGAGCTTTGGAATTAAATAAAGTTGGGGTTGATGTATTATTTATTGACACAGCACACGGTCACTCATCTTTAGTCTTAGAGTCTTTTAAAAAGATAAGAAAAAAAATACACACTCCAATAATAGTTGGCAATATAGCTACACCTGAAGCTGCAAAGGATCTTATAAAATTAGGAGCTGATGCTATTAAAGTTGGAATAGGCCCTGGTTCTATTTGTACTACAAGAGTTGTTGCTGGAGTAGGAGTGCCTCAATTTACTGCTTTATTAGAAATCTCAAAAGTTAGCAAAAAAACAAAAACTCCAATTATATCTGATGGAGGAGTAAGATATTCTGGCGATATTATCAAAGCACTTGCAGCCGGTTCTAATTGTATTATGGCTGGATCTTTATTCGCTGGCACCGATGAATCTCCTGGAGAAGTTTTTCTTTTTCAAGGAAGATCTTATAAATCTTATAGAGGTATGGGATCAATTGGAGCTATGGCAAGAGGTAGTGCTGATAGATATTTTCAAGATGAGATTAATGAAGCTGTAAAATTAGTACCTGAAGGAATTGAGGGTAGAATTCCGTATAAAGGACAAGTTTCAAACGTGTTGTTTCAATTAACTGGTGGGCTAAGATCTAGAATGGGTTATACTGGTTCAGAAAACTTAATAAAGTTAAGAAATAAAGCAAAATTTATCAAATTAACTAATTCTGGAATTAATGAAAGCCATGTCCATGGAGTTCAAGTTACAAAGGAAGCTCCAAATTATCGATCAAATTGATTAAGTCTATCTTGATAATTGATTTTGGATCTCAATATACTCATTTAATTGGAAGAAAAATTAGAGAACAAAAACTTTTTTGCGAAATTAAGCCACCAAGTTATTTAGATAACAACAAAAATTTAAACCATCATTCATGTCTTGTTTTATCAGGTGGTCCAGATTCTGTTTTATCAAAAAATTCACCTTCAATAAAAATTGACTTAAAAGAAATTAATATACCTGTTTTAGGTATTTGCTATGGTCTCCAATATATTTCACATAAATTAGGTGGAAAAATAATCAAAAAAAAATCAAGGGAATATGGAAAAACAAAAATTTTAAAAACTACAAATAATCCCTTATTTATTAAAACTTTAAAAATGCAGAATGTTTGGATGTCTCATGGTGATGCTATAGAAAAATTACCTAGGAATTTTAAAGTAATAGCTAAAACAAAAAATGGTATTCCTGCTGCTATTTTTTATAAAAATATATATGCGGTTCAATTTCATCCAGAAGTAACACATACTGAATTTGGAGTTCAAATCCTTAATAATTTTTTATTTAAGGTATGTAAATTTAAAAAGAATTGGAATCAATCTAACTTAAATAAAAATATTAAATCTTATTTAAAAGATAATATAAAAGAAAAAAAACCTAATATTATTTGTGCTGTATCTGGCGGTGTTGATTCTACAGTCTTAGCTTTTGCTTTATCTAAGCATTTACATAATAATAATATTCATTTTATATTTGTTAATAATGGGATGTTAAGAAAATATGATGAAGAAAATATTAAAAAAATATTTAAATCCTTTAAATTGAAATTACATGTAATTAATGCAGAGAAATTATTTTTAAAGAAACTTACTAATATAACTGACCCAGAAACTAAAAGAAAAATTATAGGATCTCTTTTTATTGAAGTTTTTAATAAATACATAAAATCCCTTAAAAATAGCCGCTTTTATCTATCTCAAGGTACTTTGTATACTGATATTATTGAAAGTAATTCTTATCATGGAGGTAAATCTGCTATTATTAAATCCCATCATAACGTAGGTGGTTTGCCAAAAAATATAGAATTTAAAATTTTGGAACCTTTTAAAGAATTATTTAAAGATGAAGTTAGAAAGTTAGGTCTTTTTTATAAATTAAATAAAGAATTTATATTAAGGCATCCTTTTCCAGGTCCAGGGTTAGGAATAAGATGTATTGGTAAAATTACTAAAAGAAGATTAGATACTTTAAGAGATATTGATGAAATTTTCATTAATTATTTAAAAGAAAACAAACTCTATCATTTATCTTGGCAAGCTTTTGCTGTTTTATTACCTGTTCGTTCTGTAGGTGTTATGGGAGATGAAAGAACTTATGAAGAAACTTGTGTATTAAGGTGTATTAATTCTACTGATGGTATGACCGCAAATGTATCCAATATACCCATTGAAATTCTATCAGAAATATCAACACTAATTATAAACAAAGTTGATAAGGTTAATAAGGTTTTATACGATATTACTTCTAAACCCCCATCAACTATTGAATGGGAGTAAAATATTGAAAATTCCTATTTATCAAGTAGACGCCTTTACTTCTGAAATTTTTAAAGGAAACCCTGCAGCTGTTTGTCCTTTGGAGGAGTGGTTACCTGATCAAATAATGCAAAACATAGCTATGGAGAATAACTTATCAGAAACCGCATTCTTTATCGAAGATAATAATTTGTTTTATATAAGATGGTTTACACCTAAATTCGAACTAGACCTAGCAGGTCATCCTACTTTAGCTACTGCTCATATATTGTTAAATGAATTTGAAAATAAAATTAATACTTTAATTTTCAAAACAAAATTAGGTGATACGTTAAAAGTTACCATTAATGAAAATTTATATTTAATGGATTTTCCATCTAGACCCCCTAAAACTATTGATGATACAAATCTTGTTTATGAAGCATTAGGAAGAAAACCTATTGAACTTTTAGCACATAGAGATTTGATAGCTGTATTTGAAAATCAAGAAGATATTTCATCTATAAATCCAGATTTAGAAAAATTAAAAAAATTGAATTATCCATCTGTTGTCATTACTGCTGTGGGGAATGAGGTAGATTTCGTATCGAGAAATTTTGCACCAAAATTGGGAATTCCTGAAGATCCAGTGACTGGTTCTTCTCACTGCGAATTAATTCCTTATTGGTCAAGAAAGCTTAATAAAAAAGAGATGATTGCCCTTCAAATTTCTGAGAGAGGTGGAAAAATCCATTGTTCTGATAAAAATGAAAGAGTCCTTATTGGAGGAGAGGCGGTAACTTTTTTTAGAGGCGAAATAGAGCTAACTTAAAAAATTATATTTTAAATTTTTTATTTAATTAATTATCGATATTCATATATTTATAACTTATGGCTAAAGAATTCGATCGAATTAAAAGATTACCTCCTTATGTTTTTTCAGAGGTAAACAGAATTAAAGCTGAACTTAGGTCTAAGGGAGAAGATATCATTGATTTTGGAATGGGTAATCCTGATATACCAACTCCTAAACATATTATAGAAAAACTTAATGAAACATCTCATAATCCTGGTACTGGACGATACTCTATTAGTAAAGGTATCCCTGGATTAAGAAAAGCACAGGTCAAATATTATCAACGTAGGTTTAATGTTGATTTAGATATAGAGAAAGAAGTAATAGTTACTCTTGGTTCTAAAGAAGGTTTAGCCAATTTAGCTCAAGCAATTACTACTCCAGGAGATATAATTTTATCACCAAACCCTTCTTACCCTATACATCCTTATGGTTTTATAATAGCTGGAGCTTCTTTAAGGCATTTACCTACTATGGAAGATGGAGTGTTTGACCCAGAGTTATATTTAGAACGCCTTGATAGATCTATAAGGCATTCTTCTCCAAAACCAATTGCACTTATTGTTTCCTTCCCATCTAATCCAACAGCTCAAGTTGTAACACTTGATTTTTATGAAGAGTTAGTAAAAATAGCTAGAAAATATAAAACATATATTTTATCAGATTTGGCTTATGCTGAAATTTATTTTGATAAAAACCCACCACCATCAATTTTGCAAGTAAATAAGGCAAAAGAAATAGCTGTTGAGTTCACTTCAATGTCCAAAACTTATTCAATGGCTGGATGGAGAATAGGATTTGCTGTAGGTAATTCAAAACTAATAGGAGCTTTAACAAAAATAAAATCATACCTAGATTATGGTGCTTTTACTCCAGTTCAAGTAGCGGCTACAGCTGCTTTGAATGGACCTCAAAAATGCATTTCTGAAATTAGAACTACTTATCAAAATAGAAGAGATGTGTTAATTGAAACTATGGCAAGGTCTGGTTGGGTAATTCCATCTCCAAGCGCTAGTATGTTTGCATGGGCTCCCATCCCAAAATCTTACAAAACAAAAGGTTCTTTAAAATTTGCAAAAGACCTTATGACAAAAGCTAAGGTTGCTGTAGCTCCTGGCATAGCTTTTGGAGAGTATGGAGAGGGTTATGTTAGGATTGGTTTAGTTGAAAATGAACAAAGAATTAGACAAGCGGCTAAAAATATAAGGAAAATACTATAATTTTAAAAATTATTATTGCTTAAATTTTTGATAAGACTATAAAAAACAACCTTAAATGATAAAAACAAAAAAAATTGGCTCTGTACTAAAAAACATCAATAATATTGATGAATTAAGTATTTTTGATGAAATTGACTGTAAGCAAGGTCAATTGATTGCAGTTAAAGTCATATCAGTTAATCCTAACTATAATAAATTAGAGTTAGTTTATGGACGTATCACAGAATTAACCGAAGGAGACGTTATAATTGGTGCTCTAGGAAACAGAATAGCTTCTTCTGGCATGACAGGTTCTGTCCCTAATGAATTGAACAAGCATGATAAAATACACATTTTAAATCTAGGTGGTGTCATTGGTAATTGTAAAGATTTTAATATTCTCCTAGGTCCTGCTACTAAATGTGAGGTCTTAGGATCAATTATAGATAATCAAAGTAAACAACTGAATCTTCAAGATTTTTCTAAAATTAAAGAAGATAAATCTCACATAACAATACCCTCTATAGCTGTTATAGGAACTGGAATAGATTCAGGTAAAACAACAGTGACTTCTTTTATAATCAAAACACTAAGTAAGTATTTTCAAAAAATAAATGCCTGCAAGTTGGCAGGCACGGCTTCACAAAAGGATTTATATTCTTATGAAGATAATGGTGCCTATAAAACCTCAGACTTTGTCGATTATGGTCTACCTAGTACTTGTATGAATGATAAATCACTTATTGAAAAATGTTCTACTTCTATAATTAGCCATATTTCAAAAGAAGCTGATATCATTCTTATGGAATTAGGAGATGGCTATCATGGAGATTATGGAACTAAAGAAATTATTCAAAATAAAGAGATAACTAATTCAATCGAGGTAATAATAATTTGTGCTTATGATATATCTGGAGCAATCAATATTATTGAAAATTTAAAAATGAATAAATTAGAAGATAAGCTTTTAATTATCAGCGGACCGGTTACAAATAATGTATCTGCTTACAAGCAATCTATAGAAAAATTTAATATCCAAAATTCAGATTATTTAAATATTTATAACTCAAATAATCACGTAAATGTTTTTGCTAAAATAATTAATAGGATTAATAATGATTAAGGTAGGAGTTATTGGTGCCAATGGTTTTTTAGGTTTAGAGTTACTTAGAATTCTTTCAATCCATCCTAAAGTTGAAATAGCCAAAATTTTAAAACGGGAAAATGATATAGAAGAAGAATTTTCTCATTTATCCTCTTTAAATTTAAATGATAATCAAACATCAAGCATAGAAGACTTTAAAAATTTAGATTGTGTTTTTCTTTCTTTACCTCATGGCTATGCAAATGAATATGTTAAAGAATTAATTAATAAGGTTAAAATTATTGATCTTAGCGCTGATTATAGAATAGATGATATTAATTCTTATAAAGAATATTATAAATCTTCTTTTAACCCTGAAGTCCAAAACAATTTTGATTATGGTTTTATTGAAAATAATTTAGTAAACATTCAAAAAGCAACTAATATTGCCAATCCTGGTTGTTTTGCTCTAGCCAGTCAATTAGCAATATTACCATTTCACACACTTATCGATAATATTTCAATCACAGCCATTACGGGTTCTAGTGGAGGGGGTAAAATGTCAACCTCTAAAAATCATCACTCTGTACGATCAAAGGATATTTTCTCATATAATGTTAATAAACACAGGCATTTAGCAGAAATCTTTCAATCATTTCCTAGTCTTAAAAATAATTTATCATTTGTCCCTTTATCTGGCCCCTTTACTAGAGGTATCTATTTAACAGCTCATATTCATTCTAAAGACAATATTGACTCTAATGAGATTAAAAAATTATTAGAAAAAACCTTTAATAATATGCCTTTTGTAAGAATTCAGTCACAAGCAAAGTTATCAAATGTCGTTGGTTCTAATTATTGTGACCTCTCAGTATCAGTCAAAGATGATAATAATTTTGTTGTAGAGTCATGTTTAGATAATTTGATTAAAGGCGCCTCAGGAAATGCAGTTGAATGTATGAATATAATGTTTTCTGAAGATCAATCTCTTGGCTTGAAAGATATGTTGCCATTATACTTATGATAAAATCACAATCATTTTATCAATCCATACTTCAAAACTCGACATTAGTTGTAAAAGTAAGTGGTAAAATTTGTGATAATCAAAAAAGTATCGAAAATGTAATAGGGGATATCAAAGAGTTATTATCCTCCATTACTAAGTTAAAAGTTGTTCTAGTTTTTGGTTTTGGAAGACAATTAGATAATTACATGAAAGATATTCATCAAATTGAACCTCATAAAATAAATGGCAGAAGGATAACTTCTCAAGACGACATTGAAGCAGCTAAAAAAATATCAGGACAAATTTTAATTGATATCTTTAGTTTAAGTTCTAGATATAATATTAGAAATTTTCCAATCCCAATATCAAAAAAAGATTTTATAGCAGCTAAAAAAAGAGACGTAGTTGAGGGTATTGATTATGGCCAAGTTGGTGATGTAGTTTCAGTAGATGCACTTGAGATACAAAAGCTCTTTAAGGAACATGATATGATTATAATGCCAAGTCTTGTTCTCGATAAAAATACAGCTGATGTTCTAAATGTTAATGCTGATACAATCGCTACTGAACTAGCAGTAAATCTGTCAGCTAGTAAACTGATTTTTATTTCTGACGTCCCTTTTATTAAAGATCTAAATGGTGATAGAATTTCCTCAGTTGATGAGAATGTTGCTAAAAAACTATTTGATGAAAAGATAATATCAGATGGTATGGTAGTAAAAGTTGAAAACTCTCTAAAAGCACTCAATCAAGGTGTCCAAAAAATCCATATCATTAGTGGTGAAATTAAAAATGCCTTACTTACTGAACTAGAGACTGAAGAGGGTATTGGTACTGTTTTTCAAAAACAATCTTTAGACTATTAAATTTAAGGTAAATCTACAGTCGGTATTTTAGACTTAATACATAAAAAAAACTTATAAAAGGTATTAATGTTATTATGTTTAGGATTTTGATCATTAAACAATTACTCTATATTAGTTGAAATTATGTCAAATCCTTTTTTTAAGTCTTTTTTCTCAATGATTAATGGCGGGGTAATTCTAATAGTATTTCCCTGAATTAAAGTTGTAATTAAGCCACCTTTTGCAATTTTGTTATAAATTTTTAAAGCATCACGTTTATTTCTGAACTCTATTGCGCCCATTAAACCCTTAGATCTAACTTCTTTAATAGTATTCTCATTATTAGATTTTAATTGTTTTAGTAATTTGGATAAAAAATTTCCATTTCGAGTTACTTTTTCTAAAAAGCTTTTTTTGTTGATTATATTAAAAATATTATAAGCAACTCTAGTTTGAAGCATACCACCTCCATAAGTAGAACCATGAAATCCTATTGAAATTTTTTGAGCAATATACTTTTTTATTATAGTAGCGCCTATAGGGATACCAGATCCTAGGCCTTTTGCAGAAGTTATTATATCTGGAGATACACCATAGTTTTTATATGCAAAAATCAACCCAGTTCTACCTATTCCAGCTTGTATTTCATCAGCTATTAGTAAAATTTTTCTTTTTTTACAAATCTCTTTGATTGTTTTGGCAAACTCTTTATTGCAAATATTAATTCCACCATCTCCTTGGACAAATTCAATAATAATTGCTAATGTTTTCTTATTAATGAGTTTTTTTAAATCTTTACTATTATTAAATTGACAAAATTTTACTTTTCCAGGAATTGGTCCAATATTTGATTTATATTTTTTGTTACTTCCAACTGATAGGGCACCAATAGTTCTGCCGTGAAATGATGAAGTCATGGCAATAATTTCATCTTTTTTGAAATGACTACCATAATTTCTGGCAATTTTTAAAGCTGCTTCAATACTTTCAGCCCCTGAATTAGAAAAAAAAACATCTCCTTTATTTGAGTTTTTAGATAGAATTCTTGCAAGTTCAATTTTGTAATAATGTATTTGAGATCCTGATAGATGAGTAATGCCTGTTTTTAATTGAGCTTGAATAGTTTTTTTAATAATAGGGTGGTTATAACCTAAAGAATTTACGGCAACTCCGGCTGAAAAATCTAAATATTTATTATTTTTATCATCATAAAGATAAGAACCATTACCTTTAATTATTCGAAATTTTGTAAAATTATATGTTTTTAATAGGTTCTTCATAATTATATTAAATTAACTAAGTAACTACTTTTAATTTTTTTAAATTTATAGTTATCTCAAAATCTCCATTGTTTAATCTTTTTTTCTAAAAAATCTCTAAAAGCAACAATTTTAAGACTACCTCTAAGGTTTTCATGGTAAACCATATGTACTTCATAAGTTGGTCCTTCAATATCAGGTAAAATTTTAACTAAATGGGCTTTATGCTGAACCATATAATCTGGTAGGGCTGCCAATCCAACCCCAGTTTCAACAGCTACTAAAAGTCCATATAAATTATTTATTGTCATGTGGGGTTTTCTTATAGCTGAACCTTTCCTTACACCTGTTCTTAACAACCAATTGGTATCTGAAAGTGGAGAGGGTTTTCCAGTAGTACCATAAGTTATTAATCTATGGTTATTCAGCTCAGATCTTCTTAAAGGCATACCCATTTCATTAATATAATGAGAACTTCCGTAAATATGATATTTGATATTTGCTATATGTTTAGATATCAAATCAAGGTGCTTAGGTCGTCTCATCCAAATTCCAATATCATAATCTTGACGCAACATATCTTGCTCATCCTCTGAATAGTTTAATTTCATATTGATATCTGGATATTCTTGAACAAATTCATTTAAACGGGGGCTTAGCCACATAGATCCAAAGCCAACAGTAGTATTTATAGATAAGCTTCCAGAAGGTATCTTTTTATATTCAATTATTTTTTTTTCAATTGAGTTTAAATCAACAAAAATTTTTTCAGTTTCATCATATAGTATATGTCCTTGCTCAGTTAAAGTTAGACCTGAAGGATGTCTTTTAAATAACTTAGTTTTTAAACTATTTTCTAAAGATTGAATTTGTCTTGTTATGGCAGATTGACTTAAATTGACAGAAGGAATTGCTTTAGAGATACTGCCACAGCTAGCTACATGATAAAAAGTTTTAAGCCTATCCCAATCCATTAATTATTTTTTCTAAATCTCCGTTATAAATAATATTATTTAATTCAGTATTTTTTAAATCTATTTCAAGCTGACTAAGGACATTTATCGATTCGTCTAATTTGTTTTTAGCTTCTGTTAAATCATTAATATTAATTCTGTTGGCCTTAAATAATATTTCACTTGCTTCATATTTCATTTTGAAGCTGTTAATTATATTTTTTTGCGAATTAATCTTTTCCTTAATATATAAATAATTATTGTAATTTTCTTTATATGATACAAAAAAATCCTTTACTAGGTCTTTATGATCCAAAACTTTCTTTTCATATTCATATTTTTTTATATCAAAATCATTTTCTTTTTTATATCCATTAAATATCGGAATAGTTACTGTTAAATGCATAGAAGCAGAGGTTCTGCTTCCAATAGTCGAACTGTATTTATTAGTGTTGCTATAATCAAAACCTAGATCTACTGAAGGAAGTAGATCTTTTTTTGCCTTATCTTTTTCAGGCAAATATGATTTTTCCATAAAAGATAAGTATTTCCCATAACCTGAATTCATTAAAGAATTTAGATTTTTTTTACTAATAAGATTGTCTGGAATTAAAATTTCATATTCAACAGAAATTTCTTCAAAAGCAATATCTTTGTCTAATAATTTTGAAATATCTAGCATAAGATTTTCAATCTCTAGTTCAATATCTAATAAGTTAGTTTTTGATATTAATTTTTCATTTTTTAAATCTAATAATTCAATTTTAGAAATTCTTCCTGCTTCAAATAAAATTTCAGCTTCTTCTAGTTTATTTTCATAAAAATTTATTGTTTTTTCAGATAACTTTTTTGATTTATTTAATGCTCTTAAGTTGTAATAACCAAGTATTAATTCTTTTATAAGTATTTGTTTATTATATTCTAATAGATAATTATCTGCATAATTTTTATTTTCTACTTCTTTTAGATTAAAATCTTTATAGTTACCATCGTATAGATTGAAATCTATGCTTAAATTATGAGTCATTGCATTTACATTTGAATTACTTCCAGCTTCAGTTCTTGTACCAGCAATTTTGTTGCTATATTGAATTGTTGGGTAAAATGAAGAAAAGCTATTTTTTATATTTAATTCATTAATTAACTTATTATAGTAAAAGACTGAGTTATTTTGGTTTTTATCTTCTAGTATTTTTATTAAATCTTTAATTTCATAAGCATTTACACTTACAAAGTTAAATTTGAAAAATATTATAAAAAAAAATAAAATTATTTTACTTTTTGCCATTGTGACTCCAAATTTTTTAAATTCCATTTTAATTTTTTTTTAATCATTGATTTTTCCATTTTTTTAAATCTAGTTTCAAATTTTCTATTAGATTTTCTAATTACAGTTTCAGTATCTAAATTTAGTTTTCTTGATAAATTTATACAGGATAAAAATAAATCACCTAATTCTTCTTCAATCTTATTCCTATTATTTTTTTTAATTTCTATTTCTAATTCATTTAGTTCTTCTTTTACTTTTTTTATTGTTTCTTTTGTTGATTTCCAATCAAATCCTTCTTTAGCTACTCTTTTATGCACCTTAGTAGCTCTTGTTACTGAAGGAAGTGATTTACTTATTCCATCTATAATAGAAATTTGTCCCCTTTTTTTTCTATCAATTTTTTTTTGATATTCCCAAAAATCGTTTACTTCACTAATGCTTTTTATAGAATTATTATTTAAAAATATATGTGGATGTCTCAACTTCATTTTTTTAATACTAGTTTCAATTACATCATAAATATCAAATTTTTTTCTCTCTTTATATATTACTGAATGATAAATTACTTGCAGTAAAAGATCTCCTAATTCATCTTTTAATTCTTTGCTATTATTATTTTCGATAGCTTCTACAACCTCATAAGCTTCTTCCAAAGTATACTTTGCCAAAGATTTAGAATTTTGTGCTAAATCCCAAGGACATCCTTTTTTTGGATCTCTTAATTTTTCAACAACCTTTATAATGTCTTTTAAATCTAATTTTTTTTTTACCATGATAATGCTTGGGCTTGAAATATTTCACTTTTATAACTTCTTACGTCCGCATATGCATCAAAAATTTTTCCTTTCTTTCTTGCGCAAAGTAAAAACCCCTCACTCCAATCTGGAGTTAATATTATTTTATGGCCTCTATTTTTTAGTGATTTTACAAAATTTCCAAGTCTTTTTTCCATGAGAACTTGTTTTTTATTGCCTTTATGTGGGTGAAAATAAGCTGGAAAATGCTCACTTGATATTCTTGGCATATTTATTGATTCTACTATTGATCTATTATCAAATATGTAATTCATCAAAAATTGAGATTGCCATTGATCTTGTGCATCCCCTCCCATAGTTCCACAAACCAATATTTCTTTATTTTTTTTATTGATACATAGAGTGGGGCTGAGAGTAGTTCTAGGTTGAGTATTAGGCATTACAAAATTAATATGACCTGGTTTAGACATGTAAAAAGTCATCAATCTGTTATTTAGTGGAAATCCTAATTCTTCAACAACATCATTGGATTTTAACCAACCGCCACTAGGCGTACAAGAAATAGCATTCCCTTCTTTGTCAATTATATCAATATGAACAGTGCCTTCTCCCCAAGGTTTAGCAACATCATTATATTCTAATATGCTTTTTTTATTAATTGGGTCACCAGGTATTAAGGATTTTGAAGATAAATTTTTAACTAATTTAACTCTTTTTAATAAATAATTTTCATTAATTAAATCTTTAGCTTTCACTTTATTGTTAGGGTTTGCAGAAAAAAACATTTCTCTATCAGCAAATACAAGTTTTAAAATCTCAATAAAATTATGAATGCTTTTTTCATCACTTAGAGACTTTATTTTCTTTTTATCTGCCATATACATCATCATCAGACTGGTAACTCCTTGGCCCCAGGTATCTGTTTTGTAAATGGTATAATCTCCAAATGTTTTACTAATTGGTTTCTCAAAATAAGTTTGAAAATTTTCAAAATCTTTTTTTTGCAAAAAACCATTTAGTTTTTGAGAATAATTTACAATAGTGTTAGCTATATCCCCCTTATAAAAACAATCATGTAATTTTTTAAATCTATTTATCCTATTTCCTTTTAAGCTGTTTTCAAAATTATTTATATAATCTAAAAAATTTGCAAATTTTTTATTTTTTTGCAAAGAATTTAAATTTGGAAGCTTGCCATTAACTAAATATAAATTACTCGTATTTTTAAAATTTGTTTTCATTCTATTATATATATCGTTTAATCCTGTTGACTCTTGACCTAGTAACCCTTTATGAATCGGAAATCCTTCTTTAGCGTAATGCAATGCGTATTTAGAAATTTCTTTAAAAGATAATTTTCCATGATTCATAAGTAGATTTATAATCGCAGAGAAAACCGAAGGTACTCCTGATGAATGAATCCCCATATCTGGCACTTCTGTATAACCTTGAGTTAATAAATTTAAAAAATTAAAATCATTTGGAGATCTAGTATTGCCATTTAAAACAGATACTTTACTATTTTTTGGTTTTAATATCATTATACACTCACCTCCAAAACCAAACATTTGAGGGTTAACTAATGATTCAACTAATGTAGCTCCAGCTGCCGCATCGAAAGCATTGCCCTTGTCTTCACTTAAAATCATAAAAGCTGTTTGAGCAGATAAGTTTGAATGTGTCGCTATTGCGCCATTTATTCCACTATATTCAGGTATAAAGCTTGTATTTTCAGTGCTAGTAAACCTGTAAGATCTATTATTCATATTGTAATCATTTCAATTATTTACAGTTTAGTCTATAAATTCATAAATGTCTTGGAAGTCAATTTCAAATTCTAATTATAGTGTTTTGCTAGGTGATCTTCATATAAAGATTGAAAATGAAAAGCCAATTTTCAAGATGAAAGTTTTGGAAAAACATTTAAATTCTGCCGACTATGCTCACGGAGGTTTTTTAATGTCTTTACTTGATAATGCTATGGGAAATGCCTGTTTTTTAGCTTTTGGTAAAAATCCATGTGTTACTATTTCTATGACTACTCATTTTATAAAAGCTGCGTCTTTAGGCGATGAATTAATTGTTAAGCCATTGGTTGAAAAAAAAACAAATACCCTATGCTTTGTTAAAAGTGAAATTTTATGTAAAGATGAAGTATTAGCTTCAGGAACAGGAATATGGAAACTCGCTAAATTAAATAAAACTATCAAACAAAAGCTTACTGAAGATGATGGCGGTTGGTAATACATAAAAAATAAAAATGAGAACGGCTATTATTTTTGGATCAACTGGATTAGTTGGAAGTCATTTATTAAATCTTATAACACAGGATGAAACTTATACTAAAATTAAGTTATTTGTAAGATCTCAATTAGAATTAAAAAATAAAAAAATAGAGATTTTTATCACTGATTTTAAAGATTTTTCTTTAATAGAAAAATATTTATATGGCGATGATTGTTATTTTTGTATTGGAACAACTAAGAAAGAAACACCTAATAAAAAAGAGTATTTAAGAATTGAATACGATCTTCCTGTAGTAATTGGTAAAATTGCTAAGACTAATAAAATAAAATCTTTTATTTATGTTTCTTCTTTAGGTTCAAACCAAAATTCAACTAATGCTTATTTGAAAAATAAAGGTAAAGCTGAAATAAAATTAAAATCTTATGGCTTTGATAAATTAACAATTATTAGACCTTCTCTAATGCTTGGAAATAGAAAAAAATTCCGCTTAGGTGAGTATTTATCACAAAAAATCTTTACTTATTTATCTTTATTATTTTTAGGACCATTCAGTAAGTATAAAGCAATTCACTCACATCAAGTTGCTAAATCTATGCTCATTATAACTAAAAGTAAATTAAATGAAGTTTGCTATGATTCAAATAGATTAAAAACTTTTAACTAGAACTTTTTATTATAAAAATATTTCCAATTATTATTAGTAAACCTCCGAAAGCTAAAGAAAAAGACCAATCCAAGTTTTCAAAATAGGTAGAAATAACCAAAGCTAACAACGGCATAACTATAGATACATAAGATCCATTATTTGCACCAATATGCTTTATAAGAGTTAAATAAAAACTAAAACCTAAAACACTTCCAAAAAAGGCAAGATATAAAAGAGAACTGATATATTCTTGTGTCATTTCGAAATTAAATTCATAGTCAAGAAAAACTAAGTATATTAGCAAAGATACAGATCCATAGAACATGGCTAAAGCATTAACTGAAATAATATTCAATTTATCTTTGGAATTCTTAATTGAAATTATATTCCCTAATGAAGCTACATATGTGGCTATCAAACCAACTAATATTCCAAAAGAAGTGCCTGTTTTATAATCAAAACTCAATATTTCTTTATTAAAAATAATAACTAATCCCATTAAACCAAATAATCCTCCAGAAATAGTTAATAATTTTGGTCTTTCTTTAAAAAAAATAAAGTTATTAAAAATATTCATGATTAATAATGATGAAAAACACAAACATACAAATCCACTAATTAGATACAGTGTAGAAATATAGAATAGTACATAATTAATATTAAAAAGAGTAATTCCAAGTAAGCAAATATATACATGGTTTTTTAATGAAAAATTAAAGTTTAGCTTTTTCCAAAAACAAAATAAAAATAAAAGAATTGAAGCAAGAAAAAATCTATAAAAAACCGAAACTAAAGGGTCTACAACACCAAGTTGAAATTTAATTATATACCAAGTTGGACTCCAACAAATAAGTGTTGCTATAAAGAGAAAAATGATATTATTCATACTATGCCTTCATTTGATGTAGTATCAAAAGCTAATTTACAAGAAATTGATAATGCCATTAATAATACTAAAAGAGAAGTTGATAATCGTTTTGATTTTAAAAATTCCAATTCTACAATTGAAAGAAAAGACTTTTTAGTTACCATTGA
>MDSV01107655.1_pt1 | contig 221953 bp, 197 predicted proteins | sample 810851 | NCBI WGS metagenome assembly MDSV01 (sample SAMN05326640, study PRJNA326480) | marine metagenome | isolation source: seawater | place: Atlantic Ocean: North East | collected 2012
ATGTTGTTTCAATAAGTTATGTATATCAGATTACGTTCAACATGCCTCCCTTTTTGACGTAGAGCCTTTCACTCTCAATCTGTAGTTTTCAATATTGCTTTCAGCCATAAGTTCTGCGTTGAATAAGTTGCTGAGGGCGTTTGTTTTCTTGAAAGACAGATGGTTTTGTGCTAAAAAGCGCCATTTATGTTTATTCTATAGGGTTGATTTATGTTTAGTTATAAAAATAGTGACGGAACAGATGTTTATTTAGCTCCCAAAACTTCAGGTAAAGCCTTGAGTAGAGTAATTCTTGGTGCTGTCAAAAAAATGACTGAATTAAATGGTGGTCCTGAAACACAGGATGTTGATTCAAGAATAACAAAACTAAATGCTCTTAGTGAAAGGTGGCGCAGAAAAAAGGCGGAACTTTCGTATCAATCATCCCAAGACACCATTTTGCGCAATCCTTATCTATCTGAACAAATGATAGAGTTGCTGCATGCATTAAAGAATGAATTTGTTCCACTGATCAAGATACCTCAAACAAATAACGGCACTAGTGTGAAGCAAGATTTTGTCAAGCGTCATGATATGATAATGAATGGTATTAGTAAATATACGCAGCAAACTACAGTTGAAGAGTGGTGTCAATTTGCAATTGAGTATTGTGACTTTTTATATAAGGTTGCGCAGTTAAGTCCGGAACGTCAACAACGAGCGTTAGGTAAGTTTCCGCTAGAAAGTTTAGGACATTATGAATGTTTGGGAGGAACGTTGGGCATGCTTGGTCAGGCAAGGAATGTTGCCTGTTCGTCACCGCATGAGATGTTAATGGCTGTAGCTGATGAGCATGTTAGTAATGTTGTGGCGGCACATTTATACGGAATTGTTTCGCCTAATAATGAAAAACATATACCAGCAGTTTTTGCTAAGCTGAAAGGAATTGATGGAAGTGATCCGGCACATAGCCATGCATTTCTTGAGATGTCTGCATCTGTTGTAATACAATATTTGCAGTATTATGATGAATTGGTCGTTAAAGCCCATCTGAATGAAGGGCTCAAGCATGTGATTGGTATAATTAATAACGTGTTAGAACTTGATAAAGAACCAGAAAAATGTGCATCTGTAGCTGAACAATGTGCACATTATGGTATTGATATTAATCGTTATATTAATATTGATGTTTTTCCTATTGAGGTGAAGCGGAAAGAATTTATAGAAGACATGCTTAGGATGTTTGATCTGCAAGTTGTGGACAAGCCTTTTTCTATTCCAATGGACGTTGATAGATTTTCTAGTAAAGAAAGGGTGCTGATGCGTGCATCGCTGGGTCAGGATGTGAAGACGTTTGTTGACAGGTTAATAAAAGACCCTGCTGATGTGATGATACAATCTCAGGTGCTTGCTTTGACTCTTAGGAAGGGTGGAAATATTCGTTTATTTTTGGATGTGTGTAAGGAGTGGAGTGAACGTGCACCTAAAACGATGCCAGCTGAAATTGCTATTAAATATAATCAATATAGAAAATGTTATCCATATTACAATGTGGGAATAAATCATTTTGGTGAGCTATTAAAGTTAGCCAGTCCTCTTGATGAGTTAAAGATGCATTTTGTAGATCGTCCGCCGCTTGTAGAACTTCGAGACGAAGAATTATTGAATTTAGTATCATATCTTGCAGGCCTTGATGAGCAGAGGTGTTTGGATTATTTATCGTTCGTGCTTAAGTATAAGGACCGTATTGGTTTAAATTTTCGTAAACTGATTGACGATGTTATCGCCTGGCAAAAAGAAGTAGGTAATGAAGTTGTTATCTTCAGTGCATTATCCAGTTGTAGTGACGCGGATACTAATAAAAGTGATTTTAATGAAGAGTGTAAGTGGTGTGTTAAACGTCTTATTAAAAACGATATGGATGCCGCCCTACAATTACTTCAAAAGTGGCCTCATTTACTAAAAGATAAAGATTTCTTGCTTGAATTGGTCGATATTTGTGGCATAGAAAAAATTGGCCAATATCTTGCCTTTGTTAAAGCTAGCACTGATTTAGTTGAAGATATCGTAGAAACTTTTGTTCAAGAGACGGTCAGTGATATGTATTTTGAACAAGGTAAAGGTGTTAAATTATTGAATCAAGTTTTGCACTTTGCGCGCAATTATTTGGAAAGAGAATTTTATCTCCGTGTATGCGGATATAGTGATGGAGTGCCGAATTCGATCAATGTTCTTAGAGTAAAGAATTGCTTGATAAGCACACTTGTTTGTAATGATATTGCTGTTATTGAGGATTACTGGCACCAAGAGGCCAAGGTAGAATATGAAAAAGTATTTGCCAAATTGCCTGGTATTTCGGTTGCAGTGATACGAGCTGTGTTGTTGCATCGTTGTGAAGGGGATAAGATAAATACTATATTTTCATTGCTATTTGGTGTTTCTGGTTTTGAAAGTCTTAGCTCTGACTTACAAAAATTGATACAACTTGCCTTAATACGAAGTGCTCCCCTTCAGGTTATCCAACAATACGTACCGTTATTAACAAAGGCCGGGAACAGTCCAGATGTATGGAGGGTTGCTCTTGAAAGAGATAATTCAGGCATAAGAAACAATGAAAGCGCAGCAAATAACCTAGAGGTTATGAAGTATGTTTCTAAGGAGATGGGGCCTATTCATTATGATCAACAACCACCATTGAGTTATTATGCCAAGCAAGCTTTAGGTGAAGCGTTTGTAGTTTATTTGGAAAGTTATTATCAAGCATTAGAAAGTAGGCTCTTAGCTGATAGGATCAATATTGATGATGTAATTGTCTGGTTGGGGTGTGCTCTTGATCAGGGGTGTGATGAGTTGATAGATCGGTTTGTAGAAAAGAAAGTTATTTTTGGTGTAAATAATAGCAAAATTTGTGAAGCATTATTGAATCCTCAATTATATGAAAAAAATAGAAATAAGTGGTTGGATTTCTATCAAAATTTTGTTCAGAAAATTCCTGAGTTTGACAACGAGTTTAGAAGGCAGGTTGGTGAGGTCATATCTGAAAAGATTAAAAACATCTTTTTAAGTACCAGTAATCCTAGAGATGTATCGATTGATCACGCACATCTTCGCTCTTATATGGATATGGTATATCAAAGTGTTAAGCCGCACGTGGATGCAATAAATCAAGCTATTGACCGGGGAGATGTTCAAGGGCTTGGAGATGCTTTGGAAAGACACAATGTGGGTATCACGATAGCGACGCATGATTCAAAAAAATTTGATCTAAAGGTAGTAAATTTAGCACAAACAAAGGAAGATCTTCCTTTGGAGCACCTTTGTGTGCATCCCGATTTAAACTTAGAGACAAAAATAAAAATGGTGCAGATGTTATTTGGCGCAGGTGCTTCGGTTGATGGTGTGCCGTGTTGCTATGATGGTCAAAGAACGTTTTATGAAACTAAACATGAATTGTTAGCCTGTGTTAAGGGGAGTGATCCTAGAAGCCAGGCAGTGAATATGATTAATTGTGTGTTTTTATATGTAGATCCTGAATTTTGGCATGGTCTTGACGGTTTAGGTGCTTCTTTAGTTGCAGTGGATCATCATTTTATGCGTATATATTACAAACATCCAGCATATAAAAGAAATTTAGTTGAGTGGTTGGTTGGTGTTGATTTTCAAGGGATGGTGCCCCCTATAGTTATGGATATTATAGCGTTATATGATGATCTTGATATGGTTAAAGCTGCTATTAATAATCCATCGGTCTCCACCGAGGTGGTATCTCGCTCTTTTTTTAGAATATCTCAGCTTATGAGCAGTCATTTCTTTGTGTCAAATTTAGTTGGTCGACTCACGCTAATGGCAGAAAAAGGTTTAAGACTTGAGAGTATGAGTGATGGTCAAATTGAATCAATAGTGAGTCATGGTACCCCTGAAAGGCAACGGAACGAAATTTTTATTGCTATGCGTGAGGTATTTGGTCGTGAGCTTCTGGATTATCTTGCTGGTGGTGGGGAGACAGTTAGTAATCCAGCCTGGGTCCAATGGTTAGCTAAGAATGTATTACGATTTCAAAATAAGGGCGGCAAGTACCTTTTTGAACAAGCAGTGGACAAAAATAAGATATCTGCCAAGCAGTTGCTGGATTGTCTTCCTGTGAATGAAAGTGGTCTTTTGCCTCAAGAGTATGATTTGTCAGCAATACATTATGGCGTGTTACATGGTGATGAAGCGTTTATGAAATCTTTAGTTGAGTATATGAGCGATAGTTCGGATGATTTCAAAGCAGAGGTTGGTGCTATAAGAGATGGTATTGAGCATGGAAAGTGTAAATATGCAAGCGATCAGGAAGAGCTAAATAAAATTGAGCAAAAGCATGCTTGGTTGATGGGGCATGTTAAAGAGTATCGTGATGTGGTTTTCCAAGAAGTTGAGGTTGATAATAAAGAATTTCGCAATGCATGGAAGTTTGCGCAAAAAACGGTGATTGAACGAATGGTTCAGGACAATAAGGTGCCATTGCTCGTAGGTGGTAAAACAATCTTTAATCTCATGCACAGTGAAGAAGAAAGTTCTTATGTTAAAATTCATCCGGAAATGAGAATGTGTGCGCGTTCGGTAATTGAGAATAATATATTCGATATTGAACTTGGTTTGTTTGAGCGGGTGGTGAGCGCACAAGATAACAATGATTTTGGTGTGTTTATGCGCTATTATCTGTCACATATGCTTATGTCGGTTAATAGTAATAAAAATAAAGAAAAGTTCTTTAAAGTTATTGAAACTATGACAGATGGCCAATGGGAGCAGTTTGTTGCACACGATAATGTACTTACCACCTTGTTTGATTATAGAAGCCGTCTTCTTGATAAGACCAGAACAAGATTGGACTTGTTGATAACGGATAAAATGGCAAAACAATTTTGTCAAGAAAGAGATGTATACAGGCTTGTGCAAATGGCACATGAATTGTATGAAAAGGATTCTAAAAAGTTACCTCAAATTATCGCCATGGCCTTAACAACACAGGGTGAGGGTGCTACTTGCGGTAAGATGCCGTTATATGATGAGTTATTATTATTGTGTCCGTTCTTGAAAAATGCGCAGACACTATCAAGAGCAATATGTATGGGTATTGAGCAATGTTCATTGCAAGATTGGAGGGATTTTGCGTATCTTTTTCATCAGCTTATATTTGAAAGATTTCCATCCACAAACGCTGATTATGATATCTTGGTTGAAAATTTAAATGCTGCCGGTGAGTTGGGTGAGTATTTATTGAAAACACAAGGTGGCTTAATAGAATCTATTTTACTACGTGCGGTCATTGAAGGAAATAGAGGTTTAGTAAATAGTATATTGTTTGGCTGTAGTAGCTCTATTGATCCTGATAACCATGAGGGGCCGTTATATGTAAATAATCATGTGGTGTATGGTTCGGTGCCGCTTGCATTTGTTGCTGCTTATGATGGCAATACTGAAACGCTTGAGGTTATATTAAATCATTACCCTCAGCAGGCGCAAAATTTAGAACTATACTTAGATAGAATGGTGCGCTGGTCAGAAAATAGTGCGAGCATGGACTATGCTTATACGTATCACGCCGAAAGTTTGCAAGATGTTATTAAGTGGTTGAAAGCTTGGCGCTTGCGGCAGGCTGGTTCAGATACTGCGATGGCAGATGCTAGTTCGCAAGACAAGCGAAGTAGAAAAAGAGGTCCAGACGAAGATGATGATCTGGGGCATGGTGCCAAAAGATCACGTCTTTCTGAGAAAGAGGATCTTGTTGCTTTGTGGCAATATGGCTTAAGCTTTGATGATTTAACTTCTAACTTAACCATGAATTTGAGCTATGGCAGGCAACCAGGTGAAGATGTGCGGGGGTGGTTTGGGCGTGAATATGAAAAATTAGTGAATGATAACGCTATCATTCATAAAGTATTGTCCGCCAAGTCCTTGCCGTATACGCCTGGTTGGGTGAAAGAGCATCAAGAAAACGTAAAAGAGAGCCTAAAAGTTGCAGTAGGAACTGTTTGTAATCGTGTGTTACTAAGTTCTTGTAGGGTGAAAGCTTCTGGCGAATATATGTACGATAAAGATACTCAAGTTGGGTTTTTAAATGAGATACTGGATGTTGCTGAGTCGTCGCCGTTTATTTTAGATGTGCTTATTGGTGAACTTAATGATAATAATATACCAGGTAGTGGTAGTTTGTATTCTCATGTCCTTACTCAGGATAATGATGCGTTGTTTCTTGCGTTGAAGGAGTTTTTTGATCGCCATGCGAGTGTCCCTGAAATTAACGTGTATGGCGTAAGATTTTATATTGCGTGTACTCCAGGGACAAGAAATGAACAATTATTTCAAGGTATAGAGTTTATTAACAGGATTATTGCTGGTAAGGATCTAGATGTTATGAGTTTAGATGCAGGGTCACGGATAAGTTCGGCGCAAGTAAGTCCTATGAAGGAAATGGAAAAAAAGTCGCTATGAATGACGGATTTTGATAGTATACAGAGCTCTCTAGTTTTTTTATGGATAGTACTGTTATAGCGTCATGACTTATGCTCAACATCAAGCGTCAAATCCGTTAGCATCTGTGTGGGTGGGTGCGTCGGCTGGAACTGGTAAAACAAAAGTTCTTACAGATAGGGTGATGCGCCTTTTGCTTGATGGTGTGGATCCATCTAAGATTGTTTGTCTCACCTTTACAAAGGCAGCTGCGGCAGAGATGGCCAACCGAATTAGCCACAAGCTGGGTGATTGGGTGCTGATGGAGGAGGCCAAGCTATATCATTACCTTGAGCAGCTTACCGGTGCGCGTCCTGATAATGACATGATGCAGCGAGCTAGAAATTTATTTGCAGTGGTGATGCAATTGCCAGAAGGGTTGAATATTCAAACGATTCACGCTTTTTGTCAGTCTTTAATTAAAAAATTTCCGTTAGAGGCTGGCGTTGTACCGCATGCAAGTGTCATGGATGAAGAGCAAGCTAGGGGACTTATTGTAGATGCTATCAACAAGGTAGCGTTACAGGCCAACGCAGATTGTTCGCAGTTGGCGGCGTGTATAGAGCATGTGATTGCACATGTCTGGGAAGGGCGGTTCCAGGAATTACTAGAAAGTTTTGCGCACCATCGGCATCGGTTGGCTTCTATTATGACCGATGAAGGGTTTGTGGATATGTCTTGTAGGATTAATGCATCCTTGGGCGTGAACAACAATGCTAGCGCAAGTCATATTGTGGTGGATGGCTTAAATGGCGATGCCCTTAGTGCTGTATTACCCGCACTTGCAAGTTCAGGTAAAGAAGACAAGCAGCGATGTGACCTGATGAGTAAGTGGTTGTCTGTTGATAACGATACCAAGGTGGTGTTGTTTAATGACTATAAGTCAGCGTTCTTAACAGCATCAGGGGATCCTAAGAAACGTCTTATCTCTAAGAAAGCTTTGGAGGTGATGCCAACGGCCTTGGAGATATTATCTACAGAACAAGAACGAGTGATGCGTGTGGATGATGCGCTAAAAGCGGCAGCTATTGCAAAGCTCAGCCATAACGTGCTTGCGATTGGTCAAAAGGTACTGCTTAGTTACCGCGATATGAAGCGCCAGCGTGCTATGTTGGATTATCAAGATCTTATTTTACTGAGCCTACAACTATTACAACGTCAAGATATTGCGCCATGGGTGCTATATAAGCTCGATGGTGGCATTGATCATTTGCTTGTTGATGAGGCCCAAGATACATCACCCACCCAATGGAAGATTGTAGAGGCTATTACGGCAGAGTTTTTTGCAGGTGCTGCTAGTGCCGATAAGCACCGGTCGGTGTTTGTGGTTGGGGATGAAAAGCAATCCATTTATCGGTTCCAGGGTGCGGATGTGGATAGTTTTTATGCTATGGAAAAGCATTTTGAAGCAAGTAGCAAATATGCAAATATGAAGTGGCAGTCTATTGCGTTGGATCGGTCGTTCCGGTCAACAGAGGCTGTATTGACGTTGGTGGATCATGTGTTTGCGAAGCCGCATTTGCACCAAGCAATTACAGCTTCGGGTGAGTGCGTGCAGCATAATGTTCACCGAGTAGGGCAAGCTGGGCAGGTGGTGTTGTATCCTCTGCACTCAGAAGAGGTGCAAGAAGAGGAAATGGCTCCTTGGGTTATGCCAGTGCAGCGTATAGAGCCTAATAACCCCATTAGTGAGTTAGCAAAAACCATTGCAAGTACGATTCATGGCTGGATTGATGGCATGCGTATTTTACCTTCTGCAGGGCGACCAATACAGGCCGGTGATGTGCTTATTTTGGTGCGCAGGCGTACCGTGCTGGTCAATTACCTGATGATGCATCTTAAGCAACTTGGTGTGCCGGTGGCTGGTGCAGACAGAATGGTGTTGTTTGATCATATTGCAGTACAGGATATGATGGCCTTGGGGCAGTTTTTGTTGTTGCCTCATGATGATTTGGTGCTGGCAAGTTTGCTCAAATCTCCGTTGTGTGGCTGGTCTGAGGAGCAGTTATTTGAGTTATTGTTTAATCGGCAAGCAAGTGTATTTGATACGTTGTATCGACGACAAGATGAATGTGAGCTTTTTAAGGAAACATATTGTTTTTTATCAAGATTGCTTAATAAGGTGGATCGTGTGACGCCCTTTGAGTTATTTTCATACGTGATTGAGGCATGCCAAGGAAGAAGCAAAATGGTCGCACGGCTTGGTGAGCAAGTTCATGATCCGTTGGATGAATTTTTGAGTATGGCGTTGACGTATGAAATGACCGATATTGCGTCAATGCAGGGTTTTATGCAGAGCCTGGAGCATAGTTCGGCTGATATTAAACGTGACATGGATGCCGGTGCAAATGCACTGCGTATTATGACAGTACATGGTTCTAAAGGTCTGCAAGCCCCCATAGTGTGGCTTGCAGATACAACGGCAGTTCCACAAACCACCGACCAGCTCTTATGGCAGGATCAGGATGTATTTCTTTGGTCTCCTGGTAGTGAGTATGATTGCCAATTGACGAAAAACCTGAAGCAAAATGAGCGCAAATCCACTTATCAAGAATATATTAGGCTATTATATGTGGCAATGACGCGGGCAGAGGATGAATTGCATATTGCAGGAATGGAGTCTAAAAAGTCTTCTTCTTCAGAAAGTTGGTATGATATATTGAAGTCATCGATGGAGGCTCTTGGACACATAAATGAGGATGGTGTTTGTGTGTACTCGTGTGAACAAAAAGAGGTGGTTACATGCGCTGGCGTGTATGATGAGGCGCCTACTTCACTTAAAGTGCAGGACGATGCGTTTATTGATAGGCAAATAGAACAAGAGCCTAAGGCGTTAGTTCCTTTAACAGCCGCCACTAATATTGCATTGGCTGAAGTTGACTCGCATAATCAGGCAAGCTTGCAACGAGGGCAGTTGGTGCATACATTGTTGCAATATCTGCCCTCAGTACCGGTGGACGATAGAATGCAAGCTGCACAATTTTATTTAGATCGTGCTGGTGTAGATCTGGCTGATCAGGACAAACAGCAGCTTGGTGAACGTGTAATAGATATTATTCAAGCAGAGGCATTTGCCGATCTTTTTTCGAGGCAGGCGTTTGCGGAGGTGCCAATTGTTGGTAATATTGGCAAATACAGGGTACATGGTATTGTGGACAGGTTGTTGGTGACAGATACACATGTGCTGGTGGTTGATTATAAAACAGATCTTCAGGTTCCTGAAACCGTGTCCAATATTGCAAAGCCATACCTTAGGCAGCTAGGGGCGTATGTTCATTTGCTAGCACGAATACACCCTCTAAAAGAGGTTAAAGCAGCCATTTTATGGACACAAGCGCCCTTGCTTATGCCGGTGGATGATGATTATTTTGTAGGCTTTTTTAAAACGGATCTTGACTTGGAGGAACATTCTAACCATATATTAGGTCACGTGTAGATTATTATAACTAATTATGAAAGAGGTTCTTTGCCATGGCCAATGAGACGACTGATCAGGACTTTGATAAGGATGTTATCAAAAGCGATAATTATGTACTTGTAGATTTTTGGGCTGAATGGTGTGGACCTTGTAAGCAATTAGCACCAGTCATCGATGATGTATCGACTGATATGGAAGGTAAAGTGGATGTGTTTAAGGTGAATATTGATCACAACCCAGAGACACCAGCTAAATACAATGTCCGCGGTATTCCTACTCTTATGCTATTTAAAAATGGTGAACCAGTGGGGACTAAGGTTGGTGCACTTCCCAAAAGTGCGCTTGTGGAATGGATGGACTCACTAATGACTGGATAGAGGTGACTGATTATTCATCAGACCTAACAAAACAAGTTCTGGATTTTGTTGTCAGGCATAATATGGTGCCGGTGATGGGTGCAGAGCTTGAGTTTTATGTTGAGTATCACGACCCGATGCTATTTTTGCAGTTACTGGCCCAAGAATGTCAGATGGCTGGTATTGGCTTGATGAAAATAGACGGTGAAGAGGGTGAGTCACAATTTGAAGCAATATTTCATCATACTGCAAATATAGCAGGGCTTGCTGGAGATATTGAGAAATTCAAGCAATTATCCAAAAAGCTTGCTAAGCAGCATCAGGTAAACGTGTTGTTTGATGCCAAGCCCTATCCGGATCAGGAAGGAAGTGGCTTGCATATTCATGTGAATCTTTCGGATGATAAAGGCAATAATTTATTACTCAAGCAGCAAGGTCAAGAAACCGCGCTCATGCATTACATGATTGGTGGATTGCTAGGGTCGATTGCTGATGATATGGATGTGTTTGCGCCTTGTGATAAAAGTAAGCAGCGTTATCAATTTAGTGCAGATAAGAAAGATAAGAAAAATGTTACTACTCCCTATACAGTAAGTTGGGGAGGTAATAATCGCTCGGTCGCGATTAGGATTCCTGAATCAACCATGCAAGAACATACCAGGCGTATAGAGCACCGTGTTCCATGTGCTAACGCCAATGCCTATGATGTCGTGCGAGTGATAATCAAGGCGATTGATTATGGTATTAATGAGCAGATAGTTCCACAGACCCCAAGGGTTTGGGGGAATGCCTTTGATGAACATTATCAGCCGCAATGGTTGGTGTAATAAAAGCGTAACGCTGCCGCTTCTGCTTTGATACTGCAAGTAAATGGAGGTTTCTGCGGTTGTAAAGTTTGTCTTGCATGCTGGCTGTATTTAGATTAAATTTGCACCTCACTGCAAGAATGTTCATTTTGTAACGGTTGATCAAGCTATGCCTAAAGCCGCAGCGCCAAAGAAAAAGGCGCCTTCAAAGAAAGTATCCTCGAAGTCTAGTGTGCGCAAGCACAGTGGTTCTTCATACACAACAGCGCAGCTTACTAAATTTTACGAAGAGATGTTGATGATTCGCCGGTTTGAAGAAAAGACCGGTCAGCTATATGGTATGGGATTAATTGGTGGGTTTTGTCACTTATATATTGGCCAAGAAGCAATTGCCATTGGCATGCAAGCCAATTTAAACAAAGGTGACAGTGTGATTACGACGTATCGGGATCATGGTTTGATGTTAGCAACAGGCAGTGATCCGGTAGAAATTTTAGCAGAACTTATGGGCCGTGATGGTGGTTGCTCTAAAGGCAAGGGTGGCTCAATGCACATGTTTGATACGGCCAAAGGATTTTACGGTGGCCATGGTATTGTTGGTGCTTCAGTGCCTCTTGGAACTGGGTTGGCATTTGCGCATCAATATCGCAAAGAGAAAAATATTTGCGTAAGTTATTTTGGTGACGGTGCTGCAAATCAGGGGCAGGTGTATGAAGCATTTAATATGGCTGCATTATGGCAATTGCCAGTGCTTTATATTATTGAAAATAACGAATATGCAATGGGCACGTCAATTGCGCGTTCCTCGTCTACTACGGAGCTTTATCGCAGAGGTGAAGCCTTTGGTATCCAGGGGTGGCAAGTTGATGGTATGAATATTTTTGAGGTATTAGAACAAGGCAAGAAGGCGGTAGATTATGTTCGTTCTGGCAAAGGACCGTTAATCCTAGAAATGAAGACATACCGTTATCGTGGGCACTCAATGTCTGATCCGGCAAAATACCGTACAAAAGAAGAGGTGTCGGATATAAAAGAGAACCGTGACCCCATTGATCACCTTAAGCACTACCTTATAAAAGAATGTAACGTCAAAGAAGAAAAACTTAAGGCTATTGATAAAAAACTCCGCAGTGATATTGGCGACATTGTTCAGCAGTGTCAAGACATGCCTGAGCCAGATGTTTCGGAGCTTTGGACGGATATTTACACTTAAAAAGCTTAAAGGGATATATTATGGCCAAGCTAACCATCAGAAAAGCACTTTGTGAAGCGATGCGTCAGGAGATGCAGCGTGACAAAGAAGTTTTTATTATGGGTGAGGAAGTGGCAGAGTACCAAGGTGCCTATAAAGTCACAGAGGGGTTGCTTGCAGAATTTGGTCCCAAAAGAGTGATTGATACTCCCATAACGGAGCATGGTTTTGCGGGGCTTGGTGTGGGTGCTGCGTTTGCTGGCTTAAAGCCAGTAGTTGAGTTCATGACATTTAACTTTGCAATGCAAGCCATTGATCATATTATAAATTCTGCTGCCAAGACCAATTATATGTCTGGTGGACAAGTTAAGTGTCCTATTGTTTTTAGAGGGCCTAATGGCGCTGCTGCAAGGGTGGGTGCTCAACACTCTCAATGCTATGCAAGTTGGTATGGGCATGTGCCCGGGCTTAAGGTGGTTGCCCCTTATAGTGCTCAAGATCATTTTGGGTTAATGAAAGCTGCTATCCGTGATCCTAACCCGGTGGTGTTTTTGGAAAATGAAATTATTTATGGTTATGAACATGATGTTGCCGATAATCTTGGTGATGATCATATAGTTCCAATTGGTAAAGCTGCGGTAGTTAGAAAAGGCTCAGATGTCACGCTTACTGCGTTTTCTATTCAGGTTCAGGTAGCGCTTGATGCAGCCCAAGAGCTTGCTAAAGAAGGTATTGAAGCAGAAGTGATAGATCTTCGGACTATTAGGCCACTGGATAGTCAAACCATTATTGACTCAGTCAAGAAAACAAATCGCATTGTGGCGATTGAAGAGGGATGGCCGTTTGCCAGTGTCACTTCAGAGATTATTGCTCAGGTAAATGAAAAGGCCTTTGATTATTTGGATGCGGCTCCGGCAAGGGTAAATGGTCTTGATTTGCCATTGCCGTATGCAGCCAATTTAGAGGCATTATCATTACCAAAAGCACCTGATGTTATTAATAAAGTACGTTCAGTGCTGGGTGTGACCGTTTAAATACAAGGGGAAGAAGGACTTATGCCAATAGAAATTACGATGCCAGCATTATCACCTACTATGACTGAAGGTAATTTGGCAAACTGGCTTAAAAAAGAAGGTGATGAAGTATCCCCCGGCGATGTGATTGCTGAAATTGAGACTGATAAGGCTACTATGGAAGTAGAAGCTGTGGAGGAGGGTGTTCTAGGAAAAATTCTAGTCAAAGCTGGTAGCAAAAATGTTAAAGTTAATGAAGTAATTGCATTGTTGCTTGCTGAAGGTGAAGATAAAAAAGCCTTGGCTGATTATAAACCTGCTAAAAAAGAAGTGCCTGCACAACAAGATTCAGAATCTTCTTCTGAAGATAATAAAGAAGATCAAGGTCAATCTTCAGCTCCTGCTGCGTCCGGTAATGCAGGATCTGCGGTTGGTTTTACGGCACCTCCTGTTGTGCCGATTGCCAATGATAGTTCAACACGTAAGAAAAAAACATCTGTTGTGGCGTCGCCACTTGCAAGGCGCATGGCGGCAGATGCTGGTATTGTGTTAGAGCGCCTTACTGGTACGGGTCCTCAGGGGCGTATTGTGAAGGCAGATGTTGAAACGGCTATCAAAAGCGGTATTACTTCTGGTCGTGGTGGTGTGATTGTTCGGGCTGATCAAGAGCAGTCACTGGCTGAAAATGACAATATGCGCCAGGTAATTGCTACGCGATTATTGCAAGCCAAACAGCACGTACCGCATTTCTATCTTACCATAGAATGTAACATAGACAAGCTATTGGATTTACGTAAAGATTTGAATGATTCGGCGCCCATGGTAGATGGTAAGCCTGCCTATAAAATTTCAGTCAATGACATGGTGATTAAGGCTTCTGCATTGGCTATGAAGGATGTGCCTGAAGTGAATGCTTCTTGGACCCAGGATGTGATGGTTAAATATAATAATATTGATATTTCTGTAGCTGTTGCCATTGATGGTGGTCTTATTACGCCGATTGTGAAAAATGCAGACCAGCATTCGTTACCTTCTATCTCTAATACAATGAAAACATTGGCCGGTAAGGCAAGGGCAGGAACATTGGCGCCTGAAGAGTTCCAAGGTGGTGGCTTTAGTATTTCTAATTTAGGTATGTATGGTATCAAAGAATTTAAGGCCATTATTAATCCACCACAATCTGCAATTATGGCAGTTGGTGCCGGTGAGCAGCGTGCGGTAGTAGTTGATGGTGAGCTTGTTATTGCTACCATGATGAATATTAGCCTTTCATGCGATCACCGAGTGGTAGATGGCGCAGTGGGAGCTACATTCCTGAAAGCTTTTAAAGAATATATTGAACGTCCCATTGGATTGGTGGTGTAGTTGCAAGTGACAGAGGTATTAACTGATCTGCAATATCGTGACTTTAAGCTTGCTGATGCCATGCAGTTAGTGTCGCACCTTAATGCTCGTGAAATTCAGCGTGATACTACAATATCGTTTCCGCTTAATCTTAAAGATGCACAGTGGTGGATATCGTATGTGAATGATTGTGCTAAACGCAGTAATCCAACTGAACATCATTTTGCAATTCAAGTGGATGGCAAATTAGTAGGTTCAGTAGCTCTGATCAACAAAGTAGAACACCGGGCGGAGTTGGGTTATTGGCTAGCAAAGGATTATTGGGGGCAAGGTATGATGACAGATGCCATTGGTCACATGTTAGAATATGGAGTTGAGCATATGGGAATCCACCGAATTTTTGCACCAGTGTTGCCACATAATAAAGCATCGTCACGTGTGTTGGAAAAGAATGGATTTGAGGCTGGCGGCGTGTTAAAAGATTATTTTTACAAAGATGGATCATATATAAACGCATTGTCGTACGTTTATTTAAGCAAATAAATAAAGGAAGGTCATCATGACAAATAATTCCTATGATGTAGTGGTAATTGGTGGTGGCCCAGGTGGTTATGTGGCTGCTATTCGTTGTGCACAGCTTGGGCAAAAGGTTGCTTTAGTTGAAGAGCAGCATTTAGGAGGTATTTGTCTTAATTGGGGGTGCATTCCCACAAAGGCCTTATTACGAGTTTCTGAGGTATATCATACGCTTCAGCATTTGGATGAATATGGTTTGTCTGCTAAAGGTGTGAGTTTTGATTTAAAGAAGATTGTAAAACGTTCACGAGATGTGGCTGCAAAGCTCTCTGGTGGAATTGGTCATTTGATGAAAAAGCACAAGATAGAGGTTATTGATGGACGCGGTATGCTCAATGGCAAAAATACTGTGAAAGTAACCAATTCAAAGGGCAAGAAGTTAAAAGATATTACTGCCAAAAATATCATTCTGGCAACTGGGGCTAGGGCACGTATTTTGCCAGGCCTAGAGCCAGATGGAAAACAAGTTCTAACGTACAAAGAGGCTATGGTGCCAGAGTCTATGCCCAAGTCACTGCTTGTTATTGGTTCTGGTGCTATCGGCATTGAGTTTGCTAGTTTTTATCAAAATATGGGCGTTCAGGTGACCGTGGTAGAATTGATGGACCGTATTTTGCCTGTTGAAGATGCAGAAATCTCGAAGTTAGCAAAGCGCCAATTTGAAGATCAAGGTATGAACATTATAACAGGTGCGTCAGTCACGGGTATTAAGAAGAGTGCAAAACAGGTGACTGCAGAAATTGACAAGGGTGGTAAAACACAACAGATCAAGGTTGATCGGGTCATTGTGGCAGCTGGTATTGTGGCAAACTCAGAAAAATTAGGGCTTGAGGCTACCAATATAGAATTGGAGCGTGGTCATGTGGTTACCAACGGTCATTGTCAGACAGCTGAGCCACATGTGTATGCTATTGGAGATCTTACTGGTGGTCCATGGCTTGCTCATAAAGCTAGTCATGAGGGTGTGATTGCAGCAGAGCATATTGCCGGACATAAAGTTCATCCAATGGATAAATCAACTATTCCTGGCTGTACGTATTGTAGGCCACAAATAGCGTCAGTAGGATTAACAGAGCAAGCTGCAATTGATGCTGGTCATGAGGTTAAAGTAGGACGTTTCCCATTTTCGGCCAATGGAAAAGCGATTGCCATGGGCGAAACCGACGGTTTGGTAAAAACTGTATTTGACGCTACTACGGGTGAGTTGTTGGGAGCACATTTAATTGGGGCTGAAGTAACAGAAATGATTAATGGCTTTCTGGTGGGCAAAACATTAGAGGCTACTGAGCTTGATCTAATGCACACCATTTTCCCGCATCCAACCTTATCTGAAATGATGCATGAGTCGGTGTTAGATGCTTTTGCCAAGGCGTTGCATATTTAGTTGATATGACTTTATAGTATGTTACAATAGTATGATAATTATTGTGCTATAATATCTATGTGAGTTCGGTATGGTTAATCGTGTGACATTTACGCTTGATAATGAAGCGCATCGTTTTTTAGAGTCTTCGGTTGGAAGAAATAAAAGCGCTTTCATAAATGACTTGCTTCATAAAGAAAGTAAGAGGCAATTAAGAGAAGCTATTATTCGTGCTAATAAAGAGGAGGCAGCTGATCAAGAGTACCAAAATGAGTTGGCTTTGTGGGATGCTACGCTGAGTGATGGACTGCCACCTGTTGAGGAGTAAAGATAAGTGTATAAGCAGATGGAGATTTGGTGGGTCGATCTAGAGCCTTCCGTTGGAGCAGAAACAAATAAAAAGCGCCCCTGTGTTATTTTGCAGTCAGATGATGTTAATATTCAATCAAAAACTGTGATTGTTGCTCCAATTCTTCCAGGCCATAAAGATTGGCCGTTTGTTGTTAATATAGTTCCTACTAAGTTGAATAAATTGGACAAAGATCGTAATATTAACCTTAAGTATATGCGGGGAGTTGATGTTTCAAGAATTAGCAATAAGCAAGGGAAGATTGATGGAGTGTATTTTGCTGATATTGAGCGTGCGTTGAGTATTGTTTTTGACTTACAGGGTACGTGATATATTTCAGACTACCTTTAAACTAACCTTATTCATTTAAAGTAGCCTTTATATTAAGTAAGGCTAAATTAAAGTTAGAAAAATAGTATTCTGATATCTAGCTCTATCTGCATAAAATTGCTCTAATTAATGTAATATGCCATTATGAAAATCATTTACCATCGCTGTAATCACCTTGAACAAATAACTACCGCACTTGCCTATGATGGTTTTGAGAGTGACGTGCAAGTGTCACAAGATGGTGTTCCGGTATTATTTCACGATAATGTTTTAAAAAATGGCAACAGGGTTGCTACTGTTCGAGCTAGTGATCTTCCGGGATTAATTACGGTGAAGGACTTTTGCCAAGCATTGGTGAATGCAGGCTTTCAAGGTGAGGCCTTTTGGGAGCTCAAGAGTGATGATCCGCGATTGCCAAAGGCATTTGGTGCAGTGATTGCCCAATTTAAACAGTTGCAGCATATTGTGGTATCTTTTTTACCTCAGCATTTAAAAGCGATGCATGCGATTATGCCTTCTGTAAAATTAGGATTGATTGCTAAAGATGCGCGCTTACCAGATCATCCTGCTGATTTTCCTGGTCAGTGCTCGTTTTACCAAGCGCCAAGTGTGGGACAAGTAGAGCATATTTTACCTGATATTGAATTATATACACTTAGCTTAGAGCATCAATTGTGCGATGAATATGCTGCGCAGTTGCCGTATATGTTGTCATGTTATACCGTTAATGATCCACAATGTGTGCCAGATGAGTGTGATTATGTAATTACAGATGAACCAGAATTGCTTAAAGATGTTTTAGTTTGACCACTATTTGTCAGTCTTGTATAATTTGGAACTAGAGGGTGGCCAGAAAGTCCATTGGACAGTCAGGCCACCGAGGTTACTAAAACTATTTACGGTCCGTTAGGATCAAGATAAGTTTAAGTAAAAGCGCGACAAGCTTGAGAATTAGTCGCGCTTTTTCTTTGTTGGGCAAAGGAATCTTCATGATTCACCCCCTTTACAAAAGAAAGTTAGCAAGAAGCCTACCTGCCACAAGATAGCGCAACTAAAGAACTAATCGCTCTCTAGTCTGTCTACCTTTATTGAGGTAGACACCCTAAGAACATCTCAAGGTAATAAGTATTATGTATACGAAAAGATTAAAGAAAAGCATAATCACATTTGCTTGCATGACTTACCTGTTTGTGCACAGTTGCTCTTCCATTCTTGCTAACCCTCTAAGTCTGTGCTATGTTCTAGCTGTGATAAAAACGCAAGGAATTCAACATGTCCGACACGGTTAAGCCCATTAGAGATAATAGTAATAATACACTTCGTAAGCCCGACTGGATTAGGGTGAAGGCACCGCAATCTAAATCATTTAAAGATACCTATAAATTAGCGAGGGATTTAAAGCTTAATACTGTATGTGAAGAAGCTGCATGTCCCAATATTGGAGAATGTTGGGCTAAGAAGCATGCAACCTTTATGATCTTGGGTTCGGTTTGCACACGCGCATGTGCGTTTTGTAACATTAAAACAGGCATGCCTGATAAGCTTGATCCTCATGAGCCAGAAAATCTTGCTCATGCTATTCATACTCTTGGCTTGACCCATGCGGTTATCACCTCAGTTGACAGAGATGATTTGGATGATGGAGGAGCAGGGCATTTTGTGCGTTGTATCCAAGCCATCAGAGAACAAAATCCAAACACGACTATTGAGATTCTAACGCCTGATTTTATGCGAAAAGAAGGTGCTTTAGAGCAAGTGGTTGCTGCAAAGCCTGATGTTTTTAATCATAACCTGGAAACCGTACCATCGCTTTACCCAAAGATTCGTCCCGGTGCTCGGTATTTTCACTCTTTGCGCTTGCTAAGTCGTGTAAAAGAAATTGATCCAACCATTTTTACTAAGTCAGGTATTATGGTAGGTATTGGTGAACAAAAGCACGAAGTCTTGCAGCTTATGGATGATATGCGCAGTGCTGATATTGACTTTATGACGATAGGTCAATACTTACAGCCTACGCCCAGGCATGCCAAGATTGATCGTTATGTGACTCCAGATGAATTTGAGTTTTATGCCCGTATGGCTAAAGCTAAAGGCTTCTTGCAGGTGTCATCCTCGCCGCTGACACGTTCTTCATATCATGCGGATGATGATTTTGCTCAAATGCGCGCCAAAAGACTTGAAAAATTAGGAGTGTAGTTTTAAGGGGTTTGCTTCCTAAGCAAAACCCTCTGAGTTCGGTTCCCCGGTCGATGATCCGGGATCCGCTTTTCCTTTTCAGGCATGTTGTGATAAATCCTAGGATTTCATGTGGATGGTATAATATAATTTAAGTTATAATGCTTGCCCATATATGCTGTCAAAAAGACGTTTTGACATTGAACGTTAGTTTACTATAGTAGCATTATAATGCTTTCCTACAATAACTAGCACGCATGTAAGGCAAGTAGACCCTGGCACGTCGGCCGGAAAATCGTCAAGAGAGGGAAGGCTACGCAATATAATTATTTCAACCACTCATGCCCCAGATTTACCTAGAACGCGAACTTCCATATACTCAAGAGCAACTATATATGTTGGTTGCAGATATTGAATCTTATCCTCAGTTTGTTCCTTGGTGTATCGGTGCTACCATTGATGAGCATCATGGTGAATATATGATTGCTGAACTTACTATTGGCTATAAAGGTATCACAAAGCGTTACACATCGCGTGTGCATTTGGATCATGATGCGTATGAGATTTCTGTAGAACTTGCCCAGGGTTTGTTTAAGCATTTGTACCAAGGTTGGAAATTTACGCCATTAAAAGATGGTAGTACTACGCGTGTAGAATTTGATATTGATTTTGCTCTACGCTCAAAGTTGATGGAGAAGCTTTTTGCAGCGACTAGTAAAACAATCTCTGATAACATATTAAATGCCTTTGTTCAGCGGGCAAAACAGGTGTGTGGGCCGTTAGACTGAAGATATCTGTGTTCCAGGTCGAGGTGGGGTAGTGGATCCTGGTCGAGGTGGAAGTGAAGGGTCGGTTGATACTGTATCTGAAGAGCGAGAGTCTTCACAAGAGTGACCGGCCTCTAAAGAGGTAACGGGATGGTTGGCAATAATGCGATTTAATGTGTCAGTGATTTCGTTGATAACATCATCACGTTTCATGTTTTGTCCTGTATCACTTGTGTACAGCACTTCATCTTTGTCTAAAGTTACAAGGCTTATTTCTAGGTTTAGAATATCTAGAACAATCATAATTTCTTGACTAATAGTATCAATGGCTTGGTCGCTGTCGCTACCAATACTGGTACTGCTTGTGCTGTGATCCGATACTTCTAATTTGCGGTTAGCTAACTCACGTTTCATTGCTTGCTGAAGAGTATGCTTGGTTCTTGAGTAAATCTCTTTGCGGGTTAAGTTCCGGTGACTCCATTTTTCTGCACGTTCGAGCGGCTTTAAGATGCTTGTTTCTTTTTTGTCGCGTGCTTCCATTAGCTCAAGAAGCTCTTGCTGGCGTTCGCTAATAGCATTGATGCTGCGTATATAGGCTACGTCGTGCTCAATACTTCCTTTTTTGTCCAGCTGATAATCTGGGCTGATATCTTGGGCTTTACTATGACACGGAGCAAGGAGATGCTCTTCTACAAGTGCAGAAACATGTTCCTCATGAAATTCTCTATCATTTTCAGGAGAGCGTTTTTTAAGGCGGGGTTCTGTTTCAAGTGCTTGGCGTACATCACGTGTGAGCGGATGTTTTCCGGCTTCTTGTAATTTTGCTACGGTTTGATATGTAACACCCAAAATAGAAAGATCGCCATAACCTTCAGGCATGTGTTTGAAGGTGTAAATTTCAACTTGTTTAGCCAGGGCTTCGCGTTTTGCAGCCATAAATGCTGAAACTTTTTCTTTTACACTATCTTTGTCATGTGACTTATGGCCAATTTGTGCCCCCTCTGCTCCAAAAATACTAATATGTGTGCCGCTTGAGGTAACTCCTGAATGATAAAGTAGGCTACCATGGTTACCATCGCCAGCTGCTTTAGTAAGATTTTCAGGTGATTCCATAAACTCAATGGTGGCTTGATCAAGCTCGCTTTTCTTACTTTTCTTTTGTAAGTGTTTTTTCATCACTGATCTGTCTTTGAGAAGCTTTTCGTCGGTGTCTGCATGGTAGCTGGTGCCCATGCGATCTCCACATAAAAATAGATTCATTCCCATATCAGGACTGCTGCGCATAAAGAGCTTTTGGAAAGCACCCATCTGTGATTTCTTCTCTTCTTCGCCTTTAATATGATGAGAAGAAAGTCGAGTAAATAAAACACGCTCCATATCACCTGCCATCCGATATTCAGCTTGTTCGTACATATTCTTTAAATATCCTTGGCGAGGGGTAAACCATTTGCGGCATTTAATTTTAACTTCTTCATTACCAATGGTAAGACATGCGTTGTTTTGTACTCTGAACACAGACTTGTTACTGTAGTTTTCAGCGTCAATGGCCCAGTTTTCACGTTCTCCAGAAGCCCTGATCACAGTGAAAAATTCAAATATACGATTATTCTCCGTTTCTATTATTTTTTCTTTGCGGACTAACTGATCAGAGGTTTCAAGGTTAAGTGTACGTTTAAGCCGCGTGCTTAGGTCGAGTGTTTTCCAGTTTGTTATAGGCTTTTTATCAGAAGAGGATTCAGTGAAATTAAACATACGTCCGTCACCATCTACGAAATCAACATCGTAGATATATTCACTAAATGCTTGTTGCGCGCCTTCATTTTTAAATGAAGCAAAAAGGCGTGCTCCAAATGCCAGGCATTCCATGGGAGTTAATGGTTTGAGCGTCTCTGATTTGTAATTACTTGCTCCGGTACTTACAGTTGCAAGTTCTTTGGCAACAAAAATAAGTCGTTCCAATACGCCTTGGCGATATTCTTCGTGAAGTTTTTCTTGCGCTTGATACCGCACAAATGCTTCTTTGCCGAACTCTATGACCTTTGCATCACGAGCTGTTGGATCATTAAGGCGAGCTTTTTCACCGTCACTGGCATTTTCATAGTAATGGGCATATTCTTCTTCTCCAAGGCGACGAATAAGGTCTTCTTCTGGCAGGGAACGGTCTTTTTCAATGCCATATAGGAGGCTGTAGGCTGTAAGATATGCGGCGCGTTGCTGTTGAAGTTTTAATAATAAAGGCGGAACATCCTCAAATGATTCACAATTTTCATATTCTTCGTACTCATCCATGAGAATTTCTTTTGTTTCGGACGACTCTAAGGCTATTGCAGCAAAGTTAGTGCTTGCGTCAAGACTAGTGACTGCTTCACCGCCGGCTCTTTTTTGGATGTTAAGTATATGTTGTTTGAGGTGGTCTTTGTCCTTTGACCCATGGTCAATTTGATAACAGCGTTCTTGGTATTTAGCCCGTGCGTATACAAGTAAGTCTAGCATGACTTCATCTGAAAACAAATAGGTGCCATTATCTGTTTTTACGCTCTCTAATAACTCACGCAAGCTATCAATAGAAATATTTTCTGGAATGCGCTCAGGGTCAGTGATGTCGCAGGTAAGGCCTAGGTGGACTCGTTGCGCAAACTGCCTAATGATTGCAAGGGGGGAGTTTGCAGGATAAGTTGCGTCTTTAAAGGCTTTATCTTGTCGGTTATCGGGTTTAGAGAGTTGATCTAGCATATAATAAAAACATGCCTGAGACGTTGAAGGTTCAATGTCAGGAAGGTGTTTTTGGGCGATATCCCAATTAGATGCGATATCGGGTTGTATAATTTGGCCATCTTCATTTTTAAGCCATCGAAGATGAATATCTGCATCTGCGCCATAATAATAACGGTGTGCGGCCTGAAGAAGATTTTGCTCGGCAAACAGTGCTTTTGCTTGATTTGTAAGATCTTTATCTGCTGTGCTAATATCACGTTGTTGGTTGAGATTGTCTCTAAATTTTTTGATCTTTTTGGGAATTTTTTTGCCACGATGGGTGTATTTTTCTTCAATCACTAATGTTCTTCTAAAATAATAATCATCTGCGGCAAGCATGATGCTGGTGATATTGTTTGCAAAGTTGTTAATATCTTGTTTGGAGTTTTCTTTGATGCCTTGCGTAAAAGCATCTTTTGCTTGTTGTTGAATTTCAAGCAAAGAGGGAGGTGTAGGTGAAATAACCTGTAATCCAAGTTTTACAAGTGAAGATTGTGATTCATCAAAAATGCCACTTTCAAGTAGCATATTAATTTTAGACAAAGGGTCTACTTGGGTTTTGTAGGCTCTATGGTCACTGGGAATTAGTAGAACAAAATAAAATAATTGCTCTGGCGACATGTTGGTCAGGTGCTCATTGTTGTGCCAATGTGCTTCAGGGCTCTCATAATATTCTTTATAACGTTTAAAGAAAACGTGTTGATGTGCATAAGGATCTGGTTCGGGTTTTAAGTGTACCATACGATGGTTAATAAAACGCTTGGTAAAGGATGAGGATCTTTTTTGTAACTCTTTTTCTAAATTACGGGCAGTACGTTTGGTTAATTGGCCTGATAATGTTGATATGTCTTGGGAGTCTTTCATTCCTTTGTAGAATGCCTCGACGTCACCGGGGCTTGTAATCTCTGTCCTGAGTTCTTCGGTACGATACCATTTCTCATCTTGGATACTATACACAGTACTCAAATCGACAAAAAATGATATTAGCTCTCGGTCTGCTAGCTTGTATTGTAAGGAATTAGTGAACTCGTGATGAAGTCTAGAAAATGTAGGCCTAGAGGCCAGCTGTTCTGTATAGGTCTGTCCTTGTTCCATTAGGTTTTTGATGCTCAGGGCAGCTTCATAATAAAATTTCTTGGCTCCTTTTAAAGAGCGTGTATCATTTTCTGGCATGCGTTGGTTTAATATGATCACGCCAATAAGAATAGATTGGCAGCTATCATCAGCACTTAAAGCTTCTTCTGAAGGAGTGAATGCCAACGTTGAAGCATCTGGTCTGGCAATACCAAGTAGATCAGCGAGTTTATCTTCATTTGAGTTGTAGATGGCAGCATAGGTGTTTTGAGCTGTTTCTAGGATGGTTTGTTTTACGATCTCAGGTAAATCAAGTGTTGCACAATAATCATCAATTTGGTTGATAGTGGCCAGTTCGGCAGGTGCTGTTGGGCTTGCGGTAATCGCTAATGCTAAAAGATTACATAGATCTTCTTGGGTTTCACCAATAAATGTTTCAATGTCTTCTTTGGTGTGTAATTCGCTCAAGCAGTTTTCAAATAGTGTTATAAGCTCACTATTTGGGCGTTCTTTTGATTTTTCTAAAAGTTCTTTAATGGTGCTAGGCGGCGGTGGTGGTGGCGGCGGTGGGGGGCTTGCAGGAAATGTTGTTACGCGCCTTGTTGCAGAGCCATGGCCGGTATCAGAAGATCGTTTTATGGGTCTGCTGGCAGCTGGTACAGCTGCTCCCGGTGGCACGGATAAGTCAGCCTCAATGCGTTGTTTTTTTGCTTTTACGTGGTCATGTTCATTATCATTGGGTGAATCTTTGCGTTTTTTTGTCCCACCAAGTAGTTCACCATTGATAAGTTCATCCATGGTATGTTCATTGTCTAGATCAATTTGTTTTTCATTGTACCGTGCTTCAGCTTGAGCTTTTTGTTGCAGTAATTGAGATTTGTCAGGGCCATCGTTATTCATTCCTTTGCTTAGCATAAGTGTAGCGGCAAGCAGCACAAACATGGAACCGATTAAGAAAATGGGGCCTCCAATGAGTGCTAATAAAAATAGAAATAGCCCGCCCGCAACAAGTTTTCCTGTACTAGGCGTGTTTTGGTCATTTTGTCTGCTTAGTTGGTTAATTTGTTGATCTAGCGGACGAATTTCGCGAAGATAATCTTGGTAATTGAGGTTTTTTTGGTGCTGATATTCTTGTTGTCTTTTTTGACGCAGCTGCTTTGCTTTTTGTGCTGCTTTGGTGGCAGCATCTTGAACGTTAGATAGCGTATGTTGATCGACTGGTGCCATGTCATTAAAAGAAGAGATTGTTAAGTTGGTCATTCATTGGCTGGATGGCTGTATGAATAAGTTTGCGAATTTCTTGTGATGATTTTGAGGTATCTTTATTAAAACGTTTACGAGCTTTGCAATAGTCGGTAAAGCTACCTTCTACTTGCAACATGTCAAATACAATCTGTATGTCCATAATCCACCTGGCTTCGGTTCCTTGTGGATATTGTTGGGCTAACGTGTCCAGTGATTTTACAAAGATTGAAGGTTTGCCATGTTGTATGAGCGTGCCAAATTCTTCGTCAACTTTCTTTACCAGTGGGGTAGAAATTTCCTGGTTGTTGATGACATGCCTTAATACGTGAAACATTTTGGTGAATTGGAGTCTGTAGAATGCATTAACAAGCTCACGGGCAGGTTTACATGCATTAATTTTATTGCCAAATTCCTTGCTGTGTTTATCAAGGGCTTGGAACAATAATTGCTCTAACTGATCTGTGTTTGCGTTTTGTTTCATCTTATGCCATATATCATTATGGTGTAGTCCACATATTACCTAAGGTTTTTAGGGTATCATGAACTGATTAAATTATAGTTAATTTTTTATTTATTGACGACCAAAACATGCTCATAATGTTTGGTTTTCTTATGTTTTTTAATAAATTTGTTATATTACGTGCTCATGCAGTTTATTTCGACTCTCATTGCTACTTGTTTTTACGTAGGAAAATTGCCAAAAGCTCCTGGTACATGGGGTAGTTTGGTTGTGCCATTGGTATTGTTGATTATGGTGGGTGTCACGGGTGATAACGGCTTTGACTTGCTTGTTAATGAATGGTTTATGGTGCCGTTTCTTATGGGATTATATACCGTTGGTACTTCTGCAACACGGCATTATATGAAATATACTGGTAAGCATGACCCAAAAGAAGTGGTAATTGATGAGGTCGTGGGACAATTGATTTCCTACATTATGGGCGCATATGCCATGGTTTGGGTGCAAAAAACGAGTTTTGATGCGTTTTGTATCTTTTTAGGCTTGTTATTTTTGATGTTTAGGGTATGTGATATTACCAAGCCAGGGTTAATTGGAGTTATTGACCGTAATATGAAGGGAGCTCATGCTGTGATGCTTGATGATGTTGCGGCAGGGTTCGTTGCCGGTTTGGTGTTTAGTGCAGGTGTTATTGTATGGGGCTTGTTCTAATCTGTAGAAATGATTAAGGGGGATTAAAAGTATATTATGTTTCCGCAAGAGTTAGTGCAGCGTATGCACGAAGTATTTAAGTTGTGTCGTCAACATGGTCTCAAAATTGCTACAGCAGAGTCATGTACGGGAGGGTTACTGGCGGCTTTAATGACAGATATTCCAGGTGCTTCAGAAGTTTTAGAGCGTGGTTTTGTTACTTATTCAAATGAGTCAAAGATTGAACAATTGACAGTCCCTACCTATTTTATTGACGATTATGGTGCCGTGAGTTTGCAAACAGCCATTGCGATGGCTGAAGGAGCGTTGCTTGTTGCACGTGCAGATATTGCGGTGGCTATTACCGGTATAGCAGGGCCTGAAGGTGGTTCGGATGAAAAACCAGTAGGTACCGTATTTATTGCGGTTGCCAAACGAGGGGTAGAAAGTGTGTGCAAGCAATTTCATTTTTCTGGCTCGCGGCATAGTGTCAGGTTAAAGACCTTAGATGCGGCATTAGAAATGATGCAAGAATCGGTGGTGATGGTGGATGCAGCTTAATGATTCACTACTGAGAGAGTGCATACACATTGTGCTGCTATGCCTTCTTGGCGTCCAGTAAAACCGAGTTTCTCTGTGGTGGTGGCTTTTACGCTAACGCAGTTTTTGTTGAGTTGGAGTATGTCCGCTATGCGTGCGCGCATGGCGTCTTTGTGGGGTGATATAGCTGGTTTTTGACAAATAAGTGTTACATCTATATGGCTGATTTTAGCGTGATGTTCATCCGCTAATCTCTTGGTATATAATAAAAATTCTGCAGAATCTTGATCTTTATGTTTGTCGTCTGAAGGTGGAAAATGATCGCCAATATCCCCTAAGCACAATGCGCCTAATATGGCATCTACAATGGCGTGCAATCCAACGTCAGCATCGGAGTGTCCCGCTAGGCTTTTGGGGTGAGGGATATCAATGCCGCAAAGTTTAATACAATTATGGCTTGTTGATTTTGGTTCACAAAAAGCGTGAACGTCAAATCCCATGCCTGTGCGGTAGCTAGTGTGTTGTTGCGTTAATTGCTGTGCTCGATCCATGTCCTGTGCTGTTGTAATTTTAAAATTAATATGTGATCCGCGGACGGTATGTACGGGAGTATTTAGAAGTTCTATAATTGAGGAATCATCTGTAACTTTTTGATTTTTAAGAATTGAATGAGAATTTCTGATGAGGTTGTAATCAAAGCCTTGTGGTGTTTGAGCGCGCATTAGGTCGTTTCGGTCAACGGTATGAATAATTTGTCCTGTCTGGTTAATACGTTTAATGGTGTCTTCAACAGGTAGTGTGGGAATTACTGCCTGGTGATTGTTTAATGCAGATATAACCCGGTCAATAACTTTCAATGTAATTAAGGGGCGGGCTGCATCATGAATTAAGACATAGTCGGGGTTGATAGACTCAATTGCCAAAAGACCATTATTGACAGATTCTTGGCGTGTTTTTCCACCTTTAATAGGGGCAGGGAGTTCTAGGTGTTGTGTTGCCTGGTCATAAAGATCTTGGTTGTCCGGGTTGTATACTACATGAACGGATGTGATCTTTTGATGCTTTAGAAAGGTTTCGATGCTGTGGGTCAGCATGGGTTTACCATTGAGCAATTGATATTGCTTGGGCAACTCAGATTCCATGCGACTGGAAGATCCTGCAGCAACAATGAGGCATGCTATATTCATGAAAAAACATACAAAAAGTTGAAAAATAGGCCAAAAAACGTTAAAAGGTCACATTTTGTTGGAATATGTAACGGATTTTTGTACCCATGGCAATAACCATTGGTGATATTACACTGCCTGATTCAGTAATTTTGGCGCCTATGTCAGGGGTTACTGACAAGCCATTTCGCTCGTTGGTAAAGCGTTTTGGTGCAGGGCTTCTTGTGTCAGAAATGATTGCCAGTCGTGCAATGATTATGCAAACCCGTGAGAGCCTTAAAAAATGCGAAGTTTCTGAACATGAAGATATGACGTCGGTGCAGCTTGCCGGCAATGAGCCTGAGGTGATGGCGCAAGCTGCTAAATTGAATGAGGATATGGGGGCCAAGATTATTGATATTAATTTTGGCTGTCCAGTGAAAAAAGTTGTTAATGGTTATGCTGGTTCCGCGTTAATGAAAGATGAATGCCTGGCGACGGAAATTTTACATGCAACGGTGGATGCAGTAAATGTTCCTGTGACATTGAAAATGCGTATGGGGTGGGACCATCACAATCTTAATGCGCCGTCGTTAGCCAAAAAAGCAGAAAAAGCTGGCATTAAAATGATTGTGATTCATGGTCGTACTCGTAGTCAGATGTATAAAGGGACTGCTGATTGGAAATTTGTCAGGAGTGTTAAGGAAGCTGTTGATATTCCGGTGATAGTTAATGGTGATATCAAAAGCTTTGATGATGTTGATCAAGCGCTTAAGGACTCGGGTGCTGATGGTGTGATGATTGGACGTGGTGCCTATGGAAAGCCTTGGCTTATTTCTCAGGCGGCACATTATTTAAAGACAGGTGAGCGTTTGCCTGACCCTGACGATGCAACCAAAGCTGCTATTGTATTAGAGCATTATGATGCCATGCTTACTCATTACGGCACGGAGGTAGGTGTGAAGTTTGCTCGCAAGCATCTTGGTTGGTATAGTAATGGTAAATTTGGAGCTGCTGAGTTTAGGCATAGTGTGAACCGTATGCATGAACCAGCTGAAGTTCGTGAGGCAGTACGTCGATTCTTTGAGGTTTGAGGAGGAGTACTGTTTTTCTTGATATACTGTGTTTGAGCTGTTATGTTGCTGCGCTAGACTTATGTTTTCAGGTAGTAATTTAAAAGGTGGTGTGTGGCTAATCTGCTATTACTAACAGCGTTGTTGTTTGGCTCGTGGGTGGTGCTGTCGGGGTTTTTCTCTCCTTTCTTTCTTATGCTTGGGATCATCAGTTGCCTGTCTTCGGTAGCCATTTTTTGGCGCATGTATCATACCAAACAATCATATCCGTTTTTTGGATATTTGCTCGTACGCTTACCACTATATGGCTTGTGGTTGTTTAAAGAAATTTTTATTTCGTCACTAGTTGTAGCGCTTAATATGTGGCGCTTTAATCTTAAAATTGACCCTGGTGCACGATGGGTTAAAACCAAGCAAACTAACGCTATTGGTCTTGCCACTTATGCGAATTCCATTACACTGACACCGGGTACGGTGAGTGTATTTGTCGAAAAAGATCAATTATTTGTTCATGCTCTGCAAACCAGTGGCCTGGATGAGCTCGAAGAAGGTAGTATGGATCGTTTAGTGGTCAAGACAATAGGCGATATTCAGGAGCAGGAGGTGACCACATGAGCGTGATTATTGCTGCTATTATTGCCGTATTGGTTGGTGTTGTTTTGGTAACACTTCGCGCGGTTGTTGGTCCCCATTTATATGATCGTTTGCTTGCAGCCAATAGTTTTGGCACGCTTATTGTTATTTTAATTGTCCTGATGGGGCAGTTGGTTGGTACGGCATTTTTTGTTGATATAGCTCTTGTTTATGCCCTTATTAATTTCATTACTACCATTGGCATATTGCGTTATGTTCAACATAAAGAACGACGGGAGAAGGCGTAATGATTATTGATATCATTGGTTATGTTTTGATTGCCTTTGGTGCTTTTTTTGTGCTTTCTGGTGCCGTTGGAGTAGTGCGAATGCCTGACTTTTTTACTCGGCTTCATCCAGCAGGTGTTATTGATGGTATTGGCGCTCCGTTGTTGTTCTTGGGGTTGGCCTGTCTACATGGTTGGTCGCTTTTTTCAGGTAAATTAATTTTGCTCGTTATTTTCTTACTTATTACAGCGCCAACAGCTACCCATGTACTTGCTAAAACAGCTGCTTTTTCTGGTTATCCGATTAAAAACGATAGTAATAAGAGGAAGCATAGATGATTGTTGAAGCTTATATTCACGAGATCTTAGATATTACTCTTTTAGGATTGTTGGTTATTACTGCGCTTGCTGCGGTGCTTTCGAAGAACTTGCTAGTGAGTACGGTTTTCTTGAGTATTTTTAGTTTACTGATGGCCGCTGAATATTTGGTTATGGGTGCACCAGACGTAGCTATTACTGAGGCAGCAGTAGGGGCAGGGATTAGTACAATTTTACTTCTTCTTGCATTATTGTTGGTTGGTGAAAATGAGAAAGAGTCGTCAAAATTGGCATTTGTCTCTTTTATTGTGGTAGTTGGCGTTGCTGCTGCTTTATTATTTGCAAGTTTAGAGATGCCAGAATTTGGTTCGGCTGATTCACCTGCACAAATTTATTTATCCGAATATTACCTAACCCGTGCTCCTGAGGCCACGGGTATTCCTAATGTGGTGACCTCTATTTTAGCAAGCTACAGAGGATATGATACATTTGGAGAGGTAACAGTTATATTTACTGCTGGTATGGCGGTATTATTGCTGTTGGGTGTAAGTAATAAACGTAAAAAGTAGTTAGTTTGTGCTATGAAAAAACATTATAGTCAACATATTGTACTTCGAGTGATTGTGCGGCTTCTGATACCGTATATCTTTATGTTTGGATTATATATACAACTTCATGGTGAGTATTCTCCGGGGGGAGGATTTCAGGCTGGTGTAATTTGTGCTGCGGTGTTTATTGTATTTAGCTTGTTATACGGTTTAGAGCATGCAAAGGAATTATTGTCGGTGGCAACACTTAGAATTCTGTCTGGCTTAGGAGTTCTTATTTATGGTGGTGTTGGTGTTGCTGCTATGTTGTTTCATGGTCAGTTTTTAAACTACTCTATGTTGGCTGCTGACAGAGTTGAAGGGCAGAAATTAGGTATTTTAGTCATAGAGTTAGGGGTTGGACTAACAGTATTTGCAGTGATGCTGCTAATCTATTATGTCTTTAGCCAAAAAGTTTTGGAGCGCTGATGGAATATATTTACCAACATTATAATTATTGGGTAGCTGTATTGCTGATGATGATTGGCTTTTACGCTGTCATTACTTCTTATAATTTGGTTAAGAAGATGATTGGCCTTGCTATTTTCCAAGTGTCAGTGCTGTTGCTGTATATTTCGGTAGCCTTTGTCAAAGGTGGATCATCTCCTATTATTGTTGACGGACAAAATCTTTATATGAACCCATTACCACACGTGCTTATGCTTACTGCTATTGTGGTGGGAGTGTCTGTGATGGCAGTGGGGTTGGCCCTTATTGCGTGTATAAAACGCGAGTATGATACCGTAGAAGAAAATGAAATGATGGCAATGGATGCATCGCTTAATGAACAAGAGCGCCAAGCTGAGGAGGTATCTTAGATGATTGTAGCTAACCTTCCAGCATTACAGATTATTATTGCCCTTTTATGTGCACCGATTTGTGCCATTATTAATGATGGTAGATTTGCTCGTTTTCTTGCATGTGCGGCCAGTCTAATTAGCCTTAATGTTTCGATTTTGCTTTCTATTATGGTGTATCATGGTGGTGTACTTACCTATGAACTGGGTGGTTGGCAGCCTCCTTTTGGTATTGAATATCGCATTGATGCCCTTACTTGTCTTATGCTTGTATTGGTTAGTTTTATTGGTTCTGTGACAAGTATTTTTGCCTCTCGTCAGCTAGATAAAGATATTGATCCAAGCAAGCACAGTTTATTTTATTGTCTCTATTTATTGTGTTTTGCTGGGTTGCTGGGAATTATTATTACAAATGATGCATTTAATATTTATGTCTTTTTGGAAATTTCCTCATTAGCCACCTACGCAATTATTGCAATGGGGCGTGATAGGCGTGCGTTACTGGCGTCGTTTGAATATTTAATTTTGGGAACCGTTGGTGCAACCTTTATCCTGATTGGTGTTGGCCTACTTTATATGATGACCGGTACGCTGAATATTTCTGATATTGCGCTTAGAATTTATCCGGTTCTGGACACCACACCCATTATTGCCGCACTTGCCTTTCTTTTTATTGGCCTGCTACTTAAGATTGCCATGTTTCCTTTACATATTTGGCTTACCAATGCTTACACAAATGCTCCAACATTTGTGTCGGCCTTTCTTTCTGCAACAGCTACGAAGGTGAGTATATACTTATTGATCCGCGTTATTTTTGCTGTGTTTGGATATAAATATGTTCTAGAAGATTTAGACGTAGGCTCATTGCTGATGGTTCTTGCTACCATTGCTATTGTTGCAGGTGCCGTGATGGCTATTTTTCAGCATAATGTGAAGCGTATGCTGGCATATTCTTCTGTGTCTCAAATAGGGTATATCTTATTAGGAATTAGCCTTGCGTCGCAAGCGGGTATGACAGCTGCTATTGTACAATTATTTAATCATGCCATTGCTAAGGCTGGTTTATTTATGATTGTTGGATGTATTGCCTATCATATTGGGGCAGAGCGGCTTTCGCAGTTTAAAGGAATTGGCAAGTCTATGCCGCTGATGGTTGTGTGTTTTGTTATTTGCGGTGCCAGTCTTATAGGTGTACCGTTGACTGCTGGTTTTATCAGCAAGTGGTATTTGCTAACAGCATTGTGGGAATTATCGTTGTGGCCAGTGATGGTGGCAGTGCTTATAAGTTCGCTTCTTGCTGTGATGTATGTTTGGCGGGTGGTTGAAGTGATGTTTTTTCAATGTTCTGAATGTGATGGTCAGACCAAACATTCCCTTCCACTGGTGATGGTGGTAATGGTTGTGCTGATGACATTGCTGGTACTAACGTTGGGTGTATACAGTCAGCCTTTAACCGATGTTGCACTCAATATAAGTGCACAATTATTTGATCTACTTAGGTAACTATTTTAAAAGTGGTATATAAACAGTGTCTGAATCAGAAATCGCATTACTGACTATTATTACATTGCCGCTGCTGGCTGGAATAGTGAGCTTTGCTGTTGATCATGCCAATTTGCGTGAGGCTGGTATTATTACGGTAGCTGTGGTGACTTTGTACAAGGTTTCTGAGCTTCTTATTCAGGCGCATGGGCAGACATGGACGATTCCTCAGGTTGATTTAGTGGAGCTTGTTCCAGGACTGAGTCTAGGGTTTTCGATAGAGCCTTTAGGTATGATATTTGCAATGATTGTTGCCATTTTGTGGTTGGTAACAACTATTTATGCAATTGGCTATATGCGTGGCAACCATGAAGGTTATCAGGGACGGTTCTTTGGCTTTTTTGCCATTGCTATTTTTGCTGCATTTGGAATTGCTTTTGCATCAAATCTATTTACGTTATTTGTATTTTATGAGGTGCTAACACTTTGTACATATCCGTTGGTGGCGCATAATGGTTCTGACGATGCAAAACGCGGCGCAAGAGTTTATCTGGGCATTTTATTAGCAACGTCGTTGTTATTCCTGTTGCCTGCCGTGCTAATGACTTGGCTGTATACTGGTACCGTTGATTTTATTCATGGTGGTATTGTTCAAGGTAGTGTTTCAGATGGTATGGCAGCGTTTTTACTTGCATTATTTGTTTTTGGAATTGGTAAAGCGGCTATCATGCCAATGCATCGTTGGTTGCCTGCTGCTATGGTTGCGCCAACTCCTGTAAGTGCATTACTTCATGCGGTTGCTGTGGTTAAAGCAGGCGTGTTTAGTATGATAAAAGTTGTGGTATATATTTTTGGTACCGATTATTTGCAAGAGCTCATGAGCCTTGGCTGGGCATATGGTGCATGGGTTGTTTATTTAGCAGGGCTGAGTATTGTTGTTGCTTCCACGGTAGCGCTAATGCAAGATGATCTCAAAAAACGTCTAGCATATTCTACTGTGAGCCAACTTTCTTACATAACGATGTCAGTATTTGTACTGGCTCCAATATCGGTGACTGCGGCTGCTTTTCATATTGCTGCGCATGCCTTTGCCAAGATTACATTGTTCTTTGCGGCAGGGTCAATTTATACAGCAGCCCATAAAAAGAAAATTTCTCAATTATCGGGTATTGGTAGGGCAATGCCAATTACCATGGTGGCATTTACTATTGGTGCTCTTTCAATGATTGGCGTACCTCCTACAGTTGGGTTTATTAGCAAGTGGTATATGTTAGAAGGTGCTTTTCAGGTTGAGCAATTTTTTGTAGTTGGTGTTTTAATTGTTTCAACCGTGCTGAATGCGTCCTACTTCTTGCCAGTGGTGTATAAGGCATTTTTTGAGGAGCCTGACAAACCAATTACACATAAAGAAGCGCCATTACCAATTTTGTTGGCAATTAGTTTTACGGCATTAGCAACATGTATATTATTTCTTGTGCCGGATTTGTTTCTTGATTTAGCAAATGCATTGAAGGGATAAGGATAGTGAGTGTTAAGCAAAAATGTTGGTTAATATTTGGTATATTACTTACTGCCAGTGTGGTTGCTGAGTATTGGATGCACCCCCATCCGCATTTTGAGGTTGATGGACTGCCAACCTTTTATGCCGTATACGGTTTTGTAAGCTGTGTGGTTATTGTTCTGGTGTCAAAACTTTTGGGGTTTGTCTTAAAAAGAAAAGAAGATTATTACGTTAACCAAAAGAGGGATAGATAATGGCCTTTTGGACGTTGATTTCTCCTGCATGGGTGATGTTTGCCGGAGCAGTGTTGCTTGGAATATTTGGTTCCAATATGAAAGTGAGACATATGCTGGTTCTGGGCACGCCGGTGTTGGTGTTGTGTCATGTTTGGATGTTAGCATCTAAAGCTACGCCAAGTCAGGTGATTTATGAAGTGGCTAGCTTTGAATTGTTGCCGGTTACAATGCATGATTATACGCTTATTTTTGCTACAATATTTTCCATTGCAGCATTTGCAGGTGGGCTTTTTGGCTTATTACAAAGTAAACGTATTGAACTAGTATCGGCATTTATCTATGCCGGAAGTGCCATCGGAGTGACCTTTAGTGGGGACTTAATTAGTTTATTTATCTATTGGGAATTAATGGCTTTAGGGTCAACACTTGTGATTATGGTGAGTAACCATGAACATGCCAAAGCAGCTGCGCTCAGATATGCCTACATGCATCTGTTGGGGGGTGTGTTGTTGATGGTGGGGATTATTGCTTATATGACCCTTTATGATACAGCGGCAATCTCTGCATTTATTGCAGACACACATGCGTTGTTTGATTTCCATCTTACTGACCTTCATACCATTGCTATGTGGTTGATGTTGTTGGGTATTTTAGTAAATGCTGCAGCGCCACCATTTAGTGCGTGGTTGCCAGATGCTTATCCGGTGAGTTCACCCTTTGGTGCCGTGTTTTTGTCGGCCTTTACTACCAAGACAGCCGTGTTTGTATTGCTTACGTTGTTTGCTGGTACACAAATGCTGGTATGGGTTGGAGCCTTCATGATATTTTATGGTATCATTATGGCAATCCTAGAAAATGATATGCGTCGCATTTTGGCTTACAGCGTGATTAATCAGGTGGGCTTTATGATTACCGGTATTGGCATCGGTACCGAGCTTGCCCTTCATGGTGTGGCCGCACATGCTTTTTGCCATATTATTTATAAGGCATTGTTGTTTATGTCCGCCGGTTCCGTATTGTTTATGACAGGTAAAAGCCGTTGTAGTGATTTGGGAGGACTATATCATAGTATGAAACTAACGGCGGTGTGTGGTATTATTGGCGCGCTTGCAATTTCTGCATTTCCTCTTACCTCTGGATTTGTGAGTAAGTCGCTGATTACGTCTGCTGCTGCTAACCAGCATATGCAAGTGATTTGGTTTTTATTGGTTGCTGCTTCAGCAGGAGTTTTCTTGCATGCTGGTATTAAGTTTCCGTGGTTTGTGTTCTTCCAGAAAGATTCGGGTATGCGACCTGAGGAACCTCCGCTGAATATGCGTCTTGCAATGCTATTTTTTGCAGCTCTTTGTATTATACCAGCCATTCCAGGAGTAGCTGAACATACCTTATATGCAATGCTACCACAGCCAGAACATTATGAGGCTTATACTTATGGCCATGTTGTGACACAATTACAATTATTATTATTTTCGGGCTTGGCATTTTTTGCAATGCTTCCGTTACTCAAACGTACCGAAACAATTAGTTTGGATGTAGACTGGATGTATCGCAAGCTAGTTCCATGTGTGGTAAGTTGTTTGATATTACGGCCATACTCAATGCTTGCTACTCCAGTTGCTTTGGTTGCAAAGAGGTTAGTGGGTTGGTCTCAAGCCGGGATCTTTGCGATGTATCACCCTCAAAGTGTGATGTTACGTTCTTGGTCGATTGGCTTGTCGGCTTTGTGGGTAGCTGTATTATTATGTGGTTGGCTGTTATTCCATTATTTATAAAGCATTATATACTCGAATAATACAGGCATAGCTTTCTGTGTTGCCAAGATTATATTCGCCGTTGCTGTCAATGCAGTCATTAGCGGTTTGGTCGGAGCCATCATAACTTCTAATGGTGCCAGTTTGTGGGTCGCCGTCATCAATTGCACCATCAATGCCAGCCGCTTGTTTGGTACTAAATGCTCCTTGTGCAGGTGAATTACTTACAACTTTGCTGAGTAGCAAATACAAAGCATCACTTTCAGAGTCATCAGTTTCAAGATAATAATAAACATTTTTAAATGACCCTTCATAAAGACCACCTTCACCAGTTGTGCTGCCATCATAGGTTCCAGTAGTAATGAGACCTGAGGCGCGTAAGTGTTGCCATGCAAGCAAGTTTTCATCTCGAGATGGTGTGGTTAAGTTATCTTCTAATTCCCCATCGCCGTCTCCATTACCATCGCCATTGCCGTCTGCTACTTTGTTGCCAACATTTGTTTCTCCAAATAGCGTTTGCGCATTAGAGCTGTCACCGGGAACAGAGCTGTATGTGTCTTGATATGCGGTGACAGCACTGTTGATTATATCAATATCAAGCATCACTTGGTTGAGAGATTGTCTTTCTTTAATGGTATCTGAGGCGACAATAGCAGCCATGATTAGTGCAATAACTACAATGGCAATTGTTACTTCTAGCATGGAGAAGGCTTTACAATGGTGGTGTTTGTACATATAACTTGCGTGGGTAGTGTTAATCAGAGGGTTGGTATGTTTCAATCGTTAGGTGATAATTTAAGTAATATTTTCGATAAACTCAAGGGTAAGGGCGTTTTACGTGAAGAAGATGTAAATGCCGCCATGAGAGAAATTCGGATTGCGTTATTGCAAGCCGATGTGGCATTGCCTGTTGTCAAAGCGCTGATTGAACAGATCAAAGAACGGGCGGTTGGTCAGGAAGTCATCAAAAGTGTCTCACCGGCAAATATGGTGATTAAAATAGTTCAAGATCATCTTACTGAATTTTTAGGATCAGAATCTGCTGATATTAACCTAAATGCACCTGCACCTGCAGTGATGATGATGGTGGGTTTGCAAGGGTCTGGTAAAACTACATCATCGGGTAAGCTGGCCAATTATTTGCGTAAACAACATAATAAGAAAATTTTATTAGCAAGTTTGGATGTGTATCGCCCCGCCGCACAAGAGCAGCTTGCAGTGCTGGCAAAACAAATTGATATTGGATGTTTACCAATTCAAGAGCCTAATAAACCAATCGATATTACTAAGCGTGCATTAAAAGTAGCCAAACAAGAAGCCTATGATTTGGTGATCCTGGATACCGCAGGGCGTTTGCATATTGATGATGAATTAATGCAAGAGCTCAGGGATGTTAAAAAGCTTAGTGATCCTATTGAGACATTGTTGGTAGCCGATAGCTTAACGGGTCAAGATGCAGTTAATATTGCTTCGGCGTTTCATGAGCAAGTAGGCATTACAGGTATTGTTTTAACACGTATTGATGGTGATGGCCGTGGTGGTGCAGCGCTATCTATGAGACATGTGACTGGGTGTCCTATCAAGTTTATGGGTGTTGGCGAGAAAGTTTCTGAGTTTGAGCCGTTTCATCCTGATCGTATCGCTAGCCGTATTTTAGGAATGGGCGATGTAGTCTCGTTGGTCGAAAAGGCTGGTCAGCTAGTAGAAGAAGATGAAGCCAAGAAAATGGAGAAAAAGCTGCGTAAAGGGCAGTTTGACCTTGATGATTTGGCCAAGCAATTAAAAATGATGAGTAAAATGGGAGGCATGGGCTCAATGCTTGGTATGCTTCCTGGGCTTGGAAAAGTAAAACAACAGATAGACGAGGCGGGTGGCGTAGATGACAAGCTATTTAAACGCCTTGAAGCCATGATTAGTTCTATGACCAAGCAAGAACGACGCTTTCCTAAGGTCATTAATGCTTCACGCAAAAAACGTATTGCTGCGGGTGCAGGGGTGGAAGTGCAAGATATTAATCGTTTGCTTAAGCAACATAAGCAAATGTCAGGTATGATGAAGAAACTAGGAAAAATGAATAAAAAACAATTAATGCGAAGCGAGTTTGGAAAGTTATTGCGTTAGGGCTTGTATTAAAGAGATTCAATGACAATTTATTTTGGGCAGTTCCAGTTTCCTCAAGGTAAGTCTGAGAGACTATTGTTGACCCAGCTCAGTATGAAAAAAGATGATTTTGAGCTTATGCGAGAAAAGATAAAAAATCTGCTATAAGATATATATACCATTGCTCCTTCTCTATTTGTTGTTATTTTAAAAGCAATAATTCTTGACTATACCCTTACAAACTGCTAAAAGCACCAGCCTTTAGTATATACATATTTAACGTCTAATATAACGAGACTATCATGGGAACTAAGAATAACCCTGCAAACCGTGGACAAGCTAGTAAAGGTAAAGAATATGCCGGTAAAGAAGTGAAGCCTGTATTGTATATGGGTGCACATGTGGGCCATGGTAAGTATGTTGCAGCTCAGTATGATAACGGCGATCTTGTTACTGAAGACGATGGTTCTGGTGGTCAGAAGCCAGTAATGTGGGATGCTATATAATTCTCTCTAAGTGACTTGTATAGTTACTTATCTCCTGTACAACTATAATAGCTCAGTGATGGTTGGATTGCTTTGATCCAAGCTTTTGCTGTTGTAACCAGCGTTTGCGGTCATTTAGCTCTCGCATATGTGCGTCTATTTTATCCCTAGGGGCTTGGTAGATTCCTTGATGTGGGTTAAAGCGATTGGAGCGTCTGGCTTTATCTAATTTGGTAAGTAGTGTTTCTTTCATTCGAACAAATGGTTGCGATTCATCGCTACCAAAAGGAATGTTGATAAGAGTTTGTGTGTCAATGGTTAGGGCACTGCCGAAGCTGTCATTTATCAGGTGGTTAATGGTGATAGCGCGTTCATGGGCACGGTTCATTGCCTCAGGTGGGAATGGATACCATTTCTTATAAGTTTGAATAAAATTATTTCCAGCAGTGGTGGGTGTGAGGTATTTTGGAGCAGTTAGAGATGCGGTTTGTTCCAAATTAAAGTGTTTTTTGAGATGGTTTACTTGGTTAATCATGTCAGCAAGTGTAAGACCATGCCAAAGGGTGAGTCGCAGGTCATGGTTTTTATCATCAAAATTTCCAGAATAGTTAGTTAGCAGTGGTACAGTGCTTGCAGGTTTGGTTGTGATTTGGGCAAAGTCAAATACAATATAGTCCGCACTATTAAGTGCATTGGGAGTTCCTCGAATTGTTGTTGAAGAAAGGTCTGGAAAAAGAAGTTCTCCTTCTTCGGTTACCAAGGTTAATACTTGGTGATGTTCGATTAGAGTGTTTAGTTCAAATAGACGTAATACAAGATAATGTGACTTGAGTTTTTGGATGACTGAATCTGTGGCATAAAGATCGATGAGGGCTTTATGAATACGTTGAAGTTCGCTTACGTCAGTGTTTTTAGGGACATGATTGTAAATGTCACCTGTACTGGTTTTTGGTTTGGCGCTAGCAAGGCTTTTTAGAAGGTTACGTTTGGTGAGTCTTGAAAAGAGTTTCCAGTTTTCATTGAAGTGCTTTTGGTTCAGTGATTGGTTTTGCTGTAGTTTGGTTGTGATGTAATCTAATAGTGTTTTTGACCCTGCTGGAAATGATGGTCGTTGGTACCATAATGTATCCTGATAGATTAGCACAGAGCTTGCAGGTGTTGGCATATAAGCTGATAGTAGCTCGTCATTAAAATGATGGTTAAAGGCGCCGTTGGTATTGTAAGTGGATTGTTTTAAAAGTTTGTAATGGAGGCGTTTTTTTGTGCATCTGAGTTCATACGGAATTCTACGTCCAGAATGATTGCAATAGGTAAAGAAGTCATTTTCGAGCTGAGCAATATTTTGTGGAAAATGAGCGGTCGGTTGTTGCTCTTGGGGGGGTATAGTTGCTTTTTTGTTAGTGGAGGGTTGTGTGTGTGAAGTAGGGTGTTCGTTAGGTCCAGAGGTAGTGGAGGGCGTGAGAGTTGCCTCATGTGGGCTTGGCCTTTCTGTTTCATACATCATGATTGATGCACCCACAAAAAGTACAAAAAACACATAGCCGGTGATGCTCTGAACATTGCGCGGCAGTCTCCACGAAACCGTGTTCTCTTTACTGTCTTGGTTAAAGAGTTGCTTTAATGAAAATAATGGCATGACTTACTTTTTCCCCAAAAAAGTTATCCATGGTCAAGTTAGTTGCCAAATTCGTCTTCAATTTCTTTTACAATGTCTTCTGGCGGCTGTTTTCCCCAACCAGAGCGCAATACTTCGCCATATAATGCAACGTCAATTGATCCGGTTTCAATTTGTTTAAGGAACATTGGCAGTTTGTTTTTGTCTACCAATACATAGTGCCATGCGTCTTTGCCTCTATCCTTACCATGCACCAGATATACAAGATCGCTTCGGCGTGTGACCTGGTCGGTAAATGATTTGTTGTTACTTTGTTTGGCAGCTTTGTCGGCAAAACTTTTGGTAGCTTCCCGTGGTTCTGCGGTGTCAGTAAATTTTTCTGCTCTACTAGCAGAAGGTCTGTTGCCCGCAAATTTATTACTAAATCCGCCGCCGCCAGCACCTGAGTTGTTGTCACCATCGTCACCAGAGCCACCGCCCTTGTTGCCGCCAAATTTATCTGCAAATCCCATTAGTTACTCTCCACTTGCATAATAAAGCTCTACACTATTACGGTAGTTGTTAATTGTCACATCATAGGGACTTTTGTTCTTAATTCAAGCAATGAGTTCACGCCTTTTTATGCGTTATATGCCGCGTTGTATTCAAGGGTAAGTGGCGATAGTGCATGCGCTTCGTGCTCATTTACTCGAAGAAGATAGTAAGGTTAAGCATAGAAAACTTTATGTAAGTTGCTTTTGATGTGCATTTATGATAATTAGCAGAACCTAATTTTTTCTAAGGTTCCATCTATGTTTACCGTAGCCATTGCAGGGCGACCTAATGTTGGTAAGTCCACTTTATTTAATCGTCTTATTGGTCAGCGTCATGCGCTTGTTGATGACCGTCCGGGTGTAACGCGTGATCGTCGAGAGGCAACAGCATATATTGCTGGAGTGCCAATAAAAGTGATAGATACTGCTGGGCTAGAAGAAGCTGCTAAGGATAGTCTTGAGCGGCGTATGGTAGAGCAATCGACATTAGCAGTGGATGAAGCCCATTTATGTTTGTTTGTAATTGATGGTGCGGCAGGGCTTAATCATGCCGACCGGCATTATGCTGATTGGTTGCGTATGAAAGACAAGCCAGTGATATTGTTGGTCAATAAATGTGAGGGTTCGCGTGGTGATGATGGCTACATGGAAGCCTTAACACTTGGTTTTGATGATGTGATCATGATTTCAGCAGAACATAATGAAGGTATGGGAGAGCTTTATGATGTGTTGCTTGCTCGGCAAGATATTTATGAAAAGGCAGAAGGGCATTTATCGGTGGAAGCCCAAAAAGCGTTAGATGATGAAGGTAATGAAATACCACAGTTGCAATTAGCTATTTTAGGGCGCCCTAACGCAGGTAAGTCGACCTACCTTAATTGTTTACTTGGCGAAGATAGAATGCTTGTGGGGCCTGAGGCAGGCATAACTCGAGATGCGATTGCAACGGATTGGCAATATAAAGGACAGCCAATTAAACTCATTGATACGGCAGGGATTCGTAGGCGTAGTCATGTGCGTGAAAAACTTGAGAAGCTTTCTGTTTCGGATGCATTGCGGGCACTAAATTTTGCGCATGTGGCAGTATTAATGATGGATGCTAATATTGCACTTGAAAAACAAGACCTAGCCATAGCTGATGTAATTATTAAAGAGGGTCGTCCGTTGGTTATTGCACTTAATAAATGGGATGAAGTGAAAGACAAAGATGCCGTACTTGACGAGGTGCAGTATCAAGTCAATAAGATATTGCAGCAAATTAGGGGTGTGCCAATTATTACTATTTCTGCACTCAAGGGTGTGAATACCGATAATGTTATTGATGCAGCGCTGGAGCTCTATAAAACTTGGAATGTACGGCTGCCAACCGCTAAGATAAACCAGTGGCTTAAAGATGCTGAAAGCAAACATCTTCCTCCATTAGGAAAAAATAAGCGACGAATTAGGCTTAAATATATAACCCAGGGCAATACTCGGCCGCCCACCTTTACATTATTCGCCAATAGGCCTGAAGATATTCCTAAAAGTTACCGACGTTATTTGGTCAATGATCTTCGTTCTGTATTTGGACTTGATGGTGTGCCAATTAGAATGATGTTTAGAAAAAGTGACAACCCCTACGGCTAATAGCATTTTTTTGTTAAAAATGCGTGCAATTGTGTCAAAAGACGTGCTATAAGCGTTTTATTGTAATTTTTTGTACTAAATAAAGGAGTGCATTGATGGCCCAAGAAGAGAATAAAAGACTAATTATGGCGTGTCTTTGCCTTAATGTAGAAGATGTTGGAAAAGCAATTGGAGATGGCGCCGACATAAATGTAGCAGAAACTATATCAAACATAAATTGCAGTCCAATTGGTGAAGTGTTTAAAACATTGTTTAAATCAGCTAATCAAAATGTTGATGGGCATTACCAGCATAATTTGGGAAGAGTAAGAGCTATTTTGCCGTTTATAAAGGCATGCAATGAACAACGAAAGAAAGAAGTTGCGGATGAAATATCCAAGAAGATTTGTGGTTTATTGTCGCCTGACCCTGAATTTCCTGAGATAACCGAAGAGATGCGCAAAAAGCGCATGGAAGATATTTTTAAAGTTGCAAAAGAAGCAGAGATCCCATTAGATAAATTGCAAGAGCTGATAACTCAGGCTATTGAGAAATATCGGGGGATTGAAGAGGGGGTACGTGCTGCTTTTAAAGCATTTCATGCGGTAACACATGGTATTGTTACGGTTGATCAAATAATGACTGATGTTAATCAGGCGTATCAAGAGCAGATTGAAGGACTTGATGAGCATCAAATAATTCAGTCTGGCCAGTCTATTAGTTCAAATGCTGCTAGTCATTTCCTGGAGGCTCATAAAGAGTATGGCGGATTTGAACTACTTAACGCAGAGAATTATGATCCTCCAAAAGATAAGCCTAAGCCTTCTGATGAACAATTAGTGACATGGATGCAACAAAGTTTATATGCCTATATACTAACTGCGTTGGTTGTACATGGTGTTACGAAAACAGAAGGTGGTTTTATTGAACAATATAAAATTGCATTGGAGATTCTGGGTCAGGTGAGGGAGCCTGGGCTTCAAGTAGAAGGTGTAGTGGCTAATCCATATGAAGGTCCAGCGGCAGCGGCAGCAGCAAGTGCTGCTGGTTATGAAAGATAGTTGAAAATAACCTTTTTGTTTAATTTTGTGTAAGTGTTTAAAAAAATAATAGATTATCTGGGGTGTTTTTATGGGAAAAGAAGAGCAAATGCGCAATAATGCGTTAATTGATGGTTGTTTGGCACTTAATGTTGAAAAGGCTAAAGAGGCAATTAAAGGCGGTGCTAGTTTGGATTGTGGTGATATAGAGGGTAATTCTTATAAAAATCCTCGCCAAGCACTATTATCCATGTTGAGCCAAGATCTTATTGGCAAACAACAAGATGATGCGTTTAACTACACTTTGCAAACGGTACGCTGTATTTTTGCTTTACATAAAGGGGAGTATAGCCAGGCTTCCAAAAATGAAGTTGGAAGATACATATTAAATACATTAACAGTTTGGTTGTCACCAAACCCTCAAAACGCTACACAAAAACGTAAAACGCGTGTCGAAGGAGTGATCCAGCTTGCGCTAGAGACTATTGGAGTTGAGTTTGAAAAAGTAGACCTTACGCTTGGTGAAGCTCCTTCTGCGAGTGAAAGAACTAGGGATTTTTTGTCATCGCTAAAACCGTGTGCTGAGGATAGTGTTGATATAGATTCGATACTTAAAGATTTTAATTCATGGTGTCAGGGTGTAGTATTTGAATCAGAAGATAAGGTTGATCCAGATTCATATCGGCCAAGAAATTACAGAAGTACTGAAGACATAATTGATCTGTTTTTTGTGCAGCGGCCTCTATGTCATGGGTATGATCTGTGTGATCCAGATTCATATAAACAAGAAATTACGGCAGATGCTTTAAAAACACAATTTAGCAAACTATTTTATGGTCATATCATGAATGTAAGTGGACAAGTAATAGGCTCTGAAACATGTTCAGCAAAAAAAAAGTTGATTGAAGAATATATGCCGCCAAACGCTCAAATGGAAGCTGTCGCTGGTGCGGCTTTGGGTGTGCCTTTGGTGGGTGTGCCTGCGGGTAGTGATGGTAAAAGACTGGCTGCTGCTGCTCCTGCTCCTGCATCTACTAGGTGGGATTAAAAATAACGATGTTGAGATGTCGGCGTTCTTGCAACTGGTTATGATATCCGGTAAAGTAAGTGCATGGTAATTAGGATGCCCCAATTCATCATTTAGGTAAGCTTTTTTTGTGGGTTACACGCGTCGCTTTTTGATATGGATATTAGCTGTGTTGCTACTTGTGGCGTGCACGCGGCAGGTGTACCGTTTGCGTAATATGGATGCGCGCGGAGTGGAGTTTACTACGGAGCTTTCTAAAGGGTATCTGGAATTTTCTCGTCAAGAATCCTTTGACCTAGACTGGGGTGATGCCCAGCGCTTTGCAACCAAAGGCATCAGGGCAAGGCAGGGTGAGTATGTTGAACCAGAGCATCTGGATATGTGGAGCTTGCCAGCGCATGTTGTGCCCATGATGGCACAGGCCCGTATGCATTTGGTGGAGTTGTTAACGCCAGAGGTGGTGTATAAGTATCCCAAGGAAGCTGCAAGAGTTCAGATTGCATTTGATTGCTGGGTAGAAGAGCAAGAAGAAAACTGGCAGACTGCGCGTATTGCAGGGTGCAGGGAGCATTTTTACCAAAAATTGGATGCGCTCTATACAAAAAGTACCAGCACCGACGTACTGCGCAATTTATTTGCGTCTCCCATGCCAACTGCGGTTATTTATTTTGATGTGGGTAAAACAACATTAACAACACGAACAAAAGAAATTATTAAACATATGGCTGGCCAGCTAGCGCATGTAAAATCATACGACATAATATTAAATGCGTATGCCGACTCCACTGGTAGTAAAGAATTAAACAAACAATTATCACAGCAACGTGCACAAAGTGTTAAAACTGAGCTGATAAAACATGGGGTTTTAGAAGACCGTATTGCTGTGTTTGCATTTGGTGAAGAACATCCAAGATTTCCATCAACAGATGGTAAACATGTGGATGAAAATAGAAGTGTCGAAATTAATATAGATATTATTCGTTAGTTATGCCTGATTTTTCATTAGAGTCACACTATCAAGGAATTATTGTTGGGGTGGATGAAGTGGGCCGTGGTCCATGGGCTGGGCCGGTGGTTGCAGCTGCTGCTGTTGTGCCCATGAGCGCTCCAGTTGATGGAATTAATGATTCAAAAAAGCTTTCTGCAAAAAAACGACAACTCATGTATGACCGTATTATGGAGCATGCCCAGGTTGGTATTGGCAGTGCAAGTGTGCAAGAAATTGATCATATCAATATTTTGGCAGCGACTAAGCTTGCTATGAAACGCGCCATTGCTGACCTTGATCTTGTTCCTGATGTGGTATTGGTGGATGGTAACCAAACATTTGATACAGGATTTGATTGTCCGGTTTATCCGGTGATTAAGGGCGATAGTGTGAGTATGTCAATAGCGGCGGCATCTATTGTAGCTAAGGTTACGCGCGACCGATTGATGGCTCAGCTGGCACAAGAATTTCCGTATTATGGCTGGGAGAAAAATGCTGGATATGGTACCAAAGACCATCAGGTTGGGTTGTCAGATCACGGTGTTTGTATGCATCACCGTAAAAGTTTTAAGCCTATTGCTAACTTGTTGCAGACATCTACTTGTATTTAAGGTCTATTGGCGCTATTGTCTCGTCTTCCTTGTGTAATAAATAATAGACTTTTTCTATGTCTGCATCTTTAGCTTCTTCGGCCACTAACACTAGTACCAACGCACTGACTGATTTGAAAGAATATTTGTCTGCAGATATTGGGCAGGTGGATGCGTGCATGCTGAAGATGGCAGGAAGTTATGTGCCGCTTGTAAGTGATCTGTCCAAATACACCATGTTTGCTGGCGGTAAACGACTAAGGCCTTTACTTTGTTTGGCTGCAGCAAGGTTATGCGGTTACCAGGGTGATGCTCATATTGATTTGGCTGCATCTGTAGAATGCATGCATACGGCTACACTGCTTCATGATGATGTAGTGGATGGGTCGTTGATGCGGCGTGGCAGAGCTACTGCAAATGATCAGTGGGGAAACAAAGAAAGTGTACTGGTGGGTGATTTTTTGCTGGGGCGTGCCTTTGATTTAATGAAAGCAGCTAGATCGCTGCAGGTTTATGAAATTCTTTCTCATGCTTCGATGGTTATTTCTGAAGGTGAGGTCTTGCAGCTTACAGTGCAAGGCGATTTATCGGTGCCACGAGAGACTTATTTTAAGGTAGTGGAAGCTAAGACTTCAGTATTATTTGCCGCTGCTTGTCAGGTGGGTGCGGTTATAGCAGATGCTGGTGATAAGAAAATAGAAGCACTGCGTCAATATGGCTATTATTTGGGAATGGCATTTCAAATTATTGATGACACACTCGATTATGCCGCTGATGTTAATGCCCTGGGTAAACGTATTGGTGATGATTTTAGAGAAGGCAAGGTGACGTTACCCTTGTTAATTGCATATGAAACGGCATCGCAAGAGGATCAGGCATTTTGGCAGCGGACTATTACTAAAGGCGAGCAAACTGAGTCTGATATCATCACTGCAATTGAGTTGATTAAGCATACTGGTGCAGTGGAAGCTTCGATGGCGGTTGCAAATCAATTTATTGAAAAAGCACGTGATTCATTGACGCTCTTTGATCATAGTGAGCTTAAAGATAAGCTCATTGCGGTATTAGATTTTGTCATCAGGCGTAGTTTTTAACGGATAAATAGTCCAACCAGTTCCAAGTGGTTACTCCAATAAAATTGATCAATAGGCGTAACTGAGGTCAGCTTATAACCAGCGCTAAGGAGTTGTTTTGCATCGCGCTCAAATGTAGATGGGTTGCACGAAACCATACAAATGGCATGGATTTTTTGGTGACTGGATAATTGTTTGATTTGAGCTTGAGCCCCAGTTCGGGGTGGATTAATGACCACAGCATCAAACCGGTTAAGTTCGTGTTCTTTAAGTGGACGTGCAAATAAGTCTCGGGTTGATGTTCTGATTTTATGGTTCAGGTCATGTTTGGTGGCTGCGTTATGGGCAGCTAAAGACATTGCTTCGTTTACCTCAAATGCTTCGATGGATATTGCCTGAGAGGCAAGCGCAAAGCTGTATGTTCCGCATCCAGAAAATAAATCGGCAATGTGACGGCAGTCTTTTAAATAATTTAATACGCAAGAGATAATGGCGTCTTGTCCAGTTGCAGTTGCCTGCAAAAAAGCACCCGCTGGAAGGTCTATAGTGACACCAGCTATTGTGATGGTAGCGTTGTTACGGTCAAAAAAAGTGTCTGGGTAGTTTAGGGCATCATGTTGCTGACTAATGCGTACGCAGTGATGCGTTTCACCAAAGGTAGCAAGTAATGTTTTTTCGTGAGCTTTAAGTGGTTTTTGTGTTGCAATAACCATGTCAATGCCGTGTTCAAGCGATGTGACTTGAATGGATTTAATGACACTTGGTTTTTTAAATGCATTAAGGCAATCATGAAATGCTGGCAGCATATCCATAATGGCCGTATTGCAGATAAGGCATTGGCTAATATGAACTACGTCATGGCTTTGTGGCGCATAAAAACCAAGATTTACAACAGCTTTATTAACGGATACTTTTAATTCTGCTCGTCTGCGTGTGCCTTGGCCAATGGTAATTAGCGGAGCAATGATGGATGGGGTGAGGCCTAATCTGGAAACAATACGATCTATGATGTGATGCTTGAATGCTTGGTAGTCAGTACTATCAAGATGTTGTAAACTACATCCTCCGCATTGGCCATAATGAGGGCAAGGAGCGTTAGTTGATGGTGCTATCTGGTTTGTCATGGAGCGGTTATACTAGTAAATCTATTGAATAGGCAAATTTATAATTGTATATACGCTTTCATGAACAAATATGATGTTATTATTATTGGAGCTGGTGCGGCTGGTCTGATGTGTGCAATTGAGGCCGGCAAGAGAAGTCGTCGTGTGTTGCTGCTTGATCATTCATCTCATATTGGACAGAAAATTCGGATATCGGGTGGAGGCCGATGTAATTTTACAAATATCCACACATCGGCGGCAAATTACATTTCTTGCAATCCGCATTTTTGTAAATCAGCCTTGATGCGTTTTACACCGTATGATTTTATTGATTTGCTTGAAAAGCATCATATTTCCTATCACGAGAAAACATTAGGGCAATTATTTTGTGATATTTCAGCAAAACAAATTATAGGGATGTTGCTTACAGAGTGTGAACGTGCAGGGGTGACAATAAGAAAAGAGGTGTCGGTTGCACGCCTTTGTCATCAAGATGGTATTTTTAAAATTTACACTAGCAATCATGATCACGAGGTGGTTGAAAGCCAATCATTGGTGGTGGCAACCGGTGGTTTGTCGATTCCCAAAATAGGGGCTACTGGTTGGGGGTATGATGTGGCACGGCAGTTTGGCATAAAGGTTATACATCCCAAGCCAGCGCTTGTACCGTTGACGTTAGATGGTCAAACGCTTCAAGAGCTTAGCCAGTTATCGGGCGTTTCGTTAAATGTCATTGTTACTTGTGGTAACACAAGCTTTGAGGAAGCATTGTTATTTACTCATAGGGGATTAAGTGGGCCCGCTATTTTGCAAATTTCATCCTATTGGAAAGAGCAACAAGATATCGTGATTAACTTGGTGCCTGGTCATGATGTGTTTGCCGTATTAGAACAAGCAAAGAAACAGCGTCCCAAACAAGATATCCTCAAGCTGATTGAAACGCTTTTGCCCAAACGACTAGCACAGTATTTATGCCAAACACATCAGATTCATGGTCAGTTGGCACAAGTTTCAAAGCATGGGCTTAAACAGATTGCTACATTGCTGAGTGCATGGCGTTTAACCCCAAATACAACAGAAGGGTACCGTACAGCAGAAGTGACTATAGGCGGTGTTGATACTAATGAGCTTTCATCCAAGACATTTGAGGCCAAGAAGGTAAAAGGTCTCTATTTTATTGGTGAGGTTGTTGATGTGACGGGTCATCTTGGGGGATTTAATTTTCAATGGGCGTGGTCTTCAGGCTATGCTGCTGGGCAGTATGTATAATTTTATGAGGGCTGTTTCCAGGTAGTTACGGTGGACAGAGGTTTTATTGTAAGATAAACTAGCTGCCAGTGATGCGTAAGTCACACATTGCCTAAGACCTTTGCATAATACGTTTTTACAAAGAAATACTAATATAAAGTGAGAAAACATGTCACTGCTAATCAAGTGGTTTAGTTTGTTGTTGATGTGTGCATGGCTGTTTGCCAGTGCTGCATTTGCGTTTACGTTGCCTTTGATAGAGAATAGATCTTCGTTTGAGTTGCAGTTTGATGATGTCTCGTATCAAGAGAAATTAACGCCATTGATTACAGAGCAGTTAACACGTTATCGCTCTGATGCGGAAAAGTCGACTATTGAGACTTCACGCTCTAAACAAGCCAAAGCTGAACAAGAAGTAATTACTAAGTTACTTCGTTCGGAAGGATTTTATGGGGCTAAAGTAACGCATTCTATAGAAGATGAGGTGGTTACATATCATTTGGTGACTCAAGATCCGTACTATATCAGTGAAACTTACTTAGAAAGTGATCTTAAGAATGTTCCTGAGATTGCTAGTTTTGGGATAAAAAAAGGTGATATTTTTAAGGCTAAGGCGTTGATTCATGCGATCAATGAGGTGAAGGTGTATCTTGAAGAGCATCATTGTTTATGGCAGATCAATGTTACTTACGATGCAAGGGTGGATCATGCGCGCAAAACAGCATCAGTAAGGCTAATCATTGCTCCAAGTGACGAAGTGGTATTTGGTGCGATGACATTATCTGGGCTTACCTCAGTTGATTCATCTTATTTAAAGCCAAAATTAGGTATTCAAGAGGGGACATGCTTTAAACGGTCCAAGGTTGAGAAGGCTCGATTAAATTTGTTTAAAACAAATTTAATCCGCAGTGTGAATGACGTTAAGCACAAACAAGGTAAGAACGTTGATATTGTCTTTGAATTAGCTGAAAAAGATCACCGTACTATTAAAGCAGGTGCAGGAGTGAGCTCGGATGAAGGGTTTAGTATTTCGGGTGGTTGGGAGCATCGCAATTTTATGGGAAGGGCTCAGAAGCTTGAGGTTAATACACGGTTATCGGAGTTATTAAGAGTTATTGATGCAAATCTTACTGTACCAGCTTTTTTAAGGACGGATCAGCAGTTAGTGGTGGAGGGAGAGATTTCTCAGGAGTATTTTGAAGCATTTGAGGCAACCAGTATCGGAGCATCTGTAGGAATTAAGCGTAAGTTAAGCAAGCATCTAACTGCATCTGCGGGAAGTCGAGTGGATATCACTCATGTTAAAAATAGCCAAGATGATGAATCTTTTGGACTTGTTTCATTTCCTTTTGGTGTTGATTATGATACCCGTGAAAATATATTGAATGAAAAAAATGGCTATTTGCTAAGTGGAAAATTTTCTCCTTACGTGAATGCGTTTGATGCCAATATTGTATTTTTTAAAACCAGTATTGGAGGAAGTGCATATTATACTCCGTCAGATGTTGTGCTTACTCCAACATTTGCGGTGCGAACAGCGTTGGGGTCAATTTCAGGGCAAAATACAGACGACATACCTGCTGATGAACGGTTTTACACCGGAGGTGGTGGTTCAGTGAGGGGGTATGCTTTTCAGAAATTAGGGCCACTTGATGGTGATGACCCAACAGGGGGGAGGTCGTTCTCGGAAGTTTCATTTGAATCGAGGCTTAACTTCTCAAAAGAGTGGGGTGGTGTATTATTTGTTGATGGTGGTAATACCTATGAAGATGTGTTGCCTGATTTTGAAGAAGATATTCGATGGGCTTATGGTATGGGTGTTCGATATTATACGGATTTTGCACCCATTCGATTTGATATCGCTTTTCCAATCGAACCTAGATATGGAATTGACGATAAGTTCCAGTTTTATGTGGGTATTGGGCAGGCCTTTTGATGATGATATTAAAAAAATACATCCTATGGTTTTTCGTTTTATTGGTTGGTGTTGTGATGATGGTTGCAGCGTTGTTGGCAACGATTGCACTCAATGCTGAATTTAGGGTGTGGTTAACCAATACGGTAATCCATTATGCAGCACAGGAAACAGGTTATACGCTTAGTATTAAAGCATTGGATTTTTCGGATATTAAGCATTTGAATATTAAAGGTATTGAGGTGGAAGGTCCTCATGTTATTTCTATTGAAGAGATGTCATTGGTATGGAACCTGGATCAGTTTTTTGAAGGACAGGTTGATATTGGTGAATTACGTATTACTAATGTGGTGGTTGATACTCACCGGGTTAAAGATCTTAGCAGTGCATTTACAGTAAGTGGGTTATGGTATGCGCCCAGCATTAATGGACATGTTCAAGCCAATGCAGTAATTGATACGGTACCATTATCGTTTTATTTTAAAGGCAGCAGTGCTGGTGAAGATGTGGTTGTGGAACATGTAAAACTAGTGCACCAAGACGGTGAATCAGTAGAATTAAAAGGGCATTATCGTGATGGTAATATGGACTTTGTAATCAAGACAGATGCATTTTCCACAAAAGTACTTTCTGATCTTGGTGTGGGTATAAAGCCCGGTAAAATAAAGGCTAATATTGCTATCAAAGGACATGAAAGCGATCCGGTGGTAAGCGGTTATCTTGCACTTACAAGTAAAGTCCTAAGCAAAAAACAAAACTATGTTATAAAAACGCGTATTGAGCTAAGTACCGTAAAGTCCATAACGCGTGCAAACATTCAATTTTATCATGATGCTACTAAGCTTGGCTATGTTGAGGTGTCATTACCACTGAAGACATATCTTCATTATGATGGTCCGCAAGATTATTTTCCTGTAAAAGGTACTCTAACTTCACAGGTGGATCTAGCGCATATTCAGGCATTTCTTAGTCTTGACTCTCATAATATAAAAGGAAATTTTATATCTAACCTTATAGTTAGTGGTACACGTAATAAGCCTATAGTTGAAGGAAGTGTTGAGCTTAAAAGTGGCTATTACGAAAATACGGATATAGGTGTTGGGCTGTATGATGTGACGATGAATGCCAATGCTCAGCCAAATGGTGTGGCCACACTAACAGCACGTGCTACAGATGGTCAAAAAGGAGTACTTTTGCTGTCTGGAAATGCTGATTTTTTTGCTAAAACACAGGATGCTGTTAGTGTTAAACTTACTGTTGATAATGCAAAACTACTACGGCGCACCGATATAGACGGTCAGTTAAGTGGTGATTTGCTATTGGCCGGTTCATTGCGCGAGTTGTTTTTAAAGGGTGCACTTACCGTTATGCCATTGGCTATTAACATTAACTCTCTATTAACAGAGGGTATTCCTTCGGTACAGGTTACAGAGGTACGGCAAGGTGATAATGTTTATGTGAAGGCCTCATCATCTGCGCCAGATTCTGCGATGCCAGTGATCAAGATGGATATTATCATTAAAGCAGACCGCCGAGCCTTTTTAAGAGGACGTGGGCTTGAGGCAGAGCTTGAAGGTAATATTAATATTACCGGAACGTTAGCTCAATCTTTCTATAGCGGTGTTTTTAAAACCATACGTGGAAGTTATGAGATCTTGGGAAAGAAATTTACCATTAACCAAGGGACCGTTCGTTTTGAGGGAGAGGCGTTTTCTTTGGCGATTTCTGGGGTGCATAAAACCAAAGAAATTCAAGTTACCGCACAAATATCGGGTGCATTGGAAGATTTGGAACTGACGTTGTCCTCAAATCCCTCTATGCCCCAAGATGAAATTATTTCCCATTTATTGTTTGGAAAATCTTCAGCCAAAATAACGCCATTACAAGCAATTAAACTTGCTAATGCTGTACGCAGCCTTAAAAATGGAGGACAAAGTATGTTTGATCCATTGGGGACTGCAAGGGATGTGTTGGGAGTTGATTCGATCTCAGTTGAATCAGAACAGGTAGGTGATGAACAAGAGGTAACCGTTGGTGTTGGTAAATATATAAGCGAAAGAGTCTATCTTGAGGTAGAAAAAGGCAGTGATCCGTCTAAGCCATTAAAAGGAAAGGTGGAAATAGAAGTGACGCCTCATTTGAACGTGGAAAGTTCTACAGGTAATAATGCAGGTCTGGGTGGTGTGGATCTTCAGTTTAAATATGATTATTAAGAGCACCTCAAGCGTAAGGTCTTTGATTCGTAAACGGATTTTATATTAACTGAGATAGTTGTGTTGAATTTTGGTGCTGTTTATGTTACAAAACGCGCCATGAAAAATCGTTTTACTAGTTGTAAGCCAATAGATCAAACCCGCGTGGTAGTTGCCATGTCTGGCGGGGTGGATAGTTCTGTGGTTGCTGCCATGTTACATGATGAGGGCTATGAAGTTATTGGTGTAACCATGCAGCTTTATGATCATGGTGTAGCACTTGAGAAAAAAGGTGCGTGTTGTGCTGGTAAAGATATTTATGACGCGAAGCGAGTGGCCCAGCAGTTAGGTTTTAAGCATTATGTGCTTGATTATGAGTCGGTATTTAAACAAGAAGTGATGGATGATTTTGCAGATAGTTATTTGCGAGGTCAAACACCGATTCCGTGCGTTAAATGTAATCAGTCAGTCAAATTTCGTGATTTGTTTAAAATGGCGAAAGATTTGGGTGCTGATGCTTTGGCTACAGGGCATTATGTGCAACGTATTGATAATAATGGTAATATTGAGCTTCATCGCGGAGCAGACACAAGTAAAGATCAAAGTTATTTTTTATTTGCAACCACTAAAGAACAGCTTGAATATGTTCATTTCCCGTTGGGTGGTATGGATAAAGCACAAACAAGACAATTGGCGCTTAAATATCATTTAGAAGTGGCAGATAAGCCTGATTCGCAAGATATCTGTTTTGTGCCCGAAGGTGGGTATGCAAGTGTAATAGCCAAAATGCGCCCTGGCGCATTAGATCCAGGAAAAATTGTGCATATAGATGGCAGAATCTTAGGTGATCATGAAGGGATTATTCATTTTACGCGTGGTCAGCGCCGAGGGCTTGGAGTGGCTGTTGGGGAGCCACTTTATGTAGTGGATATTAACCCAGACACAAAAGAAGTAGTGGTAGGTCCGGAGTCTGCGTTGGGTCAAACTGACGTTATGGTTCAAGATGTTAACTGGTTGGGGGCAGAAGATGCATTAATTGCTTCTGAAGGAGTTTCGGTTAAGGTTAAATTACGTTCAGCAACCATGCCAGTGGATGCCATTTTCCGTGCAAATGACCGTAAAGGAGGGGTTGTGATACTACATACTCCTGATAAAGCAGTTGCTCCCGGTCAGGCGTGTGTTATGTATGATGGCTCCAGAGTATTGGGAGGTGGTTGGATTGCCTAATATACTCTTTTTTCAAAGAAATGGTATGGCGCTGAAGATGTCACTAGGGTTGTCGTGCTCGTTAAGCTTGCGCAAAGCATCAGACTATCGCTGTTTGCGCTTTGATACTGCGCTGTAAATAAAGTTGCCTTTTGGCTTTATTTGCAACGCTATATCCCGATTAATTAACGAAAAATTAACTAATTTTCTCTATACTCTAGTGAAGGATATATATCATTACTAGGGTAGCATGCATGAATTTTAAAACCGCAGTTCATTCAGATGAATATGTGATATGGCTAGAGGGTAGAACCGCGGCTGATGATTGTCAGCGTATCACTGAAATTGCTCGCCAGTTTATTGATAGTCCGTGTTGTGAGCTTATTTTGGACTTTGAAAAGCTCGTTATACTTGATTCGTTAGGTTTAAGTATCATTTTGCTTGTTCAGAATGAACTAGAAGGTAAAGATAATAAAAAACTATTGCTGCGTAACCCATCTGGTAAGGTTAAGGCAATGTTTAAAAATTTTAACATCGACAAAGTGGTTGATGTTCAATGGTAGTGACTTATTAATTCAGTAAAGATAAGGTCAGGTAGGTAGCTAGTGAAAGATATTGGGGCATCATTAAAATCTCTTTCCATTCTTATTGTTGAGGATGTTTTATTCACACGTCAAGTGCTCTCTTCTATTTTTGAAGAAGAGGGTTTTAATGATATTCGGATGGCTGAGAATGGTAAAGAAGCCCTAGAGCAAATTGAAGAACGTGCGCCAAACTTGGTCATTTTAGATGTTAACATGCCAATAATGGATGGGTATGAGTTTTTAAAAATCTTGCGTGTCAATAAATCGCAATCTTCAATTCCTGTGTTAGTGCAGACGGTGAATGCAGAGCCCGAACAAATTGCTTCTATTTTTGAAGCCGGTGCCACTGATTACATTATTAAGCCTGTGGATCATAGAGAATTACTGGCTCGTGCTTATGCACATTTGGAGCGTCAAATTATGGTTAGGCAATTAGAAGATTACCAAATGCGCGTTCAGGAGGAATTGTCGTCTGCTAAAAAAATGCAAGATATTTTGATGCCCATGGACACTAACCTTTGCCGGTTAGAAGAACGTTACAATATCGATATAGAGTCATTTTGTAAGACATCTTCAGAACTTGGAGGTGATTTTTGGGGAGCATTCCCTATTTCTGACGATAAAATGGGCTTATATATTGTGGATTTTTCAGGGCATGGTTTATCAGCCGCACTTAATACTTTTCGGCTGCATGCACTCATGACCACGTACCAAGATTTATCTGATGTCCCAGAAGCGTTTATGACTGAAGTCAATAAGGCATTAGTGCCTGTGTTGCAAGTTCAAGACTTTGCAACAATGTTTTATGCTGTGATGGATATGTCAAACAATAAACTATTTTACATAACTGCTTCTCACCCTGATGTAATCTTATTAAGAAAAAATGGTTCAGTGGAAACCTTGCCATTGGGTAATGGTCTTGCAGTAGGTATCTTAAAAGACTTGAAGTATACGGTTCAAGAGGTTGATTTTCATCAAGGAGATGCATTATTTTTATACAGTGATGCTCTGATTGAAACGAAAACAGAGCACAAAGATTACCTAGAGTTAGATAAGCTCGTTGATTTTTTTGAGAGTAATATAAAAAATGCTTCAGATGATAGTTATAAGCATCAACAAGCCTTTAATCGTCTTGTCGCTATGTTCCAAGATGATTATATGGACACGTTAGATGATGATTTAACGATGAATTTATATGTTCGTAAATAGTCTTTTTTTGGGTAAATAGTGCGCAAAAGAATAATCAACAATTAAAAATTAAGGTTCAAAAATAAAGAACTTTGTACGATTACTTTGTTCAGACATTTTTGACATTTTATACGCCATGCTTTACTATGGTAGAAGGACAATGAATGGTTAAAAAATTAAGGAGAGGTCGTTATGCAAGTAAGCGTTACTGGACAAAAAATCGATATTGGTGCTGCGTTAAAAGATCATGTGGAGTCTACATTAATTGAGTCAGTGACGAAGTATTTTGAACAAGCAGTGCGTGCTGATGTGGTGTTCTCTAAGTCGCGTTATTTGTTTAAAGCCGATATTCTAGTAAATGAAGGTACCGGAACAAAAGTTTTGGTAAAAGCTAACGCTGAAGATGGTGATGTATATGCTGCATTTGATCAGGCGTGCGATAAAATTCGTAAGCGTTTGCGCCGATATAAAGATCGTATAAAAAACCATCATAAAGATGCTGGAAAATCAGCTCATACATATTCAGCAAAAGAATATACTTTGTCGTCAAAAGAAGAAGATCATAACCATGATCAAGAAAAGCAGTCTCCATTAATTATTGCTCAAGAACAATCTCATCTAGAAATGCTTAGTGTTTCTGATGCGGTTATGCGAATGGACCTTGGAGAATTACCGGCATTGATGTTTGTTAATAAAGAGACTAAGCATATGAATATGATATACCGCAGAGCGGACGGTCATATTGCATGGATTGACTCCGATGGTGTTGGTGTTACGGCTGATAATGCTGCGTAAATAGTGTGACGGTTAAGAAAAGCACTCAATTATGAAGTAATTTGGTATATTTAAAAAGGGCCTCAATATTGAGGCCCTTTGTTATTTGTGGTACGTATAACTCCAATAGTGGCTTTATTTATATTGGGTAGTTATACGGTTTCTAGCTCGCCATTTTCTTCTATCATCTTGTCTACTTCTGCAAATACATCATCCCATTTTCCTGCTGTTGATGCTTTTGTATATTCGGTGACACGGTTTTCGAAGAAGTTTGCATGTTCTACGCCATTAAGAATTTCGTCAAGCCAGGGTAGAGGGTTCTTTTTGATGCGATGAACTGGCTGTAATCCAAGCTGCATTAGGCGACGGTCGCCAATATAACGAATATATTTTTTGACATCCTCTGCTGTTAGACCCTGTAAATCTCCCATTTCAAATGCAAGGTCAATAAAGGCGTCTTCATGGCTGATGATGGTAGAGCAAGCAACATAAAGTTCTTGCTTGAGTTCGTCTGTCCAAATTTCTGGGTTTTCGCTCACAAACGTTTTAAATAGTCGGATGATGGAGTTAGTGTGCAGGGTTTCATCGCGTACCGACCAGGTAACAATTTGTCCCATGCCTTTCATTTTATTGAAGCGAGGAAAGTTCAACAAAATAGCAAAAGAAGCAAAAAGCTGTAGGCCTTCTGTAAACGCTCCAAATACTGCCATTGTTTTGGCAATATCGGGTTTGCTATCTACATTAAAGCCCTGCATATAATCATATTTGTCTTTCATTTCTTTATATTCAAGAAATGCCATATACTCTACTTCTGGCATGCCAATAGTATCTAATAGGTGTGAATATGCAGCAATGTGAACTGTTTCCATATTGGAAAATGCTGCTAACATCATTTGTACTTCGGTAGGCTGAAAGATGCGGCTATAATGTTTCATATAGCAATTATTGACTTCGATATCTGCTTGAGTGAAGAATCGGAAAATTTGTGTAAGCAAATGACGTTCTGCTTCGGTTATGTTGTAATTCCAGTCTTTGACGTCATCGCCTAAGGGCACTTCTTCTGGAAGCCAATGAACCCGTTGTTGAGTATGCCAAGCTTCGTAAGCCCAAGGGTAGTTAAACGGTTTGTAAATAGGGTTGGCATCTAATAGCGACATGAAGTATGTCTCCTTGTTTTGTCTTCTTATGTATTAATAAAGTGAGTAGGAAGTGCCTATATAGTCACGGTATTTACTGACATGCAAGGCATTCCTCAAAATTATTGGCTGAAGCTGCAATGGCTGGACGTTCGTACGAACCATCTTCTTGTGGCGTGCCATCTTCTGACTGGGTTCGTTTGAGTGAATAAACATTGGTAACGTTTTCATCTACCTTATGCGATACTTTTTCGGCGCGCTGGATAGAAGTTGAACGGCAATAATACAAACTTTTGCAGCCTTTTTTCCAAGCGTTAAAATGAATTTGATGTAAGTCTCGTTTATGGACGTCTCCGGGTAAAAACACATTAACCGATTGAGCTTGGCAAATAAAAGGAGTGCGGTCGGCGGCATGCTCTACAATCCAGCGCTGATCAATTTCAATGGCTGTTTTAAAAACGTCTTTTTCATTTTGATCCAAGAAGTCTAAATGTTGTACCGAGCCTTCATGGGTGGCAATGGATGACCATGTGTCATCGTCATTTTTGCCTTTTTCTTCTAATAATTTTACCAAGTTTTTGTTGCGTACCACAAACGAACCGGTAAGGGTTTTTTGGGTAAAACTGTTAGCAGCAAATGGTTCAATTCCGGGTGAAGAATTGCCGCAAATAATGGAAATAGATGCTGTTGGAGCAATGGATAATTTGTGTGTAAAGCGTTCCATTAGTCCAGCTTCTTCTGCATCGGGGCAGGCACCGCGTTCGTAGGCTAGTTTAACTGAGGCTTGGTCGGCGTGGTTGCGAATATGTTCAAATATTTTTTTATTCCATACTTTTGCCATAACCGATTCCATGGGAATGCTTTTTGATTGCAAAAATGAATGGAATCCCATGACGCCAAGTCCAACACTACGTTCGCGCATGGCAGAGTAGGTGGCTTTACTCATGGAGTCTGGAGCGTTATTAATAAAGTCTGTCATGACGTTATCAAGCATGCGCATGACGTCTTCAATAAATTGCTCGTCACCTTTCCATTGTTCGTATGTTTCTAGGTTTAATGAAGACAAACAACAAACAGCGGTGCGCTCATTATTTAGGTGATCCATGCCGGTAGCTAGCGTAATTTCGCTACATAGGTTGGATGTTTTTACTTTGAGGCCAAGGCGTTTATATGATTCTGGAACATTTTTATTGATGTTATCACCAAATAATAAGTATGGTTCTCCCGTTTCAACGCGTGTTGTTAGTAATTTAACCCATAAATCACGTGCTTTTATGGTACGTATAGGGCTGCGATCCTTAGGGCTTCGTAAGCACCAGTTGCCATCATTCTCAACGGCGTGCATGAATTCATCTGGGATAACCACGGCATGGTGTACGTTAAGTGCTTTGCGGTTTGGGTCGCCTCCTGTTGGGCGACGGATGTCAATAAATTCTTCAATTTCAGGGTGGTCTATAGGTAAGTATACGGCGGCGCTTCCACGGCGTAGTGATCCTTGGGAAATGGCAAGGGTCATAGAATCCATTACTTTGATGAATGGAATGATGCCAGATGTTTTGCCGTTTCCACGGACAGACTCATTGATTGAGCGTAGATTTCCCCAGTAGCTTCCGATGCCACCACCGCGTGAGGCTAGCCAGACATTTTCGTTCCATAGGTCAACAATGCCATTAAGGCTGTCCTGAGACTCGTTTAAGAAGCAAGAAATAGGAAGTCCTCTGGTAGTGCCGCCGTTGCTCAGAATGGGAGTTGCAGGCATAAACCACTGATTGCTCATATAGTTATATAAACGCTGTGCATGTGCTTCATTGTCACCATAGTGGCTGGCAACGCGTGCAAAAAGTCCTTGGAAATTTTCTCCTTCAAGAAGGTAGCGGTCCGCAAGTACCGCTTTGCCGAAGTCAGACAGATTGTCGTCACGTGAATGATCAACGGTGATGGTGGTTATATCAACTGCCATGGAAAATCCCCTTTGTATTTGTCTATTTTTACCTATAGCAACCTAAAAAGTGGGTTTTAGGTGAAACATGATACGGTCTGTTTGCTTGTTGCTATTGTCCTCATTGTACTGCTCCAAATCATCCATGTCTACATCATTTTGTATATTTTTTTTCTTGACCCCCTATATATAGTATGTATAGGCGTGAGCAACTAAGCCACTGAGGCTAAGCAGGTTATGTTGCGAGTTGGCGTATTGGGTGATGATGCGAAGATTGTGCTCAATAAAGAATGGTCTTGGCAGTACATCAGTTGGACTGGAGATTATATCGATGATGGTGGGTGCTAGCAATCCTCTTTTTGAAAATCCTGTGGACAATATTGTGGATAACCAAAATAGTACTTATAAGACAGATGGTTCGATAAAAAAGAGTCAATTTATGCTGGCCTTTTGCTAGTAATGCTGTATAAAGAGCGTCCCTCCTATAAGAGTGATGTTTTTTGACTTCTTTTTTAGGGATTCTGCCACTTTAAAGAAATAAATTGATAAAGGATAATATTATGGCTATTGCTGCAAATTTAGGGTTCCCTCGTATAGGTGCTAAACGAGAGTTAAAAAAAGCGGTAGAATCGTATTGGAAGGGTAATATTACCGAAGGTGAACTTGCTACAGCTGCTAAGCAAATTCGTGAAGGTAATTGGGAATTTCAAAAGAAAGCCGGATTAGATTTTATTCCATCAAATGACTTCTCATACTATGACGACAAGGGCTTGGATACATCTGCTCTTGTTGGTGCTATTCCTGATGTGTACAACCATCAAGGTGGTGATGTTGGTTTGGCAACTTACTTTGCAATGGCACGTGGTGCTCAGACAGATAGCGTGGATGTAAAAGCTATGGAGATGAGCAAGTATTTTGATACAAACTACCACTATATTGTTCCTGAGTTCAGTAAAGGGCAACGTTTTGCGTTATCTGCAACAAAGATTTTTGATGAATTCAAAGAAGCAAAAGCTCTTGGTATTCAAACACGTCCTGTGATTATGGGTCCTATTTCTTACCTTTTATTAGGTAAATCTAAGACAGAAGGATTTAACCCTATTTCATTGCTTGATGGTTTACTAGAAGTATATGTAGAGTTGTTACAAAAGCTCCAACTAGAAGGTGCGACCAATGTACAGATTGATGAGCCTTGCTTAGTACTTGACCTAGAAAATGACGTATTGGATGCATATAAAAGTGCATTTGAGAAATTAGCGGCTGTATCGGGTCTGTCGGTTCATTTGGTGACTTACTTTGGTGATATGCGTAGTAACTTGGATGTGGCGGTGAACCTTCCTGTACAATCGTTGCATGTAGATCTTACGCGTGGCCCTGCGCAGTTGGATAATTTGTTAGCAAAAGCACCACAAGGATTGGAATTATCACTTGGTGTTGTAGATGGTCGTAACATTTGGCGTAACGACTTTGAAAAGTCATTTGCAACCCTTAGCAAGGCTGCAGACAAAGTTGGTGCTGACCGACTTATTGTTGCTCCTTCATGCTCATTGCTTCATAGCCCAGTATGTTTGAACTCTGAAGAGCAATTAGATGCAGAGCTTAAACAGTGGTTGGCATTTGCTACTCAAAAAGTAGAAGAAGTTGTTACTCTGACAACGGCACTTAATGATGGCCAAGATGCTGTTAAAGATGCTTTTGAGGATAATATACGTGCCCACCAAGAGCGTAAGACTTCTGTGCGTATTCATAATGATGATGTTAAGTCACGTTGTGCCGAAACTACTGATGCGATGTTTGAGCGTCAATCGCCATATGCTGAGCGTCGTAAGGCTCAAGAAGAAGCATTAAGGCTTCCATTGCTTCCAACAACTACTATTGGTTCTTTCCCGCAAACTGCTGAAGTGCGTAAGGCGCGTGCAGACTTCAAAAAAGGTGCAATTGACCGTGCTGCTTATGATGCATTTCTTAAAGAAGAAACAACACGTTGTATTCGTTTCCAGGAGCAAGTTGGTCTAGATGTTCTTGTTCATGGTGAATTTGAACGTAATGACATGGTTGAATATTTTGGAGAGAAGCTTGATGGCTTTGCCTTTACCAAATTTGGTTGGGTACAAAGCTACGGTTCTCGTTGTGTAAAGCCTCCTATCATTTTTGGTGATGTGTCTCGTCCTGAGGCAATGACTGTGAAATGGGCTACTTATGCTCAGAGCCAAACAGATCAGTACATGAAAGGTATGTTAACTGGTCCGGTGACAATTTTACAGTGGAGCTTTGTGCGTGATGATCAGCCACGTTCTGAGACATGTAAGCAAATTGCACTTGCTATTCGTGATGAAGTGGTGGATTTAGAAGAAGCTGGTATTAAAATTATCCAAATTGATGAAGCTGCGCTTCGTGAAGGTTTGCCATTGCGCCATGATGAGTGGAATAACTATTTAACATGGGCTGTAGATAGTTTCCGTCTTACTGCAAGTGGCGTAAAAAATGAGACACAAATTCATACACATATGTGCTATTCAGAATTTAATGACATCATTAAAGCTGTTGCGCGTATGGATGCTGATGTTATTTCTATTGAGACCTCGCGTTCTCAAATGGAATTATTGGATGCCTTTATTGCCTTTAAATATCCAAATGAAATTGGACCTGGTGTCTATGATATTCATAGTCCACGTGTGCCTTCTGAAGTTGAGATGAAAGAGCTTCTTGAAGCTGCTCTTCAACGCTTAGCGCCACAGCAGCTTTGGGTTAACCCAGACTGTGGTCTTAAGACTCGTGGATGGCCAGAGGTAGAGCTTGCGCTTAAAGCCATGGTTAATGCAGCACAAGATGTAAAAAAAAACTTGGGTGAAGATGCAGGGGTAAAGCAGGCTAGCTAGGTCAGTTATGATGTCTAGCTCCAGTCGTGTTCTTGCTATTTTTTCCAAAACTCCAGGTTTGTCGCCGGTAAAAACCAGGCTAGCCAATGATGTGGGCAAAGAAGAAGCTCAAAGGGTTTTTTGTTTGTGTATAGATACTATGCGAACCCTTGCCACAGAATTAAGTGGCAAGGGGGTGCATGTTGTGTGGGCTTTAGCTGAAGAAGAAGCGCTTGAGCATCCATTTTGGAGTCGTGATAAATCAATACATACAGGGCAGGGCGATCTGGGTGATCGACTTGCAAGTGTTTATGGCCGTTTAAAAGCTAAGTACGATCAAGTAGCGCTCATTGGTGTGGATGCTCCACAGCTAACTGCGGGTGATGTTCTTAGTGGCTTTGATTTGTTAGAGCAGCATGATACGGTTTTTGGTCCTGCAAATGATGGCGGGTTTTATTTTATGGCAGGAAAAAAAAGTGTTTTACCAACTGTTTGGAATGCTGTGGAATATAGTCAGCCAGATACATTGCAAAATTTATGTAAGCAGTTAAAACAGGTTGGTATTGCTACTTATGTTACAGACAAAGTGCTGGTTGATATTGATACGGTAGATGATTTGCGTCATATCATGTTGGTGGATGAGCGGCGTATTTTTACACAGAAATCTGTGCTATAGTATTATTTTAATCTTTGCCTTCGCGCTAATGCACGGCAGCTCGACAAGCAAGCGCCACTTAGGGCTTTGATGGTTAGTCTTATTACTAAAAAAGGTGAGAACACTATGGTTTTAAGTTGCCTCTAAGAGTTTTCGTTGAGAGTCAAATAAATCCTCACGTCCTTTTGCTTCCTCACCATTTTCTTCTAGGCGGTAACCAAGTCCCCATGAGGTTTGAATGAAGTTAAGTCCGTTACTGGCTTTTTTGAGTTTGTTGCGTAGCCGGCATACAAAGACATTGATACTTGCATGTGCGTCTTGATCTTGGTGCTTATATAAATATTCAACAACTTGTTCTTTGGTAACAAAATGACCACGATGCTGAATTAATAGTTCCATCAGGTCGTATTCTTTTTGGGTAAGTTTTAGCGGTTGATCATTAACTGTAAGAATTCGGTTGCTTGTATCAATACCAATTTTTCCTGCTTGAAGAATATGGTCATCTAATTCATCATTAGTGCGTTTAACAATGGCTCGGATACGTGCTACTAATTCCCAGCTGCTATATGGCTTGGTAAGGTAATCATCTGCGCCAGATCGTAATGCTGAAATTTTGTGTTCTGTATTATCTATTGCAGAAAGTACTAGAATTGGAGTGGTGGACTTTTTGTAACGAAGTTTGTCAATGACCTCCATACCAGAGATATCTGGTAGCATCATATCCAGTACAATAATATCATATGACTGATTTAAGGCGTATTCCACGCCTTGTTGTCCGGTACTGGCATGGGAGCAGACCATATTATGCTTGCGCAAAGAAAGCGTGAGGCTTTTTGCTGTGGCAAAGTCATCTTCTATTAAAAGTACATTCATTATTGGGCCAATTTGCTTTAACTCCTTCCTATCCTGGGTGCATGATAACATCTTTTATTCCTTTTCTTATAACCTTTTCTTGAAAAACTAGTTTTTTGTCAATCTCTCAACCAATGGTGGTGGTTGCGGGTAATATAATGTGAAATTGTTAATAAATCGTTAATAAATGATGCGTATACTCATCTTTTAGGATTGAAATATTCCTAAAGGGGGGCAATTTATGGCTAAAAAGGCTATAAACGTTAATAAAAAAGATGATAATCCGCTTATGGTTATTGGTGAAGTGGTTTCTTATGACCTTATTTCACAAGCCTCAGAGTCGGTTCAAGCATCATGTATTAAAGCGCCAGATGCTGTGGTGTATTTGGTAAAAGAGGCGGGAATAAGCTTTCAAAGCCTGGCAAGTGCTGGTGAACTTGATCAGGTTCCGCTTGAATATATATTGCAATATTATAAAAATGTAGATGGTTTACGAAAATCGGGTGTGGCCTTTGAAGAGCTCGTGGATATTGGTACGCATAATCATTTGGGTCTTTATTATTTGTTAAAGTATCACAAAGAGTTGAGGCAATTACTTAAAGCAGGCGCGCAGATGTATTTTGGTGATGTTGCAGAACTTGCTATTAGTAATGAGCAGTCATTACTGGATATATTGCAGCATATAGATAATACACTAACATTGCTTGAAAACGGCTTATGTTTCCGTAATCTTCTAGAGCTCGCAGCAACCGACAATGCACTTTTATATCAAGTGTTGCTTGATCCACATTCAGATGAAGCGCAGCAGCTTATTGGTAATGGCTATTAAAGAACGCCAAATGACAAAATTGCTTCTGCTACTTTGTTAAAGCCGGCAATATTTGCGCCTTTAACGTAATTAACATAACCATTTTCTTCAGTTCCAAAGTGAACGCATTGCTCATGAATATCTTTCATGATGGTTCGCAGGCGACCGTCAAGTTCATCGCGTGACCACCCCATGCGGATGCTATTTTGGGTCATTTCCAAGCCAGATACTGCAACTCCACCAGCATTTGATGCTTTGCCAGGTGCATAAAGGACTTTATTTTCGATGAATGTATCAATGCCTTCTTGGTTCGTTGGCATGTTTGCACCTTCAGATACTGCTTTACAGCCATTATTAACCAACGTTTTGGCATCATTGCCGTTTAATTCGTTTTGAGTGGCGCACGGAAGAGCTAGGTCACATGGAATGCGCCATGGACGTTCACCTTCGTAAAAACTGCATCCAAAATGATCTGCATATTCTTTAATGCGACCACGACGTGTGAATTTAAGGTCTTTTAGGTATTCAAGTTTTTCTTTGTTGATGCCTTCTTTGTCATAAATGAAACCAGACGAATCTGAAAGTGTGACAACTTTTGCACCAAGTTCAATGAGTTTTTCGGTGGCAAAGATAGACACATTTCCAGAGCCAGAAACAACGGCTGTTTTTCCCTCTAGTTCTTCACCCTTGTGTCTAAGCATGTCTTGAAGCATATAAACAGCACCATAGCCAGTGGCTTCGGTGCGAATGAGACTTCCGCCATATGCGAGGCCTTTGCCAGTAAGTACGCCAGTAAATTGATTATTGATGCGTTTATATTGGCCAAACATATAGCTAATTTCACGAGCGCCAACACCAATATCGCCTGCAGGTACATCTGTGTATGGGCCAATATGGTTTGAAAGTTCAGTCATAAAAGCTTGGCAAAAGCGCATTACTTCACGGTCAGACTTTCCTTTAGGGTCAAAGTCTGCGCCTCCTTTACCTCCACCCAGGGGTAGGCCGGTAAGGCTGTTCTTGAATGTTTGCTCAAAAGCTAAAAACTTTAATATACTTAAATTTACATTGGGATGGAACCGAAGCCCACCTTTGTAGGGTCCAATTGCGTTGTTATGCTGTACGCGGTAACCACGGTTTACGTGAATTTTACCTTCATCATCTTCCCAGGTAACGCGAAACATTACCACGCGATCCGGCTCTGTGAGGCGCTCTAAAATTTTTCCTTCAATGAGCTCAGGCTTATCTTGAATATAAGGAATAATCGTTGTTGCTACTTCTTCAACTGCTTGAATAAATTCAGTTTCTCCAGGATTGCGAGCCTTAACAAATTCCATAAAATCATTAATGGACGATTGGTTTTCAGGAGAGACAGGTGTTTGTTGTTTCATGGTAGATAACCTATTAACGTATCGATAAAATGTTTTAGCACGGCAAGACCTCTCCTATAATGCGTTTTTACGTCGAGCTGTGTCATTATTGCGGTACTTAAATCCGCACGTAAACTTAATGAGTACGCTTATGTTCTTCGCGTTCCTCGTCCCTCTTTGTAAAAACACGCTATAGAAGAGATCTTGCAGTGTTTATATACTAATCATCAGCAAAGATGCAAATCTTTATTTTCACCAAAAATATGGTCTAAGCAGGGTTGATCAAGCAACTTATATCATTAATTGCATAAGCATCCCTACCACTTTCACCTTTGGGTTCAATATACCATTGCCACTTCAGTGTTACGGGTGCAAATGGCAGGGATATATTATAGAGTGTGTTGGCAGATTGGGTGTGTTCAAATCTTGGATTAAAACTATGCTTGGTGTGATCGGTAATTAGGCATGTAGTGCAATGGAAGTTGTTTATGTAGGTTAAGTGTGCTTTGATGACTTCTTGGCAAAATTGATAAATTGCGTCTTCGTTAATCCCATGTTTTTCTAAGAAAATTGCCATAGGCCAAGCTAATTGAGACAGGACATTGTCGCTAATTACAAGGTCAATATCGTCTTGATCTAGAAAAAGGGAAGGAACAGGAACCTCTACAATATTTCTGTGGTTATAAACTTTTGAGGTAAGCTCTGTAATATCGCTAGTGATTTGTTTGATGTTGTTAAAGTCAGTAATGGCTTTTTGCCGAACAATATCAACGAGTATGATATCATTAAAAATATTACTTAGTTTCTCTAACGGAATATCAAGGCACCTGCCAGATCCTATAATTAAACAAGTTCTGGTCTGCGGGCAGTGTTTTATAGCTTCTTCTATGGCCTGATGGCAATGTTTGTGGTGAGCATCCCAGCTATCTTTTTGACGTTGATAGCGGGCACCAATGGCAATATGTTCTTTGGTGTAACCAAGTCTTTTTGTGACTTTACTGTCACCCGATCTAATATGCGCGATAACTTCGGCAAGCATAATGTTTTCCTAACCTAGAAACCTTTGTTTGTTAGACGGCTAAATCTACCTACATAGCCTTCTACACAACCTTTTCCAAGGCATTATCGTAGGCTTCGCTAATTTTTGCAAGTTCAATAGCATTGGCATTAACAGATAATACATCGCCACCAGTGGTGCCAGCAATTGTAAGTGGAATTTCAGATTTCTTCGCCAAGGCTTCAATGGTGTCAATTTCTTCAGGTGTTGCGGTAATAATATAGCGCGCTTGATCTTCACCAAAAAGATAGGCAAAAAGAGGTATGTTTGGTTCAAGATTGAGCGATGCGCCAATCTGAGAGGCTATGGCCATTTCAGCAATGGCAACGTATAGACCACCATCACTAATATCATGACATGCCGTGATGTGGTTGTTGTCAATGAGTGACCGAATAAATTCACCATGTTTCTTTTCTTGGGAAAGATCAACAGTGGGTGGAAGTCCTTCTTCGCGATTTTCTACGGCAGTTAGATACATGCTGGCACCTAAATGGCCGGTTGTGTCGCCAATAATGATGATTGTTTGGTTTGCTTCAACAAAAGCGCCCGATATAACCTTGTTATAGTCATGTAAGAGCCCGACACCGCCAATAGAAGGTGTTGGTAAAATGCTTTGACCGCTTGTTTCGTTGTATAAAGAAACATTACCAGAAACAACTGGATAATCAAGAACTTGGCATGCTTCCTTCATCCCGTTTAGGCAGCCAACAAGTTGACCCATGATTTCAGGTTTTTCAGGGTTGGCAAAATTTAGGCAATTTGTGATAGCAAGCGGTGTAGCTCCGGTTGCACAAATGTTACGATAGCTTTCAGCAACAGCCTGCTTTCCACCTTCAACTGGATGGGCAACACAGTAGCGAGGTGTACAGTCTGATGTCATTGCAACGGCCTTGTTTGTGCCGTGTACTCTTACAAGCGATGCGTCCGAACCGGATGCTCGTAGGGTGTCATTCATGACGTGGCGATCATATTGTTCAAAGATCCATCGTTTGGAGCCGAGATCCGGGGTGCTAAGAAGAGTAATTAGTGCTTGATTGACATCTTCCGGTTGGTCAATATTGCTGTAGCTGATGGTGTCTTGGGCAATGACTAGCGTATGTGGGCGGTCATAAATAGGTGCTTCATCTGACAACGGCTTAACTGGCATGTCAGCAACAATTTTGTCGTCAAATGTTAGTACCATACGGCCAGTGTCGGTGATGGTCCCTATGGGGGCAAAATCAATTTCCCATTTATCAAAAATTGCCTTGGCTTGATCTTGTTTTTCCGGCTTGATTACCATAAGCATACGTTCTTGGCTTTCAGAAAGCATCATTTCATAAGGTGTCATGCCAAGTTCACGTGTCGGAACATGATTTAAGTTAAGTTCTATGCCTGCATTGCCTTTGTCGGCCATTTCTAATGATGAGCAAGTAAGGCCAGCTGCTCCCATATCTTGTATAGCAATAATGGCGTCGGTAGCCATTAACTCAAGGCAGGCCTCCATAACACGTTTTTCAGTGAAAGGGTCTCCTACTTGTACGGTAGGGCGTTTTTCTTCACTATTTTCGTCAAACTCGGCTGAGGCCATGGTAGCGCCATGAATGCCATCACGTCCTGTTTTTGCACCCACATAAATAACTGGGCTGCCAATGGCGCTTGCGGCTGAATAAAAAATCTTATCTTTGTGTGCTAGTCCAACGCACATAGCGTTAACCAAAATATTGGTATTATATGCTTTATGAAAATTGCATTCTCCACCTACGGTAGGAATTCCCATGCAATTGCCATATCCGCCAATACCTGCAACTACGCCATTAATCAGATGTTTGGTTTTCTCGTGCTCAGGCTCACCAAAGCGAAGTGCGTTTAGCATGGCAATAGGTCGAGCGCCCATTGTAAAAACATCACGCATAATACCGCCAACGCCTGTGGCTGCACCTTGATAAGGCTCTATAAATGAGGGATGATTGTGGCTTTCCATCTTAAAAATAATGGCATCGTCATCGCCAATATCAATAATGCCGGCATTTTCGCCAGGACCACAAATAACCCAGTCTGCTTTAGTTGGAAGGGTTTTGAGGTGAATTCGAGTTGTTTTGTATGAGCAATGTTCGGACCACATTACTGAGAAAATTCCAAGCTCAACTATATTAGGTTCTCGTCCTAATATGTTGAGAACTCGCGTATATTCCTCTTTGGATAGACCGTGTTCTTCAATAAGTTCATCGGTGATGGCTGGCTGTGTTTGGTTTTCGTGTGCTGCGCTCATAATGCTATATACATGAATTTAATCATTAGTGAAAAAGGCTGTCAAAAAGAGCGGCCCCGTCTGTAGATCCGGTGGCCTTGTCACAAGCGCGCTCTGGATGCGGCATCATTCCAAGAATGCGCTTGTTGGTATCAAATATACCTGCGATATTATCGGCGGACCCATTGGGATTCTCTTTGTCATAATAAAAGGCTATACGATCTTCTTGTTCTAGTTCGTGCAGTGTTTCGTCATCAGCAAAGTAATTGCCGTCATGGTGGGCTACAGGAATGGTGATGGATGTATCTTGATGATAGCCGGAAGTAAAAATGGTATCGGTGTTTGCCGCTTTCAGGGAAACTGATTTGCAGACAAACTTAAGATTTTGGTTTCTAATAAGCGCTCCAGGAAGAAGTCCTGATTCGGTTAGTATCTGAAATCCGTTGCATACTCCAAGAATGTAAACGCCACGTTTGGCTGCGGCGATGACCTCTTGCATAATGGGCGAGCGTGCCGCCATTGCGCCACTTCTTAGGTAATCTCCATAAGAAAAGCCGCCCGGTAAGGCGATTACATCGAGCCCTGCGGGAAGCTTTGTGTCTGCGTGCCAGACAAGCTCAGGTTGCTGACCATTATGGTTGGCGATGGTTTGGATCATGTCACGGTCGCAATTGGACCCGGGAAAAATGATAACGGCTGCTTTCATAAGTATATTATTTCTTAGGCTGCGATAAGTTCAATGTCGTATTTTTCAATAACGGTATTAGCCAGAAGTTGTTCACACATGGCTTCTACTTTTTCTTTGGCTTTGGTTTCGTCGGATTCATTGAGGTCAATTTCAATGAATTTTCCTTGGCGTACGGTGCCAACAGAGTCAAATCCTAGGTGGTGTAAAGTGTTCTGACTTGCCTGGCCTTGAGGGTCTAGGACGCCTGATTTGAGGGTGATAATGACACGTGCTTTCATGTGATTACTCTTGTTCTTCGTGTTGTTCGTGCAATTTATTGGAATCGATGCGAATTCCTAGGCGTCTTGCAACATCAATATATGCTTCAGTAAGGTTGCCTAGGTCGCGTCGGAATACATCTTTGTCTAGCTTTTGTTTTGTGTCCAAGTCCCACAAGCGGCAGGAATCAGGGCTTATCTCATCTGCTAGTACAATTTCTGAGTGATCTTCATGTTGGAGTCGACCAAATTCAATTTTAAAATCAACTAATTGTAGGTTAGCTGCAGCAAACAGGCCTGTAAGGATGTCATTAATGCGCAGTGCATAAATTTTAATTTCATCTAGTTCATAAGGTTCTACCCAACCAAAGCAGTAGATGTGATCGTCGCTGATAAGCGGATCATCAAGTTCGTCGCTTTTATAGCAAAATTCAATTAATGTGCGTGGTAGAGGGTCGCCTTCCGTAAGGCCTAGGCGCGTACATATGCCACCAGCTGCTACATTTCTAACAATAACTTCTATAGGGACGATATCTACTTTCTTGACGAGCTGCTCACGCATATTGATGCGTTTAATAAAGTGAGTGGGAATGCCAGCTCTATTAAGATGGGTCATGATAGATTCGCTGATGCGATTATTCAGCACACCTTTACCATTAATGATGTCTTTCTTCTTGTTATTAAAAGCGGTGGCATCATCTTTGAAATATTGAATGATGGTGCCAGGTTCTGGGCCTTCAAACAGCACTTTTGCTTTACCTTCATAAAGCTTCTTTTTTTTGCGTAATAATGCCATGGTTTTTCATTTTGCGGGTTGATTTATAACCAGATCCAGTGCATAAATGCTGTGCGCAGGTTTTGGCCTTTTTTTACAAACGTATTTCTATTGGCAAACGCGCAATTTTGCAAGGTTTTTTTGAATTTTTTAATGCAATAAAAGAGCTAAAATTATGTCATCATTTGAAGATAGAAAAGAAGGTTTCGAGAATAAATTTGCTTATGACCAAGAAGTAGAATTTAAAATCAAGACGCGCCGCAATAAACTTATTGCTCAGTGGGCAGGTAAGCAATTGGGGTATGACGAAGATAAAGTTAATGCATATGTTGATGAGCTTATTGTGCCAGGTGTTAGTAAAGAGCAATTGGTTGAGCGTGTGAAGAAAGATTTTGACGAGGCAGGCGTTGCGATTGAAGACACAGACATCGAGCGTCAATTACTTGTACTTAAAGATCAGGCGCGCAAAGAGCTTGGTTACGAGTAGCTAGGGCAAGAGCTTTGATCTGTACTCTTTCTTTTTTTTAAGAAATGGTATTGTGCTTGGGGCTTTACGATATTTAGGTTAAGGTAAACATGCCATTATGAAAAGAAATGGGTATATTTTTACCTTGCCCTATTGGCATGTCAGATGGATTGGTATATAGTTAAGAATGTTATGTGCTAGTGATGTTTTTATGGTGCACAAAACTCTGTTTTAACAGGACAAATTTGCTATGACTACATCAGCAGATGTATTGGAGAAAGGGCAAGATGCTCTGGGTCGGCCTGTAGGTGCGGCTGAAATTATTGATGACCTTGCGGCTGAGCTTAAAAAGCGTCAAGCTAGGCAGGAGGTGATTGATGCCAGGCTTAAGTCTGTTAGTGCAAGAGGTAGTAGTGGCGGTGGTCATGCTATCCAGATAGCTTTCACATTTTATGTTATTGGCATTGCGGCTAAAATTGCCAGGGCTGGGACGGCTGCTAAAGAAGTTGATATTGCTAGTGAAATTACTTCTTTTAAAGAAATATTCCATATTCATGCAGACCAGAAAGATAAGATTGAAGAATCATACAAGTTGGCATGTCAAGATAAGGTTGATGCCGCAGATTATGCTGCGCAGTTGGTGAATATGTTTCCAAATAATAGAGTGTTGTTTGAAGAGTTGGTGAATAACTTTCTATGCTTTTCGGATGCTGATACGCCAATTAACTCGGCCAAGGTTAAGTTGCTTAAAAAGGTTGTGTTGGCCCTTGGGTTTAATGAACAATATTTTGCGGCCATTTTGTATCAATATCTTGTGCCAAGTACTAGGGACCCGTACGAACTTTTGGGTGTGTCAAAAAATGTTAGTTTTGTAGAGCTTAAAAAAGCTTATCGGGGTGCAATTAAAGAGTGTCACCCAGATAAATTTGCGCATGCCATGGCGTCTCCTGAGTTGGTGCGGATTGCCAAGCAGCAATTTGAATTATATAGCAATGCTTTCAGGATTATTAAAGAAAAGAAGAAATACTAGCCTAATATGCTAGTAGTGCGTCAATGGTTGCTTGGCAGCGTACGTCCCAATAAGCACTTAGGTCGTTTTGTATAAAGTGTCTGCGGAATGCTCTGATGACTTCTTCGGTTTTTTGATGGTATTTGCCGTCCACACGAATGTGGTAGCCATAATCGCTAAGGCATTTTTGTATAGAAGCGACGTCGGTGCTTTCATCGCCAGGATGCGCAAGAATTTTATCATGTTTTCTTGGAAGTTTTACCGATGGCCATAGGCCAATATGATGGCTAGCTAAATATTCCCAATTAAATAGTTCACCGGGGTCATCTTTGCGGTTGGGAGCTATGTCTGAGTGGCCAAGAATATTTTGTGGCTCAATATGATACCGATCTACAATATTTTTTGCTAAATCTACAGCTGATTCCATTTGCACTTGTGGAAAAGGACGGTAGCCATGCTCGTGGCCAGGGTTGACCATTTCAATGCCTATGGAAGTTTCGTTAAGAGCGGCGCGTCCACGCCAGCAGCTTATTCCTGCGTGCCATGCTTGCATATGTTCTGGAACGAGGCGGTAGACGGTGCCATCTTCTTCAATCATAAAGTGGGCACTGACTTTTGCATGTTCGTCGCACATGCGATGTAATGCGTCTATTCCACTCTTCATGCCAGTATAGTGGAATATAAGAAGATTTGGTAGAATGCCATTTGGGCGTTCATTAAAGTTAGGTGAGGGGTGGTCAATTATTTTTAACATGCGGGCTCTAACCTGAGAGTTGAGCGTGCCTTCTTGGCGCTTTGGGTGAGTTGAGGCTTCCTTAAGAGGCTTCAACGTCATTATTTCCTATTGCGGGGCCTTATTGGCTAACTGCCACATATATCCTATAAGGTAATATGTGGCGGGAGTGACGGGGGTCGAACCCGCGACCTCTGGCGTGACAGGCCAGCGCTCTAACCATCTGAGCTACACCCCCGCAAAGGAAATGATTATCAGTGGAGCGTACGTATATCCTAAGACGAATATTGAATCAAGTAGTTTTCATCATTCTTTTTAAATATACTCGTTTCTTTTTTTACTACATAACAATTTTTGCTCATGAATCATGATTCATTTGTTGTGCCCTTAGTATTATTTTTGCTATAAATATTTTTGTTAAGTGTATGTTGGAATTTAGTCAATATGCTAACACTATTTATGTTCATGATGTTATAGGAGATTTTTCATGTCCATCGATATGACGCCAACGGCAATATACCAATGCATTAAATCTTTTTTACATACAAGTACCGTCCCTGGATCAAAAGGGCGTGCCAGAAGTTTTGATGAGGGTAAGGAGTATTTTTATGCGAGTGCTTTTGATGTTGTTTATCTTCATCGGGTAGATAATCCTTCGGTGAAATTGCCGCAGTTTACACAAAAAGAATTTGATGCTTTGGTGGGCACGCATTTTAAGGATACGGGTAAACGTCCGGTTAAAAAGGAGCAAAATTCCTATAATGAAGCTGTGTAATGGTCCTTTAGCCTGAGCCTATGGTTGCTGCATTATATGCAAATGTTAGGGCTTGTGTGCAAGCATTTGACACCATGGTTGCTGGTGCGGAATTTACTACTTTTTGTTTTGCCATTTGGATAACAGGAAGGTTGTTGATCGCCAGTAATGCGGTAAATAGTGTGGCATAAGCTGTGGCAGCGCCGGTTGTGTCTGTGAGGTCATATTCGGCAAAGACTGATGTTTGTTCCATTACATGGTCAGTCATAGCGTTATTTACTAACCCTAATATGGTTGTTGTACCAGCTGCCAATGCTTTGCTTTTATCATGGTTGAGAGCGTATTTACCTGCTTCTTGTGCGCTATTGGCTATATGTATTGTGTTTTGGGCTGCCCGGGTGAAGGCATCGCTTACTAAGCGGCGGGATGCATTTGCTGCCCGGGTGAAGGCATCGTTTACTAAGCCGCGGGATGCATTTGCTGCCCAGACCATATCGTTGTAAACCGTGTGTGTGGCTTGCAAAATAGGTTCTTTGCTGTTTATGAGTGCGGAGTATGCGGCAAGTACTGTTGCTGCATTACATGCATAAATAAGGGTAGCTTGGTTACAAAGGTTTTCAGGGGGGGTGGTTAGGCGGTCATAGTCTTGCATTGTGGTGTGAGTTGCAGCCAGTATACCAACCATAGCAAGTGGCATAGCTTGTGCTAAGGTTTGTCCGCTGCATCTAGTTATGCGCAAAAAAGCAATTAAGAGTGTGGCTTGAGCTGTTGTCTTTACTGCAAAAGCTACGCTGCCTAGTGGTGCGTTAGCATCGGCGATCATAAACTGATTGGGTGCTGCTTCATCAGCAGGGGATATCATGTTTTTTACTAGGGTCTGGAAAGCATAGGATGTTAATGCGCCAACTAAGATGCCAGCAGTAGGAAATGAAGGTCCATTATCGTCTGTCTTGGCTTGTATGTATCCGCCGATGGCTGCGGTTGTGATTGCTAATGGAGTGAAGAATCTTGGATCGGGAGTATGTTCTGGTGCGTTATAATAATGATCAGGTAAGTGGCTAAGTGCATAGTTTGTTATCAGAGCGCTAAATAATGCGCCAAGCTGGCAGCATAGTATGTGTAAGCTATGCTCTTTGCGATAATGTCTTTCTGCCTCAGCTGAGTTAAACGTTGTTGTGGGTGGAGTGGGTGCGGGTCTGAATGTAGCTGCAATTCTGTATCCAGCAACCATGGCTGCAGTATTGAGTATGTGAAATGTGGTGTGTAAACTTAAATGATGCCATAAATTGGGGGGGGCAATGATATATGTGGCTTGATCATTACCATCAATAACACTCGTTTGCATTACCGTTGAAAAAAGTGCCATGGCCAATGTAGATCCAAACCTTCCGCCATGTTGGTGGCCAGTAGCGATGGCTAGTTGCAATGCCAAAGATCGACCTAATGCGGTTAATCCTGCGAGTGGGCCTGCATTCCAGCTGCGTAAAACTGCTATTGCAACGGAGTTTGGTATCAGGTTGGTATTATTGGATTGGCTAGCAGCAACAACCATCCATAGTGAAAGTATAGTGTCACTAATGTCAACCATTAAATGAGCGTTGGTTTCATGTCCCGTAGCTTCTGCAATTACTTTAGGAAGTATTGGGGCGACATAATGCTGTGCTGCAATCCAAAAGCCGGCAACGCATGAAGTTTTTGCTATGTCCTTAAGGTTGTCGCGTATTTCGTACCATTTTAAAATACCAGCATTAGCTATTGCTTGTAGTTTTGCTTGCGGATTCATGGTTAGTTGCGCAAATTTTAATGCTAGATCTCTAGGGGTGTGGCCATCGCAATCTCTTGCATTTGCATTTAGGTGTGGATTATCTTTAATAAATTGGCTTATATCTGCTCTATCTAATGCGGCTTTGTGTAATGGAGTTTGGCCTTGCCTTCTAAGAAGAGCTTTAATTGTTTCGTCTGGATTGTTCTGAAGAAATACAGGCATAATAAGGCAATTAATTTAATCTACGATAAAATGGACATTGTATGTATCAAATTTGATAGCTCATGGCAAGAAAACTTCTTTTAAGCCCAGTATTGTATTTCAGTTGAAATCGGGATATAGCGTATAACACGAATGTGTTAATAAATTAATTTTATGAAGGCTAGCCAGTCATGGGTAATTATCAAAAAAATGATTCACTTATTGTAACGGCCACTAAAGCTTTTGTAATAGGAGTGGCATGTGGTTATGGAGCTTCGTGTTATGATATTGAAGCGCGAAATGCCCGATGGTCAGCAGGTGCCATATCAGCATTTTGGTTATTTGAGAGTTCTTCAGATAGAAGGCCGATGACTCATGTGGTTTTAGGTACTGTTACTGCTATAGTGGGTTCGGTTATAGGGCAGGTTGCTAGTAATCAAGCATGAAAAATCTTGATAAAATTGAGTTAGCCCCTAGCAGCAGCTTGTGAACTAGGGCTTGTTATTCCGGCTGGTGGAGGCATTACAACCGCTGCAGCTGCACCCTTATCAATAAATTCACGTGGGCCTTGTTCTGAAGTAGTAGATTGCTGCTTACTTTTGAGGTGGGATTCAAGTACTTTAAGTACTTGGAGTGGGTTTTCTTTACATACTACGTCAGTTTCTACTTTGCATTTTGCTGCATCAAAAGTTGTCTCGCAGTCTTCATACATAGTGCTATAACGATAGCTTTCACAAAATTTCTCGTTTGGGTCAGCGCCGAATTTTAATAGTGCTTTTACGACAAGTGGCAACGAGTTATGTACTGCTCTGCCTAAAGCTGTCATACCAGATTCATCTCTGTGGCTTAGGTCTGCTCCATTCTTGCAAAGTATCGTGACAATTTCAGCTTGTTTTTCATCTTGTAGTGGATTTGAAGATGCTTGTATAAGAGGACTGGATGAAAAATGTACTGGTTGGGAGGGGTTAACTTCTGCTCCATGCTCCGTGAGTAGCTTGACTATTTCGAGGTTGGGTATGACTGCTGCAAGCATTAATGGACTTCTGTCATCTTCTTGTTTTGGGTCTCTTTCCTCGCTTGTTGGGGCAATATCGCTTTCTGTATGTGAAAAATTAGGGTTGGCATTTTTTTCTTTTAAAAGAAATTCCACAATGGGAGGTAGTCGTAGTTTGATAGCCAATATTAAGGGGGTGTTGAAATTACTTGGAAGGATCCGAGAACTCAGAGTGTCTAAGTCACTTTGATCTATAAGTGTATTACCATCAGCTTCTGGGTGTTCACTAAACCAGCTTCTAAATTCTTCCACAGTAGCGACGGGTTCTTGCTTCTTGAATAGCTCTATAAGTCCTTTATAATTAGGCATTGATCTGTACTCGATATAGTTTTTTGAAAAAGAAATTTGTAGAAATTGCGTTTTTGGAAAAGCTCTCTGATAGAGAGGTGCAATGGGTGTAAAAACTGTACCCCTAACTTCTTGAGCTGTCAATGTTCAAAATGAGACGATATGATCATGTTATAAGTCGAGATAATTGTAGTATGTATTGCTCTGAAGGCATTGAAAATAAAGGGTTAAAGTGATCTCATGAGACGGCATGAGACGATATGAAGATATTTGCAAATGGGGGGATTTTAAAAAAGATGGTGCCGGCTGTCGGATTCGAACTGACGACCTGATGATTACAAATCAACTGCTCTACCAACTGAGCTAAGCCGGCACACTTATAAAAACTTATGGCGCAAGTGTATAGACAGTTTCAGAATTAGGAGCAAGTAAAAAATAACATTATTTGATGTTAAAATTTAATTGCAGCGTTCGTGAATGAAAAATACAGGCATTTTTATTTGTGATGGCTATATCCATTTGTGTGAATTATAAAAGCTGGGTATAGTGCATTTTGCGGTGCTTCAAATGAGAAAGGTGGCGAATTTGGAAAAATTTTATCGTACAATGGCCAGGTGGCTTATAAAGATAATATATCGGACCAAGTTTGTTGGTTTTGATAAGATACCAGAACATGGTCCGGTTTTGTTGATTGCAAATCATGTTGCTTACACTGATGGAGTGGTTATTCAAGCTGCGTGTAAGCGTCCGGTTCGGTTTATTATTGATGAATATATCTATAAGACTCCCGGTATTCATTATTTTATGTGTCTGAATAGAGCTATTCCAATTTTACCAAAGAAAGAGTCGGTAAAACATGCTTTAGATGAGGTTTCTAAGGGGCTGGAAAATGGTGATGTTATTTGCATTTTTCCTGAAGGCCAGCTTACATATACAGGTAATTTGGGGCGTTTTAAGCCGGGTATAGAGTGGATGATAGAGCGTGATCCGGTTCCTATTTATCCCATTGCCCTTAAAGGATTGTGGAATAGTGTGTTGTCGCGGAAGTATCTTAAGTCTAAGTGGAGGTTTATTCCAAAGGCGTTTCGTTTGGAGGTTACGGCTATTTGTGGTGATGTTATTCATCCTAAAGACGTTAGGGTGAATTATTTGCAACGGGTGATCTTGGATTTAAAAAATCAGTTTTGAGCGTTGGTTTTGACGGTTTCAGTGACCAGCATAGTGCCGGCACGGTCGACAAAATTACGTGTGTTATCGGCCAGTACATCAAAATCGAAATTAAGGTGGCCAAAATTATCAAAAAATTTCCCTTCCTTGGGTGCTTTTGCTGCTTCTAATAACGCCATGCCATTGCTAATAGGAATAATGCGGTCTTTATGTCCGTGCATAATGAAAATGGGTGAGGCGACTGATCCTATTTTATCAATTGATTCAAACCTGTCTTTTAAGGCAAGCGAAATGGGTAGGTAAGGATAGCGGTGTTTTGCCACATTGACAATTGAGGTGTAAGGAGCTTCGAGTATCAGGGCGTGTGTATGGTATTCGGTTGCCATTTGAACGGCTACTCCTGTGCCTAATGATTCGCCATAAATAACAATGTCGGATGGTTTAAGATTTAGCTCGTTTAATAAGTAATTCATGGCAGTGCGGGCATCGGTATAGAGGCCTTGTTCGGTGGGTTTTCCTTGAGAGTTACCAAATCCTCTGTAACTGACAGCAAAGATGCCAAATCCACGTCTATGAAAGGTCTTAAATTTTTCGCTTCGGTTGCCAATATGGCCTGCATTGCCGTGGAAATATAGAATTGTTTTTTGATCTTCATCGGCCTTAATATGCCAAGCTGTGAGTAATAATTTATCGTCGGTGGTGAGGGTAATGTCTTGCGCGATATCCAAGTCATAAGCTTGAGGTGTCAACAAGCCTTTGCTGGGTAAAAAAACAATGTTACGTTGGTTAAAGTAAAGGTAAGCAAAAATAGTAGCATAAATAAGGCATATGGTTGTCATGCCATATTTAAACATATCCCAAATCTTGACTTTTGCGCAGGGAGCTTCTTCCTCCTGCGATTTTGGTTTGTAGTCAATGACAATAGTTGTTTTGGTCATAGGCAATTATTTCTCATGCTAAAGCGCTACCTAACTTAATTATATCACAATATCATTAATAATTGGTGAATAAAATGTTTAAGCTACTGAATGAACAGGGTTATTATAGCTTTGAAAGGAAATTTTCTATTTCAAAAGCAAGTTCGTCAGCATTAAAACTGGTGTGGTCTACTGTGTCTTTTAATATTAAATGTTTTGGATGGTTGGCAATCTCAAAAAGCGATGTACCGTGCTTAGGCGGAATGACGTTATCTTCAAGTCCATGAAAAATTAATAATGCGGTTTTGATGTGGCCAATTTTTTTGTCTGTTTCAAAGCGGTCTTTCAATAGTAGTGATGCAGGAATAAAGGGGTATTTTTCTTTTGCAATATTGACAATTGAAGTGTAGGGAGCCTCTAGAACAACAAGATAAGGGGGGTGTTCAAGTGCCATTTGAGTGGCTACGCCAGATCCTAGTGACTCACCGTAATAAATGAGGCGCTGACTTGGTATATGCTTGGTAGTGGTGAGGTAATCTATTGCGGTGCGGGCATCGGTGTATATGCCTTCTTCGGTTGGCTCTCCTTGGCTGGTTCCATAACCACGATAACTGATGGCCATAACATTAAATCCTTTTTCAATAAAGGCTTTAAATTTATAGGCTCGGTCACCTAAATGTGCTGCGTTTCCATGAAAATATACAATGGTGTGCTGTTCGGGGCCACAGGCATCATAATGCCATGCGGTTAAGGTGATGTTATCTTTGGTTGTAAGTTTTAAGGTTTTGACTCCTTGAAGGCCGTAATCCTTAGGTGGGTCTAGTTTTTTGTCTGGGAGATATAAAATTTTACGCTGGAAAAGATACAGGTATAACGCCACCAAAAGGTAGGCAATAATAATTATTCCAGTGACAATAAATAGGTTCTCCATGCGATGCATTCTATGATGCAATAGCATGTAAATCAAGCGCTAAGGTGTCGACAGCAGATTGATAAATTGATTTGGCGTCAATGCCAGCTTTGGCATACATATTATGGATGTTGCCGTGATCAATAAAGCAGTCAGGATGGTGAAGGCTAATAAAATGATGAAGTGGAGTGGTTGCACCTATGAGTTTTTCGTTTGTAAGAAAATCAAGGGCGTGAGCGCCATATCCGCCAATAGAGCTGCCTTCAATGGTAATGATGGTGGTATGGGTGTTGGCAATTTCTCTGAGAAGGTCCTTATCGATTGGTTTAATAAAGCGTGCGTCAATAACAGTTGCTGTAATATTATGATGATCTTGTAGTAAGGCTGCTGCGCTTAGTGTGTCTTGCAGGTGTGTGCCGCATGAAATAAAAGCAATTGACTGCCCTTTTTGAACAACCTTGCTTTTGCCAATGGGTATTACTTCTCCTGCAGTAGGTCTAGCTATGCCAGTGCCTTCTCCTCTGGGATAGCGAATGGCTGATGGTTTGTCGTTAATTGTTAGCGAGGTGGCTACCATATGCTGAAGCTCAGCCTCATCGGATGGGGCCATGATAACAAAATTTGGTAAGGTTGCTAGAAATGCTGGATCAAATACACCTGCGTGAGTAGGTCCGTCTTCGCCTACTAAGTCGGCTCTGTCAATAGCAAAGCGTACAGGCAATGACTGAATGGCAACGTCATGGATGATTTGGTCATAAGCGCGTTGCAAAAATGTAGAATAGATACAGCAAAAGGGTTTGAATCCTTCGCATGCCAGGCCTGCGGCGTATGTGACTGCATGTTGTTCTGCAATTCCTACATCAAACATGCGTTCGGGGAATGTTTTTCCAAAGGTTTGTAAGCCAGTTCCTGAGGGCATGGCGGCTGTAATGGCAACGATGGTTTCGTCATTTTTAGCTTGGTTTGTAAGTTCTTCGGCAAACACGTTCGTGTATGTTGGTGCTGAAGTTTCTTTTTTAAACTGTTTTGCTGTGTTAACGTCAAATTTTCCTACTGCATGCAGTTTTTCTTCTTTTGGGTCGTGCATGTCCATGCCGTGTCCTTTTTCGGTTACGACATGTACTAATATAGGGTGTTCAACACTGCGGTCTTGTTTAATATTATTTAAAATAGGTACCAATTGGCTGAGGTCATGTCCGTTGACAGGGCCAACATAATAGAAGCCCATTTCTTCAAAGAAATTGCCTCCAGCCCAAAAATCTTTGGTGTATTGTTCGGCTTTTTTGGCAGCTTTGTGAATAAAGTTGCCTGGTAAGCGTTTGGTAACGTTTTTTGCCATGCTTCGTAAGGTGAGGTATGGGCGTGATGAGATGAGTCGTGACAGATGGCGGCTAAGGCCACCAACCGCTGGAGCAATAGACATTTTGTTGTCATTAAGAATAACAATAATACGACTGCCAAGCTCAGATGCGTTGTTCATGGCCTCGTATGCCATGCCCGCGCTCATCGCGCCATCGCCAATGACAGCAATGACTTCGTGGTTTTCTTTTTTAAGATCTCTTCCAATGGCCATGCCTAAGGCTGCCGAGATGGATGTTGAGCTATGCCCAGCTCCAAAGGGATCATAGGGGCTTTCAGACCGTTTTGTGAAGCCACTTAAGCCGCCTTCTTGGCGAAGAGTGTGGATTTGGTTTTTGCGGTCTGTAAGAATTTTGTGCGGATAGGTTTGGTGACCTACATCCCATATTAGTTTGTCATTTGGGGTGTCAAATACATGGTGTAACGCAACGGTAAGCTCAACAACTCCAAGGCCTGCGCCTAAATGTCCACCTGTTCGAGATACAGCATCAATGGTGAGGTTGCGGACTTCGTCGGCAACGGCTTTAAGTTGATCCATTGAAAGATTTTCAAGGTCTTTAGGAGAATTGATAGAGTCAAGAATGTTGGTCATAGTGTTTGTAGCTTCACAAGAGTGCTTTTGTATGCGATATCATAGGCGAAAAAGCTTAAAAATGCAATAAGACCTTTACTATACTCACCGCGAATCTAAATGCAGGTGTTTTGATTCGCGGTTAGTGGCTGATAGCTAAGCGATAATGGCCGTCAGCCGCTGCTAAGCATGCTTATGTTTCTATGCTCTTGACCTTTACTATTTCATTGTAAAATGCATCATGGCGGAGGTCTTTAATATATGTGTTGGCAGGTGGGTAAATTGTTCTTGTGCATGACAATAAGGGCTGTTAGAATGGTACTTACGCATTTTTTTCTTATATGTTTGCGCCAAAAGTGAAGGGGAAATCTATGTCCGAAACTGGTGAGTTGGAAGTGGATATGCTCTTTTTAGGGCTTACCAGACCACCCATGTTTTTTGGAGTTAGTTATGTGATAGTGATGGGCTATTTCCTGGTTGTTATGCTCGTTTTTATTCAAACAAACGATATCTTCTTTTTATTTGGTGCGCCGCCAATTTGTCATGCCATAGCATATTATCCTTCACAAAAAGAGCCGCTTTTTATGGAACTTTTTATGATAAGGGTACAAAAGTGCAATCGGTGTAAAAATAAGCTATATCATGGGATGACTAATTCTTATGATGTAATGTAAGGAAAAAGGTGCTATAATAGTCTGTGCATAGGTAATGGTTGTTTATGTGGGGTATTAACTTCGTTAGTTGATTATGGGCTTGGCCTTTGGTTGACTGACGTTGAGTAAGAATTGTTAGGTAACAGTTGTATATTTGAAGTTCAGTTTTTGCTACATTGTCTAGACACTAACTTATAAAGTGATAGAAACGCTATAAACAAATGTAGTTATGCTAAAACTTAAACGGCAACGTACACGCAAGTATAAACCCGCATCGAAGGAATTTTCTGAGTCCTTTTTTATTCCCTACCGCTATATGTGGAACGGTTCTACGGTGCTTCTAAAAGATGATAGTTTGATGCAAGTCGTCAAATTTGGTGGATTCTCGTTTGAGACTGCTGATGATGAAGATGTTGATATTCGTAAAAGCATCAGAAATCTTCTTCTCAAGGGTATAGGTGCTGGTTCTATTTCGTTATATTTTCATGTGGTTAGAAGACGTGAAAATGTTTTTGCGCGTAAAGCCCAAAAAGATAACCCAATGCCTGATATGTTTTCGCGCTACTTGGAAGATGAGTGGCGTAAGAAACATGAATTTAAGAAGAACTATACCAACGATCTTTATGTATCGATCATTAAATCTCGTTCAGCTGGTGGTATTACTGCGATGGAAGATGCTATCCAGCGCATTAAAGAGAAAGCCGACCCCTCTCTTTGGGAAGCAGGAATGCGTGAGTCCTATGGTGAGTTGGACGAAATGACCTCGCGTATTGTTACCACGCTAAGGGATTATAAGCCCAAAGTGTTGGGAGTTGTGAATACAAAAAATGGTGCTTTTTCGGAACTTCTTGAATTTTTAGGAACCTTAGTTAATTGTGGTGAGCACTCTAAAATGCTAGTGCCAAACATGCCTTTGTGTGACTATTTGCCAATGCACCGCCTTTATTTTGGTAGTCGTTCGGTAGAAGTGCTTGGGCATACCAAGAGTCGTTTTGGTGGTATTATTAGTATTAAAGAATATTCGCAGCAAACTTCATCTACTATGATGGATACGTTTTTGCAGATGCCATTTGAGTTAATTATTTCTCAGTCTTTTTCGTTTATTGATCGTCAGAGTGCAATTAATCAGATGAAAGTGCAGCAAAATCGTATGATTTCTTCTGATGATGCAGCTGTGTCACAAATTTATGAAATTAACGCAGCACTTGATAGTGCTATGAGTGGAAAAATAGGCTTTGGTAAGCATCACATGACGGTAATGTGTATTGATGACTCGCCCAAAGCACTAGAAAATGTATTAGCTATGGCTCAGACCGAGCTTAGTAATACAGGTATTATTCCTGTACGTGAAAAGGTGAATATGGAGCCATGTTATTGGGCTCAGCTTCCCGGAAATGCCGACTTTGCTGTGCGGCGTGCAACCATTAATACACTTAATCTTGCTAGTTTTGCTCCGCTTCATAATTATCCAACTGGTCAGGAGGAAGATAACCACTGGGGTGAGTATGTGACGGTACTGGATACGACGTCAGGTACACCATTTTTCTTCAATTTTCACGTTCGTGATGTGGGGCACACTACCATTATTGGTCCTACTGGTGCGGGTAAAACAGTACTGATGAATTTTTTATGTGCACAGGCAAGAAAGTTTAATTGCCGGATGTTCTTTTTTGATAAAGACAGAGGTGCTGAGATTTTTATACGAGCCATTGGTGGTCAGTATATTGTGATTGACCCTTCTAAGGAGTGTGGTTTTAATCCCTTGCAAATGGAAGAAACAGGTGAAAATAAGACTTTTCTTGGGGATTGGATGAAGTTATTGGTGACTGTTAATGGTGAAACAATTAATGCAGAGGATTTAGAGCGGATTAATGATGCAATTGTGGGTAACTACAAACTTAAGCAAGAAGATCGTAATCTAACCAATGTGGTGCCTTTTTTAGGTATTGGTGGGCCAGGGACGTTGGCCGGACGTATAGCAATGTGGCATGGCAATGGCTCGCATGCGAGTGTTTTTGATAATGAGAAAGACCTTATTGATTTTAGCAAGAATATGGTTTTTGGTTTTGAGATGGCCGAATTACTTAAAGATAGTGCTAGTTTGGGTCCGGTATTGCTTTATATTTTCCATCGTATCAATGTTTCTTTAGATGGCACGCCTTCAATGATTGTATTGGATGAAGCGTGGGCATTGATTGATAATGACGTTTTTGCACCAAAAATAAAAGATTGGTTAAAAGTACTTCGTAAATTAAATTGTTTTGTTATTTTTGCCACTCAGTCAGTGGAAGATGCTAGTAAATCTCAAATTAGTGATACATTGATTCAGCAAACTGCCACTCAGATATTTCTGCCAAATTTGAAGGCAACAAGTGTTTATCGTTCTCACTTTATGCTTAGCCAGCGTGAATTTACATTGATCAAGACGACGGATCCTGGGAGCAGGTTCTTTTTGGTCAAGCAAGCAATGGATGCGGTTGTTGCACGGGTCGATTTGTCAGGAATGGATAGAGTTATCAATGTGTTATCAGGAAGGGCTGAAACAGTGGTTTTATTAAAAGAAATATTGGATGAAGTTGGTGACGATCCGAAGGCTTGGTTGCCGATTTTCTGGGAAAAAGTAGATAAAATTTAAGGTTTAGGTAAGAGTTAGTAGGTATAATTGACGGTATGGTTTGTTGGAAAGTATTGCATGATTAGAATAAATTTAAGACTGTTTTTGGTGATAATGGCAAGCGTGATGGTTTGTCAGCAGTCTTATGCACTTAATTTCTTGCCTGGAGCGCGAATCAAATACAAGAAGGCTGTAGAGGTTCCTAATGGTACTCCGACTCCAGATTTAGAATATGTGGCTTTAGGGACATGTGACCCTCATGCTAATCCGTATGAAGATGGTGATAAGCTAGCAGATCCTAAGTCGGTAACAGGAACCATTCCAACGCAAACATGTGTAGGGCAGAATATTTTTCAGCAAATTCTGTGTGATCCAGGGTTAGCAGCTTCAGCAAACGATCCTAGTAAGCCACAATGGCTGCAGTCGTGCGATGCTTTGGGTATGAGTGCAGGGGTGCCGTTTAAAGTAGGGGTAGAATTTGACCCTAGTCAACCGCCTTTCCAACCAGATGGTTCAGCATGGCCAGGTTTGTTATCTGCGCCACTTGGGCCTCCTTCATTACCTTCTGAGTATCTTCCAAACTTATCAGATCCAACGCATATTCCTGCTAAATTTTATGATGTTAATGGCAATGAGTATGATCATAGTACTAAAAATTGCGGTGCAGGGTTATTATGTATTAATGGTCAGCCTATTCAGCTTGCACTACCAGATCCCGATAATCCGGGTAGGATTATTCCAGGTGGAATGATCTATGAAAGCTATGAAAATGTTGAGTTTACCGGTTTAAAACCGTCAGTGTTTAGTGCAGGAGAAGAAGGTTGTAATCATTTAGGTGAGTGGGGGGTGCGTTCTCAAGGTGAATTACGTTACTTACCGGCTATTGCTGGTTTATCATGTGCGAGTCCACCAACTCAGGTAATGGAGCCTTATCAGCTTCATAAGCATTATACGTTGGGTGGTCCAGGGGTGGATGCCAGTTGTAATGCTATCACGGTGTCACCGGGAATGTTGATGTATGAAGAAGACATTTATGGTGTATGTAATCCTGTATATTATGACATTGGGGATCCAATTTTTGATCCTGCTACAGGTGATTTTATGGTGGCGATTGGTTCTACAATTACTGCTATACCTGGGGCCCAAACATATACGAGCCAACCAGGTTCGCTTTATGCGCTTGCATTTCCAGGAACAGATAAATCATTAATTAGGCAAGTACAGGTATTAAACAGCAAGACGGTTGACATTGGTATTGGTGAATCTAAGGTTATTCACCCAACATCACAAATGTCGTTTGAGGTAAGGTACGAAAAAGGTAAGGCATGTGTTTATGCTTATGGTCCGGATAAATCTATTGAGTGGAGAGTAAGGGCCGAGTATCCGCAAACACTCGCGCAAGTCCAAGGACAATCTCAATTTCCTTCTCAGGATTGTCCAACAGGAAATGTATGCAAAGATAATGTGTGTGTAGCAATTGATCATACGGACCCGGAGGCTGTTTCTGTCTCTGGTGGTGCTTGTTATGTTGGCGAAACAGATTCTCCATCATTAAACGGACAAACCGATATTGAAGATTATGCGCATTGTGTTAATGCTCCGCCACCTGTTTATGTTGTTAATAGTTTGGCATGGAGTTCGGTGATTGATGATTCATGTACCGATTATTCTACGGCTCATTCTCATGCAGATAACGCATTTACGTCAGTGGTGACAGAGTGTGTAGAGATGACCATGTGGAATATGTTCTTTCCTACCGGTAATCATGAGAGTTCTTTTTTCTTAAGAATGCAAGAGACCTTATTGGCATTGTTACGTGCGGCATTGTCGTTATACATCATCATTCAAGGATATCGTTTGATGGTTGGTAGTAAAAAGCTTCCAGCACGTGGTGACTGGGCGTGGTATGTCATTAAAATTGGCCTAGTTGTTTGGTTTTCATTGGGCAATGGTTTGTTATGGTTATTTCCTAAGTTGGTTGCCGTGTCAAAAGGACTCTCCTTAATATTGATGCAGGCTGGATTGGGAGTGGTTGCCAATGAAACAGTGTTAGAAGCGCAAGCAACATCCGCTGCTGCAGCAAGTAATGCAAGAAATGCCCAGGCCCAGTATGAAATGAGCCTTATTGAACTTAGTCAGCTCCAATCGCAGAAGAATCTTCTTGAAGCACAAAAAGATGGCATGGAAAATACTGTTGAATCCATGGAGCAGCAGTTGGAGAATATTCAAGATCAGCTTGATGCAATGGCATTGGATCCGAGTACTCCGCAGATTTCAGCGAATCAGTATGAATTTTTAGAGGCATTGCAGGCTGCGATGGCGTGTAGTAAAGATCCAGCTTCAGTTGGTTTTGCAAATTGTTATGCAGTAGCAGGATGTTCAGTTCCTGGTCCGGGCTTTGGAGGTAGTTTTACTGAGCTTGAGGCGTTATGTTCATCTACACTGGCAGGTGAATCTAATCCTATTACTCCGCAGCAGAGATTTATGGCTGCTATGGTTGAAGCAATGCAGGATCCCAATACAAGCGGTACGCTTAATTCTGCTCAATTGTCTGCAGCGAATGCAGGTTTATTAGAAGGGGAGCCTAACCCTATTGGTTCTGCCTACGCAGCGCTCTCTAGTAATCAACAAGAATATATTGATGATGTTAATTCAGCTATGAATTGTAGACAAGGTTCTGGTGGTTCTTCTGCCTATGCATCTTGTTTTACTGACCTTGGATGTAATGCCCCAGGTTCAGGATTTTATGGTAGTGTTGAGCAAGTCAAACAATTATGTGCTCCCAATTTATCAGGGGAAGAAGAGCCAAGTTCTGCTGCATGGTTTGATGCGGCAGTAGCTAATTTTGATGCTGCAGCAAGTGCGTATAGTGCAGCAGTGAGTAATTATAATAATGCTCTTAGTGCACTAGAAGAAACAGAACCTTTTGGTTGTCCACCATCAACAAGCTCTTATGAGCCAATGTATGAAGTGAAGCCACATCCGTATTTCCAGCCGGCATTTGGTTTTGGAGGTTTTGATATTTGTGATTTTGTAGATTGTAATGCTCCGCCGCCTCCGCCTCCAGCACCGGATCCTGAACCAGAGCCAGAGCCGGCACCTCCACCATGTACTCCTGATGTGCCAGAGCCATTAACCTGGGATGATGTGGCAGATCATACGTCAGAGCCTAGTATTGCAGCGTTGATCGCTGCAGAGCAGGCGGTGTCTTCATCGGCGTTAAACCTTTATAATGCGGGTTGGAATAATCCTTCAGCAATTTTACCACCTGTGTTAGTTGCTCCAGCAGATCCATCTGAAATAGCAACACCAAGTTATGGATTTGATGTATCGAGTATTGCTTCGTCAGGGCTTGCTGCAGGAGGAAAAAAAGATGGTATAGGTAATATGGCCGGTGGCATTAACCTAATGTTTAAAGACATGTTTGCTGATTTCTCAGAGTTTGGAAGGTTGCAATCTGAGAAAGCGCAAATTCAAGAAAATATTGATGCCATTGAAGGTCCTGGTGGTGAAATTGCTGCTATTGATGTTCAGATTGCAGCAATGCAGGCGCAAATTGATGCCTTAGATACAGATGCTTTGAAGGATAGTTGGGATGATATGCAAGCTATTGCAGATGATATGTACGAGGCAATGTGGGCTGCGATTGAGTCTGAAGCTGGGTCTGGAGAGTTAATAGAGAATGCGACGGGATATAATTACTGTGACTTTAGATTCTTTCGGTATGATGAGGGGTATGAGTTCAAGCAATTGTGGGATATGGTGGATTGCAAGATTTCAAAATATCTTGGCATAGGTAGCAACCCAAGCAATGCTTCGGTGCCACAAGTATTGTGGCTTGGGATGCTTTCTGTGATTAGTTCTAGCTTTGGTATTCCAATATTTATCTTATCTATGATTATTGTACCATTCATCGTGATGGTGACATATCGTATTGTCCATATTTATCTTATGGCATTTATTTCTTTGGTGTTACTTGTTTATGTTGGTCCAATTGCAATTATTACTGCGTTGTTTGATCAATTTAAAGAGGTATACCAAACATGGCAACGTTTGGTGATGTCATTTGTTTTACAGCCAGTTATTTTATTTGGGTTCTTAGCGTTCTTGTTTGCCGTCATGGACACAGTTGTGTATGGCGGGAACTACAATTTCGATGTAAATAATAATATTGTTGGCGAGGATGGTTCTAGGGTATCACCTGTTAACAAAAGCTGTGAAGATATGTCGGCTATTGGTTGTATATACGAAACGGTAGCTACAGATGAGAAATATGTATTTTTCCTTACTGATATTGGTATGGATATTAACGTTGCTCGATTTACTGGTGATCAGGATAAAGATTTGTTCTTTGGACTGTTGAAACTGGCATTGGTTTGCTTTATTGCTTTTTATATGTTGCAGCCGGTGGAACAATTATCATCTCAATTAACGGATGGTATGGCAGCGAATGCTGCAGCGTTATCGAGAATGCCTGTGTTCTCGCCGTCACAAACAATGGGTATGATTGGTAGTGTTGCTTACAATGCTCAAAAAGCTGCGGTTGGTGTTCCGGGTAGGATTATACAAAAAGGTATTCAACATACTCCAGAGCGGCGTAAGAATCGTGAGGCCAGACAATTACGTAGGGCTGATCGTCGGGCCAAGAGACGTGGTGAGCCATTGCCAAGTGATGGTATAAAAGATAAAAATAAATTAACTCCAGAACAACAGGCAGCACAGCGATCTTCTGCGAATCCGTTTATTATGGAGGGTGAGAATGATAAAGGGCCTAAAGGTGTTACAGGTAAGCAGGCTGTTCAAATTAGTAGTTCAGATACAGGGGGGGCATCTGGGGCGGCTCAAGGAAGCTCTGCCTCTTCGGGTGCTGGTGGTCAAGGTGGTGGAGGTCTATCGTCACGATCTACTGATGCTAATAAAGGTACCACCAATGCCAATGATATTGGTGGTAGAGACTTAGCCAAAGAGCAGAAAAGTAAATTTGCTAAATTTAAGGCTAGCGCGCAGAAACTAGATGGCGAAACAGGTACAGGTGGTAAAAAAGGTAGTGGCGGACCAAAAGATAAAGTAGCTAGAAAAGGACCAAATACTTCTGGTAAACCTACTGGAGGAGTCGATTTAGGTGGAGATAGTAGTGGTGGAGATGATTCTAGTGAGGCGTAAGTTAAATTATAGGAAAAAGATACAAAAAATGGATGTTTTTGTTAAATTATGTTATACTTTTACTACATTTTATGTGGTGGGGTATAGCGTGTTGAATAACCTAAGGTAGGCGAGCATGCTGTATGCACTGGATGTGTAAACACAAATTGATTCTTGCATTCATGCTGTTAGTGGCATGTGTGAGCTTGGGCTTTTCTGGCCAGGCTCATGCAAAATATGTGGGTGCTGAGTTGCTACATCCAAATTGTATTTCAGGTGAGAACCCATTAACTGATTATTTGCGTACTGCTCCTTCCGATAGTGGCTATAATTATACACAGTCATGCCGAGGCCATACGGGTGCCGGTGGTGAAATTAAAATTGATAATTTTGCGGTTAAGTTTAAATTTAACCCTGCTGCATCGTCTAGCGCTCAGGCTGCTTCGATTATGGCTGCGGCAAATATCTATTTCTTTGGTTGTGCTCCATGTATTACATCTGCGGGTGCAGCTGCAGCAGCTATTGCCATTGGGTCGCTATTTGTGGGTGAAGAGTCCATGTGGTTGGAAGTTGGTCAGTACGATAATATATGGACCACGGGCTTTAAGCTTGAAAGAGAAGGGGATGTGGCATGTTTATACGCATACCCACTAGGAATGTTTCCTATTACTGTGGATGACAAACCAACTCTTCCCGGCTATGCTCCCGATGAATCCGATGGTGCAGAGGATCATTGTTATTTTCTTCCACCGCCACGTGTGATGATGGAGCCACCAAAGACTCCATCGTTCTTTTCTCCAGTGTGTACGCATTACTGTAATCCGGTAGATTTAGATGGCCCGGACGGTCCATTAGAAGCAGAGTCCTTGTGTTTATCGAAGGTGGATAATCCATTTATTGGTGTGGTTATTCAGTGTATTACCGAGACCATGGATAATTTATTATATATGGAAGATCCAGTAACCGGCTACACGATGTTTGGCGGTGTTCAGGAAAGGCTAAAAATGTTGTTACGCGCTGTATTGGCGCTTTATGTTATTCTTACCGGTTATATGTTTATTCTTGGTAAGCGTTGGTCTCCAGGAGACTATTTGTGGATGGTACTAAAATTTGGCTTGGTATTTTATTTTGCGGGTAATGTAGGAATGCTCGAGCTTAAACCCAAGTTAGATAATTTTTCTTCGGGGGTGTCTTTGTTGTTTATGGAAGCAACATTTGGTACCGATGCTGAATATGCAGATGCGCTGGATAAGTTAGAGATAGCCGAGGATAATCTCTCAAGGGCTAAGCACGACCTAAAAGGTGCCCGTATGGATATTAAAAATATTCAACAGGGTGTTTCGATATCTCAGGCTGCGTGGCAAGAGATGGTTGGTTGTATGTATAACGTAGAGAATGTTGAGCCGTGGGAGGCTTCTTGTGATCCTTTGGTTACATGCGCATATCAAGAAAGTTTGGGCGTAGAAACTCCGGCTCCATGTGATCCAACGGGCACGGTTTCGTTTGCGGGCAAATCTCCTCAAGAAATTTTATTCTATTTACGTTCAGTTGGACTTTCTTATCTGCCTATTATTTATAATAATCAGACGGATGCACAGTGGGCTGCTGATCCAGAGTTTGACGACTTAAGTCCAAACTTTACTCCGTCATGTTCTAAATACTTAGAGGTTCAGGGATCGCCCTTACCAGGGTGTCCACAAGAAGTGGTTTGTATCTATGAAATTCAGAACGAACTTCCGATGGCCAATTGTGACAATTCAATTGTGAATGCGGATAATTATTTGCCATTAAAAGAGAGTACGGATCTAGTTGCCTATACACGGTCGCTGTTGAATGATTTAGAGGCCAGAAGAGACGAAGATGCGGGTAATGAGGAGGCTGAAATTGATTCGGTGGATTTACCTGCATATATCAATGCCTATGACATTGCTTTGGACGCACAAATAAAGGCAAAAGCCTATGTTGGTAGTTTTGGGTATAATTACTGTGACTATAGCAATGAGATGTATGGTGATGATGGTACATCAAACATTCTTAATGATTTTTATCCAAGTGGCAAAGAGCGTGTTCGTGATGTTACATTTATGCGTTTATGGGATATTCTGGATTGTAAACTGGGTAAATATATAGGGGTAGGGGATTACGAAGATGGTGGCTTAATTCCCCAGGTTATATTGGTTGCTATTGCATTGTTATTTACGAATGCGTTTGGTATTCCAATTTTTATTTTGGCGATGGTATTTTTTGTATTTATTCTCACCATTACAATACGTGTGGTACATGTTTTCATTATTGCGTTTATTGGCCTTGCAATTTTAGTTTATATTTCACCACTTGTGATTCCGATGGTGTTATTTAACTTCACGAAAAGTGGATTTAATGGTTGGTTGCAGCAAGTGATCGCATATGTATTGCAGCCTATTATTATGTTTGCCTTTTTGGCCTTTGTGTTTGCTTTGGTAGATCAGATTATGTTCGGGGATAACAAACATTTTTATCCAATAAACTATCCTTTTGGAGAAGTTGGTTTTTCAGAAGATATGGCCATCACGTCTGAAGTTCAGCATTATATGAGTCGTAGAAATAAAATTATTAAAGAACCTGCTCCTGAGAATCCAAGTGTAAGAATATGTCCGGATGAAGATACAATTGGGTGTATTTTCCAGAGTATTTCTGATCGTTATTCGCGTACTCCCGATATTTTATTGGGAGATGATTTTAGGTTCTTGGTTGTAAATACAAGTACACATGAAGGTAAAGTATTATTTATAGGGTTCTTAAAACTTTTTGTGGTGTGTTTTGTGATTCAGTCAGTACTTGGCATGATAGAGAAAATGGCAACTACTCTCACAAATGCAGCAGGTGGTGGACCTACCGGTGTATCTAAAGCGCCTGTGCCATCGCCAATGGGGACAGCCGGTAATGCTGCTGGTGCAATTGCTGGTATGGCAGAGTTGACCGCCAAAGTTGCTGGTGGAGTGGGGAATATGATAGCCAAACCTGGCAAAGATGGTGAAAGTACAAAACGTACGACCGTAGAAGATAAAAATATTGATGATAAGCTCATGACAGATGAAGAGCGTGAATTAAAAAATCAGTTTGACGGTGTTGAATTTGAAGATGAGCAAGACAGAGAAGATGCGGAAGCTGCATATAAAGGCTTTAAGATGTTTGATGATGATGGAGATGGCATTACAGACGATGAAAGTGATGCACCATACCTTAATGATATCATGGAAGGTAAGTTTGATGAAGAGGAAGAAAGTGATGTGCCATATCTCGATGATATTATGGAGGGTAGATATGACGACCAACATGATTATGATAGTGATGTACCGCATTATGATGATATTTTTGATGAAGATGGTGCCGGTGATTCAGGTTCTAGTGCTTCCGGTGATGACTATTCTTCAAGTACCTATGATATGGGAGGAAGCGATGGAGGAAGTGACGCACCTCATCTAAATGATATTATGGATGGCAAATATGATGAAGATAATGGCAGCAGTAGTAGTGGTGGCGGAGGAGATGGTGCGCCTACTGCTTCAAGATCTGGTGCTGCAACAAAATTAGATGGACCTACACCTGGTGGTGGCGGCGATTCAGAAGCTTAAACATATAAAGGACAACTAATAAATGATTGCACATTTACCACGTTTACTCATTTTAGTACTGACACTACTAGTGACAGCTTGTGGTCGTGGTAGTTTGCCAATGTGTGTTTTAGGGGATGATTTTGGTGATGTGATTACCAAGGAGCTTAAAGTTTCGCCCGTCAATACAGAGGCAGATGTCCAGCCTGAGTGGGTAGATACAGGGCTGGATGTTTATGCGCCAAGGTCATTACAAATATCGACCACGGGTCTAATACAATTATGTAAGCCTATGCAAAGCCGTACGGTCACCATCAACTCTCGTACCCGGGAGTGGGTTCCTACGGGTATTTATATAGAAAGAGACCATCCAGTCTTGGTGAGGAGTGTATCGGGTGGGTTTAACAATTCTGGTGGTGAGAGTTTTAATCAAGGTGAAGCACTTTACATGTTTGTAGGTGATATAGATGATATCGCTGACATGACAGATTCTGGCTTTGGCGTTAATAGTCTTCATAATTGGCATGATCAATCTCCGTATCGTATTAATGCTGATCAGTATTTTGAAGAAATGTATGACCATAGTGGTGCAGGAAGCCCCAATATAGGGGTACATGGTGTGAATGCAGTTGGACAAGTGTATTTTCGTATCAGGGATACCAAGAAATATGGAGATCCAAACTGGTGGGGGCTGAGTGGTTGGTGGTCAGATAATTCGGGCAACTATACTATTGAGCTTGAGTTTCTGAATAATAACTGTATTGGCCAAATGGGCGAGTTTATGCAGGCCAGTATTGGTACGGCACCAGGGTTAGGTGAGATTAAGGACCTGACTTCGTATGGTCAAGTTCCTAGCGGTGGTGTGGGAATGTTGGGTGTCTATAATGGCCATGCGTGGTCTACTGGGCGTTTATGGTTACGTATTTATGAGAATCCTAGTAAGTTAGATTGGCCAGGTTATACAGATAAGTCAGTAGGTGACGGTAGTTTTACTCAATTATCAATACAAGGTTTCCCTAGTAATTCTGTATGTAATCTTGATGTTGCGGGGATGCTAGCAACGGGTCAGTCCGTACCTTCATATACGGGTAGTAATTGTGGCGAATATAATGTAGAGGTGATCACCACCAAGCCATTTGATGATGACATTAGTAATATCATCAACAAGATGATTGATCCGGTGAAGGAGTTTTTGATTGGGGACTCTATGAGTCCAAATCCTGAAGATTGGGGACTAACCAGAAGACTTTATAATGGTATTACGAATAATGGTGAATATTTAGCTGCAGTGCGTGGTGCGATGGCTATTTCGGTGATATTCTATGCATTTGGATTTATGCTTGGACTTAGTCGTGCAAGTGCCAATGAGATTGTGGTCTACACCTTTAAAATTGGTATTGTAGCAACTATGATAGGCCCAGATAGTTGGGAGTTTTTCTATAGTCATTTATTTACCTGGTTTATTGATGGTACTGAGCAATTAATTTGGATTATGTCAGGGCAATATGGGGACGCCTTTACGGACATGGAAATTCCACAAACGGCTGAGTATTTTACGCCTAAGTTTTATTCGGACTATATCACGGCTGTGGATGGAGGGTGGCCTACTGGTACAGTTAATGATGTTGAAGGCGTCTTTTTCGATCCGTCTGGTGATCAGACGCCGGCAAACATTCTTTCTTCGGATGACCCAAATCGATATTTTGTTCCCGCAACGCCAGAATATTATACCGTTGCCATGTCAAAAGGTGGTTTGGTAGGAGAACTTGATGGTATTGAGGGAGTGTTCTTTGATCAACAAGCATTTTCAAGTACGGCCAATGTATCAAAAGATGCGTTTGGCTACCTTAACCAAACATTGTCACGTTTCTTTAGTGCGCAAGCAAATGTTAAAATAATAGCGCTACTTGGATCCTTCCCAATTGGATGGCTATATGCGTTAATTATCTATTTTTCTATTTTCTTCTTTGTATTTAATGTTGGGCGCGCGGTGGTCACCTACATCATGTCTCTTATCATGATGTCGTTATTGTTATTTATGGCACCCATCTTTTTCACATTTATTTTGTTTGGTTGGACCAAGAAAATATTTGAAAATTATATCAAAGCATTGATTCAATTTATGCTTGAGCCAGTATTTTTATTCATTGTATTATCCTTATTTAATGTATTTATCTTGGCTATCTTTATGGCGGTGTTGTCATATACGGTGTGCTGGCAATGTATGTGGTTCTTGGACTTTCCATTTAATGATTGGTTGGGAGTTGGGGAGAATTTTGATCGATTCTGTATTTTAGAAGGGTATCGTCCGTGGGGAACAAGTAATTCTCAGCCAATGCGAATTAAGCTTAATAATTTCCCGGTTAGTATTTTTACAATCATTATCTTTGCGGTTATGGTGCAAGCCATGGATAGCTTTATGGATTGGATTTCTGCTGTAGCCCGTAGGATATCTGGGGCATCGCAAGGTGGTGTGGATATGTACCGTGCAGCTGCAGCTGCTATGGCTGGTGCAGCGAACATGGCGGCGTCTACCGGTACTACGGCAGCACAAATTGCTGGTGGTGTTCCTGTTGCGGCATATGATTTGGCTAAATCAAGCAAAGGACGAGAAGATGTTGCGGATGCGGGTGCTGATGGTGCTGCAGAGGGTGATGATGGTGATGACGGTATTAAAGAAGGAGAAGGTGACGACGGCGACAATACAGGTAATGGAGGTGGCAAAGGTGATTCATAATACACTATATGGAGCAAGAACACTATTGATGCGCGTGCAGCATTATCTGCAAGGCGTGCATGCACAGGTAAGAGTGCTTGCGTCATTGATAGCATGTTTTGCGCTAACTGCATGTCCGGCGCCGGGTCCAGAGTGTGTTTATGCTGATGATTGGGGTGGTAAAGTTGATATGAGTGTGGTGGTGCCAGCTGCCAAGAAACTAACCGAAGCAGGTATTAAGGTACAAGCTGGTGAGCCGTTATATATGGCAGTTGGGGGGGCTATTGATATTTGCCCAGACAAGCGCATGATTGATGAGCAGACTATTCCGTTTAATGTGCGGCCAAATATCTCTGAGTGGCAGAATACAGGCTTCTTCGTACAAGAAGGTGACCATGTGTCGATTTTTATCCATGATGCTTATAGTGAACTTTCTGCAAATTCATCGGCCTATAGTGATAGGCGCGGCAATAATTTTAATGGCCTAGGACTATATGCTATGATTTTGCCTGACGATATGGCCACTCCAACGCCGGCAATGAATGATGATTGGTATTATCCAAATCCAACAAAAACAATTGATCCAACGTTCTTTGAGTTATTTGAGAATGATCCAGAGAATAATAATGCAATTGGTTCTGGTATTGGTGGATATTCTGGGTTGGCTCCCATTACAGGTACGCTTTGGCTGCGTTATGCAAGAACAGCTCGTAAAGATGATGGTTCGCGCAATATTAGCAATACAGGGTCGTGGGGAGAACGGTGGAGTCCGTGGAAAGGACGATTTGCATTAAATCCGGGTGTTTGTTATGGCGCATGTAATCCAGCTGTCTTTATTCCAATTTGTTTGATTGATCCCATTTTTGGTTGGGCTTGTGTAGCGGCTACAACTGCAGGGTGTGATTCTTCTGATTTATTGCCGGATCAAGATAATTGTGTGTGGGAGCATGTTGGCAACCCTGATAGGCCATGGGTGGATGGTTCTTATGCAGATAATGCTAATGGCTATGAAATTACTATTTCGGTGGGATGTCCAGGAACCCATGGTAAATACTTGGATATGGTTATTGCTCAAGATAGTGCAATTAGAAGACAGGAACAGCCTGTGTTTGATCCAGGGGGCTGTAATCCAGGTATGCCTGGGTGTCGGCCTCGCGTTGATTTTACAGGTAAGTTAATTACGCGCCAAGAGTTGTCTATTAAAGAGGGATATACTCATTTTAAGATGAGTATGGACCCTAATATTAATGCCAGTATGAGTGAAACAGCAGTATATGCTGGTACTGTACCTGAGACGGGTTATTTATATTTTGGTATCGATGATACAATGATTAAAACAACCGACAAAATAGCCTTTCCTGCAGGGTGTGATGATCCTGCCCATCCTGCTTTTGTTTCGCCAGAGAATGAACCTAGAGGGTGTGTGCAAAAACAACATGATGATCCGGTAATGCACGCATCTGAATTGGGCGATGCACCGGTTTGTTATTCAAATTATATTGATACTGAAGAGTTGGGACGAATTCAAAGTGATACGCTGTGTCCAGCAAGTATGGTGGCCCAGGTTGAGAATCAGCTTAATAGTCCAGGTAATGTGGTGGGTGATTTTCAGCCAGAGTGTGGTTTTACCAATAAAGATTGTGTTCCTCCAATGGGATTCACTGGGCACGGAGATAATATCGGCTCTTATGGAGTACACGTGATCACCACAAAAATTGATGATGGTTTTTCAAGTGCGATGAATAGTATTGTGAAGCCAATTCGGGCCATATTATATGGAAAATGCTTAGCAAATGATACATATAATGAGTATGAATGTAAGGCTGAGTTTCCAGAAGATCAGTGGCGTAGTGGCATTGTTCAAAGGCTATATGGAAATCTTATTGGTGACGAGTATGGTAATAATCCATTTATTGGTGCTGTGCGTGCGGCCATATTGCTTTACGTTATAGTGTATGGCTTACTATTTATGCTTGGGGCCATAGATGATCCACAAAGAGACTTTGTCTGGAATGTGTTACGCCTTGGTATTGTTCAACAAATGTTGCAGCCCGATAGTTGGGATTTCTTCTATACGCATTTATTTACGTTCTTTATGGATGGTATGAACCAGCTTATCACTATTTTTGCTGGTCAGTTCATGGGTGTGGGTGGCGCTGAGCTAGTTGATCCAATGACAGGTCAAGAAATTCTTACCAGCGAAGGAACGACGGTGTTGGCCAATGTCGATAACCCGTTTGCTTTTGCTGATATGACAATGAGTCGTTTCTTTAGTCAGGCTACGTTGATTAAACTGGTAGGATTGCTGTTTGCGTCGCCAATTGGTTGGCTATATATTATTATTATATGTTCGGGCATATATTATTTTATTTCAGGTGTTATTATTGCATTGATTATCTATTTGATGTCGATGATTGCTATTGGACTTCAGATAGTGGTAGCTCCTATCTTTATTTCCTTCTTATTATTTGAAAAAACGCGTGGGTATTTTAATAACTGGGTTAATTATTTACTTAGTTTCTTGTTCCAGCCAGTACTTGTATTTACTGCTTTATCAATGTTTAGTGTGTTTATCTATTCGGCCATTTATGTATTGTTATATTATGATGTATGCTGGACGTGCTTGATTCATTTTTCATGGATTTGGGAACATATTCTTCCGGTTGACCTTCCTGTACTTTGTATAGTTGGTTTTTATTACCCGACCAATGGTAGTGGTTTAGGAGGATTGCCGGTGCAGTTCTTCACCGTACTGATTTTCCTTATTCTGACTCAAGCTATGAATGAGTTTAATGAATGGATGACTTCATTGGCGTCTGAATTAACGACACGTCGTGGTGATATTAATTTGGGTGGCGCAGCTAAATCTGCCTATGCATCGCTTGTAGCAGGTGCAGGAGGTGCGTTGAGCAAAGTATCGGGTGCAGCATCTGCAGGAACACAAAAGTTCTTAGATACTCAGTATGAGAAGAGTGATAAAGATTCTGATGATAGCGGTGGCGATGATAAAGATAGTGGCAACAAAGATGGTGGCAGTGGGGATAAATAATCGAGGTAATATACTATGCGAGCAGCTAATATAATAACAGAACACCTAAGGATATTGCGCCAACTTGCAATGTTGGCTCTGGTGTGCCTTGTTGCTGCGTGTTCAGATAGTCGTCCTTGTGTGGAAGGTGATGATTGGGGGTATCCTAAAATCTTTGTTTCTTCTGATGCGCAAGATCTTAGATTAAAAGATAATGATAATTTTACCCAAATTGCATATCCAATTGATAGTGAACAAGTTATTATTAATGCTGAAACGGTGCCGCTGGTTTTTTCAATTAACCGTGGTGAGCAATGGGGGCCTTGGTTTGGTGCAACGGTTAACCCTGCTGACCAAAATGGAAAGAGGTTTTTTGGTGACTGGGATCCTTCACGTACTGTACCAAATCGTCCATGTCGATATAAAGTTAATAGCTCGTTTGTTGGGTTTGGTGGAGCTGTAGATCCAGATGGAAACTCTTATGTTGCAGAAGTACATAACCCTGAGCTTCGTGATGCAGATGATTTAAGGCCAATAGTGACAAAAGGTCGTCGGTATAATAGCAACGAGCATACTGCCGCAAATAGAGTTACATGTTCACAGTTTGGAGATTACTTTAAAGATCCTGATTTATATCCGGATTGTATGGCTCCATGTTTTGTAAGGGAAGGGATGGGACTTTATGTTGGTTTGGCTCATGATAATGGATCCATACACGACATTGTTGTAACAAAACATATACCCGACGCCAAAATGCCAGAGGTGATACACCAAACGCAAAAAGATATCAGAGATAACATGGGGTATCCGCCGTCAAGTTCTGGAGGAAGTGTACTTGATGATAACGGAAATGTTAAAGTAAGTGAGCTAATATATAATGATAATGGTATTATCCAAGGTCCTGGTCAGGGTAGAGATGATTATTTGGTGCGAGGACCTGCAATTACTGAAATTCCTGGGTCAGCTACAAATGATCGGTTGTATTTCAAGATATTGGACACCTATTATTATGATAATCAGGGCGCTTATGTTGTTCGTCTTAAAGAAGGAACACGTGACCCTAAGCCGGGCCCGTTAGAGACGTTAGTTAATCTTTTTGTAGATCCGGTACAAAAAATTATGGAACGCTTGTACAAAGCAATTGTGAGCAATGAAGATTACATTGGTATGGTTAGGGCGGTGCTAACGGTTTTTGTTATCTTTTATGCATGGGCATTTGCTTTTGGTATGATTCAAGAGCCGCGTAAAGATTTTATCTTTAATATTTTAAAATTTGGCATTGTAATTCAATTGACGCATGCGGATAGTTGGGCCTTCTTCTATACGTATTTCTTTAGTGCTTTCACAGAAGGGGCTATAGAGATATCGGCTTATATACTGACTGCGTTTGGTGATTATGATCCAACGTCTCCATGGTATTCTATTGACCGAGTGATTTATAAGATGTGGAGCAAGGAGACCCATACAAAATTATGGGGTACATTATTGTCCAATAGTGTTGGCTTCTTGTTTATTGTGGCTTTTTATTTCTCGTTGGTTATTTTCTTGATTGCCGTTGTACAGGCATTGTTTGTATATTTGTCGTTAGTTATTATGGTTGCGGTGTTGGTGATATTAGCGCCTATATTCATTTTATTTTGGTTATTTGGTCACCTAAAAGCTCTTTTCAAAGAATATGTAGATCAGTTTGTGTCTATTAGTCTTGAGATGCTGATATATTTTGCTGCCTTGGGTATGTTTGCGGCTATTATTATTTACTTCCTTGAACAAAATTTAGGCTTTAGGACGTGTTGGAGAACGTGGTTTGAGTTTGAGATTTTTGGTGCTACGCTTCTTGAGTTTAAGTTTTGGTTGCCAGATATTCGTATTCAAGAAGATTTGATGCAATTCTTTTGGCTAGATGTTAATGGTGATGGTATCAGGGAGCTGAATGAGTTTGATGAGCGCTATATTGATCTACCATATTTTGATCCAGATCATGATGTTAGTAAAATAAATAAATTTGCCACGGGTAAGAATTTTATCTCATTGGTTGATATTGTAGTGTTTATTGCAGCAGTATTTCTGATGAATGCCTTTATGCAATTCTTGCCCAAATTTGCTAATGGACTGCGTTCGGATAATCCAGACCGTTCAGCTAGCTTGGGTGTTGCGTTAGGTAACCTATATGGCGGTATGGCCAATGCCGTAGCAGGAAGTGTAAATCCGCAAACAGGTAAAAGAGAGTTTGGCACAAGTGTCATTGGCGGTATGGGTAAAGGTGTAGCTAAGGTAGGTAAAGGTTTCAGTAATGCCTATGGAGATAGAGTATTTAAGACTCCGCGCAATGCTGTTCGTGAGGCATTGGGTATGAAGCCATTGGATCACATTAAGGGATCTAAACGTGCGCAGCAATTTAAAGCCAAAGAAGCCAAAGCTGCAGAGCGCAATGCTGTTATTGGCAAGGATGGATCTAAAATTGTTCTTCGGGATAGTGAAGGTAACGAAGTTAGAGAGCTTACCACAGACAAAGGTGGTTTGGTGCGTGTAATAGAAGATAAAAATGGTAAAGAGATTATCGACTATACTCCGCCCGATTACTATGATGGTGACGATGACTTTAGTTATACCGTCAGAGGCTTGAACGGAAAAGAATCTGACAGAATTGACCTTACCATGGCGGTTAAAGAAGATGGGCGTGCAGGTATTAGGTCATATACTGCTCCTGATAAATTCAAGAAGCAATCTAAGCCGGAAGAGGAGTTGCCAAAAACACTTGTACGTCGTGCCGGAGAGGGTCTGCTTGGGGATGGAGCTACCTTGCAGGCATTTAAAGAAGCTAAGGATGGTGCCCTTACTCTTATTGATACTACAAACACATTGCTTAATGGAGGGCCTGGTACCGTATTTGGCAATGAGCAAGCACATGGGGCTTCTAGCTTCAGTGATGAGCATGTTGACGGTGCAACAAACGACAGAGGCCCTGGTGCAAGAAGTGCTAAAAAGAAAGATGATGATTGGCACTAAATATATAGGCCCTTATCCATACATAATTGGAGTTATTATAGGAGATTACCTGCCGTGTCCGGGAGTATCTTGTTCGGGTGAACCTGCTCCCCTGGTATCATGAGTGCCAAGATCTTGCGCCGCTCCGGACTCTTTTAATTTATCTTGAGCTTGGGGCTTATGGTCAGATTCTTGCCCGGCATGTCTTGGTGGTAGAGGACTTGCAGGTGGTGTTGGAGGAAAATGTTGGCTGCTGGGGCTTTGCGTGTGCTCTGATTCACTGCGCTCGGGTATGTTAATGTATAAGGTTTGCGAGGATGAAACGTCAGTATATTGACTTTCAGGGCTAGGAGATGGTGGTGGTGACAGGGGGAAGGTATCTTTTTCTTGTGGGCCTGCATTTACGCCATCTACGTCTGTGTCTAACTCTGGCGCAACAAATAAGCTTCCTTCCATATTATGAGCCGCACCTGTTTCTTTGAATGCATCATCTCCACTTTCTGTAACCCATTTGCCAGTAGCTTTGTCCCGATATACTTTAGGGAGAGGTTTTGGCTGTTCGGTGTCGGCTGGTTGTTGTTCGGTGGTTGTTGGGGTTTGGGGTTTGATTTTGTCTCCAAGATTTTTAGTTACTTGCTCAGGAGTAAGTGTGGCCTCATAAGAGGCGGTAACATAGAGGTCTTCTCCTGCTTGTTGGGCGCCTTGGTGTGTTAGTTCGTATCCATCTTTGTCTGTGGTAACAGGGTGTTTTTGACCTCGTCTAACACGAACAGTTTTTCGGTTTGAGCTATTTCTGTTAAATTTATTCTCTTCGTCAGTCATGATGAAACTACCTTTTTACTGGTATTTTGTAGAGGGTTATCTTCCGTGTCCGGGATTGTCTTGTTCGGGCGAACCTGTTCCTCTGGTATCATGAGTGCCAAGATCTTGCGCCGCTCCAGATTCTCTCAACGTATGTTGAGTATCAAGAGCTTGAGGCTGCTGCCTAGATTCTTGACCAGGCCTAGATGACATGGGGCTTGCTGGTGGGGTGGGTGGTGCACCTGGTATAGGTATGGGAGGTCGTTTTTCTTTGACCGTAGCTTCTCCTGGTATAGGTTTTTGGAGGTGGTCGTAGATGTTATGGGGATCTTCATATATAGGTCCGCTGTCATGAGTGTCCCGAGTGCCTCTTAAATGCGAATAGAAACTTTCAGGTTCAGGTGGGGGAGTATTTGCTCCAGAAACTTCTGGGCCATCGCCATATATTTTATTTGTGGTTGTTCCCCTTGGACCATCATAAGAAGGTTCTGCGTAGATACCGTCGTCTTCTGTTTCTATTGTTCCAGGGTTATTGATACGTGTGCCGTAAAAATTTGTTTCTAATTCATCATAATCCGGAGAATAACCTGGAGATTTTGGTCTTAGGGCATCTAGCGTTGTTTCGTATATAGAGCCTTGATGTATGTCGTAAGCAGGAGGGGTTGCATAAGGGTTTTGTTCACCTTTAGGTGGTCTTATTACTTGTGTATAAACAGGGCCTTCACCACCTGCCGGAGGTAGGGCATAAAATGAAGGTTCTTTATCATGTGTGTCACGATTGCCTCCTGGGGTTGCAGCTGCGTCTACTGTATCGTATAAGACTTCTGGTTTGGCGCCGTCTCCCAGAGGTGTAGCATAAAACGAAGTATTCTCAGGGCCTGTAACTTCTCCCCTAGCTTCTTCTATTGTTGCGTATGGGTTTTCGTCTTGCGGGTCGCCTGTCGGAGCTATGGCATAAAAAGGTTCTTGGCGATTTTTTCTGCGGGTGGCACCATTTCTTTTAAGTGGTTTATTTTCTTCTGGTGTATCTTTTTTATCTCCCATAACAAAGCTATCCTATTGAAATTACTCTATAATTTAAGTGCATTATTTAAGGTAATGCCCCTATCATCATGGTAACGCAATAAGGTTAATAAATTGTTAATAAATCAATAGTTTATTCTCAGCTTTATTCCGAACTTTATTCTTCTGTGGAGGCGATTTTAGCAAGCGCTTCTTTGGACATAGAAACCATACGTTGTTGCTGTTTGCGAGATTTGAGAGACTCGGTAAGCTTCATTTCCAAGGAGGCGAGCTGTTGTTTAACCGAATTAATGGTTTCCATGGTGTCTTCTTGGGAGTCAGAGTGAAGTTGTTTGATATCTTCTTGAAATTTTGAGAATGCTTTTGCTAGCTTTTCGGTTTTTGATTTGGGGGTGAACTTGTCGGCGTTTTGTTTGAAATAACTTTCAGAGTATTTTTTATACTCATGGTTGCGTTGCATCATGAGTTTTTCTTCAAAAAACTTCTGAATGTAGCGTACGTCCTCTAAGCCAGATTTGGTAGCAAAATTAGCTTGTTCATGCTTAAGTGACTGGGTCTTAGCATCAAGATCATCAATGCGTTTGTTACTAGAGAGTAATTCTTGATTAAGCTCAAGTAGCATGGATTTTATGTTGCTATATGTTTGAGCAATTGCGCTTTCAATTGCATTCATTTTTTCAAATGCAAATTCTTTAATAGATCCGCATTCATCGCGAAGGTCTTTTAGTTGTTGGTCAATACCCTGAAGGTGTTGGTCGGTTTCTCTGGTTTTGCGGTCAAGTTCATCCATGCGTTGATGGATAACCTTTAGTGAGGCTGTATCAAATGTGGTGTAGCCACTATCCTTCGTTGCTGCGCTGGCTGAAGAAGTGGAGGTTTCTGTGTCTTTTGAGTTGGTAGTACCATCTGGTTTGTTTTTACCAGATTTTGTCTTGGACCTTAAGGACTCAAAGCCTCTCCTAAAAGTCCGTGCTTTTGCCTTTACCTCAGACATAACCCCTGGATACCTCCACCACCTACATGTGTTTTGCACGTAAAATTTGTACCATATTTAAAAACAGTACAACTTTAAAATGCATCATAACCAATTGGCTAATTAAAATACACTAAAAAGGTATTTCGTCGTCAATTTCTTCGGCTGCGGCAACGGTTGAGAAAGACTCGTTGTTTGATGAGCTGTTGTCGTTATATGACGAGTTGTAGTTGCTGTCATCGTCGCTATTGGCGTAGCTTCCGCTTCCACCGCGGTTATCGAGCATCATAAGGGTGGAATTAAAGCCTTGAAGTATCACCTCGGTAGTGAATTTTTCTATACCAGAAGAGTCTTGCCATTTGCGTGTTTGAAGTGCGCCTTCAATATATACTTTTGAGCCTTTACGTAGATAGCTTTTGGCAATATTTACTAATCCAGGACTAAAGATAACAATGCGGTGCCATTCGGTTTTTTCTCTGCGTTCAGAAGTGTTTTTGTCGCGCCATGATTCAGAGGTAGCAATAGGAAAATTGCAGACTTCACGTCCGTCCTGTGTGCTGCGAATTTCTGGGTCGCGTCCTAGATTCCCTACTAATATAACTTTATTCACTGATCCTGCCATGTGATGTTATCCTTCCTTTTAAACAAAATTAAGCGTTATTGTAACGTGTTGACTTAATCCACTAGTTATAACGTTAGCATGTCATATTGCAAGGGCTGTTTTGATGACATAATGTGCACAAAAAATTAATATTTAAACGAAACATTGGTATTGATCAAGAGATAATCCGACAATGTGTGTGCATAATGGGTTGATATTGTTAGCATATGGCAGTATAAAGTATGACCCCCCTTGTGTGGGTCAGATGTGTCGTTTAATTTCAGTTGAGTTGTGTTTATGCCTGAGATGATCAAAGTGGTTGGTGCAAAAGAAAATAATCTTAAGAATATTAGCATTGACATTCCCCGTGATCAATTGGTGGTAATTACCGGTTTAAGTGGTTCAGGTAAGTCTTCCTTAGCTTTTGATACAATCTATGCGGAAGGGCAGCGTCGCTATGTAGAAAGTTTGTCAGCTTATGCGCGCCAGTTTTTGCAGATGCAAGATAAACCCGATGTGGAGTATATTTCGGGCTTGTCTCCTGCTATTGCGATTGATCAAAAAACGGTTTCTAAAAACCCACGTTCCACTGTAGCAACAGTGACAGAAATATATGACTATATGCGACTTTTATGGGCGCGTATAGGGGTGCCATATTCACCTGTTACCGGTAGGCCTATCGAAAGCCAAACCATCTCCGATATGGTAGAAAAAGTTAACGAGCTTCCAATCAAGACAAAATTTTATATTTTGGCTCCGTTTGTGCGTGGACGTAAAGGTGAACATACTCGTCAAATTATGGAATTTAAGCGTCAAGGATACACGCGTATCATGATTGACGGTAAGTTATATGATATTGAGGATCTTCCAAATATTGACAAAAACAAGGTTCATCACATGGAAGTTGTGGTGGACAGAGTAGTGATGTCGGATGATATGGGCAATCGTCTTGCAGATTCCATTGAGACTGCTGCGCGTATTGCTGAAGGACTTGTATATGTTGATGTGGTTGGCTTGCCAGAAGGATATAAGCCAGAAGATGGCAAGTCTGGTTATGAAAAGGGGCAGCGATTAATTTTCTCCGAAAGATTTGCATGCCCAGAGTCTGGTTTTACGATTGCAGAAATTGAGCCACGTATGTTTTCTTTTAATAGTCCTTATGGGGCGTGTACTACGTGTGACGGTTTGGGTACGGAGGTGTATTTTGCTCCAAAATTGGTTGTTCCAGATCCATCTCTTTCGCTTAATCAAGGGGCAATTTCACCATGGAGCCAGGCAAAGTCCCATTATATTGATCAAACATTAGAAGCGTTAGCGGATGCGTATGGTTTTTCTACATCAACTCCGTTTGAGGAGCTTCCAGAAGAGATTCAGAAAGTTGTTCTTTATGGTTCTGGAGATAAAGAGATTGCTGTTGAATATGACGAAGGTGTTCAGCGTCATAAGGTTGTGAAGCCATTTGAAGGTGTTATTCCTAGTCTTGAGCGACGAGTAAAAGAGGCTAGTCATGGTTGGGTTGAAGAAGAAATGGCCAAATATCAGGACCTTACAAAGTGCCATGTTTGTGAGGGATATCGATTAAGAAAAGAAACATTGTGCGTGAAGGTAGATGATCGTCATATTGGTCATATTGCAGCACTGACAATCTCTGATGCGGTCGCTTGGTTTGATAATTTATATGATCGCTTAAATTCTACACATCAACAAATTGCCGAACGAATATTAAGAGAGCTTAAAGAGCGTCTAGCATTTTTAAATAATGTTGGACTGGATTACCTTACGCTTGACCGTGAGTCAGGCACATTGTCGGGTGGTGAGAGTCAGAGGATTCGTCTTGCTTCTCAAATTGGTTCGGGTTTAAGTGGCGTTCTTTATGTGCTCGATGAGCCTTCGATTGGCCTGCATCAATGTGATAATGAAAAGCTTCTTAAGACGTTGCAAGACCTAAAGGCGCTAGGCAATACGGTTATTGTGGTGGAGCACGATGAAGATACAATGCGTCAGGCAGATTATTTGGTTGATATTGGTCCTGGTGCAGGGGTTCATGGTGGTGAAGTTGTGGCCCGAGGTACGCCTCAAGAAGTAGAGAAGTGTGAAGCAAGTATAACAGGTCAGTATTTGGCAGGTACAAAATGCATCCCTGTTCCTGAAAAAACGAGGCCTTATAATGAAAATCGCTCTATTAGGGTGATAAATGCGCGTGCTAATAACTTACGTAATATTGATGTAACGATTCCGCTTGGTACTTTTACGTGCGTAACAGGTGTGTCCGGTGGTGGTAAGTCAAGCTTGGTTATTCATACGCTGTATAAGGCAATTACGAAAAAACTCAATGGTACCAAAGTAACTCCTGGTGCGCATGACAGTATTTTAGGATTGGAAACCATTGATAAAATTATTGAAATTGATCAGTCTCCGATTGGTCGTACTCCACGTTCAAATCCTGCTACTTATACGGGAGCATTTGGTCCTATTCGTGATTGGTTTACAGGGTTGCCTGAATCAAAAGCCAGGGGCTATAAAGCTGGGAGGTTTTCGTTTAATGTTAAGGGTGGCCGATGCGAAACATGCCAGGGTGATGGGTTATTGAAAATTGAAATGCACTTCTTGCCTGACGTGTATGTTAAGTGTGATGCATGTGAAGGGCATCGGTATAATAGAGAGACGCTTCAAATTCAGTATCAAGGAAAATCAATTGCCGATGTATTGGAAATGACTGTGGCTGAAGCGGTGGTATTCTTTAAGAAATTGCCGGTTATTCGCGAAAAACTTGATGCGCTTAACGAAGTTGGTCTTGGTTATATTAAGCTAGGGCAGTCAGCTACCACTTTATCTGGTGGTGAGGCTCAGCGGGTGAAGTTGGCCAAGGAGCTATCAAGGCGATCTACAGGAAGGACGCTTTATATTTTAGATGAGCCTACTACTGGTTTGCATGCCGATGATATTAGTAAGTTATTAAAGGTTCTGCATAAACTTGTGGATGCTGGAAATACTGTTTTGGTGATTGAGCATAATTTAGATGTTATTAAAACGGCAGATTACATTGTTGATATTGGTCCAGGCGGTGGCGATAAGGGTGGTTATCTAGTGGCCTCTGGGGTTCCAGAAGATATTGTTAATTGTAAAGATAGTGTTACTGGTAGATTTTTAAAACCGTATTTGCAACGTGCTAAGAAGGTTGCGTAACTAATTTTTTTTGGTAAATTTTGTTCCAAATACTTATGAAAAGTATAGTTTTATGACAATTGTAGGTTGCGAACATAAAGGCGGCAGGCTATGATGAAACTGGTGGAATCAACAAGATTGTTAATGACATGGAGGCTATAAACGTGATTATTCAACCAAGTGCAGTAAGCATTATTCAGAGTAGTTTTGAGCAAATAAAGCCAAATGCTGGTAGGTTTACTAGGGTATTTTATGATCGGCTTTTTGAGCGTGATCCATCGCTTAAAAAATTATTTATTAGAGATATTCGAGAGCAAAGAAAGAAGTTCTTCCGTATGTTGGGCTCTATAGTTAAAAACTTGAGTAATCCTGATGAGTTGGAACCAAAATTACAGGATTTGGGTTCGCGTCATGATTATTACTCGGTAAAACGTGAAGATTACCGTACATTCTTTGAGGCGTTCATTTATACTCTTGCAGCTGCATTAGGAAATGACTTTGATGAAAATACGCGTCATGCTTGGCGTGATTTTTGTGATTATGTTGGGGCTCATATGTGTAAAGAAATACGTGCTGAACGTGAAGAGATAATGGAGCAAATCAGGGCGCAGGCCGAAGCTGCAACAGCTGTCTCTGCTGAGTCGTCTTCAGAGGAAACGGTTTCTTAGCCCAGCCAGTGGTCGTTAACGCGTCTGCGTACGCAAGGTGCGGGAACCCCTTGTTTTGTTTGGGCGCTTACGCAAGGACTTTTAAGTTCATATGGGTCTTCGTTACTTACGCAGCCGCTAAGCAATAGTCCTAAAGTCAGTATAGTTGCTATTAGCTTCATAATGTTTTCCTTAAAAGTAAGAGGATTTGAGGATGGTAATGTTATGAGTTTTATATCATTGGTCGCTTGTGAGTGTCAAATATGTTCTGCGGGGCCTTGATTTGTATGTGATTGAGGGTTATTATCAGCTTCCTCATTTTTTAAGGGATATCAAGCTATGAGTAGTATTAGTAGTCAACAAACTGTATCAATTGTTGAAGAGATGCGCGAGTCATATTTGGATTACGCGATGAGTGTTATTGTGTCGCGTGCAATACCAGATGTATGTGATGGTCTTAAGCCTGTTCATAGGCGTATTCTTTTCTCGATGAATGAGACAAGTTGTGATTACAATAAGCCATATCGTAAGTCGGCTCGTATTGTTGGTGATGTGATGGGTAAATATCACCCGCATGGTGATTCGGCGATTTATCAGTCTATGGTACGTATGGCACAGAGTTTTTCAATGCGTGTACCACTTATTGATGGTCAAGGTAACTTTGGGTCCATGGATGGTGACGCGGCGGCGGCGATGCGTTATACAGAATCTCGTATGGCGAAAATATCCCATACCATGCTTGAGGATATAGATAAAGATACAGTAGATTTTCAAGACAATTACGATGGGTCTGAGCGGGAACCGAAAGTTTTGCCAGCACGATTCCCTAATATTTTGGTTAATGGTGGTGGTGGTATCGCTGTGGGTATGGCAACTAATATTCCACCACATAATTTAGGTGAGGTGATTGATGCTCAGTTGGCCTACTTAGATAATAATGACATCACGGATGAAGATCTAATGGAAATTGTCCCGGGTCCTGATTTTCCTACCGGAGGGTTGATTTTGGGGCGTAAAGGGTCACGTTCGGCCATTAAATCGGGCCGTGGTTCGGTGATTATGCGTGCAAAAACAGATGTGGAGGAAACAAAAACAGGGCGTCAGGCCATTATTGTTCAAGAAGTGCCTTATCAGGTTAATAAAGCTCTTGTTATGGAGAAAATTGGTGAACTTGTACGTGAGAAGAAAATAGAAGGTATTTCTGAGATTCGTGATGAATCTGATAAACAAGGTGTGCGCATGGTTATTGAGCTTAAGCGTGATGCCAATGTGGATGTGGTGCGTAATCAACTTTTCAATTATACACAGCTGCAAACTTCATTTGGGGTTAATATGCTGGCGTTGGATCGTGGTCGACCAAAATTATTTAGTCTTAAAGAAGTATTATCTACGTTTGCGCGATTCCGTGAGGAAGTGATTACACGTCGTACGGCATTTTTGCTTAATAAAGCGCGTGGAAGGGCGCATGTTTTAATTGGATTGTCCATAGCGGTTGCAAATATTGATGAGGTAATTGCTCTTATTCGTAATGCACCGGATCCGTCGGTAGCAAAAGAACAGTTGCTAGAACGTGCGTGGAAAGCAGAGGATGTAGGTGCACTAATTGCATTGGTGGATGATAAGCGCAATGAAATTGCAGATGGTAAGTGTTACTTTACGGAAAGCCAAGCCAAAGCTATTTTGGATATGAAGTTGGCGCGTTTAACCGGTTTAGAGCAAAATAAAATTAATGAAGAATTGGCTGAGTTAGCGGAAAAGATTAAAGATTACTTGGATATTCTTCATTCGCGTGAACGTGTTATTGATATTATCCGTAGCGAGCTCACACAGATAAAAGAAGAGTTTGCAACCCCTCGTATTACCCAGTTTGAAGAAAATGAATATGAATCGGATATTGAAGATCTGATTCCTGTAGAAGATATGGTGGTGACGGTTACTGCTGGTGGGTATATTAAGCGTGTTCCGCTTTCTACGTATCGTGCTCAAAAGCGTGGTGGTAAAGGGCGTTCAGGCCTTGCCATGCATGAAGAGGATGTAACAACTAAAGTATTTGTAGCTACTACGCATACGCCTGTATTATTCTTCTCTAGTAAAGGGCAAGTATACAAGCTCAAAGTATATAAATTACCGCTTGGAAGTCCTCAGTCTAAAGGACGTTCTTTGGTTAATATTTTCCCAATAGACAGTGATGAGACCATTAATGTGGTGATGCCATTGCCAGATGATGAAAATAAATGGGATGATTTAGGAATTATGTTTGCTACGTCCAAAGGGACGGTTAGACGTAATGATTTGTCCGACTTTAAGCGTATTCCGTCTAATGGAAAAATTGCGATGAAGTTAGATGAAGATAGTCGTCTGGTGGCTGTGAATGTGTGTGATGAATCGCAGCATGTCTTTTTATCGACTCGGGATGGAAAGTCGGTAAGATTCCCGGTGAGTGCTGTGCGTGAGTTCAAGAGTCGTGCCTCAACGGGTGTGCGTGCTGTTAAGCTTGCTGATGCAAACGAAGTGGTGTCAATGGATATTATCACCGGAGTTGAATTTGAAGATATTGATCAGCGTGATCAATATTTGAAAATTCCTCTTGAGGACAGGTTGAGCCTGAAGGCTTTTCTTAATCCTGGTGTGGATGAAGATGGTAATGCACTAGAGATTGATGAAGAAGCCGTGCTTGATCAACTAAATGCTATAGAAAGTCCGTTGCATGCTGATCAGGTTCGTCATTATGCAGCCAATGAAGACTTTATCTTGGCTATTACCGAAAATGGTTATGGTAAGCGTACGTCTGCTTATGAGTATCGTGTGACGAATCGTGGTGGATCGGGTGTGGTTAATATTGTTACCTCGGCCAGAAATGGTAAAGTTGTTGCAAGTTATAAAGTGGAGCTTACGGATCAGATATTATTGATTACTACTAAAGGCAAATTAATACGCTGCCCACTTTCTGATGTTAGGGTGACTGGGCGCAGTACACAAGGCGTAACGCTCTTTAAAGTGGCCGATGGTGAGAAGGTTATTTCGGCAGCTCGTATTGAAGATGCTGATGATGATCAAGATGATCAGGAGCAAGCTCAAGATTAGAGCTTAAAGCAGTTTTTTATTTGCTTAGTTAAGCTGGACTTGTTCTTGGTTGCTTTTTTCTCATCAATTACTGCCTGGTATTTGGGCTCGTGATGCAAAATGGGCAGGGTTAGATGGATATTGAGTCCATGAGTGGCAGCTTGTTTTGCTTCAGGGGATTTGAAGGTTGTGTAGTTCATGAGGCATAGTGCTACATGTTTTGCAATGTGATGGTAATGCTCAACTTCATTTTTTTGAATTAGTTTGTCGATGTTTTTGTTGATAAGTTCATTGATAAGGTTAGGAAAAGGTGAGGCTATGATTCCGTAGTCATTTAGTGCGGTTCCCACGCACATGCCTTCTAATTTATGGATATGGTCCAGTGATATATTTCCTTCCTCTTGCTCAATAAGCGAGACGATCAATTTGATTTTCCAATTTTTTCTGATGCAACGCATGATATTCTGGCGGAATAGCTCTTCAGGGTTTACTAAGGCAGGGCTTGCGCCTAGGTAAACCGATTCCAGAATTTTGCTAATAAATATCACGTATTTTCTTGTCCTTCACGTTTCAACTCTAAAAACTAACTGTTTTTCTTTTTTTTTCCTGCATTAGGAAGTATAACCAATGTTACTTAATAAAACGTTAAACTGCACAAAAAAAGAGGTGTCCTTACCATGCGTATAGGAATCTATCCTGGGACTTTTGATCCGGTTACATTTGGTCATGTGGACGTAATAACACGTGCGATGCGTGTGGTTGATAGGCTTATTATTGGTGTGGCGGTTGATTCGGTGAAAACACCTTTATTTACAGTAGAACAAAGAGTTGCAATGGTTGAAGAAGGGGTTGCCTCTCTTGTTGAGCAAGGTAATGATATTGTGGTACAGGGTTTTGAAGGTTTGCTAATTGATTTTGCTAAAAATCATGATGCTACTATTTTAGTTAGGGGATTGAGGGCTGCCTCAGATTTTGAATATGAATTTCAGATGGCAGGCATGAATAGTCGGCTTAATCCGGAGTTGCAAACTATTTTCTTGCCGGCGTCCGAGCATACGCATTTTATTGCCTCGCGGTTTGTGAAAGAAATCGCACGTCTTGGAGGGGATATTCAAGAATTTGTTTCTCCTGAAGTAGCAGGTAAGTTAGCTGCTAAATTTCACTAATAAAGTATAGGTGGGGGTGATAATGCCGGTGTCGCATCGAGCATTTGAGAGTGCTTGTAAAGGAGAAGAACGTAATTGTGTGGAGGTGGTGAGCGCGTATGTTTCTGAAAATGCACCTTACGAGAATGTAAAAGATCAGTTTGAACGTTCACCCCTTATTATGGCATTTGACAAACTGTTATGGAATCCTTTTTGGTCATTCTCGGTGATTGAGGTTCTTTTGAAAAATAAGTTTTTTAATGAAAATAGTTCTTTAGATCAGTCGGTTGCTGGTTTGTGCTATCTAAATGGTATTGGATGTGAAGCTAACCCCGAGACAGCTGTAATTTGGCACATGACTGCTTTATATGACCATAAACAAAAAGGACAAATATATCCCAAGGCATCTGAAGTGCTAAGAAACTTTATAGATAGTGTGTGTGGTTATGCTTGTAATCCAACTCAGAGAGTTGTGGAGTGTAACGATGTTACGGTGTTTGAGGTGTTAAAAATAGTGGCAGGTTATGAAGCTGAATCATATGCTAAACACGCATTAGCGCAATGCTACATAAATGGAATTGGTGTGCCAAAAAACCCAGAAATGGGTCAAAGAATGATACAGGATCTTGGTTCGGAGAATGTTAGTGAGCTGCGGGTTCTGTCAAAAAGTGATGGTGATGGCTCAAGAAAGCCGTTGCGTGTTATTGATGCGCCTGTGCTTGCAGAGGGTAATCTTGGAAGATCTTTTAGCAATAGGCAATAAACGGCTTGACAACCCCATGGTGTGCAATTATATTGCCGGCCCTTAGTTTCACGTTAGTATGAGAGTTAAATACATGTACGCTATTGTAAAAACAGGTGGTAAGCAGTACAAAGTTGCCCACAACGATGTCATTAAAGTAGAGAAGCTTGAGGGCAAAGAAGGTGATGTTGTATTGTTGGATCAGGTTCTAGCTGTTAGTGACGGTAAAAAAGTTACGATTGGCACGCCGAGTGTTGATGGTGCTAAAGTTAGCGCGCAAGTAATTGCTCAAGATAAAGATGATAAAGTGATTATCTTCAAGAAGAAGCGTCGTCATAATTATCGTCGTAAGCGTGGTCATCGCCAAGAAATTACAGTGCTTCGTATCTTAGATGTTTCTGGAAAAGGTGATAAAACACTTCCAAAGAAAGAAGCAAAGGCAGCTCCTAAGAAGGAAGAAGCTAAAGAGAGTAAGAATACTGCAGCTAAAAAGCAAGAGACTACAAAGTCAGAGCCTGCTGCTAAAAAAGAAGCTCCTAAAAAAGCAGAAAGCAAAAAGGCTGAGCCAAAAAAGGATGCAGCTAAGAAGACTGAGGCTAAAAAGAAAGCTCCTGCGAAAAAAGCAGAGACAGCTAAAAAGGCCGATACAAAAGATTCAACTAAAAAATAAGTAAAAAGAGAGTAAGTCATGGCACATAAAAAAGCAGGCGGTAGTTCTCGTAACGGAAGAGATTCAGAGGGTCGCAGACTTGGTGTTAAAAAGTTTGGTGGTCAAGCTGTGGTTCCTGGTAATATTATTATTCGTCAACGCGGTACAAAATATTACCCAGGTAAGAACGTAGGTATGGGAAAAGATCATACGTTGTTTGCACTAGTTGATGGTGCAGTGAAGTTTTATAAATCAGGTGCTAGGCAGTTTGTAACTGTAGTATAGTATAAATTCCTGATATTATTGTAAGCTAGGTAGATAAGCTAATGAGAGCTTGCCGTTTTAGGCTGCTGTAGATATGGAGCTTTAAAGCCGATGCAATTTATCGATGAAGCAAAAATACATGTAAAGTCCGGAGCCGGTGGTCCTGGTTGCGTTAGTTTTAGACGTGAGGCAAATGTTCCCAGAGGTGGACCAGATGGCGGTAATGGTGGTCGTGGTGGTCATGTGATTTTTAGGTGTATTGCTGGGTTAAATACACTTATTGATTTTAGATATAAACAACATTTTAAAGCTGGGCGCGGTGATGGTGGTGCTGGTAGGAATAGGCATGGCCGTAAAGCAGAAGATTTATACATAGATGTTCCGGTTGGTACGCAAATATTAGATGAATATAGTAATATCATACTTGCAGATATGACGTGTGTAGGGCAAGAATATCAAGTCTGCAAAGGTGGTGACGGTGGTTTTGGTAATACTCAGTTTAAAAGTTCTGTTAACCAAGCGCCGCGAAAATCACAGCCCGGTATTCCTGGTGAAGAAATGTGGGTGTGGCTTAAGCTTAAATTATTATCGGATGTAGGGTTGGTTGGATTGCCAAATGCTGGGAAATCAACGTTCTTATCACGTGTTACGAGGGCTAAGCCTAAAATTGCGGATTATCCGTTTACAACACTTAAGCCGCAATTAGGTGTGGCGTATGTGGATGATAAAGAATTTGTTATTGCTGATATTCCCGGGCTTATTGAGGGTGCTCATGAGGGAGTGGGTTTGGGAATTCGGTTTCTTAAGCACATAGAGCGTTGTAATAGTATTTTGCATCTTATTGACGTAACGTCTGATGATGTTGTTACTGCGTACCAGACTGTTCGCTGTGAATTAGAGCAATATAGTCACGTTTTGTCTCAGAAAAAAGAATGGGTGGTGCTTAATAAAGTTGATGCGGTATCTGCTGATGAGGTGGCGTTAAAACAGCAAGAACTGCGCGATGCAGGCTGCGATGCGGTAATGGTGATGTCTGCGGTGACAGGCCAAGGCCTAGAAGATGTGCTTAGGGAGTTGGTTTGCACAATTGATTTGGCAGAAGAGCTAAGGTTTGGTGCGAATTAAAAATCATGGCTATGTTGAAGTTAATAATAATGAAATTACCAAACAACCATTTGACTTACCCCTTAAAATAGATTATAAAGCTGTCCCCTTTACAAACTACATATACAGTTATTTTTAGGAAAATTTATGTCCATTCGTATTCGTTTAGCCAGAGCTGGCGCTAAAAAACGTCCATTTTATCGTGTTGTTGTTGCGGATTCTCGCTCTCCTCGTGATGGTAGATTTATTGAAAAATTGGGTACTTATAACCCATTACTTGCTAAGGATAATCCTGAGCGTTTGGTGCTTAATGAAGAGCGCATTAAATATTGGCTTGGTCAAGGTGCTAGCCCATCTGAGCGTGTTGAAGGTTTTTTGGTTGCAGCAGATTTGTTCAAGCGTTCTAAAAAACGTCAACAGGTGCTTGATGCACGCATAGAGAAATCTACAGCTGCTAAAAAGGCCAAAGAAGAAGAGGCTAAGAAAAAAGCCGCTGAAGAAAAGAAAGCTGCTGAAGAAGCTGCAAAAGCTGAGGCGGAGGCTAAGGCTGCTGAAGAAGCTGCTGCTGCAGAAGAAAAATCAGAGTCTGAAGCTGAACAAGGTGAAGAAAAAGCCGATAGCTAAGCATGATGATGTAAAAGATTTAGAAACAAGTTGCAAAAAGGGCCTCGTGCCCTTTTTGTTTATAAGGTGTAGAGTTAAGTTGTAACGTATAGTTTTGTGGTGTGCAAAGTTGCAAGGCTCGCCGACATGCGCTCCAATGATATTTATGTTACCCTCAATTCAAGCGCCGTCATAAAATACTTGGTATCCGTCAAGCACCAAATTAACATGTCAGTTTAACCGAATGGCCCGGCACTTGGCTGAGATGGTGGATGTTGAGGAGGTTGGGCTGCGAATGAAGTTAATAAATTAGTTGGAATAATCAATGACCAAAGATAATCAAGTGTGTGTAGGAAAAATTACTGCGCCTCATGGAATAAGAGGGCAGGTGAAAATTCATAGCTATACTCAAAATCCAGAGGACTTGATGGCTTATGGCTGGGTTTTTGATGATAAAAAGCAAAGTTATGATATTACAATACATAGGGTTAAGGGGAGTGTCCTTATAGCGTCGGTGGATGGTATTGATACGCGTAACGATGCAGAGAAGTTGCGTCACACCGTATTATATATAGATCGGGATCAGCTGCCTGATATTGAAAAAGAAGATGATTTTTATATTGATGATTTGGTAGGGCTTGAGGTGCGATGTCATGAGAGTGAAGAAGTTGTTGGTGTGGTTAAGACGGTTGTCAATTATGGAGCTTCAGATATTGTATGTTTTATAAGGTCGGATAACTCTAAAGAAGAAATGCAGCCATTTACCAGGCATATTTTCCCTCACATTAATATTGATCAGGGTTATATTACGTATGTGGCCCCGGAGGTTGAGTAGTGCATTTTACGTTATTAACATTATTTGCAGAGATGTTTCCTGGTCCTTTGGGCGTTTCGATTGCAGGTAAGGCTTTGCAAAAAGGTTTGTGGAGCTATGATGTGGTTGATATTCGTGAGTTTGGTTTTGGTAAGTTCAAGCAAGTTGATGATGATCCTTATGGTGGCGGAACAGGAATGGTGATGCGCCCTGATGTGCTTGGCCAGGCAATTGAGTCAATTGATCACCAGCACAGTAAGTTGGTATATATGTCTCCTAGGGGGAAGCGATTTGATCAGCAGATGGCCTATAATTGGGTAGATCATGGTAATGTAAGTATTGTATGTGGTCGTTATGAAGGCATAGATGAGCGTGTGATAGAGCATTATAATATTGAAGAAGTGAGTATGGGAGATGTTATTCTTTCGGGGGGAGAAATGGCTGCTCTTATGGCTATGGATGCGTGTGTTAGGCTTGTAGATGGAGTTATTAGTAAAGAGTCGGCTCTTTTGGATGAAAGTTTTGGTCAAAATGCAGATTATGCTGGACTTTTAGAATATCCGTTGTATACAAGACCGCTCGAATGGAAAAGCTGTGAAGTGCCAGAGGTGCTGACCAGTGGTAACCATAAGAAAATTGCTCAATGGCGTTTAGATCAAGCTAAAAAAGTAACAAAGTTACGGCGGCCGGATTTATGGGCTAGTTATGAGCGAAAAGATGAATTATTGGATTAACGGTTTGAGGTTATCATGGCACAGAACCTACTAGAATTATACGAGGCAAATCAGAAAGAGCGCCTTAGCGAAAATAAAGAATTTCCGGAATTTCAGGCAGGTGATACGTTGCGTGTAAAAGTACGTATTGTTGAAGGAAAGACTGAGCGTATTCAGGCTTTTGAAGGTTTATGCATTGCTCGTAAAAACCGTGGTGTTAATTCTTCTTTCACGGTTCGTAAGATCTCTCATGGTGAAGGTGTGGAGCGTGTGTTCCCGCTTTATTCTCCAAGGGTTGAAGGCGTAGAAGTTGTACGCCGTGGTGTGGTACGTCGTGCTAAGCTATACTACATGCGTGGCCTTACTGGTAAGGCAGCTCGTATTGCTGAAAAACGCGACTTTGAAACAAAAGCATCAAAAGAAGCCAAAGCTCCTAAGAAAGAGAAGAAAGCTCCTAAAAATGAAGCTCAAGAGGCATCTAAGGCAGATAAAGAAGCATCTGCTGAATAGTATAGCCGCGGGTAGTTTTACTTATAGTGACGATATCATAGCTTTGGCGTAGGCGCATGCTTACTTGCCGATGTTGGTGCTTGTATTATAATCAAAAACAATGGTGAAGGTGATGACCGATAATAATAAAAAACAAACGTTGTACGATAAGATTGTGGCTAAACATCTTGTTCATGAGCAAGAAGATGGTACGTGTTTGCTTTATATTGATCGGCAGTTAATTCATGAGGTTACGAGCCCTCAGGCGTTTGAAGGCTTGCGTATGGCGTCTCGAGTAGCCAGACAGCCACATGCTGCTCTTGCTGTAGCAGACCATAATGTTCCGACCACAGCTGATCGTGCGCAAGGAATTGCAGATGAAACATCACGTATTCAAGTTCAGACATTAGAAAGCAATGCTAAAGAATTTGGTATTCAGTATTTTCCTATGTCAGATAAGCGTCAAGGAGTGGTTCATATTGTGGGTCCAGAGCAAGGATTGACTCAGCCTGGCATGACAATTGTGTGTGGTGATAGTCATACTTCCACGCATGGAGCCTTTGGAGCGTTGGCATTTGGTATAGGAACCTCAGAAGTTGAGCATGTTCTTGCTACTCAAACCCTTATCCATAAGCGTGCCAAAAATATGTTGGTTAAGGTAGATGGTGAGCTTCCCGTTGGTGTTACTGCTAAGGATGTTGTTTTGGCGATTATCGGTAAAATTGGTACTGCAGGTGGTACTGGTTATGTTATTGAGTATGCGGGTTCAGTGATTGAATCATTATCAGTAGAAGGTCGTATGACTGTATGTAATATGAGTATTGAAGCAGGTGCTCGTGCAGGTTTAATTGCTCCGGATCAAAAAACATTTGAGTATATCAAGGGTCGTCCTATGGCACCTAAAGGCGCTCATTGGGATCAGGCAGTTGATTATTGGAAAAGCTTGACCTCTGATGAAGGTGCTCATTACGATACGGTAGTTACTTTGGATGCATCTGAGATAGAGCCTCAAACTACTTGGGGAACTAGCCCTCAGGATGTGGTAGCTATTTCGGGTAATGTTCCAACACTTGAAGATGCAACAAGTGATACACAAAGAGCCTCTTTTGAACGTGCCCTTAATTATATGGGCTTAAAAGGGGGTGAGCGTATGCAGGATATTGCTATTGATAAAGTATTTATTGGTTCATGTACAAATGGCCGTATTGAAGATTTACGCGACGTAGCTAAGGTTGTTGAAGGTAAAAAAGTTGCTGGTAATGTGAAGTTGGCAATGATTGTACCTGGGTCTGGATTGGTAAAAGAACAAGCTGAAAATGAAGGGTTAGATAAAATTTTTACTGATGCTGGTTTTGAGTGGAGAGAAGCTGGATGCTCTATGTGTTTGGCAATGAATGCGGATAAGCTGGAAAGCGGTGAGCGTTGTGCTTCAACTTCAAACCGTAATTTTGAAGGCAGGCAAGGACGTGGTGGTCGTACACACCTTATGAGTCCTGGTATGGCAGCAGCAGCAGCACTAAAGGGTGCATTTGCTGATGTACGTGAGTATTTATAAATTTGTGGGAGAAGATAAATGGATAAATTTAATGTTTTTACAGCCATTGCTGCTCCACTAGATGTAGCCAATGTTGACACTGATATGATTATCCCTAAGCAGTTTCTAAAAACCATTAAGCGGACTGGTTTGGGTGCAAATCTGTTTGATGAAATGCGCTTTGATGAGCAGGGGAATGAAATCCCAGAGTTTGTGTTGAATAATGATCCTTATCGTCATGCTGGTATCATTATATCAGGGGAGAATTTTGGGTGCGGTTCATCAAGAGAGCATGCGCCATGGTCGTTGCTTGATTTTGGCATTCGTAGTGTGATTGCACCTAGCTTTGCGGATATCTTTTATAATAACTGTTTTAAAAATGGTATCTTGCCCATTACATTAGATAAAGAAAAAGTGGCCCAATTAATGGCATATGCTTCTAAGGCAAGTGATCCAACATTAACTATTGACTTGCCGAATCAGGTTATAACGTCAGAAAATGGTGATATTGAGATTTCTTTTGAATTAGATCCGTTTCGTAAGAAGTGTTTGTTAGAAGGTCTTGATGATATTGGATTAACGCTTGAGAAAGAAGAGCAGATTGCCTTATTTGAGCAAGATCATAAACAAGCTTTCCCGTGGCTATATGAGAGTAAAGAAGAAGATACTGTTGCATAATTCCCACAATGGGACACTAGTCTTCTATAACTCTAGTAATTTTCCTGTTTTTTTGCTTCATTATTAACGTTTTGTTAATTAGTGGGGAGTAATGTGTCCTTCATGGGACACGAGAAAATACGAGTACTGTTAGGGGTAATAGTTCTCGTTGGTGCGATGATTTTCGCAGGCAACGTATATGCGTACCCCACCCAATATCGATACGATTCAGACGATCGTTTATCGGGTAGTTATTCTTGTTTAATTAAAGGCAGGCCAAGCGCTTTTGGTGTAGCCAGAAGAATTGCTTATGGTGAAGCGATTACACATGATTTTGGTGTTCTTTTGGATAGTGAGCAATTTGGTCATTATGCAGAGCCGATTCATGTTGCGTATGCACTCTTCTTGATATCTGAACGTATTGGGGATGATAGGGCGCTACAGCAAAAATTATGGCTAGAGCAATATATGCAACAAGATATGATTGATAGGGTTCGGTCGGTTATTTACCGTAAGTTTTCTAAAAACTATCTCACTTCCTGTTTTTCGATTGAGGAAAAGGTTGGTCCTCAGCATGTTTCCAAGGATTTCTATCCGATTTATATGGATTAAATAATACTGATTCTGTATAGTGGCGCCGTTTATCGTGAAACGTCAATACAAGACAGATAGTAGTATTATGCCTAAAAAAATTCTCGTTGTAGCCGGAGACGGTATTGGTCCAGAAGTAACTGCACAGGCGGTGCGTATTGCAAATTGGTTTAATGAGCACCAAGGGTGTGATTTTGTGATAGAAGAGGCGCTGATTGGTGGAGCTGCCTATGACGAGACTGGTCATCCATTGCCACAAGAGACAATCGATAAAGCAAAAGCTTCCGATGCAGTATTGCTAGGAGCTGTAGGTGGTCCTAAATGGGAAAGTCTGGATATATCTGTGCGACCAGAAAAAGGTCTTTTGGGTATTCGTAAAGAGCTGCAATTATTTGCTAATTTGCGTCCTGCAATCGTGTTTGATGAGTTGGCTGATGCTTCTACATTAAAGCATGAAGTGGTATCGGGTCTGGATATCATGATTGTTAGAGAGCTTACAGGAGGAATCTATTTTGGTCAGCCAAGAGGCGTTGAAGAGCTTCCAGATGGCTCTAAAAAAGGATTTAACACCCTTGTGTATACCACCGAAGAAATACGACGCATTGGAAGAGTTGCTTTTGATTTAGCCAAGAAGCGTGATGGAAGGGTTTGCTCGGTAGATAAGGCAAATGTTCTAGAGGCAACAGAATTTTGGCGCGAAGAAATGATTGCACTTCATCAAGATGAGTATAGCGACCTAGAGCTTTCTCATATGTATGTGGATAATGCTGCAATGCAACTTGTTAGAAACCCAAAACAATTTGATGTTATGGTTACCACAAATATGTTTGGGGATATTTTATCTGATTGTGCCGCTATGCTTACTGGTTCGTTGGGAATGCTGCCTTCTGCATCTCTAGGGCATCCAGGTACTCCTGGTCTTTATGAGCCCGTACACGGCTCAGCGCCTGATATTGCAGGAAAAGATATAGCAAATCCTCTGGCCACTATCTTGAGTTTCTCAATGATGTTGCGTTATAGTTTTGATATGCAAAAGCAGGCTGATACTCTAGAAGATGCAATTAGGTCTGTTCTTGCTGCAGGGTACCGTACGCGTGATATTATGCAAGATGGTGCGCAGGAAGTTGGGTGCTCTCAGATGGGAGATATGCTTATTGCGGCTCTTGAGGGTGATGTGAGTGCTGCAGCATAAGGGTTTATTGCTGTAACATGTTTTTCTATTCGATAAGGCTATCACTCAATTCTTGTGATACTTGAGTATTTTACTATTCGCCAATGCTGGCTGTAGCTCTTTGCTTGCTGGGGCTGGCTACACATACAAGCGGTTTCCCGCGCACCGAAATCCGGGTCTGCTTTTTTGTCGCCTCATGTTAGTTTTAAAGCTTCATTGCCTGTAGCAATATTTTTAGTAATAACTCTATCGTAAACATCACGCATGTAAGGACAGGTGGATCCTAAAATAAACCCGGGAAAACGGTCTTAAGGGTGGTGCAGCTTTTAAAGAAATAACCGCAAGTATAAAATTAGTCATGCAACAAGCTTCACTTAGCCGGGGTGGTGACTATTAGCTTGAACAAGCAAGTGCATGAGGTTGCTTGAATCTAAAATCACAGTTGATGATGGGTGTATAGGAGGGTGTCTAAGGAAAGGAGAAAAGGTCTTCTTCTTGAAAAAGCAACGCGCCTCTTGGGGGAAGAGGCGCGTTAAATTTACCCACGTTAAAGATAGACATGGAGGACAACGAGAGAATTAACGTGAGTAAAACTCGATAACCAGGTTAGGTTCCATCATTACAGCATAAGGCACATCTTCGAGCTTAGGGATGTAATCAATGGAGGCGGTCATTTTTTTCTGATCAACGGTGATGTACTCAGGTACCTCGCGTTCAGGTGTTTGACTAGCTTCTAGTACCATAGGGATTTGACGAGATTTCTCGCGAATCTCAACAACGTCACCAACTTGTACGCGGTAGCTAGGAATGTTTACCTTTACTCCGTTAACCAATACATGTTTATGGCTAATAAATTGTCTTGCTGCAAATACAGAAGGAACAAAATTAGCTCTAAATATAACGGCATCTAAGCGCTGCTCAAGAAGACCAATTAGGTTTTCTCCGGTATCGCCTTTGCGACGAACAGCCTCTTTGTAGATGCGTTTGAATTGTTTCTCTGTGATATTTCCGTAGTAACGCTTAAGCTTTTGCTTGGCAGCAAGCTGCTTACCGTAATCAGAAACTACGCGACGTTTTCCGGCAGGGCCATGTTGGCCAGGAACATAATTCTTAACCTCTACAGGGTCTTTTGCTTTGCCCCATAAATTACCGCCATACTGACGACTAGCTCTATATTTTGCTTTAACTCTTTTAGTCATAGTCTCTTACAAAATTCTAAATCTTAAGTTACTTGTATATTTATATACAACCTTTGAATCGGAAAGTAAACATATAAGGTTTTAATTCCTTGTCAATGTATTTTATGTTCTTAAACTAGAAAAAATTCCATGTAGAGTGCGGACTTCCTGTTTACTAGGTTGCATACGGGCAAACATATTAGCAATATTGACCATCATGGTGGCTTTTTTCTCATCCACTTGGAAAAAATTAGTCTGGTCAAGATAAGTGCCAAGTTGTTTTATAAGAAAGTCGAGTTCCTGCTTGCTAGCCAAGTCACGTTCTTGTTTGTTAGAGGCTTGGCTTGGCAGTTGAAATAATTCATAGGTTACAATTGAAACTGCCTGGGCTAAATTAAGAGAGCCATATTCGGGGTTTGTATCAATTGTGAGGATGGTATTTGCCAGCATAATGTCTTGATTTGACAATCCAGTGCGTTCTGGGCCAAACATGACAGCACTTTTAGCATCAATGGCACGAAGTTGCCTTGGCGAAATGACTGATTTGTCTATGTCACGAGGTCTCAGAGTGGTTGCATAAAGATGGTGAATATCTTTAAGGCAATCAGCCAAATCACCAACAACAGTAGCATTATGTATAATATTGCCTGCATGTTTTGCCATATCGACAGCTTTTGGGTTTGGCCATCCATCCCTAGGTGCAACAATTCTAAGATCAGTTAGACCAAAGTTAGCCATTACGCGTGCGCAGGCACCAATATTTTCTCCTAATTGCGGGCGTACTAAAATAATGGCAGTCATGACTTGGCAGGGGTCTTTTCTTTAAATAACTTATAGACCAAGCTATCTCTAAGAGCGTTGTATGAGGCATCAATAATGTTAGTTGAAACTCCAACGGTGGTCCAAGACATGCCGGTTTCGTCTTCACTTTCAATAAGAACGCGTGTGATGGCGTCAGTACCGTGCGAAGAATTAATAATACGTACTTTGTAATCAACTAAACTAACATGCTGTAGGGCAGGGTAGATTGACCCTAGGGCGTCTCGGATAGCGTTGTCCAAGGCATTGACCGGACCATTACCTTGTGCCGATGTAATAATAAGTTCTCCTGAAACATTGATGCGTGCCGTGGCTTCAGAGAGTATGACTAAGGCGCCATTTTGGCTCCAGCTGCGCTCATCGGTGATTCTAAAACTTTCCATTTTAAAGTAAACGGGTACATCATGGAGCATTTGGTGGGCTAATAGTTCAAAGCTGGCATCTGCAGATTCATAAGCGTAGCCTTTGCTCTCACGTTCTTTAATGGTTTCTATGAGTGCTGCAATATCACCCTTTGGGTAGTGATCAGCGTCAATGTTAATATCATTGAGTTGCTTTACAATATTGGCACGTCCTGCTTGGTTTGATACCAATATCTGACGATGGTTGCCTACAAGCTCTGGTTCTATATGTTCATAGCTTTTAGGGTTTTTATTAACGGCAGAAGCGTGTACACCACCTTTATGGGCAAAAGCGGATTGGCCAACATATGCTGCAAATCGATTAGGGGCACGATTGAGTTTCTCGTCTAAAAAACGCGACACGGATGTAAGGTTGGCCATTTGTTCATCCGATACGCCTAGTTCTAGTCCCATCTTTAGTTTTAGAGACGGTATGATAGAAATTAAATTAGCATTACCACAACGTTCGCCAAGGCCATTGAGTGTGCCTTGTACGTGGCATGCGCCGGCTTCAACGGCTGCCAAGCTATTAGCAACTGCATTTTCGGTGTCATTATGACAATGAATCCCTAGGTGATCCCCAGGTATATGTTCGGTAACTTCTGTAACAATAGTATAAATTTCTGATGGTAAGGTGCCACCATTGGTATCACATAATATAATCCAACGTGCGCCGGCTTTATATGCTGTTTTTATGACATTCAGAGCATGTTCTTTATTGGCCTTAAACCCATCAAAGAAATGTTCAGCATCAAAAAATACTTCTTTGCCACTATTTTTTGCATGAGTTAAGCTATCACTGATAAGCTCAAGGTTTTCTTCTAGTGAGATACCAAGTGCGTCGGTAACATGAAAATCCCAAGACTTACCAAAAATACATAATGTCTTGGCATCGCTATTAATAAGTCCTGCAAGTCCAGGGTCGTTGGCAGCAGTAGTTGAGCTTTTGCGGGTCATACCAAAAGCACATATAGTGCTGGTCTTGAGTTTTGGTAAATTGGTAAAAAATGCGTCGTCGGTCGGGTTGGCGCCTGGCCACCCACCTTCAATATAATCGATTCCTAAGCTATCTAGTTTTTGGGCAATGGCTCTTTTATCGGCAGCTGAAAAATCGACGCCACTGGTTTGTGCGCCGTCTCGAAGGGTGGAGTCATATAAATAGATGCGTCGTGCCATGGTCAGTAACTAAAATATCGAATATATTAAGGGGTATGCTTATAGCACTAAAGGGCTTTTAGGGCAAGGAATCTGTATTGTTGGGTCTGTTTATTGCTTAGTCCAGCTGGTGGAACCATCTGGGTTGTCTTTTACAATAATATTTAATTTAGCCAACTCATCACGTACCTGATCAGCCGTAGGCCAGTCTTTTTCGGCTCTGGCTTGTTTTCTTTTTTCAAGCAGGGAGTTGATGTAATCTTCATCAATATCTTCCTTGCGTGGGCTGTTAAACCAACTATCGGCATCTTGATTCAGTAGGCCAATTAATTGACAACTTGCGATGAAGGTGGCGAGTTCTTCATTGTTTGGATTTTTACGAAGCTTGGAGGCTTGGGCATGAAGATTTGCTATCGCTTTTGGTGTATTTAGGTCATCATAAAGGGCTTCTACCATGTGGCTATCTGGGGTGCCTGGTTCAAGGTTAGTTTCTTTTATGAGTTCATAAAAACCATTCAGTGCTTTGGTCGCATCTGCTACGTTTTTATCAGACCAATCAAGCGGTTTACGATAATGAGTGGACATTAGCACAAAGCGGATAACTTCACCCTGAATCCCTTGATCAGTGAGCTCATTAACAGTAATAAAATTTCCTAAGCTTTTGCTCATTTTTTCGCCTTCAACCGTAAGGAAGCCATTATGTACCCATGTTTTGGCGTAGTGACTATTTGGATATGCACAGCAGCTTTGAGCAATTTCATTTTCGTGGTGAGGAAATTGTAAGTCTGCACCACCGCCATGAATATCGAATGTAGGGCCAAGGTAGTTGGTGCTCATTACAGAGCATTCAAGGTGCCAACCTGGGCGTCCGCGTCCCCAAGGGCTTTCCCAGCCTGGTTCTGAATCTGATGAGGGTTTCCATAATACAAAGTCGGAGGGATTTTCTTTGTAGGGAGCAATTTCTACTCTAGCACCTGCAATCATTTGATCTTCTGAACGTCGTGAAAGCTTACCATATTCAGAAAAACTCTGAGTTTTAAAAAGGACATGCCCTTGTGCTGCGTAAGCATGATTGTTGTCAATAAGAGTGTTGATCATTTCAATCATTTGGTCGATATGGTCGGTAGCTTTGGGTTCTTGGCGTTTGCTGCCGTGATCGTTGGTATGAAGTGCTATGCAGCCAATGGTTTCCATGTCTTCATGAAACCAGTTTGTGGTTTCTTGGGTAAGCTCTTTTATATCAATTTTGCGCTGTTGGGCTCGGGCATTGATTTTATCGTCAACGTCGGTAATGTTGCGGACATATGTGACATTTTCAATGCCAAATTCGTGGCATAATGTGCGGTATAAGATATCAAATACTACCATTGCTCTTGCATTGCCAATATGAGCGCGATCGTAAACCGTGGGACCGCATACATACATGCCAACATTATGGCTATCGATAGGAACAAATTCAGACTTATTTTTTGTTAGTGTGTTGTATAGTTGCAGGGTCATAATAGGGCTGATTAATTTTAAAGCATTTACGTAAGAAGTTAGTAAGGTATTTATGATTAAGATATTCTTTTAGGGCTTCTTGTTCGTCTGGTTCAACCATGGAGTTAAGCCATTTAATTCTTGGGGTGGCGCGTTTATCTCCAAGTTTCTGGGCTATCATATATAGTGCATAGGCGGTGTAATGTACAGGTATGGAGTCATCTTCTTGAGCAATATTGGTGCTGAATGCCTCTCGTGGCAGGCCAGGGTTAAGTATTTTTTGGTATAAATGATTGATTGGCCGGCCGTGGATAAGATGTTCGGCGATAATATACGGGTCCTCGCGGTGCTTAAAAAGACATTGGTGGGTAATACTGTAACGACGACCACGAATTTCTTCACCTTCGGATTGGGATGATACCAACAACACGGTAGTGCCGCCAATAGCAGTGGTGCATTGGCACAGCATTAAGCTGGATAAGATCAGTACGATAAGTTGGTAAACATTAGGCATGAGTTCCGTTTAGTCTGGCAATGGCCTTTTCTCTACCAATAAGTGGTAGCACATATTTAAGTTCAGGGCCATGATCTTGTGCGGTAAGTGCTTTACGCAAGGGCATAAATAGTGATTTTCCTTTGCGGTCGGTATTGTCTTTAAGAGTGTTTACCCATATTGTCCATGTTTCCTCGTTCCACGGAGTTTCGGGTAATAATTGGCTGGCTTTTTGTGTAAATTCTTTGTCCTGTGAATCAATAATGGGGTCAAGAGAGTCTTGGCAAATTTTGCGCCAGGTTTGAATATCAGCGAGTGTGTCAATATTGCCTCGTACAGAAAGCCAGAATGTTTCATCAATGTTATTTAATTCAGTTCTATCTTTTACCTGGTCAAATGAAAGCTCATGAATGAGTTTGGTATTGAGTTTCTTAAGGTCTTCTACTTCGTAAATGGCGGTATTTTTTGTAAATGTGGTAATATCAAAATGATCTAGTATTTCTTGTAAGGTATGTCTAATTTCAATAGGTTCGCTGGTTCCTAGGCGTGCTAGCATACTTAAAATAGCCATCGGTTCAATATGGTCTTCATGACGTAAGTCCTGAATTGAAAAGCCACCTTTGCGTTTAGATATTTTTCCATCTTTGCCTTTCATCAGAGAGTGATGCGCAAATGTAGGAATGTGGCTGCCAAGAGCTTCAAATAACTGAATCTGAATGGCCGTATTGCTAACATGATCTTCTCCGCGTACTACATGGCTGATGGCAAAGTCCATATCATCAATAGCAGATGGAAGCATGTAAGTAGGGCTGCCATCAGCACGAATGAGAACTGGATCCGATAAATTTTTTGCTTCAAATCGTATGTTACCTTTTACTAAGTCGTCCCATTCAATCACTGCTTTTTCATCTAGTTTAAAACGCCAATGAACGGGTTTTCCTTGGTCGATGAAGGTTTGTTTTTGGTCTTCTGTTAGTGATAAAGCGCTGCGGTCATAGATAGGTGGCTTGCCACGCGAAAGTAGCATTTTGCGTTTGATTTCTATTTCCTCAGGTGTTTCAAAGCACGGATATAACCTGCCAGCATCAATAAGCTGTTGTTTAACTTCTTCGTAACGGGAAAGTCTTTCGGATTGTTTTGCTTTTAAATCCACATTAAGTCCAAGCCACGCCAAATCTTCTTCAATGGCATCTGCATATTCTTTTTTGCTACGTTCAAGGTCTGTATCATCCAATCGTAGCATAAATTTACCACCTTGGGACTTGGCAACCATATAGCAAATAAGAGCAGTTCTAATGTTACCAATATGGATAAAACCAGTGGGTGAAGGGGCAAAACGGGTGATTACAGACATAAAGATGGCCTTAAAATGATATTTTAAAGGCACTGATTTACCAAAAAAACTGCGGGTTTTCAAGCAAATGGGATAAATTTATCCTCTTTTTGCTAAAAAATGCTCATTTGTAACATATGTGTAACAATAGTGTTCTATAATCCAATCATAACAAAACGAGGATAGTTTAGAAAATTAAGGAAAATAAGGAGTACCAACAATATGGAAACGACGAAGCAAACATTTGTATTTTGGCAAAAAACCTATGATGATACGGTAAAATTGCTTAACCTATCTAAAGAGTATTTTTCTACTCGTGGTAAGCAAGACCGTATGATGATGCCTGGTTCTGCTCGCCTAGCCTATACGTTGGTAATGTCTAATATCACTATTAAGCTTACGAGTGCACTTAGCTGGCTAATGGTGATGCGTGCGATAGAAAATGGTGAAATTGACATTGCATCAGTAGATGAGGATAAGCTTCACTTGAACAAACTTGATGAGCATGTATTTGATGAAGAGCGTTATTACGGATATTTGCCAGAAATTATGGCGCAAATTTCTAAAGAAAGTACAAAGCTGTACAAAAGAGTAGAACGCTTAGAAAAAACCATGTGGTCTAACCATCAAGCTGGCAGTGATCACGCAAAAATTATCGAACAAAGTGACAATATTTTAGCATTTGCCCCTATTGTTCATGATAATGAAATCAAATCAGCTTCAGCTGAAGGGTAAGCTCAAAGCCAAAAAACAATAGCGAACCCCTTTGTAAATACCGGCCATCCCCCCTTTGGCCGGTATTTTTTTGTGTTTGGTGCCTATAAATTCAAGTCAACTGGATATATTGCTAGAAAGAATTTATAAATTATAGCCACTCACTAGTGGTAGTCGCCTGTCTCTGCCAAAGGCAAGTCGACTAATTTTGACTCCAGGGGGTGCTTGGCGACGTTTATACTCACTGATTTTAATAAGGTGAGCGATTTTTTTAACCGTTTGAGGGTCAAAGTCTGAAGCATTTATAATATCTTGAGATGATTTTTTTTCTTCAAGTATCATCTTAAGTATTTTATCTAAATCGTTGTAATTAGGTAAAGAGTCTTCATCTTTTTGGTTGTCTTTTAACTCTGCGGTGGGTGGCTTGCTAATAATATTTTCGGGGATGACTTTATTTTGAGTATTGCGCCATTTAGCAAGGTCAAATACCTGTGTCTTATAGACATCTTTGAGTGCATTATACCCTCCGCACATGTCACCATATAAAGTGGCGTAGCCGGTAGCCATCTCTGATTTATTGCCTGTGGTGATGACCATTAAGTTAAATTTATTGCTGATGGCCATTAAAATAGTGCCGCGGATACGTGACTGCATGTTTTCTTCGGTGGTGTCAACATCGGTACCAGAAAATAATGTGGCGAGCTCTTTGTTAAAGCTCTCCATCATAGGTATGATATTTACAGATTCTAATGTGACCCCTAAATAATCGGCACAGTTTTTTGCGTCTGTTAAGCTTTCATTGCTGGTATAAGGAGATGGCATCATAATAAGACGGACCTTTTCAGGGCCAAGGCTATCAACTGCTATTGCTGCAGTTAATGCAGAGTCAATACCACCTGACATGCCAATAACCACACCATTAAAATGATTTTTGGATACATAATCTTTTAAGCCTAGGCAGATTGCCTGATATATTGTTTCTTCAAGGCAATGTGTGGTATCTGGTTGGTGAGTTGTACAGGTTAATTGATGGTCATCAAAAGACACAATGCCAAAATCTTCTTTAAATTGTGGCATTTGCATTATCACATCTCCATGTGCATTGGAGGCAAATGAATGGCCGTCAAATACCAGCTCATCTTGTCCGCCAACAATATTTGTATAAATAAAAGGTACAGGAATATGCTTGGCAATGGTTTTACGCTCATCTTGTTTGTTATATTCAAATGGTGATGCGTTGAGACTGATCATCAATTCGGCACCGTGGCGAATTAATAGGTCAGTTGTGGTTGGTTGCCAGCAATCTTCACAAATAAGTATACCTAGTTTGTGTCCTTTAAACGGTATGATATTAGGGGTGTTTCCGCCAGTAAAGTAGCGTTTTTCATCAAAAACACCGTAATTAGGGCGGTGGTATTTGTCGTGACGCGCGCTGATTACGCCATCTTGAAGTAAAAATGCACTATTATATCGTTTGCCTGTTTCAGGATTATAATAAATGCCTCCCACTAACATTGCTGGGCCATTTTTTGTTTTTAGGGCTAGCTGCTTAATGCTATCCATTGCTTGGTTGGCAAATGCATCCAATAATACCAAATCTTCTGGCGGATAGCCGCATACGGTCATTTCTGGGTAGATGACTAAATCCACTGGATGTTTGGCAGTAGATGCGTGTTGGTAATGCTCAAGAATACGACTTATATTATAGTTGAAGTCGCCGACTTTGAGATTGATTTGGCTGATGGCAATGGTAAGCATAGGCAAAGGTAGGGATCTTATAATAGGTTTTTTACAAAAGAAATGCTAGGGAATGAAAAGCATAGTAAGGACGTAACTTAAAGTAGCAGTACATTATGACGATGGTCTTTGGTAGCTTATACAAGAGTTTATAGGCTCTGTTCAAGAGTAAGGTTGTTTAGTTGCTGCAATAGGCAATGAAATATAGTGAATTAATCCATAATCTGTGTTAGATATTGTGCAAACTTAATAAATTTTCGAGGTGTGAAATGAAAAAGCTATGCTTGTATGCAGTATCTTTAATTGCTTTACAAGGCGGTAATGTGCTGGCAGAGAGTCGCAAGCCAGACCTTAGAGGTGTTGTGACGAATGATAATGGTTCAGTGGTAAAATCAGCTATTTCGGGTGATTGTGTTAGAACTCGTTGGGTGGTAGGAGAAGATGTATGTGCTCCTGAAGGAATAAAAGAAGTAAAAACATTCGTTATTCCGCAAACGCAAACAAAAGAATCTGCTAGGTATGTTACAGAACAGCATAATCGTGCTTATTTAGTATTCTTTGACTTTAATCGTTCAAACATTACTCAAAGTGCTGGTGATATTTTAGGTCAATTGGTAGACGCTTCTTCTGAAGCACAAAGTGTTTCTTTTGATCTTATTGGTCACGCTGACAGAGTTGGTTCAGATGCTTATAATATGATGCTATCACAAAAACGTGCTCAAAGCGTGAAAGACTACTTGGTTGGTTTGGGTGTAAGTCCTGCTAATATTAGTGTTTCCTGGAAAGGTGAGGCTGAACCACTTGTGCCAACTGATGATGGTATTACTGAGCCACAAAACAGACGTACAGAAATTAAAGTGACGTCTAAGGTTAGGGTTCAACGCTAATTTCCATTTCTTAAAATGAAATTGGTATTTCGTTTAAGCGTCACTAGGGCTAATACACTCGTGAAACTCGTGCAAAGCGGTTGCTATCGCTATCCGCTTTGACACTAATCTCACGAATAAAGTTAATCGCAACTTCATCTGCGATTAGTATGGAATGGAATACATATATTTATTGGAATTTAAAATACCGGGCGAAGCATTATGTCTTTGCTCGGTGTTTTTTATGAGCATGCAGAAATGCCATGCAGGGTTTCAAAATGGTAACCCTTTACAAAATTGGCAAATTGTTGGTTAGGCATATCCAACAATGCAGTGAATACTTCATGCATACGCATGCAATAAAGATCGGAAGAAATATACATGGACTCTTGCGTGGCTTTATTGGCAAGTTTGGTTACAAAGCGATTAAGCTCATGTTCGTGCGATGAGCCAAAGCGTGCTTTAAAATAGGTGCGGATGGTGTCGCCACCGTCACTTATGTTGTGTTGGTATTTTTCAACAAAGTCATTATAGGCATCTTGTTGTCCGCAAGAAAGTGCAGCAACCATCATGCTGCTTTGTAGGGCCTTGAGGTCTAGTGCTTGTTTTTCATCTTCTAATGCGCATTTAGCAAATGCCGCATTACCCATAAAAAGAAATAACACACTAATGGTTAAGTACCTCATGGCGATCTACCTGTCATAAATTATTGTGCCATCAAATTAAACTATTTATAGCATAGACGCAAATAGATTAAAAAAAGATTAACGTGTGCTTGAAAATCAAACATTATTTGAATAATGTGAGTATATCATGTTTATGTAAATAACCTAACATTTTAAGCGCAAGGAGATAAAAGTGGTCGATTCTGATGGTGAAAATGCTAAGACACAAGTAGGTGATTTCTCTAAAATGCATCAATTTGTTGCCTTGCTACATGTTCCTGGAATACAGCATCAGGCGGCACTTGGCTTTCTTGATAGAAATGAATCTATTGAAATAAAGGGTGATAGAGACAGTGGGTTTCTTAGGAAAGCAATTTCTTATTTGGAACGCTTTAATGGCCATGACGTACTAACCGCTCTTGAGAAAGCTGTTGGTAAAGAAGTCTATAGCAAGCATTGTGGTGTGCCTAAATAGTTGTTTTAATACAACTTGTGCCACCTTCTTGTAATGAACTGTGCGAGTGCTAAGAAATAAGTGATTCTAGTTCTGGTATCACATCAAATAAGTCGGCAACAATTCCAAAATCTGCTACTTCAAAGATGGGTGCGTTCTCGTCTTTGTTAATAGCTACAATGATTTTGCTGTCTTTCATGCCTGCTAAATGCTGAATGGCACCGGAAATGCCTACAGCAACATATAGCTCTGGCGCTACAATTTTTCCTGTCTGGCCAACTTGGTAGTCATTTGGAACGTAGCCAGCGTCAACGGCTGCACGTGATGCGCCAATGGCGCAATCACCAATTTTTGCAGCAAGAGATCGAAGAATATCAAAATTTTCTGCACTTCCCATTCCTCGGCCACCAGAAATAACAACACGGGCGCTAGTAAGGTCTGGCCCTTTACTGTCTGATCCTTCAACACCAATATACACACTTAAACCCTGATCTTCTTTGCCATCTGTGGTGGTGATTTCTGCGCCGCCAGATTTGGCAGATTTATCAAAAGCAGTGGTTCTGATTGTGAGTAGTTTTATGCTGTCAGATGTTTGCACGGTCGCAATGGCATTGCCTGCATAAATAGGACGCTTAAAAGTGTCTTGAGAGATAACTTCCATTACATCAGTAACCTGAGAGACATCGAGTAAAGCAGCGATGCGCGGCATGATGTTTTTTCCAAATGTATTGGAAGGAATGAGTATATGGCTATATTGACTTGCAAGTTCAACGATTACAGGTGCTACATTCTCTGCTAGTAGATGCTCATATAGAGGGTTGTCAACCTTAATGACTTTGCTGACGCCGGAAATACTAGCAGCATCCGAGGCGGCTGCATCGCATTGGCTTCCCATGACAATGATATCAATTGAATCAGATAGTTGACTTGCTGCGCTTACGGTATTGAGCACGCTGTCATTAACGGTTTGATTGTTGTGTTGTGCAATAACTAATACGGACATGACTATAAAACTCCTTTTTCTTTGAGCTTATTGACTAGCTCTTGCGTGGTCTCAACAATTTCGCCGCCAGACCTTTTTGTAGGTTCTTCAACCTTGAGTGTTTTGATGCGCGGGGTAAAGTCTACGCCGTAATCAGCGACTGTTTTTTTGTCTAAAGGCTTGCTGCGTGCCTTCATGATATTGGGTAGGGCAACGTATCTGGGTTCATTGAGTCTCAGATCGGTAGTAATGATGGCTGGTAGGTTAACTTCAATGGTTTCAATACCTTCGTCAACTTCACGTCCTATTTTGGCTTTGTTGCCGTCGATGCTAATATTTGAGGCAAACGTGGCTTGTGGCCAACCAAGTAGTGCTGAAAGCATTTGGCCGGTTTGATTGCAGTCGTCGTCGATGGCTTGCTTACCCATAATGACCATGTCAGGTTTTTCTTGCTCAACAACTTCCTTTAATACTTTTGCGACGCCAAGGCTTTGGGTTTCTTCATCGGTGGTAATCAAGATTGAGCGGTCAGCGCCCATTGCAAGAGCGGTCCGTAATACTTCTTCGCACTTATCGATACCAATGGTGACAACGACAACTTCTGACGCGATGTTTTTTTCTTTGAGTTGAATGGCCTCTTCAACTGCAATTTCGTCAAAGGGGTTCATGGACATTTTAACGTTTGCAATATCTACATTGCTATTGTCTGCTTTAACTTGCACTTTAACGTTGTAATCGACGACGCGTTTAATGGGAACAAGAATCTTCATGATGGCAATACGCCTCCTACATGGTTGCAAAATAAAAGAATAAGTTCAAGTCTACCTCATGAACCATTAAAAAAGGGTTAATGGCCCATAAAAACCACCACCAGAGTTACCACAACGGCTGCTTGAAGGCAAACTCGAAGTGTCATTAGTTTTGATGAATATTTTTTGTTTAATTCTTCTTTACCACTCGCCATAAGCATAATGCCGGCAACAAGTACCAGGACAATAAGTAGTAATAAGATAAGTAGAATATATAAGCTTGTCATAATAAGCTTGCACAGTACAGCTTACTGTTTCACTAAGCAAGAATTAGTTAGCGCTGTGGCTAGGCATTTTCTTTTCAACAAACTCCACATGCGCACCAATCTTTTCAGGATTCTGTGGGTCAACCGCTAGTGGGTCGAATTTGCGGAATGCTAACTTTTCAGTTTGTTTTTTAGGGTTACGTTTCTTGACAAAGTACGTACCTGTAGGGTTACCTTTTTTGTTAAGGCCGGTGCTTGTTAGTTTAACTAAAATAGTATTTTTCTTTGCCATGGTGCTTTCTAGTCCCTAAATTTAAAGCAAATCATAAAGTTTTTATCAAAGGGCGCGTAATATAGAGTTAAAGTAATTAGCTGTCAATAGGTAGTTCGTGCCAGTTATCATTTTCAAAATACTTGTCAATTTGGGTTCCATTAAAGTGTAAGGCTAGTTTTTTAGTTTGGATGGGAATGCCAACAAGTTTGGGTTTATAAATGACGTAACATGTATTGTTTGTGTGGCGAACGCTATTGTAAGCAATGCCATTGCTATTTTGATTATAGAGTTCTTTGGCAATGCGTTGTGAAGCTGTGTAAGATGTTTTGTCGTAAATGGGGTCGGTGTAAGGGAGTTCTTTTGTTGTATGCAAGCGGCACTCAATAGAGCCTTTTAAGATAAGAATGTTCAATCCGGTGGAGAAAGCTTCGTCTTCAGTAGCAGCAATAAACCTTCCCAGGTGGTATGATTTTTCCCAAATACTTGTTTTTTCAAGCCTAGAAGCGTAATAGCCTCCAAATAAATCGGTTGAAAATCTTCCTGGAGGCGTTTTATAGAAAAATGGTGCCATGACAAAGCTAGCGCCGTCTCCAAAAACACAATCTTGATGCGGAATGCGGTTGTTTCTAATACGATCGCTGGTAAGCATTTCCCATTTACAAGCTTGCTCATAGTCATGTTTGGGGCATAAATTTTCAAATAAGTCGATTGGTGGGTATTGAGTGGAGATGGCTCGGTAGGTGGTTGACCGGATATGTACTTGTTTAATGCCCATCACTGACCTCGAGCAGAGTCGACAATTGATCTGATGTAAGCGATGTCCATAATTTCTCCACCAAGCATAATATCGAGCGCTGATTTGCCATGTAACATGGCATTGCTTTTTCGGACCCATTCGTCGGCGCGTTTAGTGTTGCCAAAAATAATGCGTAAGCCTTTTACAATACCAATAATATAGGAAATACGTACAATGGTGTCGTGAGGTAATTTGGGTTGAGGTTGTTTCTTCCAGGCATCGTAAGTTGATGGTGCAATTGATCCAAGTAAGATGAGGGCTTCTTTACGGCCTAGTTGCCAAGTTTTCATGATATTATTAAAGAGGTCAAGGCCTACACGAGTGTCTAGTTCGTGTGATGAGGTGGCGGGATTTGGTTGTGTAGTGGTCATGCTTTGTCTCTTTATGTTTTTATTTAATTATAACATAGATAAAGGATATTGTCTAGATCTGGATAATAAATAAATATTATCCGAATCTGTGCATTTTGCATTCCTCTGTAGGGCAAGGATTTGTAGGGTTAGGCTGTGTGTTGTGAAGCTAATCCTTGCAATTTAACCTTCTTGGGCGTAAATAATACGCTTGCTAGATGTGATTGAAAAAAGACAATCGTGGGAAGGGTTATGAAATCAGTCAAAAAAGCGATATTTCCGGTGGGTGGGTTAGGAACTCGGTTTTTGCCTGCGACTAAGTCAGTCCCCAAAGAAATGCTTCCAGTAGCTGCCAAGCCGTTGGTTCAATATGCCTATGAGGAAGCACGGCAAGCTGGTATTGAGCAGTGTATATTTGTAACTGGTCGTAATAAAAATGCTATCAACAACCACTTTAACCATGCTTTTGAGCTGCAATCGGTTTTGTCGGAGAATGAAAAGAAAGATATGCTTGATAAAGTAGCCTCTTGGTTACCGAACCCTGGTCAGGTAATGTTTATTCCGCAACAAGATCCAGCAGGTCTTGGTCATGCTATTTGGTGTGCACGTCATGCTATTGGTAATGAGCCTTTTGCGGTTATTTTACCAGATGAAATGGTGCTTCATAAGAAGGGTGCACTGTCTCAAATGATGGATGCATACAAGAAGTATGGTGGTAATGTACTGGCAGTAGCAGAGGTAGCTAAAGAAGATACTTCCAAATATGGCATTTTAGATATTGAAAAAGAAATTAGTGACACGGTAGTGCAAGCAAGAGCAATGGTAGAGAAGCCAGAGCCAGATGAAGCGCCGTCAAATTTGTCGCTAACTGGAAGGTATATTTTGCAGCCTGAAATTTTTGACTATCTGGATAAACATCAACGAAAACATAAATCCGGAGATGGTGAAATTCAGCTAACTGATGCGATGGAGTCCATGCTTAAATACTCACCATTTTATGGTTGTAAATTTGAAGGAAAGCGTTTTGATTGTGGTTCCTTGGTTGGTTTTCTGGATGCGTGTATTGCGTATTCATTAGAGGATAAAGAAGTCGCTAAGCAGGTACAAGAAATGCTTGTTAAATATAACGAGAGTGAGGTGCGCAAGGCATCATGAAAATTGTAGTTATAGGAACTGGGTATGTTGGTCTTGTCTCGGGTGCTTGTTTTTCGCATTTAGGATGGGACGTTGTTTGTGTTGACAATAATCCAGAAAAAGTATCAGCATTGCAAGCCGGGAAAATTCCTATTTACGAGCCGGGTCTTGAAGCATTGGTTAAGGAAAATGTTGATGCTGCAAGGCTGACATTTGCTGGTGATGTGTCTGAAGTTGTAGAGGGTGCGGATATTGTTTTGCTTGCTGTAGGAACACCAACTGATCCTCAGACAGGAAGAGCAGATTTAACGTATATCTATCAAGCAACAGAAGCCTTGGCTAAGTCATTAAGTCATTCGGTGCTTATTATTACCAAGTCCACTGTTCCAGTAGGTACGGGCAATAAAGTTAAAGAGATTTTGGATAAGCAGTGTCCGGAATTGGAGTGTTTGGTTGCATCGAATCCTGAGTTTTTACGCGAGGGATCTGCTGTTCAAGATTTTCTTGAGCCAGACAGAATTATTGTTGGATCTCAAGATGAGCGAGCAAAAGAGTTGTTAGATCAGCTTTATGCACCGCTTACCAATAGGGGCTATCCGATTCTTCATACTGATATTGCTACGGCAGAGCTTATTAAATATGCATCCAATGCTTTCTTGGCTACTAAAATTGCTTTTGCAAATGAGATTGCCGATATTTGTGAGGGTGTTGGAGCTAATATAAGCAAGGTGATTCAGGGAATGGGAATGGATAAGCGAATAGGGGCTCAATATATGCAGCCTGGTCCTGGTTATGGTGGTTCCTGCTTCCCTAAGGATACTTTGGCTTTGACGCATATTGCTAATGATGCTGGTTCGCCAACGGCAATTGTAGAGTCGGTGATTGCCTCTAATGATAACCGCAAAAAACGCATGGCTGATAGGGTTATAGCGGCAGCGGATGGAAGTGTGGATGGTAAGAATATAGCAATTTTGGGTCTTACATTTAAAGCAAATACGGATGACATGCGCTATAGTTCTTCGTTGGATATTGTGCCTGCGCTTGTACAGGCAGGTGCAAAACTAAAGGTTTATGATCCTGAAGGGATGGCTGAAGCAAAAAAATTACTAACACAAGAATCTATTGTTTGGTGCGACACCGCGATGGCTGCGTATGATGGCGCGGATATTGTAGTGATTGTTACAGAATGGGATGAGTTTAGGGCTATTGATATGCCCGCTCTTGCAAAAACGATGCAGGGTAATGTGCTTGTTGATCTTAGAAATCTCTATCGTCGTAAAGATGTTGCTGCAGCAAATTTGAACTATTTTCCCATTGGCAAGACGAAATATTCTTGATACAAACGCTAGGGTATTTTGTATTTTTAATGTGCACGTGATTTTTATTTGTCTTGCAACTGCTAGGTACGTATAAATTATTCGTGTGAATGTCATTTCATGTAAAGCAAAGGAGATCTTTATGAGCTTTTACGGTGGCCTTTCGGCAGAACATTTGCGTCAGTTTGTAGAGCGCATTGAGCGTCTAGAAGAAGAAAAAGCCAATATTGGTGAAGATATCAAAGAGGTTTTCGCTGAAGCAAAAAGTAATGGTTTTGATGTAAAAACCATTCGCCAAATCTTAAAGCTTCGTAAAATTGATGATGATGATCTACAAGAGCAAGAATTTTTGTTGGATACCTATAAGCGTGCGCTGGGAATGTTGCCAGAGATTGATGAAGCAGATGAGGCGCCAGCTACTCAAGAGGGTTCAGAAGAGATTAAGGCTGCTTAACTAACACAATTTCAATGATGTCATCATCGATTGCTTGTGAATAAAGTGTATGGGTTGCTTTATTGGCTGGGGTTTTTACGTTCACGAAATTCATGCAAAAAGAGCGCAAGGCGCTACTGCCGCCACTGCGCTTTGGTGTCAATTGTAAACCAAGTTGTTCTTTGGCCTGATTCATGATTAGTATAAAAATAAAAAAACACGCATGAAGATAGCTTCATGCGTGTTTTTTTGAAGTAATATAGCCGATGATCTAGGCAGCATCGGGTAGTTCGGAGTGTGTTCCTAACAGAAGTTCTAACTGTCTAATTTCATCCTTGATCTTCAGCTTTGCTTTTTTGTAGTCTGCTGTCGGCAGAAAATGCTGTTCAGCATAGTGAATTTGATTCTCTAATTGTTGGTGTTTTGCCTTTAAAGCTGATATATGAGATGCGGCTGACATAAAAAACCTCCATTATTGTAGAATTATAGTCTATAAATCATGTGGATTACCATTGTAACATAGTAGCTTATCGTGCACACATAATTTATTAGGGGTGGGGTCAAATAAATAATTTGACATTTTTGAAATGAAACGTTTTTGTTACGGCTTTGTTGGTTAATAAATTAGGAAAAGTAACTTTTGGTTGAGATTGGAAAATGGATAAAAAGCGTATTGTTATTGGCATATCAGGAGCATCAGGTGCTATTTATGGTATTGAGCTACTTAAGGTGCTAAAGAAGCTTGATACTATTGAGACCCATCTGATTATTAGTAAGGCTGCCGGTATCACTATTAAGCAAGAGACCGATCTTTCTGTAGGAGATGTTCAGGCGCTTGCGGATGTGGTGTATCAGGTTGATGACATTGCTGCGGCAGTTTCAAGTGGTTCATTTGTTCATCATGGAATGATTATAGCACCTTGTTCTATTAAGACTATGTCTGAAGTGGCGTGTGGAATAACGAGTAATCTTATTAGTAGAGCGGCAGATGTAACTTTAAAAGAGCAAAGAAAATTGGTTTTAATGCTAAGAGAAACGCCATTGCATGCAGGTCATTTGGCTAGTGCGCAGAAACTTGCGTCCATGGGGGCTGTGATAGCGCCTCCTGTGCCAGCATTTTATAATAAGCCAACATCGATTGATGAAATAGTGAAGCATTCGGTGGGGCGGGTATTAGATATGTTTGATATTGGTGCAGATATTGTTAAGAGATGGAAGTAAGTGTCAATATTGTTGACTTTAGCCTATTATGTGCAACTTGATTTACGATTAGTATGGAGGGTGAATTTTTAAGGTGGTCATTCAATTATTATTTCCTATATTCACTAAAATATGATATAATATTCAGGTAGGTGGCGTGTAGTTACCTATTTTTAGCTGTGTAAATGATTCGTGCTTTCGGGTGCGTTTTTTTATCAGCTGATTTGGATATGTGATTTAATGCTCATTATTTGTAAAGCGCAATGGTACAAGAAGAAAAAAAGCGTAATAAACTAAAAATTCTTAATCAAGAGTACCATAAGGTTAAAGACCGTATAGAGTCTCTGACAAGCGAAGGTGCTTTTGATCAGTTGCTTGTTATGCGTTTAAAAAAGCAAAAACTCCATTTAAAAGACGAAATTAGCTTGCTTAGCTCCTCTTTGTGCGATGATATTATTGCATAATAGAGACTAAGCGGTTACGATGTGTCGCAAATTAAATTGTGTGACCATTGAGATTTTATTGGTAGAAATATGACTCAATATAAAGTAGCTGTTGTTATGGGTAGTCAGTCGGATTGGTCGACCATGTCATGTGCCCAGACTCTTTTGGAAGATCTTGGAATAGAATGCGAAAGCCGGATAGTTTCGGCGCACCGTACCCCAGATAGAATGGTACAGTTTGCAAAGAAAGCTAAAGAAGAAGGTTTTGGGGTGATCATTGCGGGTGCTGGCGGTGCAGCTCATTTGCCTGGCATGATAGCCTCGATGACAGATTTACCAGTATTTGGTGTTCCGGTTAAGAGTAAAGCGTTAAGTGGTATGGATAGTTTGTTATCTATTGTACAGATGCCTGCAGGAGTTCCTGTAGGAACGCTTGCCATTGGTGAGGCTGGTGCTAAGAATGCAGCACTACTAGCTGCTTCTGTTATTGCTCTAACCAATGATGCTGTGGCTGAAAAACTTGCTGATTATCGCGCACAACAAACCAATAAGGTGGCTGATACGCCATCATAAAAAATCATGAGATAATAACTAGGATATAGATTTATGAAGGTCATTGCACCAGGATCAGTAATTGGAATTATTGGTGGGGGTCAATTGGGTAGAATGGCTGCAGTTGCAGCTTCGGCTCTTGGTTATAAGGTACATATTCTTACAGATACAAAAAATAGTCCGGCTTCGTTTGTTGCAGCCAAGACCTTTGTTGGTCCGTATGAAGACAAAAAATTACTTGAGAAATTTGCGCATTCGGTGGATGTGGTTTCCTATGAATTTGAAAATATTCCAATAGAATCAGTAGAGTATTTGGCGGAATTGGTTGAGGTGCGTCCAAATCCAAAGTGCCTTAAGGTCGCGCAGCATCGGGTTGTTGAAAAAGACTTTATGAAAGAGATTGGTGTTCCTACTGCTAATTACCGTCATGTTAAAAATGCACAAAGTTGTAGTAAGGCGTTTAAGGAAATTGGCCCCCATTGTATTTTAAAGACGGCACAGCTTGGTTATGATGGTAAAGGTCAACACAAGATAGATGAAAATACAGTATTTGCAAAATTGTGGCGTGAACATGAGTTGGGAGACTGTATTTTAGAGGAGCTTGTGCCATTTGAAAAAGAAATTTCGGTGGTTCTTGCTAGAGATATTCATGGTGGTGCTATGCCTTATATGCCATCCCAGAATATTCACAATAATGGTATTTTAGATACCACCATTGCACCTGCTGATATACCAGAAGGTATGGACGAAAAAGCCTGGGACATTGCATTTAATATAGCTGACTCCCTAGAGCTGGTTGGTGTGTTGGCTGTGGAATTTTTTGTTACCAAAGACGGTGAGCTATTGGTAAATGAAATAGCACCTCGGCCTCACAATTCAGGTCATTGGACAATGGATGCATGTGTAACAGGTCAGTTTGAACAATTTGTAAGGGCAATTTGTGGTTTACCGCTTGGATCCTCAGCAATTTACTGTACCGCCATTATGAAAAACCTTATCGGGGATGATGTTAATCTTTGGGAAGAATATATCAAAGAGCCCGATGCCAAGCTTCATCTTTATGGTAAAGACGAGGCCAAGGAAGGACGTAAAATGGGGCATGTTACGTTACTAATGTCGGCGGATGATGAATTGGTAGAAGTTTAAGAAGATGTCTTTTGCAAGAACCTGCTGCCAGGTGCGTATGGCTCAATATTCGCTAATTCTTCGGGAATATTATTTGCGTCAAACGTTTGCACTTCAACACTGGTTAGAGAAATAAGGTCTATTCCTAGATTTGCTTGGCCGTTGCTGCGGTCAATAAGGCATGCTTCCATGATAGGGTTTGCACCATGCTCTTTGATGCAGTTGATTGCTTCAATGGATGATTTTCCAGTGGTAACAACGTCTTCTACTACTAATACATTGGCATTTTTATTTAGAGTAAAGCCACGACGGAATGTAAATGTGCCATCTACACGTTCACAAAAAATGCCATCTACGCCAAGTTGCCTTGCCATTTCGTAACCCACTACAACTCCTCCCATTGCAGGGGCCACAACAAGGTCGATAGATTGTCCGGTTGATTCTAGATGGTTGCGTACCTTATCTGCGAGGCATGCACATAGCTTATCGGCTATTTTGGGGTTCATCAACACTCTGGCACATTGCAAATATGTGTCACTATGTTTGCCAGAGGATAGAATAAAATGTCCTTTTAAAATGGCTTGTGCATCATGAAAGTGCTGAAGGATATTTTCTTGATTCATGTTTGGTACTAAATTTTTCTTTATTTAACGAAGTGGGTTGTCCTCATCATCGTCCTCATCTATGGAGAGTGGAGGAGCTGTTGGTGGTATGTCGTCTATTTCATGTAAGTTTGGTACGGTTGGTTCGCCCTGATTAAAATCAGGTAGTGGTGGTGTGGCGGGAGCGGAGTTGGCTTGGTCATTTTCTTCTGGAAAATCAAGGCCTTCGGTGAGGTTGTTAATCTCGTTGTGAGTGTCTTTAACGTCAGCTCCAGTTGGCGTGGCTTGAGTTTTCATTGGCGCTGGTGGTGCCGGCGGCGGAGGTGCTGGCGGCGGTGGCGGAGGAGGAGTTGGATTTGTGGGTGTTAATGGTAACGGAGGAGGTGGCGGTGGTGGAACGTCTTGGTTAAGTGTTTGTTCGTGTTTTTCCTGATATTGGCCAATATCATCATGACTAGATGAGACAGAAGATTGGTTTGTTGGTGGCAATGGCAGCGGAGGAGGTGGCGGTAATACGGTATCCTCAGTTTCTTCTTCATGATGTAAATAACCTTCGTCATTATCATCATCTTGACCATCAAATGCACCTTCCTCAAGGTTGGTTGGCTGCTTGTTAAATGTTGGTGGCGGTGGTGGTGGGGGCATAAAGGATGTTGGTTCTGTGAAGCTTTCTGCTTCATGATCAAGCCCATCTGATTCGTCTTCGATCTCTGTTTCAAAGTCATCTTCATGTGAAGTATCAGATTGCTCCATGCTAGCTAAAGTACGAGCAAAACTGTTTGCTGGTGGCGGTGGTGGAAGAGGAACTTCTTGTGGTTTATGTTCACTGGGTGGAGGTGGATTTGCTGATAATTCAGCTTTTTTAGCTTGAGAGTCAATAAGTGCATCAATCTCATTCAGCATTGCCTCAGCTTCGTCGTCACCGTCATCGTCACTGTTGTTTGCAAGTTCAATGTCTATGGATTCTTGCTCAACATCAATTTCAGCAAAGCCGTCTTCATCGTCATCTTCGTCAATAAGTACATCAGAAGAGGTGTGTTCTTCTTGGGCTGGTAGTTCAGCAGAAGGTACAGTGGCGGGCGAAGGCGCATCATGATGATGCTTTAGTGATAAATTATTAAGGTCTGTGATGCTAGCAGGTTCTTTATCTGGGGTGCTTGCGTTTTGCTGTATGTCTTTGGGCCCTATCACTTCCACACCTGAAGGAAATGCATTTGGATCTGAGTCGGTTCTGTATTCATTATCAAGGTAGGGAGCATTGGATGAATGGCTGCTATTATTATCCTCAAATTCTTGCATAGGGTCAAAGAAGTCTTCTGACCCTTCTTGTGAAAGGTGTTCTTGGGAGGTTTTGGTGTTTTGAGGTGCGGTGTTATCTTCATTGATAAGGTCGCTTGGGTCAAAGAAAGATTCCTGGTCTTCGTCGTCTTGGTCTTCAGGTAAGTCAGCTTCTAGAGAAGAAGGGTCTGTATGCATATCAACAAGATCAAGTTCTTCTTCTTGATCCAGGGAGGCATCGTCAGTGGAGGTGCTTTGTTGATTATCGGGTGTACGGGGATGAGTGTTGCCTGTTAATTGGTGTTCGGCGTCCTCTGATATGGACGGTTCGTCATCTTCGGATTTGGTCCCTCCAGACTTATCTATTAGTAAAAATAAGCCAAGTAATAGCGGTACTATTAGTCCAATGCGGATGTACCATTGGGTCATAGAGTCTGCGTTAATCTCTAGCGAAGCTGAAATTGAATCAGCCGAATGATTGCCCGGTAGTAGTTTGGCAATGGTTCCTTGAAATGGTATAAGTTGATTGCCCTGTTGCTGGGCAATAATGCTGACCTTGGGATAGGTTGTGACGGTGTAACTTACTGTAAAATCGCCAACATCGGGTTTTTGTGGGTCGAGTCCAAAATAGAATTTATTTTCGTGTAGTTTAAATGCTTTTTTTCCACTTTCACCCAAATTGTCTAAGTCTTTGGTTGTTAGGTTCATAGGGGTGGTTTGAGCGTGTTTGGAAAGTTGTTGGGTCAGCTCACGGGATAATGTTAAAGCTCCAACTTTAACTTCACCAGTCCATTTTTCAGATTTTATAAGTAAGTTTCTAGGGTTAACGCCGCGTTCGTCTGCAATTAATGTTTCAGAAAAATCGTTACCTTTGGTTTCATTTATAAATTGGTACACAGATACAACCCGGTTTAGTGCCGAGCCTTCTGCTGATACCTTAAATAAAGGGTCTGTAAGCGATTGCGGGGATACCCCCTGTTGTACATGGACGAGTTTTCCATCATATTGTGGGTCAATGTGACTAGCGTTAATGGTAGGAATGGTAGCCGGGCCTATGAAAAAGCCAACTAATGCCATTGAAACCACACTAATAGTAAGCAGCGCTAAGCCAAGAATACGTTTTTTGGACAACATATGCATGCAATTTGTATATGTAAGTTTAAGACAGCCTCTAATAGAGTATTATTAAATGAATATGGGTAGATAAGCAATCATTAAAAATGCTATCTTGCAACTTGATTGAAGTAAAGAATAGGTTATGGTGTAATAGTGTTTGCGACTTAAGAAGTTGTCGTTGGTCGCGTGATAAGCGCGTTGGCGCGAAGACGGAAACAACCATGCCAAATTGTTGTTAGATTTGGTTTTATAAGGAGGATGAACGTGGTTATTCTACAAGAATTGCTTGATAAGGGCGGGATTGTGATGTTTATCATTATGTTGCTTTCGGTGTATGTGGTAGCAGTTTTGCTGTTTAAGTTGGTGCAATTTATTAAGTTTCATACTCATTCTCGGGAATATGTGAATGAAATTATGGATGCGATAGAAGATAAGCAATATGCAGATGCGGTTCGTATTGCAGCAAACGCAAAAAGCCCTTTGGCAAGGGTATTGGAAACCGCGTTAAAAAGTGTTGTTAATCGTACATTAGGTGACGATAAAAAATTACGAGCCATTGAAGAAAGTGGTAGTAGGCAAATACGTAAATATGAGACACACCTTAGAGGCTTAGAAATGGTTGCAACGATTGCTCCGTTATTGGGATTGTTGGGGACGGTGCTTGGTATGGTCAAAGCATTTGCTGGGATTGGTGCAGGTGGTGGTCAAGTGGACCCGTCTATTTTGGCAAGTGGTATTTGGGAGGCGTTATTGACTACGGTAGCTGGGTTGTCGGTGGCTATTCCTGCTTTGGCAATATATTATATTGTTGATGGAAGGGTTGAATCAATGAGGGCGGCATGGAAAGACACGGTGACGTCTGTGTTGAGCAAATGTGATGCCACAATCAGTTAAGAAGCGTTATGAAAGACTTGTCGTTTTCACGCTCTATTACATCGAAGCCGCAAAAGCTTAATTTGACGGCGCTCATCGATATTATTTTTTTGCTGGTGGTGTTTTTTATGTTAACGACGCACTATCAACGATACTCGTTTGTTGAACTTGGCGTTTCCATGGAAGAGTCTTCAGAGGATGTGGCGGGTCATTATGCATTAAGAACAATTATCGTGAAGTTGGAAGCTGACTCACGCTTTAGTATCCAAGGACAAGATTACCCTTTATTAGAATTAGCGTTTGTAATTGAGAGCTTGTTGGATCATGAAAAAAATATGCAAGTGGTTCTTGCTGGTGGAGAGCACGCTAAAGTTCAGGATATTGTAACAGCGATGGAGCAACTTTCAATGGCGGCAGTAGAACATATATCGGTTGTGGAGTAATAGAATGTTACAATTTGAGCGACCACAAAGAAAGCGAAAAGACATTAATATTATACCATTAATTAATGTTATTTTTCTGATGTTGATTTTTTTTATGGTTGCCGGAGAAGTTCGAAGTACCGATACTTTGGTTGTGGAGGCGCCAAAAAGAAATGAAGCTACTCAAGAGGATGTCTTGTATGACGATATGATCATTGTGTATGTCCGGCGTGATGGGATTATTGCTGTGAATCATGATATTGTTGATCTTAAGGATTTTGAGACCATCATGAAAACTTCCCTTTATAATTATCCGGATATTCCGGTGAGAATTAAGGCAGACAAAGACCTTCCTGCCAAAAAATTATTATGGATGATGCGAGTTATTGAGCAGTCAGGTGCATCGCAATTATCGTTATTTACTGAGGTATAGGTGGTATATGGGTATGGGTCGTGGATTTGTCATTATGATTGGTATATCGTTGTTACTTCATATAGTGGCATTTACCTGGATATCTCTACCTTCAAGTGCTAAGCCCAAACCTAGATCCGTTCAGTTGGCAATTAAATTTGGTAAGCCTGCTACAGAACAAAATAAATCAGTTATTAGTAAAAGAGGTGAGGTTGCTGCAACTGGTAGGCAAGTCTCTAAAGCAAACGGTGAACAAGGTGTCTCAGGTACAGGTTCTTTTGTCTCTGGTGATGTTGATCGGGCTGTAGCCATGGCGCAGTTAATGCCGCCAGGTATTTCAGATCAACATATTCAGGCGATGCCTATTCCCGATATGTCGGTTCCTTCTCCAGAGATTATTCCTCAAGGTTCAGTAAATGATCCTCATATACTTGATTCAGACGAAGGGGCTACAGGAGGTGTCATTCCTTTTTTTGAAGATGCTTCGCAAGGTTTTTCTTATGGAAATGTATTGGATGATGATGGCAACGTGTTAACGTATGAACGTGTACTTGCATTATGGCTTGATAAACACCGGCGTTACCCTGAAGTGGCTAAAAGAGACAAATTATCAGGTGCTGCTGTGGTTCGTATTAAGATTAATCGTGAAGGTAAAGTTATTTTATTTGATATTACTACCTCAACAGGGCATAAATCCCTTGATGAGGCACTTGTTGCAATGATAAAAAAAGCTAATTACAGAGTGCCACCGCCGCCAGATGAATATCAAGATATTTCTAAGCATTCGTTTGAAATTGAATTTAGGTTTACGTATGAGCAAGAAGCAACCGAGCAAGAAAACACTGACCGACTTGATTCAGCTGATGAAGGATCTCAGGAATCCTAAGACAGGGTGTCCATGGGATGTTGAACAACATTTTGCATCGATTGCTCCACATACCTTGGAAGAAGCGTATGAGGTGGTTGATGCAATTGAACGCGATTCGATGGAAGAATTAAAGGGTGAGCTTGGCGATTTGTTGTTTCAAGTTATTTTTCATAGCCAATTAGCCTCCGAAGAGGGGTTGTTTGATATGGAAGATGTGATTGATAGTGTTACCAGAAAAATGATATTCCGGCACCCCCATGTTTTTGGTGATGATACTTCTATTAAAACAGCGGATGATCAAGAGCGTGCTTGGGAGGTTTTAAAAGCAAAAGAAAAGCCAGCGTCACATGATGAATCGGTATTGGCAAATGTACCAGTAGGTCTGCCTGCAACAACACGCGCGTATAAACTCCAGAAAAAGGCAGCGAAAGTAGGGTTTGATTGGCCTGATTTATCGGGAGTATTTGCAAAAATTGCTGAGGAATTGGCTGAAGTGCAAGAAGCCATTGAAAGTGGCGATAGTCAGTCTATGCTCAAAGAATCAGGTGATGTCATGTTTGCGGTAGTGAATTTGCTACGTAAAATTGGTGTTGACCCAGAGACTGCCTTGCGTGCAACCAATCAAAAATTTACTCAGCGTTTTTCATATATTGAGCAGCAATTAGCCCGTAATGGAGTAAGTATTGATGATGCAACGCTCGAGGAAATGGACGGTCTATGGGAAGAAGCTAAGATGTCTTGTGAGTAATGCATTTAAAGCTCTAAGAAAATAGATGCTAAATATAAAACTGATTCTAAGGAGAAAGAAAAAATGACAGGTCCTAATTCAGATAAACAAAAGCATTTGCTTGCTGGGGCGAGCGCGGATAAAGTTGCCGCACAGGTAGATAGAACACGCAGAAAAGCCTTAGATAATTCTGTGCACGACTCTTCTAGTTGGTGGGCTGAGCGTGCGCCAGGCGGAGGAGTAAGGCCTAGCGGTTTGTATAGAGGGCTTCAAATGTGTGTCAATGGGATATTAATAACGTCTACAATTTTAGCAGTAAGGTTTGCTAATGATTATTGGGATGATGGGCAGATTAATTCGGGAGGATACCAAAAAATAGTAGAAAATGGTGCGGTGCTTACTGCTTTAACATCAGCAGTAGTTGGGCCAGTATGGAGTTATTTTCAAGGCATTGAAAGTTAAGGTTCTAAACATGAAATGCAAGCCACTAGTAATATTGTGCATCTGAGTGATACTGTCATCAAGGCGGTAGGAAAAGAGTATTATTGACAGTTAGATGCACTTTTAAGATACTAATGTTTTGATTATGTTGTTTCATTTAAATGACGTGTTTTTTATGCGAGATTTACTTCAACGACCCCGTAGTCTTGCTCAGGCGCTTAAAAGCGCAGTAGAGCAAGATGTAAACGAGAGTTTAAATCAAGGGGTACCAGTGTATTATCGGTGCCAAGAGGCTGGCGTGATGATTAAGCACCTTCCTAATGGTGAGCGTTTTATTGTTAAAATGGACGATTGTTACCGTGAGATGGTGGTAGAGGAGCTTCCCCCCAAAGACAGAATGAGTTAAAAGTTATTAAATTGTATATTGCTAAGTTAGGGGGTAAATATGCCAATCATATTTATTTTCCAGTACGGCGCCGTTTAGTCAGAGGAAAGTTTGCTCCTGATTCTTACGACTACATGTTAGGGAGTACTCTTAATGAGGAGAGTTTGTCTTGGAAAAACCCATATTTTGGATAGTCGCGGGGCCCAATGGCGCAGGAAAGTCTACGGTAGTAAATCATGTGCTAGATAAGAATATTGAAGTTCTAAATCCCGACGAATATGCCCGTAATCAGCTTAAAAGTGGTTCAAAAAGTGCGTTATTTATGGGTTCAAAACATATTTTAGAAGATATTGAAACCAGACTTCACGCCAATCAAAAAAGTTCATTTGGAATAGAGACTACTTTTTCTGGTAAATATCACTTACGAATTATGCACCAGGCTAAAGAAAAAGGTTGGATGGTTGGGTTGTTGTTTATTGGCACTGACAGCTACGAAATGAATATTTGGCGGGTTCGTCAACGCATCCAACGTGGAGGTCATTATGTAGGGCCTGCAGAGATTAAACGGCGATATTACCGGTGTTTGAGCCATTTAAGTGAAGGGCTGCAGATTGCAGATATTGCCTATGTCTATGACAATACATCAGATAGTATGCAGCTGTTGGTGAGTAAATGCTTGGATGGGAAATTAGAGGCGCATGCACGATTTCCCAGCTGGCTGAAAGAATTAAGTATCGCAGCGTTAGAAAATGTCAATCCAGTATATCAGGACGCATGAATCAGTTGTAGCTGTTAAGCTATATTGGTCCGAGACATCTAAACATGTTTCGCTTGTTTCTTCTTTGGAAAATAATTTACCCGAATCTGCGATGCCATCGTCAATTTTCTTGTCAATGGACCAGGCATCTTGTGCATGGATAACGCCATTTTCAGGTTCGCCATTGCTATCGGGTTCACCCAGTTGTAGTGCATGCCCACGACGGTTATAAATTTCGGTATCAATTTTATGTAATTGATATAATCCCCTGGGGTTAATGTCGGTGCTGGGGGCATTGGTGTTGGTTCCAAAGCGCGTGGAGCCATCAATAACAACCCCTGAATAGCTGCCAGCAATCATGTCGGCTAGTTGCAAATGACGCCAAGCATAAAGGTCTTCAGAGTCATTGAGCATGGTATCGCCGTCACCATTATGTGCTCCAGAAATAGGAGGGCCAGCACTATATGAGCCCCATTGGGAGCTAGCACTTGCTAAGTCACCTGGAAGTGTGTCGTAAGAATCTCTGAATAAATTGATTTGGGTATCAAAGCTGGTGAGCTCTTCGCAAGTGCGTTGTAGACGTGCAGATGTAATTAAGTTAAAGCCGCCTGATACAGTTGCCAATAACAAGCCCATAATTACAATGGCGATGGCCATTTCAATAATCGTAAATCCGTTAGTGTTGTTCATGGTTGAATCCCTGAAGGTATTCGTGAACATGTTTTACGTAATTTTCTTCTGATATTGCGATAAAGTCGGCTTCTTTTTCGGTGAGGTCTCTAAAATATTTTCCAGGGTTTCCTGCCCAGATTTGTCCCTTAGGTATTCGCTTTCCTGGGGTGATAAGTGCCCCAGCAGCTACCATGGCGCCACTTTCTACAATGACATCGTCCATGATGGTAGCTCCCATGCCAACAAAACACCCATCTTCTAGCATGCACGCATGAAGTAATGCTTGATGGCCTACCGTTACTCCAGATCCTATAAGGGTAGGGTGACCACCTCGGGTGACATGAATAACAGTACCGTCTTGAATATTGGTGCGGTCTTTGATGCGTATGTGTGCGACATCGCCACGTAATACGCAACCAAACCATATGCCAACCTCAGAACCAATTTCAACATCACCAATAATATCAGCGCTCGGTGCAACAAAACTGTTTGTACCAATGGTGGGTGAAATCTTGTTGTATGGATATAAAGGCATGACCTGGCCCTGGCTAAAATGAGTTATACGTAACCCCAGTAATGGTTAAATCACTTGTTTTTACTATAAACTTTTGTTTTTAATAAAATTTTCAGCGTTTTATCCGTGATTGGGATTATGGAAATTGTGGCAATAACTCTAGTCCAGTGTGCTCTTTTAGTCCACTCATAATATTCATGTTCTGGATAGCTTGTCCGGCTGCACCTTTGATAAGATTATCAATGGCGCTAACAATAACTGCTTTGTGCGTTGAGCGCCCCGGAGTAACCCCAATAAGGCATTTATTGGTACCAGTTACATCACGTGTGGTGGGGGTAACTCCAACCGGCAAAACATCTACAAATGGCTCATTTTTGTATGCTTTATGGAGCGATTGGTGGATGGATTCGGTTGTAATGCCGTCATTAAGGGTAACATAGATAGTTGACAAAATGCCGCGGCTCATGGGTACTAGGTGTGGTGTAAAGTTAATGGTGACATCATCGCCATATTGTTTACTCAATGCCTGTTCCGTTTCTGGGATGTGCCGATGCTTACAAATGTTATAAGCCTTAAGGTTGTCATTAACTTCACAAAATAATGTGCCAACATTGGCGCTTCTGCCTGCGCCGGTAGCGCCTGATTTTGCGTCTATGATAATATCGTCAACGTGAATAAGTTTTGCCCGACATAAAGGAGCCAAGGGTAAAATCATGCTTGTTGGATAACATCCTGGGCATGCCACCAGGCGTGCTGTTTTAATACGATCTCTGTTAAGTTCACTTAGGCCATAGATTGCTGTAGGTTGTAGTTCAGGAGCAAGGTGTTTGGTTTGGTACCATTGTTCGTAAATTGCTGGGTTTTCTAATCTAAAATCAGCAGATAAATCAATAACTTTCAGGCTACTATTGATGTTCTTTATAATGCTTTGCGACTTTGTATGAGGTAAGCAAAAAAATGCAATATCACATTTATCAAGCGGTGCATCGTCAAGGGAGCTAAGTTTAGGGAGCTCTTGCCCTCGTAAGTGAGTATACAGCTCATCATAAGACTTATCTGCATTGCTATGTGCAACAAGTTGGGTAATCGTGACATTTGGGTGCTTAAGTAGCAGTCTAACCAATTCCACGCCTGTGTAGCCACTAGCACCTACAATAGCAACTTTAAGATTTTTTTGTAATAACATAACACTAACCCTTTTGTGCGTGTCTATCATGGATCATGATTTTATTTATGGCATCATAATGCCAGGAAAATATAACAGATGCAGTTTGGCAAAGACAGAATAAAAATTAAGGGGGTATTCAACCTAAATTTTAGTGCAGGCAAACTACGTGAATTTTACGAATCCAATGAATAACAACGCGTAAGTAAAATTAATTTTTACTATCACTTACTGACCGCCAATACAAAACCATATACAATGCTGCTCTGTTTAACAAATATGCAAGAGAATAAGGCAAGCAGTGGTTGTTTAACTTGATATTGCCAATAGGGCAATAGAGTATTGGGTGTAAGTTCCAAACAATATTAACGTTTAGAGAACTGGAAGCTCTTACGTGCTTTCGGACGACCTGGTTTCTTACGCTCAACCTTACGGCTATCACGAGTAAGGAAACCACCTTTGCGAAGTGTTTTGTGCAAAGAAGGGTCATAATTGTCGAGCGCGCGGGCAATACCGTGAACAATTGCTCCGGCTTGTCCAGAAAGGCCACCACCAGTTACGGTGCAGTATACATCAAACTTACCTTCGTTGTTGGTAGCTTGAAATACTTGGTTTACAATCATGCGAAGTACTGGACGACCAAAATAAACAGCAATGTCTTTTTTGTTGATGATAATCTGTCCTTTACCTGGCTTAATCCAAACGCGGGCAGAAGAGTTCTTTCTACGACCAGTAGCATAAGATCTGCCAAGTTTGTCGATTTTAGGTTGTGCAGTTTCGTTTGTAGTAGTTGAAGTAGTTGCAGCTTCGGTCATGATATGATGTTACCTAACTAATTTATTTTCTTTTTTTGTTTTTAGTATTGCGTGAAGCAATGTCTAGAATTTCAGGTTGTTGTGCGCCATGAGGGTGCTCATCGGATGCGTATACAAAAAGTTTACGCATTTGAGCTCTTCCCATAGGGTTGCGTGAAATCATGCGTTCTACTGCTTTTTTAACAACACGCTCAGGAAACTTACCGTCGATTATTTCGCCAGCAGTGCGCTCTTTAATACCACCAGGGTGTCCGGTATGGCGGTAATAGATTTTATCAGCAGTTTTGTTGCCGGTAAGGTGAATTTTGTCTGCATTCGTAATAATGACATAGTCACCGCAATCAATGCTTGGAGTAAAGTAGGTTTTGTGTTTTCCACGCAATATTTTGGCTACCTCAGATGCAAGGCGGCCAAGTACTAGATCTGTTGCGTCAACTACATACCATTTTTGTTCAATATCTGCAGGTTTTGCGCTGTACGTTGCCATGATTTGTCTACTTATCAATTCTTCGTTAAACACCTAAAAACAGCCAATCTTGAGGCTGGGCAGGCATATATACGCTCTTTACTTGCCTGCGTCAATTAAAAAATGCTTTATTATTGTAGTCAGCTCATCAAATAACGTATCATATAGTGTAAGAGGATTCTTTTAGATGTTGACCCTATACACGCTTTAGATATATGTTGGAGTCGTTTTTTACTGTCTGTATTACTTTGTGTTAGGCTCGCTTATTATGACTGATTTAGTTGACGAAATCAAAGAAGATATCAAGCAAGAACGTACCATGGAGCTTTTACGCCAATATGGGTTGATACTTGCTTCGTGTATGGTGCTGATTGTATTAGTCTCTGGTGGCTATGTGTGGCACAAAGATAGTCAGCAGCAGCAATATCAAGAGCTAGGAAGTACCTTATATACGGCTCTGCGTGATAGTAGCCAAAGAAATTATGATGAGGCTATCACCAAATATGACACCTTGTCGCAGAATAAGGACCAGGCTATATCTGCCATTGCTTCTTATAAGAAAGCGCAATTATTTATCCAAAAGAAAGACTATAAACAAGCGCTGGCGATACTATTTGAAATAGGAAATAGTGAACATGCCCCTAAAGAAATTAAAGAACTTTCATTATTGCACTGGTCAATGATTGCTACATCGTACCCTGATTTGATAGACCAAGGTGATGTTGAGCTTGTGTTGACAAAACTAAGTACAGATAATGGCGTGTGGCGTTATAGTGCCAAACAGCAATTGGCCTTTTACTATTTCTCTCATAAACGACAAGAAGATGCTCGTGGTTTGTTTAATCAGTTAGCTACTGAAGCTGGCGTTCCCAATACAATTAGCCAGCGTGCACAACAAATGGTTCAAGTGATAGGAGAGTTAAGTGATGGAGAAGTCTAAGGGGTGGTTAATAACCCTATTGGGTTTGGTTGTAGTAACCCTTGTTTCTGGCTGTGCGTCAGATAGTTGGCTTGGTACAAGTGACCAAGAAGAGGTTGTAGAAGGTAAGCGTGTTGCCGTGCTGGAGGCTGATCCGATACTTACGCCGGATGCAGCAGTTGTAGACAAACAAGTTATTGTACCTGACTCCGAGGATGTTAATGTATGGAGTCGATCGCAGGGTTATCATTATACCTTGCCGGGTAATATTGCTATTGAGCAACCAAAAAACATTATTTCTAATGTAAGTATTGGTGATAGTCTTGATCCTTATTACTTATCCAATGCGCCTATTGTTGTTGGAGAGTTCGTTTATACCATTGATGCTCAGGGGTTGGTAAAGGCATTAAACCATAAGAATAAAATGAAACGATTATGGGAATATCAAATTGAGATAGATGAAGATGAGGCGGGTAATTTTACAAATGCGGGTATGAATTATAACCAAGGCGTTTTATATATTACCTCTGGCTATGATAAGGTTTTAGCCCTGGATGCAACAAGCGGTAAATTACTCTGGATCAGAAATATCAATTCCATTGCCAGGTCAAGTCCTTCGGTTATTAATGGTATGCTCATGGTTAATACTATTGATAACCGTTTATATGCTTTAGATGCGAGTGATGGTGGCCTTGTATGGACACATTCGGGTATAGTATCAGATGTTAGTATGTTTGGGTCTACTGCTCCTGTAGCCAGAGGAGACATTGTGTTTGTACCATATTCTTCTGGCGAAATTTATGCGATACATGTGGATTCTGGCCGTACAATTTGGAGCGATATCGTTAGTTCCCAACAGCGAGCTTATTCATCTATTTCAGACATACATGCTGCACCAATATTATATAAAAACCATGTTATTTCTGTGAGTAGCGATGGTGTGATGGCTGCTTTTGAGGCAAAAACAGGTAGTCGCACATGGCAAACGCAATTAAAAAGAGCATCTACTCCTTGGGTGGCAGGTGATTTTGCTTATCTTATTACCCAAAGTAATGAGTTGGTGTGTTTATTTTTGCCCACTGGTGCAATACGTTGGGTACGACAATTGACAAAATTTGAGGATATCGAGGACCAAGAAGGGCCAATTACATGGAACGGTCCGGTTATGGGAGCAGGTTCCTTGTGGATTGTTTCATCTCATGGTAAACTATTAGAATTGTCAGCTCAAGACGGTCAAACTATTTCACAGTTAGAAGTTAATGAGGATATTTATCTTTCTCCTGTATTGGCCAATGGCGCAATGTTTTTACTAACCCAGGATGCGCGATTACTAAAACTTGGAAAATAGCTTGTTGTTCTTTAGTGTTTCATGCGTCTGTTAGTTTGGCAAATGCATAATCTTCGGGGGTGTTTGTATGATACGAACGTGGATGGTATTAGTACTAATTTGCTGCTTACCGCTTACCTCTTTGGCTGTTGTAGGGCGTAATATTTATACGCACCCTGCCAATAAGGGAGTAGTGCTTTACCCTAATGTTGATAGGATACTTATTATTGGTGATGGTCTGGTGTCGCATCACCAGGTGGGAAGGTCACGTTCATTAGAAGAAACATTGGCAAGATTTTTACGCATGGCTGGCTACGTGGATACGCAAGTAGTGTCGATTGCAGAGCCCAAGCTTAATAGTTCGGCGGCACGTCTTAAGATGCCAAGCATTCTAGAATATTATAAACCATCCATTGTGATTATGGCACTGGGGTATGAAGATGTTATTCGTCAAGAAAAACTAAAGAGCAGCATGCAGCTTATGGATGAGATGTTAACTCAGCTTAAGAAGGCTAAGATTCGGATATTATTGGTGGGCGTAAAGCCGCCTGAAGATGCATTTCCGTTCTACAAAGAAAAGCTGCCCCAAGTGTATCAATATTTAGCAAGTAAGCATCAAATACCTCTATATCCAGAGCTTAGAGCAGGCTTGTCAGAAGAAAATGGTATGTTGATGAAAGATAAAATTCACCCATCGCCAAAAGGAGTGCGGTTTATAGCTCAGCAGCTCCAACCTACCATCGAGGCTATGCTAGAAAAACTGTATGAAGATAGGCGCTTTAGTGAGCAAGAAAGCTTCTATAGCGAAGAAATAGAGCTTCCATAGTAGAGAAGGGAGCACGCGCGGGCAGGCAGTAAAAAATACTTACTCTTTGGGTGTGTGTTTGTTTTTTGTCACTACATATTCTCCCTTCGTACAAGCTAAATAAGCTGATAAAAACTTGTGGCATATGATAAGCAATATAGGAATACCAAGTGAAAGTTCACCATATAGTTCCATTTGGCGTTGCATATACATGACCGCCGATAAGCCAAAAAGGGCCAGACTGAAAAACATGTAAATACCTATTCCTTTGACACGAAAAGTGGATTTACAATGAAAACACTTCACGCGTACAAAGGTAACAGGCCATAAAAGTTGTAAGAAATACACTTTCTTACTGCAAGCTGGGCAATGAATGGAAAAATTGCTTCTACCCATAAAACCAATCCTAAGCTGCGGATTTTTTCTGAGACTTTGACTTAGGTTTTGACTTTGTTTTTTCTTCATGTTTTTCGGCGCTCATCGACTGTACCGCTGCAAGTGCTGCAGTGTTTAGGATGTCCGATACGGTTGCTGCCATTGGAACAATTTGGACCGATTTTTCTAAACCAATCAACATTGGGCCAATTACTGTGCCGCCACCAAGTTCTTGCATGAGTTTTGAAGAAATGTTAGCAGAATGCAATGCTGGCATAATAAGAACATTTGCTGAATTGGATAAACGACTAAACGGATATAATTCCATTAGCTCTGGATTAAGAGCAACATCTGCTGCCATTTCACCATCATATTCAAAATTAACATCACGTTGATCCAAAATCTCAACTACTTTGCGTACCTCACATGATCGTTTACGCATGAGGCTGCCAAAGTTTGAATAAGATAATAGAGCCACTCGTGGTTCATGACCTAGATGACTTGCTTCTTCAGCTGTTTGAATGGTGATGTTAGCAAGTTGTTCTGGGCTGGGTAATTCATGTACGGTTGTATCAGAAACAAATACTGTTTTACCATTGGCGATCATAATAGACATGCCAAATACTTCTGAATTTTCACGTGGTTCAATGACTTTGCGTACATCTTCTAGTGAATCATAATAATCACGTGTCATGCCTGTTATCATTGCGTCGCCATCGCCGCATTGTAGCATACATGCGGCAAAGAAATTACGGTCGGTTTTAACCATACGGACACAGTCACGATATAAGTAGCCCTTGCGTTGTAAACGCTTATACAGAAAGTCGATATATTCATCATTGCGTGTTGTAATGGCAGCATTATGAATTTCAATACCATCGTCATCGATGCCAAGCTCTTGCATGGTAGCAAGAATTTTATCGCTGCGGCCAACTAGTTTAGGTGTGCCGTAGCCTTGATCACGCCAGTGAGCTGCGGTGCGGATGACTTTCTCATTTTCACCTTCTGAGAAGATAATATCTTTAGGGTTGCCTTTGATGCGGTCAAAAATAAGACTCATGCTGTTGGCGGTTGGATCTAAGCGAGAACGTAAGCTTTGTATATAAGCTTCCATGTCGTCAATAGGTTTTCTGGCGACGCCTGTATCCATGGCTGCTTTTGCAACTGCTGGAGGTACTGTGTAAATAAGACGTGGATCAAACGGTACAGGGATAATGTAGTCAGGGCCATATTCAAGTTTTTTACCTGAGTATGCCATTAATACTTCTTCAGGTACAGGTTCGCGTGCTAGTTCAGCAAGAGCGTTTGCGGCTGCAATTTTCATCTCTTCGTTGATCTCGCGGGCTCTAACATCCAATGCACCACGGAAAATATAAGGGAAGCCCATTACATTATTTACTTGGTTGTTATAATCGGAGCGTCCGGTAGCAACAATAGCATCTGGTCTAGCGTCGCGAGCATCTTCGGGCCTAATTTCTGGATCTGGGTTGGCCATAGCAAATATAATTGGATTGTCTGCCATGCCTTTTATCATGTCTTTAGATAATGCATCTTTGACCGATAATCCCAAGAATACATGAGCGCCTTGGAGGGCATCTTCTAGGGTGCGTGCATCTGTTTTAACTGCAAGGGCAGATTTCCACTGATTCATGCTTTCTTTACGTCCTTCATAAATCACGCCAGTACGGTCGCAACATAGGATGTTGTCGTGCTTTACGCCCATTTCTTTTAGTAGTTCAACGCATGCAATTCCAGCAGCACCTGCACCGTTAAGAACAACCTTTAAGTCTTCAATTTTACGTTTGGTGATATCTGCTGCATTGATAATGCCGGCGGCGCAAATGATAGCCGTACCGTGCTGATCATCGTGGAATACTGGAATATCCATGACTTCTTTGAGTTTTTGTTCAATAATAAAGCAGTCTGGAGAGCCAATATCTTCTAGGTTAATGCCGCCCCAGCTAGGGCCAAGTAACTTAACACAGTTAATAAATTCATCGGGATCGGTGGTGTCTACTTCAACGTCCACAGAGTCAATATCAGCAAAACGTTTAAATAATACAGATTTTCCTTCCATAACTGGCTTGGAGGCAAGTGCCCCTAGGTTACCAAGACCTAGTACTGCAGTTCCGTTTGATATAACGGCAACATAGTTACCTTTGGCTGTATAGTCATAAGCGGTATCAGGGTCTTTCTGGATTTCTATACAGGGTACGGCAACGCCCGGAGAATATGCTAAAGATAGATCGCGCTGGGTCATTAATGGCTTGGTAGGTGTCATTGAAACCTTACCGGGTTTGCCATCGCGCTTATGAAAATGAAGTGCTTCTTCGTCGGTGATGCGTACGGATTCTTTTTTTTCAGGCATAATGAGTATAAACGTTATTGGTTGAATTCACTTGCAAATAAGCCACGCAGCATACTGCCTGTATTCTTGTTGCACAAGTTAAAAAAGGTTAATCATTGACTTTAAAAATCTCACATGCCATAAGCGCATTCTGGTTTTTACAGGAGAACAACTTTAAGGTCATTATGTTAGCCAAGGACCAAACCGAATCATTATTACCTGTTGCTGCCTCAACTCCCATGATGCAGCAATATTTAGATATCAAGCATCAATATATGGAATGCTTGTTGTTCTACCGGATGGGAGATTTTTATGAATTATTTTATGACGATGCGTTGATAGCAGCAGATGTGCTGGATATTGCATTAACCAAGCGTGGCAAGAATGATGACCAGGATATTCCCATGTGTGGTGTGCCATGGCATAGTCATGAGCCTTATTTGTATAAGTTGATTAAAGCGGGCTATAAAGTTGCCATTTGCGAACAAATGGAAAGTCCTGCAGAGGCTAAAAAGCGTGGATACAAAGCGGTGGTGAAGCGTGAAGTGGTACGCATCGCAACTCCCGGAACATTGATAGAAGATCAGCTCTTAGATGCGAGTGAGTCAAATTATTTGGCATGTATTGCATTAGTTGGGAATTATATTTCAATTGCCTGGGTGGATATTTCTACCGGTGAATTTTTTACTGCTATTTCCTCAAAACAAACGTTAGGGTCTGATATAGCACGGTTACGCCCCAAAGAGATATTAGTGTCAGAAGGGTTGCTTGTACATGCCGTTTACGGACCTGTTCTTTCCGATTATAAAGAATTATTGTCTATACAAGTCAATAGCTTATTTAGTGAATCTAAAGTTAAATCCAAGTTGTTGACACATTTTGAGTTAGCGTCCTTGGATGCACTTGGGTTAACGGCTGCAAGTCATGTGGTGGCTAGCGGGGCGTTGCTAGAATATTTGTCTATTACACAAAAAAGCCAATTGCCACGATTGCAATTTCCTAAAGTGGTTCAAGCCCAGCAATTTATGGCGATTGATGCGGCTACTCGACGAAATCTTGAATTAGAACAAACATTACATGGTGACAGAAAAGGGTCATTGCTTGATATTATTGACCATACTCAGACAAGTCCCGGGGCCAGAGCTTTGCGCAATGATTTGGCGTGTCCATTAACTTCCGCCAATATTATTAATCAGCGCCTTGATGCAGTAAGCTTCTTTGTGAGGCAACCAGGCTTGGCTGATGCCTTAAGAGAATATCTAGCTGAAATTCCGGACCTTGAACGTTCAGTGGCTCGGTTATGCATGGATAAGGGTGGGCCAGTTGATGTGTTACATGTTGGTGTTGCGGTGCAGATGGCCTATAAGGTTATGCATCAATTACAATCTGTTGGGCATTTACCTTTGGCTATTTCACAATTGATGAAAGGCATTGATGGGCACCGTGATTTATCAAAAGATATTATTGCGGCGATTGATGATGAGGCGACCCGGTTTGTCAAAGATGGTGACTTTGTGAAAGCACGTTATAATTCGCGCCTTGATGAGCTCAGAGAACTTACAACGAACAGCAAAGAAGCCATCACGCGCTTACGAGATCAGTACCGGCAGCAAACAGGTGTTAATACATTAAAAATTACTCGTAATAATGTGCTAGGATATTACGTTGAGGTGACTCCTGCTCATAAAAGTAAAATTGATGAAACAATCTTTATTCACCGTCAGGGACTTGCCAATGCAGCGCGCTACACCACTGCTGAGCTGAAACAATTAGAGAGTGATATTCTTAATGCTGCGGATGAAGCACTTGCGCTTGAAAAGGCAATTTTTGAACAATTTTCAAAAGATATTCAGCAGCTTGCTGAGTCGCTATGTTCGGTAAGTAAGTTTATTGCCCGGTTAGATGTGTTTTCATCATTAGCGCATTTAGCAAGAATGCAAGGCTATGTTCGGCCGACAGTAGATGAGTCACTTGCATTTACCATTAAAGGAGGGCGTCATCCAGTCATTGAAGCTGTAGGGCAGGGAACGTTTGTTGCCAATGACTGTGACCTGTGTCCTAATCGGAGATTATGGTTGCTTACTGGCCCCAACATGGCAGGTAAAAGTACCTTTTTGCGTCAAAATGCACTCATTGCACTGTTGGCTCAGATGGGATCGTTTGTGCCTGCAGATGAGGCGTATATTGGAGTGGTGGATAAGCTGTTTAGTCGTATTGGTGCTTCGGATGATTTGGCGTCTGGCCGCTCGACCTTTATGGTTGAAATGGTGGAAACCGCAACTATCTTAAACCAGGCAACAAAGAAATCATTGGTTATTTTGGATGAAATTGGTCGTGGTACTGCTACCTATGACGGCTTGTCGATTGCGTGGGCAGTGGCAGAACGTATTCATCATCACAATAAGTCCAGAGCGTTATTTGCTACCCATTATCATGAATTGACAGCTCTTTCTTCGGAGCTTGCTGCAATGGTATGTTACACCATGAAGGTAAAAGAATTTGAAGGTAAGGTAGTATTCTTACATCAGGTGATCGAAGGGGCTGCTGATAGATCATACGGTATTTATGTGGCAACATTAGCTGGTTTGCCTAAGCCGGTTATTAGGCGTGCAAAAGCTATTTTGCAAACCTTGCAAGACACACAAGCTAATCGACCCTTACATATTTTAACAGAAGGTTTGCCATTATTTAAACAGGCCTATGCTACTGAAGATGCTGCCAATACTAATGAAGATGTCACAAAAAGCGGTTCACATAAGGCATTAGATATGTTAGATGAGATCGCTATTGACGATCTATCGCCTAAAGAAGCGTTGGATATATTGTACCAATTGAAAAAATTATCTGAACAAGAATGACTCCAGATATTACGATGAATGAATTGTTTAGCTTTGCCAATAAGCTAGCGGATGCTTCGGCTAACGTTATTCGTAAATATTATCGTAATGTGAATGGTTTTGAAACCAAAGGTGACGCATCCCCGGTAACGATTGCAGACAAAGAAGTTGAAAAATATTTGCGCAAGCTTATTGCTAAGCATTATCCAGATCATGGTATTATCGGTGAAGAGTTTGAATCGGTGAATACAGAGTCCGATTATCAGTGGGTGTTGGACCCTGTGGACGGAACAATGAGCTTTATTGTTGGTCGGCCATTATTCACAACTCTTATAGGGTTGTGTTATAAAAACAAGCCGGTTTTAGGTGTTATTGATCAACCAATTATTAGGGATCGTTGGGCTGGTATTATAAAAGAATTTACCAGTTTAAATGGCAATATGGTGCAAACTACCAAAATTAGAAAGCCCCAACATGCCATTATTGCAACGACTGCACCTGAGTACCTTACCAGTAAAGGTAAAAAGTACTTTAATCAATTGGCTAAGCAAGCAAAATATACGATTTATGGCGGCGATGCATATAATTATGGTCTGCTGGCAAGTGGTTATATTCATGCAGTCATTGAAACGGGGTTGAAGCTACATGACTTTTGTGCTTTGGCTGCTGTTGTACGTGGTGCTGGTGGTGTGATTACGGATTTTGAGGGCAAGGAGCTAACTCAATTTTCGGATGGTAACGTAATTGCTGCTTGCAGTAAAACACTTCATAAAGCGATATTGGAATTGGTATGATGACTAAGACGCTTACCATTATAGGGGCAGGGTTAGCAGGCTCTGAGGCAGCATGGCAGGCTGCTAACATGGGTATTGATGTTAAGCTTATTGAAATGCGTAGCCAGACACGAAAAACTCAGGCTCATCAAACAGATCACTGTGCTGAGTTAGTGTGCTCTAATTCATTTCGGTCAGATGATGCTACGGCGAGTGCCATTGGTTTGTTGCATGAGGAAATGCGCCGCCTAGATTCAATTATTATTGCTCAGGGCGATAAGCATAAAGTTCCAGCTGGAGGGGCGCTGGCTGTAGACAGAGATGCGTTTAGTGAGGGAGTGACACATACGCTCCAGGAACATCCAAATATTACCATAGAGCGTAGGGAGGTTAACGAACTTCCTACGGCGCAAGAAGGGCCTACTATTATTGCTACGGGTCCACTAACTTCAGATGATTTGGCAGCATCTATCTTGCGTGCTACTGGTGAAGAATATTTAGCTTTTTACGATGCAATTGCACCCATTATCCATACTGATTCAATTAATTTTGATATTGCATGGTACCAGTCCAGATATGATAAAGGCACGGGTAAAGATTATATTAATTGCCCAATGGATAAGGCGCAGTATGAACGATTTATTGAGGCATTATTAAATGCTCCTAAAACTGAATTTAAAGAATGGGAGAAAGATACTCCTTATTTTGATGGGTGCTTGCCCATAGAGGTGATGGCCTCGCGTGGCCCAGAGACATTGCGCTTTGGACCAATGAAACCGGTGGGCCTTACTAACCCACATCAGCCGGACGTTAAAGCCTATGCCATTGTGCAGCTTCGCCAAGATAATGCCATGGCTACATTATATAATATGGTTGGTTTTCAGACTAAAATGAAATATGGCGCCCAAACTGACATCTTCAGAACAATTCCTGGATTAGAAAATGCTGAATTTGCAAGATTAGGTGGGCTGCATCGTAATACTTTTATTAAAAGTCCAATCTTGCTAGATGAGACCTTGCGTCTTAAAAATCAACCTCATTTAAGATTTGCTGGGCAAATTACGGGTGTAGAGGGGTATGTTGAGTCTGCCGCGTGTGGATTATTGGCAGGTCGGTTTGCGGCATTAGAATTGCTAGGTAAATCCTATACATTACCACCAAGAGAAACCGCCATTGGAGCGTTGCTTGCTCATATAACAGGTCAAGCGCATGCGGATACATTTCAGCCAATGAACATTAATTTTGGTTTATTGCCACCCTTGGAGCAACGTGTTCCCAAGAAGCAGAGGAAGGCTGCTTATTGCCAGCGGGCGTTGGTAGCCAATGGACGGTGGCAGTAGTTTAATTATTCTACTACTAAACCCACTTCATTATTGCTTTTACCTAAACTTGAGCCGTAGAGCGTTGCACTAGGCTCAATGAATCCTTCAGGTTTTTTAGGCCATGAAACGTGCCCAGCAGTGGGAGCAGTAGATGCCGCATTCAGGTCAACAACATATCCTTGTGTTTTTTTGTTGATTTCTCTGAAGATAATAGAGTGTTGGCCTATTTCTACATAGGAAATATCGGTAAGTTCATTTCCGTCCATATCATACGCGAAGCATTTTTGGCGTTCTTTGGGATCGCTATAAATGTCTATGATGGTGTCAGGATTGCGCTCGTGAGACTCGCTAGTAATGTCCACCACAAATCTTCCGTAACGATTGTTAGTGTATCCATAACATGTTCCAACATATGTGTCATCATCTTCAATTATATTACATTCAATTGTCCAGTTTCCAATATAAGTTTCCTTGGTTTGTCGTGCGTAAGTGTTAACGCCAACACCCTCTTCTAAGGACCTAGGATCTATACGTGCATCATTTTTTGTGGAAATATTAGGGTCTTTAATGTCTGCTTGTTTTGGGTCAGTACATTTGCTTGTCGCAGCATCAAATATCATTGCCAAGCCATATCCGGCTGCTGCTGAAGCACCTGTACTTATTTCGATTTCATGGTCACTAAAAAATTTACGCACAAACCGATGATAAAGCCATGTACCTGCTGCTCCAATTACTATTGTTGTTCCGATGATTGCTTTGGTGGTACGTGTACATTTTTTATTGTCTGGAGATTCGCAATGATCGGTAACTGCATCTTGAATGAGGCCCGCTCCCAATCCGGCGGTACCACCTGCAATCATGCTTGCCTCAAGCTCATTATCGCCAAATATGTCGTTGAACTGATTATAAACAAAGCTTCCGGCTCCAGCTATTACTAAGGCAGCTCCTGTAACTCCTTTTGCAATACGTTCTATATTACTTCGTTGTTTACCCATATATTCCCCCTTCATTAATAGCTAGATTATTTACCATTGCGGAAGAATGTCAACTTATTGTTAATAAATCAATAATTTTTGAATAAAATAATATATGGGATAATGGAAAGGTCATTTGCGGCGCATTAGTGCGAAGGCTCAGATGAGAATGGATTAGTTTAGTTGCTAGTAATGACCATCCATACAAACCTAAATCCTCTTACATCAACAGGTTTGGTACAAACATCATAAGATTTCTTAGTAATCCGCTTATTAGTATAACCAACAATATGTTTAAGCTTGTGCATAAAAGGACTTAATCCCTCAGTATCCTTTAATAACATTTGGCTGTAATCAATGATGGGTTTGACCACATCAGGTAATTGGTCGTGTTTTTCACCCTTAATGAGTTGACCAACGGTGATATGGTGTTCTTTTAATAAGTCATATGGCAAAAGTACGTGCTGTTTGTCAAGCAATTGGGGTAGATGAACAACAGACATGGTAAGGCTCCAGGCCTTAGCAACCTGTGTTATGATGGTAGTGTTGTTATGATCTGGTCGTAATACGCGTTCGATTAATTGGTGTAGCTGTACGGTTGGCGAGGTTAAGGTAATAAGATCATCCATTGTGTGTGGCATATCAGCATGGTAGTCATGTTGGTGAGACTCTATGAATTCAATAAAATGTTGATGGGTTAAGGAAGTGGCCTGACTTATGTTCTTAATTGCGTCTGTAACAGGGTGAGGTCGGTAGCGTGCTTTGGTGTATATTTCTTCCATAGCTTCAAGCCACCATCTAAAGCGAATATGTGCACTGACTTCTTCGGTGGTTACATATCTAATTTTAGCAAGTTCATGGTGTAGTGCAAGCAACCCAAATAGATGGTGTCTGGCTTGAGTGGGTACAGATGTAAGGCATGCCAGGTAGCGTAAATAGCTAGCTTGTTTTACCGATTGAATGTTAATTGCGTTAGAATCAGGCATGGATAGTGTCGTATTACTAATTTTTCATTTGAGTTGTACCGGATCTTCTATTACATTCTCAGCCAATTTTCTAGAATAATCAATTTTATGGGACGGATGTTATGGCCTTTACTTTACCTGAATTACCTTATTCAAAAGATGCTCTAGAGCCGCATATGAGTGCTCAAACATTCTCATATCATCATGAGAAGCATCATAATGCTTATGTGACTAATTTAAATAAGTTAATTGAAGGTACTGAGCATGAAAATAAATCGTTAGAAGACATAATCACATCATCCGATGGTGGTATTTTTAATAATGCTGCGCAAGTATGGAATCATACATTTTTCTGGAACTCAATGAAGCCTGCCGGTGGCGGTGATCCTTCAGGTGCATTGGCAGAAAAAATCAAAGAAGATTTTAATGGTCTTGAAGGATTTAAGGAAGCGTTTTCACAGGCTGCTGCAACACAATTTGGCAGTGGATGGGCTTGGTTGGTTTCTGATACAAGCGGTAATTTATCAATTGTAAAAACCGCCAATGCTGAAACTCCATTAACTCAAGGTCTGATTCCACTTCTGACGTTGGATGTTTGGGAGCATGCATATTATTTAGATTATCAAAACAAGCGTCCTGATTATATAGCCACTTTCCTAGATCAGCTAGTTAACTGGGATTTTGCTCAACGTAATTACGAAGCTGTGTAAAGTTATAGACTTACTTGAATCTGGGTCGTGTAAGGTTGGGTACACGGCCCTTTTTTTAATGGTAAATTTTGTTAAGTAATGTGTTCTTATATCGTTTTTATTCTAGATCAAATCTTACTTTTTTTCTTGGCTCTCTGTCATCAAGTCCAGTAGCAGAAGCATTTTTAAGGGGTTGGACAGTAGCATCTTGTATCGCCTTGGTGTAGGCATTGTTCAGTCTTTCAATGTTTTGTTCAGAAGTTTCAGTTGCCTGCTGTTTTTCTTTATTTTCCGCAAGTGCTGTTTTTATTTCTTTTAAGATATCTTCTGCAATATTGTTTTTTTCTAAATTAAGCTGCGTTAGTGTGCAGTTGGGGTGTTTGAGTGCTTGTGCAAGGGCTTTGCCTCCTTCATTGCCAATAGAGTTGTGCCCTAGATCAAGTCGCGTTAGTGTGCAGTTAGGGTGCGTCAGTGCATTTGCAATGGCGCTGATTCCCTTATCTGTAATATTGTTGGACCTAAGATTAAGCTGTGTCAGTTTAAAGTTTTGATCTGTGAATGCATTGGCAAGAGTTATCGCTTCGGTATCTTTAATATTGCTGCTACATAGATTGAGGCGTGTTAGTTTGCAGTTTTGGTGCGTCAGTGCTTGGGCAAGGGCTGCCGCTGCACTTTCTGTAATAGCGTTATACCCTAGATTAAGATTTGTAAGTTTACAGTTTTGCTGTGTAAGTGCATTTGCGATGACTGCAACATCTTGGCCCCGCATTATACCAGACTCTAAGTTAAGCTGTGTTAACTTGCAGTCTTGATGCGTCAGTGCTTGAGCAACGGCGTTGGCTCCTTCCACCCCAATGGTGTTTCCGCTTAAATTAAGCTGCGTTAGCTTGCAATTCTGGTTTTTAAGTGCATTTGCAATGGCTACTATTCCTTCAGTTGGAATATTATTCTGACCTAGGTTAAGTTGCGTTAGCTTGCAGTTTTGATGCGTCAGTGCTTGAGCAAGGGCTTTGGCTCCTTCCACCCCAATGATGTTTCTGCTTAAATTAAGCTGCGTTAGCTTGCAATTTTGGTTTTTAAGTGCATTTGCAATGGCTTTTGCACCCTTATTGCCAATTTGGTTATAGTAAAGATGGAGCTGCTTGAGCTTGCAGTTTTCACTTGTAAGCGCTGTTGCAAGGACTACCGCTTCATTATCTTCAATAATGTTACAGTTCAGATTAAGCCACGTTAGCTTGCAATTCTGGTCTTTAAGTGCATTTACAAGAGGCTTGATCGTTTCCATCTTGTCAATTATAGTATTGCGTAGATTAAGATGCGTTAGTTTGCAATTTGGATCCATGATTGCACTTTTGAGGGCTTTGGCATTATCGAAGTTAATAGGATTACTGTCCAGATTAAGCTGTGTTAGTTTACAGTTAGGGTTCTTGAGCGCTACTACAAGAGCATTTATTTCTTCTAGGTTAATCATGTACCTAGTTAGGTCAAGAACCCAAATTTTATTGAGAAAATTAGGATCCTTTATCTGAGAAAAAAAATTAAATTTAGGACTTTTAAACACCTTTAGGCCTATAGGAGCGCTTCCATTAGATTCTTTAAGGTATGTATGAATAGCTTGGTGGTGAGCATCATTGTAGTTAAAAACCCTAGGTGGCAAGGCCTTATCTTTTCGGATTCCTCGTGTTGTTCTGCATGTATTATAAAGGCTTAGAAGAGTTCTAGTATCCAGATAAGTAAAGATCATTAAAAGTATTTCATAGGGAAGATTAAATAAAAGCGTGGATGAGTTACATTTTTCTTTAATTTGTTGTAATACACCGGAACTAAAACGAAGGTCTTGTACTTGTTCATCAGTTAGACCTAACCGCAAGCCTTCTTTTCTTGCTTGATCTAATTTCATTACATCATCATGGGTTGATTTGCTCATGGATTTCTTTTTGGATGTATTGCATTCACGAAAAAGCGCATTATGTCGCATGATACGGTATTGCGCAAGTTTTTTGGATGGGTGTAAATTTAAATATAAATTACAAATACTTACAGGCTATTCTTTGATCCACCAACTATCAAAGCCCAAATCATAAGCAGGAGTGAGAGAAGGGCGTTTTAGTTTGCTCCAATAGATGACTCGATGGGTACGAGAGTGCCATTGGGGAATGACATAGTTATTCCACAATAATACGCGATCCAGCGCGCGCGTTGCGTGAATGAGTGATGGTTTGTCGGTTGCTTGGATAATATTTTCAACCATAGCATCGACCGCTGGATGGTCAATTCCAATAAGATTCATGCTTCCGGGTTTATCTTTTACAGAAGAGTGCCAGTAATTAAGCTGCTCATTTCCTGGTGCATTTCCCTGGCCAAACCAGTGGACAATGATATCATAATCAAATTGTTCACGGCGTTTGATATATTGTGAAACATCCACAGTACGTATGGTAGCTTTTATGCCAAGTTTTTTAAGGTTTCGAATGTAGGGTGCAACCACTCGTTCAAATGATGGTGAGGCAAGTAAAAACTCAATGGTGGCTTGCTTGCCTGTAGAGGGGTCTATGCGTACTAAATCTTTTATTTTCCAACCAGCTTCATTTAATAATGTTTGCGCCTCAATAAGGTATTGACGGTTATTACCCATGCCGTCAGTGGTAGGCAGGGTATATGCTTGTGTAAATAATGCTTCAGGTAATGATGCTTTGTATGGCTCTAATAAGGCGAGTTCTTGTTCTGTGGGCAGGCCAGATGACGCAAAATCTGAGTTACCAAAGAAGCTAGTATTGCGTGCATAAGCGCTAAAAAATAATTGCTTATTTGCCCACTCAAAATCATATGCCAAGTTTAGGGCTTGGCGTACTCTAGGGTCTTGAAATTTTTCTTGGCGAATATTAAAGACAAAACACTGCATGCCGGTTGGGGTGCCGTCTGGTAATTCTTCTTTGATCATGCGCCCATCATCAAGATGCGGAAGGTTATACGATGTTGCCCAAACTTTTGAGATATTCTCGCGCCTAAAATCAAATTCACCTGCTTTAAATGCTTCAACGGCAATATTGGCATCGCGGTAATAGTCAAAGGTGATGCTATCAAAATTATATCTACCTTTGTTAACGGGAAGATCTTTTGCCCAATAATCATCCACACGTTGATAAGTAATGCTTCGACCAGCTTCAACATCACTAATTTTATAGGGGCCACTGCTTAGTGGTGGTTCAAGGGTTGTTTTGTCAAAATCATGTGCTGAATAATACGCTTTAGAGATGATAGGAAGCGATTGTGCAATAATTAGAGGAAGTTCTCGGTTATCGGTATTTTTAAAAGTGAATGTAACTTGGTGAAGCCCTATTGCGGTGGCGGTTTCAACGTCAGCAAAGAAAATACCATATTGCGGGTGTCCAAACTTCATCAACGTGTTAAATGAAAATACCACGTCTTCAGAGGTGATGGGCGTGCCGTTATGCCATCGTGCTTGTGTGTTAAGGTTAAAGGTAATTGATTTCTTGTCTTTTGCAACTTGGGCAGAAGTTGCTATGAGTGCGTATGCGGCTCCAGCTTCATCGGATGATGCCGCCATTAAGGTATCGGTTGTGTAATCAAGTCCAATGGCACTGACGCCTTTTAGTAAATAAGGGTTCAGGCTATCATACGTTCCAATAGCGGCCAGTGTAACATTACCACCTTTAGGAGCATTGGGGTTTACATAATCAAAATGTGTGAATGAAGCATCATATTTAAGGTCACCAAATACTGAAACCCCATGTGTAGAGGCTTGGGCAAAAGGACCTGTTACTAGCCAGACCAGTGCAAACCACAAATATGCATGCGTTCTAAGCATCAACAGGTGGTATGCTGGTGTTGCGCAACTCAAAAGCATCGTCTTTTGGTGAGGATGATTTAATTGATTTGTTTTTTTCTTTAATGTTTTCAAATACGCTCATAGCTTGTGCAACCATTGATCCGGCATCATTGGCATTCGCAGGTAAAAGTATGGTTGTACTTTCTTGAGCAAGGTTGCCAAATGCATTCACATAATTTTCGGCAACTTTTAACGATGCAGCATCTGAGCCACCAGGAGCATTAATGGCTTTTGCAATTTTATTAATACCTTCTGCGGTAGCTTCTGCGACAGCTAGTATTGCTTCTGCTTCACCTTTTGCACGGTTAACTTGGTCTGTCATGGCAGCCTCAGACTGAAGGACAACATAGCGTTTTTCACCTTCTGCTACGTTGATTTTTGCTTCTCTTTGACCCTCAGACTCAAGAATTTCAGCACGTTTTCTGCGCTCAGCTGCTACCTGGAGTTCCATGGCCTGTAAAATATTTTTTGGTGGGTCAATGTCTTTAATTTCGTAGCGCATGCATTGTAGTCCCCAAGCATCGGAGGCTTCATTAATAGCGCTCACAATATTGTGGTTTAAGGTTTCACGTTCTTCAAACGTTTGGTCAAGGCTCATTTTACCAATTTCCGAACGCATGGTGGTCTGTGCTAATTGAATGACTGCATAAAGTGGGTCGCCCGCACCGTACGATGCTTTGATAGGGTCGGTAACGCGAGTATATAAAACACCATCTATGTTGAGAGTAACATTGTCGCGTGTGATAGCTGTTTGACGGTGAACGTCAAATGCTTGCTCTTTGAGTGAGTGCTTATAAGCTACTTGATGCACAAATGGGATAATAAGGTTTAGGCCTGGTTCAAGAACCTTCATAAACTTACCGAAACGTTGCACTACCCATGCTTGTTGCTGGGGAACGATACGGACGCCTTTGAAAATAATGAGTGAGGTAATACCAAGAACAAATAATAAAAATAGGGTTTTTGGGTCCATGTTGTTTTCCTTTTATTAGTTCTGTGCTGTCACGACAAGCTAATTTGAAGCTTGCGGTGTTGTGATAATTGCAGTGATGCCGACCATGTCGTCAATAATAACGGTTTCCCCATCTTCAATGGAATCGAGTGGGCAGTCGTTTGATAACTTGGCTTTCATTGTTGTTCCAGACCAAGCAATTTTACCCACTTTCCCTTTATGAATGGCGCCCTCAGTGATAACTGCTTCTTGTCCTTTGATGTTGATGAAATCATCAAGATCGTCCCCTTTGTTTTTATTGCGTAATATTGGCCATAAAATGGCGGTCCATACGCAAGTAGAAGCAAAGAATACAGCGAGTTGTTCAATTTCTGTGTTGGTGCTATCAATCATACCAAAGCTCAGTAAGCCTCCGGTAGTGATAGCGCCCATTCCAGCAAACAAGAAGCCGGCTCCGGGAATCCCCATGGCTTCAACTAGAAAACAAAAGCCAGCAAAAACAAGCCAAAGAATATAAGTATTTTGCAGAATATATTCCATGAAGTTAGCCTCGTGTTAAATGATGCTTTGTTTTATTGTTTTTCCATATACGCTATTACGTCAGCTATGTCTTTAGGTTTTTTGAGTCCAACAAAGCTCATTTTAGTGCCTTTGATGTATTTTTTAGGTTTTTTGAGGAATGCAAATAGGGCTTCGTGATTCCATGTGCCGCCATGAGCTTTGAAGGCGTCAGAATATGCATAACCGTCTTTTCCTGCAATAGCTGCATCAACAACTTTATACAGATTAGGACCTGTTTTGTGTGGTCCACCCTCATTTACAGAGTGGCATGACTGACATTTCTTGAAAATTTTTGCGCCTTTCTCAGCGTCTGCATCGCCCATAAGTGCTGCAATGTCAATGACTTCTTCTACTTCGGCGGCCACTGCATCTGAAGAAGAAACTTCAGCTACTTCAATCTGAAAGCCACGTTTATCTGAAGTAGGAGGGTGATATAGAACGTTAGCAACCTTGCCAACTACAAGGGCAATTAGTCCAGCAACCAGTATGGAAGCAACGATTTTGTTCGTTTCTAAATCTTTCATGATGATCCTTGGGAATAGTATTTTAAAAATTCTGACCTTCATATATAAATCAAAGGCAATTAGAATCAATCAAAAAATTTCTAGGATAATCATAGTTGATTCTGATATAGTGCCTCACTTATTTATAGTATTTTGTGAATTCATTGATTAAATACTGTTAGATCAGTTAAGCAAAAGTGACTGTTTTTGCGTTTGCCATAGCGAGCGTTGAGAATAAAAAGTGATAATAATATAACTCCTATTAGGTTTTAAAATATGAGCCATGTATTTCATCGTAACAATCATGCACATTACCCAAAAGCTGTTAAAGGTGAGGGTGTTTTTCTTATAGATGATCAAGATAAAAGATATTTGGACGGTTGTTGTGGTGCAGCTGTGTCGTGTTTGGGGCATAGTCATGAAAGAGTTCGTGATGCAATAAAGCAGCAAGTGGATCAGCTGGCGTTTGCTCATACTGGCTTCTTTACCACTGAGCCTATGGAAGAATTGGCAGATTTTTTGATAGAACGCGCGCCAGAAGGAATTGAAAAAGTTTATTTTGTTTCAGGTGGTTCTGAGGCGGTTGAGGCTTCTATTAAGCTGGCTCGTCAATATTGGGTGGAACAAGGAAAAAGTGAAAAAAAATATGTTATTGCTAGAAAGCAAAGTTACCACGGTAATACATTGGGAGCATTATCTGCAGGGGGTAATCAGTGGCGTCGTCAACAATATGAACCTATCTTAGTGGACATGAAGCATATTGATCCATGTTATGCGTATAGGGGGCAAGAAGAAGGTGAAAGTGCATTTGATTATGGTCAGCGCGTCGCAAACCAGCTGCAAGAAACAATTGAAGAGCTAGGGGCGCAAAATATTATTGCCTTTTGTGCAGAGCCGGTTGTTGGGGCTACACTAGGGTGCGTTCCTGCCGTTGAAGGATATTTTAAGCGTATTCGTCAGATATGTGATCAGTACGATGTGTTGCTGATATTGGATGAAGTTATGTGTGGTATGGGGCGTACAGGATCATTATTTGCGTGCGAGCAAGAAGAAATATCTCCTGATATCATTACGATAGCCAAAGGTTTGGGCGGTGGCTACCAGCCCATTGGTGCAATGCTATGTAGTCAAAAAATTTATGATATTATTTCGGATGGAACCGGATTTTTCCAACATGGCCATACTTACATCGGGCATGCAACTGCCTGTGCAGCTGCATTGGCGGTTCAGCATACGATTGAAGATGAAAATTTATTGCAGCGTGTACAGCAGCAGTCGCTGTCATTAGCCAAATTATTATCGGAGCTTAAAAGCCGTTATGAAGAAATTGGTGACGTGCGTGGACGCGGTTTGTTTATGGGAGTGGAGTTTGTATCTAACAGAGAGACAAAAGCACCGTTTGATTCTTCGATTAAGCTGAATGCTCAGATTAAAAAAGTCGCGATGACTAAGGGTTTGATGTGTTATGCTATGGGCGGGACTATTGATGGTAGACGCGGTGACCATATCATGTTTGCGCCTCCGTTTATTATTTCTGAACATGAGCTTACGATAATGGTTGATTTGTTTGCGCAGACTTTAGATGAAGTGTTACCTAAGGCTATTCAAAGCCAACAAGCAGCATAAAAGCCTTGCCCCAGAAGATGAATGTGTGGTAGTGTGAATACCCTACTAAATGTTTTTACGTTGCTTTATTTACTATATACTAATAAATGAAGTAGCAGGTTACATTATTTACTAATAATTTAAGAGGGTATGTTCGATGCAGTCTTTAAAGCTTCTTACGCTAACATTGGCGCTAGTGATGCTCAGTGCATTAATTACGATTGGTTCTCCTAGTGTTGCAGTTGCAGATAAGTTTGTTACCATTGGTACAGGTGGTGTTACGGGGGTATATTATCCCACTGGTGGTGCTATTTGTCGTTTAGTGAATCGTGGTCGTAAAAGTCACGGTATTCGTTGTTCTGTGGAGTCCACGGGTGGCTCGGTTTATAACTTAAACTCCTTGCGTGAAGGTAGCATGGACCTGGCTGTTGCCCAGTCAGATTGGCAGTATCATGCCTACAAAGGTACCTCGATTTTTAAAGATCAAGGTCCTCTAAATGACCTAAGGTCTGTGTTTTCACTTCATACAGAGGCATTTACGTTAGTTGTTCGTGAAGATTCAGGTATTACTAAGCTTGATGATTTGGCTAATAAACGCGTTAATATTGGTAATCCTGGTTCTGGTAATCGTGCTACTATGGAAGTGGTGATGCATGCAAAAGGTTGGACCAAGGATACCTTTAAAATTGCTTCAGAGCTTAAAGGTTCAGAGCAACCTCAGGCGCTTTGCGATAATAAAATTGATGCAATGATCTACAGTGCAGGTCATCCAAATGGTGCTGTTCAAGAAGTTGCAACGTCATGCGATGTTCGTATTATTCCAGTGGTTGGTCCAGAGATCGACAATCTTGTAGATAGTAATCCTTATTATGCATACACCACTATTCCTGGTGGAATGTACGCAGCTAATCCAGATGATGTTAAAACATTTGGTGTTAAGGCAACCTTTGTTTCTACGAGTAAAATTGATGAAGAGGTTATTTATCAAGTAGTTAAAGCAGTTTTTGACAATTTTGATAACTTTAAAACACTACATCCAGTATTTGTAAACCTTGATCCAAAGCGTTTGGTGAATGAAGGTAATACTGCTCCGCTTCATGATGGTGCGGCACGTTACTTCAAAGAAAATGGTTTAATGTAATACAAATTCTTTTTTGGTTTTAGCGTTAAGGGTATGCCGTGTTTGGCATACCCTTTTTGTTTATGTCTAGCCTTTTTATATTCTTCAATCCGGTGTAATGCTTGAGAAACCTGTGTAAAACAGGCGCTATTGCTCTGCACATTGATAGGAATGATAAGCTACGTTTCTCTTTGGTTTGATTCACAATTAGTACGGATGATAATAGGTGTTATTTAGGTATGGTTGTCATATTACTGCTGTTGTCATGTAGTAAGAAATGAAATGGGTGTAATTTAAGTTAATTAAATTAAAAATAAGCTTTCACTATAGTGAATTTTTTGTATAGTACCGCATGTTTGGGAGAGATTTAAAAGTGCACTAACTTGAATTTGAGGGATTTATGAGTAAGTCTTCAGGTGCTGCTACTATGTCTGACAATGATCTTCAGGATTTGGTTGTTGAGGCCGATAGTGGAGCACGTAAGCCTACGGGGTTTGCTTCCAATGTACTATTATGTGGAGCACTACTTTGGTCTTTGTTTCAGTTGTGGATAGCATCGCCTTTACCTTATACTGATTTTGCGAGTGATACTCTGGGATTGCCTATTTTTTCCAGTACGTATGCTCGTCTTGTCCATTTGTCGTTTGCATTGTTTTTGGCGTTTTTGGCGTATCCAGCGCTTAAGAATTCACCGAAAAAATTTATACCTCTACAAGATTGGGGGTTTGCGGTATTAGCTGCGGTGGCAGTTCTTTATTTATTTGCATTTAAAGATGATTTAGCAAATCGTGCAGGTGCACCAATTGCAGCTGATGTTGTCGTTTCGGTGGTTGGTGTATTGCTTTTACTTGAGGCTGCAAGGCGTGCACTTGGGCCGCCTTTGGTCGTTATTGCAAGTGTATTTTTGTTTTACACATTTGCAGGCAATATGGATTTTATGCCCGATGTAATTGCCCACAAAGGACAAAGTCTTGATAAGGTAGCTTCGCACCAATGGCTTTCCACTGAGGGTGTTTTTGGGGTAGCTATTGGAGTATCGACGGACTTTGTATTCTTATTTGTTTTATTTGGAGCGTTATTAGAGCGTGCAGGAGCAGGGAACTACTTTATTAAAGTGGCCTTCTCGTTGTTAGGGCATTTTAAAGGTGGTCCTGCAAAGGCTGCTGTATTGTCTTCTGCAATGACGGGTCTTATTTCGGGTTCTTCTATAGCCAACGTGGTTACGACAGGTACATTTACTGTCCCGTTAATGCGTAAGGTTGGTTTTAGTAGAGAGAAGGCTGGTGCGGTAGAAGTCGCATCTTCTGTGAATGGTCAGATTATGCCGCCAGTGATGGGTGCTGCTGCATTTTTGATGGTAGAATATGTGGGTGTTAATTATATCCAACTTATTAAGCACGCATTTATACCTGCGTGTATTTCTTATATAGCGTTGCTTTATATTGTGCATCTTGAGGCATTAAAAGCCGGCATGGAAGGTCTTCCAAAAGAGCGTAAGCGTAGTTTCCTTATGAGTCTTGTTTTCTCTGGGATTATTATTACAAGTATTGTTATTGTTGCTTGTGGAGTATATTGGCTGGTTTACGGTGTTAAAATGTTGTTTGGCCATCCAGCTGTGTATGTATTAGCACTATTAGTAGGCACGGCATATATAGGGTTGTTATGGTATGCATCGCGTTATCCACGCTTGGAAATGGATGATCCCCATTCACCAATGATCAAACTGCCAGATGCTGGTGCTACAGTTAAAACGGGCTTACATTTCTTGTTGCCAATTGTTGTGCTAGTTTGGTGCTTAATGATTGAGCGTTTATCACCAGGATTGTCAGCATTTTGGGCTACCGTATTTATGTTGTTTATTTTAGTTACGCAGCGTCCATTGCAAGCATATTTCCGCAGGGAAAACACACCTTTAAAGCAAGAACTTAAAGAAGGTGGTTTGGATTTAATCGACGGTCTTATTACGGGTGCTCGCAATATGGTGGGGATTGGTATTGCTACGGCTGCAGCAGGTATTGTTGTAGGTTCTGTATCACTTACCGGTGTAGGACAAGTAATGACAGAATTGATAGAGATTGTTTCAGGCGGTAATTTTGTACTGGTACTTATATTTACAGCACTTATTTGTTTGGTGCTTGGTATGGGACTGCCTACTACTGCCAACTATATTGTGGTGTCTAGTTTGATGGCCGGCGTGATTGTTGAGCTGGGAGTACAAAGTGGTTTGGTTATACCTCTTGTGGCAGTGCACTTGTTTGTATTTTATTTTGGGATTATGGCCGATGTAACGCCGCCAGTTGGACTTGCATCCTTTGCTGCAGCCGCGGTCTCTGGAGGTGATCCTATTCGTACAGGTGTTCAGGCTTTTGTATATAGTATACGAACTGTCATTCTACCATTTATCTTTATTTACAATACTGAGCTTTTATTAGTAGGAGTGGATAGTTGGTTAGTTGGTATTTGGGTATTCTTGAAATCAACATTTGCGATTCTTATTTTTGCAGCTTCAACACAAGGTTTCTTTATTGTTAGAAGTAAGTGGTATGAATCAATTTTACTATTACTTGTTGCCTTTTCGTTGTTTAGGCCTGGTTTCTGGATTGATACCATTATTCCTCCATATCAAGAGCAACCAGCATTCGAATTAGAGCAATCTATTTCTGATGTTGAGGTGGGTAGGCAACTTAAGATTAATGTACTTGGAGAGAACCGATTTGGTGATCCGCGTCCATTTGTTGCATATTTGAAAGTAGATGAGGAATTAATATCATCTGACTCTCCGTTATGGGATTATGGTATTAAGACCCGTATTGAAGATGAGAAAGTATATATTGATGATGTTGATTTTGATTCACAAGCAGAAAGGGATGGTATGGATTTTGACTACGAAATAGTGTCAATCGAGATGCCACAACGGCAATTTGCCGAAGAATGGATATATTTAGTAGCGTTATGTGTTTTTGGTGGAGTTGTTTTCATGCAAAGACGACGTAAGACCGAAATATACGCTGCTAAGTCATAATTGTTTGAATTAAATTAGGTGATTACAAATGTATAAAGATATACTTTACCCAATTGATATTACTGAAGAAGGTTCTTGGTCTGAATCTCTTTCGGTGGTGTTAGAATATATTAAAGCGTTTGATGCTAGGCTTCATATTATGACGGTGATTCCCGATGGTAGTATGAATATTGTACGTCAATATTTGCCTTCTGGTTCGGTAGAAAAAGTTCTGGATAACACCAATGAAAGTTTGCATAAATTTGTTGATGAACATATTCCAGATGGTGTAAAAGTTCAGCATATTGTGGCAAAAGGGCCTGTATATGAATGTATCATTCAAACCGCAGATCAAATTAATGCAGACCTTATTGTAATGTCTGCGCATCGTCCTGAACTAAAAGACTATCTTCTTGGTCCTAATGCTGCTAAAGTAGTTCGGCATTCCAACCGTTCAGTGTTGGTGGTTCGTAACCATTAATCAGTTAGGTTAAGATGAAAAAAGGGTGGTGGTACATGGGCGGAGATCTTGAAAGTGTTCTAGAGGAAGTCTCCTCGTTGTTATACGAATATATGGATGAGTTACTTCCCAGTGGTCGTTCTCCTTCTGAGGCAAGATTAGCTGAAGCAATGCGGTACTCTGCTTTAGCTCCTGGAAAACGGCTTCGTCCTTTTTTGACCTTGGAGACAGCGAAGCTTTTTGGGGTAAGTAAAGAATCTGCTCTTCAAGCTGCTGCTGCCATAGAATTTGTGCACACATATTCGTTAATTCATGATGATCTACCAGCAATGGATGATGATGATGAGCGTCGTGGCCAGCCAAGTTGCCATATCAAATTTGATGAAGCTACTGCGATATTGGCTGGAGATGCGTTACTAACATTAGCGTTTGAGATTTTGGCTGATGACTCTACTCATAACAGCAATGCTGTAAAAGTGGAGCTTATACGTTCAGTCGCAAGGGCCTCTGGGCATCGTGGTATGGTTGGTGGCCAGATGATAGACTTGCGTTCGGATAACAAAAAATTAAGTATCAACGAAATTATCCACTTGCAACGACTTAAAACAGGTGAGTTGTTTGCTGTGTCTTGTGATGCAGGTGCTATTTTGGGTAATGCTCCGCCGAATTTGCGTAATATGGTGAAGGCTTACGCACATGATATTGGTTTGTCATTTCAAATTACGGATGATTTATTGGATGCTGAGGCCGCTAATGATGATGATTCGGAGCGTTTGCATAAGTCAGAAAATAAGCCAACATTCATTACCGCACTTGGTAAACGCAAGGCAAAAGAGCAAGCCAAGATCTTATCTGAGCAAGCCAAAGATCACTTAAAGGTATTTGGTAGGAAAGCAGATTTGCTACAGCAATTGGCTAGTTATATAGTTGATCGTAAGTTTTAATGATTCAATATTACGTTGTAGGGTGTTGTGGAATTAAGTGAAGCACTTGCTTATGTTTTTTTTGATAGTCTGATGTCTGCATTGGTACTTCCCATTCAAACCGAAGTAGCAACTGTAGCGATTAGGGTATTTGGAGGCTATCCGTTTTCTGTGGTTGGTGTGTGTGCTGTGATAGGCAGTGTTATTGCATGCTTGGCGAATATGTTTGTGGGACGTTATTTGTTACTTGCTTTTAAAATTGACCCTACTAAACCCAAGAAAAATGGCTGGTACGCGAGTTTTGTGGATTTCTTTCATAAAATTGGGCAGTGGTTTTTGGTGCTTTCCAGCTTGCCTATTCTGGGAGGATTCTTGGTTTTTGTTGCTGGTATGGCTGCACTTGATTATAGGCGTGTACTTGTCTTTGCTTTACTAAGCAACAGTATATTTTATACAGTTTTCTTTTTGGTTCCTGGATAGATATTGTTTCCTTACCCAATGGATGGGGGTAACCTGTAGAGTTTTTGTGCGGTGATATTGGATGTTATCCCGTTTTTCATCAATTAATTTACTTAAATGGCATTATATCACGCCTGCTCTTAGCAAATCATGGATATGCAAAATGCCAACAGGTTTGTCATTTTCTAGGATAAACAAGCTAGTAATCTTTTTTTGCTGCATGATGGCGAGTGCTTCAGAAGCAAGTTGATTTCCGGTGATGGTAACAGGACCTTTGGTCATAATTTCGGAAGCAGGTCGTGTGGTGATGGAATTGTCCATGTGACGACGAAGGTCGCCATCTGTAATAATACCAAGTAATACACCGCTTTGGTCAATAACAGATGTGCAGCCGAATCGTTTGGTTGTCATTTCTATTAATACATCACTCATAATGGTGTGTTCTTTAACGGTGGGCACTTCTTCGTCGGTATGCATGAGGTCTTTTACTTGTGTAAAAGCGGCGCCAAGTTTACCGCCAGGATGCAGTACACCAAAATCATCAGGAGTGAAGTTTTTGCGTTTCATAAGTGCTACTGCCAGTGCATCTCCTAATGCCAGCATCATGGTAGTTGATGTAGTAGGGGCATTGACATCAGAAGCTTCTGGTGCATTTGGAAGTACTAATGCAACATTTGCAGCGTCTGCTAATATGGAACTTTTGCGTCTTACTATGGCAATTAATGTGATAGAAAATCTTGTGGCATACTGGATAATGTCTTTGAGCTCCTGGGTTTCACCAGAGTTAGAAAGTAGTATAACAACATCATCTTGAGTAATCATGCCCATGTCACCATGGCTGGCTTCACCCGGATGGACAAAAAATGAGGGTGAGCCGGTAGAGGCAAGTGTTGCGGCTATTTTGTTGCCAATATGACCACTTTTTCCCATGCCGCTTAAGATGATGCGACCTTTCGCGCTGGCCATTAGTTCCACGGCCTCCGAAATTTTAGAGGTATCCATCCAATTATGTAATTGCTGTAAACCTTCTATTTCCGTGGCAATGGTTTCCTTGCAGTGTGCAATATCAGAGTGAGCTATGTTAGGCACTTATTTTCCTCGTTTAACTGAGTGAACCGCTTTTTGCGTTCTAAGTGATCGGATGATGTTGTCCAGTTGTGATTCTCCTTTCACAGAAACATCCACGATCATTTCAAAGAAATCAGTAGTACGGTCTACTATTTTTAAGTTACTTATATTACTTTTTTGCTTGGCAATTACATTTGATAAAGTTGCTAAGCTACCGGATTCATTGGATAATATTACATTAATCCTACTGATAAATCCAGTGTCACTTGCAGTTTTTCCCCAGGATACATCTACCAAGCGTTCTGGGGTGCTAGAATAATTAGCCAGCATATCACAATCGCTTGTGTGAATTGTCATGCCTTTGCCAGTTGTTACTACTCCTACTATGGTGTCACCCGGAATAGGGTGGCAACACTCAGCATAATAGACGGCTAGTCCCGGCTTAAGGCCAATAATAGGGACAGACTCGCTTTGCTTGCGCCGTTCCATGTTGAACCCTAAGATTGCAAAAGGTTTCTTGCGGCGGGTTTTCTTGAAGGTTTTTTCTGGGTAGAAGGCTTTGAGGATCTCATCGGCGGTAAGAAGACTTTCTCCGCAGGAAGCATAAAGATCTTCAATGGATCGCTTGTTGAGGAGTTTTAGTGCATTTTTGATATGTTTTTTGGATACTTTAAGGTTTTCTTCTTTAAGGCGCTTGCCAAGGAGTGATCTGCCAAGTTTAATGTATTCTTGGCGTTTTTGTGCGCGTACATAACGACGAATTTCGCTTTTTGCTTTACCGGTGACAACAAATCTTTCCCAAGATGCTGAGGGCACTTGTGATTCGCTGGTAATAATTTCTACTTGGTCGCCATTGTGTAATTGGGTGCGTAGAGGCATGATGCGCCCATTGATTTTTACTCCTTTGCAATGGTTGCCAACATCTGAATGAACTTCATAAGCAAAGTCGACAGCACTTGCGCCTTTGGGTAAAGCAACCAAAGAGCCTTTTGGTGTAAAACAAAATACTTGATCGTAGTTCATTTCTAGTTTGGTATTTTCTAGAAATTCTTCTGAATCTGGAGCGTGTTCAAGGATGTAGAGAAGTTCTCGTATCCATTTATATTGTTTTCCGTCGGTATTATATTGCCGGTCTTGTTTGTAGGTCCAGTGTGCTGCAACCCCTAGCTCGGCAATTTCATGCATTTGCTTGGTTCGGATTTGAATTTCGATAAAGCGTTGCCTTGGTCCCATAACAACTGAGTGCAACGACCGGTATCCGTTTTCTTTTGGAGTGCTAATGAAATCTTTAAATGTTCCAGGAATCATTTGATAATGTGAATGAATAATACCCAATATCTGATAGCACTGGCTGGTGTTGTTGGTAAGGATACGAAATGCCATGATATCGGATAATAGTTCAAAACTTATGTTCTTGCGCTCCATTTTTCGCCATATAGAACAAGGGGTCTTTTCTCTACCATCGACAATGACTGTTTCGTCGATGCCTTCTGCGGTAAGAGTTGCGCGAATCTCTGAGACAATGTCGTGAATATTGATATCACCATGGTTACGTAAATACTCTAGGCGGCTAATGATGGATGCTCGTGCCTCAGAGTGCAATTGTTCAAATGCAAGATCCTGGAGCTCATTCTTGAATTGCTGCATACCAATTCTTTCTGCCAAGGGAGCGTAGATCTCCATTGTTTCATGTGCAATTCGGGCGCGTTTTTGTGGTGATTTGATATAATGAAGCGTCCGCATGTTATGAAGCCTGTCAGCTAATTTTACCATGAGAACTCGAATATCCTGACTCATGGCCAGTAAAAGCTTACGAAAATTTTCAGCTTGGCGTGTATGTTCAGTTTGATATTCAATTTTAGCTAATTTGGTGACACCATCTACCAATATGGCAACTTCTTTACCAAAATGATGCTCAATATCTTCTACCGTAACGTCCGTGTCTTCAACTGTGTCATGTAACAATGCTGTGATGATTGAATCAGAGTCTAGCTTCATATCTGCTAGAATATGAGCAACTTCAAGCGGATGCATATAATAGGGGGCGCCAGAGGCACGTTTTTGTGTGCCATGAGATTCCTTAGAAAAATCGCAAGCATGTTGAAGCTTTTTGACGTTTACGTCTTCATCATAAGCTTTAACTTTATCTATCAGTGACTTGTCGTCCAGCATGAATGGTTACATTACCTATAAAAAATACAAAAAACCGCAACCGTTATAAATAACGGTTGTTGATGGATATTTCAAATAAAGAGTACAGTCTTGTGATAAATGAGAGAGTATATTGCACAGACTTAAGTCCTGGCGTTATATCGCAACGGTCGTGCCAAAGACTTTATGGCATTCAAGGTGAAGGTATTATTTATTTTAAGCTATATAAAAACAGCAATGGCGACTAGTCATCAATGGCGTCAAGGTTTTCTTCGCCGTAAAGTAGGCTTTGGGCGTCATCAGATTCAGCAGAAGGTTGTTCTTGGTAGGAAGTGATATCTTCAACAATTTCGTCAGAAGAAAGTCCAACTTCTTCGCCGCTATGTGCCTGTTCTACGCCGTATTCGTCCATACGAACTTTGTCCTGACAGGTAAGGATGACTTGCTCGCGTAAAGCTTCTACGTCGACAGTGCGGTCGGCAATTTCACGAAGAGCGATGACCGGGTTTTTATCGTTATCACGGTCAACGGTAATTGGAGCGCCAGAAGATATTACTTTTGTGCGTTGAGCAGCCAATGCTACCAATTCAAAACGACTAGGAACAACTTCAGCGCAATCTTCAACGGTTACACGTGCCATATGGTTTACTCCAAAAACAAGTCAAATACTATAAAAGGATGGACTTATAACAGATTTTTGGGTAAATGCAACTAGGACTTATATGAAACGTGGTTTTTTGTGGATTTTTATTATGTCGGAGCGTCATTTGCGATTAGGGGTGAATATTGATCATGTTGCAACTTTGCGTAATGCGCGAGGTGAGGCGTGGCCCGATCCTTTGCGTGCTGCTCAAATGGCATTAGATGCAGGTGCTGATGGCATTACGGTACATCTACGAGAAGATCGTCGTCATATTATGGATGATGATATTATTAGACTAAGGCAGTTATGTCCATTGCCAATGAATCTAGAGATGGCAGCTACTGATGAAATGTTGGCAATTGCCTGTGATGTAAAGCCTCCGCATGTGTGTATTGTGCCAGAAAAGCGTGAGGAAATTACTACCGAAGGTGGATTAGATGTAATTGGTGGAGATAATCATTTACAATATTATGTAAGCCGTTTGGTTGATGAAGGGATTAGAGTGTCGTTATTTGTTGATCCTGATCCACAGCAAATTTCTGCCGCTAAGCGTATTGGAGCTCAGACAGTTGAGATTCATACCGGATCTTTTTGTAAGGCATATGGAACTGACAAGTCAGATGAAGAATTGCAAAAAGTTATTGTTGCTGCTAATGCAGCTCATGATCAAGGGTTAGAGTGCCATGCCGGGCATGGTTTGACCTTTGATAATGTAGAGCCGATTGCTGCAATAAATGTAATATCTGAGCTAAATATTGGCCATTTTCTTATATCTGAAGCAGTCTTTGTGGGTTTGGATGTGGCGATAAAGAAGATGCGAAAGGCAATGGATGCTGCAAGAGGAATGGAGTGTTCGGCGTGATTCGTGGTATTGGTACTGACATTGTCCATATTCCCAGAGTAGAGAAGTTATTAAAGCGGTTTGGCCAGCGTTTTATTGATAAAGTTTTTCATTTGGATGAGCAACAATCTTGTCGTGCACGTTTTGCCTCGCAGAATGAAAAAGCAATTGCCTGTTTTTATGCCAAGAGATTTGCTGCAAAGGAGGCCTACGTTAAAGCTCTGGGCACCGGTTTTGGTGGTCAGATTAGCCTTAGCGATATCTGTGTTTGCAACAATGAAAGCGGCCAGCCCTATATTAAGGGTAGCAACGGCATGAAAGTTCATCTAAGCATGAGCGATGATTATCCCTATGCAACTGCCATGGTTGTCTTAGAGGAAGTTAGCTAGCCATGGCTTCAATGGTTTGTTCTACCGTTTTGAGTGAAGATTCATTGCCTATAAATGGTGCGATGAGAGATGCTAGTACACCAAATCGATCGTTACCAGTTTTGCGACCGTCGTAAACAATACGGTCTTCATAATCGGTAATCCATAGTGCAGTCTCATTGCGTTTGGCAACTACAAGTGCACTTTGCATGTCTGGATCTGGAGTTCGGTGCATTTTAAAGACAATGAGTCCGTCGCCAAAAAGTTCAGAAATCAAGTTAGCGAAAGGGTGGTTCTGGTCAAGTCCAAGTTTTTGTGTGTCTACTTGGTCGATCACTCCAATTACTTCCATCTTTCCTTCTTCGGTAGACATAGAAAAACGTGACTTTTCTATGCCCGATAAGCCAACTTGTGATTTGCGGTGAATATCCCAGGCTTTTTCAACGGGAACTGCAAATGCCTTATGTCCTTCAATCTCACGACATTGGAAGTAATAGTGGTTATTAATGCCAATACGTTTGAGTTCTTTTTGCAATAACCTTAGGGTGTGTGGATCGTCATTGACGCTGTCTATAATGGGCGTTTGGTTTTCTAGGGTGACATAATGCCGTGAGCGTAAATTGATGATGGCATTTTCTGTTTGTTCAATGCGCTTGTACCCGCCGTCTAATTTTACAATATATTCTTTAGTTTCACGATCACGCTCAAGAAGTTCATCTGGGTGGGTGAAATGCACCATAAATGCAAGGCCAACTCTTGGATGAAGTTCGTGGAATAAGTCTAGCATATTTAAGAAGTTTTCATCGAATCTTTCTGGGAAGAATGCTAGTTCCTTAGTGCCAATTCGTATCATGCGTACACCAGCTTGTGCTAAACCATGCATGTAATCAAACAGGTTTTTGTTAGATAGTACCATGGGGTCGCCACCTGAAAGTAACGCTTCACGAATAGGAATGATTTCTTCTGAGACGCACATGCCAGGTTTGTTGTGATTGGCGGCTTTTTCGTTGTGGTCTTTGATGTATTTGGTTATTTCAACAATCGAACCAATGTCTTTTTCAGTTTTGCCAGTTAGAAAGTCTGAGCGATAACAGTAACGACACCAAGAGCTACATGCGCGTACTACATAAAGAAGGACAAGCTCGTATTTATGGAGTAACCCTGGAACAGGACTGTAACGTAATTGGTTGGACGGGTCGCGTTGTCCAGATAAGTCATCCGTTTCTTCAGGCCTAGCTTTAATAAGATTGGTAATGGCCGTGCTTCGTGATGCTAGGTCCATATAGTAAGTTGTGGCCCTAGGGGGAAGTCGGTCTGAAACTCCGGCTTTAATAAGTGAGTCTAGCTCGCTATCAGAGTAGAACTTTACGCCACCTTCATGCAAATATTTGCGATATTGATGAACATCGTGGTAAATGTAGCGTTTAAATTTGGATTCTTTAATGGCCCCGTACACATTGGTAAGGTGTAGCCTGGTGTTCTTCTTGTGTTTTGGCCGGGTGCCGGCAACGCGTTTTTTAGCAACAGTGGATGCTGTAGACTCGCTCACCATGACCTCATTATTTGCGTTAAACTCTTGTCTATCATTTACGCTTTTACAAAAAAGAGTAAAACGCTAACCTATACGCAGTAATTGACTTACTTGCAAGAAAATTATATCCATACGTGATATTTCTCTTTGTAAATGGAACGGTATTATGAAGTATTTACGCAGGTTGGTCTTAGGATTATTGGTGCTCGCTTTGGTGGCTATGTTTTTTGTTGTAGGTGTTATGATGCTGGCAGTGCTTGCTGTTGTATTTATGATTCTTAAGCTGCTTTCGTTGTTGCCAATGAGGCCGCTTGGTAAAGGTACCATTGTTACGCCAGGCCAAGTGGTAGAAGTGGATTATTATGAAGTATCGGAGGAAAAGTCCGAAGACTCAGACAAAAAAAGTGCTAAAAATAAGGAATAGGTGCATATGTATGTAGTGTTGTCCCCATCAAAGAAACTAGAAGAAAAACCATCTATTCGTGGTGAGTGTACGATACCGGAGTTGATTGATCAGTCTGATGTGCTGATTAAAAATCTTAAAACCAAATCAGTTTCTGATATTGCTTCGTTAATGGGATTAAGTGATGCCCTGGCGCAGCTCAATGCGGATCGTTACCAAGCATATTCTACTCCTTTTAATCAAGATAATGCTAGTCAGGCTCTTTGGACTTTCAAGGGAGATGTCTATGATGGGTTGGATGCGGATAGTTTGTCGGATAAAGATGCTAAATTTGCCCAACAACATGTACGAATCCTTTCTGGCTTATACGGATTATTACGTCCGTTTGACTTAATGCAGCCATATCGGTTGGAGATGGGATGTCGGTTTTCTGGTTCTTGGGGAAAAAATCTATACGATTTTTGGGGTGATCAATTGTCGTGTAAGTTAAAAGAGCAGATGGCTAAGGACAAAGAGGATGTGCTAATAAATTTGGCGTCTAATGAATATTTTAAAGCTATTAAGCCAAAAACGCTAAATATGAAGGTGATAACAATTGGCTTTAAGGAGTATAAAAATGGTGGCTATAAATCATTAATGTTGTATGTCAAACGTGCTCGCGGTATGATGGCCAGGTATATTATTACGCATAAGCTTAAATGTCCTGAGAATCTTAAAGATTTTTCTGAAGATGGCTACAAATTTGAAGCGTCAATGTCTGATGATGATAATTATATGTTTGTGCGCAAGGCTCAATAAGTTCTATGGAGGAAGGCTATGACCAGCATTGGTGGTTTAATTAGTGGTTATAGGGTGTTTAAAGCTACTGAGTATCAAAAATATAAAGATGTAATTGGTCATGTAGTAGAGTTAGGTCAAAAACCTAAGACGCTGGTGGTGGCTTGTTGTGATATGCGGTTGGCTCCCGGTCGTATAGTGAGTGCTAATCCAGGTGATTTATATGTTATACGTAATATAGGAGGATTGGTTCCTCCGTTTGACCCAAATGGTAAAAACAGTACCATTGCTGCTATTGAATATGCAGTGCGTCACCTGCAAGTGGAAAATATTATTGTGATGGGACATAATAATTGTGATGCCATGAAGCTGCTTATGGAAGGTGGTGATGCGCTGGGATCTCAATCGATGGAGCATTGGCTTGCTATTGCTAATGAGGCAAGAGATGCTGTTAATAATCAGCTTGCGGGTAAATCGTCTCAAGAAAAAGAATGGGCGTGTGGTCAAGAATCTATTTTAGTATCACTACGCAATCTCATATCATATCCGTGGATTGAAGAGGGAATTAAGGCCGATAGTGTTAAAATCTATGGTTGGCAGTATGATATCGTCAGCGGACAGCTATACGGTTTTGACCCTATTGCTGGGGTTTTTGACGTTATTGAATAAGCGATGCTTATTTTGTCTTATGCTCCGTCAGCATCTGCGGTAACGCCGATGTTTTGGGGCTGTTTCGCGAGCATATCTTCCAGCGCATCCTGTACTTCATACCATGATTTTAATGCATTGAAATTTTGTTGTTCGGTATAACGGGTTATTTTGCGTTTTACTTCTTCTTTTGCCTGTTCTCCAAACTCGCCCACCAACGAACGCGCAATGCTGTATGCGTCTGCCATCATTAACCTCCATTACAAGTTGTAAGTCTATCCATCAACATAGTGGCCATATTGTCCCTGAGAGTGGCAGTTTAGCCCGATTTTTTAATCTTGTAAAACAAATAATGTGGCTTTAGTTAAAGCTGGGTGCTAATGAACTAGCAGGTTATGGCCGGTTTATTAGTGTTTACAAGGTAAAATTGAGCCGTGTGTTGAGTTAATCTATTTTTAAGAAATTGCCTGTAAAATGTAACCTATGGTTGATATAGAGTATAGAAAGAAAAAAGATGGTTGGATGGTGGCGGTCAATCCACCAGACGAAAAACAGCGTTTAATGGCGTTGAGGAATTTCTGTATTCTTGATACAGAGCCTGACAAGCATTTTGATAATATCACCCAGTTAGTAGCCAAGCAGTTTAAGACTGCATTTTCACTGGTATCACTGGTTGATGATGATCGGCAATGGTTTAAGTCTGCTCATGGTATTGATGCGAAAGAAACTCCTAGGGATATGGCATTTTGTGCCCATGCTATATGGTCGGATGAACCACTAGTGGTTCTGGATGCTAAAGAAGATGAGCGTTTTTGTAATAATCCGTTGGTCGATGGGGAGCCTTATATACGGTTTTATGCTGGTATGCCATTAATTACTGAGTCTGGCCATAGGCTCGGAACTTTATGTGCAATTGATACTCAGCCAAGACAGGAATTTGGAGAGGATGAATGTGAGTTTCTCCGGTCTATGTCTGAGTTGGTGGTTGATGAAATGACTTTGCATCTTGCAAATATAGAGTTGCAGGATAGGTCGGATGCAAAAACCTCTTTTTTAGCAAATATGAGTCATGAAATTCGTACTCCCATGAATGGGGTTATGGGTATGGCAAACATGTTGGGGAAAACTGAGCTTTCAAGTCAGCAAAAAGAATATTTAAATACTATTATGTCATCGGGTGAATCATTGCTTGGAATTATAAATGATGTGCTAGATGTTAGTAAAATTGAGGCGGGTGAGATTAAATTAGGTCATAAGCCATTTAATTTATTTGAGGCATTAGATTCGGTTCGTCAGTTGTTTTGGGGGCAGGCTTCTGAAAAAAATATTGAGCTTCTTTTGGAGTATTCAGACGATATGCCAAAATATCTTGTAGGGGATATGTTAAGGATTAAGCAGATATGTACGAACTTGGTAAATAATGCCATTAAGTTTACCTCAGAAGGTGAGGTGGCTATTGGCGTAGACATGATAAAAAGAAAGCGTGATGGAGCCATACAGTTTAGGATATTTGTTCGTGATACCGGTATTGGTATTGAAGAAGATGAATTTAATTCTATCTTTGATAAATTCTGTCAATCCAGAGAATGTATTGGATCAGAGTATATTGGTACTGGCCTTGGTCTTTCGATATCAAAAACACTAGCTGAAATTATGGGTGGTTCCATTGTAGTGAGTAGTGAGGTGGGGTGTGGTTCACAGTTTATAGTGGAGCTTGCTTTGCCGCAGGCAAGTGAGTCTGATGTTAAGCAATTAAGTGATGCTGTTAAAACTGATATTGTATCGAATAAAACCTTTGATGCGTGCATATTGGTTGTAGAGGATAACCGAGTAAATCAAATGGTTATTCAGGCAATGCTTGAGTGTTTTGGATGTAAAGTGGATATGGCTGCTGATGGTATTGAGGCAATGAAACTGATAGAACAGAATGAGGGTTATGATCTTGTGTTTATGGATTGTTTAATGCCACATAAAAATGGTTATGAAACTGCCCAGGAAATACGTAAGCATAAGCGCTACGCTCATCTAAATATTATTGCGCTTGCGGCGAATGCTTTTGATGATAATCAGCAAGCATGTTTTAAGGCAGGAATGAATGATTTCTTGAGTAAGCCAGTGGACGAGCAGGTTTTGTTTAAGATGTTAGATAAATGGCTTGGTGAAGAACATTCAAAAACAGCTTAAGCATTATGGTGGCTCAGTCTGTATAAAACATGTTCTTTTAAGGGGTGGTTTTTGTGCAAGGAAGGGTGATCAAAATTATCTTCTTGTTTGTGTGTCATACCAATTTTTTCCATCACTCTTCTAGAGGCGGTATTGTTTTTGGTGGTAAATGAAACAATTTCGTTTAACTCAAGTGCGTCAAAAGCATAATCTGAAACTGCTTTGGCTGCTTCGGTGGCAAACCCTTGTCCCCAATTGGTATAAGATAATCGCCATCCAATTTCTATAGCGGGCATAAAATGTGCTTCAAAGTTAGGAATGCTAAGGCCGGTAAAACCTATAAACTGATGAGTGTCTTTGCGTTCTGCGGCATACAGCCCAAATCCGTGCTTGTCAAAATGGGAAATAATTCTCTGGGCAAGGTCATTGGATTCTTGCTGAGTCAGTGTTTTTGCTAGGTACTTGCATACGTGCGGGCATGCATTAAGTGCCGCAAAGGGAAGGAAGTCTTCTTCTCTCCACTTGCGTAAAATAAGTCTTTTGGTTTGTATGATCTCGTTCATGATTTGCGGGTATGGGATTAAGGCTTCTGTTTGTGTGTTACGTACAATAGATGATGCCAGCAATTGCTACAATGATCTTTGTGCTAAGTGTTAATAAAAATCTTTATTTAAACTGGCTATTCATTATTTAGGTGCGGTTGCTCAGGCTTATAGCCATGGCTCACTTGACTTCTTTTTTAATTGATACTATAATATCAATAATAAGGGTTTGATGATATTTGGAGATGTAATGGTATCACTAATAACGCCAGCGAAAGCGCAAAAAAAGCTTGCAGAGCAAGCGCGTGCACGGCGTTTGCAAATGGAGCTGACGCAGGAAGGTCTTGCGGAGCGATCAGGTGTTGCATTGCCAACACTTCGCAAGTTCGAGCGTACAGCTGTGCTCTCTTTGGAATCATTCCTCAAACTTCACATGGTGCTTGGTGGATTAGAGGATATCCTGAAAGCTACGCAAGTCAAAGAGGAGAGTTTTTTTTCTATCGATGAAGTGCTGGAGGCAGATAGCAACTTCACTCGCAAAAGAGGAAAGCGTAAATGAATAACTATCTCGTGGCAACGGAAGTAAAGGTTGGTATTAATTTTGGCAAAGGTGTTCAGACTGTAGGCAGATTGGCCACACGTGAACACAAAATTTACTTTGAGTATGATAGTGCCTTCATAAAAAGCGGCATAGAAATATCACCGTTACGCTTGCCGTTGCTGCCAGGTGTACAGAGTTTTGATTATGATCCCTTTGAGGGTTTGCCAGGCGTATTTAACGACAGCTTGCCTGATGGCTGGGGACGGTTATTGTTTGATCGCTTTATAAGATCACAAGGAATACTACCTTCGGGTATTACACCACTGGATCGCTTGGCGCATGTGGGAGCGCATGCTCTGGGTGCGCTTGTGTTTGAGCCCGATCATAGCGCAGATGACATACAAGGAAACATAAGTCTTGATAACCTCGCCACACAGGCGCAAGAGGTTTTAGATGGAACATCGGATGACGTATTGCTAGAGCTGATAGCTCTAAATGGATCTTCGGCAGGAGCAAGGCCAAAAGTGCTGATTGGTGTAAACAACAAACGGGACCATATCATTCATGGTGTGCATGATTTTCCCGAAGGCTATGTGCCATGGATAGTCAAATTTCCAAATAATCAAGACGGCATTGATGCGGGCGCAATCGAATATGTATATGCCCTGATGGCGAAAGAGGCTGGCATTGCTATGCCTGACGTTCACCTTTTCGAAGCCAAGCGAGGAGCGGGTTATTTTGCGGTCAAGCGTTTTGACCGTGATGGTAACACACGATACCACATGCATACGGCTTGCGGTTTGTTGCATTCCGATTTTCGTACCCCATCGCTTGATTATGAAGATTTAATTGCACTCACGGGTGTGCTGACTCGCGATATGCGTGAAGTTGAAAAGCTCTATCACATGGCTGTGTTTAATGTGCTGGCCCATAATCGTGATGATCATTCCAAAAACTTCAGCTATTTGATGGATAGCCAAGGTAGATGGAAGCTCTCCCCAGCATATGACCTCACATTCTCATCTGGCCCACGTGGTGAACAAAGCACAATGGTTATGGGTGAAGGTCGAAGCCCGAATACAAGTCATTTGTTAAAACTTGCAGATGAAGCGAAAATTAAAAAAGAACGTGCGTTTGAAATTATCGATACCACAAGATCTAGCTTGTCCAAATGGTCAGCGCTTGCAACACAGCATGGCGTGAGTGATACGAATATCAAGCTGATACAGAAGAAAGTGAATGAGATAACAGAATAGTGATGTCTATGAAATTGCTAGCGTAGCCAGAAAATACTCAAGGCTATTCTTAGCGTAATTTGGGCTTAAACATTTCTTGTAGTGTATAGACATCATTCAAGACCTGCTTGGTGGAATATAAGTGTCCATAATAATATAGATTAGAAATGCCTATCTATAATACATGCTCCTTCTCGCTTAAGCATAAAGAAACCCTAGAGATGCACGCTATTATATGGATTGTAAACGCGAAAAATAACAAAAGAAGAATGAAGGTTGTTCTTTAATAAACAACTTTACTATTAAAAGATATGGCGCTATACTTTAATAGTGGTTTTTTTTATTAAAGTATAGCATTAAAATGTATATTAAACGCAAGACAGGTAAATGCATTAAATCTTCTGCTGCAGGAGAGAGTTTTTTGGCTTTTGTGCCAGATCCGTTGCCTGTGAGGCCTGCGTTGGAACTTGATGGTTTGACACCTAAAATAAGTGATGCAATGCTTGCACTTGGTCGTCTTGACGGCCAGTTATCTCATTTGCCAGATATCAACTTATTTCTATATTTTTATGTTTGTAAAGAGGCGCTTCTGTCTTCGCAAATTGAAGGTACGCAGAGTTCTTTTGATGACCTTCTTTTATACGAAAATCATGATATCCCTAATACGCCTATAGATGATGTTGAGGAAGTATCAAACTATGTGGCGGCAATGCAACATGCTTTAAAATGTATGCAAAAATTGCCTTTGTCATTGAGGTTATTAAAAGAAACTCATGCGATATTACTACAAGGTGGCCGTGGTAGCACAAAGCAACCAGGTGAGTTCCGAAGTTCACAAAATTGGATTGGTGGAACTAGGCCCGGCAATGCTGCTTTTGTTCCGCCACCACCTGAAAAAATTATGGAATGTATGGGTAATCTAGAATTATTCTTGCATGATGAATTTGGTAAAACTCCGACTATTATCAAAGCTGCAATTTCTCATGTTCAATTTGAAACTATTCACCCATTCTTAGATGGGAATGGCAGGCTTGGGCGCTTGCTGATAACCTTATTATTATACACAGAAGGTGTGCTGACTGAACCTATTTTATATTTGAGCTTGTATTTCAAGCGGCATCGTAAAACGTATTATGATTTATTAGAGAGAGTGCGGGCAGACGGCGCATGGGAGGTGTGGCTTGAATTTTTTCTAGATGCGGTTATTTATACAGCAAAAGAGGCTTCTGCGAGTACGGATAAAATTATTAAGTTGTTTCATGAAGACAAAGCCAAAGTTGAAAATTTGGGGCGTTCACGCCTTTCTGCAGTGAGAGTGTATGAGTATATGCAAAAAAAAGGGAAGTGCAGAATTCCAAAACTAGCAGAAGAGTTGAATATGTCCCAACCTACTGTAACATCTTCGTTGGAGTACTTAATTAAGCTTGGTATCGTTACTGAAATCAGTGGCAAACAACGTGATCGTATATTTGAGTATAAAGGATACCTGGATATACTTAGGAAGGGGACGTGAAAATTGATTAAGCCTGCCAATCTTGAGTGTAATCAAGTCATATGAAAAGATCTATAATATCAATATTTGAAGTTTAATAGCGCTTAATGAAATTGCTAGTGTAGCCAGAAAATCTCTAGGAGAAGAGGGTGGTTTAGTTTGTCTCCGGTACATACCCTGAAAAAACTGGTTGCGGGGGCAGGATTTGAACCTGCGACCTTCAGGTTATGAGCCTGACGAGCTACCGGGCTGCTCCACCCCGCGATGAATTTTCAAAAGAGGGCTTAGTATATAGTGGCACTTTAGAAAAGAATCAAGAAGTTTATTTGTAAGCATCAAGATTTATACGAATCATGAATGAAGTCAAAGCGCAGTAGCGATAGTGCCTGAGCTTTGCGCCAGCTATGCTGTATAACTCATGCCATTATTTTTTTAAACATGTTATTGGATACTATTATTCCAGTTACCACAAATAGAAAGCCAATGGCATGGTAGCTCATGAATGACTCGCCTAGCAATAAACTAGCCAATATACCACTAAAAATAGGCATGGTATAATATATAAGGCTGGTCTTTACAGATCCTATAGTATCGATGGCATATTGCCAGCATGCCCATGCTAATAGTGATGCACACATTCCTAGATATAAGTATATGCTTACAGATTTAACATCAAAAGGGGTCGCGTGGCCATTATTCACTTCCCAAAGGTAGAAGGGAAGTAACGCAATAACTCCAATAACGATGATGGTGCATAAAAACATAGTTAGTGGCATTGTTTGTGGCTTGAACTTTGCTCCAACACTCCATGCAGCCCAAATGGTTGTGCTCAAGAGTAGTAATAGATCTCCTTGATTCCATATTTGGTGGGCGATGCTCATGAGTTTGCCGTTTGTAATAATAACTAGTGCACCTGCAAGAGCAATAATGCCACCCAGAATTTTTGGTGTGTTTAAAGGTTCTATTTTACACAGGCCGGCAATAACAATTGTACCTATTGGTGCAATAGAGGAGATAAGGGCGATATGGTATGTGGTGGTGTGATGTGCGGCAATGTAAATGATGGTATTAAACATGCCTACACCCACAATACCCATGACAAGAAAATACCATTTATGGTGTTTGACGGTTTCCCAATGATTTGGAATATGCTTATAAGCAAATGGTATAATAATAATCAGTGCCACCAACCAGCGCCAGAAAGCAAGTGTGAACGGCGCTATATTGCTGTGCATGTCACGTGCAACATAAAAGTTACCAGACCATAATAAGCATGCAAATAACGCAGATAATAAAGCGTATGTGGCTTTTTTGGGCATAAATTATACTGTTGTGTGTATAAGAAGTTTGATATATAACCATGGTAATTTTAAGTTATTATTATTATTTTGTGAAGAGGGAGTTTGTGGAATGTTAGGGAAAGATAAAGCGGGTTTAGCTAAAGAAAAAACCACTGCTGACGGTAGCCAAGATGAACATAAAAGAAAGAAGCAACGCGTGGGGCAACCAAGTCCAGATGAGTATTATTTGAGTTATGAACGCCTCTTAGGAAGATTTTCTTATGGGAAGTCATCAAGAAAACAAGAAAATATTGAAGTTCTTCGAGGTATTATAGAAAGTGGGAGCCTTGATGAACTTATTGTACAAGGAGGTGAGTTATTAGCTGCACTTGGTGCCTCGCAATTTGATGCTATAATGTTTGATAATCGTGATCTTGGCGCAGATGATCGTTCTTCTAAGTTTGAAGCTCATTGTAGAGTTGATGTTTTTAAAGTTAAGAGTGTTCTTGTACAGGCATGGATTATGAAGGCTTCAGGAATGCAACCTGGTGATGAAGGGCATAAGCTTTATATTCAAAATCATATAAAAACAGTTCTTGGCTACGAAGAATCATTGCGTGGTACGATGTTACTTATGAATATTGAAGACTACCGATCAGACCCTGATATTTTAATGCAGCATGCAAAGATTGTGCGGGAACTTATGCTAATAGATGAAAGGGTGCCTGGAGATGTTATAGCCGGCCGTTTTAATAAAGACTTTGAGAGAATGGCAAAACATCCGGCGATGACAGAATGTGTGAAAACTCGTTTGTATGTTCACAAGCTAATTGGTATGTATGATTTAGCTGAAGGTAGATATAAGGATGCTGAGAAAAAGTTTGGTGCTATTTTAGAAAATCCAGAAGCTGTTGTGTTGGATGAAACGAATATTAAAGAATTAGAAAAGTTAAAAGTGGAGGCTAACCAAGGGCACAAATGGACGCGAGAGCCGTTACATACTCTTATGCATGCTTTTTGTAAGGAAGTTGGTATGTTAAATCGTGCTAATAGTAGACCTTGTGGGTAACTTTCTATAGATTGGTTACGAATAATAGATACGGGTTTCAAATGTATGAAGTCTGATCTAACGAAACCAATAAATAGCGGGTATGTGTGTGAAGCATGTGGCAACTAAGTGGCTCTTCCTAGCAGTTATAGTAGCTGCAATTATACTGATAGTAATGTCTGATGCCGCTGACATGTTGTCGCTGTCTTATATTCAAGAGCATCAACAGATGCTTGAGATGCAGTTTGCTCGGCATCCCTGGATATTTATGCTAGGCTATATAGCTACTTATATTGTTGTTACGGCCTTATCCATTCCTGGTGCAACTATTCTTACTCTGTTAGGCGGTTTTATTTTTGGTTTGGTTAATGGTGTGGTTGCTGTGTCGTTTGCAAGTACCATTGGTGCAAGCTTGGCGTTTTTGTTATCCCGGTTTTTGTTTAAAGATTGGGTGGAAGCTAAATATGCTAAGGCACTTAAAATTATCAATAAAGGTATCGATAATGAAGGGGCGTTCTACTTATTTGCTATGAGATTGATGCCTTTATTTCCGTTTTTTATGGTTAATATATTATGTGGACTTACCCGCATTAGATTGTGGGTGTTTTTTGTAGTGAGCCAAGTTGGTATGTTGCCTGCTACCATTATTTATGTGTTTGCTGGAACGCAACTGGCAACTATTAAACAACTATCTGATATTACGTCGCCAGGAATGCTTGGTGCGCTAATGCTTTTAGGGGTGTTGCCATTATTAGCAAAGAAAATGGTGGAAGTGATACGTAAATCCAGAATATTGAAACCATATGAGAAGCCTGATGATTTCGATTATAATTTAATTGTTATTGGTGGTGGAGCTGCAGGTTTAGTTTCCTCATATATAGCAGCAACAGTGAAGGCTAAAATTTTGTTGATTGAAAAGCATCACATGGGAGGTGATTGCCTTAATACTGGTTGTGTACCAAGTAAAACATTTATCAGATCAGCTAAGTTATTACATGATATCGCACGTGCCGAGGAGTTTGGTCTTGATAAAATTAGACCAAAAGCAAATTTTAAACAGGTGATGCAACGTGTTCGACAATCGGTTAAGGCTATTGAGCCTCACGACTCAGTAGAACGTTATACCGCCTTAGGAGTTGAATGTGCTAATGCCTATGCGGATATTCTGGATCCTTATCATGTGCAAATAGAAGATCGGGTTGTTAGTACTAGGTCGATCATTATAGCTACCGGAGCTACACCTAATGTTCCACCCATTGAGGGACTGGAGGATATAAACTATGTAACCAGCGATACAATTTGGGATTTAGAAGTATTACCCAAAGAGTTTGTCGTGCTAGGTGGTGGTGCTATTGGTTGTGAGCTGGCGCAAAGCTTTTCACGGCTTGGCTCTAAGGTGACGATCATTGAGGCAACGGATCAACTGCTACCAAAAGAAGATGTCTGGGTAAGTGAGGCGTTGGTAGAACGATATAAAAGTGAAGGCATTACGGTACTAACAGATCACACATTGGTGCGGTGTAGGTCTGGTGGAGTAGTGGTTCACAATAGTGAAGGACACGAGTTTGTTTTAGGGTGTGATGTATTACTTATTGCACTTGGTCGGCGAGCAAATATTTCTGGTTTTGGTCTAGAGAATTTACCTATTGAGTATAATGATGATGGCACAATTCAAGTTAATGCGTATATGCAAACAAACATACCAATGATATATGCGTGCGGAGACGTAGCCGGTCCTTATCAATTTACTCATATGGCTGCGCATCAAGCTTGGTATGCCAGTGTAAATGCGTTGTTTGGAGTGTTTAAGCGTTTTAAAGTGGATTATTCAGTTGTTCCCGTTGTTATATATAGTGACCCAATGGTTGCACGTGTTGGTGTTAACCAAAAGCAAGCGCAAGATGATGGGGTTGAGTATGAGGTTACAGAGTATGACATTAGTGATTTGGATCGCGCCATCATTGAAGGGCATGCTTATGGTAAAGTTGAAGTGATTACCAAAAAGGGCAAGGATCATATTTTGGGTGTGACGATTGTAGCAACGCAAGCAGATACTATGTTGGCTCCATGGGTAATGGCAATGAAATATAAACTTGGACTTAATAAACTACTATCTACCATTGTGGCGTATCCAACTTGGAGTGAGGCAAGTAAATATGTTGCTGGTGTTTGGCGACAGGCCCGTAAACCTCAGAAGCTTCTTAATGTTATTGCTTGGTATCATCGACGAAGGAGGCGTCAATGATTGCGTTTTCAAAAAAATTAGAACAAGAAGGTTGTCAGCTTAACAGACATGCAATTCACACTTTGCAAATAAACATTGGTAAAAAATGTAATCAAGCGTGCCATCATTGTCATGTGGAAGCTGGTCCCAAGCGCACTGAGCAGATGAATCTTGATACAATAAACAGGCTTCAAGAACTTATGGATAGTTCAAAGGATTTGCAAACTTTAGACATAACCGGTGGAGCTCCTGAGTTAAACCAGTATTTTAGGGGGCTTGTTATCTTTGCGCGCAAGCGTAATTTAGATGTGATTGATCGGTGTAATTTAACGGTTCTTTTTGAAAAAGGCCAAGAAGACACAGCAGCGTTTTTGGCAAATCATCAGGTGCATGTGGTGGCGTCATTACCGTGCTATAGTAGCCAAAATGTTGACGCACAACGCGGAAATGGCGTGTTTAACAAAAGTATTAAGGCATTGCAGTTGTTAAATAATCTAGGATACGGGAAGGAAGGAAGTGGCTTGGTACTTGATTTGGTCTATAACCCGCTAGGGGATTTTTTACCACCTTCGCAAGATAAGTTGGAGCAAGACTACAAAAAGCGATTACAGGATGATTTTGGTATTTGCTTTAATCATCTATTTACTATTACCAATATGCCTATTAAGCGTTATAAGCATTACCTTATACGGGAAGGTAAAATGCAAGATTATATGCAATTATTGCTAGATAACTTTAATCCTCACTCTGTGAATAATGTGATGTGCACAGCGATGGTGTCGGTTGGGTATGATGGTGTTTTGTATGATTGTGATTTTAATCAGATGTTGGAGTTGCCTTTAAAAGGTAATGCTAAAACCATTTGGGACATTGAGTCATTAGATGCTGTTACGTCACAAATAGTAAAGGCAAACCATTGTTATGGTTGTACAGCCGGGGCAGGGAGTTCTTGTGGCGGTGCCTTGGTGTAATTTTTATTTTATGTCAGTATGCTGCTAGGTATATGAGATTAACCGATTGGTAAGTATTATCATTTACAATATTCTTTATATTATTTCTTTGAAAAAGAAATGATATAGCGTTCAGGTGCCACTAGGGCTTTCGCGCTTGCTTAAGTTTGCACAAAGCGTAAGTCTTATTGGCTATTTGCGTTTTGATACTGATCGTGAAATGAAGTGGGTGTATCATGAGTTTAAGGAATAGATAGTGACGTTATTTTCAGCCATCGATATATTACTGTGGGCCGACTGGTGTGGTATGATTGCCTTCGCGCTTAGTGGTGTATTGGTTGGGATACGGAATGATTTAGACATTATTGGTGTTTTTTTGGTGAGTATGCTAACGGCAAGTGGTGGTGGAATGCTACGTGACGTGATGCTGGGCGTAACACCGGATGTGCTGATAAACCCCAGAGTTTTTTATATTGTTATCTCGGTAATGGCATTAACCATTATCTTTAAGCTGCATCGTCATTCAAATTTAGAACGTCGTGCGTGGTTTGTGATCAGTGATACGGTTGGTTTGATTGCATTTAGCATTACGGGGGCGTTTGTTGGCATGGAAGCAGGGCTTCATTTTTTTGGTGTACTTATTATTGCTTTCATTACCGCAACAGGTGGCGGAATTATTAGGGATATATTGGTCAATAGTGTGCCCTTTCTACTAAAAGGTGGGTTTCATGGCACATTTGCATTATGCGTGGCTGCAATTATGTTTTCTTTGGAAAAGTGGAGCCTAATAACCGATGAAATAGTGATAGGGGTGTTTCTTTTAGCGGTCATAGCAAGGTTATGGGTATATCCAAAGCAGTGGTATGTACCGAAAATAAAATAGTCTACACCGCTAAATCACCGGCTTGTTGTCCTTGGTTTTGGCCGTCAAGTTCGATAAGTCGGATATGGTCTAATTGTTGTCTGGGTGGAGAATTTGAGCATCCTCCCCCTCCAACAATTGCACTTATTAAAAGAGCACCAACTCCTCCCCCAATAGCTGCTCCAATGGCTGCTGATTTAGCCAAAGTCATTCCTTCAAACGGTACCGCAGCTGTCATAACTGCTCCTCCGGCTGCTGAGGCAATTTCTGTTGTAATAACTACTAGTCTTTGACACCAAGTTAAAGCCATTAGTAATTTCCTTTTTTGTAAGTTGATGAGTGGCGCCGCGTTATGACACAATTGTCACATAGCGGGGGTATGTTGTTTGGCTGTTAGTAATGTTACTTCTTGGAAAAGGTTGCTGGGCTCCGAAGTTGTTTTTTCCCTTAGCGTTCCTCCAGCCTCATGTTGGTTGGCACCCAAGCTAGCTTCAGTTTCTGATATGGCAATTGCATACGGACTGGTTACCAAAATATTGATATTATCGCCACGGACACTTGAAAGTATAATGTCGTTAATTACTTGAGTAGGAATTTCGTTACTAGTGGTAAGCAGGCCTTTATCTTTAAGCATGAGCTTAACTTCTTCATCAACAATGATATGCTCAGCATTGCGACATTTTGCCCTTAATTCATTTAAGGCAAAAATACCTCTTTTTTGCTGAAGTATGTCAGACAGGTTTTGTGTAATTTTTTCTGCAACTACGCGAGGTGCTTGGGATCCATTTCTTAGGCGAACCATTTGAGGGTCGCAATCAGACCTTGGAAGATGAATATCCTCTTCTAAGCCTTGAGCGACTTTTTTAAACAAGTTTTTACCATTGTGAGCATCATAGGAGGTGCTATCACATATGGGATGTCTTAAATTGATATCAAGTTTTCTTCCATAGATGGTGCCAATTGATGTAGCATTTGTTTTAAGAATAACTCGTGCTTTTGATGTGCTCATGTCATGGTTAACTAGTTTGTGCGTCGTGCTGCTGTGAGCAGCATTATATAAGCGTGCAAGTAGCTCAGGCTTGTGATTGTTAAGTTGTGTAATATCAATATGTTTAGACCGATATGGAGTGGCAATGTGCATGGGAGATCTTGTGTGTGCAGCTACAAAGCCTGCACGGGCAGTGCTTGCTAGTTGTTTAAGTAAGGGAAGTTGCTGTTTCATGGTTTATTTCTCGTGTTAACTATTTTTTTAATGAAAGTTGTTTCTGTATATGGAAGTTAAGATTGCTATATTGCTAAACCCTCTTTTATTGCCGGCTTAAAAGTAGTGTCACCTACTAAGGTTTGTGTTATTTGATTTAGAAGGGGCAGGAGTTCCGAGGTTTTTTCTTTTGATAGCACCATGATGCATTCGGTGACGATGTGAAGTTTGGAGTCTTGCTTGTCTAGTAGTTTGCGAACATCATCAAGAAAGTTTTTGCGCGTGGCATCATCAAGCCCTTCAAGTGGGCCTTGGAGGGTGAAGGCTAATAAATCTTTGGTGGTTTTTATGGTTGTGGTATCTGAGTCTTTTACGATACCCTTTGAATCTTCAATCTCTTGCCATTGAGCGAGTGTAAGTGCAGGGAAGGTAAGGTGGGTCATAAATTCAATGCTCACATGGTCCAAATCTTGACGTGTGATCGTGTCTTTAAGTTTTGCTTGTGTATTAGGGTCTGAGCCAATAGGGTTGGTGTCTTTGTTGAAGCAATTATAGTTGGCCGTTAGTATATTCATGTCTGACAGAGGGCCAGCATCTTGAACCCAAAGTGCAATTCCGTTAAACCCAAGCGTATCAACTATACGCTGCATGAATTCATCGAGACGGTCATTGGCGTAATAGACCATTTGAGATAAAAGGGCGATGCTTGCAGGGGCAATGTCGTCAAGCATATGGCCTTCATAGCAATTACCCTCTATATAACGGGTTGTTATTTCCGGTTTATGGTGGGTAAAATTACCTGCGCTTTTGCTAAGGCTAATGCTGTCAGTATCAAGGCCAGTGTATTTGTTAATAGGGATACCAATCTTTTTTAATGTGTCAATTAGTCCAATGGCAAATTCGCCATCGCCACACCCTAAGTCCAGAAAATGGTCGGAAATAGCGATATTCTTGTCATGAAGTATTGAAAAGATTCGTTGCAACAATCCCAGCACAGCAGTTTTTTCGTTGCTGTGCTGGCGGTATGTGGCCATCCACCTATCATAGGATGCATCCATGAGCGTTTTTCGTTCTTTGATGCTCATTGAAAAATTTGGCATAATAAAATCCCTATACCATAGTAAGTTTAACAACTGGTTTTTGGACCAGTACGTTGCTGATATGTGTTTGTGGAGATACTTCGTTAACATGAAGTACGAAGTCTTTTGTTGCTGGGGCGGTTGTTAAAGAGTTAATAACTTTACTCATCCGTGCTTCAAAGTCTGGAGACCTTTCGGGACTTAAGGCAACATAGATTGTATTGCCAACATGAAGGTGCCCGTCTTTTGCAGATTTGAATAGGAAGTCTTTTGCAAATGCTTGAAAATCTTGGCGAGTCTCAAAGCTCTCGAGCGGCTTGTGACATGCAAACTCTAAAAGTTGTCGTGCTTTGTCATTAGCGTCATACACTCTTGTGCCATTTCCAAAGATCGTTTCTTCATACTCATCCAATGCTTGTGCCATCTGGTCGGTAGGAAGCATAGGGGTGGTACTGTCAATTTCTATTTCATAAAGCTTAGCACCATTTTTGATAAGTGCTTCTTTGACTTGAATCGGACCATCGCTTCCACAAAATTCTGATTTGTGGTCAGTGTAGAGTTGGCGGATATGTGATTTTTCATTGTCATGAATAAACGCAACTATGCTGTTTTTCTCAAGACTTGAGAGTGCATTTTTGACACGAAGGTCAAGATTTTCGCTTCGGTCATAATATAAAGAGTGCGAAAATAACATGACTTTGGCTTTTTCGTCTTCAGGTAATGCACCAGCGACACCGTTCTTTAAAAAATCATACACTGAGGCGTTCACACGCGATGGGTCAATGTTTTTTAATTCAGAAAAACGCTTCTGGTTTTCTTCGATCATATGTGGATCGTTATCAACGCCGATGCCTTTAAGTTTAGGATGATTTGCAAGTGCAGGCGCCATTAAGCGGCCGTCACCGCACCCCATATCTACAAAATTACCTTCAAGCTCTTTATCTGGGCCAGGTATGGCAGCAAGAAGCTTGATGAGGATGTCTTCGGTGCGTTGCTTCTCGTTGGTGCCAGCTTCGTTGTAGCCTTTTTGTAGCCAGTTCACATAGCGATGCTGAGCAACGGCATATTCGTTGCTTTGAACAAATTCATTAAAATATGTTCTTATTTTGCTTAAGCATGCCTCTTTATGTTCTTGGCTAATATGGCTTGCAAGAACAGAGTTGATTGCTAGTTGATGAAGTTCATCAAGTGACATGCCAATGCCTATGGCCTTGTCAGCCAGAAGGTGGAAATTTGATTTGACTCCTGTTCCAAAGATTGCTTTGCCTTCTTTATCCCTTAATACAAAAAATGCTGGGTCGTCTGAGTTGACGGTAACGGTAATTCCAGCTTCCATGAACTTGCGAATTGGGTGATTTTGTGGGTTACGGCAACCACCAAGTTCGGAGTTAGAAACAGGTGACATGTTAAAAGCAATATGATGCTTAGCGCAATAGTCGATAAAGCCTTCCATGCCTGGTTGCGCAGCAGCATTGCCGTGGTCAATACGTGTTGCGCCAGCATCAATGGCGTCCCATAAGTACCAAGCAGGACCTTCTTCTCCGGCATGGCAAGTGACTTTAAGTCCAGCTTCTTTTGCCTTTTCAAATACCTCCTTAAACCATTTAGGCGGAAAGCCATTTTCTTTATAATCTAAGCCAACGGCAGTAATGGGGAAGGTTTCACCAGCATGTTTACCGCCTGGTTCAAATGTTTTTCTCCAGTTTAACATGGCTTGAAGTGTTTTGTGTGCACTAGCAACTGCATCAATCTTTGCTTGCTCAGACCAAGCATTTTCTGCTTTTTGTACTTCTGTTTCGGCAGTAGCTATAGCAGCATTGTCAAAAGGTTCTTGAGCAAGAAGTGCTGCTAATTTTCCTTTGGCGGCGCCATAAGCTCCCAACAAGCCACGATTAGCAGGGTCTAGGTAATCACGCTGAAAGTCCAGTACCATCGAAGAAGAAATTTTGCCTGCTTTATTTTTCATGGCCTCATAGGTGCCTTCAAACACCATTTCTTCGGTTACACCTTCTTTGATGGTGTGCGTTTGAGGTCCAACAAACATCTCAGTGTGCATTACGTGCTGGGTAGCGGCTTGATCCAAATAATTACTTGCAAGACGACAAAAGTCTTCTTTTGTGCGCATCACATTGGCGCCGGCAAAGTACATCTCAAGGAATTCTTGTAAATTATTAAACTTATAATCTTCTTCTACTTGCTTCCAGTTTGTATAGACGCGGCTACCAATTTTGAGTTCAATGCTATTTTTTTCAGCAATCTCAAACATCAATTCAGGGGTTAGTGCTCCGTCCAAGTGCATGTGTAATTCATTAATGGGGAGTCCTTCAATAAATGAGGTCAATAAATCATCATTGTTTGGTTGAATATCAGGGCGTTTTGGCGGGTTGGCTAGAAGATTGAGTCTTTGCTGCTCTAATGCTTGTGCCTTTGCATTAGCGTCAGCTTTTAAAGCTGCTTCATTACGCATCGCATACAGACCTGCTCTTGGTGTAGTGATGGTAGGTGCAATACCTTGTTTTATGGCTTCTTCCATGCTTACGTAACCTTGGTCAATACCATCTTTGGCAATATAGGCGGTGATGGTATCTGGATTGAGTTCTTGATATGCTCCAAGGCAGCCTAAGATGAAAAAGGCTTCAACAGCCATTCGACTTTTACTGTTATGTGAATCGTCGCGACCTACTTCACCAACGACATCTACAGCTCCAGTATTGTAAACTGCACGCATGCTTGAAATAAGTGATAGTTCATCGGTTGCTGGATCAAGTCCTAAATAGGAGGTAAGTACTTCAAAAAAACTAACTTTAGGGTCCTGTCGTTTGGCATGTGCCATCATGTTAACGAAACTTCCAGTATCTAGAAAATCCCTTGGTTCGCGTGTTGGTTTGCCATTAGCATCTTTTTGTGTAGGGTGAGGCAGAGTAGAGGCTGGGTTGGTAGGTCCTCTTAACTGGCCCATGGATGTAATGCTGTTACCATTAGCAATGGTAAGAGATGCTTGATACATGGACTGAGCACCGCCTGATAATATCAGTGCTTCTGTAGCCAGGCCTTTTTCTATGATGCCTTTGACCTTACCTATTGTAATATGGTTTTTTATGCAGTGCCACTGAAGTATTTGACGGTCTACTGCATTTAGCGTTTTAGAATGAGTTGCATCTGATTGTTTTAATATGCGAATGATATGTTCAGATTTTTCTGCTTGGCTTTTTCTTACTGTGTCAAGCAAGAGAGGGTCGAGGACTTTGTAGTTGACTCGGCCGTCAGTAAAGGTGTCGTCACCAAATACGGTGTTTTGTCCATTTCCTTGATAAAAAATCTCTGTGTCGGTTTTTCCCTTGCCAGCTTCCTGTGATGCAGCTGGACCAACAGTATAAATAATGCCTGTTAGGTCAGTTATCTCCGGTGCAATAGCAAACCAATGTTTTAATGCTTGAGGGGTTTGGTCAACAATCTGTGCAATAACGTCAACATCAAAACCTTCTTTTAGTAAACGGGTTATTATGCTGTTAACGCCAAAAACATCAACACCATCAACTTTTTTTTCTGGTCTGCTGGTGGTGCCATACATGGCTGTTTTGCCTTGTAGTACTTCTTTGGCAAGTTTGTAACCTGCTTGACTTCCAGCTGGGCCAAAATGGGCTGAGTCTCCATAAACAGAAACTATGTTTTGGTCAGCTTTAATACCAAAGTGCATCAATAAACGAGCTCTGTGCTCATCCTTTTCTAGAGCCAGGTCTGGTATTTTATCTTTGGGGATAACATACATGTGCAATTGACCAGTTTTGCGGTCAACAAAGAAAAAAGGTTCGCCATGTTCGTCGTTGGCTATTTGGGCAGCCTCTTCCATGGAATGTAATAGATATTGTTCATTTTGATCTAGTGCTTTAGGCATGTTCTTTTTCTTTACTTGTTTAAAATCGATATAAATTTATGTAGTTTTATCTTGGTGCAACAATTACCGTGATGTTGAAGGTTGGTTTGTTATTAGTGCGTTTGTATCTCGGTCTTGCAGTTCAATTGACATAGCACTGGTGGAAGTATCTTTTTTTTGGCAGCATTTTTTAGTGACACAACAATAAACCGCAGTGCCAACTGCTTCTACAACAGCCACAGCACCGCCGGTAATAACGCCAAGTATGGTAGACTTAGCGCATCCAACTATTATTCCTGCAGCTGCAGGTGTGCCAACAGCACCAGTGGCAGCACAGGTTTGTTTTAGACATTTTTCGTCACATATATCGATCTTTTGATGCTGTTGTTGATGGTTCAAAGGAACTGCACCTGGGAAACTCATTATCTTTCTCCAAATTAGTCTTCTATTACTTTAAGAAATGTTACTTGCTTGAAATGCCGGTAGCGTTAGTACTCAAAGCGTAAGCCATCTGCAGAGGAGGACAAATAGCGACAGTATTTCACTAACGTACTTTGGGGATTGTGATCTGTGGGCATAATGATTTACTCAACTGATATATAATAAACTTTATATTTCTAAACATGAAATGATTTATATTTAGTATTTCAGTAAAGTAAAGTGTTTTTTTGCATTTGGAGTGAAAATGCTTATAATATACTAGAGGTAATTTTGGTAAAAGGGCGTAAAATCAATCGTTTGTGTTGATTTGTGCGACAGCCAATTGCATGATTAGTAATGAGGTGTGTATGGGCACACTAGAACATTTCGCCTCGATTTTTTCGTGCCATGCGTTCACGGAATTGACGATCTTGTTCTTCTTGAACAGCTTTTTGACGGCTTTCCATTTGTCGCTTTTCAACTTTATTCTTCATTTTACGTTCATTAGCTTGTTGCTCTCGTTCTCTTTCTTGTACGAGACGTGCCTGCTGATATTCTTGTTGCTTAAGTGCGATGCGCTCTTTACGATCTTCTACGCTTGCATCGTGCTCTGCTTGGAGTTGAACTTGGAGGTTCTTTATTTCACGTTCAATTCTAACGCGTCGAACCTTTAATTCTTCCATGAGTTCATCATGTTCGGCTTGACGCTTTACTCTTATTTGCTCTTGGTTTTCTTTTTTTATCTTAATGCGTTCTTTGCGCTCTTCAACTTCTTGTTCGTGAAGGGCTTGCAGTTCAACATTAAGTTTTTCTAATTCAACTCTGGCTGATTCGATATCTTCTTTTCGAAGATCTTGAACCGTCGCAATAACCTGAGTCTTATTGTTTTGCTTTTTGATATATTCTTGGAGTTTTTTGAGCTTCTGATGAAAATGCTTGCTTGTCATTACTCTGGCGTCATGAGCATTGGCGCCTTCACCGCATAATTCTTGTCGTATAGAAGCAATATCTTTGGATAAGTTATCAAATTGATCCGATACACTTAATAATGTGTTAAGTTGCTGAGTAAAAGGAGCATCTTCTAAGTCGTAGTTTAACATGAGCTCTATGAAGCCGACGGCACTTTTTGCATCTAGCTCATTTACTACGTGTTCATCAACAAAATGTAAAAAAGCTCCAAACTTTGCTCTCTCATTCTCTGTAAATGACATTAAGCTTACCTTAAATTACGTATATATTCTATATAAACAACTATAGGTAAGTATAATTTAAAAAAGTTAACAAATTATTTACAAAATGAATAAAATTAGGCTGCGTCCACGTAGCTGGCAATAACTGTTTTTCTGCCGGATTTTTCGAAGGCAATATCAAGTTTATCGCCATCGATGCGCAATATTTTTCCATAACCGAATTTTAGATGAAAAACACGACTTCCTACGTTTAATCCACCGTAGTGATGATCTTGGTTAAAATCTGCTTCAATGGACGGTCCTTGGTCAAAAGAATGGCCATGATTGTCGTTATAATGCTTAGTTGCATGTGTTGTATTTGTTGGTGAGGCTTGGTTTATAGCGATATGTTCTTCAGGGAGCTCTTCAACAAAACATGATGGTAGGTTATATTGGTATGATCCAAACATGCGTCTGCGAGATGCAAATGATATTTCTGCGTGACGTTTGGCTCTTGTTATTCCAACATACGCTAGACGTCTTTCTTCTTCGAGGGCTTTTTCGCCGGCATCATCAAGTGCACGTTGATTTGGAAAAATACCTTGTTCCCAGCCTGGAAGAAAAACTGTGTCAAATTCAAGGCCTTTGGCGGCGTGTAGAGTCATAATATTGATCATGTCAGTGTTATCAGACTGCTGTGTGTCCATAACAAGGCTGACATGGTCAAGAAATACTTCTAAGGTTTCAAAATCATTTAATGATGAGAATAATTCCTTGATGTTTTCAATACGACTTTGTGATTCTGCGTTGTTTTGTATTTTTAATGCTTGGATATAGCCTGTATCGTCCATGATGCGTTGGCATAGTTCTTCTAACGTTACAGTTGAAGAGAGCGATTGCCATTCTTGGAGTTGTTGTATGAATGTTTGGAGGCTTGGTTGAGCTTTTCCCTTAAGACTTCCTTGGCTGAGCATGGTGTGGATAGTGTCAATAATATTTAAATTTTCGGCACGTGAAGTGTGAATAATACGCTGTATTGTTGTGGGACCAACACCACGTTTAGGTGCATTAGCTATGCGCTCAAAGGCAAGTAGGTCATAGGGTTGATGGACTATTCGAAGAAACGCAATAACGTCTTTAATTTCTTTGCGTTCATAAAAACGCAGTCCGCCAATGACTTTATAGGGTAGACCGCGTGCAATAAAGCATTCCTCAAAGGTGCGAGTTTGATAACTTGCTCTTACTAGTATGGCAATATTACTATAGTCGATTGAATGAGAAAAATGTGTTTTGTCGATATTATCGGCAATGGCATTTGCTTCTTCTATGTCATCGAAAAAAGCGTTTACTTGTACAGGTGAGCCTTGATTATCCTCTGTCCACAAGGTTTTTCCGAGTCTATTCTTGTTGTGTGATATTAATGCACCTGCGGCATTAAGAATGTGCGTGGTGGAGCGATAATTACGTTCTAGCCTAATGATTGAAGCGCCTGTAAAGTCTTGCTCAAATTTAAGAATATGCCCAACTTCTGCTCCGCGCCATCCATAAATTGATTGGTCATCGTCACCTACGCAGCAGATATTGTGATGGGCGCTTGCTAGTAACCTTAGCCATAAATACTGAGCCACGTTGGTATCTTGATATTCGTCAACTAATATATGGCGAAATTTATGGCTGTAATCATGTAAAAGAGCAGGGTATTCCTTAAATAGGATTAGGTTATATAAAAGCAAGTCACCAAAATCTGCGGCGTTAAGTGATAGCAGGCGTTGTTGATATTCGTGGTATAATTGAGTACCGTGTCCATCGGCAAAGTCATATGCATCACTAGGTTGTAGCATTGCGGGCGTTAGGCCTTTGTCTTTCCAGCCATTAATGACATAGGCAAGTTGTTTTGCTGGGTGACGTTTTTCGTCGATGTTGTGGTCTTTCAATAATTGTTTTAAGAGGCGTAATTGATCATCGCTATCTATAATGGTGAAGTCATTTCTTAGGCCGACATTGGTAGCATGCTTGCGTAAAATTCTGGCAGCGATAGAGTGGAATGTTCCAATCCACATTCCATCAACGGGTTGATTTAACAATGCGGCAACACGATGTTTCATTTCTCCTGCTGCTTTGTTTGTAAATGTTACAACTAGTAATTGGCTAGGATAAATATTCTGTGATATTAAGTAGGCAACCCTAGAAGTGAGGGTTTTTGTTTTACCTGTTCCTGCGCCTGCAAGTACCAGGAGAGGCCCTTCTTTATAAGAGACAGCTTTGGCTTGACTGTCATTTAAGGGGGATAAAATTTCTTGAGCTGAGAGCATGGCGTTTATTTCATTGAAAATTATGTCCGAACACTTATATAATGGTGACTAAACTCAATCAAAATGACTGGTGTTTCCTATAAAGGATTATAAACGTCACAGGTAAGTGCGGCTGCAACATTAGCAGTAATCGGCAAATAGTAAAGGGGGCATATGAAAAAAATCCTGCTCATTCTCATCGCGCTTGGTGTTGTGGTGTCGTTAGTTTTGGTATCGTTACCATTATTTTTGGATGTTGAGCGTTATAAAAATCAATTTATCGACTCTATTTTTGAAATGACTGGCATAAAGGTCGAGGTGACTGGCCAAGTGGAGTTAAGCTTTTTTCCTGTTCCTAAAGTAAGGGTTCATGGGGTTAATGTTCCAAATAGTGTTAATGCGTCAAGTAGTAACTTATTAACGGTTCAGACTATTGAAGCTAAATCTTCTTTTCAGGGTATACTTGCCGGTAGTTTGGATATTGATACGGTCAAAGTGATTAATCCGGTTATGGAGCTTGAAAGAACATCTGACGGTAATGCCAGTTGGCATATGTTCTTGCGTTCATTTAATGCGAACATGGCTTCTAGCCAGATAGATGTTCCAAAACAAATTATTGTACAAAATGGGTATGTTTTATTTCATGACAATGGATATCGTTTAGCCTTTGATTACATTAATGTTGATATGAAATTTGGGTCTTTTTATGGTCCATATACGGCCAATGGTTCTTTTGAGTTGGCCGGTAGTAATATGGGAATAAAGCTACATATTGGTCACCTTAAGGATGATGATTCTAAACTGAATATTGATCTGAGTTCGCAATATGTATCTGGAAGCTTAAAAGGTGCGATGCAAAATGGCATTCTGATTGGTAATGTAGATACCAATATTCATAATTTGGGTGGTTTTGTAGAAAATTTCTTTGCCGGTAGTAGTCTTTTGTCTTCGGTTCATACTACTGAAGATTTAACCGTTTCTTCTTCAATAGCGATGTCAGGTTCTGGTATTAACTTACGCAATGTATCAATCAACTCTCCTAGTATAAAAGGTACGGGTAATATAGAATCTCTATCGAGCTCCAGCAAAGATGGAAATGGCTGGGATATTTTAGTGGATTTTGAAACAATTAATTTTGATACCTTGTTTGAGAAAGAAGAAAAGCAAGAGGTGATAGATTATTATGCTTCTAGTATTCAAAAATCTATATTACAGAGTTTCAATGTAGATATTTCAAAAAAACTATCTGCTTTGCTTGATATATCGGTTAATAATATGATCTATAAAGGGCAAACCATGCATAATTTTGCCCTGGATATGGATGTGTTTGGTGGTAAGGTGCTTATTCACCGTATGGAAGTTGATGCACCAGGTCAATCTTCGTTGCAAGTAATTGGAAGTATTGACCATAATGGTATTCGTCCACTGATGAACGGTTCTATTAGGGCTTCGGGCGAACGTTTTCGGGACGTACTTACGTGGTTTGTCCCTGAAGCAAGCTTTATACCCGAAGATTTGTTGCAAAGCTTTGTTGCAACATGTGATTTTGAATTAACTCCGCAAAAATTAGATGTTACCGATATTTACGCCTCAGTGGATAGAATGTTGCTAAAAGGAAAGGTCAATTTGTTTGCTGCGTCTGCTATGCCTGCTTTGGATGTAGAATTAAATGTTGATAGATTTCAGTTGGATGACTATGCATTGACTCCATTTGTAAATGATAAGGTGATGGAGTTTGTTGATTCGGCACATCAATATGATTTAGAAAATAGCGCGTTACGGACACTTGGTATGAAATCAAAGTGGAATGTTAATTTTAGTGACCTTACCTACAATAACCATAAAATTAAGCAAGCTGCATTTATTGCGCAAGCCAGGCCGGGGAGGTTTGATGTGCAACGTTTCTTGATTAGTGGGGATAAGGTTGCGCTAAATAGTGTGGCACGTGTTGATTTATTAAAGAAAAAGCCATTTGTAGAATTATCGCTGATTTCTACCGGGGTTGATACCAGTGCTTTTATCATAGAAGATGATAGTTTGGATAAAAAGAATACCAAGCTATCGAAGGATAATAAAAAATCAGTATGGTCAAATAAGGCTTTTACGTTTTTAGGGTTAGATAGAATTAACGGTCGTTTTAACATTGATGTTAAGCTCCTTAAGCATAAAGAGCATATATTTAAGGACGTGTTATTCTCTGGTATAGTTGCACAAAAGCTTATTAACTTTAAGCAAGCTAAGTTTGATTATGGTAAAGGAACAATTCGTATACCCAAATTTGCGATTGGGTTGCGGTCGGTGCCTTCATTGACTCTTTCTTCCCAGGTGCAGAATATTAATCTAACGAAATTTTTGGACCTTATTGGTTTTCCTGATCCTGTAAAAGGTCGTTTTAATGCAAGTATGGCCCTTAAAACCAATGGTTCTTCTCCATATGAGTGGATTGATAATATGCTTGGTCAGGTTCGGATTGAAGGTAAGAATATAGAAATTGAAGGACTTGATTTGCACCGTATTATCAAGGGAGCTCAGAAACTATATTCGGTGATTGATTTTCAGGAAGAAGTTGAGCAGGCGCTTAAGACAGGTAAGACAGTGTTTAAGCGTATAAGTGGTGCTTTTGCGATTGATAAAAAGGGTAAGAAAAGCAAAACAATGCAAACCACTGGGCTGCAAATTGAAACACGTTATACATCTGGTATTTTGGCCAGTAATATTGACTTACATAGTTTTGCGTCTAATTCTCGTGCGGTATTAGCTTTCTTGCCAAAGCGTAATACCAAAGTTAGTTTTGGTCTTAATGTGTCAGGTCCAATTGATAACCTTACGCGTACGCTAGACACCAAAGAGTTGGACGCTTATATCACTAACAAGGGACGAAGGTAATTGGCGTATTGCCAACCAGTAGTTCAGAATGTTGTATCGTGTTATCCAAAATTGCTAAACCGTGGTTTCCTATGCAAAAACACGTCTGCCCTACTTTTTTATTTTCTGGAGTTGTAACCGGGCTATGGCTTGTAAGTGATGCGTGCTTGGTGAGTGTTTCAATACGATAAAGTGACTTCTTAAGGGAGGCTTTATGATACATACGTGCGGTTACTTCTTGGCCAATAAAGCATCCTTTGGTGAAGTCAATAGCATGTAATTGGGCTGTGTTGTAGTGCAGCGGAAAGCTTTCTTTGTGAATAAGGTCTCTAATACCGCATGGTATTCCTAGGTTAATACGTGCATGTTGGTAGGTATCGTCATTATGGGTGGCCTGTATTGTGTGATCAGTTGTGTATATGCGCCAACCTAGTTTTTCTGTTCTGGGGTCAGGAAATGAAATTGTTTGGTTGGTTGGAGTTTGTAGTTGGGCCAAGACCTGGTACTGGGGCAATACCGTGATGGTGACGTCGTCGTTAAGAGCATAGAAATGTAAAAGTTTAATGATATTTTCATGTGGTTGCTTAGCCACGTCCAGCATATAATGATTTTCTTGGCCGTAGATAAAGAGATCCCACAGATATTTGCCTTGCGGAGTGAGGAGTAACGTCCAAAGTAATGGCTGGGACTCTAATGTGGCGATATTTGATGTAATGATACGTTGTAAAAAAGATGAAGCATCGTTTCCTTTAACTTCAAGAATAACTCTGTCTGATAGTGCTATGATGTTTTGTGACATAAAATTCTAAAAATATTAGTAAAATTGTGATATAATATAGGTTTATTAGTTGGTTTTGTTGAGTATTTTTTGATGATATTTTTCAGTAAAACCTCATACAAGTAGTACAATTGAGAGGGGATCATTATGACCGACATGGAACTATTGCTCCGCGATTATCGCTTAACCACGGCAGAAATTATCTATCATTTGCCAGACCACCCAGCTTTGTTGCAAACGTTTGTCTGGCAAGAATATGATAAAAATCCAGATTTTCCAAGGCTGAATGATTTTTTAGCGTTTTGGGAACGTAAGATTGAAGGTAAATTACATTCAGTGAATGTTACTTCATGTGAGTTTATTCAGCCAAGTGAATTAAGCTTGATTGATGGTGAATATAAGATATAGTCACCATGATTTTTCCTTGGCCTGCCAAACTATGGATAATAGTGTGGTTGTGTTGGTGTGAAATATTATGTCATGAAGCTTATTTTATTGTGAGGCGTGGAGATACATGCACGTACTTAACGTGATGTTTAGTAAGGGCTTGGGAGGTATCGAGCAAGCGTGTGTCGACTATTGTGAGGCTTTGTTGCATAAAGGCGTGCGTGTGAGTGTGATTATTCCGCCTAATGCTCCAGTAAAAGAAGCCCTTGTTTCCCTTAGAAAAGTTAATATCCATGAAGTGAAAAATCTTGGTAATTGGGATATATTTGCCAAGGCCTATATAAAGCGTATTGTAGAGGCATTACATCCTGATTGTGTAATAAGTCATGGCGGTCGGGCGGCGCAGCTAATGGCAAGTACTGCCAAAAAACAAAAGATTTTTCATGTTGGTGTGTTGCATAACTACAGTACGAAGCGTTTCGGTGGTGTTGACGCATTATTTGCAGTTAGCAAAGATATTAGACGAAATGCGGTAGTATCTACTGGTATTGACGATGATAACGTGGTGCATGTTCCAAATATGATTAGGCCTATTGCAGATCTTTATCAACGTGATGGGTACTTTGATCCTCCGGTAATTGCTACCATGGGAAGGTTTGTTGCTAAGAAAGGTTTTGATGTATTTATTGGTGCATGTGGCAAATTAGCCCAGGACGGAATCGATTTTCAGGCTGTTGTTGGTGGTAGTGGCGAGTGTGAGTCTGCATTGAAGCAACAAGTGAAAGAATTGGGGTTGGAAGATAAGGTTCGTTTTATTGGTTGGATTAAGGATAAGCATGCTTATTATGAAGACGCCGATATTTGTGTGGTACCGTCATTGCATGAGCCGTTTGGGATTGTCCTGTTGGAGGCTATGATGTATGGCAAGCCACTTATTACTTCTGACGCTGAAGGACCGAAAGAAATTGTTACTCCTGATAAAGATGCACTTATGGTGCCAAAAGGAGAGGTGGAGGCGCTTGCTAAGGCGATGGAATTACTTATTAAGGATCGCACGTTGGCACTTAACCTGGTTCAGGAGGCGAGAGTGACAGTTGGTCATTATGAGGTTGAGGTGGTTGCTGAGCGTTTGTTAAATGCGATCGGTCAGGTGATGAAAAGTAAAATTAGTTGCGTGGATGCCTAATTTTTGTATAGTGCACCTCAATAACCCTTCATACCGCTAAAATATCAGGATAAGTTTATGATTCCGCGCTATACTAGGCAGCAAATGGCTACTATTTGGGAGCCTGAAAATAAATTTAAAATTTGGTTCGAGATTGAGGCTCATGCCTGTGACGCACAGAGTGACCTTGGTGTGATTCCAAAAGAAGCCGCTAAGGCTGTGTGGGAAAAGGGGCAATTTGATATTGACCGTATTGACGAGATTGAGCGTACTACCAAGCATGACGTCATTGCATTTTTAACTAATTTGGCTGAGTATGTTGGTGAGCCAGCGCGTTTTGTGCATCAGGGTATGACAAGTTCTGACGTATTGGATACATGTTTTAATGTTCAGCTTGTTCAAGCATCTGATTTACTTATAGAGGATTTGGAAGGTTTGTTGACGGCACTTAAAAGGCGGGCTCATGAAACCAAAGATATGGTGTGTATGGGAAGAAGTCATGGTATTCATGCAGAACCAACAACAATGGGTCTCAAATTTGCACGTTTTTATGCTGAAATGGACCGTAACCTTGAGCGACTAAAGAATGCCCGCAAAGAGATTGCAACGTGCGCTATTTCTGGGGCGGTAGGAACTTTTGCAAATATTGATCCTGCCGTTGAAGTTCATGTTGCTAAGAAGTTAGGCCTTGAAGCAGAGCCAGTATCAACACAAGTGATCCCGCGAGATCGTCATGCCATGTTTTTTGCTACATTGGGCGTTATTGCAAGTTCTGTGGAGAATATTGCTACAGAAGTGCGTCATTTGCAAAGAACAGAAGTGCTAGAAGCGGAAGAGTATTTCTCTAAGGGGCAAAAAGGTAGTTCGGCCATGCCGCACAAGCGTAATCCTGTACTTACAGAGAACCTTACGGGCTTGGCTAGGTTGGTGCGTGCTGCGGTTGTTCCGGCACTCGAAAATGTTGCTCTTTGGCACGAGCGTGATATTTCCCATTCTTCTGTGGAGCGTAACATAGGTCCTGATGCTACTGTCACTTTGGATTTTGCACTTGTGAGAATGACTCAGGTTATTGATCAGTTGGTAGTATACCCTGAAAACATGCAAGCTAATATTGACAAGCTATCTGGCTTGGTATTTTCACAACGTGTGTTATTGGCATTAACTCAGGCTGGTGTTAGTAGGGAAGATGCTTACCGATTAGTTCAGCGCAATGCAATGAAAGTGTGGGAAGAAGGAAAAGACTTCATGCAAGAGCTTAAGAATGACAAAGAAGTTATTGAAAGTATTGATGAAAGTTCAATTGAAAAATTGTTTGATATGAACTATCACACCAAGCATGTTGATACCATTTTCACGCGCGTATTTGGCTAATTCGCTAGATTCTTAAAATCACTGTTATGTTTAGTCAGTAAATATTCGTTACTGAGTAGGGCCCCACGCGATTATTTGGCTCTACGTCAAAAAGGGAGGCATGTTGAACGTAATCTGATATACATAACTTATTGAAACAACATGTATAAAAGGAG